>JAESFG010000244.1_pt1 | contig 129358 bp, 107 predicted proteins | sample 9269371 | NCBI WGS metagenome assembly JAESFG01 (sample SAMN14506227, study PRJNA617093) | algae metagenome | isolation source: Aetokthonos hydrillicola CCALA 1050 (B3-Florida) and co-occurring... | place: USA: South Carolina | collected 2013-01-01 | reverse complement strand
ACCCGTATCAAAAGACTTACCCGAAAAACCATTTGTTTTTCTAAATCTATTCTCGTTCATGATAGAGTAATTGCTCTTTTTATCAATCACTTTTTCTTTAATATTCAACACTTTTAATACACTACCATTACTTTTTTAATCAACAATTCTTTTGATGCATTACCAAACAGTCAAAAATCTTTATATTTTTTCGGAAGAACGCTTTCCCAAGTTGTAGTGGGAAGCAAGATTTAATTCAGTTTTTTCAATCCTCAATGGGTGTTTATTCGCTTACAAACAGGAAGTACACAGAATGGCGAAAAAAAAAACGAATAATCAACATAGGTAAGTTTAACTCTAAATAATGACAATTCCGGAGACTTGCAAAGAACTTTTATATTACAAAATTGTTTTCGATAATTGAACCTCACCTACAATCGGTAAGCAACTGAAGAATTATGTATCCTTTTACCATAACAAAGGCAACTGAAACAGATATTGAAAGCTATCAGTATGTTGCCCAACAATCTTTTATAGATGCGTTTGAAGAAAAAAGCAATCCCGAAAACTTCAAAAAATACATATCCACAGCATTTACAATAGAAGAATTAATGCCAGATTTGCAAAATAATGAGCATGCTGCTGTATTTTTTATTCATTCTGAAAATACAACAATTGGTTATGTCAAACTACGTTGGGATCGGTCTGAGGAGTATTTTGGAACTACCAAAGCTCTGGAATTACAAAGAATCTATTTACTCAAAGAATACTGGAACAAAGGATACGGCAGGCATTTACTTGATTTTAGTGAAAAAATTGGGCTGGAACAGGGCTTTGAGTGGATATGGTTATGTGTTTGGTGTGAAAATCATGGTGCCATACGATTTTATGAACGGGAAGGCTGGGAAAAATTTGCCTACAAAAATTTTCAATTTGGCGATGAAATCCATGTAGACCCGGTTTTAAAAAAGCAACTATTCATCCATCCATCTCAACATCAGTTCGTATTACAAACTAAATGACTGTTCAGCAACCCGACATACGAAAAATACAGGTTATCAGGTATGTATCACCTTTGAGAGAAGGAGGTTCTCTGCCTGCTATTGTAGAAGGTGATGACGGTTTTTTATATGTTTTGAAATTTCGTGGGGCAGGTCAGGGAACAAAAGCACTGATTGCAGAACTCATTGGAGCTGAACTGGCAAGACTGGCTGGATTTTATACTCCTGAAATCGTTTTTGCTGAACTTGATGCTGCTTTTGGCAGAAATGAACCAGATGAAGAAATTCAGGATTTACTAAAAGCCAGCACCGGACTCAATCTGGGCTTACATTTTTTATCAGGAGCCATTACTTATGACCCAGCCATCAATAAGACAGATGCCCTGCTGGCATCTAAAGTCGTCTGGCTTGATGCTTTTTTGATGAATGTAGACAGAACTGCCAAAAACACGAATATGTTAACCTGGCATAAGGAATTATGGCTGATAGATTATGGAGCGTCCCTTTATTTTCATCACTCATGGCAAAACTGGCAAGAGTATGTCCTCAAGCCTTTTACTCAGATAAAAGATCATGTATTATTGCCTTTGGCTGACAACATGGATGAAGCTGATAAAGAGATTAAAGCTCTAATCACACCTGAAAACCTAAAAGCAATTGTAAGTCTCATTCCTGATACATGGCTGGAACAAGGAGACGAATCCGCAGATTCGCTCAGAGCTGTATATCAAGATTTTTTAATCCAAAGACTAACTCATTCAGAGATTTTTGTAAATGAAGCAAAACATGCCAGAAAAGCACGTTTTTGAATATGCAGTCATCAGAATAATGCCCCGTGTTGAACGAAGTGAATTTGTCAATACTGGGGTAATATTATATTGTAAAAGCCAGTCTTTTCTCAAAAGCATTATTCAAATTAATGAAAATCGACTGACTGCTCTTTTTCCAGATATTGATTTAGTAGAAATAAGAAATCATTTGTTTGCATTTGGGGATATTTGTTCAGGAAATTCTCAAACAAGCCCTATTGCCCTGCTTGATACAGCTTCCCGGTTTCGGTGGCTGACAGCCCGGCGAAGCACTATCATCCAGTGTTCTGAGGTACACCCCGGTATTTGCCACAGTTCTTCTGACATGCTTCAAAATTTATTTGATAAACTGGTTTATATGTAGGATTGATAATTAAAGGACTGAGTAATCAGGATTGATTAAAAAATAATTTTTACTCTTGTAAGGTGATAATGTGATTGAGTGGGTATTAAGCAATAACCTATCTTATATTTTATGCAAACTATATCCGATGAATTGTTATTAAGTAAACTCAAAACAGAAGAAAATCAGGGTTTTGAATTATTATACAAATTTTACTTCCCATCTTTAGCTTTCTTTATCAAACAAAATAGAGGTACTCATGAGGATGCTGAAGATATTTTTCAGGAAGCGGTGGTGGTGTTATATCAAAAAATTAATAAACCTGCTTTTACACTTACATCTTCTCTCAAGACCTATTTGTTTGCCATTGCCAAAAATCTATGGCTGAAACGGTTAAGACAGAATAAAATAATTTTAACAGACGACAATAGTCAGCTAAATCAGTTTAGTGAGGAGAGTGACACACATCTTTTTGAAATTCAACCTGAGAAATCATCGGAACTCGTCATAAATTTTTGTCTGAAAAAGATTACTGAACATTGTCGGCAAATACTTACTTCCCTCTTCTTGTTGCAAGAGCCAATCGAAAATCTGATGGTAAAAATGAAATGGAAAAACAAACATACAGCCAGTAATCAAAAATACAAATGTATGCAACAGGCAAAAAAACAAATTGAATTTGTATCAGGGACTTAAAACAAGTCCCTTTTTATTGTAATGTAAGCTCTCAATTGTTTATATAAACCATTACCTACAAAACATGTACCTAATCACCACTTTGCATTAGTCAAAACTTCCATTGCTTTTCTGTAAGTCATTTATGTGAAAATATATGTAAAAATCAACCAAGTTTTCCGAATGCTTAATCCCTAACTTCATGTTTTTAGGGTAATTTAAACTGTTGTTACCTTTCTGGCTCAAGACAGGCATTTCCTCATCATTTCTTAATCCCCAACCCTCATCATTTTTAAAAATATCATCACAGGGTGATAAAATTCTGTTGGAGGTATTAATTCTTATAATTTAAAATACTATGAATCTTATCTCAAAACTACTACTCACAGCCATTTTAATGACTGCTACTTTTTGTCTCATTTATGCACAATCGAATACCAAAACCATGAAAATTAAACCTTCACAAACAGCCCCTGCTTTTACCATCAAAGATGTGAATGAACATCTGATTAAACTTGAAGACCTGAAAGGAAAAAAAGTAATGATTAACTTTCACAGAAATGTGGGTTGCCCCATTTGTAATCTTCGTTTTCACGAACTTGAACAAGATTCTGCCATGTTTAGAGCCAAGGGGCTAGTAATATTGGCAGTATATGAAAGCTCTTCTGAAAATATGAAAACCTATCTTGATAGCAACTCCACCTATACTGTCATGATTCCTAATCCTGACCTGAGTTTATACAAACTATATGGTGTAGAACAAAGCACCGGAAAATTACTAAAAGGTATGGTGAATGGGGCGATGGGTAAAATAAAAAAAGGCAATAAACTTTTTACAAAAAAAATAAAACAGGATGGCAGTCTCAATCGTATTAATGCTGATTTTTTGATTGATGAAAATGGTAAAATTATTGAGGCTTATTATGGGAAATATGTAGGTGATAATATATCTATAGAAACAATCAAAAAATTTATCGATTAACAAAACTTGACATCAATCATCCTACAGGAAGAGATATGCGATTTTAAATAAAACCAGAACTCTCACAATAACTAATTAAAGGTTAAAAAATTAAAGAAAAAATAAACAATCTAAGTCACTGACAATCAAAATACAACTATTATTCTTTACCAGAATTTAGTACTTATGAAGGCGGTTTATGATGCTCTTGTGTAAAAATCACAAGAGCATCTTTTATTTTATTCAGAAGGATTTAATAACCAAGATTTAACATGAATCTGGCTCTTAATATCTGGCAAACTAAAAACCTCAATAAAGTACATTTTTTCAGGATAAAGTAATACTTTTGTTAAGTAAACTATATTTACCTGCCAATACACTTTTAATCCTTTCATTTTGCAACTTTAACAATGAAACGCTTACCCATTCTTATTGGAGTCTTCCTGATTTTAATTGTCAGTATGACTTTTGTTGCTTTTAAAATACAAGCTCCACGTGAGACACGTATTCTGGTTTTTTCTAAAACCAAAGGTTTTCGTCATGCCTCCATTGAAGCTGGAAAAACTGCCATTTTTAAACTCGGACAGGAAAATGGTTTTGCTGTAGACACTACCGAAAATGCTGATTTGTTTAAAGAAGATATTCTTAAAAATTATTCAGCAGTCGTTTTTCTCAGTACAACAGGCGATGTACTGAATACCAATCAGCAACGTGATTTTGAAAGATATATTCAAGCAGGAGGAGGTTATGTAGGAATTCATGCTGCTACTGACACGGAATATGACTGGAACTGGTATGTAAAACTGGTAGGAGCCAGTTTTGAAAGCCATCCTAAACAACAGGATGCCATCATCCGAATCAAAAACCGCAAACATATCTCTACCAAAATGCTTCCTAAAGACTGGAAACGATTTGATGAGTGGTATAATTTTAAAAATTTTAATCCTGAGGTAAACGTATTGGGCTATCTTGATGAAACTACTTATCAGGGTGGCAAAATGGGTAACAGTCATCCCGAAATGTGGTTTCATGAATATGATGGTGGCAGAGCATGGTACACAGCAGGCGGACATACCAATGAAAGCTATGCTGAACCATTATTTTTGCAACACATTCTCGGTGGTATCAAATATGCTATTGGCAAAAACTTACCACTGGATTACTCCAAAGCAACTTCTATGCGAATGCCGGAAGAAAACCGTTTTAACAAAACCATATTAGACAATGACCTGGATGAACCGATGGAATTGGCTGTAACTTCTGACCAGCGGGTTTTTATTATCGAGCGAAAAGGAAAAATCAAATTGTATGACCCTAAATCAGGGAAAACAGCAGTTGTGGGAGAAATGAATGTGAGCCGTAAGTATAACACCGGAAAAGAAGCGGAAGATGGCTTACTCGGTTTGCAACTCGACCCAAATTTTGATACCAATGGCTGGATGTATTTATTTTACTCTCCTGTAGGTCCTACTCCCCAGCAATATGTTTCCCGATTTACTTTTAAGGATGGTAAAGTGGATTTTTCTTCCGAAAAAGTAGTATTGGTAATACCAGTGCAACGTGACCAGTGTTGTCATTCTGGTGGTGGATTGCAATTTGATGATACTGGCAATTTGTTTGTTTCAGTTGGTGATAATACCAATCCATTTGAAACTCCATATTCTCCTTCTGATAACCGTGAAGGAAAAAGCCCCTGGGATGCCGGAAAATCATCATCCAACATGAATGATTTGCGTGGAAAAGTACTTCGGATTCACCCTGAAACCAATGGCACTTATACAGTTCCTGATGGCAATCTTTTTTCCAAAGATGGCACAAAAGGCAAGCCTGAAATTTATGCAATGGGATGCCGGAATCCATTTCGCTTATCATGGGACAGAAAACGCAAATTTTTGTATTGGGGCGATGTAGGTCCGGATGCAGCCAAAGACAGCAGTCGTGGACCCCGTGGCTATGATGAAGTAAATCAGGCAAGAAAACCGGGCTATTTTGGCTGGCCCTACTTTATCGCCAACAACAAACCTTATGAAATGGTGGACTTCAACACAGGAAAATATCTGGGCAAACAAAACCCGGAAGCACCCGTCAATGTGTCTCCTAATAATACCGGCCTCAAACAACTACCTCCTGCTCAGCCTGCATTCATTTATTATCCTTATGCCGACTCACCCGAATTTCCGTCTGTAGGCAAAGGTGGAAGAAATGCTATGGCTGGTCCTGTGTATTACGCTGAAGATTTTGATAAAAACTCAACCGTTAAATTTCCGGAATATTTTGAAGGCAAACAGATTATTTACGACTGGATGAGAGGCTGGATAAAGTTTGTAACCCTCTACCCTAACGGCGATTTTAAAGAAATGGAGCCATTTATGCCTAATACGGTTTTTTCTAACCCAACCGATATGCAGTTTGCCAAAGATGGCAGTTTGTATGTAATTGAATATGGTTATACCTGGTTTGGTAAAGACCCCAATGCCAAACTCATCAGGATAACTTATGAAGCCGGCAACCGAAGTCCTATTGCCAAAGCAAGTGCTGATAAAATAGTAGGGAAAGAGCCTCTGACAGTACATTTTTCAAGTAAAGGGACACAAGATTATGATGAAGACATATTAAAATACGAATGGAATTTTGATGGACAAACTCAATCTTCTGATGCTAATCCTGTATTTACTTTTACCAAACCCGGCATTTTTCATCCTTCACTCACCGTTACTGACCCAAAAGGTAAGTCAAGTACTATAAAAATTGAAGTGAAAGTCGGCAACAATCCTCCTGAAATCAATTTTGCCACTCATGCCAACAAAACTTTTTACTTTGACAATGAAACCATTGACTACCACATACAAGTATCTGACAAAGATGAGGATGCAATTGACGAAAGCAAGGTAAAAGTAACACTGGACTACCTGCCGGTTGGACATGATAAAGTGGAAATTGAAGCCGGACATAAAGAAATGAAAGCCGATGACGAAATCACAAACTCACTTATATTAGGAAGCACCTGTAAAGCTTGCCACAAACTCAATGCACCAAGTATTGGACCTTCTTTTGTGCAGGTTGCCAACCGTTATCGCAACGACAAAAAAGCACCTGATTATTTGGCAAAAAAAATCATCAGTGGTGGTGGTGGTGTTTGGGGAGAGCATCAGATGTCTGCCCATCCGCAGATTGCAAGAAAAGATGTAGATGAAATGGTAAAATACATTCTCTCTCTTTCCTCAAACAAAGAATACCTGCCCCTTACCGGAACTTTTAAGGCACAGCCTCAAAGCCAGTCGGGCAAATATTACCTGACAGCTTCTTATCACGACAAAGGAACGCCTGAAATTGGCTCATTGATGACTACCGAAAGCTGGATTTTGAGAAACCCAAAAGTAGAAGCAGAAGATTTTGACAAAAACAATGATACTCGTTTTCCAAATTCTGGAAGCTCAGCAGTTTTGGCAGGAGCTACAGGGTCTTACATCATGTTTAAATCGCTGGATTTGTCAGGTATTAAAACCATTGGATTTCAGCTTGCTTCTAGTGAAAGTTCTACCATTGAAATAAGAACAGACAAACCTGATGGTGAACTATTGGCTTCACTGCCTTACGAAGCTACTGGCAGCCGTACTAACTTTAAACTGATTTCATCGGCAATTAAAGAAACGATTGGCACACATGATTTGTATTTTGTATTTGTCAAAAAAGGCAGCACTGCCAATGTGTTAGGTGTACTCGACTGGATAGAATTTGGCAAAGGAAAAGATGAATCCAAAGGAAAATAAATCTAGTAAAAAGCCCACTGTTGATACAATGGGCTTTTACTTTTAAAACGGTGTATCTTGATTTTACCCGAAACTGGAAAAAGTAAAATTTAGTCATTCTAATAAATCATATATTTGTTTTCTTTTTCAGAAAATACAAACCAAATGACTGCATCTGTTTGGGTCAGAGATTTTCAGAATGATGATATCAATGCCTTAGCATTACTTTGTAGAGAACTAGATTATCCGACTACCTTTGAAGAGATGACAGCAAGAATGCAGCAAATCAGCCTGCAACCTGATTACAGAACCCCTGTTGCCACTGACGGCATTGCCATTGCCGGGTTTACAGGTGCTGTCAAAATATATCCCTGGAAGAAAAATGGTTGTTTTTTACTGATACAGACACTCGTAGTATCTCAGACATACAGAAAGCAGGGTATTGGCAAAATGCTGATAGAATCTGTAGAAAAATGGGGCATAGAAGTCGGGGCTTCATCCATTGTACTAACTTGCGGAAACAAACCAGGCAGAGAAGCAGCCCATTTATTTTATACTGAAATGGGTTTTCAGTCAGTATCTATCGGTTATATGAAACCACTTATTTAACCTTCTATTTTCATTAGATGTTTAAAATAATATTATTGCCATTATTCTTTTTTGTATGTGTCTTCCACTACCTTTCATATTTGGAGGCTATATACTTGATATTGTCAGCAAAAAGCCTGTTCTGAAGAAAGGTGATGTAAAAACAACCCAAAATGGCTGTCTGATTTTTATTTTAGGCTGTATTCTCTGGATAGGAATAAGTAATATCATGAATTGGGGAAGCAGCTTTTTTGAAAAAGTATGGGGTTTATATTTTTCTCCGATAGGTGGCATCATTCTTTCACTTCCACTACTTTCTTTCATTTTTATTTTACTACTCTACTTAAAAAAGCCAAAATCTTAATATCTAAGATGATGAAAGGCTGATTTTTCACAAGAAAAATAAATTATTTTGATATTTTTTTATACTTTTTCACAAAATTAGAAATAGCTAAGTAAATTTTTCATTGTTATCAAGTTCTTTATTTTTAACCTTCACACCTTTTATATGAAGCAGTTGTTGTACCTTATTATTCCTTTTATCTTGCTTTCAGGATGCAGTTCTACCAATCTGGTATTTATGACTATTACTAATCCTGCCCCGGTAAGCATCCCCTCCTCAACCAGAGATATTGGTTTGGTAAAAAGATGTAAACCAACCGATTCTAACAAAACCTTTAATAAAATTCACCAAATGACCACCCTTGAGACTGAAGCCATTTTAAGAGAAGGCAGCGATCAGGCAATTTCGGGTCTTAAAGAAGCATTACTGGAAAACCAGCGTTTTGACAATGTTATTTTAATGGATTCCATACAGTTGACTAGTCCCGGTTCAGGCATTTTTCCTTCTCCACTCCCCTGGGAAACGGTTGAAAAGATTTGTTCGGAAAATAAATTCAGTGTTTTATTTTCTCTCGAAATGTTTGATACAGAGTTATTAATCACCCCCATGTCTCTTCCTACCAGTATTTCAAATCCTTCAGATATATTGAATACACTGCATCGGGTAAGAATGACTACATTGGTAAAAGTAGGTTACAGAATATATTATCCTACCTCAAGAGTAATTTTAGACCAGTTTATCACTACCAAAAGCCTGGAATTTAATGCTTCCGGTGCCAATCCAATACTGGCTATAGAAGCCTTAGTAGGCAGAAAAGAAGCCATTAAACAAACAGCCAATCAGGCTGGAAGACTCTATGCTTTAAGAATACTTCCTGTAAATCTAAGGGTATCAAGAGACTACTTTGTGAGAGGTAAAACTTCAAGTTTTAAGGTAGCCAAAAGAAGAGCACAATCAGGAAACTGGGATGGTGCTGCAGAAATATGGCTCAGAGAAACCAATAGCTCTAAACGTAAAACAGCCGGAAGAGCCTGCTATAATATGGCTATTATCAATGAGATAAATGGCAACTTAGATGAAGCCATAAAGTGGTCACAACGGTCTTATGAAGACTATCGGGTAAAACTGGCTCTGCAATACTTAAATATTTTAAGATACAGAAAAAACCAGCAAAATATCCTCAACAACCAAAATAATTAAGAAAGCAAAAAGTCGACATTCTGGTAGCACTTAAATTCATTCATTACTACCAGAATGTCATCCTTATGAATAGAAGCATCGTTTTACATTAAAACGTGTTACAAAACATCCTGAAATTGAGGAGTTGCTTTGATAACTGCTTTGGCAAATGAACAAGCTGGCACTATTTTTATTTTATTATTTCGGGCATAAGTTACCACTGCTGCCACAAGTTGCTTCCCCAGTCCTTTGCCTTCCCATTCTTCAGATACCCCGGTATGTTCGATTATCATTTTCTGAGGATTTTCCATCCAGTATACCAGTTCAGCTATTGCCTTTCCTTCTGATTTGATATAAAATCGTCCTTCACCTTCCTCCTCCTGTTGTAATATGTCCATATTCTAAAAAAAATTATTATGTTTTAAAGTAAAATAGTTAATTTACTCAAATAAACTATACTGTCCACAAATGCTATGAAGCCTCACTCAGAACAACTTTCTTCCCAGTTTTCAGAGAATTATTCTCAGGATCAGTTACTAAATTATGTAAAAACACTGGAAGAGCAAAATCGAATACTGGCAAAAGAAAACGAGCTCATCAAACAAGCCTTAGAGGCAGCAGAAATAGGTATTTGGTCGTGGGATGCCAAAACCAATGAAAGATACAATAGTGATGTTTATTTGACAATGCTGGGCTATCAGCCCGGTGAATTTCCGATGACTATAGATACCTGGTATTTTTTAATCCATCCAGATGATTTGGAGTGGATTAAAAATATCAGTAATTCTCCTCTGGAACATGATATGATTCAGTATCAGTTTAGAATGCGGAAGAAAGATGGCAGTTATAGATGGATCATGTCGAGAAGCAAAGGATTTGAAGTAGATGAAACAGGGATTCCCGGAAAATTTACAGGGGTTCATATTGATATTTCCAACGAAAAATCGCTTGAAATTGAATTGTCTGATACCAAAAAATCACTTATCGCAAGACAGGAACATCTCGAAAAATTAATACAACGGAAGAATCAAAATCTGGAAGAAACTCAGCTCAAATTACAGTACACCTATCAGGAACTGGAACAACAAAAAGAGATACTCACAGAAAAAAATAACCTTCTCAGCGAAGTAACTCAAATTCTTCATCTCAAACAACATGAGCTGCAAACTACTCTCAATCGCTTTGAACTGGCAACCAAAGCTCTGAAAGGGGGAATATGGGAAACCAAAATACCTGAAGATTTCAATATACAGGAACAAACACCTATCTGGTATTCTGATGAATTTATTACGATGCTGGGCTATCATCCTGATAATTTTCCTCCTGTTATTAAAACCTGGAGTGACTTAATCCATCCTGACTTTAAAGACTATGTTTTTACAACCTATGCTCATTTTATCAGAGGGTTTGCCGAAAATGACATTTATGATATCGAAACTTATTTACTTACCCAATCAGGCGAATACAGATGGTTTAGAGAGCTGGCTACACTTGTCAGAGATAAAAACGGGCATCCTGTCAGAGAAACGGGTATGCTGATTGATATTCACCAGCAAAAACTTGGATTAGAAGCAGTAAAGCAAGCCGAAGAGCTATTCAGAAATTTTATTGTAAGCAGTCCAGCCGGATGTGCAGTGTACACTATTCCTGATTATGAATATCTTTACATCAACCCGGCACTTGAAGAATTGACAGGATTTGATACATATGAAATTAATGATATTCTGCCCTCACATCTTATTCACGAAAATATGCGACAGGATGTATGGCAACAAACTGAAGAATCTGGCTATGTTTGTTCTAATTGCTCATGTGTTGGCAAAGATGGGGTAATTTTTTGGGCAGATGTTTGTCGTATCAAAACTTATTACAGAAATCAGAAAGCTGAACTTATTAAGTTTTATGATGTAACTTCCAGAAGAAAAGCAGAACAAGCTTTGCAAGAAACCGTAGAGGAGTTGCGTACTACTGAAGAAGAACTCAGACAACAGAGTGAAGAACTGATGACTGTCAATGAAAATCTTCAACAAACCAAACTCCGGCTCGAAGAAGTACTAAAAAATGAACAACATATCAATAAAAAACTTGAAAAAAGAACAGATGCTCTTCGTCAGCAAAAACATATTCTCAGAGATACTCTTAACAAACTAAAGAAAATGCAGGTGCAGCTGGTGCAGTCCGAAAAAATAGCTGCTTTAGGAGTATTGGTAGCTGGAGTTGCACACGAAATCAATAACCCTGTCAATTATATAAGTGCCAGTAGTGAAGGACTAAGCTATATTATAGATGACATTAGTGCTGTTGTGAGTAAATGTAACAACATTACCCCCGAAAATGTTGTAAGTATGCTTAAAGACATAAACCAGTTTAAAGAAAAAATCCAATACGATGTATTAGTCAATGAAGCACGCGATTTGATAGATAATATTCGTACCGGAGCTAACCAGACGGCTGAAATTGTAAGAGGTTTGCGTACTTTCTCCAGAATGGATACCGATAAAACCGAAGATGCCGATATTCATACCCTTCTCGATTCCAGCCTGATATTACTGCATAACCAGTATAAGCATAACGTCGAAATTATCAAGGAATATGGCATTTTACCTATGTTAAATTGTTTCCCAGGCAAATTGAGCCAGGTGTTTATCAATTTATTGAGTAATGCCATCTATGCTGTAAATCATTATACAACCAAAGGGCATATTATCATAAGGACATATCTTGAAGAAGCAGAGCAAAAAATGTGGGCGGTCGTTTCTATTGAAGATAATGGAGGGGGAATTCCTGAAAAATTTCAAAACCGGATTTTTGAACCATTTTTTACAAGCAAAGAAGTAGGACAGGGAACCGGACTGGGATTATCAATAAGTCTGGGGATTATGGAAAGTCATAAAGGCAAACTGCTTTTTGAAACAGAAAAAAATAAAGGTACTACCTTTTTTGTATATGTGCCTGTGTAAGCTAAATAAGTACTTCTTTTTAAAAATTTGTTTGCATTGTTTGAAATTTCAATGAAATTTACAGACTGGCATTCTTTCTTAAAGAAATATAATACCATTAGATAATTTTTAGCCTGATATTTTATTTGAATTATTATTTTCAATCTGAATTCCAAACAATTGATAATCATTTGCTTACAGTTTACTATAGCATCTATATCAATTAGCAGGAGAAACACTTCCGGTTGAATAACATTCTCAACCACACTCTAAATATGCCAATTGTAAAAACAGAGCCGGCAGATACCGTCTTGTATGTTGATGATGAACCAAGAAATCTTTCAAGCTTTAATGCTATTTTCCGAAAGTATTATAAAATTCATATCGCTACTTCGGCTGAAGAAGGTATTGAAATTATGGAACGGAATCCGATTCATCTTGTCATTACCGACCAACGGATGCCCAATATTACTGGCGTAGAATTTCTTGAAAAAATTGTCAACCGTTATCCTGATGTAACCCGCATTATTCTCACAGGTTATTCTGATACAGATGCAATCATTGGAGCCATCAATCGGGGACATGTTTATAAATACATCACTAAACCCTGGAAAACTGATGATCTGAAAATAACAATAGATGATGCTTTAGAAGTTACAAGACTCAGGCGAGAGAATGGTTCGCTACTTGAAAGTCTTCGTAAAACCAATGAAGAATTAGATCGTTTTCTATACTCGGCATCTCATGACTTGCGTTCGCCGGTAGCTTCTCTTCTGGGTTTACTGGAGCTTATGAAAAAAGATAAAAACCTGACTTCGCTGCAACAGTATCTTGATATGAGTCTTAAAACAACCTATAAGTTGGATGGTTTTATCAAAGATTTAGTAGATTTTTCATATAATAATCGTTCTGAAATACGCCATGAAGCTATAGATTTTAATACTTTTGTCAGTGGTCTGCTGGATGAATTCCGATTTTATTATGATTCTTCCAAAATTGACAAGCAACTTTCTGTAAAGCAAGACAGCATCTTTTTGAGTGACAAAAACAGATTGAAAATCATATTTGACAATATGATTTCTAATGCTATTCGTTTTTACAGCCCACTACAAAGCTATCCATATCTGAAAATTGAAATCGTTGCTGATTCAGAGGTTGCCACTATTAAGTTTACTGATAATGGAAGGGGTATAGGAGAAAAACATCTGCCCAAGATATTTGACATGTTTTACAGAGCTACCGAAGAAGCTGCAGGCTCTGGATTAGGTCTCTATCTGGTGAGAGAAACAGTAGAAAAACTGGGAGGTACTGTTTCTGTTTATTCAGTTGCAGGTGACGGATGTAGTTTTACCATTACCATTCCTAATTTAGTGACTGCATAGTTATTAAAAACTTTTTTGTAAACTTTACTCCTGTTTTACTTTTGCGTAAAAATGATTTTTGCTCGTATTGTGGTACAGCTTCCCCACAAAATCAGCCTTTTCCCAAAACCTGCCTCAATTGTAAAGAGGTTACCTATATTAACCCTATTCCGGTAGCAGTAGGACTTGTTCCTATAAAAAAAGGTTTATTGGCAGTCAGACGAAATATTGAGCCGGGAAAAGGTAAACTTGCCCTGCCAGGCGGTTTTATAGATTATGGCGAATCGTGGCAACAGGCTGTAGCAAGAGAAATATTTGAAGAAACCGGATTACAATTAAATCCTGAAGACTTCAGTCTATTTAATGTTTTCAGTCCTGAAGATGGAAGATTGATATTGATTTTTGGGAAGTACAAATTCAAACTGGAACAACTACCTGATTTTATCCCCAATTCTGAAACAATGGAATTGGCAATTGTGACTGAAAATGCAGAATTGGTTTTCCCTCTACACCAACTGGTATTAAAAATGTATTTTCAAAAATAGAATCAACGTACTTAGTCAGAAAATCTGGCAAAAGTTTTATGAAAAATTGAGTACTTCTTCATCTGTATATAAAAAGCTATTTTTGTATGCACCTAACACTACCTCGCCCCTGCTCTGAAAAATGGCAGTCTTTTGATAAAACCCAGGACGGTGGATTCTGTCAAAAATGCCAAACAGAGGTTATTGACTTTACTAAATTTAGTGAAAGTGAGTTAAAAGCATTTTTTCTGAAGAATAATGGGAAAAAAGTATGTGGAAGGCTTATGCCTGAGCAGCTTAATGTTCCATTGAACTCCAGAGCAAAAACAAGCTGGTTTTCGGGTATATTGGCTGGTATCGGAATAACTTTGCTGGTTTCTCAAAAGTCTTATTCTCAGCAATTACCTGTTGTAAAGCAAGATACCATCCAGACTGGCTCGTCCGTTTCCAATCTTTCTGATACTAAAAAATCTGTACAAAGTCGCCTGATAAAAATTACAGGAAGAGTTATTGACGCTCAAGATAAATCTGCTTTGCTGGGAGTGAATGTATGGATTAAAAATACACGAATGGGAACTTCAACAAATGGCAATGGAATATTTGAACTCGAAATTTCGACTGATACTTTAATAAAATATCCTGTTATAGGTATTTCATATGTTGGCTATATCACGCAGGATATAAATATTGAAAACACGTTTTATCTTAATAATAACATTGACTTATCAGATATTTTTATGAGTGAAGATGCAAGAGAATTAACAGGAGATTTAGTGGTAGTTTATCGCAATCCTGTGAGCAAAATTCTAATAAGAACTAAAAACTTCCTCCGAAGATTTAGAATTAAATAAGGTGCGTTCACAATTGAAAGAGTGTATAGCAAGGATACAACGGCAGTCTGGGCAACAATCTATTAGTCCTTTGAAATACAATAATTTACAAACAAATCTAATCCCAAGCTCACAGTAAAATAGCCATTTGAAATAAAAAGGTCAGCATATGCTGACCTTTTTATTTTGTTTTATTCTTATCTTCCTCCAGGCGGACAATATTGTCTCAAGTAATTGGTAAACAATGTATTCAGGTGCATTCTTGTCCCCTGTCCTTCATAAATTCCATGTGAACGATTAGGATACGGCATATACTGAAACTGCTTGTTGTACTTGATTAGCTCATTGAGTAGCAATTCTGCATTCTGGTAATGAACATTATCATCACCTGTCCCATGAATATACAGCAGGTTTCCTCTCAGGTTTTTGGCATGTGTAACCGGTGAACCTTGCACAAAATCTTCACGATTTTCCTGAGGAATACCCATATAGCGTTCCTGATAAATATTATCATAAGTGAGCTGATTGCCCACAGCTGCCACAGCTATACCTGTTTTGTAAATCTCTGGATACTGAAACAAAAGATTGAGAGTAGATGAACCTCCCCCGCTCCAGCCATGCACTGCCACACGAGAACTATCAATAAAAGCATATTGCTGCATTATCTTTTTAGCAGCCATTGCCTGATCCCTGATATTAATTATTCCTATTTTACGATAAATTGCTTTACGCCAGGCTCTACCCTTTGGAGCAGGAGCCCCACGATTTTCAACAGACATATACACATAGCCATCTTCTGCCATATCACCTCTGTAAAGTCCATTTCTCCCTACTCCATATCTGTCCACTACAGTCTGTGAAGCTGGTTCACCATACACAGAAAACACAACAGGATATTTTTTGGAAGCATCAAACTTTTTGGGTTTAGCCATCCAGCCATCTATTTCTACACCATCTTCTGTAGTAATTTTAAAGAATTCTACATTAGACTTTTTCTTCTTCTCAGGATCTATCTTTTTAGTAATATCATCCTCTGCCTTCAAAGGCTTATGTGCAGGCAATGTAACCCACTCAGAAACATTGGGTGTGTAATAGTTCGAAAAGGAATGAAATGCAAACTTACTATTCGGAGAAATCAGGTAACTGTGAGTACCTTCTTCAATTGCAGGCGAAATACGTTCGGCAGTGCCTTTTCCATCCAGCTTTGTGCGATAAAGATACTGTTGTGTAGCATTAGAGGGAGATGCCATAAAGTAAATAAAACCATTAGCTTCATCTATCTGCTCTGGCGTAATTACATCATAGTTTCCTTTAGTAATAAGGGTTTCTTTTTTACCATCTCTTGCAACACGATACAAATGCCTCCAGCCATCTTTTTCACTTACCCAAATAAATTCTTTTCCACCAGCAATCCATCCCAAAAACTCACCACTCCCCCACGGTTCAGCAGCATCTATCCACGCTTCATCTTTCTCTTCGTATAAAACTTTGGCTGTAGCAGTTTTTATATCCAGATACATCAGCTTACTATGGTTTTGTTTACGGTTAAGTTGCTGAATAATCAGTTCGTTAGAATTCCCAGCCCAATCCATTCTTGGAATATAATGCTGGCGGTTATCTCCGGGGACATCCATCCAGGTTGTTTTAGCGGTTTCAATATCTACTACACCTATACGACACGCAGAAGGAGTTTCACCCACTTTAGGATATTCAACTGGCACCACAAATGAATAAATTGAATCTGTGGTATTAATCATATAAAAATCCCGGATTGTGTTAGCATCAATTTGCCAGTAAGCAATGTTTTTACTGTCAGGACTCCATCTGAATCCATCTCTGCAACCAAATTCCTCTTCATAAGCCCAGTCAAAAGTTCCGTTTATCAGTTTTTTTGTTCCATTGGTTGTAGTCAGTGGTTTGATATTGCCTGTGGTTAAGTCTTCTACATAAACATCATGATTGCTCACATAGGCTGCTTTTTTGCCATCCGGCGAAATCTTGGCAAACATCAACGTTGCCTCAGGCAGTGAGGCTCCAAGTTTTGTTAATTGTTTACTGCTCAAATCAAGTACCCAGTAATCTCCCCGGGTATCATACCTCCAAACCCGACGGGTATTGGTAAATATGAGCAATTTTTGCCCGTCAGGCGTAAAACTAAAATCTCTTACCTGCAATGAGGCATTACTTCCTCTCGGAATTAGCAATTCTTTGCTTACAATTACTGTTTTTTGTTGAGAAGCCACATCAGTTTTGACAATCTGTTGCTGTTCTACGGCATAATAACCATTCCCATCTTTTGTCCATTTAGAAGATTGTCCGGGCTGGGCAACCGTTTTCAGAGTAAGCAATAAGACGAAACAGAAATAAATTTTTCTGAACATAATTTGAAATATAAAGTGAATAAAGTACAGACACGAAAGTTAAGAAGGCTTTCTGATAAAAAAATACTATGTTATGATTAACGGTTAATTTCAGGGAATAAATTAGCCTGATTTAGCTATATAAAAAAAGCCGTCTTTTAAAGACGGCTCTTTCAATATTCACCAAATTGCTTATTTAATAAACAACAACTCACGGTATTTTGGCAATTTCCAGAGTTTATCATCAATTAAACCTTCCAGTACATCCGCAGCATCTCTGATTTTTTCAAAATAACCTTTTACTTTTTCATCGAAATCAGCAGCAATTTTCTCAGCTGAATCCTTAGCCATGGCTTTTTCTTTGGCAGCATTCATTTTATCAATGCTATCTTCAATTTCGCCAATGTATTTACAAATGTTTTCAACACGTTTTTTAATACGATCTGCCTGCTCTTTCAAGCCCATGTCTTTCAAACCTTCATAAGTCGCCTGCAACTCACGTACATACTCATAAGCAGCCGAAATAATATAGGTATTTGAAAGCTCATCATATAAATCTGCCTCTATTTCCATTTTCTTGATATATTGCTCAAGCAACACCTCATAACGGGCATGAATTTCATGTTTGTTAAAGATATGATGACGCTCAAACAGTTCTTCAGATTTATGGCTAACCATTGCTTTCAAAGCAGTAGGCATGGTTTTGTTATTAGAAAGTTTGCGTTTTGCAGCTTCTTTCTCCCATTCATCTGAATAACCATTGCCGTTAAACACAATACGTTTAGATTCTTTCAGATAAGCCTGTAATACTTTTACAATAGCATCTTCTTTCTTCAGTTTTTGTCCTTTGATGAGAGCATCTACTTCCGCTTTAAACATAATCAACTGATCTGCAACGATTGTGTTCAGGAATGTCATAGCAGCCGAGCAGTTAGCAGAAGAACCTACAGCACGAAACTCAAACTTACTTCCCGTGAATGGGAAAGGTGATGTACGGTTACGATCTGTAGCATCAAGGGTGATAGCAGGAATTTTAGGAATATTCAAACCTACTGTTTCAAGTTTCTTGGCTTTTTTGGCAAGACCCTCTTTTTCAAACTGATCCAGTACCTCTTCAATCAATGTACCTGTAAAAACAGAGATAATGGCGGGAGGAGCTTCGTTTGCACCCAAACGGTGGTCATTACCAGGTATAGCGATAGCAGAACGCAGGATTTCTTCGTTTTCGTTGATAGCTTTCAATACAACGGTAAAGAAAGTCAGGAATTGCAGGTTGGTAGCAGGATCTGCACCAGGCGACAAAAGGTTTTTACCTTTGTCAGTAGCCATTGACCAGTTGTTGTGCTTACCAGAGCCATTGATACCAGCAAAAGGCTTTTCATGGAACAGAGCTTGCAAACCATTTTTACGGGCAGCACGCTGAATTACCTCCATTACCAACAGGTTGTGGTCAACAGCAGTGTTGAGGTCTTCAAACATGGGAGCACACTCAAACTGAGAAGGAGCAACCTCATTGTGGCGGGTCAATACAGGCACACCTAACTTAAGAGCTTCTTTCTCAAAGTCGTGCATGAAGTTTTGTACTCTTTCCGGAATCACAGCAAAATAGTGATCTTCCAATTGCTGACCTTTTGCGGATTTGCTTCCAAACAAAGTTCTTCCTGAAAGCATCAAATCAGGACGAGCTTTGTACATATTTTCATCTACTACAAAATACTCCTGCTCCCAGCCTAATGTGGTAGAAACACTTTTTACAGAAGGATCAAAATATTGTACAACAGCAGTAGCTGCTTTGTTCAATAATTCAGCAGATTTTAGCAACGGAGCTTTATAATCCAATGCTTCACCGGTATAAGAAATAAATACAGAAGGAATATACAAGGTTTTTCCCTGAGTAGATTCCATAATAAATGCCGGAGAAGATGGATCCCAGATGGTATATCCTCTGGCACGGGCAGTGCTACGAAGACCACCACTTGGGAAAGATGAAGCATCTGGCTCTTGCTGAATCAATTGAGAAGCAGAAAGAGATTCGATGCCTTGTGAATTTGGATCAAAAGATGGCTTGAAAAAAGCATCATGTTTCTCGGCTGTGCCACCTGTCAATGGTTGAAACCAGTGAGTGTAGTGAGTAGCACCATTGTCCATTGCCCACTTTTTTAGCCCTTTTGCAACAGCTTCTGCCGTATTCTCATCAATCACAGTACCTTGTTTGATAGAAGAAACTACTGTTTTGTAAGCAGCGTCTGGCAGATATTCTTTCATCGTGCCAAGACTGAACATATTTTTACCGAAGAGTTCAGAAATTTTAGTAAGTCCTTCTGAATCAGAAGACTTGTAACCATTTTTCCCAATGGTTTCCAGTACTTTTTGACGAACAGTTGTCATGTGGATGGGGGGATAAAGTGAAACAGCTTTGCTGATAAGTATTGTTTCAAAAAAAAGAAATTCAGGTTGTTTTACCTTTCTTTCCGGCTCTTATCAACATCAAGCAAAACTAATAATCTTTTTAAAAATATTGTATAAAAATCAACTTTATTTTTAAAAAAAACTAATAAACTCGTCTTTTTTAAAGATTTTTTTAAATAATATTTATCAAACTTTAAAGATATTACAATTTTATCATGATATAATCCTATAATTTTGCTTATTTAATGAATAGAATAATGTTTTTAGATTTTATGAGTATATTTTGGAACAATATTCTATTTACGGGCAAAAATCACATAGATTATATGGTTATTTATACTTAGTATATACAAAATGTACGATACCAAAAATAGTGTTTACTACTTTCAATATCGTACATTTTAAAGTATTGGGCTATAATCAGGCTTCCACCAAAAACTCATCGTGCTGACTTACATCCAGACCAGCTTTTTCATCTGCTTCTGATACACGAAGTGGTAAAATCAGATTAGTTACAAAATAGATAGCATAAGAAACTACGAAAGCAAATACAGATACAGCAACCAAGGCAATCATGTGAGTGATGAATAAATCTGTTTTGCCATACGCCAAACCGTTTCCTTTTGCACCTTCCATAGTAACCACGGAGTTTACAGCACCATTTGCAAAAATACCTGTCATTATCATACCAACCATTCCACCAATACCATGACAAGGGAAAACATCCAGAGTATCATCCAGAGGTCCTTTTGCTTTCAAATGTGCAAAGAAGTTAGAAGTAATACCGGCAACTACTCCGATAAATATACTTACTGGAATTGTTACAAAACCGGCAGCCGGCGTGATAGCTACAAGACCTACTACAGCCCCTATACAAAAACCAAGTGATGATACTTTTTTACCTCTTGTTACATCAAACAATACCCAGGCAAGACCAGCGGCAGCAGCTGCAGTATTGGTAGTAGCAAAAGCTGAGGCAGCTAAAGGTGAAGCACCTACCGCAGAACCAGCATTGAAACCGAACCAGCCAAACCACAATAAACCAGTACCTAATAATACAAAAGGAATATTAGCCGGAGGTAAGAAACGAGCCTCAAGGTGACTTTGACGACGTTTTAAGAAGATGGCACCTGCCAAAGCAGCCCAACCAGCTGACATATGAACTACTGTTCCACCAGCAAAATCAAGTACACCTAATTTAAACAACCAACCATCAGGATGCCATGTCCAGTGGGCTAATGGAGCATATACAAATAAACTAAACAGAACCACCATCAGTACATAAGACTTGAAGTTAATGCGTTCTGCAAAAGAACCGGTAACCAAAGCAGGTGTGATTACAGCAAATTTCAACTGGAAAAATGCAAATACAACCAATGGAATAGTGGCAGCTAGAGACCAGGGTTTACCATCCAGCACATGATTGAACATAAAGTAAGTAGCAGGATTGCCAATGAAGCCTCCAATTGAATCTCCAAATGCCAAACTGAAGCCAACTACTACCCATAGCACACTGATTATTCCCATTGAAATAAAGCTTTGGAACATAGTAGAAATAACGTTTTTGTTATTCACCATACCACCATAAAAGTAGGCAAGCCCAGGTGTCATTAATAGTACAAAAGCTGTTGCAACCAACATCCAGGCAGTATCACCTGAGTTAATTCCTTCTGTAATGATAGTCTTAGGCACTTCACCTATAAAAAGAGCAGCGAAAGCAACTATCCCCAGAATGATGAGAGGTAAGTAGTTCTTGATCATAATGCAGATTGTGTTTAAAAATGAATTAATTGTTAGAATAAAGTATTGCGATAAAATAAATTCAAATCAGTTTATAAAAGTCTTTTCGATTTTTACAAAATTTCATGTATTATAATTCAAAAAACATGAAATAAAATTCGCATTTTCAGGTTTTATAAATAACTTTTTCAAAAGTAATATAAATTTTGCAATATTTATACAGAATTAATAAAAAAATTATAAAAATATAGGAATATTATTATCAAAAACACATAAAATTCAAAATTTGAGACATTTTCTTTATGCTATCTTAAGTTTACCACTCTTCTTTTTTTGATTTTTGAGCTGCTGGTTTGGGCACAACAAGCATGGCTGTTTGAAGTTGTTTGATTTGACTTTCAATGATAGTGAGAGTAGTTTTTTTATGATTTTCCCAGAGTTTTTGCCACCCTTGTGCAGATGCTTCTTCCAAAGGTTTTTTCTTGCCAGTCGGAACGAAGTGATAAGTTCGGTCTTCTTTATAATAAGCAAAGACAAAATCTGAAAAACGATACCTGTATTTTCCATCTTTTACCTCAATGGAGAGACTAAAACTTATTTTTCCATGTAGCTTTTTGGTAACGTATCCTTTGTCATAAACCGGGAATTGCTGTGTGGCTGTTATTTTGCTACCATCTCCTGATACAATCTGATAACCACTATCTGTTATCCACTTCATACCATTTGTATAAAGTAACAGCGATTTGATAGAATCTGCCTTCACAATATCTTCAAAAACTACTTTTCCAGCTTCATCTTTGGGAAGCAATTGAGCTTGACAAAGTAAAGTAGCCAGAAAAAAAACAAACAGAAGAGTATTTTTCATTATCTGAATTTAAAATTGAAAAGGCAGATAGTTTTTCTGCCTTTTCAATTCAGAAAATTAGAATTTATAAATAAATGCCAAGCCTAAAGTAGCTTGTGATGTTTTACTAAATATGCCATCTGAATCCATAAATTGCTCCGCATTCGTTTTGTTCTTTTTATAAGAATCCACTCTAAGTTCGGGTTTAATTAAAAGATGTTCAGATGCTAATTTGATATTGGCAGTTAATGTATAAGAATTTACATTTGTACCCTCTTTATCGAAGTTTCTTAAAGCTCTGGCACCTCCTGTATTATCAAATGTTTCCAGACGAATTCCCATACCAAAAACATCAGAAAATGAATAATTAGAGTAAAATGCCACTCCCCCCCAACTATTAGACGAATTAGCACTAGCTTGACCAACACCCTGATAGTTAGCTTTTTGGGAACCATATGCTGCATTTAACCCAACATAAAAATCATCAGTTATTTGATAGCCTGTAGTAAGGTCAAATAATGAGTAATATCCTGTAGAGTCTTTTCCGTTACTTTTTATAGCTGCCTCATTACTTCCTATCCAGTTAAGATATACATTCCAACCTTCCACAGGAGAGAAGAAAAATTGAGAAATTACACCTTTAGCACGATTATTATCATTGAGATTATCCACATTGTTTACAACACCTACCATTAATGAAGCTTTATCACTAAAGGCATAAGTACCTTTTACACCAATATGATAGAATGGTCCATTATTAAATAAATTCGAAAGAGAATAATTGTAATTTATGGGAGCATCAATTACTTCATATCCAATGTGAGTACCAAACTGCCCTGCTGTAAATGATAATTTATCAGACGCTTTATAAGTAAAATAAGCTTGTTTGATTGCAAGAGCTGTTGTCGCCTTACCAGAACCAAGCGGACCAACCACATTCCCATAGTTCCCTAAATCAGAGTTAGGTCCAAAAGTTAAATCGATTACCCCTTCAGACTTTGAGTTAGAGTAAACAAACTTGGTTTGTACCAAACCTATGTTGAACTGACCGGGCACCTGATCAAACGCTCTTGCATTTCCTGCTACACCAAGGTTTGAACGTGAGGATGGATTATTAAAATTACCAAAATAATAAGAATCCAGATAACCTGACATAGTGAACTTTCCACCATTGGCAGTGTCCACCTGAGCTTGTACACCTAACGATACAAATAATAAAATTAATAAGAACAGTGTAGATTTTTGTGTCATAATAAAATTTGGTTAAATGAGGATAGTATAGCATTTTATTGAACATTACAAATATTCTTACTTCATTACATTTTTCAAAATATTATTTCAAAAATTTTTAAAAATTTTCAATAAAATTACTACATTATCAAAATAATACAATTTTTTAACACATTTATTCAATATTTTAAAATCACCTTAAACAATATATAATTCTGATATATTTATATTTTACAAAATATAATAAAAATAGTACTATTCTTTGCTGAAGTAGCAATATAGTCTGTCGATTTTCAGAATATCAGCGTTGAATTATCAAAATTGCAATAAATAAATACCTGTCCGAATAGCTCTATCTGCAAAAAACAAAAGAAACTATTCAGTATTTTCTGAATTGCTAAGTGCTTTGATTCGGAGAGTTTTTATAGCTATCTCAAATGCTCAAAAAAAAGAAATCTATTGAGATTATAGATAAATGAAGTGTGGGATAAGCTCTGATTATATCCTGTAAAAGTCGGAGGATTTTAGTTTGAAATTTTCTTTCTAAAACAGAAGTTGATCAATCACCTATTCTGTGGTATCTGTTACTATTTTTCCTTCATAAAATTTGTGTTTACTATCTTCTGCATCAGCATTACCTACCCCGTGTGGATAAGCTGTAAAACTCAAAGGATCAGCCTGTTTTACCAATTGCCCCTGAAAATAAACACCTTTTGTATCTTTGGCATAATCAAGTTCTAACACTTCAAATCCTGTGGGCGTAGCCCCAGAAACAACTTTATCTCTGAAAAATACCTGATTTTTATCTCTGACATAATTACCTGAAATCAGTTCAAAAGATTGACTGTCTGCCCCCGGAATTTTTTTACCGGCATAGTAAACATTAAACTTATCACGGGCATACAAATCGTTTATTACAATAAAACTTGCGGGGTCAGAACCGGAAATTTTCGTATTCTGATAAAATACCCCTGATTTATCTTTAGAATACCAGTCTTCGATGCGTTCAAAAGAACTAACATCACACATCATAGGTTCGATTATATAGTCTCCTTCATCATTAATTCCATAGTAAAAAACCTTCCTGGCATCTTTAGCAAAATAAAGGTCAACAATTTGAAAAGTTTTTGCATCACAGCCCGGTACAAGCTTTCGACGATAATAAATCTGAAAAGCATCTCTAACAAAAGCCACATCTATCACAGCAAGCGATGCAGGTTCCCTGACATCAAAACTTTTTCCTTCATAATAAGCCTGTTTACTGTCTGTAGCATAATCATATTCAAGTGTCCTGAAAGTTGCAGGTATGGCACCATCCACAATGCTAATCTTTATCTGATTTCGTGTAAAATAATATTGAGGGTCTGCTTCGCTTGTACAAAAATATACCCGATTCTTATCTTTAGCATAATTGAGAGTAAGTGCCTCAAATGTTGCAGCATCCGATTCTACAATACCGGTTTCACGATAGTATGCTCTGGTTGCATCTTTAGCAAAAGCCTTGTTAAGTACCTTAAAATCTTTGAGTTCTGCAATATCTATCTCTTTTCCGTTATATGTTACCTTTCCATTTTTATTCTTATACCCAGAGCCACATCTGAAATTAAAAAAAAGCGTCAACGGCAACAGCAGTATTTTAAATACATTAAACAGAAAACGTATCATAAAAAATATTTTTAGTTAATGGAACTTCTATCCCAAAGAGAATATTATACAGGTAGATGGTTTTGTCAAAGATTGAAAGGTTTCTGATAATTGCAAATTTTTTAATGTATTTTTGGTTACCTTATCTTTCCAAAACGAATAAATACTAAATAGTCTCCCGGTAATTTACACTTATGTAAGAACTCAAAATTGCCTTCCCCCTCCCTACCCCATTTATCTTTTCTTTAAACTTAATTTTTAATTTGATGAACAATCCACCTTTCAACACCCAACTTTAACTGTTTTTTTAAACATCCATTTTTATGTATTGTCTATAGATACAATTTTGTATTTTATAGTAGCAGTTATCTATCACATATTCTTGTGTTGCCTTGTTTCAGCATAAGGTTAGGGCTTTGTCTGCAAAAAGACAGAAGAACTTCACTCTTACAATCACATTTAGCAATCTGTTTGCAAAAAAACTTCAAAAAAATCTTAGCATTTTACCTCAACTCATAAACGTATGAATTCACAGTTAATTCCACTTATTATAACTGGTGTAGCTATTTTGCTGTGCCTTGTATTTTATAAAATCATTTTTAGAATCTTCGGAATTATTATAGTTCCGGAAAACAAAGTCGGGCTGGTCACTAAAAAGTTCAGGCTTTTTGGTGATAACAAATCATTGCCAGAAGGGAGAATCATTGCAACCGAAGGAGAAGCAGGCTATCAGGCAAAAACCCTGGCTCCGGGAATCTACTTTTGGTATTGGATATGGCAATTTGAAATTACACTGGAATCACTAATCATCGTTCCGACTGGAAAAATAGGTTTGGTGCTTGCCAAAGATGGTAAAGAAATTGAAACCGGACGAATTCTGGGTAGGAAAGTAGAATGTGACAGCTTTCAGGATGCTGAAACCTTTTTGAAAACTGGTGGAAGGAAAGGACGCCAAACAGCTATCATTACTGCTGGTTCTTATCGAATTAATACATTTCTATTTGAAGTGGAAATCACCGAGATGACCCAAATTCCTGAAAATATGGTAGGTATTATTACAACCCTTGATGGCTCTACCATTGCAGACGGACAAATTGCCGGTAAAATAATTGAAGGTCATAATAACTATCAGGATATAGATGCTTTTCTTAGCAACAATGGCAACAGAGGTTTACAGCAACAGGTAGTACTGGCAGGTTCATATAACCTGAATCCCTGGTTTGTAAAACTTGAGATTGTAAGAATGACTGATATTCCAATTGGAAATGTAGGAGTAGTTATATCTTATGTAGGAGAAGATGGCAAAGATTTGAGTGGTGAAGAGTTTAAACATGGCAATATCGTAGCTAAGGGGTATAAAGGTGTATGGGCAGAACCTCTCGGACCCGGAAAATACCCGATTAATCCGTATGTGATGCGTATCGAATATGTACCTACCACCAATCTGGTACTTAACTGGGCTGCCGCCCGAACCGAATCTCACCAGTTAGACAAACATCTTTCTACCATTACAGTTCGTTCTAAAGATGGCTTCCCTTTTAACCTTGATGTTTCACAAATTATTCACATTCCTACATATGAAGCTCCCAAAGTAATAGCTCGTTTTGGCAATATGAATAACCTTGTCAGTCAGGTACTTGAACCAACCATTGGTAATTATTTCAGAAACTCTGCCCAAGATGCTGATGTGATTACGTTTCTAGGAAGTCGTAAAGAAAGACAGGAATATGCCAAAAATTATATTGGCAAAGTACTTGAGCAATACAACGTTTTTGGGGTAGATACACTGATTGGTGATATTGTTCCGCCAGAAACGCTGATGAAAACCCTGACAGACCGAAAACTGGCAGAAGAGCAAAAAGTAACGTATGAAACCCAGAAACTGGCTCAGGAAACCCGTCAATCACTTGAGAAAGAAACTGCCATTGCTGAAATTCAAAAAGACATTGTAAAAGCTGACCAGGGTGTGGTAATTGCTGAAAAAGTAGCAGATGCAGCTGTAAAAAAAGCCGAAGGTGAAGCTACCAGTCTAAAAATACAGGCAGCGGCTGAAGCTGAAAGGGTGAAATTACAAGCCACCGCTCAGGCAGAAAAAACCAAATTACTGGCAGATGCCGATGCTGAACAAATTTCCAAAACCGGTCTGGCTGAAGCTGAAAAAATTCTGGCAATTGGTAAATCTTCTGCTGAATCTTATAAACTGGCAGTAGATGCAATGGGTGGCGACAACTTTACTCAACTTAAAATTACCGAAAGCATTGGTAAAGAACACCTCAAAATAATGCCGGATGTACTGATTATGGGAAATGGGGAAGGTAATGGGGTAAATAGTTTGCTCGGTCTGAAATTGCTTGAGCTAATGGGTAAAAAGACTGGTGAATTTTCTGATGAAAAAGAAAAAGACACAGAAAAAAAGAAATAATACCCATTTACAAGTTGTGATGCGTAGACTTGGCAAGTCTTGAGATGAGTTTTATGAATTGAGATATTTTCACAAGACTTACCAAGTCTTTATCATATATTTTGTGTCTTAAGGCGACATAAGTAAGTTTTTACCTTGCAGAACCATATAGGAAGTCTGAATGAAGATAATACACAAAAAAGAGGCTTAGAAGCCTCTTTTTTGCATTAAATAAAATTCTCAATCTGAATCTGGTAAATCTACGGTATAAATCTCATTGCTATAATGAAGCGATACTGATTCAATAACAGGATAAGAAAGATGAATACTTCTCAATAATTTACTGATACATAGATATATTTCTCCTAAAACCGAAGCATTTGCACTTCCTGTTACTTCAAAACTATCTGTAAAATCCCACTTTTTCCGAACATCACCCACAAAGCCAGCCTGCACGGAAGCTGGTTCATAAAAATCTTTATTTGCTTTGCTAATGAAGATAAATAAAGCATCCCTTATCAACTCTTTCACTTCATCAGATGGATTCGATTTGAGTTTAACAGTTAGGCTAACCTTCAAATCCCATTGTGTATAAGATGGATATTTTTCCTTTTTTCCCAATATATCCCAGCCATTTACAGTAAAAGGAAGATTTCTACGCCATTTCCTGTATTTGCCAAATTCCAGAATTTTGAGAATATAGTATAAAATCAAACGCAAACCTACCAAAGCAACAAGCCCTAATCCACCCTGCAACATCCACAACTCCTTATTTTCCCAATACAAAAACAATAGCGTTGTACCTAAAGTTAAAATGCCAAAAAGCCAAACCAAAACATTAAGTTTACCAGGATATATTTTTGAAAACACAGACCAGCTGTCTGCTGAAACTGGTTGAAAGCCTTGTACTTTAGGGAAATCATCCTTTCTCTTTTTATGTTTCTTGTCTTTCTGTCGTAGTCTTTCTTTCTGAGCCAGCTGCCTGATTTCGTCTGGATTCATAAAATTTTTGTTTGATGGATTAGCAATTATGAGTTATTGGTACTACTTTGAATGGTGGGTCAGAAAGCATGATAGTAACCTCAGGGAATTTGAAATAACAAGTTTTTTCGGTATTTTTGTTATTAATCAACATTTCATGCTGTGAAATATCCGAAAATTTACAAATTTTCTTTTAACTTTTTGCTTCTGTTGTTGGGAATTTTCTCTTCCCTGTCACTTCCTGCACAAAAACTAAATAAAGCCCAACTCGAACAGCAAAAAAGAATTAACCTCCGTAAGATTGCTGAAACTCACAAAATTCTTCAGGAAACCACAACCGAAAAAAAAGCCACACTGGGTAAACTTACTGCCTTGTCGGAGCAGATTTCTACCCGAAAAAAACTTATTCACAGCATGGAAACCGAAGTAGAAATACTGGATAAAGAACTGATTGAAATTGATGGACTTACAGAGGCAATGGAAACAGATTTGAAAGCACTAAAAAAAGAATATGCTGCCCTTATTTATGCCACTGCAAAAGCCAATAACGGATATAACAAACTGGCTTTTTTGTTTTCGGCAGACAGTTTTAATCAGCTTTTTCAACGGATTATTTATCTCAGGCAATACACCAAAGCCCGTCAGACTCAAAAAGAACAGATTGACAAGGTAAAAAAAAGACTGGACTCCCAACGTCGCAAACGCAATGAAAAACGCTATGAACGCCAGTTACTGCTTCAGGCTCAGGGCATTGAAAGCAAAAATCTGACAAACCTGCAAGACCAGCATCAGGAAACTGTAAAACAGCTTTCAGCAAGAGAGCAAGACTTGAAAGATGAACTTGATAAAGAACAAAGAGAATTACAACAGGTTGAAAATCTGATTGCCGACCTGATTGAAAAAGAAATTAAAAGAAGTCGGGAAGAGGCTGAAAAATCAGTGGCATTACGAAAGGACAAGACAGAAAAAGTAGAGAAAAAAACAGATAATACCATCAAGCTCACTGCCGAAGAAGCTGTAACAGCAGCTTCGTTTTCGGATCTTAAAAACAAAATGACGTGGCCTGTAAAATCAGGATTTGTAAGCAGTCATTTTGGCAAACATCCCCACCCTGAACTTAAAGGAATTGAAGAAAAAAATGATGGAATTACCATACAAACCAACAGAGGAGCAGAAGTGCGGGTGGTATATGAAGGAATTGTAAAAGCTGTAATGTCGCCCTCTAATTATAAGTTTGTAGTAGTTCAGCATGGTGATTATTTTACTGTGTATAACAAACTCACTAATGTTACTGTAAAATCAGGGCAAAAGCTCAAAGCAAACGACCTCATAGGTACGGCTTCAACCAATTCGGATGGAGAAACGGAAATACAGTTTCAAATCTGGAAAAATGCCGAAAAACTTGATCCGGAAAACTGGCTCTCAGAAAGATAATCCCACTTAAATTTTAGTTAAAAAAAATCTTCAGAAATGGGATTTTTTTTAACTAAATATATGTTACAACATTAAAAGGGAACACTTTAATATCAATTATTAAAAATTCCACTATAAATGAACAGAAAACAATTTTTAAAAACACTGGCAGTGATGCCACTTAGTCACATAGTTATGAATGTTAATGAACTCAATAAAATATCTGACTCATTCTCTCCGACACCCACCATGCCTGTTTTATTTCTTGGGCATGGTAGCCCTATGAATGCCATAGAGGAAAATGAATTTGTGCAGGGTTTCAGAAATGTTGCCAAAACCATTCCAAAACCTAATGCTATCTTGTGTATTTCGGCACACTGGCTAACACATGGTACAATGGTAACAGCAATGGAATATCCAAGAACTATCCATGACTTTGGCGGTTTTCCCAAGGCTTTATTTGATGTACAATATCCTGCGAAAGGTAGTTCTGAGCTGGCACATGAAACAAAAGCAGCCATTACAACAACCGAAGTGGGGTTTGATGAAAAATGGGGACTTGACCATGGAGCATGGAGTGTAATCAAGCATTTGTATCCACAGGCAGACGTACCTGTTGTGCAAATGAGTATTGATTACTATCAACCAGCCCAATATCATTTTGAGCTGGCAAAACAACTTGCTTCTCTCCGCCGGAAAGGCATTCTCATCATTGGTAGTGGAAATATCATTCACAACCTTCGGTTAGCAGATTTTGCCAATATATACAAAGACAACTATGGTTATGACTGGGCTATCGAAGCGAGAGCAAAGATGAATAAGTGGCTTCTCGATGGAGATTTTAAAGCATTGATGGACTATGAAAAAGCAGGAAAAGCTGTTCAGTTGTCAATTCCAAGTCCTGATCACTATTTTCCATTGATATATGCACTGGGGTTAAAAGAAACAACTGATACAATCACCCTGTTTAATGACAAACTGGTAGGAGGTTCTCTGAGCATGACTTCTGTAAAAATAGCCTGATATAACGAAGGTCAGGCTGTTTTAGCCAAAAATCTGCCTGACTATTTCTTCTTTTCGTTCCCGGCTTACTGGTATAAATATCTTTCCGCTTAATTCGAGTTGATTGCCATCCATTGATTTCACTTTACTTTTGGCGATAATAAAAGATTTATGAACCCTGATAAATCGTGAAGATGGCAGCATTTCTTCAATATTTTTTAGCCTCTCAAAAGTAATCAGGTAGCCATTAGTTAAAATAATTTTGGCATATTCCTTTAGCCCTTCAATAAAAACAATATCCTGTAAATCAACTTTGTGTATTTTACCATCTGCTCTGATAGTAACAAAATCAAGTTCCGGAACTTTCTCAACAATGTTGCTCTCTGTCAGACGGCTTTTAACCTGAACCTGTGCTTTGCCAACTGCCTGTAAAAAACGTTCAAAAGAAAAAGGTTTTACCAGATAATCAATGGCATTAAGAGAAAAGGCTTCGGCTGCATATTCTGAATAAGCTGTGGTAAATATCGTAACAGGCGGATTCTTAAGTGCTTTAAGCAGACTATTCCCACTCAAAACCGGCATCTGAATATCCAGAAAAAGTAAATCAACAGCTTGCTCGTTTAAAAGTTCAATGGCTTTTACCGGAGATTTGAGCCGGGCTATTATTTCAAAACCAGAGAGCCTGTTTATGAATTCCTCAAGAAGGTTCAATGCCAGATATTCGTCATCTACAAGCAAAGTTTTAATCTTTTCCATACCTATCATTCAGCTTTCAAAGTAAGTTTAACAAAGAAAGTAGTTTTCTGATGATCTATCATCAGTTCATATCGATTTTCATACTGTAGCTCCAGTCTTTTCCTAATATTTTCAAGTCCTACACCTCCTACCCCATCTTTTTGCCGATTATGATTGTTCTTCGTATTGAACGTCGAAAAAACAAAACATTTATCTTCTGCCAGTAATTCAATTCTTGTAAACGCACTTTCGTTGCTGTCAAAATCGCAATGTTTAAAACAGTTTTCCACCAGGGGGATAAGAATCATAGGTTCTATTTGCCAATGCTCCAAATTGCCTTTTACAACAAACGAAATATCCTGCCTGTGTTCCTGACGCATTTGAAATAACTCAATAAAATTCTGAATTTGTAAGATTTCTGATTGCACATTTACCTTTTCCTGCCGACTGTCATAAATTACATACCTGAGCAACTCTGAAAGTAACAATATCATGGCAGGTGTTTCCTCAGATTTTACAACTGATAAAGAATAAATATTATTGAGGGTATTGAATAAAAAGTGAGGATTGATCTGAGCTTTCAAGAAATGTAATTGAGCTTCATTGTGCTGGTTGATAAGAGAAAGGTATTTTTTTTCAGTTTTATACCGGTTGGTTAGCAATTGAAAAAAGAAACTCAATATCAAAACAGGAACAGTTGAAAGTATTGCAAAAGAAAGTATTCTTGCCTCTGCACTTAATATCGGAGTACTTTGAGGAAGAGCCAATGATACCTGGTGACTTACCTGTATTCTGATCAATGTAGCAATAGTGGCAATGGCAATAAAAATCAAACCATATATCCAGTATTGCTTTTTTTCAACAAAATAACTCACCAGCATATTATTTCCATAAAAAATGGCAATTGACAGAAAATTATGGAAACATGAAATAAATAATGCTGTTTGCCAGATATAAAAGGCAGAGAGAAATACAAAACCTGTAATCAGAAAAACAAGCCACATCAATAACTGAAGTCCCAGACTTATCTGATTACCTGAAATATTCATAAAAAGTACCCGTTTACTTATAGCTGACAAGTATAGTCAGAAAACCTGAAAAATCGGGAAAGATGTACAGACGTAAATTACTTATTTTTTCTTTTGGAGTCGTGATTTTCTTCTGCTTCATCTATTGAATGAGAGGTAAAAATATCATTATCTTTTTCTGACAAATCAGAAAGTTTCTGATAAAATTTTTTCAATACTTCCAACTCTTTTTCGGTCAGGTCTTCTACGTTTACCACTCTGTTACTTGCTTTTTCACTTGATGCAACCAATTCATTAAGTTTTATTTGGATAGCAATGGTATCTTTATTCTGCGATTGCTGAATGATAAAAACCATGATAAAAGTAATAATGGTAGTACCCGTATTAATAACTAATTGCCAGTTTTCTGAAAAGTTGAATACGGGACCAGATATTGCCCAAATAACAACCAGCAAAATGGCACAAATCACAGAAAAAGGACTACCACTTGCTTTGGTAATTTTAGAGGCAATGGTTTCAAACTTTTTGGTAAAATGATTTTGATCTTTATTTTTCATAAAGTTAAGCAGAGGGTCAAAAAATTCTGCTACAACTACTTTAAAAATAGTATACCTTCCCTCATAAAACCTCATTCCAAAACCTTACAGATATTAAAATCTAAATACAAAAATCATTCATGATACATCCGGGTAATTATTTCCCCACTTTTCAAATTTTTCAAAAGTAACTATTGCCGTGTTTATAATTTCCTGTTGTTTTTCATATTTTTCTGTAAATTCAGAAAGAGCCGATAAAAACGAATACCACATTGTATCAGTATTTTCACCATAAGCGTTGAAGAAAACAAAAGGATTTGCAGCCTCAATATTAAGTTTCTGTACAAGTAACTTACTGATGATTTTGCCACCCATCGTAGAACCTTCCAACACATACATAGCCCCTAGAGCATGCTGAACGTTTCTGATAACAGGTATTTCATCACAAACAAGTGGTGTTGTATCGTGTGAATTTTCTTCCCAATAATCTAATTCTTTCAACAAAACAGTTGATTTTCTCCGGGCAGAATATAGTGGTACGATATTATTATCCAGATATTTATCCAGTTCCAGTTCAAGACTTTGGTAATATCCATAAAACATTCGTAGCAGGTGCAAGTAATCGGTAAGATGAATAATATTCTTGATTTTTCGGGTAATCAATTTTTCCAGATTGAGATGAGACTCTTTGGTGTGGCTTCGCAAACTTGCCAGGAAAGGATTTTGCATAAAGTAAAAAAGACTAATTTTGATAAGCAGTTTATAACTAAGAATGATAACAAAACAGGTGAAATTAAATAATTATGCCTTTAATAAATATTTTTTTCTATGTATCCAAAAAGTATTCAAAATGCCAGTTTAGTTAATCTGACAAATTGCGACAGTGAACCAATTCATATACCAGGCTCTATTCAACCTCATGGTTTTTTACTGGCTTTAGACAAAAATTATGACATCAGGTTTTGTAGTGAAAATCTGCCTGATTTTAATATATCCATTACTGATGCATTAAATCACCATATCACTGCCATTTTTGAAAAGGAAGCTGCCTCCTCCCTGATTACCTATCTCGACCATAAAACTTTTAGTAGTACGCAACCACATGTGCTTCGTCATGAAGGTATTTCTTATTGTGTAAACATCCATATTTCAGGTGATTATTACATCATGGAAGCAGAGCCCTTTCCTGATGGCAATCTCGAACTTTCAAATCTTTATCTCCAGACAAAAAAATTTACTGCAATACTTAGTGAAGCAGTAGGCTTACAGGAATTGTGTCAGGACATCAGTGAAGAAGTAAAAAAACTGACAGGATATGACCGGGTAATGATCTACAGGTTTGATGAACATTATAACGGGGAAGTATTTGCCGAAGCAAAAAATGAAGAACTTGAATCATTTTTAGGGCTTCATTATCCACATACAGATATTCCAACTCAGGCAAGACAATTATATCTTACTAATCTGATGAGAATGATTGCAGATGTAAGCTACCAGCCAGTTTCAATTCTTACTCTTGATAAAGGAGCTACACACCAGACTTTAGACTTAGGCATGTCGTTTTTGAGAAGTGTTTCGCCCATCCATATAGAGTATCTGAAAAACATGGGGGTGTCTGCTACGCTTACTATTTCTCTGATTACCGAAGGCAAACTGTGGGGACTGATTGCCTGCCATCATTATTCGCCTAAAAATATACCTCATTATATCCGACTATCGTCATTATTACAGGGGCATTTTTTAACTTCTCAAATTAAGGTACAGGAAGTAGCAGCTGATTATAAGTTAAAATTGTTACTTGACGAAAGACTAAAAGCATTCTTGAATGTACTGGATAGTTCTGTGGTTACTACTGAAAACAACTTTATTTCACAAGAATTAATTGATCTGACTAATTCACATGGCGTATGTTTTATCAACGAAACCCAAATCTATTCGTCAGGTATTGTACCCTATTATAATGAAATCCAGTCATTATTGTCAATTTTGAATACTGAAAAACAAGAATTTATTGCTTCCCAAAATATTTTAAAAGACTATTCAATAAAATTATCGAATGATGTAAGTGGATTACTATATTATAAGCTAGACAATAAAGCCCGTATAATCTGGTTTAGAAAAGAGCTAAAACAGATTATTCACTGGGCAGGAGAGCCAGATAAAACTATAGAAAAGAATGAAAATGGTCTCTCGCCAAGAAAATCATTTGAAGCCTGGAAACAAATTATATCAGAATCTTGTAGTCCATGGCTTGAAGCCGAAATTACAATTGCAAATCAGGGCATATATGCCCTTCAAAAACAGATTTCTATCCTGAGAAGCAAACAAATTCAGGAAACCCAAAGCAAGTTGTTAAAAAAACTGGAGCAGGCAAATGAAGAACTGGAAAACATCAATTGGATTAGCACTCATGACCTCAAAGAGCCTCTCCGAAAAATTAGTATTTTTTCTTCTATGCTTTTGGAGCGACACAGAGATGCTTTAGATGAAGATATGAATCTGGTAATAACTAAAATAGCAACTTCTGCCTTCAGGATGCAAACTCTACTAGATGATCTAATGTCATTTGGACGATTGAAAAACGGGCAATTTCACTATGAGATATGTGATTTTAATAAAATCATTAATTCACTTATACTGGAAAATGAGGATATTATAAAAGAAAAAAATATATTAATTCAAGTGGGAAGTTTTCCTAAAGTATATTGTATTGAGGTTTTAATAAAGCAGGTGTTTGCTAATCTAATCAGCAATTCCATCAAATTTGCCCGTCCTAATATCCCATTAATCATCAGCATTTCCTGCCGGGATAAAATCATAAAAGGGATTAAATATTTAGAAATTACAGTTAGTGACAATGGGAAGGGATTTGATAACAAATATAAAAGTGCTATTTTTCATATATTTCGCCGACTTGACAATACCAAAGCAATTGAGGGCACTGGCATTGGGCTGGCTATCTGTAAAAAAATTACAGAAATTCATAAAGGCAATATTGAAGCAGAAGGAACACTTAATAAGGGAGCTACTTTTAAAATTACACTCCCTTTCAATCCGGATGAAGTAAGAGAATAGAAATATTCTAATGGTTATTATTTCCCAATAAAAGTTGTCTGATTTCAGGCTTGATATGTTCCAAAAATTTTTCAGTCACCTTTTCCAGTTCTGAATAAGTATATGGTTTTGAAAAAAAAGTAGCCTCATGTTGTGAAGCAAATTCTTTATCAACAGCCGATGAGGATGTAGAGTATAAAATAACAGGAATAGTATTGAAAAGCTCTATTTTTCGGATTGCCTTCAAGGTTTCTTTTCCATTGAGTTTGGGCATATTAATATCCAAAATAATGAGTATTGGAAGAAGATTAGTATGATACACCACATTCAAATATTCCAAAAGGTCTGTCCCATCATTAACCGTTATCATCTCAACGGAATTATCATACTTTGAGAATGCCTCTCTCATCAGCAATAAATCATCCTGATCATCATCAGCATAAATTACTACAAATCTTGTCTTTTGAAGGTTAGTTATCATTAAACAATAAAAAAATAGTAAAAAATAATATTTTGTACAATTTCACCACTAAAGAGTAGCTTTTTGGAAAAGGCTTAAAATAATATCAGTAAAAGTAATTATTTTTAGTATCTGCTAATAGTCAGAGAATTTTTTTTGCTTGAATACTGACGGAATCTTTGCCAAAAAGATACAAAATTGAAGAGAGAGGAGGATAAAATAAAAGGCTTTTGACTTAAATGTTCAAAAGCCTTTTATTTGTTAATTAACGTATTTTTATCCGAAAAGTTTCAGATAGCTATAAATTGTTTAATTTGTTTTAATCGTAGCAAATCTCAACGGAGTGTTCGATATACTTGTCTGGAAATTATGGGCAATTATTTAACTTTTCTTCTTTGTCCCTGAATATTGAAGATATAAACCTCCTGCATTATATCTTCAATATCAAAACTGCGGGTTGACTGGGAAAGATAGCCATTGCCATAATAAAACTCCTTTTTCTGTTTTTTACCATTGTTATATTTTACTTCTGCATACACATCATCCGAACTTAATTTGATAGCATGAACACTATTTTTTGAGTATTCGAAAACTTTCAGGCTATCCTGGTTTTGACTGGCAGCATAAATCGTTCTGCCGTTTCCTAACAAAACCGATACCAGAGCTTTTGCATCACCTTTGATCATAAAGCCACTTTTGAAAGAAGGAACCGTTGTAAATTGCCCTTTTCCATTTCCTTTCAATAGCACACCTATACCTGCATCATACCATCCTGACAGTACCTCATAGCTATAATCATTTCCAATACCTAAAATGTCCAGATTACCATCTTTGTCAAAATCCAATATTTGTGTTCCAAACATTGGAGCAAACTGAGCTTCGACGGGTAATGTACTCAAACTGAACGTGCCATTTCCTTTATTTTCGATATAAGCCGACGGAAGGTAATTACACTTCAAGGTCTGGGCTCTTTCAAGCATATTTCCAGAAAAAATGTTAGAGAAAGTCATTTTTCCATACGATTCATAAGTTGTAAGTTTTCGGCGTAGTGATACAAGTTGGGTTGTCATCGTTTCACGTGGATGTATCGGGTATTCTTTTCCATCAAGATAATGAGTAAATATTGGATCTATCAATCCGTTTTCATCAAAATCTTTGGAATAAAGAGATATCGGTTCCTGCACAGTCGCCTGAAGTATTGAGTTTCTACCAAGATTTCCGGCGATGTAATCCATATCTCCGTCATTATCAAAATCTCCCCCACTAAGACTATTCCAACAACCTACCACACCTTCAATACCTGTTTTTTCAACCCGAAGTAATTTCCCGTTTTGATTGCTAAAAAAGGTAATCGGCATAAATTCACCAGCTATTATCAAATCAACAGTTTTATCGTTATTAAAATCTGTCCAGAGAGCTGAGGTAACCATACCAACTTTTTGCAACTGAGGAGCCAGATTTGCTGTAACATCTGTAAAACCACCTTTCCCATTGTTCTGCAAAAGATAACTCTGTGGAATTTCAGGGAAACTGCCTGGCATTACCCTGCCACCCACAAATAAGTCAAGATCTCCATCTTTATCAAAGTCACTTGCCGTAACCACACTACAACTTGACGAAATTGGGGGAAGAGCCAGAGTATCCAATTCAAACTTGCCCTTTCCGATATTTTTGTAAAGCCTGTTTCGATATTTTATTGTATTTTTCAGAAATTCACTACTTCCACTCGCACAATAAATATCCAAATCCTTGTCATTGTCTGCATCAAATAACAGCACACCAGTATCTTCACTTTCTTTATCCAGAAAATCTGCTGGTGAAAAAGTATTGTTCTGATTTTGATACAAAATAAATGCTTTTTTATAGGCAGACCCTCCAATAAAAATATCGTCCAGCCCATCTCCATTCAAATCTCCCACCGCCAGAGCCGGACCTTGTTGTGAATGTTTATGCAATAAATTAGCCTGTATCTTAAAATCCACAAAATCAGCCTCTTCGTGCTTATACGTAATTCCATATTTTCGTGAAACTTCTTCAAATAATACAGGCTTGGATTGGGGAACTGCCTGAATATTTTTGGCATTGGTTTCGGAAAGTACTATTACCTGATTTCCTTTTACCTGTTTGAGCTTTTCTACTTTTCCTGACTGCCAATGGATAATTAATGAATCTATGTCAGTAATACTGTCAAGTCCAAAATGGATTACAGGTTCTACTGAAGATTTGTAACCTCTTTGAGGATTATGTTCAGCAATTTGTTGATTGCCCTGATAGTAAATATTTATTCTGGCTCCCAAACCCTGAATATTTCCTTTAGCACCTGAAAGTTTTATACGCAGAAAATTAGAAGGTTGCTTACTCTTTTTTTTCTCAATGAGGGTATTTTTATAGACAAAGGCTTCATCATTGATATTATTCATCACTAAATCCAAATCTCCATCATTATCAAAATCGGCATAAGCAGCTCCATTGGTATAGGAATCCTGGGTAAGTCCCCATTCCAATGCTTTATTTGTAAAAGTTAAATCATGATTATTTCTAAAGATAAAATTCGGCTTTTTTACTCCTTTCAATTTATTGGCTTCATCTATTATCGTCTTTCTCCGAAATTCTGTCGTGCCAAACATAGAATTGGATTTATTATATGTCACAAAATCCAAATCTGTGATATCTTTTTTATAACCATTGGTAACCAGTAAATCACGAAATCCATCATTATCAAAGTCAGCAAATAAAGCAGACCAGCTCCAGTCTGTTGCATAAACGCCAGATAAGTAACCTATTTCACTAAACGTACCATTGCCATTATTAAGCTGTAACACATTACGTGTATATTGAGGCAGGTATTTTTTAGAGATATTTTCCAGAAACCGGTCATAATTCACATTACTAAACATTGTTTTTTGCCGGAGATTATCGTCTGGCATCATGTCTGTGACAATTATATCATTAAGCCCGTCATTATTTATATCACCAATATCTGTACCCATACCATTAAATTCAGTATGATTAAATGCTTTTTTGAGTTGGTCAGAAAAAGTTCCGTTACCATTATTGACATAAAAGTGATCATTAGATAAAAAGTCATTAGCCACATAAATATCTGGGTAACCATCCTGATTTATATCTGAAACTGCTATCCCTAAACCCCAGCCTTCTGTCAAAATACCTGCTTCTCTGGAAACATCTCTAAAAACAGGCAAACCATCCTGATTATTTCCTTCATTTCTAAAAAGTTTATCAACACTCTTCCCTTTTCCATTAGTCTGCTGCCCTGTCGCAGTATTGCGATGATAATCTTCGATAGCATTGGTAAGTAAATAGCAATCTAAGTCCCCATCCAAATCATAATCTAGGAAAGCAGCTTGTGTAGAGTAGCTATTATCAGCCAAGCCTACTTTTCCGGCAACTTCTTCAAACCTCACTTTACCCTGCTTATCAATACCTTTGTTAAGAAAAAGCTGATTTACTGCCTTATCCTCTTTTTTGGGATGAGCAACCGAAATATAAATATCAAGAAGCCCATCCTGGTTGATATCAATCATAGCCACTCCGGTACACCAATTGTGAGTAGTTACACCTGCTTGTTCTGCAATATCCTGAAATTTAAAATTGCCTTTATTGAGATAAAGTTTTGAAGAAACCATATTTCCGGCAAAGAAAATATCAGTCAATCCATCATTATTTATATCTCCAACCCCTACTCCTGCCCCATTATAGATATATTCAAAATCAAAGACATTAAATGAATCTGATTCGGTAATAAGGTTATTGAAAGTTATCCCTGAAACAGAAGGAGATATCAACTCAAAATGTAGTTTGTCAGAATGAGGTTGACAAGTTGCCATGCCAATCACAATCAAAACAAATATGAATAGATTAAAGAAGGATTTCATACTTGCAAGATAATCATTTTACAGAAAAGCCCTTTCATGAAACTTGAAAGGGCTTTTCTGTAAGTATAAAAAATAAATTAATAGCCAGAATTTTGATCTGTAGCTTTTAGACTTGCATTTGTAGAAAGTTCTGTTTGCGGAATAGGAAGGAGTTCGTGCTTATTCACCTGAAAATAACTAATTACCTCTGGTATAAGCTTACCTGCACCTAATTTCCCTTGCTTTCTCCAACGTAAAATATCACGATTTCTAATTTGCTCACCTGACAGTTCTACTCTTTTTTCATGTACTATAGCCTTAAAAATCTCATCTTTACTATTAACCGGAAACTTTCCAGCTATGGGATAATTCGGCATTGCCACACTTGGGCGATTTCTGATTTGATTCAAATAACCAATAGCAGCAGTTGTATTACCCAACTCATTTTCACATTCAGCTAACATAAGCAATACTTCAGCATATCTAATGATACGCATATCCATTGGTCCTGTATAAAAGGTAGCGTCGTTTTTATACAAACTGGTATATTTTTTCCAGCTTATTTTCTCCTTTCCGCCTTCAAAGTTTGATAAATTTCCCTGAACCATCGCATCTGTTAAGATAGATTTTCCATTGTTAAAGCTATCGCCAAGCCTATAAAAATTATAGGATAGGCGGGGATCATTTTTTGCAAATCCTGCTGAAACTCGCTCATGTTCAGCAAGTAACCCATCAGAAGGTATTAAATTTCTCCACCCTATGGCTGAATATTCCTGGGTACGACTATTTCCTTCATTATTGCCATTAGCATCCGCATCCCAATTAAAATTATCTCCACCAAAGCCTATTTCAAATACAGACTCCTCATTAAATTTAGTTTCTTCCAAGAAGTTATCTGTATAATTATCTATTAGTTTATATACGCCCGAAGATTTTACTTTATCCAATTCAGCTTTAGCACCCGCAAAGTCTCCTTTTGCCATCAAAACTCTTCCTAACAGGGCTTGAGCTGCCCCTTTAGTAACCCTTCCTACATCTGCACCCGTGTAAGAAACAGGCAAATCTGCCTGAATCGCTTTTAAATCATCAATAATGAACTGATATATGTCATCTACAGAAGTCCGTGGCTGTGATTCGGATAAAGATTGAGCAGGTTTTTTATAAAGTGGAACGGCTCCCCAAAGAGATACCAAATCAGAATAAGCCCAAGCTCTCAAAAATTTGGCTTCGCCTAAGATTCTTGCTTTCAAGGCATCTGAGATATTTTGTGTATTAGCCGAGCCTGCAATTACCGAATTGGCTCTATGGATTGTACGATAATATCCTGACCAAACATCAGTAAGCACGGCATTAGAAGGTAAATGAACACCTGTCAAAATTTGAGCTCTTGCTCCTTCTAATTGACCACCTCCTGTAGCTACATCATCAGACCGCATATCATGAATAAAAAAGAATTCACGTGCAGCCAGTTGAATACTCTGAATTTTAGCATATACTGAATTTACTCCTTTTATAAGTTGTTCTGGTGTGCTGTAGTAAGACTCTGGTGTCCCACCGTTTGGATTGAGCTTATCAAGCTCTTTCTGATTACATGCCACCATGAGCAATGTAACAGACATTACAATTTTCAATATTTGATTTTTCATATAGAAAGAAATTAGCTTTTATACATAAGTAAAAAAATGAATTAAAATCCTGCCTGCAATCCTACAGAGAAAGTACGTGCTTGTGGAAACTGTCCATAATCGATTCCTTGTGTTAAGGAAGTATTTGTTCTAATACCTATTTCAGGATCATATCCCTTATACTTGGTGATAGTAATCAAATTTTGTGAAGCAACATAAATTCTAAGATTTCCCAAGACATTTCCAGTCCATTTTTGCAAAGTAGCTGCTGGAAAACTATAACCAATACTTAAATTTTTAAGGCGTAAATAAGAGCCATTCTCAATAAACCGATTAGAAGTTCTGGCGTTTCCGTTAGGGTCACTATTTACAGCTCTAGGAACATCAGTACTGGTATTAGTAGGAGTCCAAGCATTAAGAACAGCAGTTCCCGAATTAAACAGACGAAGCATGCCTTCGGTTAATACACGTGTACCATTAAAAATTTTATTTCCCTGAACACCTTGGAAAAACATCGTTGCGTCAAAACCTTTATAATTTGCTGACAAATTAAAACCATAGGTGAATTTTGGTAAAAAGCTACCCAAATATGTTCTATCATTTGCATCAATTTTTCCATCACCGTTTATATCTTTAAATCGAATATCACCCGGTTTAGCATTTGCCTGAGTAGGTGCTCCGGAAATCTCTGCAGTATTTTGAAAAATACCGTCGGTTTGCCAACCATAAAAGGATTGAACAGGATGGCCAGCTTCCGTACGAGTTATATCATAATTACCATAATCATTATTAGCTCCTCTGTCAAGAGTACTTTTTGGCGTATCAAGACCTTTAACATTGTTTTTCACAACTGCAATATTTCCATTTATACTCCATTTTACACCACCAGAATTACCGTTATAACCAGCTTGAAATTCATATCCCCAGTTTCTCATGTTACCAACATTAACAGTCGGAGGAGTAGTATATCCTGTTGATGGAGCCGGAGGAACATCCAAAATCAAGTTATCAGTAGTTCTGTCAAAATATTCTGCTGAAAAAGTTATTTTGTTTCTGAGAAGTCCTAAGTCAAAACCAACATTTGCCATTTTGGTAATTTCCCATGCCAACTCTGTATTTGGTAATTTATCATAATAGGCACCTATAGCTCCACTACCACCAATATAGGAATAAGTATTAGTGCTGACAGTAGATTGCCACAAGTAATTACCGGGAATATAACCTAAAGTACCATAGCTACCTCTGAATTTCAACTCAGAAACTGCTGAGATATCTTTCATAAAACCCTCTTCACTTATTCTCCAGCCAATGCCAACAGATGGGAAATTACCAAATTTCTTACCTGGTGCAAAGTTTGAAGCTCCATCCCGACGAATCGATGCACTGAAAAGATATTTGCTAGCCAATTCATAATTTAAACGACCTATGTAAGAATAGATAACTCTTTCATCACGTGTCCCACTAATTTGCTGATTATCTAATCCATTCAATTCTCGTATTACGTTATTATCGCCTGTACCTGCCCCATTCAATGAAAGAGCTTTTACTGATTGATACTCTATAACAGCAGTAGCATTTATATAATGCTTGCCAAAAGTTTTGTCAAAAGTTAACTGATTGGTAAAAATTGGAGAAAAATAATTCGTACGATTATCATTTAAAGTACTCTTAGTTGCACTATTAAATCCTTCATTATAAATAGGTGAGAAAATATACTCTCTCGAAGTATTAAAATCTGCTCCCACATTTATCTTGTATTTAAGCCAGCTAGTTAGGGCTGCTTCTAAAAAAACTGTTCCTAATACTCGGATATTGGTTACCTGATCTATGTTCTGCAAAGCAGCACGAACTGGATTTTGAGGGTCTGATGCATCTGCTCCTGTAGGTCCACCATAACCACCTATATTTGTTGGATTATAAAGTGGGATATACGGTGTCATACGTATCATATTCTGAATTTGAGTACGTCCTCCAACACTTTGCTCTTTCTTTTGTGAACCGTAAGCAAATAATAAGGTTTGACCAAGTGTAAAAATTTTAGAAATTTTATGATCAGAATTGATACGAAAGTTATAACGTTCAAAACCTGTTCCCTTCATAATACCGTCTTGTTTAAAATATCCTCCCGAAACATAAAATCTTGACTTATCATTTCCCCCTGATACAGAGATATTGTGCTGGGCAATAACAGCAGTCTGAAACATTTCTTTCTGCCAGTCAGTATCAGTCTGAGAAAATGTTTGATTACTTCCAGTGTAAATTGGATCATTCATAGCTGAAAAACGAGGTGGTAGTGCAGCACCTGCATTAGTCAAAAGAGCCGTCCCATATTGCAGATACTGATCACGATTTAACAGATCCAGTTTTTTCCAGGCACTTTGTGTACCTACATAAGAGTCTAAATTTACATGAATCTTACCATCTCTGGAGCCTTTCTTTGTTGTAATTAATACGACTCCGGCAGCAGCTCTTGACCCGTAAATAGCAGCAGAATTAGCATCTTTTAAAACTTCTACTGACTCAATGTCTTTACTATCAAAGATACTGAAATTCCCCACCTGTGCGATACCATCCACTACATACAGGGGATTAGAAGCATAATTAATAGAGTTAATACCTCTGATACGTACCAGTGGAGCTTCTCCGGGAGAGCCATTGTTCGTTACACTTACCCCAGGAGCACGTCCTTGCAAGGCTTGTTCTACACTTGGTACCGGAAGAGCAGCAATATCTTTAGAAGAAACGGTAGAAATAGCTGCAACTACTGAAGACTTTTTCTGTGTACCATACCCGACCACTACTACATCACCAAGAACCTCAACATCAGGTTGCAATTGTACATCTATTGTATTTTTACCACTTACACTCACTTCTTGAGTAAGGTAACCAATAAAAGAAAACACCAGAATTCCATTTTCCGGAACACCAGAGAGGCTATAAGAGCCATCAGTACCTGTTGCCACTCCTTTAGAAGTACCTTTAATCAAGACACTTACGCCAGGCATAGGCTGGTTATTCTCATCAATTACTTTTCCTGTAATGGTAGTTTCATTAGGATTAAGTAAGTTATCAAGCTTTGTAATTTGTATCTGTGAGATATTGTCAATAGTAGAAGTAGTTTCCGTTTCTCCTTCAATTTCTTTGGTTATGCCTTTTATCTTTTTAAATTCTATCTTTTCATTATTAGCAAAAATGACATAGATATTATTAATTTTTCTAAATTTTAATCCATAAGGAGAAAGCAACTCTGAAAGTACTTTCTCAATATTTTTTGAAGATGGAGCAAATCCGGTAACTACTTTATTCTCCAAAGTAGCATTTTTATAGGTAAACACTATGTGATATTGTGTTTCCAGCTCTTTTAAAACTTCTTTAAGAGATTGAGTCACTAAAGGAGGATGCATTCGTTCAGGCACTTGCACAACAGATGCCAAATTCTGTGTCCAGGCTGGTATCCAGACAAGCAAGAGCAGATATACGAATATATGCCTGCGTAATACAAAGTTTAGGTTTCTCATAAATAAATAATTGTTTAGGTATCGGTTCTTAAAAAATCAGGATTTGGTTATAGTGGTTGGTTTGAATAGTTACATTGTAAGTAACAGAAAGTACTTCCAGAAGCTCATCTATATTTTTTGTAGGCAGAGCCCCGTTCATGCTTTCCTGTGCAACTTTTTTATTTTTAATAATTACTTCCAGACCGTAAGTATTTTCTATTTTCTCTGCAACCTCACTTAGTGTCGTATTCTCTAATATCCAGTAGTCTTTTATCCATGAACTGTGATTTTCGGGCTTCTGAACAGATATCTTTACGAGTTTCTGCTCTTTCCCTTCCACCTTAACCACATCTCCGGGTTGCATAAAAATATTTTTCTCAGCATTTTCTTCCAGCATATCAAGTTTAATTTTACCCTCATTCAGAACGACAGTTGTTTTTTCATTTCTTTCAAGGACATTAAACTTGGTACCTAATACTTCAACAGTAAGCTTATTTGTATGCACTCTGAACTTAGGCTGCAAAGACGGCTGTTTTTTTACTTCAAAAAAAGCCTCTCCATCAAGCCATACATTCCTGTCTTTCTGATTTTGCCAGTTTTTCAGGAATTTCAATTGAGAATGTGCATTTAAAACCACATAAGAGCCATCAGGCAAGCAGATTGTTTTTTTCTCGCCATAAGCAGTTTGGTACTTGTCGTACTTAAACTCATTAAAAACCAAAAAATAGAAAACTGCTGAAACTGCCACCAAGAACAATACTGCAGCAGCACTCCAAAGGGGACGCCTGATAAAAGGTATTGATTTTGCAGGTTTGTTGATAAATTGGCTATCTTCAGTTTCTGATATGCTGCGACTGATATTTTGCCAGAGATGATTTACCTGTTTTTCGGAAAGTTTATCTGACTCAAAACTTATACCCTTCAATAAATAACGTGCCTGAGCTACCGTAGCTGCCTTTTCAGGATTTTCTTCGAGCCAAACAGACCAAAAAGCTTCTGTAGCTTCATCTGGTTGTTTTACCCATTGCAGAAAAAAATCATCCAATAAGAAATCTTTAACCTGGTAATTTTTATAATCCATTAAAAAGTAAGGTCTTAAGGTCAAAAAGTGATTTTCAAAAAAATAAAAAAGTTGCCCTTTATACCAAAAGGCAACTTTCTCAAATATTCCATCAAAATTTTATAACTTTTTTTATATTTTTTTTACCGATACAATAAAAACATAAAAAAAGTATTGTAAAAATCTACTAAAATCTCAGCTCACATCCCTAATAAATACTTAAACCACACCTCACCTGCTACACATAACCACCAAAATAAGTCAAGTTTACGCAGGTATAACCTTAAAATATCCAAAGCCTTTGAAATGAGATTATAAGTTGATTTGATTCCTAAGCCCATCACAGAGGCTACTTCCTGAAAGCTGAGATTTTCATAGAATTTTAAAAAGACAGCTTCCTTCTGACGTTTGGTGAGTAGTTGAAACGCCTTTTGTAAATGGGCTTGCTGGAGTTGAAATTGCTGAATATCTATTAAATTACTTTCCCAGGAACTATCTTCAGTTGTTTCACTCAAAAATTTGTAATCAATAGTATTACTTTCTTTTATTTTATGTACCAGCTTCCTTCGCAAGCACTTGAAAAGATAGTATTTGATATTATTAGTATCACCAAGACTTTCTTTCTTTTTCCATATTTCAATAAACAAATCCTGAATACCATCTTCGACCATCGCTTTATCAATAGTCAGCTTGCATCCATAATTATATAATATCTGAACGTAATTCTCATAAATTAGAGTGAAAGCCTCCAAATTTCCACTCCTAAAAGCTTTCCACAACTCTAATTCGTTTTGAAATGGGCTAGCAAAATTACGGACTTTAACAGATGATAGCATTGGTAATAAGGTAATTCCTATAAAATTAAAGTTAATATTTAAATTATACAATTTTTTTCAAATATTCTTCATTTCGTAACCTGAGCAGCCAAGGTTAGTTTAAATCAAAACTAAATGATGTTTAACTATTGTAAACTTTTTAAAATTTTTGTTGAAAAAATCTGCCTTTATTATCTAAACATCGTCTTTGTGATTAATATATGTAACTATTTCAAACTGTAAAAATTATAACAACAATTCATTGTAAATAATGTTTTTTTGACTCAGGTATCATATTTTTACCTCGGAACCGTAAGTTAAATGGAAGACATTTCTCCTCATAAGAAAAGGGTGTAGGTTCGACTCCTACCGGTTCCACTACATCTTCACAAAAAATCAATTTCCTTATCAAAAAGTTTAAATCTTTTCTATTTTTGAAAAACAACATTCAGGAACCGTAGTCGAATGGAAGACATTTCACTCCAGATGAAAAGGTTGCAGGTTCGATTCCTGCCGGTTCCACTAGTTTTAAATATAGCTACCTGCTAAAAATTATTATGTCTTTATTTACACCCGAAGAATGGGAAATATGTATTAAAGTATTAAAAGTGCTTTCGAGAGAGCCAGAGCAGGCACTGGATGTACAAACACTGAAAGGACTTGTTACCAAACTTCACAAAAATGCCAGAAAGAATATTCGTAAACAGCTTCGACAGGAAACCAAGAAGGAAGATTTACTTCAGCTTGCTCAAACCATTTTATATCAGCAAAATCCGGAAGATGAAACCCAGGTTGTAATCGAAGCCCAAGAAAACAATTCACTTTCTATACAAAAAGCTCGTAATTGTTATATCTGTAAAAAACCTTACTCAAATATTCACTTTTTTTACCACCAGCTTTGTCCATCCTGTGCTGATTTTAACTACGAAAAACGCTTTCAGACATCAGACCTAACAGGCAGAACAGCTCTCATCACAGGCGGACGAATCAAAATCGGGTATCTTACAGCCATAAGAATGCTCAGAGATGGGGCAAAAGTGTTGGTTACAACCCGATTTCCTAAGGATGCTGCTCTTAGATTTTACAAAGAGCCAGACTTTGAGATCTGGAAAGACAGATTACACCTCTTTGGATTAGACCTTCGCAATATTCCGGCAACCGAAGCATTGATAGAGTATTTACTTAAAACAGAGCCTAGGTTAGATATTCTCATTAACAATGCAGCTCAGACTGTTAAACGTCCTTTACCTTTTTATAAGAATCTGCTCCAAACCGAACAAGTGCCTGTAAGTGAGTTGCCAGTCTCCCTACATTCTCTTTTTACAACACAACCTCAAACGTTTTTTTTTGAGTCAGAAAGCCGACAGTTACCTGGCATAGAATTAACCAGTCTTTATTTTCCCGAAGGTAAATTTGACAAACATGGTCAGGCAATAGATTTACGTCCTGAAAATAGCTGGATACTCAAATTAGATGAGGTTGATACCGTAGAAATGCTGGAAGTTCATCTTGTAAATGCCATAGCCCCTTTTTTGCTTACCAGTAAACTCAAAAAACTGTTTTTAAAATCAGATTTTGAAAGAAAATTTATTGTTAATGTTTCGGCTATGGAAGGTCAGTTTAACCGAAAATACAAAACAGTCTTTCATCCACATACCAATATGGCAAAAGCAGCTCTCAATATGCTCACCCGAACTTCAGCCAATGATTTTGCCAAAGACCATATTTACATGAACAGTGTAGATACAGGCTGGATTACACAGGAAAATCCGTTCCCTAAAAAATCACGCATCCGGCAAAAAGGCTTTGTAACGCCACTCGACGAAACCGACGGCATGGCACGAATCTACGACCCTATCGCTCAGGGAATCAATTTGCCTGAAACTCCTGTATTTGGTCATTTCCTGAAAGATTACTTTCCTTTTGAATGGTAAAATCAGTTCAATAGTAAAACGGCTCTTGGTTATATAATTTTTATTATACAAAACTATATATCACAGGCATTCTTTTTTATCTCCTGCTTCATAAAGCAACAGAACCAAGAATAAAAAATTTACATAAAATCAATCATTTAAACGAATTCACGTCAGATTCATCAACAAAATGATTATACAATTTTTATTATAAAAACACTTGCACATATAGAATAGTTTTTGTAATTTTACATCACTATACAACCCAAGAATACTATGACAAAGCAAATGTTTTTATTCCCGCAGGATGAACCCACAGCGTTTGTTCTGCCTGTTGAGGAAGACGATGTGCAGGTTTCTGAAAAAAAATATCCTGATAATTGGCGTAATTCTATTCCGGCACAAGTATTCCTGAACCACTTTTTTGCCATTCATTACCATATTGAGCATTCCAACGAAGCATATAATCTGTTTAATATTGCCCATTTTCTGAAATATCGACCTGTTTTGAGTGAAGAACAACTTGAAAATGCAGGAAAAATGCTGATCAACTGCTGGAGTACTGAATATGCTCTACGCAGTACTGCCGAACTGGGTGATGAACAATACCTGAGAAATGCCCTGCACTGGACTTTTCCTCAAGCTTATTACAGCATATTATTTGGTATCAGGGCTTTTTTGGCTACTCAGGAGACAAGCTCTTTCAGCGAAGAGCAAATTCGCAGAGAAATGAGTCGTTTGGTAGTGAAAGGATTTTATCCATTGCCTGTTGCTTATTATGCTGCCGGTCCTTTTGGTGAAACCAGCATTATGAAATTGCCTTTGTCGGGCTATAAGGCTGGCTTACATCTGCCTTCCAAAGGAGCAGAAGTTCAGGCACATATTGCACAGTTTTTACGTACTTCTCGTACCATTCGGGCTAAAAAAGTAAAACAGCAGATACAAAATAATCCTGCAACTGCCCTGAGAAGCCATCGAACCGGGGAAATTTTGCAAAACTTCAGTCGAAAAAACTGGAAAGAAATTACATGGCGAATTGGTTATACAACTTTTTTTGACCTGATTAGTCGTCTCAAAATTTCTGCGAACTATCGTGAAATTGAGCGTTTTATAGAAGCTGATATTGATTTTAAACTATTTCATAAATCACTCGCCGAAATTGTTGGTTATCTCAATTTTGTTCATGAAAGTTATGTTGTACAGGCAATGGGATTAGAAAAATACAATGAAATAGTAAATTCTCTTCCTCAAAATCTCCAAAATGGCTTTGTGAAACAACGTTTTGAAAGCAAAATAAAGCCTATTTTCGACAGAATTGCTGTCAATGCTCTTTCTTACAGAAATGTTGCCTGAGATTTAGTCAGATTTCAAAAACCGGAAAAATTTCCGGTTTTTTTATTAAAAATTTTGTTAGTGTAAAAAATACACTATACATTTGTGTCATAAAATTTCACAAATTGCAAAAAAGATTAATCGTCAATTTATATGAAAAAAAATGCTTTTCTGATTATAGATGCACAATTTGATTTTTGTAATCCGGCAGGGGCTTTATTTGTGCCGGGTGCCGATGCTGACATTCAACGCCTTGCTACTTTAATCAAAACCAATGTCGAAAAAATTGACCACATTGTAGTTACTCTTGACAGTCATCCTGTTAATGACATTTCACATCCGGCTTTCTGGCAGGATAAAAATGGGGCATTTCCCCCTCCTTTTACACAGATTACATCAGAAGATATAAAAACAGGAAAGTGGACAGCCCGTTTTGAAACCGAAAAAGCATCTGCTTACGTGACCGAACTCGAAAAGCAGGGTAAGTTTTTACATTTTATCTGGCCTGAACATTGCCTGATTGGTTCAAAAGGAGCTTCTCTTGAAGATAACCTAATGGAAGCCTTACGCTTGTGGACTCGTCAGGGCAAACAATACCATGCTATTACCAAAGGGGAAAACCCTCTTACAGAGCATTTCGGGATTTTTGCTGCTCAGATTCCAATTGATGGAGCTCCTGAAACTCAGCTAAATACTTCTTTAATACAGGAGCTCATGCAATTTGAAAATATATACCTTGCCGGCGAAGCCAAATCTCATTGTGTGGCTACCAGCCTGAAACAGGCAATGGATTTTGCACCTGAACTGGCAAAAAAAATGATTGTAATAGAAGATTGTATGTCAGATGTAACCGGGCTTGGGCATCTTGGCAAACCTATCTACGACGAAGCCAAAACCAAAGGGATTCGGTTTGTAAAAGCAGCATCGGTGGTATTGTAGGAATGGCTAGAGTTCGACTTATAAGTAACATTCAAACGTAACTATTTATGAATGAGCAAATATCAAATAAAAACACGTTTATATATAAGTTCTGCTTTATACTTTTTGCTTTTTTACTAATTTTTCAGATAAAAGAGATTTACACCCAAATTATCTTTTGTCTTTTACTAATTTTAGGATATTATATCTCTTTTGGAAGATTTTGGAAAATTATTCTCAAAAATGAAGCCTTATACTGTACATATCAGTTACTTTTTTTTTCAAAAAGAATAATAATTCCACTAGAGAATATTCGATCAGTGAAAATAGAGATTTTGCCTTCATTTCAAGTTGGTATCTACAAGTTAGTTGGTGTTAAAATCATATACCAAAGTGAAGAAAAAGTCATAAAAACCATCTTGTTTCTTTCAAAAGAGATTTTTTTCTTTAAATCTTTAGAAAATACCCCAGAAATAACATTCCTAAAAAAGAACAGATATATTAAAGAGACATAGTTTCCTATCACCTGTTTTTCTGCTCTCCTCTAAATCCCCTTAATTCTCTATCTTTGCCCGATGAAAAAATTAGTACTCAAATCGGGCAGAGAGCGTTCTGTGTATAACAGGCATCCTTGGTTATTTTCAGGAGCAGTAAAAACCCTGCCTGAAGCTGAAAATGGTGAAATAATTGCTGTAACAGACAACCACAACAGCATGCTTGGTTACGGCTTTTTTGACCCTAAAAGTCAGATTGTCTGCCGAATGTTTGAATTTTCTGTCAAAGAAATTGATATAAATAATCCGGCTTACTGGCAGCAAAAAGTTTTTAATGCTTATGACTTACGCAAAAACACCGTTATTTCATCAAAAACCAATGCCTATCGGTTGCTTCATGCCGAAGGTGACTTTTTGCCGGGCGTGATTTGCGATGTTTATGATGATATAGCTGTTTTGCAACTTCTTGTCAAAGGAACCGAACATATTTACAAAGCAATTATCGAAGCCCTGCAAAATATTGGGGTTCAGTATATTTATCTCAAAAACAAACAAAGTCCCAACCGACTGGAAGATGTAAATATTCCAAATGGTTTTTTGACTGAAAACAGTTTTGAAGGAAAAAAAACAGTTTTAGAAAATGGCTTAAAGTTTCAGATTGATTTTGAAAAAGGACAAAAGACAGGTTTTTTCCTAGACCAGCGTGATAATCGTGAAATTCTGGGCAAATTTTGTAAGGATAAAAAAGTGTTGAATGCATTTTGTTATACAGGTGGTTTTAGTGTGTATGCACAGGCTGGCGGAGCATCTGAAATACACTCGGTAGATATTTCCAGAGAAGCCGTGATGACCTGTGATGAAAATATGGTTTTAAATTTTGGAGAAAACATCAATCACTCGGCAGTTGCGGAAGATTGTTTTGATTACCTGAAAAATACAGAGGAAAAATACGATGTAATAGTACTTGACCCTCCTGCATTTGCCAAAAATGCAAAAGCTGTTCCGAATGCATCCCGGGGTTACAAAGAATTAAATCTCAAAGCCCTGCAAAAAATAAAGCCACAAGGTATTTTATTTACATTTTCGTGTTCACAGAATATTGACCGTGATTTATTCAGAAAGATAGTATTTGGTGCTGCTGCCGATGCCAGAAGAAATGTAAGGATTTTGCACCAGCTCACCCAACCAGCCGACCATCCTATCAGTATTTTTCATCCTGAAGGCGAATATCTGAAAGGTTTGGTTTTACAGGTAGAATAAAACCTGAATTAACTGATAAATTTTTGTCTTTCCATACATCTCAAGTCATCAGGATTATAGTATTTCTGATACCAAAGTTTATCAGGATTACTTAAATCATTGAGTAATAAATCTTCCTCTGTAAGCTCTTTGTTACGCCATTGAAACATATCAACCAACCTGATGGCTTCCAGAGCAAATACTGTAACAATATCAGGATCTCGGATTTCAAGCAGGTTATCACCGTTTTGCTGTTCAGGTCCAAAAGCAAGGTTGCTTGATCCACAATATACTACCGGGTTTTCACCTTTAAAATCAACAACCACAAACTTGTGGTGTATGGCATAGCCATCTATTTTAGGTACATTTTCAAAAGGAGGAGGTAGTTTGGTCAATACATTTCCCTTGGCTGCAACCCTGACTCCTCTTTTGCTATTGGGCTTATATAAAAAAACAGTATATTCACTTTGACTACTGACTGAATCTGTAATGCCATAGGTATAAACCTTGTCACTCTTTACCTGATTTCGAACTGCATCAAGAATACTGCTTGCACTGTTATCTTTCATAATTGCAAACAAAACATCACTTGTTGCATTATTGATTCGTGTTGAAATAGTGTCAAAAAAAGTACTAGCCACCTGCTTAGGATGTGGTGAAAATCGGATAGTCATGTCCGGATTTTGAAAATTAAAGTCTTTGGCAGCCCATTCAGATTCTTTAAAAGAATCCATTTTTTCTTTTCCCCAACTTGCTTCAAATATCTCTTCATACAAATCTGCTATGGAGGGTATCTCAAAAACCAAAACATGATTGGCATTTACGTATAATCCATTAGTAGAAAAGTTGGTAGACCCTGTGAGTACTTTCAGGGCTTTGCCATCTTTTTTCTGGATAAAAATTTTAGAATGACTCAAGGCTCCAAAATGCCCCCTGAAAATCTCACTGGGTAATACAGCTTTTTGATGAAAAAGTTGCTCAAACTGGTTTTCAAATTTTAAATCATTATTATGCTCTCCGGCATTATCAAGTATTATTCGTAGTCTACCCTGACTTGCCAAACTCAGCAGTTTTTCACAAATGATCGGCTCATTCAGGTCATAGGCAAATACGTCAAGACTCAAATTAGGATTCTCAAGTGTTTCTTCTAATAATTCCATTACCCTCTCTCTTGCTTGCCAACCCAGGTATTTATGTTGTTCTTCAAAAGTATAAGGTACAGTTTCATTAACTTGTAAACCTTTGTTCCATCGCCTGACAGTGCCAGATTGAGTTGTAATATCAAACAATAGTTTTCCATCATTGGGTCTTACCTGATTATTCATTCCAAATTGTCTTACATATGCCTGTGATGAAATAAAAGCACGGGTAAAACCAGCTTTGACTTTATTTTGCTCAAAGGGCTGCACTACAATCGTAATACTCACAGTGATGGTTTCATCCAGAGGCTGCAATTTACCTTTCTGTATATAACGGGGTGTGACAGAATAGGTGTACTTACCAAAAACAGGCTTACCAATATTATGGTCTGTTGCCGGAACATGTATCCAGCTAAACTTTTGAAAAGGAGAAAATTCAGAACTCAGTTTTTCTTTCTCATCAATTGCGTTGTTATCTAAAAATTGCTGAGCAAATGTAAGCCTGTTAATCAAAAAATAGGCTGCTTTATTTTCAGGTTTTACCTTTATACTAAAGCCGGAAAATCCATCTAAAAGTGAAGCATCGAGGTCAAAAGCCAGGAAAGTAAGGGCATCACCCTGATAAGCCCTCAGGCTGACAAGGTTGACATTGTTCTTGTTGACAAAAGAAAAGTAAGACATACAAAAGCAGGTTAAGGCAGGTTACAGAAAAAATAAAAAAGCTTATGACAAAATTTAAAAAATTATGTCACAGACGATGAGCAGCAGGTATTTAACAGCTATGAGATTACAATGATCTGTTAAATATTACAGGTAAAAATATTACGACTTCAGATTTTTTATACAAATAACAGACAAGTAAGAAAATGAAAGTTCAGCGTTTTTTTTCAATAGCTTCCTGTATAATTTGCTGACTTCTTTCAAAACCAATAGGTTTATTTACAAAACCCTGAATACCCGCAGCCCAGGCTTTTTCCAAGTCACGAGGATAGTCTGATGAAGATACCATATAAATACTGGTGTTCAGTTCTTCTATCCCTGGAATCTTGTGCAAAGCATCAATAAATTCAAATCCATTCATCACAGGCATATTGAGGTCTAAAAAAATAATCTCAGGGAAGTCATCTTTATTCTTTTTCTGGGCAAGAATGGTTAGTTCGGAGAGTGCCAGTTTGGACTGGGTAAACTTTAAAATTTTCTGAACCCCTCCCGTTTTCATTAAAAAAATCTCATTGATGTAATTGGTTGCCGGGTCGTCATCAACCAACATGATAGAACCCAGCAAATTAGAAGGTAATGTAGTCATAGCTAAAGAGTTTAAAAGACCAGAATATAAACTAAAACGTACTTATTTTAAAATTTATGCTATTGAGTCAGGTACAGAATATAACAAAATAACAAAACATGTACCTACCCCCTCTTCACTTTCGACCCAGATACTGCCTCCATTATTTTCTATCATCCTTTTAATAGTATAAAGACCAAGACCAGAACCCTCTACATGGTCATGAAATCTTTTAAACATTGTAAAAAGTTGTGTAAGATGCCCTGAATCCATGCCTAACCCATTGTCTTCCACTTTTAAAAATACTTGTCTAGTATGGGTGGTATCATAAAGACAATAACTACTGATTCGAATAACTGCCTTTCGCTGAGGACTATGATACTTAACGGCATTACTCAGCAAATTGTAGAGGATACTCCTCAAATGTTTTTGTGGATACTGAATCTCTTCTACCTGCCAGTCAGTTATAATTTCAGGCATTATTTGAAAGATAAGATTTTTTATTTCATCTTTTACTTCCTCAAACAAAACATCAAACCTGATAATATCTCTTTGAAGTCCCTCTTCCTTTTGTACTCTCAGAATCTGAGTAAGCTCATGGATAGTTCTTTTTAATCTTGTCGTAGAATCAGTCATCAAACTTAGGGTCTTATTAACATCAGGAGAGGCATTTGTGCCAATCTGAAAGGTAAGTATCTCTACCAATCCTTCAAGCGTATTGGCAGGTGATTTGAGATCGTGGGCAGCAGTATATACAAAATCATCCAGATCATTGTTTATACGTTGCAGGGCATCATTACGCTCCTTTAGCTCTTGTATTCTTTCTTCTATTTTCTGTTCTAATGTATCATTTAATTCCTCAAGGTGCTGGTTTGCCAGTATAACAGATTCATGAGCTGACTGTATTTCTTCAGAGGTTGCAGCAAGCTCTTCATTGGCAGACTGCAATTCTTCATTTGAAGCAGCCAATTCCTGATTAGTAAAATCCAGCTCGCTCAAGGCACTCTTAAGCTTTATATTTGCATTAAAAAGTTGGTTTTCATAGCTCTCTTTCTCAGTCAGATAACGATTGACAAGCAAGAAAGCATACAATGCAAAACAGGGGAATAAAATAATAGTACATATCACAAGCCATTTTGTACGTTCAAAAGAAGCAGACAATTGTTTTTTTCTTGAAGCAAGTAAATTATCCTCTTCCTGGTTAATCTTTGCTACCAAACCACGAATATGATCAGTTATACTTTTTCCGATAAGCTTTTTATAGTTAGTTGTCATTTGATCAGTTTTTGACTCTTTAAATATAGTCATGTTCTTTTCAAAGATTGTTTTTCTTGCAGCTATTTCACTTTCCAGCAATTGAATTCTCTGTTGCTGGGAAGGATTATCAATGGTTAATTTTTTCAAGTCTTCCAGCAATACCGAAACGGTATCTATATCATAACGATATGAAGACAAATACTCTTCTGCACCACTTAAATTATAACCTCTCACTCCTGATTCAGCTTCTATTAAATTATAAAGAAGATGACTGGATTTTGATGCTACCTGATGAGTATGATCAACCCAGTATGAATGCCATTTACTCAACTCTATGTTTTGTAAAGTAAAAATACATATTGCAAGAAGTACTATCGTTGCAAGAGTAAATAAGAGTTGATAAATTAATCTTAACTTTAGTTTCGTTCTATTCATATAAAATACTCTAAAAGCAAAATGAAAAGGTTAACTTATTTTCATTTTGAAATCCTTCTATTTTGTTATTCAACCTGGTTATGGCTCTATGCTTCAAATTCATAAAACCCCACAAATAGCAGCCATAACACTTTAATTATCAAAAATTTAAACTTAATTTCTCTATAATTTCGTTCACCTTTGCTTTTCCTGATTATACCTGACCTGACTTATTATTTTAATAAGCTACAAAAATAGAATTCCTGAATAAGGTATTTCACTCAAATACAAGAGTCAGTTTTTTGAAACTTATTAGAGAGACAGGTTAGATAATAAGAGGCATCACATTGACTTGATTGATATCTTTGTTATCCGAAGAGAAACACTTAGACATAACTATAGAAAATTACTGATTAATAATTAAATAATAGGTGCTGAATAGCAAGAGGTGTATCTTTAACTAAACTAAAGATTTTAAATTAAACTTAGAAAAAAGCTTTAACTGAGAGGAGATTAAGACTACTTTAATGCAATCAAAAAAGATTTTATTGAACACATGCAAGAAAGCATAATAAAGTTAAAATGTCAAGCGTAGAACTACTGAATTTTTCTTGAATATTCATTCAAAACAATAACAACCCATCTTAAAACATAAGAGGTTCGGCTAATGCCGAACCTCTTGTACATATAAATTTAAAAAAGTGCTTCTACTTTATAACCTTTTTGTCGTAAAAGGTTAATAACTCCATTTTTGCCGGCAAGATGTCCTGCTCCTACAGCAAAAAACGTTGTTTTTTCCTTTGTCATTTTTTCAATAATTGGTATCCACCTTTGATTTCTCTCATTCAGTAATGCAGATTCAAATTCAGGAGTCATTTCCATTGTTTCACTTTGCTGCATATTTTTATAAAGACCTTCCAAATCACGATTTTTATAATCATTCAATAGTTTTTTAAATTCCCCAACTGATTTTCCATAGTCTTTTACTGATTCTACCAACATTTTAGCCTGATTTTCCAGTGGTATTTTATCAATGGCATTCATTTGGTCTTCTATTGTTTCTAATCCAAGTACAGGTTTCTTTTGTTGCTTAACATAATCCATGAGTGTTTGCTCATAAGAAGCAATGGTACAATTCAATATTTTGGGATACATTACACTACTAAGCATCATGGGTTTCATAGTTCCCAAAAATCCAAGATCCATTTTCAGTGAATCTTTAAAAAACTTATTGACCATTTTGTAATCGTCTTCAGAAAGCAACTGCTTGATGGTTTTACCACCCGGCATCATCATCATTTTCATGCTTGAAAGCATCATACCAGGTTCATCCATGTCTATTTCCAGCACCAGTTGTTCACTTTTATCAAGCCCCCCTTTCATATTATCAGTAATCATTAAATCTTCTTTACAGATGATATGAATCGTTCCGTATAGGTATGAGGGTTTCTTGAGACCATTTCCTGATATTTTCCAAAAAAGTGATTTTTCGAGAGTTTCTGAGGCAGAAACTACAGGTTTTGCCGGGGTTTGGGAAGTTTTACAGCCAAAATTAAGTACCCCAAGAATCAGTGTACTCAACGAGAGAATTATTTTCTTTATCATAATTTTAAGGTATTCAGCAATGATTATTTCTTCAAATATGGATTTTCAGGAAAACGATAAAACATAAATCCGTCTTTCTTCAGTTTTTTAATCGTTTTTTCATCAGGCAGTGTTTTAAAAATCACAGCACACAACAACTGATAAGGAATCAAACCAGTTTTAGATAAAAAATCATCTCTCCTTTTTCTTTTTAGAATTTTCCGGAAAGCAGCAGAAGATTTATCTGCTTTTTCACGGGCAGTGGCAGGATTAAAATAACTGTTATTAATTCCTTTAAAAGCTACTGCCGGCAAATTAAGCCCCATTGCCAGTTTCTCCATCTCTCTTTCAGACAATTTGAATACATAATTACCCACTGTTTCAAATGAATAACGATTTTTCCAGTATTTCTGTAAGAGATTAGTGTCTATTTTATCAAAAATATTACGAAGAGCTAGTAAAAAAGGCATTTTGGAAATTGGATCGTGTGGCTCTATTAAAACTACTGCATTTTTTACTACACGCAACATTTCGTAAACTGCCATAAAAGGACGTGGAAAATGATGGTAAGCCTCTTTACACAAAGCATATTCAAAACTGTTGTCTGCAAAAGTCATTTTTTCTGCATTCTGCACCGAAAACGCTGAAACAAAGCCTTTTTCCATAGCAATAGGCAAAAAAGTACCGGCAATATCTGTTGCCGTTGCCTGACAACCCTCTTCTTTCAGATAGTGGGCATCAAAACCATATCCATCACCTACGGTAAGCCAGGAGCTTCCTTTTTGATGAAGAGGTTTTGTCATTTCCAGCATTTTTTCATGAATCCAGTAGTTTATAACCTGATTTTCTTTTTGCCAGAGCCAGTCATCAAAAGCAGCAAGTCTTTTTTCAGGATCAGGATGTTGCTTTTCGTACCAGTTTTCGTGTGAAGCGTGGCTGATTTGTTCAAAATTTTGTGAGGTCATTCAGATAAAACTACAGGTATTTTAGATTTACTAGAGCAATTATTAACCAAAAAATGCAATCCGACTGGAAAATTACCTAAAAAACAGCAAATTTTCAATTTCAGAAAAGTTATAAAAGAAACAGGGCAGCTTTGCTGCCCTGTAAAGAAAGTATTGACTGAGATATAAGTGATTGTTAAATAGATGAATTGTCTAATTATAGATAATCTCTTTATCAAATTTACCTTTTTCCTGAATGTGCAACTGCCAATATTTCTCAGCAATCAAATCGGGGTCGAAATGAGTACCAGGTTGTACAAAACCAGCTACTGTAACAGTGGCAACATGAATACCGGCTGCCAACAATTCGTCATGCAGCATCAAAGTAAGGCTCCTGATACCTGCTTTACCAACTGCCAGTGAGGCATAACCAGCATACGGCTGAAGAGCAAGTCCTCCACCTGTAATCAGAATAGTACCTTTTCGGGCTGCCCTCATCAAAGGAACTACTTGCTGCACCGCAACCAAAGCCCCTGTTACATTGACCTTAAAGTCTTCATTCAGAATTTCGGCAGAAGTCTGCAAAGGTGTTCCCTGACGCATTACGGCAGCATTATACACCAAAACATCTGTCTCTCCGACATGAAATTTTATTTCTGAAAAAGCATTTTTAAGTGCTTCAGCATCTGTAGCATCTGCTACAAAAGCAAAACTCTCAAAACCTAATTCATGCAAATCACTTTTACATTTTTCAAGTTTGTCGGCATTACGGGCTATCATGGCAATCCGGTAACCTTCAGTTGCAAAACGCTTTGCAACTGCGAAACTGATGCCTTCACCCATTCCAACGATAGTGCATATACTCATAAGGGACGAAAAATAAAGTTAAAAAAACAGTTTATGATACCGGCAAAATGCCATACCTACTGTCATTGCTCACAATATTACTTTAAGTATTTTTTTTCACAAAATAGTACAGATTTTATTCTTGTTTTTAGGTTTATAAAAAACATATTCAATATTTTTTATTTTATAAAATTTTGCAAAAATCAATATATTTTCTATTTTTATAAAATAATAATTATACCACAAATCATGGAATTTATACCAGATGACAGTGAAAAACCAGTCAAAAGCTATTTTAAAGGAAGAGGCTCACAAATAAATCCAGCCAATCATTTTTTTGATAACAACCTGGTTCAGGAGCATCCGGAAGGAGTCGATGACTGGGAAACTCACAATACCGATACAGAATTTCTGACAACTTATCCTAAGACGATTGTAAATAAAGTAGAAAGCGATGATGTAGGTATGATGTACTCACTCAATCCTTATCAGGGTTGTGAGCATGGTTGCATTTATTGCTATGCCCGAAACTCGCATGAATACTGGGGATTTAGTGCAGGTCTTGATTTTGAAAGAAAAATTCTCGTCAAACAAAATGCACCTGCACTTTTTAAAGAATTTCTTAACAATAAAAAATGGAAAGGACACCCTGTTTCTATTTCAGGAAATACAGATTGCTATCAACCTGCGGAGAAAAAATTTGGTTTAACCCGAAAATTACTGGAAGTTGCTCTGGAATATAATCAGCCTGTTAGTTTTATTACCAAAAATGCTCTTATTCTAAGAGATAAAGATTTAATAATCAGGTTGGCAGAAAAGAATCTGGTTTGTGTATTTATTTCACTCACTACACTCAATGAAACTCTCAGACGTGTACTTGAACCTCGTACTACTACTGCTGCTCAACGATTAAAAGTACTCAATGAATTAAGTCAGGTAGGTGTGCCAACTGGTGTAATGACAGCTCCAATTATTCCATCTCTCAATGACCATGAAATTCCTGAATTACTAAGCCTTGCCAGGTCAAACGGGGCGTTATATGCAGGATATACCATTGTTAGACTGAATGGTGCAATCGGAGAAATTTTTAAAGACTGGGCTTTTAAAAATTTCCCAGACAAAGCCCCAAAAATATGGAAGCAAACCGAAGAATGTCATGGTGGTCAGGTTAGTGACAGTCGTCCGGGCAAACGCATGAAAGGTGAAGGAAAAATAGCAGAAATGATTCAGCAGGTTTTCAAAATTCATGTACGAAAACAAGGTCTCAATCAGCAACCTTTACAACTCAACACACAACTTTTTAGAAAACCTACTTCCCAACTGTCGCTGTTTTAACTTTGCAGTATTGTCAGATGATTAAATTGCTATCATAAAACAAGAGTCAAGAACTATCTTTTGACTATTTTCAAAGCAATATTTCTGCCTTGTTTCTGCATAATTGCCAGATTTATCCAAATCATTGCCATGCTTTCGAGTAAAGCTACTTTATCATCTCCTCCAAAGTCATAGCATTCTGCAAAACCTATGTCTTTGGCAAGACGAGCAGCTACCTCTTTGGCTCGTTTTGAACTGCCTGCCATAAACATGTCGATACCTTCACCATTGTAAACTGGATTTTCCAGATTTTCAAATCCAGTCGTATTAAAACACTTGACAATATCCTGCGAATTGGTTCGGCTTTGTAAGGCTTCAAAAGTATTCTCAAAGGGTTCGGGTTTGGCTTTCACTGTATTCATGGTATCAATTACTACTTTTCCATTTAAGTCACCCAGCATATCCAAAACGTCAATAATTGATTGGGGCAGAGCTGATACAATTACTGTTTCAGCAATCTGACAAGCCCCGTCAACACTTGCTACACTGATAGAAGGATGATATTCAAGCAGTAACTTTACCTCCTCACTGTCTGGATGTCTTACACCCAATATAATTTGATGCCCGGCTTTGGCGAGGCTTTTTGCTAAAGCCCCACCAACATGACCGGCTCCAATGATGGCAATTTTCATAAAAGTGTGGCTTCAGAAGTAATACTTACACTAAGAGCTTTGGATATGATACAGTTTTCTTCTGCATTTTTTACAATTTCCTGAAATTTTTCGGGAGTAATATCAGGCACAACCCCTTGAATAATCAAGTGTGATGAAGTTACAGACAAGCCTTCCAGCATAATAATAGCTTCAGTATGAAGAGAGGTAGCCGTGTAACCCGCCTGACCCAAAATAGAACTGACAGCCATAGTAAAGCAACCGGCATGTGCTGCTGCCAGTAACTCTTCAGGATTAGTACCAACTCCATCTTCAAAACGTGTTTTAAATGAATACTGGGTGGCATTAAGTGTGGTACTTGGGGTAGAAAGAGTACCTTTTCCGGTTTTCAGGTCTCCTTCCCAATGTGCAGTGGCTGTTCGTTTCATAAAAAATAGGGTTTAATATTGAATTTGTGAAACAGAAACTGTTTAGGATAGTAAAATTTTTTCCAGAAACAGATTATTATAAATACTGAGGCAGGCAATAATTGAAAATCCTAAAGAGGAATATTCCTGAGTAAAAGTACCACAGAAGAATTTATATTACAAAATTAAATTATCAGCAGACTGCATAATAACAGCTTATCAGTAACAATTCATTCTTCATCCCCTACTTTATTCAATAAAGTTTAATACCTGTGTGTAACCATAGTTCGTTTTATTGGGGAATTTAAGGCATTTTTTGCAGATTTTCCCACCTCACCTTCCATTTTCCATCTGTTGGAATACCCGGATTAGGTTTCTCCGAACCCTCATATCCGGCACACATCATGGCAATTGCTGTAAGCAGCCCTCCATTGCCTGGCAGATACAGTCGAAGTCTTTTGTCCTGATAGTTGTGTCCGTTGGACAAATACGTATTGGTCGTGATGGGCATCAAAAGGGCATCAATGGCAGCATCTGGTCTGCCAAGCCGGGTGGCAGTCATGGCAGTCATCGGAAAATCCCAGCCCCAGGTTTCTTCCCACTTCCAGTTTTTTAAAATATAATCATAAGTATTATTCATGATTTTTTTGTCTGCAAACGGACTTTCCGGCAACATGCCCAGTGCTCCGAATACAGCCGGGTGGTCATGGATATGGGTTTTATTTTCATAACCCAACGGTTCACTCTCAGCTGGCAGATAAATATCACCTCCTATAGCCGGTTTTGATAATTTTGCCAAGACCTTATCCCATTCCGGACGGTGGGGCAATTTCAGACGGTCAGCCCACTGACAAGCCGTTTTCAGTCCCCAGTACCAGTAAGCCAGTTCGTATGGCGGATTGATGGTAGTTTGGGCATTGTAGCATTCCTGGGCAGGTATCAGACCCGGACCCAGTATATATCTGTCAGTTTTTGCATCATAATGGGCATAAGATGCCATAAAATCTGCCGTAGCAAACAATAAATCTTTGTATTTATTCAGCGTAGCTTCGTCTTTGTGATGCCGGTAGCAAAGTTCAGCAAGGTAAATGAAGTGGGGCTGCTGCCAGATTAAAAACGACCCGACTGACGAAGGAGCTTCTTCGCCTGTATTATCTGTCATTTTTTGCCAGCGGATGCCCTCATATCCTTGTCGTTGAGCGATAGATTTGGCTTTTTTGGCAGCCGAGTTATACCATTCCAAACTTTTCTCCATTAATTCTATCCTGTTCCACAAGGCAAAATGTACACAATGCCACCAAACCATTTCCAGGTGAAACTTGCCAAACCAGCTATTGAATGTAAGTCCGGTTTCCTGTGGCGGAAAATTGCCGGCACACTGGATGGCTGTCAGGTATTGTGAAAGAACAATCCGGCGTTCCAGCTCTTTTGCCCTTGGGTCTGTACTTCCCGAAAAATCAATTACTCCACCACTTTTCCAGAAATTTTCCCATTTAGCCGCATTTTTTGTCTGTGTTTCTTTAAAATCAGGCAAAGTCTTATTTTTTTCGGGAGAGAAACATACCGCCATTTCTATTGTATTCGATACAGCAGCAAATTCAAAATGGTGGGCTTTTTTCTCTGAAACCTGTATTTTACCAATCCATTTCACTTTAGTAAAATACCGGGTAGTATCTATTTTTCGTTCTATTTCAACCTGATTAGGGCTTATTCTGGTAAGACTACTCTTATGTTTTTCCGGTGTATTCCAGTTCATTGCACCATCAGTGTGGGCAGCTGTTGGAAACGGGAAACGCAGTATTACTTTCAGTAAACCTTTCTCAATCAACTTAGATTTTACTCTAAAAGCAACCAAATCTTTGTCAGGATGGCAGATAGTAAATACTTCAATCGTTTCATCCAAGACTTTGAAAAAACTATGAATTTCTCCTTTCCAGATGTCTAATTCCTGATGAATGGCTGTTATATCAGAAGGTTTAATAACAGTTCCGTCAGGCTTTCGTATGTCAAATCCTATAATACCGAGGTGTAAACGGTGGGGATTGCTCCTGAAATAATCTACGGCTTCTTTAGCATGTTGAGGCTCTTTGATTTGGACAGGGAAACTCACTTTTTTGTCATAAAGCTGATATTCTTTCAGGGTTTCTTCAAATTTATAACCATTACTATTGGGAAAACTATGCCAGCCCCACTCCGATTGCGTACCCAACGGTATGCCATTGTTATAAAACTCAGGGAAAGTCTGCAAGCCGGTTATATCTGCCGAAAAAGCAAATTTGCCATTCCCCACAGATAGAGTTCCTAAAGTATCAATTTGATTATTAGTTACATTATGCCTGTAAACCACAGCTTTCCGGTCAATTGACTGACTAAAAAGTAAGGGAGAAAATAAAAAGCAGATTCCTTGTAGCAGATAAAATAACCTACTGACTTTCAAGTTCCTGAAGCACATAAAGACTTATTTTTTAGTATTTTCTTCAAGTAATAATTTTACAGGTCCCAGCAAACCTGAAGATACAGGTTTCCATTTGCTTGCATCAAAAGGTTTGTAGGTAATATCTACAAAATTGATGTCATAAAATTTTCGCCAGTTTACACCAGTTTTATCCAGATATCGAACCCGGTTGGCAGAGAGGTTTGTAACTTCGATTTCCAGTTTGTTTTCTTTTTTCAAAATGCTCTCTGGAACATAAACTCTGAATGGAATATACCAGGCAGTACCTAGTTTTCTTCCATTTAGTATAACGGTTGCTGTTTCCCGTACATCTCCCAAATCCAGCCAGCCAGTCTTTCCTGCCTTTGCCTCAGATACAGAAAAAGACAAACTATATTTTGCTTTTCCACTGTAATACTGAGCTAATGTGTCACCAGCCAATGTCCACGATTGTAAGGTTTGGGTTTGATAAGACTTAGGCAAAAACGGCTCTCCTTTCGTAAACTCGACCTGCCAGTTGCCTGAAAGTGTGATGGTATCTTTTGGAATTTTACTATAACCTGAGCCCTCAGCAATCATATTAGGTGATATTTCCAGCAAAATACTTTGACCGGGTAAGAGTGTAAGTGGGATTTCAGTCTGACTGGCATTAATCCTTTTAAATGGATAATACTTTGTCTCCTTTGTATCTGCATTATGAATCGCTATTTTCCCATCTCCCGAAGCGAGGATAATTTTTCCGGATTTAAACTGATTTCCCAAATTAGATATGAAATAAACAGTCGAATTATTCTTTTTCTTACGAATAAAGGACAAACCCTGTTCCGTCATACTTTCGTATCTTACAGATAATTTTTTGAGTCCGGCAACAACATCCGTTGTGATATTTTCTTTAAAAACAGGCAAAGTCTTGTTGAATTGGGCTTGTCTTTGCTCCAGATTATCTAAGCCGTTTACAGATTGTGGTAAATGGTTTACAAAAGCAATTTTAACTCCCTGTTTTTTCAGTTTTGCCAGCATTTCAAGCGTAGCAAGTGGCATATACGAACATTCAGGAATTACAATCACAGAATATGGCTGTTTCCCCTGAGTAATTACTTTTCCTGCTGATGCTGAGCAATTTAATAATTGTCTGTCTGAAATATAATCTATGGCAAATCCTTTCTGCTGCAAAGTCTGAATGGTTTTACCAAAATGTGTATTTAAAATAGTTCCTTTAAAGGAGTGAATATCAAGCGAATGGGTTTTGCCTTTTTTGCCTGCTGTATGCCATAAGTCATAAATCGGAAAATATACCAGCACATCATTATCCGGCTTGGTATTCTGTAAAATTTCCTGATTATAAGTCACATAGCTATTTAACAATGGCAACGTTTCCCAAAAATGACTTTGCTGGTTATAATTGGTTGATGCATAAAAAAGCCACCCCGGAAAATTGGCATCTGGCAGAGAATAAGGCATGCCGTGGTAAAAAATATGGTTGATGCCCCCAATAAAAGACTCATCAATTATCGGTTTGATTTGCGAAAGTGATACCTTAAAATGATTTGCCAGCCAGGTTGAGGTCTCAGAGGCAGTTAATTTTTTGCCAGTAACATTAGATGCGGAAGATGCAAATTTGAGAGCGAGTACATCTGGAACACCAAACTGCTTTTCACTGTAATCTTCGTCTTGCCTGTACAAAGGAATTTGATAAGGTTTGCTTCCAAAAAACTCCGACTCAGGTATGTCTGACAACGCATACAAATCAAGAATATTGGCAGGAGAGCCGTGGGCTTCATTACGGGCAATTTTTCCAAAAGAATGAGCAAAATCTACCCATTTTGTTGTAAATTCTTCATAGAGCAAATCAGAAATGGTTTCGTGATAATCAGCCCAAACCCGCTTTTCTATATCTGTTTCGGCAGTATCTTTTGCAAAAACCCCAAGATATTTTTCTAAATCATAGCCCCGTTTTTCTTTGAATTTTGTCAAAAAGTTTGCAGTCCAGTTTGCTCCATACACTTCATACGAATCATTATAAAAAGCCCTCACTCCATAATTTTTTTGTGCAAAAGCATTTTTAAAATAGTCGAGATAGTTAGTTACAGCCTCTCCGTTAAAATGGTCAAGCACCAAGCCTTCAGCACCCGGAGCAGCTCTTTTCACTTTTTGTCGTGTTGGTGTCATTTCCAGTTGCCAGATATCGCCATTTTTAAAAACCTTAAATCCCTGAGCTGCATATTTTTCAGTAACCTGACTGCCTCCAAAGGGCCAGCCAGTTCCCAGTGTCATATCAATTCCCAGATTAAGTCGTTTTGCTTCCTGTACTGTAAAATCCAGCATTTCGAGCCATTGCTGACTCATATAAGGAATAAACTTGCTCTCCTCCCCTTTTACACCATAAATCGGAATAATATGTAAGCCACCAAAACCGGCATTAGCATAATCTTTCAGATTTTTGGAGATACCATCTTTGGTTACGGCACTTCCCATCCACCACCAATAAGCCCAGGGTTTGGCAGTATTATAAGTATTTTGCTGTGCCTGAATTTTGCTTAAAGAAAATAGCAGCAAAATGGCAAAATAAACTTTTGTATTTTTCACTTGCGTTAAGGAATGGAACAATAAAATAAATCCTGTAAATCATTAATATTCACAGGATTTAGAAAGAAAACAATTAGGATTAAGGTCTGACAGCCAGCAGAGGCAAATCAGTAAGTTCTGAAATTTTTACAGTACGCTTCTCTTCGATACTTTTCCGGGCTGCAATACCAATCAGGCAAGACATAGCCCCATCACGGGTTCCGGCAAGGATTTTATAAGGATTTTCGTTTTTCGGATTTCTGAAAATACGTTCATGAAGCAAATTATCACCACCACCATGTCCACCTTTATATTTCGGAACATTTATCATCTCAAAATCTTTGGCAAAATTGTCCATCACCATTATCTGTTCAGAATCTTCTGGTTTTTCATTCTTATTCTGAGTCATTTCAGCAGCATGGCGTTCTGACTGGTCAACCAGACTTTTTTTCATATACGGAATATCTTCCCAGGTTTCCAGTCTGCCATTCATACCATTAAAAGCAATCTGCCAGCCTTCATACGGCGAATAAGTAGTCAGGGAGTAATTTACAGTCACTCCATTGGCATAAATTATCTGAGCCGACATTTTATCATAAATATCAATATCTTCCCGGAACACACAACCATCTCTCAGGTAACCGTCATGATGGTCATTTTTTACATAGAGATCATTCAGCCATTTGTCTTTGGTGATGTCAAGATAAAACTTGCACTTGTCTTTATACTCACAGCCCCGGCACTTCACCCCTCTGAAAGCATTGCTTTTACCATAATGTTCAAGTTTACCAAAAGCACTAACCTCAACGGGGTCACTGTCAAGCCACCAGTTCAACAGGTCAAAATGGTGAGTAGCTTTATGCACCCAAAGGCTTCCGCTTTTGGCTTTGTAAGCATGCCATCTGCGAAAATAATCAGCTCCGTGATACACATTCAGATACCAGTTAAAATCCACAGAAGTGATTTTACCTACCCGATTGACAGAAAGCAATTCTTTTACTTTGGTATTGTGCTGGCTATGGCGATAGTTGAACCCCACAATTACTTTTCTTCCGGTTCTTTTTTCGGCTTCCAGAATGGCTTTACATTTAAGTTCATCGGTGGTCATGGGTTTTTCAGTAATTACATCGGCTCCCATTTCCATGGCTTTGATGATAAACTGGTCGTGTGTAGCATCTACAGTAGTAACTATCACCACTTCAGGCTTGGTTTGCTTCATCATCTGTTCAAAATCAGTGAAAGTGGGGCAGTTTCCAAAAACATTTTTGGCATACTCAACCCTGCCCGGATTTTTATCACAAAGTCCCACAAACTGTACCACATCGCCAAAATTTTCCATTACCGCTTTTCCCCAAAAACCTGTACCACGATGCCCCGTTCCAACCATGGCAAGTTTCTTTTTGGCAACCGGAGTTTCTGCCATCATACCCTGACTAAGCAAAATACCAGCAGTTGTAGCTGATGCAGTCTGAATAAATTCTCTTCTTTTCATAATTTTAAAACAGAAATAAATTGTATTTTACTAATTTGAACAATCTCTGAATATACAGGGGAATTACCTGATAACACCTGTGAAAATGCTGCTTTTATAAGTTTTCCTGATTATAATTTCTCTTTCGGAAGCAAAATATAGAGAGAAAAAATGCAGTTGCATCAGGTTTCTCACGCAAATCTTTCCTAAAATCACTAAGTGCAAAAGATTAATCAAAAACTACAAATGCCAGCCGAATTTTTCAGAATAAAATTGTATTGAGTTATTTAAAAATAGTAATACCCACAAAATATGTAAAATAATTCATATAATAGTTACATTATAAATATCATTTCAAGAAAACAAAATAGTACTTTTTCAAGATTACTTCAAGAAATTATGATTAAAAACAAATATGTATATCTCCAGGTTTTGCTTGGCTTGCTGTTATTTGCTCCAGGTATTTTTAAGGTTGCTGCTCAGAAATTACCAAAAAAGAAAGATATTCTGGCAACCCTCACCCTTACCAACTCTTATTTTATGAAAAAGTGGGAAGACCCGGGCAAACCAATCGTAAGACCTGATAAAACCCGCCCTGCAAATATCTGGACAAGGGCTGTTTATTATGAAGGGTTGATGGCACTTTATTATATTGATGCTCAAAAAAGGTATTATGATTATGCTGTATTATGGGGCGAAAAACACAAATGGCAACTGAGAGATGGTGTTAAAACCCGTAATGCTGACAACCAGGCTTGTGGGCAAACTTATATTGATTTGTATCTGATTGATAAAAAACCGGAGAGAATTGAAGGTATCAAAGCCAATATTGACAGCGTAATGGCATCTGCCAATAACAGTGACTGGTCATGGATTGATGCTCTTCAAATGGGAATGCCTGTTTTTGCCAGGTTGGGGGTTCTCTATAATGACAATCGTTATTACGAAAAAATGTATGATATCTATAATTACTCCAAAACAGTACATGGAGGCAATGGGCTTTTTAATCTGGCTGATAATCTTTGGTGGCGTGATAAAGATTTTGTTGCTCCTTATACTACACCTAAAGGTAAAGCCTGCTACTGGTCAAGAGGCAATGGCTGGGTAGTTGCAGCATTAGTAAGGGTATTGGATATTATGCCTGAAAACGCCCCTCATCGTCAGGAATACCTGGATATGTATAAAAAAATGATGACAGCCTTACTACCACTTCAACGAACAGACGGCTACTGGAATGTAAGTCTGAAAGACCCTGACGACTTTGGAGGAAAAGAACTTACCGGTACATCCCTGTTTGTATATGGCATGGCTTGGGGTATCAACAAAGGCATACTTGACAAAAACACTTACCTGCCTGCTGTCATAAAAGCCTGGAATGCCATGAGTAAAGAATGTGTACATTCCGATGGCAAACTGGGCTATGTTCAAAGTACAGGCAAAGAACCCAAAGACGGACAGCCTGTTACTTTTGATAAAATTCCTGATTTTGAAGATTTTGGGTTAGGTTGTTTTCTACTGGGTGGCTCAGAAGTTTATAAGTTAAAAAAGTAACTGCTTATGAAAAACACCATTAAATCAATCATAAGAAGAGCTGTCTTTAGTTTATTAGTTCTTGCTCTTCCCCTATCCGGCAACCAGCTGTTTGCACAGGATATTTCTCTGGCAGGAGAATGGCAGTTTCAGACCGACCCAAAAGATGCTGGTATTACAGAAAAGTGGTTTTCTAAAAACCTGAATGACAAAATCAAACTACCCGGCTCCATGCTTGAAAATGATAAGGGAGATATTGTCACTGTAAAAACACAGTGGACTGGCAGTCTGTATGACAGCTCATGGTATTTTAACCCGAGAATGGCAAAATACAGAGAGACTGACAATCTGAAGTTTCCATTTTTTCTCACACCTGCTCGGCATTATGTGGGAGCAGCATGGTATAAAAAAGAGGTAAACATTCCTGAAAACTGGAGAAACAAACGCATTATATTGTTTTTGGAAAGACCACATACAGAAACACACCTCTGGATTGACAATCAGGATGCAGGACTACAAAACAGTATGTGTGTGGCTCAAGAATTTGACGTATCTCAATGGCTTACTCCTGGTAAACATACCATTACTTTATGCATAGACAACCGGATTAAAAATATCAATGTAGGACAAGATTCTCACAGCATTACAGACCAAACTCAGGGCAACTGGAATGGTGTGGTGGGTAAAATGGAACTGAGGATGACCGAAAATGTGTGGCTGGATGATGTTCAAATTTTCCCGGACGTAAAAGCAAAAAAAGCTCATATCAAGGCAATTATAAAAAACAATACAGGAAAGAAATTTACTGGCAGTCTTGTATTTACAGCAGAAAGTTTTAATTCTTCTAAAATACATTCTGTAGCAGGAAAACCTTTACAAATAACCCTTGAAGGCAAAGAAAAACTGATTGAAACTGATTTAGAGTTAGGAGATGACATGCAAACCTGGGACGAATTTCATCCTGCACTTTACAAACTTACTTCTTCATTAAAAAACAAAAAAAATCAGACAATCCATTCCAGTAAAACTCAGTTTGGGATGCGGGAATTTAAAATCAACGGAAAACAATTTGAAGTAAACGGCAGACCTACATTTTTGAGAGGAACTGTCGAAAATTGCGTTTTTCCTCTCACAGGTTATGCCCCAATGGATGTGGCTTCCTGGGAAAGAATATACCGGATTGCCAAAAACTATGGGCTTAATCACTTTCGGTTTCATTCTTTTTGTCCACCTGAAGCAGCTTTTATTGCAGCCGATTTAACAGGTTTTTACCTCCAGCCTGAAGGTCCAAGCTGGGCAAATCACGGTTCATCACTTGGAGATGGTTTACCTATAGACCAGTTTATTTTTGATGAAACCGACAGAATGGCAAAAGCTTATGGCAACTATCCCTCCTACTGCATGCTTGCGTATGGCAATGAACCGAAAGGAAAAAATCAGGTTGCATATCAGTCAAAGTTTGTGAAATACTGGAAAACAAAAGATACAAGACGGGTCTATACAGGTGCCTCCGTGGGTGGAAGTTGGCCCATAGCTCCCGATAATGAATATATGGTAAGAGCCGAAGGCAGAAATTTACCCTGGGGAAATTTACCCTCAAGTGTAGAAGATTATCGTCAAAAGCTTGAAAAATTTTCTGTGCCATTCGTAACACATGAAATGGGACAGTGGTGTGCTTTTCCTGACTTTAAAGAAATCTCACAATATACCGGCGTATATAAAGCTAAAAATTTTGAGCTGTTTCAGGAAGACCTGGCAGCACATGGTATGGCGGGATTGGGGGAATCTTTTCTTCAAAACTCGGGAAAATTACAGGTTTTAAGCTATAAAACTGAGCTCGAAACAGCTTTTAGAACACCTAATTTGTCTGGTTTTCAACTATTGAGCCTCAACGATTACTCCGGGCAGGGAACTGCTCTGGTCGGAGTATTAAATGCTTTATGGAATGAAAAAGGCTATACTACTGCTGAAGAATTCAAGCGTTTTTGTAATACTACCGTTTTACTTAGCCGAATTCCAAAATTCGTCTATAAAAATAGTGAATCATTCAATGCAAATATAGAAGTGGCTCATTATGGAGAGACCATTATAAAAAATGCAAAAACAAACTGGAGACTTACTGATAATCAGGGAAATATAATTCACAGAGGGAACTTCCTGACTCAGGATATATCATTTGGTTCAGCTTTGCCTTTAGGCAATATTTCAGTTTCGCTGGCAGGTATTACACAGGCAAGTCGGCTTACACTTGAAGTTTCCATCGAAAATACACCTTATATCAATAACTGGCATATTTGGGTTTATCCTGAAAAGTTGCCAGAAATAACTCCTAAAAACATCTACATTTCTGATACACTTGATAACCAAACTATTAAGGTATTAGAAAATGGGGGAACTGTATTTCTTCAGGCAGCCGGAAAGATTCTTAAAGGCAAAGAAATTGCTCAATGGTTTCAGCCTGTTTTCTGGAATACATCCTGGTTTAAGATGCGTCCTCCTCATACTTTAGGTATTGCATGCAATCCCAATCACCCTATTTTCAATTATTTCCCAACAGAAAGTCACAGCAATCTACAATGGTGGGAACTATTACATAAAGCACAGGTAATAAATTTTGAGGATTTTCCCGGCAAATTCCAGCCTCTTGTTCAAAGTATTGATACCTGGTTTATGAATCGAAAAATTGGTATTCTGGCTGAAATGGAAGTTGGCAAAGGCAAACTGATGATATGCAGTGTGGATTTAAAAAAAGATTTAGACAAGCGTATAGTAGCTCGCCAGTTACTTTATAGCCTCACAAAGTATATCAATTCTCCTGATTTCAAACCCACTACCCAAGTTTCCTTAGAGGTTTTAAAAGATTTATTTGAAAAACCTTCACGAGAGCAGTTTAATTCTTATTCTAAACAAACTCCTGATGAGCTAAAGCCTAAAAAATAAAAAAGAGTGAGCCCTCCAGCTCACTCTTTTCAGTGAATATACAATATTTATTCTTTTGAAAAGCTTTAATGAATAAGGAATGTGATGATAAATTTAGTCCCTTTCCCCAACTCAGACTCAACTTCTACGGAAGCATGATGAGATTGCAAAATAGAATTTGTGGCTGCAAGTCCCAATCCCATACCATTTTTTTTGGAAGTAAAGTATGGTTCAAAAAGCCTGTTGATGTTTTCCTGACTGATGCCTGAGCCATTATCGGCAATAGTTATGATACAATGATTACCTTGATTATGTAACCCTATTTCAAGCCTGCCTGTATTTTCTTCCATGGCTTCTACCGCATTGATGATAATATTGAGTAAAGCTATCTTAATTTTAGGCTCATCAAGCAATAAATTGAACTCGTTTTCAACATTATAATTTTTTTCAAGGGTAATATTTTTAAGTAAAATCCTATCATAAGCCATTTCCAGTGTTTGATCAAGAATTTTAGTGACAGCGTGCTTTTGCAATGCCACATCATTGGGTCGGGCTGAGTTTAAAAGTTCGTTGATAAGTGTATTAATCCGATTAACATTCCGTTTGATAATATCAAGGTACGTAATTTGTTCCTCATCGGTCACTTCTGTTTCTAAAACTTCCAGCGAAAGATTGATATTGGTTAGAGGATTACGTACTTCATGGGCAAGTGTAGTGACCAATCTTCCTGTAGATGCCAGTTTTTCAGCAACCAGCATATTTTTTTCCGTCTTCTTCCGCTCAGAAATATCGTGTAGTATTATCTGGTAAAATACAGTGTTGTCTGTATCAGTATAAGAAGCAGCCGATAAAATACATATTTTCTTCTCCTGAGATTTGGTAAGAATAGTGGTTTCAAGATTATTTACAAAACCCTGTTTTTCCATTAAAGCATAAAAAACTTCTCTTTTTTCTTTTTCCCGCCAGATAATCTGCTCCTGCATACCCGTCAATTCATCAGGCAAATACCCTAGGGTTTTGATACCGGATGGATTAATATCTACAATTTTTCCGGTTGGCGTGATAATTAAAATCATATCAGGCGACTGTTCAAAAATAGCCCTAAACTTTTGCTCACTTTCTCTCAATGCTTTCAGGTTGCTATGCCTCTCCAGACTATACCTGATGCTTCGTTCGAGAATTTCTGCACTTAGTTCTCCTTTTATCAGATAGTCTGCTGCACCCAATCGGGTAGCGTTTTCATCAACATTTCGGTCGCCTTTACCTGTAAGAAGTATGATAGGAGCATCAAAACCGATTAGATTAGCTTCACTCAGCAAGTCTAGTCCGTTTTTAGATCCTAATCTAAAATCCAGAAAGCAAATGTCATACGTATGACTTCGCATTTTAAGAATTGCATTTTCATAACTTGAAGCCCAGTCTATGATAACTGTTTTATGGGGTATTTCACTCAGATAGTCGCTTGTAAGTACAAAATCATCTTCATCATCATCAATCAACAATAATTTAATAGGATTTCGATTCATAGGTGCGGAAAATATTAGCTTTAAAAGATGTACAACCTATTGCAGATTAAGCACAATTTATGTCAGTTTATTCTTCTGTAAAAAAATCATTCCATCAACTTTTCAGCATATCTTCATCATCATTAAAAAAGGCACTTTCCTGAGGAAAAGTACCTTTTTTAATAAAGCAATATTATCAAATTATCAGTTCATATTTTCAATCTGCTTGTTCACGGCAGTTTCTTTATCCTTCATCTTTAATATTTTATAGATTTTAGATAAGTTGGTCAGCACTTCCATTTCATTGGTTTTAATTTGATTGGCTTTTTCAAAATAAGGAAGAGCTTTTCTGAAAAGGTTGTTGGCTTCCGGAATCCTTGGATCAGTCTGACCAGGTTTAAGTTTTTTCTCGTCTTCAGCAATTTTGTTATTCAGTTCGGCAGCTTTATTAAACCACAATACCCCCAGGTTATAGTTAATATCATAGTTATAAGGGTCTTTTTCAAGAGTTTTTTCATAATATTGCTGAGCTTTTTCTTTATCTCCCTTTTTATCATAAAGCACTCCTAAAATGGAGTTGTAAGTAGCATTTTCCGGATCTTTTTTAGAAAGTTCTTCAGTAAGCAGAAATGCTTCGTCAACCTTATTCTGTGAAAGATAAATATTGAGAGATTCTTTCGCAATGTCATCACTTTTCGGGAATTTAACCAGGGCTTTTTTAGCAAGAGCTATTGACTCATCATTCATCTTTTCATTTCTGTAAATCCCAAGCAGACGTGTATATACCTCTTCAGATGCGATTTCTTTTTCAATCATTTTTTCATAAAACCGGGCTGCGGTTTTGTATTCTCCTATATTAGTAGCCGAGTAAGCAGCAATAATGTAAGAGTTTTTCTGAATATTTTTGAATTCACTCACTTTGGCAGTATCCTTAGCATCATATGCATAAGGATCTTCTACTGCAAGCTTGGTAAGCTCTAAAGCTCCTTTATAATCTTGCTTAAGAAATTTGGTATAACCTGTCCAGAAGTACATTCTTTTGATGTCAGTGGCAGCAGTCTTGGCAGCTTTACTCTCTGGCTCTAATTCTATAGCTTTTTTATAAGCTTCATAGGCTTTAATATAGGCTGTGGTATCTGCATCCAGTTTTTGCTTATATAATCCAGAAGGATCATCTGCAATGGCTTTGTATATTTTAGCTCTTACCAGCCAGGTATTTGATTTTATTTTTTGCTTTTCATTTTCAATGGCTTTGTCTATTGAGGCTTTGGCTTTATCCAGTGTACCAGACTCTAAGTTCATGGTAGCATCACCAACCTGAGCAAAAGCAGTGAGCACCATCAAGTGAGTAACTAATAAAACTAATATCTTTTTCATGATTCAAAAGTTTGGGTATGAGAACTTGTTTTTATTCGGCTTGTAAAATTGGAAAAAATTAAATAAATAAAAAAAATATTATATTATCAATTCAAACATTATGCCAATGCCACTACTCTATAAACTCATGCCTGAAACAAAGCAAAATCCGGGTGGGATGGCTGACTGGATGAATCTAATTTTGTATTAAGAAAGAACAACATATAACTTATGGAAACTAAAACACTTAATACTTTATCACAGGCTCAAACTGACTATCAGCGAATTGAAAAAGCTTTGCATTTTATAGAGCAGCATTTTGATAAACAGCCCTCTTTAAAAGAAATCGCCGACTGTGTTCATCTTAGTGAATTTCACTTTGACAGACTTTTTAGCATATGGGCAGGCACAAGTCCACAAAGATTTTTAAAATATCTGACCAAAGAATATGCAAAAAAAATGTTACATCAGTCTGGTGACTTGCTGGATACCAGTATGGCTTCAGGTCTTTCCGGAACAGGCAGGTTGCATGATTTATGTGTAACTTATGAAGCCATGACACCCGGAGAAATAAAGCTCAGAGGAAAAGGATTGGAAATTATCTATGGATTTCATATTACACCATTTGGGGACTGCATGATTGCAATTACAGAACGTGGTATTTGTAAGTTAGTTTTTTTGCAGAATAATCAGAATAAAGCTGTTGAAGAATTAAAGATGGAGTGGGAAAATGCTGTTTTTCTGGAAAATGAAACGATTACAAAAGTTTATGTCAATAGTATTTTCCCCGAAGATATAGCACTTCCCCAAAAACCACTTTCACTTTTACTCAAAGGCACAAACTTTCAGATTAAAGTATGGGAAGCATTACTCAGAATTCCATCCGGGCAATTAAGTTATTATGAAGAGATTGCAAATAGTATCCAAAATCCTGAAGCAGTGAGGGCTGTTGGCACAGCAATAGCCAGCAATCCGATTGCATACCTCATTCCGTGTCATCGAGTAATCAAAAAGATGGGAGATTTTGGAGAATATCGCTGGGGTAGTATTCGCAAAAAAGCCATACTGGGTTGGGAAGCAAGTAAATCAGCAAGTACAAGCTAATCAAAATACAGAATAACTCACCAAGTATTACTGCTCACTATTTAGTATTAAAAAAATAGGTAAGCATTTCTGTTAAAGTTTGTCGCCAGTTTCCCCAAGAATGTCCTTCATTAAGTTCTCTGTACTTGAGTGGGTATCCTTTTTTGTCAAGGATTTCTTTCATTTTTCTGGCAAAAACTTCAGTATCCATCACCACGCCTGTACTCATATAAATTTTAAGTGGTAATCTTTCTTGTTGCTCATACATATCCAATATTTGCTCTCTGTACCAGAATGCTGGCGAATTGATTCCAGCCAATCCAAATTTATCAGAATGTCGGTTTGCCAGATAAGCAGCAAAAAGTCCACCCAGCGATGTTCCCAGTATGGCTCTACGATTGGCAGAACTGTCGGTTTTATAAGTTTTATCAATTTGCGAAACCAACTCAAGAGCTACAAAATCAGCATATTTTTCATTAACTGGCAATTCTGTCATTCGGCGGTTGATATCCAGTGTATCAGGATTTCGGGGGTCTATCAGCACTGCCATAAGAGGTTGTATAGTATGGTTAGCAATCAGATTATCCAGAACATTTATCAAAGCCCCCATGCGTTCATCTGCATACTCATGTCCATCAGTAACATACAAAACCGGCAAATTTTGCAATTTAGAGTATCCTGATGGTGTATAAACTTTGTACTGAACCGGGTATCCCAGATTTTTACTATTCAGTAAAAAATTATCTGAGAGTGTCCCTTTTTTTATATTCTTTTTTGAGAAAGTATTTTCATCTGGTTTCCAGTCAGGCATCCGTAGTTCCGAATTAGGTCCATTTCCACCCCATTGCTGATGAGGATTTTCAGGATCCAGAATCCAGTTAGTTTTATTGACTACCACTTTATAATCCAGTCGGGCATCTTTTGGGAAAATCTGAAAATTATACCACACATCTGTTCCGGGCAGATTCTCGGCTTTGGTCTGAAACTTACGATTCCTTCCCCATCCACTAAAATCACCTACAAAAAATACAGAATCTGCATTTCCACGATATAAAAACATGACCGAATCCTGAATCACAAGTGGAATACGTTTGTGCTTTTGCAGAAAATCCCATATATGATTGAGTTGTTTCTGACGTAGTACAGTGTCTTGTATCTGACTGATTTCCTGAAATTTTTGAAAATAATCGGAAACAGTGCGTAACATATTAAAGTGGATTTTTGCTGTTTTCTGAGCAAAAACTGAAACCCTGGGCAACATAACAATAGCAATAAAGAGAGGCAGCTTATTTAATGATATGCGAATAAAACGGCACATTTTTATAAAAACAGATTGTAAAAGTAAATATTTATCTGCAAAAAATGCACACATTTCTCATCTGGCTTAAAAACCGGCTTCAATATTTGTAGGTTTTGCTTCATTATTCCTTATGATTAGCAACATTTCAGAGAAAAAGTTATTTTTGCAGGTGATGTACCAAATCTGTGATTAATTGCTGAAATCGTATTCATCTATTTATACTCTTCCTTTTATCCTGCTGTGTTTAAGCGGTTTTTTGTTTTCGGCAAGTTTTTCAATGATGCTTCCCGAACTCCCCAAATATCTTACCTCATTGGGCGGGGCAGATTATAAAGGCTGGATTATTGCCCTTTTTACGCTTACGGCTGGTATTTCCAGACCATTCAGTGGAAAACTTACTGATACCATTGGCAGGGTAAGGATCATGGCATTTGGTTCACTGGTCTGTTTTTTATGTGGCTTTTTATATCCTCTGCTTACCACAGTAACCGGCTTTTTGTGGCTCAGACTGATTCATGGCTTTTCTACAGGTTTTAAGCCTACCGGTACGGCTGCTTACATTGCAGATATTGTTCCCGAAAACCGTCGGGGTGAGGCAATGGGCATTCATGGAATCAGTGGAAGCATTGGAATGTCAATGGGACCAGTATTGGGTAGTTTTCTCACTGACAGCTACTCTATTAATATTATGTTTTATACTTCTTCTGTCTTTGCCCTGCTTTCAATATTGATACTTGCCGGCATGAAAGAAACACTACCTAACCCACAAAGATTTGAACTCTCAATGCTAAAAATCAAACAGGATGAAGTTTTTGAATCAAATGTATGGCTACCTTTTGCGGTAATGTTTCTGGTTTCTTATGCTACCGGAGTAATCATAACGGTGGTACCCGATTTATCAGATTATTTGGGTCTAAAAAACAAAGGATTATTCTTTTCATTTTATACAGCCAGTTCATTATTAATTCGGATCATTGCAGGTAAGATTTCTGACCGGCATGGCAGAAGTCCTGTTTTAAGAATCTCTTCCCTTATTTTAGTGATAAGTATGGTTTGGATTGGCTTCTCACAGGATGTTACCTGGCTGATGATTGGGGCTGTGATTTATGGTGTTTCATGGGGCATCAATACACCTACCCTCAATGCCTGGGCAGTCGATTTGTGTAGTGAGTTTAACCGAGGCAAAGCCATTGCCACGGTATCTATCGGACTTGAATTTGGAATTATGATTGGAGCATGGCTTTCAGCCATTTTATATGATAATAAAATTGATAGAATAGGCTGGGCATTTTGGTCTGCAGCTGTTTGTGGAGCAATTGCCTTTGTATTAATGCAAAACCAAAAAGCAACGGTCAGGAGTTGAAAAGTTGACAGGTAATTTTTTTCTTGTCTGCTTATTTTAATAATATTTTTTTGAGATTTATAGCGGTTTTTTAACTTTAACACCAATACCTGAATTATTACAAAGCACAGGCAGTAAATTAATGATTATGAAAAAGAATTATCAATCAGGAAGTCATACAGATGTTGGAATGATAAGACAGGTAAATGAAGATTTTTTAGGAAGTTTTGAATCTCCCAATGGTGATATTTTTGTAGTTTGTGATGGAATGGGAGGACACATAGGAGGTGCTACTGCCTCAAAACTTGCTGTGGAAAGCATTCGTAATTTCTTTTTACATCCGGTATATTCTCCTGTTGAAGAAGCACTTTCACAAGCCCTGGCATATGCCCACAAACAAATTATTCGCTATGCTGTACAAGACCCTGAGCTGGAAGGCATGGGAACAACCTGTGTTGTTGTTTTATTAAAAGACAATCTGGCTCATTTTGCACATCTTGGCGATTCACGCTTGTATCTTTTCCGAAACAATACATTAAGCCAACTTACAAAAGACCATTCTAAAGTTCAAAATCTGATTGACAGTGGTTTACTCACCCATAATGAAGCTTTTCAACATCCCTCACGTCATATTCTTACCAAAGCACTGGGTCAGGGAGAGCCCGTTGCAGATGTTTCTGAAAACCCGTTAAAACTATCAGATGGAGATATATTACTGTTGTGTACAGATGGCTTGACCAATATGGTAACCGATGCAGAAATCAGGCAAATACTTGCTGAAAAAATTTCTGTAGATGAAAAAACTGTAAAACTCACCCAGAAAGCAAATCAGGCAGGAGGTAAAGATAATATTTCAGTCCTTATTATTGAACAGGAAATTACCGAAACACCTGTTGTAAAAAGCATTTTTGAAGAAATTCCTGAAATTGTTGTACCAGAAAAACCTGTACAAAATATTGTACCTGTTGTTGAAACGATTACAAATCCTCCAGTCATAGAAAAGCCGGTTCCCTCTGATATACCAGTAAATAAAATACCTGAAAAAACCATGTCTGTTCCCAAACCTGTATCTGAAATACCTGAAAACAAAAACAATCCAACAAAGCCGGTTGCTACCAAAAAGAGTCCTGACTGGGCATTAATCATACTGATAGGCTTGTTTATAGCTGTACTGGCAATGTTCTTTACCAACTGGGGTAGCATCACTAACGATCCTAAACCCTCAGAACTTTATACAGCCCCTGTTGATACTACTACCACAAATGAAAATACTGATATTCAGGAGGTAGATCAGGAACCTCAACAAGCTCCTGTTCAAAAACCAGATAATCAGCCAAAGCCGGAAGTAACTTCAAAAAAAGATACCATTATCAGTTATGCCGTCAAGGAAGGCGACAATATCACTAAAATTGCCGACCGTTTTAATCTGAAGAAAGCTACACTAAAAAAACTTAACAACATGGAGGAGGATGAAATAAAAGTAGCCCAAAAATTAAAAATAAAAGTAAGAACCATTCATAAAGTAGGTCCGGGTGATATTTTGAGTAAGCTCTCTGAAAAATATGGAGTAAGTCGTGACCTCATCAAAAAAGCCAATGAAATGACTGAAAACAGAACTACCAGGGGTGAAAAGTTGATTATACCTTTGGCAAGAACACAATAAAAGTTTTCAACTATAAGATCAAATTGTTAAATAGCTTAATTGTTAAACGGTTAATTTTTAGTAAATAAACAATTTAACGATTAAGCCATTTAACAATCTTACCACGATAAATTCAGTACTAATCATTGACATTCCGATACGTGACTGCAGCTGCTAAATTCAGTTATCATTTTCGCATCAGGTGGTCAACGCTTTTCGGGGCGTTGTCTTTCGGAATATTGGTTCCCACCTTTTTTATCCCTTTAAAACTTGGCTCTAAAGAACACTTTCTGTCGATACTGGTAGCCACACTAACCAGTTTTGTAATTTGGGAAGGAAGCAAACTTATTCAAGCCCTTATATTGTATTTTTTTCCCTGGGAAAAAAGTATCAGCAAACATCTGGCTTATGAAATAGGCTGCATTTTTATCTTTTCTTCTGTTGTCCTTATTATTGGCATCCTTACCTACGGACAACTGGTTTCGGCGGTTTATATTACCATTGGTGTTATTATCCAGAATATCTTTGTTTCGTTTTTGCTGGCATTGCTTTTTATTGCAATTAATGAAGGGGCTTTTTTGTTTGCAAAATGGAAAGAATCTCTTGTAGAACAGGAGCAACTTCGTCAGGAAAATCTGATTGCAAAGGTTGAAGGTCTTAAAAAACAGCTTGACCCTCATTTTTTATTCAATAGTCTGAGTGTATTGAGTGGAATTGTTTACAAAGATCCAGAACTGGCAGACCGTTTTATTATCAAACTATCACAGGTTTATCGTTACGTGATAGAACATAATGAAGCCAAACAGGTAGCTCTTCACAAGGAAATTGCAGTAGTGGAGGCATATTGTTTTCTGTTGAATGTCAGACTTTCCAACAAACTGCTGCTTGACGTACATCTGCCTGATGAAACAGTGTATGTACTGCCAATGTCTTTGCAATTGCTCGTAGAAAATGCTGTCAAACACAATCGTATTTCAGAAAACCAGCCTCTTGAACTAAAAATTTATGTAAAAGATAATACTATTTGGGTCGAAAACAGTTTAAATAAGAAAGAGACCCATGTAGATTCGACAGGAATTGGTCTTCGAAACCTGGAAGCCCGTTATAAACTCATGACGGGCAAATCAATCCGGATAGAAAATAATGGTAAAATATTCAGAGTAGGCTTGCCATCGTTAAATGAATTGGAGACAAACAGAGATATGCCATGAAAGTTGTAATTATAGAAGATGAATATTATTCAGCAGAGAAACTTAGTAACCAACTCTATAAAATCGATAAAACCATTGAAATCTTGGCAGTATTGCCCTCTGTTGAGAGTTGTCTGGAGTGGTTTAAAACACATCCCGAACCAGATTTAATTTTTTCGGATATACAACTCGAAGACAAAGAAAGTTTTGAATTATTCAATGAAATAGTGCTGGAAGCACCTATCATTTATACCACAGCTTATGACAAATATGCTCTCACTGCCTTTAAACAAAATAGTATTGATTATCTTCTCAAGCCCATAGATTTAGAAGAGCTCAGAGCTGCCATCCGAAAATATGAAAATCAGGAATTTCGTCTGCTAAAAAAAGGGCTAAAGTTAAAAACCGAAAAACCAAAAGAAGAATTTAAAGAGAGGTTTCTGGTAAAAAAAGGCAGTCAGCTTGCCATAATTAAAGTTTCGGAAATTGCTTATTTTAAAAGTGAGGAGAAATTGACTTTTATGATCACTTTTGACGGACAAAAATATGTGATAGAACAAACACTTGACCAGCTTGCCGAACAACTCGACTCCAAAAAATTCAATCGCATCAGTCGAAACAGACTTATTGCTCTGGATAGCATTCATAAAATACACAGTCATTTTAATGGCAGACTTAAACTGGAACTTAGCCCATCTGAAGAAGAAGAAGTATTTGTAAGTCGTGAAAGAGTGCCTCAGTTTAAAGAATGGCTCGATTCCTGAATGCAGGTCAGGCAGAAAGATATACAACTCATCTGATAATTTTTACAGGTCGTCTGATAAGACTCGCTTTCAGCTATCTCTGACTGCATATTTGAAGAAAAAAAACGTATGGCTGCAATACTCATTTTCTTCTTCTTACACTGGTACGGATCTTTATTTTTCCAGACCTTCTTTTTACATCGTTATGCTGCCCACAGGGCTTTTACCATGTCAAAAACGTGGGAAAAAATATTCTACGTTCTTACATTTATCTTTCAGGGGTCTAATTACCTGAGTGCTTATGCTTATGGAGTAATGCACCGCATGCACCATGCCTTTGCAGACACCGAAAATGATCCACACTCTCCTAAATACAGTGAAAATATTTTTGACATGATGTGGAAAACCAAAACAGTTTATTCTGCTATTCGGAGAAGAAGCTACCCTGTTGAAGCAAAATTTACTGTAAATGTTCCAGATTGGAAAGCATTTGATGATTTTGCATCAAATGGCTGGACTCGTATAGCATGGGGAGTTGCTTATACATTGTTTTATGTTTATTTTGCTCCATCATGGGTTTGGTTTTTATTATTGCCCGTTCATTATATCATGTCACCTGTTCATGGTGCTATCATCAACTGGTTTGCTCACAAGGTAGGTTACCGTACTTTTGATGTTACTGATACTTCAAGAAACCTGATGCCGGTAGATATTTTTATGATGGGAGAAGGTTTCCACAACAACCACCACACTTATGGCAATCGTGCTAATTTTGCTTACAAATGGTTTGAGATAGATCCTACTTATCAGGTCATCAAATTATTCAACTTCCTCGGAATCATTCAATTACCTGATAAAAAAGAACAGGAAGCTGTATTCCTGCAAAGAAAAGAAGTCGAAAAAGTAGCCTGATAACTACAATTTCAACAAAAAAAGAGCACTATACTTAGTTGCTCTTTTTTTGTTTTATAATGCTACAACATAAAGGTGTAGTTCAGGACTATATTGATTATGCTGCTGTTTGTCAAATACTTAAAAGTCTAATTTTTTGAGTGATTATGAACTTTCACTTGTTGACTTCTTACTTTTTTCTATACTCAAAAAGTAAGAAAAAAGCTGTTTTTAAGTATGAGCGATGAGATGATTTCTACGTATCCAACCAATTGATAGTTCATTTCCCATACTTCATGGTTATTTTTGGGTTAGTTCATGTTGTTGTGGCATCCATAAGCTCTTTTTCAATCCTGCACTCACGTTATTTTAGTTCTGTAGTTGTTTTTATTTACCTTTGTAAAGCTAACTCATTTGAACCTTTTCGGTATATGTTATGAAAATTGAAGCATTTCAGGTTGCCGAACAAATCAATCTAAAAAAATTCAAGGCAGATTTTACCAGTTCTCCTCTCTTTTACAACAACTCTGAGTTGTTTTACAAACAGGAGCAGGACAAATATTTTTATCTGTTTAATTATGGAGTTACTGTTTTTGCCGGTCTGACGGATTTGGAGAAAAGTGAATTGCTGAAATTTATTAGATATTATTCTGAAGACATCATTACAGGAGATTACAAAGACGACTTGCAGGTGCAACTTCATTCTTCGGTACCACTTACCATCAATTATAATTCTATTACGATAGCTACTGATTTATTGACAGATGATGCTGTTCGGATAATGATGTTAAATATTGGTCAATCGGTAGCTCTGGATTATTATGAAGCCCTGAGTTTTGAGGTATTATACAGTACTAAAAAGTTTACGGATGAACTCGAACAAAAAGGCAGTTTACCGGTTTCTAAAATTAATCTTCAAAAGTTTATCGGTAAAAACCTCAATATCAAGCATTCTATCATCGACAATCTGTATATTTTTGATGCTCCGGAAATTGTCTGGGAAAACGAATTTCTTGAAAAACTGGACGAAGGACTCAAAAAGATATTTGACCTGAGAATGCGTTACAGGGATGTGGACTATCGCCTCAAGATTGTACAGGAAAATCTGGCACTTTTTACGAATCTCCTTCAAAACAAAGAAAGTAACCGACTGGAATGGGTGGTAATTGTCTTGATTCTTATTGAGGTATTGCACCTGATAGCTACTACCATACGGAGCTTTTTTTAAATATTATCACTGATTAAGAACCAATAAGTACAAATTTGCACAGGTCAAGTGCAGACGGAACTGGTGTAGTATGCCTTAAAATTTTACACCTATTCCATATTTTCAGATAGTGTCTTTGGCATTTTTTTCTTCTTTCATAATAATTTTATCCATGATAAATACTTCCACTTCTGCCCGTTTGGTTTCAACGGTATTGTAAACAACGGTTACAAAAGCCAGCGGGAAACCGGATGCCAGTATAAAATCCCAGAATTTGTTGTTTACTAAAATATCTACATTGTTGAAATTGTCATTAAAAACAACTACGGCGACTACATAAGAAAACAGTATAACGGCAATAGTTACAAACAAAAACAACAACATGGTTGCCAGTCTGGATAACTTGAGATAGGTAATGTATTTTTTGTAGATGCCTTTCAGAAACGGGTCGGTGATGAGTGGATAACGGTTACTGATTTCAACAGGAATCTTATGACTAAACCGGAGATACCAAATCCCGTATGACAAAAAGAAAACAATTACAACCAAAATTAATGCAGCGACCCACCTAAAGCCATTAAGATAGGTTTTATTTTCTTCGCTTAGTTGTCTGATTTTGGCTGTCTGTTGTTGCAGATTAGATTCTTTTTCAGAGATAAGTTTATTTTTCAACTGAATCTGTCTATCCAGTGAGTCAAGCATATTTTTTACATTGAGCAACTGGCTTTTCTTTTCATAAACTTCTTTTCGTAAGGTATCCTGAGAAAAATTGCCGGCGGAATCAGCAGAATGTTTTTGAGCGATTATGGATGACGAAGCAAAAAAAATACAGAAAAGAATCAGGTAATATCTCATAAAATGTCGGGTACAAGTTCTTTTAAGCAGGAAAATGAGTGTCTGTTTAAAACAATCTGTCACTTTATATCAGTTTGAAACGAAAAAATCAGAACAAAAGTATAAATTTCTCAAAGAAGCTGTTTGAGTTAATTTGTAGTAAAGGCAGAAAGGAACTGATTTGTATACTTTTCTTGAGAAAGTAAAGACTATTTGTGAAAACAATCTGAAACCAGACAATGATAAGCCATGATGCTTAACATTGTCTGGTTTTTCTTAAATAACGTTTGAACTTTTCTTCACAGCAAATTTCTGCTTATAGTATTTCACCCAGCTTCTTATTCCAAAACCTCCCAGAAAGCCCGGCAGCAGCCACACCACCAGCGGAGGAATTCCCATTCTGCCACCATTCACCACACAAAATGCTGTAAAAGTAGCAATGTATGCTCCAAGCATGCGGGTCATGTGTCTGAAAAACCAGTGCATTTTTTCGGTTTCTGTTACCTGATTTTTAGTATTCAGCCAATCCTGTCTGCCTAATGTAAGGCAAAATAAGCCAAATACACCAAACAAGATACCCAGCAATAATGCACCACTATTACCTTGGGCAAATTGCCAAAAATGCATTCCACTCAAACCAGTCATTACCAAACCACACAATAATATTACAACTGCCAAAATCTTGTCAATAACAGATACCTCAAATCCGGATTGTTTTTGTTTAATAGCTCTCACACCTGTATAAGTCTGGTAAAAACTAAATATTCCGATAAACATCAGAAAAAGACGAAAATCGCTGTGAGTTTGAATAAAGTAGAGAAAAACCGCAGAAAATGCTACCATAAACATAGCCCATACATATACCTTGCCTGCACGCACATGTAGTTTGTCTCCTTTTTTAGAAACCATCGGAATAATGCCTGTCAAAAGGGCTGTAAAACCCGCAAAAATGTGTAAATACAAAACAGACTTTTGGATAACTGAAAGCATAGAAGTAGCACAGCAGTTTTTCTAAAAACTGCCAAAGTTTTAAAAATGAATGAGTTATGATTTATTAAAAGGTATTATTATTTAAGTCGGATGCTGATAGTCTGATTATCTGTAAGCTGAAAAGCAGCATCTGTAAACTCAGGCTTACCCAGTTTTGCTGGATTGTTAGAAAAACCATACGATTCTTTAGGAATACCAAACAGACCTGTTTCCAGTTTTTCGGAATTATTTTCGTCATGGAACAGCCGGATAGCATATTTTCCTTTAGGCAAATCTTTGAAAACAATTATTACATCTCCACTGGCTGGTACTGTTACACTTTGGTATTGAAAAGCTTTTGTATAAAAATTACCGGCATCATTACACAAAGCCGTTAGTATTTTACCAGAACGTTTTTTCACATTTTCAATCCTTATAGTCAGGTCACATTGGGCTTTCACATCAATACTTATCAGAAAAATAATGCCAATCAAAAACTTGTACATATCGGTTATTTCGGGTTTGGTAGTTACAAAGGTATCTAATCAGGAATTGTTGTCAATCTGAAAGGGACAAACAGACTGAATCAGGGGCGATTGCAGTCATTTTGGGATGTTTGACAAGGTTGTTGGGGTAAATGAAAGTCTTTTTTCAATCAAAATATACAATAAATTTTCTTGCAAAACCAAAGACATTACTTGTTGAGTTTATAAACAACAGTTTCGTAAGGTCTAAGTGTTAGTTTTTTCCCTTTTCCGGCAATGTTATGCTGATAGTTACCTAAAACAATACTTGCCCCTTCAAGAGGTATTCCGGTATTTACTTCAGCCGGTTTGGCAGTAAAATTCAGTAAAATCAAAAATTTCTCGTTTCCTCCTTCACGGGTATAGGCATATACAGCCGGATTCTTTTTGTCCAGTAGTGTATATTTTCCATAGACCAGTGCCAGGTTTTCTTTTCTGATTTTTACCAGTTTCCTGAAATAATTAAGACAACTCTCCGGATTCTGCTCCTGAGCAGCAGCATTGATTATTTTGTAATTTACATTCACTTTTATCCACGGCTTTCCGGTAGTAAAACCAGCATTTTGCGTTACATTCCACTGAAAAGGTGTCCGTCCGTTGTCTCTTGCTTCAAATTGCAGACGTTTCATAAACTTTTGTAAATCTCCCCCGTGGGTTTTCTGGTACTGGTATTCATTCAACACAGACATATCACGATAATCTTCAATTTTTGTAAAACGGATATTAGTCATACCCAATTCATCCCCGTTATAAAAATAAGGGGTTCCTCTCATGGTAAGAATAAAAGTAGCAAGCATTTTAGCAGAAATCTCCCGAAACTCTGGGCTGTCGTTACCAAAACGGCTTACCAGTCTTGCCTGATCATGATTAGCCAGAAAAACAGAAAGCCAGCCTTTGTCAGCAAAAGCACTATCCCACTGGCTAAATACTTCTTTAAAATGCAATAAACTATATCCTTCTGCTTTTGCAATATCCACACCTTCAAAAGCATACGCCATATTAAGTTCATTACGGTCAGCATCTACCAGATTATGAGCATCTTCAAAGGTATTACCTGCACCTTCAGCCACACTCATTACATTGTATTTACTGAATATCTCACGGTTCATTTCCTGAAGATAGGTATGCAAGCCCTTGCCCATTGCATAGTATTTTACAAATTCTTTTTCATAGCCGTGGGGCAAAACCGGAAAAGTAGTGTCTTTGGCAGCAAACTGAAAAGCATCCAGCCGGAATCCGTCTATGCCTTTGTCTGCCCAGAATTTCATAATACTGTAAACTTCCTGCCGGAGTTCAGGGTTTTCCCAGTTCAGGTCAGGTTGTTTGCGTGAAAAGTAATGCAGGTAATAAGCATTAGTCAGTGAGTCATATCTCCAGGCATCATGATTAACATCAAACAGGCTATATCTTGGCGAAGGCTTTCCTTTTTCTGCATCCCACCAATGGTAATAATGGCGGTATTTACTGGCACGGGAACTCCGGCTTTGTCGAAACCATTCATGTTCATCACTGCTGTGGTTCACAACCAAATCCATAACCAGTTTAATACCTCTTTCATGCAAACCTTTCAATAAAGCATCAAAATCTTCCATCGTCCCAAAGTCTTTCATAATATTCCGGTAATCACTGATGTCATAGCCGTTATCATCATTGGGTGAACTATAAATCGGATTAATCCAGACCACATCAATACCCAAACTTTTCAGGTAATCCAGTTTTGAGATAATCCCTTTCAGGTCACCGATTCCATCACCATTGCTGTCTTTAAAACTCCGGGGGTAAATCTGATAAACAACTGCTTCTTTCCACCATTTGCGGTTTTCGGGCATGAAAGAAACCGACGACTGGGCAGATATTTTAATAGAAAGCAATAACAGCAAAATGCCAGAAAAAAGGGCAAGTGATAAAAGCTTCATAATAATCTGTTTTTGATGGTTGCAAAGTATCCATTTTTGCCAAACTTCAAAAATTGTCAAAACACAGCTTTATCGGGTTATATTTTCGGTTCCGGTTTTGGGAAAACCACCCACAGCCCATGTTCCTTTGGCAGCATTGCCTGAAAACTGGTAATGAACCAGCCCAAATTTATTATCAAACCCCCAGCCAGCTACCAGTTTGTCTCCATTCTTGATACCAATACCTTTATAACTTGTACCAGCAACACTCCAAACAAGATTATACACCTCTCCTGCTTTAGTGATTGTAAGTTCGCCTTTATATTGCCCCTGATTGCCCGGATTGCTGCCTGCAATCTGATATGTTCCTTCAAGTTGTCCAGGCTTGCCCTCGGTAGCTTTTTCTTCACCCTTCATTCCTTTTGATCGTGAGTCTGTCCATTCTCCAAGCAAAATACCATCAGGGGTTATTTTATAAACTGAGACACCATATCCACCAACATTGCTCAGTCCCCAGCCAACATACAAGCTATTGCCATCCGGAATACCAATTCCTGAAAAATTTGCCGGATTGGTATTTTCAAGTGTCCAGAATATCCTGTAACAATCACCCGACGGAGTAATACTCACTTTACCTTTATAAGCATTACCTGTCATATTTCGGGCATCTGATATATTCCAGACTCCCGAAAAATCAACCGGCACACCAACAAGTAAAAACAAACTGTACAAAATAAATTTTTTCATAATTTTGTCGTACTCAATATCAATAAAGTTATACTTACAATCATTAACAAAATAATCCAATTACGATGGGACGTGCCTTTGAATTCCGTAAAGGAAGAAAATTAAAACGCTGGGGAATGATGGCTAAAACTTTTACCAAAATCGGAAAAGACATAGCCATTGCCGTAAAAGCTGGTGGACCAGACCCTCATTCCAATTCCCGCCTGCGGGCTATTATTCAGAATGCCAAAGCTGTCAATATGCCCAAAGATAATGTCGAACGGGCTATAAAAAAAGCTTCTTCCAAAGATCAGGAAGATTATAAGGAAGTAGTATTTGAAGGCTACGCTCCTCATGGCATTGCTGTGCTGGTTGAATGTACTACTGATAATAACAATCGTACGGTTGCCAATGTAAGAAGTTACTTCAACAAAACGGGTGGTAGCCTTGGCACTTCAGGCATGCTTGACTTTATCTTTGAACGTAAAAGTGTTTTCAAAATTGCAGCTTCACCAACGATTGACATTGAAGAACTTGAACTCGAACTCATTGATTATGGTGCTGATGAAGTTTTTTTAGATGAAGAAACCAATCAAGTCAACATTTATGGTGGGTTTACATCTTTCGGAACTCTTCAAAAATATCTCGAAGAAAAAGGATATGAATTACTCGGAGCAGATTTTGAACGCATTCCAAATGATACAAAAGAACTAAGTGAAGAAGAAATAGCTGATGTCGAAAAGTTGATAGAAAAACTGGAAGAAGACGAAGATGTCCAAAATGTGTATCACAATATGCGGTAATTTCATTGAAAAAATGCAGAATAACATCAAATATTCTGCATTTTTTATTTTTAATTGAGCCCGACATTATCTACACATTTTAAAAGATTCACTTATGAAATCAATTGTCGTGATTTTAGTTTCGCTTCTTATTACTGAGGCTGCACTGGCACAAACTTTCGGAAAATTACTTAAAAATACACCAGGTGTTGTATCTTATACCTATCGCAATCAATTTGCCAAAGATGTACCAGGAACGTTAGCTATTATTAAAAATCTGGGAATCACTGATCTTGAACTTTCTAACCTTTTTGGTAAAACAGCTACTGAATTTCGCAGCTATCTGGATGCAGCAGGTATTAAATGTACAAGCTATGGCGTAAGCTACGATGACTTGATTAAAAAGCCTGATACTATCATTGCCAATGCCAAGGTATTAGGGGCGGAGTTTGTCAGGGTAGCCTGGATTCCACACAAGGGTGATTTTACACTTGAAATGGCTCAAAAAACAGTCACAGACTTTAATAATTTTGGGAAGCTGCTCAAAGAAAACGGCTTGACTTTTTGTTACCACAACCACGGTTTTGAATTTCAGCCTTATGGCAAAGGAACACTTTTTGATTATATCGTAGAAAATACCAAACCTGAATATGTGTCGTTTGAAATGGACATTCTATGGGTTTATTTTCCGGGACAAGACCCTGCTGCTTTACTTAAAAAATATCCCAAACGATTCAAATTGATGCACGTCAAAGACCTGAAAAAAGGAGTAACCGGCAATATGTCAGGTGGTACTCCTCAGGAAAATGATGTAACTCTCGGAACAGGTCAGCTTAATCTGCCTCAGATTTTAAAAGCTGCCCAGAAAACTGCTATTAAGCATTTTTACATTGAAGATGAAAATGCCAACTCTGTCGAACAAGTTCCTAACAGCCTTGCCTATCTGAAATCTTTATAACTCTGTAAAAAATCAATAACCGAATCTCTTTTCTTCTTAAGTGGGACAAAGAGATTCGGTTAAAAAAATTATCCCCGCAGTTTATCAAGTATATCATTAAAAAGTATTACCTCTTCATCAGTCAGGCACGAAAATATATCATCAATCAAGCCAATCTCTGTATCAATATCAGCAAGTTTATTAAACCCGTCATCCGTCAAAGTAATATTCACATTTCTCCGGTCTTCAGGACATTCAACCCGGTTTATCAGTCCTTTTTCCCGAAGGTTTTCAACTACTCTTGATACATCCGACATTTTATCAAGCATTCTTTCCTTAATATATTTGATTGTTACTGGCTTAGGGCTTGCTCCTCTGGTAATCCTCAGAATATTATACTGCTGCATTGTAATGCCAAACTTCTTCAGCAAGCTACTGATTTTGTCAGAAAACCAGTTGGATGTAAAAATTAAATTTATTCCGGCTTTTTGTCGGTCATTCCGGAAACGACTCCGGATGGCTTCATCTATTTTAATCATGTCAAACAAAACAATAATAATTTACAAAGTTAATAAAAAATAAAACGCTTTTACATTTAGTGTTACAACACCTTTATGTGAAAAATAATTGCATACAGGATTCTTTATTTTTATATTTTTTCTGATTTATAGAAACAGTATATTTCGGGTATAAAATTGAATATTTAAAACATCACTTCATGAAATCAGACAAAAAACAAGTATCTCGCCGGAATTTTCTAAAATCCGGTGCATTAACCATTGGAGCAGCCATGATAGTTCCCAGACATGTGCTAGGAAAAGGTTTTATTCCTCCTTCTGACAAAATGAATCTTGCTGCCATAGGAGCTGGTGGCAAGGGCACTGTTAATATCAACCTTTCGTATATGAATGGCTTAGATAATATTGCTGTACTCTGTGACGTGGACGACAGACAATCAAAAGCAATGCGTGAAAAGTTTCCAAAAGCTACTTATTACAAAGATTATCGTGTAATGCTTGAAAAAGAAAGAAAAAATATTGATGGGGTATTGGTTTCTACACCAGATCACATGCACGCTGTAATTGCTATGGCAGCTATGCAAATGGGTAAGCATGTGTATGTAGAAAAACCTTTAACTCATGATATTTATGAAGCTCGTATGCTTACACAGGCAGCTCAAAAATACAAAGTAGTAACACAAATGGGAAATCAGGGCAGTAGTAGTGAAGGCATCAGATTAGTGCAGGAATGGTATGATGCTGATTTACTGGGTGATGTAAATGAAGTACATGTATGGACAGACAGACCTGTATGGCCTCAGGGGCTTAAAACGCTACCTGGAGGTTTTGATATTCCATCTGAGCTTGACTTTGATTTATGGCTTGGTACAGCACCAAAAAGAGACTATAATCCAGCATTACTTCCATTTAAGTGGCGAGGATGGTGGGATTATGGTACTGGTGCTTTGGGTGATATGGCTTGTCACATTATGGATGTACCTTTTAAAGTATTGAAACTCGGTTATCCCTCAAGTGTCTATGCCAGTGTGTCACAGGTTTATTTCCAGGACTGGCAGGCTGCTGAGCTTGCTGATTCTTGTCCGCCTGCTTCTAAAATCCACCTTACATTCCCAAGACCAGGTAAACCTGATTTAAAAATGACCTGGTATGACGGAGGATTACAACCTGAACGTCCAACAGAACTGGGAGATGAGTCTTTGCCAACCAACGGGATGATATTTGTTGGAAGCAAAAACAAAATGCTTGCCGGACAATGGGGAGCCGATCCAACTCTGTTGCCAAAATCTAAAATGAAAGAAACAACTTTGCCTCCTAAAACAATCCCACGGGTGGAGAATGCACATGACGGACATCAGCAACAGTGGATAAAAGCCTGTAAAATGGGTTATGAAAAAGGGAAAGATGCTGTTAGCTCTCCATTCAGTTTTGCAGGACCTTTAACAGAGTCTATCTTGATGGGTAATCTGGCAGTCAGAAGTTACAATACCAAGTTTGGAGGTAAATATGCTGGTAGAAAAAAATTACTTTGGGATGGAGTCAATATGAAAATAACCAATTTTGATGAGGCAAATGCGTTCGTAAAACGTACCTATCGTGAAGGCTGGACATTATAATTAACTATAAACACAACACTCCCGAAAGTAAATTTTCGGGAGTGTTGTGTTTTAGACTTCTATCTTTTACTTTCCCTGAAAATTGGGTTTTCTTTTTTCCAGAAAAGCAGCCGTTCCCTCTTTAAAATCATCCGTTCTGGCACAGATTCCAAAAGAATTAGCTTCTGTCTGGTATCCATCTTCTTCCGATTTGTTGTAAACAGCATTTACACAATTGATAACTGTTTCAATGGCAATAGGAGCATTTTTAAGAATTCTACCCAGTAATTCCTTAGCTTTTGGCAGTAACTCCTCCTGTGTAGCCACTACATGATTAACCAGTCCCAGTATTTTAGCTTCAGGTGCAGTTATCATTTCGGCAGTCATCATCATTTCCAGAGCTTTTCCTTTTCCAACCAACTGAGGCAAACGCTGTGTACCACCATAACCTGGCAACAAACCCAATGTTACTTCCGGTAATCCAAATTTAGCTGTTTCTACTGCTATTCTTAAATGACAAGCCAGTGCCAGCTCACAACCACCTCCCAAAGCATAGCCATTTACAGCTGCGATGACAGGCTTGGGACAGGTTTCGATCATCATAAATATTTCCTGACCACTCTCCGAAAGTTTGCGGGCATTGATTTCATTCATTGAAGTAAATTCTGAAATATCTGCACCGGCAACAAAAGCCTTCTCCCCTTCTCCGGTAAAAATAACGGCTTTTACCGATTTGTCTTCATAAACCTGCTCTACGGCAGAACGTATCTCACTCAAAGTTTTCCGGTTAAGGGCATTCATTTTGGTGGCTCTGGCAATCATAATAGTCAGCACACCCGATTCTTTGTCATGGGAAAGTTGCAGATTTTCAAAAGTCATGGTCATGAGTTAAATTATTACACAACATATTTGAGATAAAACAGCTCAAAAAGACTCCTCTTAACAGAATCATACTCAAACAAGTGCCAAAGATAAAAAGTGAAAACGTAAATTGTGTGACAGACAGTCTTTTTTTAAGCAGAATTATTTTTTCAAAAAAAAACAAAAAAAAACACTTTGACTATCAATAATTTGTAAATGCAGAATATTTTTTTTCACATTTTAGCACATTTTTTTCAAAAAGAATTTGCACAATATCAGAAAGAGGCATACATTTGCATCCACATTTAGAAAATGACACGCGAAAGTAGCTCAGTTGGTAGAGCGGTACCTTGCCAAGGTACAGGTCGCGGGTTCGAACCCCGTCTTTCGCTCCACGCTTTTATTTTAAAGCACCGTCAATAAGCGGTGCTTTGTCATTAAAAGTAAGCTACCTGCCGGGATGGTGGAATTGGTAGACACGCAGGACTTAAAATCCTGTGAGCCTTATAAGCTCGTGCGGGTTCGACCCCCGCTCCTGGTACTCATCAAAGCCTGTAAGTATTGATTTATCATATACTTACAGGCTTTTTCTTTATTAGCATTTAAGCGTGTTATTTTCTATTTTCCTCAATTGAAGTAACCAGTGTGGGATTTTGTCCTCAATGAACTTATTGGTTTGCTTAGTCTGAAGTAAGCAATCTTAAAAAAATGATATTTCAATATGTTTAAGAATATAATTAATTGTTAAACAATTAATTATACTTTATATCATCAAGTTCCCAATTGTACTTCCCATATTAAACAAAATAAATTCGCACAAACTATTCTCTGATTTATAATACTAGCTTTATTTGTCATAATGGCACAAGATACATTTCATCTTCCTGAAGCATTTACAAATGGCTTAGCAACAGATTGCTTTATTTATTATTACACTGCTGACCAAAATTCAACAAAAAATAAAATCATTTATAATCAAAACTTGATTGGCTTTTTACAGCATGGGATGAAAGAAGTTTATTCTTCACAAAATCATGCTATTATCGACGATAAGAATATTTTAATGCTTAATTCAGGAAGTGTTTTAATGTCACAAAACATAGCTAATCATGATACTTTTGATAGTATTTTGTTATTTTTCAGTAATAAGTTTGTCAGTAATTTTTCTTTAAAATATCATGCAGAAATCACAAGAAGTAGATCATTGGATATCGCTGCTAATCTGTTCACGATTCCCAAAGACACCTTTTTGCAAAATTTTGAAGCATCATTATTACTGATTAAACAAATTGATTCTGATAAATTGCAAGAAATAAAGACCGAAGAATTACTCATTTACCTGCTCAGACAATATCCAAAGCAAACTTCTTTGTTTTTATCAAATACCCTGCATAAATCACCTTATACCAAAATTCAAGAGGTAGTTCATGCAAATATTGATAAAGATTTAACTATTGAAGAACTGGCATTTCTATGTAATATGAGTATTTCTACATTTAAACGTCATTTTATAGCAAACTATAAAATGAGTCCCAAAAAGTATTTTCTTAAGTATCGTATGATGCAGGCAAAACAATATTTGCAAATGAACAATCGTGCTTCCGAGATTTACAATAAATTGGGTTATGAAAGCTTATCAGCATTTAGTAACGAGTTCAAAAAGTATTTTGGATTATCTCCCAAACAGTTTCAAAGTAAAAATGAACTTTTAGATAAACAATTTGACTTGTCTGATTAATAGTTTTTTCCCACCATTCTAACATTTTTGCTGAAAAGTTTTGAACCATCATATTTTACCACAAACAGCTCGAAAAAGTGTTTACAGAGTTTACTTATTCAGTTTATGAAAATGAGAAAAAATTATCTGGAAAGTGTTGTAAGACAATTTGAGTACTATAAAATGCTTGCCGATGAAACCTTTATACAAGTCTCAGATGAAAAGCTATATTGGCAATATAATGAAACAAGCAATAGTATTGCTACCATCATTAAACACTTGTCAGGTAACATGCGGAGTCGCTGGACAGATTTTCTTACAACTGATGGAGAGAAAGAATGGCGAAATCGGGATAATGAGTTTGAAAATGACATTTTTTCAAGACAAGAAATATTAGTCAAGTGGGAAGATGGCTGGAAAATATTTCTAAACACATTAAAATCTCTTACTCCGGATGACCTTGAAAAAATCATCTATATCAGAAATCAGGGACATACCGTTATGGAAGCAATTAACAGACAACTGGCACATTATTCCTATCATATCGGGCAAATTGTTTTTATCGGAAAAATGTGTGCTACTGCCTGGACTTCACTTTCAATTCCCAAAGGGACTTCCCAACCTTTTAATGAAATAAAATTTTCAAAACCGAAACACCAAGCTCACTTTACAGATGAATTTTTAAACCCATCAGAAGAATTATAAAGATGATAACAAAAGAAGTAGCTGAGGATTTTGTCATGCAGTGGCTGAGTGCATGGAATAATCATAATATTGATAACATACTTGAACACTATGACAACGAAATTGAGTTCTTTTCCCCATTTATTTCATTGTTAAAATTTAATAACGAAGGCGTAATAAAGAATAAAGCTGATTTGAAAAAATATTTTGAAATTGGCTTAAATACCTATCCTGACTTGTATTTTCAAATACATCGTTTCTTTATTGGCATAAATTCTGTAGTAATTTACTACACCTCTGTGAATGAACGAATGGCTGCTGAAGTTTTTGAACTGAATGAAAACAATATAGCTATACGTGTACTTTGTAATTACGCTTAATAAAAAACCATGCAGTTTACACTATCAAAATCTCTGGAAATATTAGAAAGAACTCCTATGCTACTGGAAGTAATGCTTTCAGGCATTTCAGAAGAGTGGATTACAGGTAACGAGGGCGAAAATACCTGGTCACCCAAACAGGTAGTTGCTCATCTGATTGTTTGTGAAAAAACAGACTGGATTGTAAGAGCGAAAGTGATTTTGTCTGAGAGTTCCCAGAAAACCTTTATACCTATTGACATGACCGCTCATTTTGAGATGGCTGAAAGCTATTCTTTAATAGAATTATTAAAAGAATTTAAAGAACAAAGAACCAGTAATATTAAAATATTAAACGAATTTCATGTTCAGGAGACAGATTTGTTAAAAACAGCCATTCATCCCAGACTTGGCGAAGTTAATTTACAACAACTTATTGCTGCCTGGACAACTCACGACCTAAGCCACCTTACACAGATAACAAGGGTAATGGCAAAACAGAACAGACAAAATATTGGAAGATTCAGTGAGTTTATGAGTGTGTTCAAATAAAAAATTTGACAGAATACAAAAGCCCTCACAGGCTGACAGAGAAATAGTTTATGTCATTTTATCCAAAAAAAATTCCTTCATTTTCCGGTTACCTTTTGTTTTTTTCGGGTATCAAGTAGTATAAAACCTATATAACAGAAATCACCCATGAACCGTCCAGATTTGTTACATTCAAACATTCCAGCTACAGTGAACATCTGGAGTGAAGCCAATGAAAAAAGAAACAAAATCAATGAATTACTTTCAAAACAAGACAGAATTCTTGCAGACAGAGAAGATTTAAGAAAAAAAATTTCGGCTCACCTATCATCTTTGAACAATAACAAAATGTTCTAATTATAGCTCTGTTAAGAACTCTTTATACCATATACAAAAGACAGGTTAAATTTAACCTGTCTTTTATTTTTTCAAAATATTGATTCTTTTACAGTTCTCTAAACATAATATAAGTATCAACCAAGCCCAGATTTGAGTGTCTGAAACCTTTGGGAATAGTTCCAATTATCCTGAATCCAAACTTTTTCCATAATCTCACTGCCTGTGTATTAGTACTGACTACCATATTAAACTGGATACCTGAATAACCTTTCAATTTTGCAAACCCGATTGAGTGTTCACACAATAAACTTCCAATACCCTTCCCCTGATATTCAGGACTTATCATATATCCACAATTGGCAACATGATTACCCAGGTCAATTTGGTTAGGCTTTATAAAATATGTTCCCACAATAACATCCTCCTCATTAACAACTACAAAGGTGTCCATATACTCAGCAAACCAGTATCTATGTAAAGCCTCTTTAGGAGTATTGGGGTCAAATACATAAGTATCACCGGTAGAAATAACTTTTGAAAAGATATTCCAGATACCTTCATAATCTTTTTCCTCGTCTGCTTTTCTGATAGTCATCCTGTTTTATAATATTAATAATTACCAAGTTCTTCTAACTGCATTGTATAAAGTTTTGCTACCACCTTTGCAGTTTTTACAATTCTCTTCGCTATATCTAAAGTCAATAATTCTGATTGAATCGCTTTTTCAAAACGTTCAAAGTGATTATCGTTAGAATCACTGGTTTCATGGTATATCAGAAATGACACCTGGTCTTTATCTAAATTGAGCTGCTGCTGAATGGCTCTTCCCCACTTTCCGGCTAGTCTATTTCCCAAGCCTTCAATTATAAACATACCCCCCAGTAAATCAAACGGATTGGGCAGGCTGGCTCGCTGAAACATAAATGAACTCAAAGCTTCTGAACCAATATTTTTTTCTCCTTTCTTAAGCTCCTCCGGTGTGCCACCCAGATTAATAAAGTTTTTTTCCAGAATCTGATAATCCCGATGTTCATCTCGTGAATGAGATATAAAAGAAGATCGCACATCAAAATATTCAATACTCACATTTGAAGCAGCACGAGCAATCCACTGAGAACCATCAATAACCTGTTGCCTGAGATTGAGGAGAAGTAATTTATATTCTTCAACAGATAACATTCCACGATTAATTTTATCAACCACCGGCACTTTATTAAGTCCTGTTTCAAATTCTACCCACACGTTGGTAAGCTGCCTTACAAGCCACTCCTGTGTTTGATTGCCAGTCTGTATATCAAAATGAGGTACCTGAATTTCAGTAAAATAAGGTTGAGCAACTTCATTTTCAGTTATTTTTTGCTCAGGTGCTACTACCGTAAGCATCATAAATGAAGTCAGAAATCTGCCACTTTCCGGCACCATACACAAAATTTGCTCTCCTGCTTTCAGATTACCTGTGTTCAATAACTCTTCCAACATCACAAATATAGATGCTGAGCCTGTATTGCCTTTGGTATATAGATTGGTAAACCATTTCTGTTCCGGTATTTCCAGCCCTCCTTTCTCTAATAAATCAAGTATATCTTTCTTGAAATGATGAGAAGAATAATGACAAAGCAATCTGTCAATAGATTTAGGATTAATTTTTCCTTCATCAATCAGCTCAAAAAACCTTTGTACGCCCAGTTTTACTATATTACTCACTAGTCGGGCATCCTGCTTCAGAAAAATAGCACCATCACGATCAGCATCGGTAAAAGAATCATAATCCATCCAGAATTGCTCAAGATAGCCTTCCCTGGTTTTATTTACTCCGGCATACATACACACATCAAACAAACTGGCATAAGACCGTATATCAATCCAGTTGACTTCAAGTGACAATTGTTTGGTTGAGGGTTTATTTTGAAGCAACACAGCTCCGGCTCCATCAGAAAGCATCCATCTGAGAAACTCTACTTCCAAAGGCAAGGTATGAGTACCATTAAACCGGGATGACTTAAACATACGACTGGCAAATTCACCAGCACCTACAACTGCATTTTTCTTATTTCCAGCCAATATCTGCAACCAGGCATCTTTTAGAGCAATCAGACTACTCCCACAAACACCATGTAAACTGGCTATTTCAAGGGGATTATTTCCCAATTCAGCATGAACCATGCTGGCAAGTCCCGGGACAGGCAAATCACCCTGAGAGGTAGCTGTTGCCAAAAAATCAAGTTCATTTTTATGGATATTTGTATAAGTCAAACAATTCTCAATGGCTTTTGCTATCATACCTGCTACCGAATTATAAGCTTTCTGGTTTTTATCAAGTGCATAATAACGGGTTTGAATACCGTTTTGTCGTAACATCCTGTTTTTAATGACAGAATCTTTGCCATTGATTCTTCCCAGATAATCTTCCATTTCGTCATTAGCAACAGGTTTCCCAGGCAAAAATTTACCAGCAGCAGTAATATAGGCTTTCATTGGTTAAAAAGTTGAGGTGATAAAAATTCGTTATGGTAACGAATTTCAGCAAGATTTATTGAAAACAAAAAGAACTGCTCCTGAAAATAAGCAGGTAGCAGTTCTTTTTATAAATACGTTATGTCTTACTCGAAGATTACTTTTCTTTGTCAAACAGCTCAAATTGAACTTTAAATTTAGAACTTGTAAACTCTCCCTGACCAGAAAAAAGTTCCAGATATTGCAGTCTTTCTTTTTGTTCACTAGTCAATGTTCTGCCAGCAATTTTGTCAATTTCCAACTGTAATTCCTCTCGCTTATTTAACATTGCATATATACTTCCCTTAGTAAAGGCTTTTTCGATATCAGAAATCCCTTTCTTATTTTCAAGAAGTTCAAACAATTTAATAAAAGTTTGATTACTCAGAGAATCCTGATTGTTTACATAGTAAAGAAGCCCCAGCTTATTCAAATATACCTCTTTATCATTTAAGCACCCTTCAAAAGATTTAAACAGACTGATTGTCTTGTTATAATCTTTTAAATCAAACTCTCTTTGAATCTGTGTTTGTAATAGGCTACAATTTTCATTTCGTAATGTTGTAGAATTAGTTTGACAACCTGAACTAAAAGTCAACAGCACTATTCCAAAACTAATTTGCCGCAACATAACTATACTTATGAATTCTGTAAAAGCCTGATTTGCTGTTTAATAGATTTTATTTCTTTTTCAGCTTCTTCAATTTTGGCAGTAAATTCTTTACGAACAGAATCTGCATTTTTAGAACGTGCAAAAAATTCCATATTATTTTTCCAGACTGCCACATCATTTTCGAGCTGGGTTAGTTTTTTGCGTAAAGCACCTTCCTGTTTATCCAGATGACGCTGCACTTGGGGGTCGTGCTGAGCACTCTCAATCTCCATCTCAAGTTTTACCAGTTTTTTATCTGTTTTACCGGTTCCGGTCGCAGTCGGCATATTTTCAAGGAAATTTTCTACAGCCTCAGCAAAACGTTTCCTTATTGATTGCATGTCCTTTTTAGGCACAAATCCAATATTACCGTATTCATTCTGCAATTCTTTCAGGGTTGCCAGATTACCAGTTTTCTGGGCAGCCATTTCTTCCAGTTTAGCACAAATTTCCTGTTTCTTTTTCAGATTTTGTACATAATTATCTTCTGTATCACGGGTATTGCCTCTTTTTCGATCAAAGAAATAATCGCAGGCAGCTTTAAAACGTTCAAAAATCTTATCCCGCATTTTTTCAGGTACAGGACCTATTTCTTTCCAGCGTTGCTGCAAATATTTAATACGCTCAGCAGTTCTTTCAAACTCTTCACTATCTTTCAAAGCTTCTGCTTCTTCACAAAGTTTGGTTTTTTCCTGAAGATTTTTATCTCTAAACTCTTCCAGTTTTCTGAAAAACTCACCTTTGTTATTAAAGAAATGCTTAAATGCTGCCCAAAATCGCTTATTAATTTCTTTTGCCTGCTCTCTTGAAATACTACCCGAATTATCCCATTGCTTTTGCAAAGCCAGCACACTCTGTGTTTTTTCGTTCCATTCTCCGATTTTATCAGTAGTAAAACTAGCAAACTTTTCTACCTCTTCAATAATAGCAACCTTTTTCTTGTAGTTTTCATCCCACTCCTGACGGGTTACTTCCTGTTGCTGACGGCGTTTGTCATAAATCTTATCAGAAGCCAACTTAAAACGCTGCCATATTTCTTCCTGACTATCTTTAGGTACAGGACCTACATGTTTATATTCCTCGTGCAGCTCATTCAAATCTTTCATCATCTGACCTGTAATCTGCTCATTAGCTGCTATTTTTTCAGCTTTTTCACATATTTCAATTTTTTGAGTCAGGTTACGCTTACGATCTAAGTCTTTAAGTTCATTATAGATAGTTCTGTTAGCAAAATATCTTTCTGTCAGAATTTCATAATTAGCCCAAAGTTCTTTAGCTGCTCCGGCAGGTAGTACGCCAATAGATTTCCACTCCTGTTGTATTTTCTTAAACTCATTGAAACTTTCTTGCCCCTCTTCGCTTTCTACCAGTTCACGCATTTTTTCAAGCAGTTCCAGCTTGCGTTTGTAGTTTTGTTCTTTCAGCTTCTCCTGTTCCTGAGCATGCTTATTTTTTCGCTCCCTTAACTGGCGATATAAGCGTTCAAAATTCTGGTAATCAGCATCAGGTTTCAGCTCAAAATCGCCTTCTTCTCCCCCATCAGCAATAAATTTCTGTAAAGCTACAGCCTTTTCACTTTCACGAATTTCATCAAAAGCGACTTTCAAAGGACGAAGAGCCTCATCTATCTTCTTGATTTCATTATCTTTCAATAGTTTTTCAACCTCGGCAATCAGTTCTGTTTTCCCAAGTCCTGAATAATCAGGCGTTTCATCTTCATGTCCAATCTCGGGTATTTCAGAGACTATTTCTGCTTTGGATACTGTTTCAGACACCTCTTCAAGCACCGTTGTATCCGTTTTTTCTTCTGAAACAACCGGATTATTTTCGGCAAGTTGGGTAATTTCTTCGACAGGTTGCATATCAATCACAGGTACTACAGTCTCAACAGCAGGCACTTCATTTTCTGCAACAGGTGTAATAGATTCTACAGTTTCAGCATTAATTTCAGCTAATTCTGTTTCCTCAGATAGTTTTTCTGACACGGGAGTAACTGCCGGACTATTTTCATTCGGCTGATTTTCAACAATTTGAATGTCTTTTTCGTCCTTGTTTTTGTTGTCGGCAGGCTCGTTTTCTAACATTATCATTCTGTAATAAAGATGAAACAACTTACGCTTTTGAGTCGTATATGTCTCTGATTTGGTATAGGGTATGCAAAAATAGGAAAAAAAATAAGATTAAAAAGTCATAAAGCCGATTCTGCATCAAAATTTGACAAATGGAAAAAACCTAGTGGTATTTGGTTCATAGTATCTCATCTGATTTTACGAATATGTCGGGGTCGGTGATAGCTCCTTCCCATTCCTAATAAGCCTCCAGTATCTGACCGTTGCACTCCAAAACGTAAAAAAATACCATAATATGTTTTTGAATATTCGTAGGATTCATTGCTAAAATCGTAATATCCAGTAAGTAAACCAATTCCCCACTTGTTATTTACCTGAATGAAAAGGCTATAAGAGGCTTCAAGCATCAGACATCCACCACTTCCATTAAACAATTTTCCCGCACCTATCGTCATTTCATTCGCAAATCTGCCATTATTAGCAACATCCATTGTTACTTTACCTTCCAAAAAAAGTGAATCAGCATGTAGAGAATTTCTTCCTACTGAGAGACCCACATCCATAATATCAAATGTTTTTCCAACTTCTACCCATTGTGCAGCTCTGTCTCGTAATTTTCCTGAACTTGCGTAAATGGAAAAAGGGGACGTACGAACGTACCAGGGATAATCTTTGAATTTTAATCGAACTTTAACTGAGTCACTGGTCTGACTCAGTTGACCAAAACTCTGTAAGACTCCGGTAAAAAAGAAAAAGAGAAGTAAGTTTGTTTTCATAAATAAACTTCAAAAGAAAGAGAAAAATATGACTCCTGAAAAAATCATCTTAAATCACAAAAAAAATCATAGACTTTGAGAGATTTACAGGCAAAATTTGTTAATCCAAATACCATTTTTTGAGTAAACAAAAATCACTTTATTTATCAATCTAAAAAATCATGAATATTAGCGATATAAGAAAAGACTATACATTACAATCACTTGACACCTCAGATGTAACTGCCCAGCCTTTCGACCAATTTAATATCTGGCTCAATGCTGCAATAAAGGCACAACTGCCAGAACCAACTGCCATGACGCTTGCCACTGTTTCTCCAGAAGGCAAACCCTCTGCCCGAATTGTATTACTTAAAGATTTGAATGAAACCAGTTTCACTTTTTTTACCAATTATCAAAGTCACAAGGGTATAGATCTTATCCAAAACCCCTTTGCAGCACTCACTTTTTTTTGGGCAGAATTGGAAAGACAAGTAAGAATAGAGGGTAAAATTGAGAAAGTATCCAGAGAAGTTTCCGAAAACTATTTTCATTCTCGACCACGTGGCAGTCAGATTGGAGCCTGGGTTTCGCCACAAAGCAAAGTCATTGAAAGCAGAGCTTTTTTAGAAGAAGAAACTGAAAGACTAACCAAATTATATGAAAATCAGGAAATCCCCCTTCCCGAACATTGGGGCGGTTATGTATTAAAACCAGAACTGGTGGAATTTTGGCAGGGCAGACCTAGTCGGCTTCATGACCGTATTCAGTACACAAAACTCGAATCAGGATGGAAAATTGAACGTCTGGCTCCTTAAATTCAACAGATATGTATTGTTGAATTGTTAAATGACTGCATATATCCCGTGTGTCAATAGCAAAACAATTCAACAATACAATCATTCATTTCATATTAAATCAAAAAGGTTTTTTATACCCATAGGTCTTTCTTTAGTAAAACCTTCTGCAAAAGTTACTCCAATATTCCTGCCAAGCTCTCTGGAACGTGCTTCAAGAAAGTACAAAAAATCAGGCGTGGAAAGAGGAGTTTGTGGAGCATTGAGAGTCGGATTATGAAACTGGGTTGAAAATGCCATGATAGCTTTCATTTTTTCTTCCCAATAAGGAGTAATGTCTATTACGAAGTCTGGAGTAATGTATCGATCCTGAATATAATGATAAACTACTTTAGGTCGCCATGCTTCCTGTGGTTTATCAGCCTCAAAAGTTTCAATCTTGCGTAAACCTGATAAAAAGCATGCTTCAGAAGCCAGATTTGAGGCTTTGCCATGGTCGGTATGCCTGTCAGTAATAGCATTTGCAATTACAATTTCTGGCTGGTATTTGCGAATGACTGTAATTACTTTCAGCAAACTTTCCTTATCTTTTACAAAAAAACCATCTGCTAAACCAAGATTTTCACGGGCAGAGAGTTTAAGAATTTGAGAAGAAAGTTCTGCCTCAGATTTACGGGTTTCAGCAGTACCACGAGTTCCCAGCTCTCCCTGAGTAAAATCTACAATTCCTACTTTCTTCCCTGCATTCACATGTGTAAGAATAATTCCGGCACAAGAAAGTTCGGCATCATCCGGATGGGCTGCCATAACAAGTAAATCAAGTTTCATACAATAATTTATCAAAAATCGTTTTCTAAAAAATTACAATTCATTTACCTCTGCCACAATAAAATTGCTCCCAGCTATCAGAATCATGTCATTTTGTGTAGCAAGCTGCCGGGCATGAGCAAGTGCATCATTCACATCTTCAATAATTTTACCTTTAAGTCCATACTTTTGAGCTTCCTGAGCCAACTCGGCTGCTTTTAAGGCTCTTGGCAAATGTGGTTCACAAAAAAAATAAAAGGCATTTTCAGGAAGTAAAGGTAGTACTTTAGACAAATCTTTATCATTGACTGTTCCAAGAATCCAGTAAAGGTTCTGAAAATCAACATGCTTTAATTGTTGGGTTATTTCTTTTATTCCGCCTTCATTATGAGCCACATCACATATTGTCAGTGGATGTTCACCAATAATTTGCCATCTCCCTTTGAGTCCAGTCAGTGAGGTAGTTTCGGCAAGCCCTTTCCTGATATGTTGTTCAGAAAGCTGCCAGCCTTGATTTTTTAATACTTCGATAGTCTGAAAAATAGTAATGACATTTTTGAACTGGTATTCTCCGAGCAATTCTATATCCAAGTTTTCAACTAACAGCAACTTGTTATCTGTAGTATCATATATGTCAGCTTGTCTTTTACCTTTCACCATTTCTTTGGGGTTAAGCTGATATTTTTTTGAAGCAAAGTACAAAGAAGCATTTTCAGCTTTGGATTTTGCTTCAAAAACCAAAGCTGTTTCGGGCTGATATTCTCCAATTACTACAGGGACATCTTTTTTTATAATGCCTGCTTTCTCGGCAGCTATTTTCTCAAGGGTATCACCTAATATTTTTTGATGATCAAAACTGATATTGGTAATCACTGAAACTTCAGGAACAATTACATTGGTTGAATCCAGTCTGCCCCCTAATCCGGTTTCTATGATGGCTATATCTACTTTATTTTTAGCAAAATAGTCAAAAGCCATACCCACCGTTAGTTCAAAAAATGAAGGCTGCAACTCCTCAACAAAAACTTTATGTGTATTTACAAAATCCGTTACAAAATCTTCGGCAACAGGTTTCCCATCTATTCGTATTCTTTCTGTAAAAGATTTGAGATGAGGAGAGGTATATAAGCCTGTTTTGTAACCTGCTGCCTGAAAAATAGCAGCTAACATATGTGAAGTACTGCCTTTGCCATTAGTTCCGGCAATATGTACCGACTTAAACTGTTGCTGAGGATTGCTCAAGTGGCTACACAAAGCTAAAGTATTGGTTAAATCAGCTTTGTAGGCTTTTTCGCCTATTCGATAAAACATTGGCAATCTACTATATAAATATGCTACTGTATCCTGGAATGTCATTAAAAAAATAATAATTTATTAAATATTTTTTACAGATTTCTTAACAAAATTACAAGAATGCTATCAAATCAAGAATTATTTATTAATTTGTTGGCTGTTTTTTTACAGAGCATTCTGATATGATTTTTTTCTCTTTCACGTATCTGCAAAAGTATTTCCTTAAGCTTTTCTCTCCTAATCACTCTGGAAACCAAAGCTTTCAGTCTGTTATAACTCAACAATTTTCACTGGTCTGTATCGCCATTTTCTTTCTCGGCGTTGTGCTTGATATCTTAACAAAGCACTATTGGTTGACGGTTATTTCATTGGTAACTATTTTTGTATTTGCTCTGGCATTTAACAGCTATTATCGTGAAAAAAACTTTCCGGGCAGCATACTGGCTATTCTTGCTGTAAATACCATTATTTTCCTGCATGATGCTACTTATGGTATAAAAGGTGGAGTATATTTCTTCTATTTTCCTTTATTTCTCTCAGTTATTTCAACTGTAAATTTTCGTAGGGTGGGTCTGTTTCTCTTCTATGTAGTTACCACAGGGAGTTGCTGGCTCATTTCAGAAGTAAGCCAGCATTCACTTTTTCTGGATAAAAACATTTCGGACAATAGTTTATATTTCATTTTTCTTTTCTGTCAGGTAACCTCTATGCTTTCTACCATAACTTTTGGTTACCTGATACTTGTTCAAATCAGGCAAAGTGCCATTATCAGAGAGCGTGAAAAACTTAAATCAGTATTGGATAATAATTCTCAGATGATTATGCTGCTTGATAAAGACCACCATGTGGAGTTTTTTAATTCTGGTTTTGCAGATTATTATCAGAGTACTTATGGAAAAATTCTGGAAACCGGAGCCTCTTACTGGAACTTTGTTAATCCTGAAAATGAAGCATTTGAAAGAGAAGGAATAGAAACTGCTTTTAATGGAAAAGTTTTTAACAGAGATGAACTGGTAACAGCCGGAAATCAACTCAAATGGATGAATCTTTCCTTTTTTCCCATTATCAGTAAAGATGGTGAAGTAAAACATGTTGCATTTTCAGTACTGGATGTATCGGAGAGAAAAGAACAGGAACGGCAGCTTAGCGAGCAAAACCTTACCCTGGTAAAACTTAATAAAGAACTTGATAACTTTATTTACAGATCTTCGCATGACATGAGAGCCCCTCTCTTATCTGTATTAGGCTTAATAAAATTATCCCGTATGGAAACAGACCTTAATGAAAAAGCTGATTTTCTGAATATGATGGAAGACAGTATTCTGAAATTAGACAGACTTTTGAGTGGTATTACAAGTTATGCCAAAAACAAAAAACTAAGTCTAAATCCAGAAAAAATTGATTTTCAGTCGCTTATCCACGAGTTAGTAAATAGTCTTAAATATGCTGAGAATGCCCGAAATGTCGATATATCACTTCAGATTCACCAGTCATGTGATTTTTTTGCTGACCAGGAACGCATTCGTTCTGTTATTGGCAACCTTATTTCAAATGCTATCCGTTATCAGTCTCCAGAAAGAAAACCTTCTGTTGCAATTACAGCAGATATTACTCCGGCGAAGGCCATGATTTCTATTCATGATAATGGTATTGGCATTGCAGCCGAGCATCAGTCAAAAGTATTTGATATGTTTTTTCGGGCATCCGTTAAATCCGTGGGTTCAGGTTTAGGCTTGTATATTGTAAAGGAAACCCTCAATACCATGCATGGAACGATAAGAATAGAATCTGAAGAAAATGTAGGGACTAATTTTGAAGTAGAAATTCCTAATCAGGTCAACACTCACCTTTTGCAAAAGCAAACTAAAAGTCTTTAAGCTGAATAGTAAACTTTATTTTGAATATTTTGGGGTGGTGTTGAGTAAATACAAATCAAGTATCATTTTAGAACGTGCAAAATATTCTCTCAAATAAGTTTTAAAAGCGTATTTTTCAGGAACATCCTGTGCAGCAAACCCAATAGCTTGTATTTTGTAGTGCTGACAGATAAAAATAGCCCTTGCATCATGAAAAGCCTGTGATACAATGATGATATCATCTTGATTAAAAACATCCCTGCAACGCAGCATTGAATCGAAAGTACGAAGTCCGGCATAATCCAGTGTTAAAGCTTCTTCCGGCACACCCAGCTCCATCAGGTCTTTTTTCATTTGAGCTGGTTCATTGTAAGTTTCTGTACTGTTATCTCCACTCAAAATCAAAAATTTTACTTTACCAGAATGATACAACCTGGCTGCTGCTTCCATCCGATACCTAAAAAACAGATTGATATATCCTCCTTTAAGGTATTTACTGGTACCAAGTACTAATCCTGCGTTTTTTGCCGGTAATTGGGATATATCATCATAAATCAGAGCTTTTGTACTATTATTTACCCAAATATTACAAATTATTAAGAATAATAATATCAATGCCAAAGCTATCAATCCCATACGCATCCACTTCATTACTCCTTTCATAAGCAGAAAAATAAAGCAGTCAAATGAATCCTTTAAGTCTCATCTGACTGCCTAACAAGAGTCTAATATAAGAAAAAAACTCGCAAAAAACAATGACTAAAACAGAAAACCATCAGGCAACTGCTTTAAGTTTATGGAATTTTGATTTTTCAAACTGAATTTTAGCATACTCTTCTGTAATCGTAAATACCTGTGTATCCGTCTGAGATGGTAATTCAAACATCGCATCTGTCATAATTGCCTCACAAATAGAACGCAATCCTCTGGCACCTAATTTAAAAATCATAGCCTGTTCGACAATATAATCCAGGGCTTCATTTTCAAATTCAAGTTTTATATTTTCCATCGAAAACAATTTTTGATATTGTTTGGTAATGGCATTTTTAGGATTTGTAAGTATCATTCGCAAAGTTTCCTTATCCAAAGGCTCCAGATGAGTAAGTACCGGTAAACGCCCGATTAACTCTGGAATCAAGCCAAATGCTTTTAGATCCTGAGCCGTTACATAACGCAACAATTCACTTTCCTGAAAATTTTCATAAATATCCTTATTGCCAAAGCCTATTGGTCTGGAATTAACACGTTTGGCTATATGTCGTTGAATTCCATCAAAAGCACCTCCACAGATGAACAAAATATTTTCAGTATTTACTGCTATCATCTTTTGGTCAGGGTGTTTTCTGCCTCCCTGTGGTGGCACATTTACTAATGATCCCTCCAATAGTTTAAGTAATGCCTGTTGTACACCTTCCCCTGATACATCGCGAGTGATAGAAGGATTGTCAGACTTTCTGGCTATCTTATCAATTTCATCAATATACACAATACCTCTTTCAGCTGCTTCTACATTGTAATCAGCAGCCTGCAACAAACGAGTCAGTATAGTTTCAACATCTTCGCCAACATAGCCAGCTTCTGTAATCACCGTAGCATCAGCTATACAGAAAGGCACTTGCAAAATCTTAGCAATGGTTCTTGCCAAATAAGTTTTGCCAGTTCCAGTTTCTCCAACCATAATGATATTAGACTTTTCAACCATCACATCGTCTTCGTTCTTCTTTTGCATGAGCCGTTTATAATGATTATAAACTGCTACTGACAACACTTTTTTAGCCTCATCCTGCCCAACTACATACTGGTCAAGAAATTTTTTAATTTCGGTAGGTTTAACAAGATGAAAATGTACCGGCAAATTATCCTTAGGTTTAGGATTCATTTCTTCAAGCACAATCTGGTGTCCCTGCTCAATGCAACGATCACAAATTTGTGCGTTAATGCCGGTTAGCATAAGATTTACCTCTTTTTTACTCCTTCCACAGAAAGAGCAGGTATTGTTATTGTTTTGAGCCATAGTATTGGAAAAATCTATAAACTTTTTACACCTTCCGTATAAAAAGCCGTATTAAACTGACAAAGTTCGGGATTTTGAAAAATAAATGATAGAAAAATTTAAAAAATCTCAAAAGCGGGTTAATAAAAAGACCTCCGGTAATTTTTACTTCGGAGGTCTTATCTGAATCAAGGTTAAATTGTTTGAATGGCATATTGTTAACAACAATTCAGCAATTTCACAATTCAACCATATATCTTATAATTTTTCAATTACTTTATCCACAATACCATATTCTACCGCTTCATTTGCATCCATCCAGTAGTCCCGATCAAAATCTTTCATAACTTTTTCAAGGGTTTGACCACAATTTTCAGCCAAAATTTTAGCACCAAGCAATTTTGTTTTTTCTATTTGCTTAGCCTGAATTTCAATGTCAACTGATTTTGCCTGAAAATAGCCCCCAATGCTTGGCTGGTGAATCATCACTTCGCCACTCGGATAGATAAATCTTCTTCCTTTTTTTCCGGCAGAAAGTAAAATACTTCCCATTGATGCAGCCAAACCCATACATACAGTAGAAACAGGAGAGCTAATCATCTGCATGGTATCATAAACTACCATACCTGACGTAACAATACCGCCAGGACTGTTGATATACAAAGTAATTTCTTCACCTGGTTTTTCTGCATCAAGGTATAAGAGGCGGTTTACAATATATTTGGCAGAATCATCATCTACCACACCCCAGAAAAAAATCTTGCGTTGTTCCAGAAATTTTTTTTCGAACATTCTGCCACCAAATACATTTTCTATATTTTGGGGATTAGGCATTTCAGGTTCCTCTTCAAAACGAATCATAGTTTTATCAGTATCTTTAACCTAAAAAGGTTTTTTGTTAAAAAATTATTAATTGCTTTGTCAATAAAATCAGTTTTTAATGAGAATTTCGTCAATCAAACCATAGTTTTTGGCTTCGTCAGCACGCATCCAGTAATCCCGGTCTGAGTCCTGAGCAATCTGTTCAATGGTTTTACCAGTATGTTTTGCCATCACTTCATATAATTCATGACGAAGTGTTACGATTTGTTTGGCAGAAATCAATATATCAGATGCCTGACCGCCAGCAGCACCACTAGGTTGGTGAATCATGATGCGGGCATGTGGAAGAGCTGAACGTTTGTTAGCAGCACCTGCAGATAATAATACTGCACCCATAGAAGCAGCCAGACTGGTACAAATGGTAGCTACATCTGGTGATATATATTGCATGGTATCATAAATACCTAAACCGGCATATACCGACCCTCCGGGACTGTTGATATACATCATTATATCCCGTTTGTTGTCGAGTGAGGTAAGAAACAACAACTGGGCAGTTACCACATTGGCTACATAATCATCTATTGGCACGCCCAGAAAAATAATACGGTCTGCCATTAGTCTAGAAAATATATCAATAGGATTCCCAGGCATTCGTCTTTCCTCAAAAACGTAAGGAGTAAAATTGTTTACATCTGCAAAAAACTGGTCGAAAGCAGTGCCGCTAACACCCTGTCCTTTGACAGCAAATTTTCGGAATTCTTCTAAATTGTACATAGTTTTCGTTTTATCGGTTATCTTTTTTGGCTGCCAGCAGGCTGGATAATATCACATAATCTACAGCAAAATGGCAACAACAGGTTTGTCTGCCAAGAATAAAAAAAAGTCCTTTGACAGCAAAGGACTTTTATACAAAAACAGTACTTTTTTTTTAATCTTTGTTAAACCTGACAAATTGGCTGAAAAAACATTCAGGTTTCAATAGTCAGGTTTCATCAATGAAACTTGTGCTTTCTTAAACATTTTCCAGTTCTTCAGCCAAGGCTTTATTTTCTGCATTTACTTTTTCAACAATAGCATTAAACTCTTCAGTACTTACCGGTTTTTCAGTTACAGAGATAAGCGTTTCGGCTTTATCAAGTACTTTTTCAGAAAAAATGCGGTCAAACATATTTCTGTAATTTTCACCGTTATTGTCTTTGAACAAATAATTAGTTACCAGTGTATTCAATCTTTTCTCAAACTCTTCATCTCCCGTAGCAGCCATTCCATAACTGGCAAACTGCTCTCTCCACATGGCTTTAGTTCTGTCAATTACTTCACCCCCATCAAATTTAATTTCAAAGTCATCAGCAATTTTTGATTCAATCAACTGTTGTTTAAGCGTATCTTTATAACTCTCGTATGATTTGGCAACTTCTTCATCTGACAACTCTCTTTCTGTGTTACTCTGCTGAATAAACTTCTTCAGAAATTCATCAGGCAAACTCATTTCAGTTTCCTTGACAAGTTTTTTGATTAGTTCCTGACGTAACAAATTTTGTGCACTCAAAGCATAATCTTTTTCAACTGTCTCTTTCAGTTGTTTACGAAAATCTTCTTCTGTCTCAGCTTTACCAGCTCCTAATACTCTGTCAAAGAAGTTATTATTCAGTTCAGCAGGCTCTCTTCTCATGATGGCAGTTGGTGTAAAAGTAAATTTACCTGTCATGCCAGCCAGGGCTTCATCTGAAATACCTGTCCAGAGTTTGAGACCATTTTCTTTTTCAAAAATCACATTCACATCTTCAATTTCAATGGATTCTTCTTTCTTCTTTCCTACAAACAAAGAGCGATACTCTGATTTAAGTTGCGGAATTGGCAATGTTGTTTCCTGATCAAAACCACCCTCTACTCCTAGCTGAGTCAATTTACCACGTACAAAATCATCTTCTGCAATATCATCAACTTCAGTACTCTCTGCATAATTTTTACGTAAGTTTTCAATTATGTCATTGAGCTCTTTTTCTGTAAGTTCAATCACATATTTGTCAAGCACTACATCTTTATCGAGCTTGTAAGTAAAGACTGGGGAAAGACCCAGTTCAAATTCAAAAGCCATCTCCGTATCGTTCCAGTTTACCTGATCAGCCTTTTCACGATTGATTACCGGACGACCTAATATTTTAATATCATTATCTTTCAAATAATTATCTACACTATCACCTACCAACCGATTTACTTCTTCTATTTTCAGATCTTTTCCAAAACGTTGTTTAATGAGCCCTGCAGGCACTTTACCCGGACGAAATCCTTTAACTACTGCCTGCTTGCTGAAATTTTTAATGGATTTTTCTAACTTTTCTTGATAATCTGTTTCAGAAATGTTAATTTTCAACAAGGCATTCACCTCAGTTTGTTTTTCTAACGTAATTTCCATCTTATTTAATTGAGTTGGCTTTGTAAAGCGGTATATAAACTTTTGGGTTACTGCTTGCCCGTAAAAACGAATTCAGCAATAACCCAACAAAATAGTAGTGCGGATGGAGGGAGTCGAACCCACACGGTTGCCCGCTAGATCCTAAGTCTAGTGCGTCTGCCAGTTTCGCCACATCCGCTTTTTATTTTCAAAGTCCCCCATCGGATTTTCGAAACGGGAGTGCAAAGGTAAAAAGTATTTTTTAATTTCCAACAAATTATTTTTTCTTTTATTAACTTTTAAAAATCAAAAACTTACTTTACTCTTGTAATCCAGTGCCAAAATTGCTTTATCAGAAGATTTGCAAATATATAATGAGGATTTAATTATTGACTACAATTGTTATTAAGTATAAGAAAAGACCAGATATTCTAGCCCAATAAGATGGGTGATAACAATATTTAAAAAAATTTGAAATGAGTATGGAAACTGCCGTAATTGACCTTGAAGCAGAGAAAAAAGAAATTCTTAACCGATATCGAAAATTGCTTCGTACTGCCAAGCCTTTTTTAAAAGACGGTGATGCCAAACTGATTAAAAAAGCCTTTAATGTATCAATGGAGGCTCATAACGGCATGCGTCGTAAATCAGGAGAGCCCTATATTTATCATCCTCTGGCGGTAGCTCAGATTGCAGTAGAAGAGATTGGACTTGGCACAACTGCCATTATAGCTGCATTGTTGCATGATGTAGTAGAAGACACCGACTGGGAAATTGAAGACATTGAAAGAGACTTTGGTCCTAAAATCGCAAAAATCATTGATGGACTTACCAAAATTTCAGGTGTTTTTGAATATGGGACTTCACAGCAGGCTGAAAACTTTCGTAAAATGCTGCTTACGCTTTCGGATGATGTAAGGGTAATACTTATTAAGCTGGCTGACCGCCTGCATAACATGCGTACGCTTGATAGCATGCCTCGTAACAATCAGCTCAAAATTTCTTCCGAAACCTTATATCTCTATGCTCCACTGGCTCACAGGCTTGGTTTGAATGCTATAAAAACTGAACTTGAGGATTTGTATCTGAAATATACAGAAACTGAGAAATTTTTTGAGATAGTCAGGAAGTTGAAGGAAACTAAAGCTGCCCGTGAAAAATTTATAAGAGACTTTACAGCCCCTATTCATAATGAACTCGAAGACCAAGGTTTTCATTTCGTCATCAAAGGTCGTCCCAAATCAATTTATTCTATCTGGAATAAAATGCGAAATCAGAAAATACCTTTCGAGGAAATTTATGACATTTTTGCTATCAGAATTATTCTTGATACTGAATTTGAAAACGAGAAACCCATCTGCTGGCAAGTTTATTCTATCGTAACAGATTATTATACTCCCAACCCAGACAGGCTTCGTGACTGGATTTCTACTCCGAGAGCTAATGGGTACGAATCATTACATACCACCGTGATGAGCAAAACCGGACAGTGGGTTGAGGTACAAATTCGCACACAACGGATGGATGATATCGCCGAGAAGGGTTATGCTGCTCACTGGAAATATAAAGAATCAGGTGCTGTTCCGGTACAACACGAATCCGGCTTAGATACCTGGATTGAGCAAGTCAGGGAGATGCTTGAAAATGAAGACAAAGCCGAAGCGATTGAGTTTGTAGAAGATTTCAGGAATAACCTGTTCAATGATGAGGTGTTTATTTTTACCCCAAAAGGTGAACTCAAGACGCTGCCAAATGGTGCCACTGCACTTGACTTTGCCTTTGATATTCATTCCGAAATTGGAGTACATTGTCTTGGAGCAAAAGTAAATCAAAAGCTTGTTCCACTTAATTATATCTTACACAACGGTGACCAAGTAGAGATACTGACTTCAAAAAAACAAAAACCAAATGAAGACTGGCTGAAATTTGTAGTAACTTCCAAAGCAAAATCACGCATCAAAGAATTTATGCGTGAAGATGAAAAACGCTTTATTTTGTTAGGCAAAGAAATTACTGACCGGAAACTACACTTGCTTAAGTTAGACAATCATCCCGAAATTGTAGTGCAGCTCAGGGCTTTTTTTGATTGTAAAACCAATAATGAATTTTACTACAAAATAGGGAAAGGACTCATTCCGGCTCAACAACTCAAAAAATTCAAGGCAGAGAGAACTGAAAGGCACTTGCAGGAAAAAGACAAAGTGGTTGATAATAAGTCTTTTGAAAAAGAACTTACTAAAATCAGAGGTGTAAACTCAGACATGTTGCTCATCGGCGAAAACATGGATAAAATCGACTATGTACTTGCCAAATGTTGTAATCCTATTCCCGGAGATGATGTTTTTGGATTTGTAACTGTAAATGAAGGCATCAAAATACACCGTACTACCTGCCCTAATGCAGTAGAACTTATGTCTAACTATGGCTACCGGATTATCAAAGCAAAATGGACTTCACAACAAGAACTGGCTTTTCTGGCAGGAATCCGTATTACGGGTTCTGACAGGGTTGGGTTGGTAAAAGATGTTACTACAGTCATATCTAATGAGTTAAAAGTAAATATGCGTTCAATAACCATAGATAGCAATGCAGGAGTTTTTGAAGGGCAAATCATGCTTTTTGTTCATGATACCAAACATCTTGACATACTTATTGAAAAACTCAGAAAAGTTCAGGGCATTATGAATGTTGTAAGATTTGATTCCTGAAATGAAACCATTACGCGTTCTGATAAAAAACACCGACTGGTTTCTTAATAATGAAAATTATGAAGGCACTGTATATTTTCAAACCCAGTCCGGAAATATATACGAAGCATTTTCTTCTCAGCAATTTTTTCAGGAAAATACTTATTCAGATATACTTCCTGAAATTTTAGATGTCTCTGAAAATCAAATAAATGAGCACTCATTCTGGCATTCAGTTTTTTCAGGAAATCCGGGAAGAGACAAGAAGCTTGTAAAAGCTATCCAAACATGGTCATATACAGGATTGGGACAAATTACATCCATTAATCCTGTAATAGTTGATTTTGGAGATTTTAGCCTTGATACAGGATTTTGGACGAATGATGAGAAAGTTACAGGTGAATACATTGCATGGGGAATTGACAGATTAGATATTATTCTTTCCAATTATTAAATTGTCTCTCATTTCTGCCAAAAAGCTGTATCTTTGCTCTTTATGATTCTTCTCCTGAAGAAAATATTTTCAAAACTTGAAAAAGTGGTTTCAGTCTGAAACTTTGATAAAAATAAATTACTTATGGCTCTTAATCCAAAAGTTTATTCCGAAGTAAAGAAAATTTTCACAGCATACCTTGAAAAAAAAGAACTTCGGAAAACTCCCGAACGATTCGCAATTCTGGAAGAAATTTATACCCGGGAAGGTCATTTTGATGTGGAAGAATTATACATTTCCATGAAAAACAAAAATTATCGTGTAAGTCGTGCTACCGTTTATAATACACTTGACATTCTGGTTGATTGTGATCTGACTACCAAACATCAGTTCGGCAAAAATCTTGCACAATACGAAAAATCATACGGTCGCAGGCAGCATGATCATCTTATCTGTACGGATTGTCATCAGGTACTTGAATTTTGTGACCCTCGTATTCAGAATATTCAGGACATGGTAGGTGAACTCCTCAAGTTTAATGTATTGCACCATTCACTGATTTTTTATGGAAGTTGTAACAAAGAAAATTGTGAAAACAAAAAACTTACTACATCAGATAAAGCTATTGTAGAAAATTAAATTCGTTATATCAATCTAATCTGTAATCAGATAAACCCTGTTATTTTTAATTATGAAAGTAGATGTATTGCTCGGCTTGCAGTGGGGAGACGAGGGTAAAGGTAAAATTGTAGATTTTTTAGCTCCTCATTATCAGGTAGTAGCCCGTTTCCAAGGAGGACCTAACGCCGGACACACGCTGGAATTTGATGGTATCAAACATGTACTTCACCAAATTCCTTCCGGTGTCTTTCGTAAAGATACCCAAAATATTATTGGAAATGGAGTGGTTTTAGACCCGATTGTTTTCAAAAAAGAGATCCTTGCTCTTGAAAAATATCACATTAACTTAAAAGAGAATCTATTTATTTCTAAAAAAGCCCAGCTTATTTTACCCACTCATAAGCTGCTGGATAAGGCTTATGAACATGCCAAAGGTGAAAATAAAATAGGCTCTACACAACGAGGCATAGGTCCGACTTATACAGACAAAATCAGCAGACAGGGATTAAGAGTAGGTGATATTCTCAGCGAAAATTTTGAAAAGAAGTATTATAACCTGGTGTCTCAGCACAAAACCATCCTGCACCTCTACCAATATGATTTCCATGCAGAGTTGGCTCAGGCAGAAGCAGACTTTATGTCTTGTGTAGATTTTATGCGTCAGTTTAATTTGATAGACAGTGAGTATGTGATTAATAATGCTTTATTAAAAGGTAAGACTGTTTTGGCAGAGGGTGCACAAGGTTCATTGCTGGATGTAGATTTTGGTTCTTATCCATTTGTAACCAGTTCAAATACAATGACTGCCGGAGCCTGCACAGGTCTGGGTATTGCTCCGAAAAATGTAGGTGAGGTATATGGGATTTTTAAAGCCTATGCCACACGTGTAGGAAGTGGTCCTTTCCCTACAGAGCTAATGGATGAACAGGGAGAATTATTAAGAAAAACCGGCAATGAATTTGGAGCTACTACAGGTCGTCCACGTCGTTGTGGCTGGCTTGATTTGCCTGCACTCAAATATGCTGTCATGATTAATGGAGTTACCCAACTAATTATGATGAAAGCTGATGTGCTGAATGATTTTGAAACAATAAAGGTCTGTACTCATTATGTACTGCCTGACGGAACAACCACCGAACAATTGCCTTATGATTTATGTGATACAATGGTAACACCGGTTTATAAGGAATTTAAAGGCTGGCAATCGTCCCTGAAAGGTATTTATGATTTTGAAAAATTGCCTCAGGAGCTTACCTCCTACATCGCATACCTGGAAGAAGAATTAAACCTGCCTATTGTGTTCCTTTCAACAGGTCCTGACCGGATAGATACACTGCAAAGAGAAGATTTTGTAAGATTGCATGTTTAGAAATCTAAATCCAACAAGTAAAGAGGTTCAGTTTTAAAACTGAACCTCTTTGTTTATCTTATCTAGAGCAAAGTTATGAGAGCAAATATTTTCTTCATCATTTTTTCACTATTGGGTATTTCATGTAAACCCTTTCCTATAAGTTCAAGCAAAACTTTAATCTCTATAAATAAAAATAACTCATATAAATTAAATGGATTTTATTCAAATGCTCAACCAGAATATTATGAAATTGATAAAGGAAAATATGGTGATGTTTTACTTCTGTGGAAACAACTCTCTTATCTTAACAAAAACGAGCCCCTAATCCAGGGAGGCCGTGTAAAATTAACTATTGAAGGAAATAAGTTAATTGCTTTATTATACAATCACAATACAGTAATAGATAAAAAGGTTATTAAGATTAAATTCAAAAATGAATCATTGTATTCTCGAAGGCAATTTAAAGGTTATGGCATTCCATTTATTTATTTAAAATATTCTGAAACACAATTCCAATTGGGTATTGATAATGAGGGCAATTTGATTGTAAATAGATTCTTAGGTAAATGTGGTATGATATTCATACTACATGCTTGTCCAGTTGAAAATTTCCATTATTTGTACAAGCGGAATTAAAAAACTAGTGTTTTGCAGGAAGAATTAAAGCTAAATAAAGATTTAGCCATTTTATCAATTTTCTACAGATTTGATTTTAAACATGGCAGAGGCATAGTTTTCGGCAACCAAAGCTGTTTTTGCTCCAAACATCACATCATTGGTAGTTGTAAAATCAATTGGATTAGGACTACCAAACAATCCATTTATATCTGCCGAAATAGTGATTGTTGGAGATTTATCAGGAGCAATTATAAACGAAGCAGATGTTGAAAAAATGAGCGTTTTATAATTGGCATCTTCCCCAATATGAAAAGCCAATCCGCCTGATTTGGCATCAGTTGAATAATTCCCTTCCATCAAAACGAATTTATAACCTGTATTCCAATCCCACGCCATACTGTTGCTGGGGTCAAGCTCACCGACAGCATCCAGCGATTTGTTTCTTTTACTATCCACTCCTACCGAAAACCTGATTTGATTAAATTCTCCCTGCGGAATATCTTTCAGTAAAATGGTTCTTCCTGCTTCTGTAATCAGGTAATAGCTGTCAGAAATAACATATTGGGCTTTGGTATTTTCATTGTATAAAGTAATATTACTGATATAATACTTAAAAGCTGAAACGGTAAACGATTGATTTAAAGCATTTTTATAACTTTTACTATTTAATACCAGATTTTCTCCATTTACCTGATTTGCAAAATTGAGGTTAAGTTTACCTGTCTGAGCTTCCTCTTTAGTTTTACAGGAAAATGCCAACAGACAAACAATAACACATGTGATTAACAGAGCATTTCTTTTCATAATAGATATATTTTAACGTGAGTTCGGGATTAGACTATACATTAAATCATTGATTGTCAAATGTTTGATATTTTGTTTTTAACTAATTGCTCACATTTCCTCATTCAAAGACCTTCTTACTTTTTTGATTGCCCAAAAAAGTAAGCAAAAAAAGGCGGTAGGGCAAAAGCGATAGCTTTTGAGCCAGCCTTGTGAAAAGACAAGCAAAAACTAACCCTGATTTTCTAGCTCTCTTATTATTATCTCAAGGATTTCGGGTTAGTTCACGCTGCTGTTGCATCCCATCCCACTTTTTTATTCCCGAACTCACGTTATTTTATTTACCAAACGGATTAGAAAATCGTGTATTCTGAATAAGTTCATTGTCAGTTAGTGTTTTCAGAAAGGCAATGATATCTTTTTTCTCCTGTTCAGTAAGTTTCAGAGTGGTTCCTCCCACTTCATTGCTTGCTTCCTTTATTAAGACATCTGTGTAGATGCTATAATTCATGTGGTCGTTATAATGATCTAAAACCTCTTCCAATGTTTTAAATCTCCCATCATGCATATAAGGAGCTGTCAGTTCAATATTTCTCAGGGTAGGAGTCCTCATTTTACCTCTGTCATAAATGCTGTTGGTAATGCCTTCCAGCCCTTTATCAGTCGGTTCCATATCAAGTCCATTGTTGGCAAACTTGTCGTTGGTAGAAGTGGTCAAAGGTCCTGAATGACAATCTCCACAATTTCCACCCCGGATATTCTGGTCGGGAAACGGGTGTTGAAAAAATAACTTTCTTCCTCTTTCTTCCTGTTCAGTTAGTGTTATTTCCCCACGCTGCGATTTGTCGAAACGGGAATTATTGGAAATGATGGTTCTTTCAAACTGAGCAATGGCTTTGGCAATATTTTGAGGAGTAATGGTTTCTGTACCAAACGCAGCTTTAAACTTAGCCGGATAAATATCAATTTGTTGTAATTTAACTGCCACTTCCTCTATGGCAAGATTCATTTCTTTTTCATTCATCAACGGAAAATGCACCTGATCTTCAAGGCTACCTGATCTTCCATCCCAAAAAAACTTATTTACCCATAATAAATTGACCAACGACATGCTGCTACGGTCTGTATGTCGGTTTAGAAAACCGGTGCTAAACGATTTGCCGTCAGTAAAAGCTTTGTCCGATTGATGACAGGTAGCACAAGCAATGGTATTGTCAGATGAAAGTCTTTTGTCATAAAACAAAAATCGCCCCAGCTCGACAGCTTCGGCTTTCATAGGATTATCTGCCGGTATTTTATAAGGACTGGTAAGAGGTTCTTTTATATCCAGCAATACCTGTGGAGTTTCATTGTTTTCTGATTTACATCCATGCAAAAAAATGTAGAAAATAAACAAATACAGGTAACACTTTTTCATGGTATTGAAGTAGAAATAATTTTGTAAAAAAAGTTTACGGCTTTTGGCATTGCTCCAGTATTCTTTTTACAGAATCAACTTCAACTAAGTTACTTTGACTTCCCCAGGAATTAGCTATGTAAGTCAAAAGCTGAGCAACTTCCACATCTTTCAAATCAGCATTTGCTGGCATTGCCATTTCATATAGTTTGCCATTCACTGTTATCTTTTCCACAAAGCCATATTTAATACCACAGATTGCTTTCTCAGGGTTTTTCAGTAAATAATCTGAATTTGCCAAAGGAGGATAAAGCTTTCCCAACCCTTTTCCATCTGCCCCATGACAATTCTGACAACGTTTCCGGTATAATAAAAGTCCGGAGGTGATAAACTGTTCTTTCCTTTGTTGATTGCTGTCTGTGCAAGCTGTAAACATCATGATAAGAACGAGAAAAAAGGGAAGGATGTTATGCAGCAAACGCATATCTTTTTAGAAAGTAAGTAAAAATTGTAGAAATGTTTTGGAATCTTAGTTTTTCATCATCAGCAGGTTATTGGCATTCTGAATTCCCTCCTGAGATTTTTTTTTGATAAGCAACAGATTTTCTTTTTGCTCTCGAAGCAATGCAGCCTTATTATCATTCTTGGCAAGAGCCAGACTGTCATAATTTTTCTGCCAGTTAGCCATCATATTTTTAACAGAATCAAGCTTAATAATGGCTTTTTGCAGAGAATCTGCACGGCTGGGCTTAACCACTGATTTTCTGGCATTTAAAGAATCCGTCAATCTAAACATAGTTTTTTCATAATCTGGCATCATCTGAAGTCTTACTGCAAAAATTTCGTCATTCAAAATTTCCAGCTCTTCTTCTCTCACGTCTGTCTTGTCACTTCCACAAGAAGCCAGCAAAAAACACAAAATCAATACTTTTTTCATATAACGAAAGTTATTTTTTTAACAATAAGCCAGCTTTGTCTATAGCTATTTTTGCCTGATTAGCGATTGAATCCAGTTCTGTTTTTTTCAACTGCTGTATTTTCAGTTGTTGCTCACTGGTAAGATTAGGAGCCGGTTTGTGCTCATGATGTTCACCACTACCATGATGGTGATGATGCTCATTACCAGGTACCTCTACAATGTCTTCTTCCCATTTTTCAATAGATTCACTGGTTTCATCAAATAATCCAATTACTGCAATAATTTCTTTATTTTTGAGAGAATCAGTAGGAGAAAGTCCACTTTTCACACTTTCCAGTTCTTTTTTCAGAGAATCAAGAGCTCCTTCAAGTGTTTCGAGTTGTGCCATAGCAGCATTATGGATGCTGGCAGCTTCTGCCATTTGTGGGTCTTTTTTCTCACTACATGCCACCAAAAAAAGAGCAATCACAGAGCATAATAAAAATTTTCTTGCCATAAAAACAGGGGGTTATATCAGGGTTTAAATTTACCTGCGGTATCAGTTTGTTGCTTACGATTCTTTTCCAGAAATTTTTCCATGCGTTTTCTTGCAAATCGTTGTTCACTGGTCTCTCCTATTCTGAGTGAAGGAAAAATGGTAGCTACAATAATCATCAAAACCATTATCCAAAAAGTTATAATAGAAATTTTCTTTTTGTTATTCATGTTTTCAAAAACTGTCCGGATACACTTTAACAAAAATATGTCATTCAGTCAATCAACCAAAAAAAAGCTGTTAAACACACAAAAATACTATTTTTAAAGCCGTGAAAAATATTTTTCAGAATTAATAACAGACACACGGTTACCTGATATAGTTTTATTCATAAAGAAAGAATTTCTACTCTTTTTATTCTCTCTGGTACTGCAAAAAGAGAGATGTGGCTCAAAAACTGAACACTTACAGGGTATGAATCACAAAACCAACTCTTTTATATTCTGCAAAAAAGACTGGTAAAAATCCAATATGTTAAACCTAAAAACAAAAAACACATGGAAAACACAATCACACTCAAAACGCTCTCAGACAACCTGTATTTTCTGAAAGACCGAAAAGAATTGTATCTCTACATTGACCTGAAAGCTGGCAAAGCTCCAGTCAAAACTGAAAGAACTCCATTAAATCTGGCTCTTGTACTTGACCGGAGTGGGTCGATGGGTGGGGACAAAATTAAATACTCTCGTCAGGCTTGCCAGTTTGTGGTAGATAATCTTGAACCCAATGATTATTTGTCGTTGGTGATTTATGACGACCAAATTGAGGTATTGAGTGCTTCGGCTCAAGTAAAGGACAAAAATAAACTTCGTAAACTGATTGAAGATGTTTTTGAAAGAGGTTGGACAAACCTGAGTGGCGGAATGCTGGAGGGTTTTGCTCAGGTAAAAAATTCTTTCTCCAAGAATTTTGTAAATCGGGTATTACTTCTCTCTGATGGTCTTGCCAACCAGGGCATTACCGACGAAAAAGTACTAAACCAACTTGCCAAACAAAAAAATTCTGAAGAAGGCATGACTCTTTCAACATTTGGTGTAGGAGCAGATTTTAATGAGGTATTAATGACTAATCTGGCGGAATATGGCTCTGGTAACTATTACTTTATCGATTCTCCTGACAAAATACCAACTATTTTTGCTCAGGAACTGAAGGGTTTGTTATCGGTAGTAGCTCAAAATACCATGCTGAAAGTAAAATTCCCTGACAATGCTTTGTCATTTGTCAAAGCATTTGGGTATAATGCTAATGTACAGGGAAATGAGATTTCATTTGACTTGAAAGATGTTTTTTCGGAAGAACAAAAATCTGTTTTGCTGAAATTTAACGTCAATCAGGCAGCTGATGCTGAAATTACTTTTGAAACTTCCTTGGGTTATGATGATGCATTTTCTTTTCAAAGAGTCAATATATCTGCAAAAAACGAGGTAAAATTCACCAACGACAAAGATTTGTTTGAACGTTCTTTTGATAAAGATGTATTACAAAATATTGTACTGTTTGAAAACAATCAAAAAATGGAAGAAGCGATGCAGGAAGTAGATAAAGGAGATATTGTAAAAGCTAAGAAAGTTTTGATGGAAATTAAAGCAGAAATGTCAATTCAGATGAAAGACCTGCCGGGCAGCCTTGAACTTGAAAAACAACTTAGCAATATCGATGCCTACGAACAACAACTTGAGCATGCTGATGAGATGTCGAATGAAGATATGAAAATCATGCAGAAAACAAGCAGAAGTATGAATTACAGCATTCGCAAGAAAAAATAATGCTGTTTTGAAATTTCAAATAAAGCCTGCTATCACAGCAGGCTTTATCTGTTTACAGAATTGTAAATAGTTGTAGATACTATTTCATTTTTCTGATTTTCAGATATTTATAAAAAATATCGTAGTTATTTACAATAATTGACTTTAAAAGTGAAAAATCAATCATTGAACTTGAAGTTAAAGAAGCATGGAATTTTCAGGAACCCATACCTTATATCTCTTATTCAGAGAGTATAGGTTTAGGTCTTTGATTTGTCAAAAAAACGATTCCGGAAGTATGCAAGCCCAACAGTAAAATAATATGTATCTATTCAAAAACTAGTTACTGTCAAACGAAATGAATACAGCTAATGAAATTAAAGCAGAAGCAGACTAATAAATCAAAAAAATAAAAGAGATAGAAAAGTGGATACTCTGAAAATAAGTGTTACCTAAAATATAAATATTTCAGTTGTGGAGTCAAATTTTATAACATAGAAGACTCAGAATCTTCCCAAACTATAGATATGGCTCATGTGAGACAAAAAGGCTTTTTGCATGGTGGGGTATTCTAAATAGGGAATATTGTATTCCTGACAGGTTTCCTTCACTAATTTATTAATCTGTGGATAGTGAATATGGCTTATTTTTGGAAATAAATGATGTTCTACCTGAAAATTAAGTCCACCCAACAACCAGCATAGTATTTTATTTTTTGTTGCAAAATTGGCAGTAGCACTTATCTGGTGAATAGCCCATTCCTGGTCAATAACTATGTTTTCTTTAGTTACTTCCGGGAAATAGGTACTTTCTACTACATGAGCTAATTGAAAAACCACACTGATTGCTAAACCACAAACAAAACTGACAATCATAAAACCGATAAGAGCTGGTAGCCAGCCTAGCATTATTACAGGAAGTATGATGTATACACTTATATAAAAAAACTTAGTAATCCAGAATACGACTTTTTCTTTTGTTTCCAGTACTTTAGGTTGAGTACCATAGGCAATTTTTCCAGTAAAATATTTTTCAAAATCATGGTAAAAAATCCAGACAAAGTAAGAAATACCATACAATAATACCCAATACAAGTGTTGAAACTTATGATACTTATGGAGAGGTTGATGCTCATGTAATCGCATAAAGGGCTGAACATCAATATCAGAATCTAATCCTTCAATATTAGTGTAGGTATGATGATTGATATTGTGTTTTATTTTCCAGAAATAGGTATTACCACCCAATACATTGAGAAAATAAGCAGATGTTGTATTCAGCCATTTATATTTTGAGAAACTTGAGTGTCCACCTTCGTGCATGATATTGAACCCGATAATAGCCAGATTCAAGCCCAGTATACAGCAAAGTAACAGAGCAATCGAATAATGAGGTGTAAAGAAAATGAGTATGGTATAGAGTAAAATAGCCGTTAAAACCTGAAAAATACTTTTTAAAAGAAGTTTGCTATTACCGGCTGGATGCAGTTGATGGGAAATAAAATAATTATCTACCTTTTCTTTTAAAGTCTTAAAAAAAGAAGTTTGTGTGTTGCTAAATGTAATATTTGCCATGCTTAAAAATTGTTCAAATTGGACTTATCCAGATAAAATTAACAATAGTAAGCAAACAAAATATTTACTTAGTAATTATTTAAATATCAAAGTTTTAGTATATCAATAACGCAAGTAAGTGCTTTTTATTTAATCTTTCATAATTTAATTTCTGATAGGAAGTCTTACAGAAACTTGATAGTGTATCAAATATGCTGAAATAGTCAACTTTGAAAGGGTATTAGAATTATGTAAACTTTGTTTTTCGGAGTCAGCAAGAGAATAACTGTAAAGAGGGAAAGCCAATGGTAAACCTTAAATCTAACATTTTTACACACACGCTTTAGCATTAACCCATACATTCAACTTTCTCAATATCAATGTTTTACAAATTTACTAAGTTACTAAAAGCCAGCTGTGATGGCAGGATTTACTTGTTTGAGGTAATTTTTGCAAATCTTGGTAGTGTATTAAAAGTGTTGAATATTAAAGAAAAAGTGATTGATAAAAAGAGCAATTACTCTATCATGAACGAGAATAGATTTAGAAAAACAAATGGTTTTTCGGGTAAGTCTTTTGATACGGG
>JAESFG010000243.1_pt1 | contig 129768 bp, 97 predicted proteins | sample 9269371 | NCBI WGS metagenome assembly JAESFG01 (sample SAMN14506227, study PRJNA617093) | algae metagenome | isolation source: Aetokthonos hydrillicola CCALA 1050 (B3-Florida) and co-occurring... | place: USA: South Carolina | collected 2013-01-01 | reverse complement strand
GGGGCCGGGGGCGCCGGGGCCGGGGGCGCCGGGGCCGGGGGCGCCGGGGCCGGGGGCGCCGGGGCCGGGGGCGCCGGGGCCGGGGGCGCCGGGGCCGGGGGCGCCGGGGCCGGGGGCGCCGGGGCCGGGGGCGCCGGGGCCGCGGGCGCCGGGGCCGCGGGCGCCGGCGCGGCGGGCGCGGCGAGCGGAACCAACCGCTTGCCGACGCCCCGCTCCAGTTCGGCCAGGAACCGCCGCAGGTCGCCGTGCAGCACGGCCTCGCGGAGGTAGTTGTCGAGCAACTGCCGGGTCGCCTCCAGCACCACGAAGATGGTGACGTTGCCCTCCTGGTACGCCGCCTGGGACCGGCGGATGTTGCGCTCGACCTCGGGCCGGACCTTGCCGAGCAGCACGTCGAGTTCGGCGCACGCCTGCCGGTACTGGGCGTGCGCCCGTTGCACATCAAGGGTGATCTGGTTGGCGACCGTCTGCTGGTTCCGGACGGCCCGTTCGAGTTCGGCCTCGGCCCGCGCGATGCCGCCCTGGTTGCGGTTGAACAGTGGCACCGTGAACCGCACGGCGGGGCCGAACTCGTGCCCGCTCGCCCGCCCGCTGGTCGCGTCGGCGATGCCGAGCAGCCGGACCCACCCGAGTTTGGCGAACCGCACCCGGGCCTGGGCGGCGGCGACGGCCTGGGCGGCCGCGAGGGCGTCCGGGCGGGTCGCCAGCGCCTCCCGCGTGAGCGCGTCGGCGTCGAACTCCCGGCACGGCGGGGGCGGCGAAGGGTCGAGCGGCAGCGGCCCGCGCATCGAGCCGACGCCCATCAGGTTCCGCAACCGCTCCTCGGTCACCGGCACGTCGTACCCGATCCGGGCCGCGTCCTGTTCGGCCTGGAGGGCGTCGATGCGGGCGGTGGCCGCCTCCTGGGGCGAGATGTCGCCGGCCGTGAGCCGCTTCTCGGCCAGCGCCGCGATCCGGCCCCGGAGCTTCACCGCCTCCCCGGCGACCCGCACCCGCTCCTTCGCCAGCACCACGTCGGCGTAGGCCTGCCGCACGTCGCGCATCAGGTCCAGACCCGCCTGGGTCAGTCGTTCGGCGGTGCGGTCGGCCTCGCGGGCCGCCGACTTGAGCCGAATCGGGCGCAACCAGACGGCCTCGATGGGGAAGTCGAGGAGGTACTTGAACGGCTTGTTCGGCTCCGGCCAGAAGTAGACGAATTCGGGGTTCGGCAGCAAGCCGGCCTGGATCAGGTCGCTCCGGGCGAGTCCCAGGTCGACGAGCAACTCCTGGAACGCGGCGTTGTTCCACAGTGCGATGGCGACGGCCTCGTCCTCGGTGATCCCGTCCTCGAACGACGCCCCCGGTGGGAGGGTGACTTGCACCGGCCCGGCGTGGGCGGGGACCGTGTGGCCGACCCGCTCGGTCAAATGGGCGGCGACGGTGGCCCGGTCGGGGGCGTGCGGGGTCGTTTGGCAGCCGACCAGAGCGAGCAGGAAGAGGGTGGTCAGCCCGGCCCAACTGCGGGTCTGCGGCCTCCGTTCAGTGTGCGGGCGTGGCATCCGGGTCGTCCCTGCATTCCGATCGCGGCTCTTCGCGCTGAAGTCAATCCGCGCCTCGTCGGCGTGATCCCGCTCGTTGTCTATCGTCTTTTCGGCCCTCGTACTTTGCGCGGGCCGGGTGGATGAGGGAAATCTTATCTTGGGAGCCGGCAGAGTCGCAGTCCGATCACGTCTGGCCCGGTACCCGCCGCCGGCCCACCCGCGGCTTGTGGCCGGCGAACGTGTGCCCGTGTCGGAGCGGCCCGGCGTTCGAGCGCGGTCGCGTCGAGGGAAAGACCGGGCGCCGAACGCCTCTTACGCGAGCTTGGCCAGGAACGCGTCGGCCGTCCGGTGGTGCTCGGCCAACTTCTTCCCCAACTTGTCCCGCAACCCGACCATGACCGCCATCCGCGGGTTTGAGCGGAAGAAGTCCGCGTGCCGGTCCACGAACCGCCAGTACAGCGCGTCCCACACCCCGCACCACTCGCCCTTCGGGAAGTCGCTCATCTTGAGTACGTAGCTGCTGCCGCTGATGTACGGCTTGGTCGTCATCCCCCCGCCGTCGGCGAACTGGCTCATCCCGTACACGTTCGGCACCATCACCCAGTCGTACGCGTCGATGAACAGCTCCATGAACCACTGGTACACCGCGTCCGGGGCGAGGTCGCACAGGAGCATGAAGTTGCCCAGCACCATCAGCCGCTCGATGTGGTGGCAGTACGCGGTGTCGAGCACCCCGCGGATGACGTGATCGACCGGGGCGATGCCGGTGGTGCCGGTGTAGAACGCCGCCGGCACCGGGCGCGTGTACTCCCAGTAGTTGCGGGTCCGCTGCCGCCGGCCGCGGGTGCGGTACACCAGCCGGACGAACTCCCGCCACCCGATCACCTGCCGCACGAACCCTTCGAGCGAGTTGACCGGCACCCGGCCGGCGCACGCCAGTGCCGCGTCGGCGACCTCCTTCGGCGACAGCAGGCCGACGTTCAGGGCCGGGGTCAGGACCGAGTGGAACAGCACCCGCTCGCGGGCCGAGATGGCGTCCTCGTAGGCGCCGAAGTCGGCGAAACGGTGCTTCAGGAAGTCGGCGAGCCACGCCCGCGCGTCGGCGGCCGCCGTGGGGTACACAAACGGCGTATCCGAGCCGGGCGCGTCGGGGAAGCTGGCCCGCACGTACTCCCGCGCTTCGCGCACGAACGCGTTCTCCGACGGCACCGCCGGGGCCGGCGGGCGGACGGTCTTCGGCAACTTCTTGCGGTTGTCGGCGTCGAAGCTCCACTTCCCGCCGACCGGCTTGCCGTCCGCGGCGAGCAGCACCCTCAACCGCTTCCGCTGGCGGATGTAGAAGTCGGTGAAGAACAGCTTCTCGTTGTCCGCGACGAAGGCGTCGATCTCGGACGGCGGCGTCAGGAAGTGCGGGTCGTTGAGGACCGTGAGCTTCACCCCGGCGGCGGAACAGGCGGCGGTGAGCCGGGCGAGCAGCCAGTCGTCGTTCGGATCGACGACGCGGACCGCGTCGCACTTCGCCTTTTGGACGAATGCGACCACGTCGCCGGTGTGGGTGAGCCGGTGGGCGTCGATGTACTCGGCTTTGGGGAGCACCTCGGCGGCGTACCGCTTCATGGTCGCCCGGTGCAGCATCAGTTTCTGCCGGTGGAACGCGTACTGACGGAAGAGCAACGGGTCTTCGACCAGGAACGCCGCATCGGCCCCGGCGACGGCCGGGTGCGGGTCGAACAACTGGTGCGGGTAGATCAGGGCGGCGGTGGGCATCGCGGGCCTCATTCCGTAACGTCGGTCAGGTCGTCGAACAGCGAGGGCGTCGGCGGCGGGGCGGGGCGCTTCGGTTTTGGCGGGCGTTTGGGGCGGAATGACCGCTCCTTCCGCCGCGACCCGTGCTTCAGGTACACCGCGGGCGTCGCCGCCTTCGCCTCGGCGGTTTTGCGGATCGCGTACAGGGCGTCGGTCATGTGCTTCGCCCGCCCGGCGAACGGCACCACCGGCGGCGGGTAGCCGGGCACATCGTCGCCGCTGACGATCCGTTCCACGGGCAGCGGCCTCAACTCCGGCACCCAGCGTTTCACGAACCGGCCGTCGGCGTCCCAGTCGGCCAGTTGCTTGTGCGGGTTGTACACGCGGATCGCGTTCCACCCGACCACCCCGGCCTGCATCTGCAATTGGTTCAGGTGGATGCCGGGGTCGTAGTCGCGGAACACGCGGGCCAGGTGCGGGTGGATCAGCCGCCAGTCGAGGTGCAGCACGTGGCACGCGAAGCTGACGGCCATCGCCCGCATGCGGAAGTTGACGAACCCGGTGGCGGCCAGGCACCGCATGACCGCGTCCACCAGCGGGTAGCCGGTGCGGCCCTCTCGCCACGCGGCGTGCAGGCGCTCGTCGTTCTCGTAGGGCACGTCGCGGTAGCACGGGTGGACGCTGCGGAACTCCAGTTCGGGTTCGGATTCGAGCCGCTGGGTGAAGTGATCCCGCCAGTGCAGCCGGCTGACGAACGCTTCGAGGCTCTGCTTCCACCGTTGTGACTGCGGGTCGTCGGGGTCGAGGTCGGCGATGCGGCGTTGAACCGCGTGCCACACCTGCCGGGCGGTGACCGTGCCCCACGCGAGGTGGACGCTCAAACGCGAGCCCGCGGTGAACGCGGTGTTCGGCGAGCTGATGCCGCCCCGGTACCACCGCCCGCGGCGGGTCAGGAAGTCGGAAAGCGTGGCGCGGGCGTCGGGCTCGCTCACCGGCTGCCACTGGCGGTTCGGGGCGAACGCCGGCAGCTTCGGGAACGTCGTCGCGGCGGCCAGTTGCCGAAGATAATCGGGCTGGCGGATCGTGGGCACGGGCAGCGGTGGCACGTCCACTATTCGGGCCTGCCACACCTGCTGGAGCCGGTCGCGGTTCACCCCACCTCGGCGCACGCTCGACTGCGGGAACTCGCGGAACTCGACCCCTCGCTCGCGGCACCACGCCGCTACCGCACGGTCCCGGCGGAAGGTGACGTCGTTACCGACTTCCTCATGGGCGAACAGGTGGGTGAACGGCACGCGGGCGTTCAGCTTGGCCAGCTTCTCGACGACCTCCCCGTGGGCGATGACGACGTCCGCCCCGTGCCTCCGAAGTGCGGTTCGCAGCCGGCCCACCGCCTGCCACTGGGCGTGCGTGTGCATGTCCGAGGTGTCGTCGGCCGCGAGCAGCGACGGCTCGAAGCAGAACAGCGGCAGCACGTCGAGGCCGAGCCGACCCGCTTCGGCGAGACAGGCGTTGTCGGCCAGCCGGGCGTCCCGCTTCACCCACCACACGGCGACGGGTCGGCTCACCGGTGCGCCCGCCGGGACGACTTCGGCCGGTAGCCGAGCACGTGCGGGGCGACCTTCTCCCAGTACCGCGAGAACCGCTTCGGCTCGTGCGGGTACTCGGCGAGAGTCGGCCGCGGGTGAACGACCACCCGAAAATCCGCTCGCAACTGTTCGGCCGTTTCGACCACCCACGGGTTCGGGTGCTCGGAGACGTGAATCGTCGTTGCCCCCAGTCGAGCGGCGAGGGACGCGAGTCGCTCGGCCGGGTCGCCCACGAGCGTCAGCCTCGTCGGGTTCGGCAGGCGCGCGAACAGGTCGTTGAGGCCGTCTGCGACGAACGCGAGGCGGTGGTACGCCCACGGCTCGGCCCGCAGCGCCGGCCCGTCGAACACGAACGCCGCCGCCGCGCCCGGGTTCGCCTTCAGGGCCGGGTCGTCCCACGACATCGCCGCATCATGAACCCATACCAGATCGGTTGCGGGCGGCACCGACCCAACGTCGTCGGGAACAGGAGGCGAAGGTGGCGCGTCGTTCCGGGTTTCGGCATCCACACCCCGCGCCGCCAGCGGGGCCGTCGAGCCGGCGAACAGGCGGTGTTGTAAGGCCGGGTAGTCGGCGTCGAACGGGCACTTCGCGGTACAAGTGTCGCACCACCGGCCGCCGCTGAACTTGGTGATATTTTCCTTGTTCATGAAGTACGGCTTGGCGGCGAAGGTGCCCTCCACCCACTGCCAACTGCTGGAGTTACTGGCGATGTCGCCGTCGTACAGGTACTGACGAAACAGCCGCGCCCCGAGTTGCCACCGCACCCCGCGGAAGTGGCACAGGTACGCCGCGAGCCACAGCCGGGCGTGGTTGTGCAGGTAGCCGCGGTCGAACAATTCGTGCAGCATCCCATCGATGCACGGCAATCCGGTGTCGCCGCTCACCACGTCGAGCGGGAGGCGGGCGGACCGGGCGACGCCGTGCTTGGGCTCTTCGAGATCGTCGCCCAGCCCGCGGCCGTGCCACGCGAGCACCTTCTCGAAGAAGTCCCGCCACGCCAGTTGCCGGAGGAACTCCTCGAGCCGGGCCGGGTCGTTCGGGAACCGAGATTTCAGGTGGTCCCGCACCTCGACGGCCGACAGCATGCCGTGCCGCAGGTACGGGGACAGTCGCGACACCGCCGCGTCGAGGTGGTTGCGGGTGCGGCCGTAGGCGGCCGGGTCGTAGGCGTGCAACCGCCGCAGGGCCTCGGTCCGCCCGCCGGGCAGCGTGTCGGGCTTCGGGTCGCCCAGGAAGCAGCCCTGCAGGCGGTCGAACAAGGCTGCCCGGCGGGCGTGTGCGTCGGTCGTCATGTCGGGAGTGTTCACCGCGACCCGGTCGCACGCGGTCGGTGGACCGGAGCCGATTGCGGGCACCTTAATTAACCGCGGGGCGTATCCTGGCGATAACTCGACAGCGTGCGTTTCGACGCGGCCGCCGGCCTGGGGCGGTCGCGAGTGGAGGCCGACGATGACGCGGATGGAGTGGTACAACGCCCTGGCCAAGCCGAACTGGACGCCGGACGGGAGCACCATCGGGCTGATCTGGTCGCTCCTGTACCCGGTCATCGCGGTCAGTTTCGGGTACGTGTTCGTGCAGGCGGCGCGGGGTAAGCTCCCGCGCGCGGTCGCGGTGCCGTTCGCGGTCAACCTCGTGGCGAACCTGAGCTTCATGCCGATCCAGTTCGGGCTGCGGAACCTGCCCCTCGCGGCGGCCGACATCCTGGTGGTGCTCGGCACCATCGCGTGGTGCATGGTCGCGGTGTGGCCGCACGCCCGGTGGGTCGCGGTCGCCCAGATTCCGTACCTCGTGTGGGTGGGCATCGCGACCGTGCTGCAACTCTCGATTACCGCCGCGAACGGGTGAGTGCGTGCCCCTTCGGCTGTCACGGAAACCCGGCATCGAGCGTCGCGGACGCGGCTTCCGGATGCCCACCGCCTAATGATCGGTGGCCCGTCAATTTAACTAAAATGCCTGTATTTCCTCTTGTGCGTTTTAATGGGCCGAACTTGATCGACACGTCACATACGGCTGCGTGAACCCTCAGCGGCGCTAGCGCCTCAATATTCAAGGCTGTGGGTAACGTTTTTCAAGCGGGTGGTGGATGGCAAAAGAGCAACGAACGCGTGCGCAGCACTACGTGCCGCAGTTCATCCTCCGGGGGTTTACCAACGGCAAGAAGAGGATGTTCTGCTACGACAAGGCCTCGGGACGGACCTACCCCACGTGCCCGGCCGACGCGGCGCAGGAGAAGGATTTTTACGAGTGCCCGCCCGGGACCACGAAAGTGCCGGTAGAGGTGAACGAGGTCGAGAACCAACTCGCCAAACTGGAGTCGGGGTACAAGCCAGTCATGGAGAGACTGATCAGGGCGGCCGACGCCGGCAGGATTGGTCCCGACATCTTGGACCACTTCTCGCCGTTCGTCGCCATCCAGTGGATGCGCACGAAAACCTACCGCGAGACAGCGTACGAAACGATCATGAAGGCGGGCCAAGCACTCGTCGATGACCTGGCGCGGGTCAATTTCCCCGAGGTACTGGGAAAGTTGCGGTTTAGCGTCGCGAAGGAGGGCATGGCCGCATTCCACGCGGACCAAATGCTAGACCCGGACATCATCCTGAGTATGGCAAGGGATCTGGACCGCCACTGCTGGGTCGTGGGGATCAACAAGACCGAACACCTGTTCTACACCTCGGATCACCCGGTGGTGCGGCGTGGCAACTGTCGCGACGGGAACGGGCCGATGGTCGGAGTGCGCGACCCCGGCATCGAGTTCGCCTTCCCGCTCGACAACCGGCACATCCTGCTGATCCTCGAGCGGAAATACTTCGCGGAGTGGCGTCCCCATGACGGCCGGGTCATCGAACTGACGGCCGAGCAGGTTGCGGATTACAACGGGCTCCAGGTCAAGCGGAGCGGCCAGCGCGTGTACTGCGCGAACGACGATTTCGACCTGGCGCGGAAGCTTTGCGCCGAAGACGCATCGATCTGTGACCCGAACCGCCCGCGGATGCGGGTGGCGACGACGCCGATTGTCGATGACGGCGACAAGAAGAAGAACCACATCATCGCGGTCGCACTTGAGTGACGTGAACCTCTCGCGCCCGCGGGTGGCTTATATGCATCGCAGGAATTAACTTCCGCCGTTACGACGGGTACGAAGGTTGACGGTATTCCACCCGGAGACCGCCATGCACGTCGCGGAGTTGGTCGCGTTGATGCGGGACGTGCTCGGCTTACCGCCGGTCCGGTTCTGGGGGAACGTCGGGGTGGTCCGGCGGCCGGGGGAAGTGATCCTGTACGGGTACAGCCCGTCGCTGCTGCCCCGCCCGACGGACCTGGGGGCCGGGCACCACGTCACCGGGTACTGGTTCCTCGACCACGACGGCGGGTGGACGCCGCCGCCCGCCCTGGAGGCGTTCCTGGCCGCCGGCCCGCCGCCGGTCGCCATCGGGTTCGGGAGTATGAGCAGTCGGGACGCCGAGGCCACCACCCGGCTCGCCCTCGCCGCGGCTGAACAGGCCCGGCAGCGGGTGGTGCTGTTGGCCGGGTGGGGCGGGATGTCGAGCGCCGACCTGCCCGACTGGGCGTTCCTGACCGACGCCGTGCCGCACTCGTGGCTGTTCCCCCGGTGCGCGCTGGCGGTGCATCACGGCGGGGCCGGTACGACCGGTGCGGCGGTGCGGGCGGGCGTCCCGTCGGTGGTGGTGCCGTTCGCCGCCGACCAGCCGTTCTGGGGCTGGCTAATGGCGTCGAAGGGGGTTGGGGCGTGTTGCGGACCCCGCCGCCGGCTGACCGCCGCCAAGCTCGCCCGCGCGATCACCGCGACCCTGTCAAACGGGGCGATCCTGGGGCGGGCGGCCGACCTGGGCCGCCGGGTCCGCCAGGAGGACGGCGTCCGGGAGGCGGTTGCGGCCCTGGAGCGGGTTTACCCCTGCCGCCCGGTCAATGCGGCGGTCCGCTGAGGGATGCGGACGGCGGCAGCCAGTTCCGCCAACTCGCCTTTCGCCGCGGCATTACCCCCCGGTCGGGTCAGACCCCTCTCCGGTGTGCCGTCCGCGCTCGTTCGCAGGTGCGGGCAATACCGAAGTCGTGGAGGAATAGGCAAGGGCCCGAGACGATCAGGTTACCGGCCGCTCGGCGAACCTGCCTACCATCCCTTCGCCGTTCGGTCGTGGCCGGCGTGTGTCTCGGCTCTCAATTTGCACGCACTCCCGATCGTCCGCGGGTGGCCGTGGCGTCGGCCGCGTCCGGCGGTGTCGGGAAAAGAGTGGGTGGTCATGGAAATCAAGCGATGCGGCTCGCAGCCCTCCGGCAAGGGACCGGCCGACTGGTTCACCGGCACGGTGCGGATCGACCCGCTGTTTCAGGCCGCCGCCCCCGCACGGGCGGCCGGGGCGAGCGTGACGTTCGAGCCGGGCGCCCGGACCGCGTGGCACACGCACCCGCTCGGCCAGACGCTCATCGTGACCGCCGGGTGCGGCCGGGTGCAGCGGTGGGGCGGGCCGGTCGAGGAGGTCCGGCCCGGCGACGTGGTGTGGTTCCCGCCGGGCGAGAAGCACTGGCACGGGGCCAGCCCGACCACCGCCATGACGCACGTCGCCGTTCAAGAGGCACTTGACGGCAAGGTCGTCGAGTGGCTGGAGCACGTCACCGACGAGCAGTACGGCCAGTGAACGCAACCCGCGAACCGACTTGGGGGCATTCCGTGACGAGCAACCCGTTGGACTTCACCGGCAAGGTGGCCCTCGTCACCGGGGCCGCGGCCGGCATGGGGCTGGCGACGGCGAGGGCGTTCGCCGAGGCCGGGGCGGCCGTCGTGCTGGCGGATTTCAAGGAGTCCGCGGTGCGGGCGGCGGCCGAGGAACTGACCGCCGCCGGCCACAAGGCCCTCGCCGTCCGGTGCGACGTGAGCGACGACGAGCAAGTCGCCGCGATGGTGGAGCGCACGGTCGCCGCGTTCGGCCGGCTCGATTGCGCGTTCAACAACGCCGGGGTGATGGCCAAGATCGCCCCGACCGCGGACAGCACCCGCGAGGACTGGGACCGCGTCATCGGGGTGAACCTCCGCGGCGTGTGGAGTTGCATGAAGCACGAGTTGCGGCAGATGGAGCGGCAGGGGAGCGGGGCGGTCGTCAATAACGCCTCCGTCGGCGCGCTGACCGGCAACCCCGGCATCGGCTCGTACATCGCGTCCAAGCACGGGGTCGTCGGGCTGACCCGGACGGCGGCACTCGAATACGTCAAGCGGGGCGTCCGGGTGAACGCGGTGAACCCCGGTCTCATCGACACGCAGGTGGCCCGCGACGTGGTCGCCGGGGACGAGGGCGCGTACGCCGAGATCGCGAAGGGCGTCCCCATCGGCCGGGCGGGCCGACCCGAAGAGATCGCGTCGGCCGTGCTGTGGCTGTGCAGCCCGGCCGCGAGCTACGTGGTGGGCCACGCCCTCACCGTGGATGGCGGGATGACCGTCGTGTGATCCGCGGCGCGTTCGAGAGGTCCGACCGAGATCACGAAATCGAACCGAGAAGAGTACTGGCGGTCTTCGCTTCCTCGAACAGCCTCGTGGTTTCGTCGGCCTGTTCTGGTGCGCTCGCTGGCCCGATGGACCCGCGCGGGGCTGGCGCCGGGGATCGCCCGGTGGCTCCGGAGATTGACCGCCGCGCCGCCACCGGTTCTAATCAACGAGAGGGGAAGTCGGGGTATGCCGTGCGGTCGGAACGGCCGCCGTGAACGGACACGAAGCGACCAGGAGGCACCGCTTGACAACCGAAGCCGACTTCGGACGGGCGCTCCGCCGCCGGGTTGACACCGCCCTGTCGCTCCCCGCCGGGAGCGGCCACGCCGCCGACGACACCGTGCAGCGGGCGGTCGATGCGGTCCGCGAGGGCGGCCTGAGCCGCGAATGGGCCGACCTGTTCGTGCTGATGGCCGGGCGCGTCGCGGACGAGGACGGGGCGCCGCAGCGGGTGCTCGAACTCGCCCGGGCGACCCGCGCGCTCATCGACCGCGTGCAGAATGAGCCGTGGCCGGTGCTCGCGCGCGAGCTGTGCGCCGACGGCCTCGCGGCCTGCCCCGAGCCGCCGGTCGTGGTCGTGCGGCGGCTGCACCGGTGGGTCGATCTCCCCGACGGCCGGCTCGCGCTGCGGGCGTACGCGCAGTACGAGGAGCAGTGCCGGCGGTCGCGCGTGCCGGCGGCCGAGGCCCGCCGGGCCGTCGCGGCGCTGGTGGCCGGGTGCGCGGACGCCAGCCGGCCTGCTCGGGCGCGCGTCCTCGCCGCGGTCATTCAGACGGCCGGCGAGGTGTGCCTGCCGGTGCCCGAATTGAGCCGCGAGGTCGGCGAACTGGCGGCCCTCCCGCTCGACGACAAGCCCGACCGGTACGCGCTCGACGCCGACCTCGTCCGCCAGTTCCGCAAACACGAGTTCTCGGTCGCGTACCTGTTCGCGATCAACCGCGAACACGCCCTCGCCCCGCCGCCGGCGAGCGGGGCGCTGCTGCGGGCGTGGTTGCCGATCCTGCTGGACGGCGGGCTGACCGAGGGCAAGCTGACCGGGCTGCTGCTCCGCGGCGGGTACGGCCCGCCGGGCATGCCCGCGGTCCCGGGCGAGCCGGCCCCGATCTCCCGGCGGAGCTGGGACGACCTGATGCAGATCGTGCGGGCCGTGGACGCCCTCCCGACCCGCGACCGGGTGCTGGAACTCGTCTTCAGTCAGTTCAAGAGCGCCGCCGAACTGGAGAAGCGGGGGCGCGTGCTGCGGGAGCAGGTGCTGGCGTGGGCCGCGCGGCCCGGGGCCGCGCTGGACGCCCTCCGGACCGCGATCCAGAACCTCAACGCCCGCCAGGACGGGCACGCGGCCACGCTCGCGGCGGCCGGACTGCCGAGCCGGATGTCGGCCGGCGAGGCGACGGCCTTCTTCCAGCGGTACCTGGCCGACCACCCGCCGCACGCCGAAGGCTCCGCCGCCGCCAAGCTGTACCGCGACAAGACGTACGACGTGATCCGCCGGCTGCACAACGTCAGCCGCGGGTTCGGCGCGCTGAAGGTGGTGAACCAGCGGATGCCCGACGGCGGCCCGTCCGCGTACGACGAGTTCGGGGACGACCTGTTCGACAAGCTGTACGTGGTGAGCGTGTCGAGCTACGACCAGTTCCCCGGGTACGGGGTGCTGTTCGTCGGCCCGCAGATGGAGCGGATCTTCGCCCACGACCTCGCCCACCCGACCGACCCGCTGCACCGCTACCGGGCGGCGTGGACCGACCCGACCCGGCTGCGCAGCACCCACCTCGACCTCGACCGGTTCGCTGACGCCGAGTTCGCCTTCGTCCGCGGGTTCGTGGCGGTGTCGGTCCCGGAGGGCGATTTTGCGCCGCGGTACGCGGTCGCCGGCACCCACCTGACGCTGCTGGTCTGGAACGACCACTTCCCGGGCGTCGAGGGCGAGCTGGCGATGCTCGTCCCGACGAGCCTGTACCGCGAGCGCATCCGCCCCTGCGTCATCCGGTGCAAGGAACTCGGCCAGGAGCACCCCGAGGTCCGCGACGCCTGCCGGGCGGGGCTGGACCCGAACGCCCTCCGCGCCGAGTGCGTCGCGCGGGCGCTGCCGTGCGTCGATCTCGGGTCGCCGTCGGTCGCCGGCGGCGGGCTGGTCAACGGGTTCCGCGCGGGCCAGCCGCCGTTCCACGCGTGGGAGGCCAAACTGCCCGCCTACGAGACCCGCGACGGCGCCGGCCACATCCACAAGTCGCACGTCCTCGGCGGCTACCGCGTCCGGCTGGCGAGCGACCCGGAACTCGACCGCGCGCTCCAACCGCTGCGCGACGGCAACGACCTGGTCTTCAACATCACGTCGAGCTACCTGAACCTGCTCGACATCTTCTTCATCAGCTTCGCCACCTGGCACCGCGGCGACACGCTCGACGCGATCGACTTCGAGAGCGTCTTCGACCAGGACGAGCACCAGCAGATCGAGGCGGCCGAGGAGGAGGACGACGAGCCGTTCAACCCGCGGAACACGCGCATCCTGATGACCGCCTACGCGGTCCACGACCAACTGGTCGAGCGCCGTGCGGCCCGGTCCGAGTTCCGGGTGTACTGCTCGGCCAACCCGCTGCACCTGTACACCCCGCCCGAGGCGACGGTGACGCTCGACACGTGGGACATGCTGCTCACCGTTCGCGGCCCGGACGGGCGGCGGGAGATCAGCCTGGCCCGCGACCGCGTCGGCTCGCTGGAGCGGGCGGAACTGCTGTGGGTGCGCCACGCCCTCGCGTACATGCGGCGGACCGGCTTCGACATGCGCCCGTACGACCGCGCCGCCGTCGCCGGCCAGTTCCCGGACGGCGGCTGACCTCGCCCGACCTCATTCCACCCACACTCAGGAGCGACCCATGCCCGCGACCCCGGTCGAAACGCCGGCGAAGCCGGCCACCACGCCCGCCCCGGCCCCGGCCCCCGCGCGCCCGGCCCCGGTCCGCGTGCCGGCGCCCGCGCCACTGCCGCCGGCGCTGCCGGCCACGCAACCGGCCCGGCCGGTCCCCTCGACGTGCCCGCTGACGGGGTGACACCGCGCGGCGGTCACAACATGTTCGCCAGCCACGCGAGCGAGCGCGTCAGCTTGCCCGCCGAGCCGACCACCCGCAGCCGCAGCACGGACACCCGGACGCGGCCGTCGGGCGTCGTCAACTGGCCGCGGGCGTCGGTCAGCCCCGGGTACACCAGCCCGACGTGATCGACGCCGGTCAGCGTCGCGTAGGCGAGCACCTGGTGCAGGTCGGCGGCCTCCGGGTCGGCCGCCTTCCACTTCGCGTCCAACACCGCGTGCGGGCGGCCCTCCTTGCGGATCAGCACGTCCGGCCGCAGCTCGGTCGGGCCGAGCGGGAACGCCGGGTGCGCCTCCACCTCCAGCGCCTGGCGTTTGGGCAGCGTCGGCTCGGCGACCGCCCGCTTCAGCCCGGCGGCGACGTAGTCCTCGAACGCCTTGCCCAGATCGACCAGGAACGCGCCCGCGTCGGTGCCGAGCGGGTTGGCGGCCTTCAACCCGTCCAGAATGACGCGGCAGATGTCGAGCAGCGGGCGGTACGCGACGGCCCGCGGTTCGGCGTAGGCGTCGGCGAAGTCGGTTTCGGTCGCCGGGACGTCCGGCACCAACAGCAGCGGCACCGCGGCGTCTTGCACCCGCTTCCGAATGCTCTCGGGCAGCCCGCCACGCCGCAGGAGGGCCGACGCGGTCGCCTTCGGCACGCGGTTCCACGCGGTGTGCAGGTCGAACACCGGCTGATCGACGTGGAAGCGGTCGGGGAACGCGCGGGCGGCCGCGTCCCGCATCTGCTCGGCGGCGCGGAGCCGGCCGCGGAGGAACCGCGACGTGCCCTCCTCCTCGCCGTGGCCGGCCACAAGCCCGGACCGCACCACCGCATCCAACCGGTCGGCGAACTCGTTCGCCAGCGCCCCGAGCAGCCCGCCCTCGGGTTCGGCCCGCTCGCCGGCGGTCCCCTTCGGGCGCGCCCCGAGCAGCATGCACACGTTCGGCCAGGGGATTTTCGGGCCGATCGCGTACCGGCCCTTCGGCCCGTCGATCACGCCGACGTGCCCGCGGGCGGTGAGGCGGTACACGCGCCTCTCGAAGGTGGGCGTCACCTCGATCACCCCGCGGGCGTGGCCGAGCAGGAAATCGACTTCGGACCGCGGCAGCCGCACGGTGCGTGTGCGCCGCTCGATGAGTTCGATCGTTCGACGGGTCACGGGAACGGAACCTTCGGGTCTTCGGGCGGGAGTCCGCGCCGCTCGGGCGGCCACAGCCGCAGCCCGAACGCGGCCCCCGGCGGGCGGCCGGCGCGGAACTCGTCGGGAAGGTCATCGACCTTCCGCGACGCGTCGGCCCAGTAGAAGTATACCGCGACGCGGTCGCCGAAGGTGCGGTACTCGACCGGGGTGGCGTCGAACGGGTTTGTCGGAATTGCCGACAGGTACGCCGGCACCAGTTCGTTCGGGTCGCGCGGGAGCCGCCCGTGCGTCTGCCGGAACCGCTCGCACGCGACCCCGGCCGCGGCGGCGAGCAGGTCGGCCCGGACCCGCAGCCCGGCCTCGGCGAGCGGGACGGCCGCCGGCAGCAGCAGGCGGGTCAGGGCGTGGCGAAACTCTTCCGGCGTCCCCTGCGGGACCGGCACTTGCTTGACCGCCGCGAGCAACTCGTGGTGCGGCAACTTCGCCGCTTCGACGTACTGCGAGAGGATTTCGAGCGCCTTGGCGTGGTTGCCGGGGATGAGCGGCCGGTACAGCCGAAGGATGGCGTGTTCCTTCGGGTCTGCCTTCATGCCCTGGGCGGTGCTCAGCTCCTCGAACGAGATCGATCCGTCGGCCAGCCCGCGGAACACCTGGTCGACGGCGGCCCGCTCGCCGCGGACGCCGACGGCGAAGTACGGCACCTCCGCCGCGGCCAGCAGTTCCGCCTGGAGTTCGGCCAGCCCGTCGATCGGCGTGCCCCACGCCAACACCTGGGCCGTGGTTTGCGCGGCCACCGCCGCGCACGCGAGGCGGACCAGTTGCGACACGGCGAACGGCTCGTCCCCGACCGCCCGGGCGACGCCCAGGATCGCCCGGGCCGCGGAGACCGCGCGGTTCGGGTTGCCGTCGAGCAGCGCCAGGCGCGCGTCGTACTGGAGCAGCGCCGCGACGGTGCGACACTCGTTCAGATGCGGGAGCAGGGTCAACAGCGGGTTGCTCTTCATCTCGATGGCGAAGAGGCCGCCGCGGGCGTCGCGCAGCTTCAGCGCCTCGGTGCGGACGAGGTGCGTGTCGGCGGCGAACGTGCGGGCCGCGGCGTTCGCTTCCGCCGGCGGCAGGTGGTTGCTCGGGCGGCCGCCGGCCCACTTGCCGGCCTCCTCCGAGTGCTGCCACTTCTTCCACTCGTCGGGGATGTCGGCGGCGATCTTGAGGACGAGCGGCGCGGCGTTGTCGGCGTCGGCCGGTTTGGCCTTGTCGCGGGCGGCGAGGATTGGGGCGAGCGTCCAGTTCGGGTCTTCGGCGTCGAGCCGGGCGCGCTCGGCGCGGAGGTGCTGCTCGCCCACGCGGCCCATCTGCCACCGCCCGCCGAACAGCAGCAGCGCGAGGATGCCGACGAGGATGAGGAACGCGAGCGCCAGCCCCCGGAGCCGCTGGAGCCAGGTGCGCTGGGCCGGCGGAGGCGGGGCGAAGTCGTCGTCGTCTGTCACGGCATGTCCTGCTGGGGCGGGTCGTTCTCTTTCGGCTTCGGCGGCAGCCCGCGCGACGGCGGCAGCCACAGTTGTACGCCCACGGTCATGCCGGGGGCGTCCGGGTCGTCGAACTCCTCGCGCGGAGCCTGGTTCAGCCCCGGGTGGTCGGCGCGGCACGAGATCGTGACGCGGTCGCCGAGCACGCGGTAGTGCGGCGGCGCGGCGTCGAACGGGTTGGCCGGCACCGCGGCGAGGTACGCGGGGACCAGTTCCGCGAGGTCGTTCGGCCAGCGGTTGTGCGTCTGCCGGTAGCGTTCGCACGCCAGCCCGACCGCGGCGGTTTCCAGCGCCGCCCGGGTGCCGAGCGCCTGGCCGACGACAAAATCCAGCTGCGGCACGAACTGCCGGGTGACGGAATACCGGAAGCCGTCCGGGTGGTCGTCCCGGAGGGCGTACGCGGCGGCGTACTGCTCGTGGGTCGGCCGTTTGGCGAGCGCGACGCCCGCGGTGAGCCGCCGCAGCGCCTCCGCGTGGTCGCCGGGCAGGAGCGGGCGGTACGCGGCGAACACCTCGGGGCGGGCGAGCGGCGGGCGGTAGCAGGGGAAGCCGCCGCACGCCTCGGCGAAGGTGTAGTGCCCGGCTTCCAGCCCGCGGACCAGCCGGTGCATGTTCGCGCGGTGGCCGCGCATCGCGTTCAGCAGCAGCGGCTCGCCGGCTTCGGCCAGAAACGCCGCTTGTAATTCCGCGAGGCCGTCGGCCGGTTCGCCCCAGGCGAGGGCCTGCATCGCGACCCGCGCCGCCTGAATGCCGTGGCTCATGCGCATCAACTGCGCGCCAAGCGTCGGCTCGTCGCCGAGCGACCGGGCGGCGTTCAGAAGGGCGTGCGCCGACCGGATCGCGCGGTTCGGGTCGCGGTCGACCAAACTCGCGTGCGCCGCGTCGTATTCGAGCAGATCGCAGACCGCGATCAACTTCCCGAGGTGCGGTTGGGTGAGGTCGTAGCGGTCGGGCGGGAACTCGACGGGGTAGTGACCGGTGGGGAGGTCGCGGAGCTTGTGGGCGAGCGCGCGGGCGTCGGCCGACGGCGGCCCGGCGGCCTTCAACCGCGCGAGGTGTTTGTCCGCGGGCCGGTACGGCTCGGGGAGTTGGTACATCCACTCGGCGTCGTTCCGCCAGCCGGCTTCCCACTCGGCCGGGATTCGGTCCGCGGCGGCGAGCACGGCCAGTGCGCCGTCGCGCTCCGGGGGCGGCCTGCGGGCGGCGCGTTCGGCCTCGATGTCCTCGATCCGCCAACCGGGTTCGGCCTCGGTGATTTGCACGACGAGCGCGTCACGCTGCTGCCGCCCGGCGACGCCCACCTGCCTGCGCACGCCCAACCCGAGCGCCGCGACGACCGCGACGAGCAACAGCGCCGTCAGGACGAACCGCCTGAGCCGGGCACCGAGCGCGCGCGGCGGGGCGGGGGGCGAGGGCGGCGGTTCCGGCTGCTCGGTGAAGTCGGTCACGGCGGCCTCGCGGCGGGTCGGGCGGCACCGGGCAGACGCCCGCCGTCGGTCGCCATTTCATGCCCCGCCGGGCGAATCAACTGTCGGCGGTCGTTGCCGGCTTGCGTTTGGGCGCGCTGAGCAGGCGCTCCGGGGTGTAGTCACGCAGGCGGTCTTCGCGCCCGCCCAGGTAGTCGAGCACCAGCGGCCGGACGTGGTGGTCCCACACGGCCGCCAACGACGCCGGGCCGAGGTCCGGCACCATGAAGAAGCTGTGGCCGATCTGCTTGTCCGGGCCGGCGTCGCGGGCCAGTCGGCGGTTCAACTCCTCGAACAACCGTACCACCCGCGGGCCGAACGTCGCGTCCGCGGCCGGCAGACGCGCCTCCAGCCACGCGGCCAGGATCGCGGCATCCGCCGGCATGTCCACGAACGAGAACCGGCGGCGCAGGGCGTTGTCGAGGGCGACGGCCGAGCGGTCCAGCGGGTTCATCGTCGCGAGTATGAACAGGTTGTCGGGCAGCCGGAACGCGCGGCGCGAGTACGGTAGCGTGACGGCTTGGTCGCGGTATTCCAACAGGTAGAGGAGTTCGCCGAACACCCGCGGCAGGTTCCCGCGGTTCAGTTCGTCGATGATCAGAACGTGCGGTTCGCTCGGGCGGCTCGCGGCCTGCTCGGCGAACTGGCACAGCACCCCGCTCTCGACCGGGAACGTCGGCTGGCTGCGGCCGTCCACCTCCGCGACCCGGGCGCGGATGCCCTCCACGAACTCCTCGTACGAGTACGCCGGGTGGAACTGCACCAGCCGCACGCAGTCGGCGCGGTCGTGCGTCAGTAATCGGGCGAGGCACCGGGCGACGTGCGTCTTGCCCGTGCCCGGCACGCCCTGAAGGACGAGTTGCTTTTTCAGCCGCAGGAGGCCCAAAACGCGGTCCAGCCACACTTCCGATAAATATGTGTCGATGCGGAACGAATGGTCATCGTAGAGGGGCGGGGCCGGCGGCTCGCCGGCGCGCGTCCTCAGCAGCGGGCGCGGATCCGGCTCGGCCGCGCACGCGAACAGCGGCAGCAACCGGTCGAAGGTGAGCAGGATTTCGCCGCTCAGTTCGTCCCGGCGGAGTAGCGGCGCGTCAGGAGGAAGGTGCTTGCCGACCGCGACCGCCTTGTGCGCCGCCCACGCGCGGAGGTCGGCCGCCGATTTGACCGCGGCTTCGGCCGCGAGGTCGTTGCCGGTCCAGAAGCGGCATTCGGACAGGACGTCGCCCGTCTGGAGCGCGCGGAACACCGCTTCACCGTGTTCCTGAATGTTGCGGCGGAACTGCTTGCCGGCGTCGCGGGCGGTGCGGCCGAGGTGGAAGCCGTAGCCGACGCCATCGGCGGCGACGCGCACGAACAACTGCGCGTCGGACCGCTTGTTCGCCTTCGCGCGGCGGTAGAAGGTGACCCACTGCACCGGCTGGTACGGCCCGGCGCGGCCGAAGTCGTTCTTGCAGATGCTCGTCACCGCGCGCCCGGAGCGGCCTTCGCACTCAAGATCCCAGCCGTACTCGCGGTTGAGCACGGGCTGAATGTACCGCTCCGCGACCTGCTCGCAAAGCTCGATGAGCGGCTCGCGGAGCACGAACTGGTAGCGGTCGCGGTGGGCGGTCATCCAGTCGGTGGTGTTCGTTTGGGCGAGTTCGGCCAGGAAGGTGAAGGTGTCGGAGCAGAACCCGCCGAACCCGTCGCGCGGGGCGACCGGTTCGCGGCCCTCCGCGACCGCGACGACGACGTCCGCGAGTTCGAGCGGGTGAACCTTGAACCGCTCGCGCAGCACGGCGGCCACGTCGCACAGCAGGCGGGCGCGGTCGGCGTCGGGCAGCGACGGGAAGTACGCATCGTCGAGGGCGGGAAGGGCGGCCTCCCAGCGCGTTTCTGGGAACGCGTTGCGAAACGCCGCGGCGGCCGCTTCCCACGCGCCGGCGTGCGCGTCCGCCTGAAAGCGGGTGAGGTGGGCGGCCTGCTCGTCGGTGACGGCGCGAAGGCGTGCCCGCAGCGGGGTGCGCGACCGCAGGGCGCGAACCGCCTGTTCGATGTCGGCGGCGGTGACGGCCCAGGCGAAGCCGTGCGGGGCCGCGGGCGGCAACTCGCGGGTGTCCATACGCGACACCCGCTCCAAAAACTCGGACACGTCAGTCGCGCTCAGTTCCGGCCGGTGTTCGCGGACGGCGGCGCAACCGTGTGCCAACGCGTCGAAGCGGGCGCGAACGTCGGTCGGGATTTCGCGAAGCACGCCCAGGCGCAGCAACCCGCGTTCGACGGCCGGCGACCACCGCGGCGCGCCTGGGTGGGCAGTCTCCGCGAGCGCCGCCCAGAACGCCGGCCCGACGCCGGCGACGAAGTAGATGCCGTCGGGGCTTGCACAGCGGGCGACGCGGTCCGCGAGCGGGTCGGCCCCACGAAACAGGTGGTTCAGCGCGTGCCGCAGGAACTTCGCCCGTTCGGCGATGAGGGCGGTGTGGAATGACACCGGGAGCGCCGCGTCTGCGATTTCGTGCAGGGCAACAATCAACTGCCCGTTCGTGGCACTTTCAAGGAACGGAATGCCGAGGGTAGGCGGATGTGAGCGGGCCGATGGGCGGAACGCCGCGATGAGCGGGCCGAGCGGAAGTGCGGGTGAGCGGGAGCCGTGCGACATCAATGGTAGTCCTGCCGAACCGCACGGTCTGACCGCAGCGGTTGTGCCGATCGTACCAAATTTCGTGAAGAAGGTTGAGGTGAGTTTGTGGGAAGAAGGAAGGTCGGAATCGTGTGAAATGTTCGCGAAGTGAAAAAAAGAGTCCCGCCGGAGACCGCTGCAGCGTCGCCCATTCACTGCAGTTGCCAACCGGCGGGACACTGGAATAATACGCTGCCTCCCCGGCGAAGCAACGCGTCAGTCCGGTTTTTTCGCCGTAAAATGCCGTGTTGTCGGCTTTTCAGACACTGTGTGCCACACAACATGCGTTTTACAGGCGAATTTGCAACCCCCGGGAGTGAGGAGACAGACAAAAAAATCGCAAACGGCCCGGTCGCAATATGACACCGGAAAAATCGTTCGCCACACGAGCTTCACGTCGCCCACATCCGGATTGCATACTGCGCCCGTACATCAATAGTTGCCCCTTACCCGCGAGGGTCGAAATCGTGTACGACGCTGTTGTCATTTCCGACATCCACCTCGGCAGCGACAACTGCCAGGCCAAGTACCTCGTCCACTTCCTCGAAGCGGTCCGCCGCGGGCCGATGCGGGCCAAGCAACTGATCCTCAACGGCGACGTGTTCGACTCGATCGACTTCCGCCGGCTCAAGAAGCACCACTGGGGCATCCTGTCGGAACTGCGGAAGCTGTCCGACGAGATGGAGGTGGTCTGGATCAACGGCAACCACGACGGCCCGGCGGAGATCGTGTCGCACCTGCTGGGCGTGCGGTGCGCCGACGAGATGGTGGTGGAGAGCGGCGGGCGGCGGATCCTGATGCTCCACGGGCACCGGTTCGACGAGTTCATCGCCCGGTACCCGCTCATCACCTGGGCGGCCGACCGGGTCTACAACTTCCTCCAGAAGATCGACCAGTCGCACTACTTCGCCAAGCAGGCGAAGAAGCGGAGCAAGACGTTCCTGCGGTGCGCCGAGAAGATCATGGCCGACGCGACGAAGTACGCGCAGAAGAAGGGGTGCGACGCGGTGTGCTGCGGGCACACGCACCTGCCGACGGCCAACACCGCCGGCCCGGTCAGCTATTACAACAGCGGGTGCTGGACCGAGAAGCCCTGTCACTACCTCACCGTGCTCGACGGCGAGGTGCGGGTGTGCGAGTACTCCGAAGAACTGGCTGTTGTGGAACCGCAGATCGTGCCGGCAGTGGCGTGAGCGCCGGCATCGCCGCTCGCGGCTATTCGATCGGCTTGGTCGGGTCGATCAGCGCCCACAAGCCGACGCCGGCGAAGTACACGCACCCGTACATCGTGAAGCAGATCAGCATCCCCTGGGTTTCGCCGTAGCTCTTCATGATGAGGCCGGTGACCAGCAGCGTCGAGACGGCCCCCACCAGGTTGCCGAACATGTTCATCGCGCCGCTCACGGTCGCGGCGTAGTCGCGGCCGATGTCCTGGCACACCGCCCACGCCGGGGCCATGATCAGGTCGTTCATGAACCCCATCAGGATCAGGAAGAACGCGAACAGCAGCAGGTTCGACGGGTCGGCGACCTTCACCCCGGCGGCCGCGAAGTAGCACAGCCCGGCGCCGCCGTAGCCGACCATCCCGAACAGCCGCCGGCCCCACTTCCGGTCGCCGGTGCGGCGGATGTAGCGGTCCGAGAGCGTCCCGCCGAGCAGACACCCGAACATGCCGATCAGGAGCGGGCACCCGGCGAGCAGCGCGAGCAGAATCCGCCCCTGCGCGTCGCCGGTCCACTCCGGGAACTGCTTCTTGAGCGTCCCCGGCAGGAAGTACATGAGGAAGTACCAGCAGTAGTTGGTGACGACGTACATCAGGCACACGCACCACAGGTTCCGCGAGCGGACGAGCTTGCCCCACGGCACGCGAACCTTGCCCTTGGTTTCGATGCGGCCGGCGTCGATCTCGGCCTTCTCGGCGGCATTCACAGCGGGGTGTTCGCCCGGCCGGTTGCGGAACACCAGGAAGAACGCCACGCACCACACCGCCGCGACGGCCGCGAACAGCCACATCACCCCGCGCCAGCCCAGCCCGGTAGGGTTGCCGTCGGCGTCCGGTTTGTGGATGCCGTCGATCTCCCAGTTGGTGAGCAGCACCCACAGGAGCGGGGTCAGTCCGCCCATGAGGCGGGCCGACATCCAGATGATCGACTTGGCGAATCCGCGGTCGGCGGCCGGGAACCAGTTGTAGAGGGCCTTGGCGATGTTCGGGAACGCCCCGGCCTCGCCGACGCCGAAGAAGAACTGGATCACGATCAGAGCGGTAAAGCCAAGGTAAGCGTTGAACAGTATCTCGGTGCCGGCGAACCCCAGGAACCTGACGCCGACGAACCCGGTCAGTGCGACGAACAGCGACCACCACAGCACGACGCGCAGGAGCGTGGACCGCGGCCCCTGCGTGTCGCCGAGCCACCCGGACGGGATCTCGAACAGGGCGTAGGCGAACTGGAACGCGATCAGCACCCAGAAGAAGTCGGCCTCGCTTACCCCCAGGTCGGCCATGATGGCCTTCTTGGCGCTGCCGTTGGCGGCCCGGTCCATGTAGGTGATCATGGCCAGCAGGCAGAGCAGGAACAGCACCCAGTAGCGGACGCGCGTCGGGGCTTCGCCGCCGGGCGGCGGGGGAGTGGGGTCGGCGGTCATTGGCAGGCCTGTAGGGGAGAGCCGAATGAGCCTACTGTAGCCGACGGCGGGCGCAGCGGTGAGCGCAAAAGTGCCGGAAGCCATAGGCTGTGCGACAATTACGACCGTGTGGGTGGTGCCCCTCACCCGGCCGGCGGTTCGTGTGCGGTGCTCGACTCCGGCTGTATGGCCGCGCGCCGGCCACCCTCTCCCCGCAAAGCCGGGGCGAGGGAAGACACCGGGCGTTCCAACAGCGACACGGACCGTGTTGCGAGGCGCGGCGGGAGTGTCTTCCCTCGCCCCGGCTCGGCGGGGAGAGGGTGGCCGGCGCGAGTCACGAACGGCGCGCGAAAAGGACGAACTCCCGCCGCCGGCCGGGTGAGGGCCACCACCCACACGGTTCCCCCTCACCGCCCCTCAGCACTCCACCACGTTCACCGCCAGCCCGCCGAGCGACGTCTCCTTGTACTTGGCCTGCATGTCCACGCCGGTCTGCCGCATCGTCTCGATGACGCGGTCGAGCGGCACGCGGTGGGTGCCGTCGCCGTGAAGCACCGCCAACCGGGCGGCGTTAATCGCCTTCGCCGCGCCCATCGTGTTCCGCTCGATGCACGGCACCTGCACCAGCCCGCCGATCGGGTCGCACGTCAGTCCGAGGTTGTGCTCCATCCCGATCTCGGCCGCGTTCTCGACCTGCGCGTTTGTCCCGCCCATCACCGCCGCCAGCCCGGCCGCTGCCATCGAGCACGCGACCCCCACCTCGCCCTGACAGCCCATTTCGGCCGCCGACAAGGACGCGTTTCGCTTGTACAGCATCCCGACCGCACCCGCGACGAGCAGGAAGGTGCGAATCCCCTTCGCGTCGGCCCCCGGCAGGAACCGCTTGTAGTACGCGATCACGGCGGGAATGACCCCGGCCGCGCCGTTGGTCGGGGCGGTCACCACCCGGCCGCCGGCGGCGTTCTCCTCGTTCACCGCCAGCGCGAACAGGCTGACCCAGTCGAGCGCCGCGAGCGGGTCGTTCGCCCCGGGCCGCGCGCCCAGCGTCTGGAACACGCGGCCGGCGCGGCGACGGACGTTCAACCCGCCGGGAAGAATGCCCTCGCCGACGCACCCGCGCTCGATGCACTCTTCCATTACCTTCCAGATGCGATCCAGCCCGGCATCGACTTCAGGCGCCGCCCGCCACGCCTGCTCGTTGCGGTACACCATCTCCGCGATCGACAACCCGCTCTCCTGGCCGTGCGCGAGCAACTCCTCGGCCGAGCGGAAGGGGAACGGCAGTTTCGGCCCCGAACCCTCGGCCGGCTCGGGGCTTTCGCCCTCCTTCACCACGAACCCGCCGCCGACCGAGAAGTAAGTTTCGGTCGCGACCGCCTCGCCGCCCGGTCCGAACGCGGTGAAGCGGATGCCGTTGGGGTGCTGCGGGAGCGACTCCGACTCGTGAAAGAGCAGGTCGGCCGACTCGCGGAACGGGATCACCTTGCGCCCGGCCAGGCGCAACTCGCCGCGGTCGCGGACGGCGGAAATGAGCGTCCCGACCGCGTCCGGGTCAACGGTGTCCGGCTGTTCGCCCATCAGCCCGAGCATCGCGGCGGTGTCGGTGGCGTGCCCGCGGCCGGTGAGGGCGAGCGAGCCGTACAGGTCGATCTGAACCCGCGCGACGGCGTTCAGGTCGGGGAGGGCGTCGAGGAACCGGTTGGCGGCCCGCATCGGCCCGACGGTGTGCGAGCTGGACGGGCCGATGCCGATCTTGAACAGGTCGAACACGCTGAGTGACATGCGGCGTCCGTCGGGTCGGGGTGCGGGGGCCACCGGCATTCTAACGCCGCCCCCGTTTGCCCGGACGACGAATTCCCGCACGAGCCGCGCAAGACCGTTCGACGGTTGCGCAGATTCGCCGGCCGGTCCGGGTTGACATTTCGCCCGACCCACTCTAACTTCCGCGGCCCGCACCGTGCGGGCGGAGTGGGAGTGCGTATGAGTGGCGGTTCGCGCATCTGTCTGCTGACCCTCGGCGGCCCGGACGACGCCGACCCGCGCCTGGCCGGGCTGCTGGCGGCCCGCGGGTGGGACGTCCACCTGCTGGCGTGCGGCGACAGAATGGCCGCCGCCCCGGCCGGCGTCCGCTGCACGCACCTGGACGACCACCCCGAAACCGCCGAGGCCCGCGTCCCGGAGTGGAGCGGCGATTTCGACCGCCGTAGCCTGCACGCGCTCGCCGCGGTCAAGCAATTGCACGCCGAGCGCCCGTTCGACCTCATCCAGTACCCGGACGCCGGCGCGCTCGGGTGGCGGCTGGCGCAGGCTCACCGCACCGGCGTCGGCCCGGCCGGGGCGCTCCTGGTGGCCCGGGTGCGCGGCCCGTCCGCGTGGCGGCGCACCCAGGAGGCGCGGTGGATGTTCGGCGACGGCGAGCCGGTGCTGTCGTTCGCCGAGCAGACGTCCGTCGAACTGGCCGGCGCGTGTACCGGGCTGTCGGGGTACATCCTCCGCGAGGCCCGCGCCCTCGGCTGGCGGGTGCCGGCCGACGCGCCGGCGGTGCCCGACGTGCCGGCCCCCGTCCCGCCGCTGCCCCCGTACCCGTGCGACCGGATCGACGAGGTCGCCTTCGGCGGCCCGCTCGACAAACTGCACGGCATCCGGGTGTTCGTCCGGGCGGCCCAGGCGCTGCCGCCGGGCGTCGCGGTCGCGCTGGTCGGCCCGGACATGCGGGTGGAGGACCGGTGGGCGTCGAAGTGGGCGGCCGACCGGCTCAAGGGCCGCCGCGTCGTCTATCGCGACGCCCGCAGCTACGAGGAGATCGCCCGCCTGCTGGCGGCCCGCAACCGGGTGGCCGTCGTCCCGTTCCTGTCGGCCGCCGACGCCGAACTGGTCCGCCGGCTGTGCCAGCTCCGGGTGCCGTTCGTCACCACCGCCTACGGGGCGGTCGAGGAACTGGTGCCCGACCCGGAGGCGCGCAAGCACCTGGTCGCCGAGCCGACCATCCCGGGCGTCACGGCGACGCTCCGCGCTTACCTGGAGATCCCGGCCGCGACCCGCGCCGCCTGGGTCGAGCGGCTGGCCGCGGCCCACTCCGCCGAGGCCGTCGAGTCGGCCGTCGTGGCGGCGTACGAGCGACTGCTCCGGCAGTCCCGCGCCGCCCGGGCGGCCGCCCCCGCCGCCCCTGCTCGCCCGAAGGTGACGGTCGGCATCACCCACTACAACCTCGGCCGGTTCCTGCCCGAGACGCTCGCGTCGGTCGCCGCCCAGACGTACCCGAACCTGGAGGTGGTGATCGCCGACGACGGGTCCACCGACCCGCACTCGGTGGCGGTGGTCGGCGAGATGGAGCGGGCGTACCCGCAGTTCCGGTTCCTGCGCGGGCCGAACCTGGGCGTGTGCGGCAACCGCAACCGGTGCCTGGCCGCCGCCACCGGCGAGCTGTTCTTCCCGCTCGACGCGGACAACGTCGCCGCCCCGCACATGGTCGAGACGCTGGTGGCCGCCCACCAGATGCAGCCGGACGGGGTGGGCGCGGTGAGCTGCTTCTGGCTCGGGTTCACCGACACCGACGGGCTGAAGGCCGGGCGGTACGCCGGCTCGTACCGGCCCAGCGGCGGCCCGCGGCTGACGGTCGGGCTGTGGAACCCGTACGGGGAGACGAGCGGGCTGTTCCGCACGGCGCTGCTCCGCGACCTGGGCGGGTACGACGACCTGCACCCGGAGTACATGTCCGAGGACTGGCACCTGTACATCAAGATCGCGGCCCGCGGGCTGGCCGTCGCGGTCGTCCCGGAGGCGCTGTACTACTACCGCGTCCGGGCCGACTCCCGGTACCGGACCGGCGACCACGGGGTGAACCACGTCCGGGTGCTGCCGGACGTGGCCGCGATCGACCTGACCGGGCCGGAGCGGCTCGAGCTGTGGACGCTGGTCGCCAGCCTGATGCACCTCAACCGCGAGCTGCACGCCGGGCAGGCCGCCGCCCTACAAGAGCGGGACGAGGCGCGGGACCGGCTCCGCGCCCGGCGGTACCGGCTGGCCGACGGGCTGGCGTGGGCGCTGCGGCCGCTGGCGTGGGCGCGGCGGACGGCCCGCCGCGTCCGGGATCGACTGGGGCGGCCGTCGGCGATGTCGCCGGCGGCCGCGGAGTGAACCCGGCGCCGCCGGCGGGGAAGGGCTTCGAGGGCCGATGCTCGTGACGCTCAAATTGCTGCTGCGGCCGTGGCGAGTGGTGGGCAAGGCCCGCGCGCTGAAGAACACGGCCGTCGCCATGCTGCGGCAGTTGCTCGACGCGCAGCGGGCGACGCAGGACGAGGTGCGGGAGCTGCACCGGTCGGGCCTGATGGCCGCCATCCACCTGCTCGAGGAGCAGGCCCGCGCCCGGGCGGAGCTGGCCGAGGACTACGCCCGGCTGGAGCGCCGGCTGGCGGCGGTGGAGGCGGAACTGGCCGCGGCCGGTAAGCGGCCCGGGAACACGGACGAGGACACCCGCGTATGACGACGACTCCCCCGCCGGCCGGGCCGACGTGCCCGACCGACACCCGCCGGTTCGCGCTCGCCTGGCTGGCCGTCGCGGTCGTCGGGTTCCTGGCCCACTTCACCCTGCTCGACGGGATGGGCCTGTACGAGGACGACCACTGCCTGATCGGCACCGTCATGTGCAAGCCCGACTCGCGGGGCTCGTACCGCGAGCTGAAGCACTGGGCGGGGCCGTCGTACCAGGGGCGGCCGCTCCAGTACGTGATCGGCGCGCAACTGGCGTTCCGGACGACCCGGATCGGCGGGCTGCCGCTGGCGTTCCTGGCGGCGGCGGCGATCCTGGCGGCCAACGCCGGGCTGTTCCTGGGGCTGGTGTGGCGGCCGCTCGGCCCGGCGTGGGCGACGCTCGCGGCGCTGGTGTTCGTCCTGTTCCCGGCCGACACCTCCCGGCCGATGCTGCACGTCGCCTTCTTCGTCCACCCGTCGGTCACCTTCCTGCTGCTGTCCGGGCACGCGTACGCGCGGGGGCGGCCGGCCCTGTCGGTGTTCGCCGCCGGGCTGACGCTGGTGACGTACGAGACGTGCTTCCCGGTGGCCGCGGCGTGGCCGCTGCTGTTCGACCCGCCGGCCGGGCGGCCGGTGCGGCGGGCGCTCGTGCACGGGGCCGCCCTCGCGGCGGTGCTGGTGCTCGCCGTGTTCGCCCGCCGGTACATGGGCGAGTGGCGGATGGCGGAGGCGATGGGCGACAAGTCGGCGCTGGCCGGCAAGGTGTTCGAGCTGGTGACGGCCGGCCCGGCGGCGGCCGCCGGGACGCTGGTGACGCGGCCGGCCGACGGGCTGGACGCGACGGCGTGGACGCCGGCGGCCCTGGCGGCGGCCGCGGCCGGGGTGGTGATGCTGGCCGCGTTCGCGGCAACCCGCGGCGGCGCGCCGGCCGGGCACCCGGGCGGGGCGTACGGGCGGGCCGCCCTGGCCGGGGCGGCGATGGTCGTCCTGGGGTACGCGGGCGCGGTCAACCGCGACCCGACCTGCGTCGCCGGCCGGCTGTCGTCGGTCCACATCGCCTCGACCGCCGGGTGGGCGCTGCTGGTGACCGGCCTGGCCGGTCTAGCAGCCCGCGCGGTCGCGCCCGGCGACCGCTGGGTACTCGCCCCGGTCGCGGCCGCCTACCTGTCCCTGCTGGTCGGGTTCCACGTGTCCGTGCAGCGGGAGCTGGTCCGGTCATGGGACGAGCAGCGGGAGTTCTGGCGGACGGTCATGACCGAGTGCCCGGACGTCGGCCCGGGGACGGTCATCCTGTACCCGATCCAGCCGCACACCGACCTGGCCATCAGCCAGGGGTGGTGCGACTACCTGATCTTCCGCTACCTGTTCGAGGTTCCGGCCGGGTGGTCGTCCCCGCCGATGGCGTTCCCGGTCGGCCACCACCTGTGGGGGAAGGTGCCGCCCGACCTGGCCGGGTACGACTGGTCGCAGGAGGTCGAGTCGAAGGACGGCAAGCTGTACTGGAAGCACTGGGTGGGCGACCGCCCGCTGCTGGAGCCGGGCAACGTGATCGTCATCACCCGCACCCCGGACGGCGGGTACCGGCGGATGACCGGCACCATCCCGCTGGGCGGGACGGACTTCCCGCTCAAGCCGCCCGGCGGGCCGGCGTTCGACTTCCGCCCCCGCCGCCTGTACCCGGCCATGTTCCGCGAAGGGGCGGCGGTGCCGTCGCCGCTCGCGGCCGCGTCGCGGTGAGCCTGCCGATGTGGATGTGGAGTGACACCCGATGACCGACGCCGCGATCGACGACCTCCGCGCCCGCCTCGCCCGGCTGACCGCCGCGCCGCCCGTCGTCCGCGACTACGACGCCGTCGTCAGCCACATCGAGGCGAACGACCGGCACGGGGTCGGGGTCGTCCTGCGGATGCTGTTCGCCGGCCGCCCGGACGTGCTGTGCGTCCGCTCCCGCGACTTCTTCGGCGGGAAGAACGAGCTGGGCGACCGGGCGGTGCGGATCGACCACACGGCCGGCCGGGCCGAGGCGTTCGCCGCCGTCACCCGTGCCCTGACCGGCATCCGGCCGCGGCGGATCCTGTGCTGCCCGTACTTCCCGGCCGACGTGTGGAACGGCCTCGTCATGAAGTACGTGTACGGCGCGCCGCTGTGCATGTACGTGATGGACGACCAGAGCGTCACCACCGACGGGATCCCCGCCGACCTGATGGCCGAGGCGCTCCGGGCGGCCGACCTGCGGCTGGCGATCTCGCAGGAGATGGCGCACGCGTACGAGCGGAAGTACGGGCTGAAGTTCTGGCTGGTCCCGCCGGTGGTGTCGCCGCGGTTCATCCCGGCGGCGCCGCCCGAGCCGGACCCCGGCCTGCTCCGCTCGGGCACCGGCGTGCTGGTCGGCAACGTGTGGAGCGAGCGGTGGCTGCGGCTGCTCCGGGCCGCCGTCCGCGGGGCCGGGATCGCCCTCCACTGGTACGGCGACGACAAGCCCGGCGGGGTGCCGCTCGACAAGCCGGGACTAGCGGCCGACGGCATCCTGCACCAGGGGTTCCTGCCGCAGGACGAGTTCGTCGCCCGGCTGCGGCGGTATCCGTACGCGGTGCTGGCGACCAGTCCGCTCGACGGGGACGCGGCCGACGAGACGGCCGGCGCGCGGGCGATCGCCCGGCTCAGCCTGCCGAGCCGGCTGCCGTTCATCCTGGCCGCCACGCACACCCCGGTGGTGGTGGTCGGCAGTCCGGAGACGACCGCGGCGCGGTTCGTCGAGCGGTTCGACCTGGGCGGCACCTGCCCGTACGCGGCGGCCCCCCTGAAGGCCGCCGTCGCCCGGCTGACCGATCCGGCCCGGCAGCGGGCCGCCCGCGGGCGGGCCGCCCGGCTCGCGCCGGGCTTCTCGGCTGCCCCGGTGGTCGATTGGATCTGGGAGTCGCTCGCGCTCGGCCGCCCGGTCGACGACCGGTTCGAGCGGCTGATGCCGCGGCGGCCGGACGAGGGCGGGGCCGCCCGCCCGGCCGCCTGACCGCTTTCTTTGTGGAGTGCTCTCATGAACGTCCTGCTCTCGCCCCTGCGCCGCGTCGGCCGGCTCGCCGCCAAGCCGGTGCGGTTCGTCCGCCGGCTGCGCCAGATGAACGTCCTGCTCGCCGCCGCGGCCGCGCGGGACGAGCACCGGCACCAGCAACTGCTGGCCGCGGTCGCCGACCTCGGCCGCCGGCAGGACCAACTGGCCGAGCAGACCGCGTGGCAGCTCGAACAGGCGCGGCAGCACCAGTCGAACAAGCTGCAGCTGCTGGCCGGGCTGATCGGCCGGCTGTCGCCGGTGGAGCAACTGCGGCTGGCGTACCCGTGGCCGGCGGTGCGGCCGGCGGTGCCGCCCAGCCGCCGCGGGTGGGACGGCGGCGGCCGCGACCTGGTCACCCGCCGGCTGGTCGCCAACAACGTCAAGGTGGTGCTCGAGGTCGGCTCGTTCCTCGGCCTCTCGACCCGGCTGTGGCTGGACGCGGTGCCGGACGCGGTCGCGGTGTGCATCGACCCGTGGTTCGACCGGTACGACGACGACTCCGGGTTCCGCCACTGGCCGGACGTGGTCGGCAAGAACATCTACCACCTGTTCCTGTCGAGTAACTGGGAGTACCGCGACCGCATCGTCCCGGTCCGCGGGCTCAGCCCGGCCATGCTGGACGTGGTCGCCGACCTGGGGGTGAAGCCCGACCTCATCTTCATCGACGGGCTGCACGACTACGACTCGGTCACGACCGACATCGAGACGTGCCACCGGCTGTGGCCGGACGCGATCCTGACCGGCGACGACTGGACGCACGACAAGCACACGTTCCCGCCGCGGGCGGTGCGCGAGGCGGTCGAGGACTTCGCCGCCAGGAAGGGCTGGCGGGTGGACGCCCGCGACAACACCTGGGCGCTGGACCGGTGACCGCGGCGTGCCGAACCGAAGTCAACCGCCGTTGAGCAGCCGACGGCGGTTGACGCTCGCCCCGCGGGCCGCGAAGATGTCATCACCTCCCACCCGCGATCCCCCCACCCAGCAGGCTGCCATGACCCCGGTTCGTATCGCTCTCGCTGCGTTGATCTGGAGTGCCACCGCGACGGCCGGCGACTGGCCGCAGTGGCAGGGGCCGAACCGCGACGGCCACTCGGCCGACACCGGCCTGCTCGACACGTGGCCCGCGGCCGGGCCGAAGCTGCTGTGGTCGCACACCGACCCGGACAAGATCGGCACCGGGTACGGCACGCCGGCGGTGGTCGGCGACAGGATGTACATCATCGGCGCCGACGGGGCCAAGCAGACGGCCGGCGAGTTCGTCACCTGCCTCGACCTGAAGGACGGCAAGCAGGTCTGGCGGCGGGCGCTCGCCACCACGCCGGGCAAGTTCAACGACGGGTGGGGCGGCGGGCCGCGGTCCACCCCGACGGTGGACGGCGACGCGGTGTACGTCCTCGGCTCGACCGGCGACCTCGCCTGCCTCGGCGCGGCCAAGGGCGACGTCCGGTGGACGAAGAACCTGGTGAAGGACTTTGGCGGGGCCATCCCGACGTGGGGCTACAGCGAAAGCCCGCTCGTGGACGGCGACAAGTTGCTCGTCACCCCGGGCAACAAGGGCGGGATCGTGGCCCTCAACAAGAAGACCGGCGCCCAGGTGTGGCACTGCAAAGAACTGACCGACGGGGCCGGGTACTCGTCCATTCTCGTCACGGAGGTCGGCGGGGTGCGGCAGTACGTCACCCAGACGATGGCGTCTGGCGTCGGGGTGCGGGCGAGCGACGGCAAGCTGCTGTGGAAGGTCGGGTCGATCGGCCGCCGGACCGCGGTCATCCCGACCCCGGTGCTCCACGACGGGTACGTGTTCTTCACCGCCGGGTACGGGGCCGGGTGCGAGTGCTTCAAGCTGGAGAAAGACGGCGACGGCACCAAGGCGACCGAGGTGTACACGAAGAACAAGGTGGTCGCCAACCACCACGGCGGGGTGGTGCGGGTGGGCGACTACATCTACGGCCACAGCGACAGCACCGGGTGGGTGTGCTTCGACATGAAGAAGGGCGGCGACGAGCCGGTGTGGCAGAACAAGGGCGTCGGTAAGGGGTCGGTGAGCCTGGCCGACGGGTTCCTGTACTGCTACGCCGAGGGCGACGGCACGCTGGGCCGCGTCAAGGCGACCGAGAAGGGGTATCAAGAGTCCGGCCGGTTCACCGTCCCGCAGAAGAGCAAGCTGCGGCCGGGGCAGGGGAAGGTGTGGGCGCACCCGGTCATCGCCAACGGCCGGCTGATCCTGCGCGACTACGAGATGCTGTTCGTCTACGACATCAGCAAGCCGAAGGCGTGACCGGGCTGGCGGCGCGGCGGGGCGAATCGGGATAGATGCGCCCCGCGCCGTCGGTATACCATCGGCACCCTCCCGGAGATGCCGACATGCTGGAAGTTGCCGACGCACTCGCCGCCGTTCTCGCCCGCGCGAAGCCGCTCAAGACCGAGTACGCGGCGCTCACCACCGCGGCGCTCGGGCAGGTGCTCGCCGCCGACATCACCGCCGACCTCGACTCCCCGCCGTTCCCCAAATCGCTCCGCGACGGCTACGCGGTCCGCGCCGCCGACTGTACACCGAACGCCGAACTCCGGGTGGTCGAGGAGGTGCCGGCCGGGAAGTTCCCGACCAAACCCGTCGGCCCGGGCGAGGCGGCGCGCGTCTTCACCGGCGCGCCGCTGCCCGACGGGGCCGACGCGGTCGTCATGCAGGAGGACGCGCACCCCGCGGGCGACCGCGTCCGCATCGCCGACGCCGGCGTGAAGCCGCGGCAGTGGGTGTACGCGCGGGGCACGGAGATGAAGGCCGGGGCGGTCGTGCTGGCCGCCGGGACGCCGATCAACCCGGCGGCGTTCGGCGTGCTGGCGGCCGTGGGCAAGACCGCGGTGCCGGCGTACCCGTTCCCGCGGGTCGGCATCGTCGTCACCGGCGACGAACTCATCGAAGCGAACATGAAGCCCCGGCCGGGGCAGATCCGCAACTCCAACGGGCCGATGCTCGCGGCGCAGGCGGTGCGCGGCGGCGGCCTGCCGCGCTACCTCGGCATCGCCCGCGATGACTTCGCCATCACGAAATCGCTGATCGGCGAAGGGCTGGAGGTGTCCGACGTGGTCTTGGTCGCCGGCGGGGTGTCGGTGGGCGACTACGACCTCGTGCCGAAGGTGCTCGACGCGCTGGGCGTCACGACGCACTTCCGCGAGGTGCGGGTGAAGCCGGGCAAGCCGCTCTTGTTCGGCACCGGGCCGCAGGGGCAGTTGGTGTTCGGCCTGCCGGGCAACCCGGTGAGCGCGTTCGTGGCGTTCGAGCTGTTCGTCCGCCCGGCGGTCCGAATCCTGGGTGGACACGCGGAGGCCGGTCCGCGCACAATCCGGCTGCCGCTGGCCGCGCCGGTGGCGGAGACCAACGACCGGCCGACGTACCGGCCGGCGAAGCTGGAGTGGGGCGAGGGCGGGTGGCAGGTCCGGGCGCTGCCGTGGACCGGCTCGCCGGACCTCGTCGGCGCGCAACCGGCCGACGCGCTGCTGGCGCTGCCCGCCGGCGACACCCGCGCCGACCGCGGCGGTGTCATGGACGTGATCGTTTTGTGAGTCATTAGTCCATAGTCCATAGCCCCCTGTTGAGTTCGTCCGTTCAGCGGGTAACGAATCTAGAAACTAAGGACTAAGGACCATGGACTATGGACTAATGACCCCCCAGAAGGAGTCCGCGTGAAGCCGTGCGTGTTCGTGCCCGCGGTCGCCTCCGGGGTGCTCCTGTGGACGGCGTTCTTCCCGCTCGACCTCGGGCCGGTCGCGTTCGTCGCGCTGGTGCCGTGGCTGACGCTGGTTCGTGCCCCGGTGTCGAACCGGCGGCGGTACTTCGCCGCGTACGTGGGCGGGGTCACGTTCTTCGCGCTCGCGGCGCAGTGGGTGCGCGTCGCCCACCCGATGATGTACCTGTCGTGGCTCGGGCTGGCGGTCGTCATGCCGCTATTCTGGCTCGTCGCGCTCGATCTACTGCGGCGGCTGGACTGGGTCGGCGTGCCGCTCGCACTCGCGGTGCCGGCGGCGTGGGTCGCACTCGAATACGCACGGATGCACTTCCCGACCGGGTTCCCGTTCCTGAAAAGCGTCGGCGCGTACCAGATGATCGGGTTCGGGTGGTACTTCCTCGGCTACACGCAGCACCACTTCGCCCAACTGATCCAGATTGCAGACCTCGGCGGGGTGTACGCGGTGTCGTTCGTGGTGGCGGCGGTGAACGGCGCGCTGGCCGGGATCGCGATGGGCAACCCGGCGGTGCTGCGGGTGCTGCGGTGGGAGCCGCCGACAGAGCCGTGCTGCGCCCGCTGCGCGACGGTCGGCACCGGGCTGGCGATGTCGCTGCTGTGCGCCTCCGTCGGCTACGGGTTCATGCGGCTCGACCACCCGGCGTTCGCCGACGGGCCGTTGGTCGCTGCTATCCAGGGTGACGTCGCGCAGAGCGACAAGATGTCGCGCGGCGGGTCGCTGAAGCAGCAGTATAGCCGGCAGTTCCGGGCCGCGTTCGAGCAGGTGCCGCGGCCGGACCTGATCGTGTGGCCGGAAACCTGTTACTGGGAGGACTGGTTCGAGGCGGCCCCCGGTGCCGGCCGCGACGGCCTTTCGGAGCGCGACCGCCGCAACCTCGACGACGCCGACGAGCACTTCCGCGGGGTGCGGTGGGCGGTGCCGATCGTGTTCGGGCTGAGCGGGCACGAGTGGGACGGCCGCAGGATGTGGAAGTACAACTCGGCGCTGATGGTCGGCCCGCACCTGCCGGACCCGGTCCGCTACGACAAGATGCACCTCGTCCCGTTCGGCGAGTACGTGCCGCTGGGCGAGGAACTGCCGTTCATGAAGGCGTTCACGCCGTACAAGCACGACTACTCGTGCCGCCCCGGCGAGCGGTGGACGCGGTTCCCGCTCGTCGCGAAGGACGGGCGCACGTTCACATTCGGGTGCCTCATTTGTTACGAGGATTCGGACACATACCTGGCCCGGCAGTACGTGGCGAGCGAGCCGGTCGATTTCCTGGTGAACATCTCGAACGACGGGTGGTTCGACGGCACCGAGGAGCACGAGCAGCACCTCGCGATTTGCCGCTTTCGCGCGGTCGAGGCGCGGCGGTCGGTGGTGCGGGCGGTGAACATGGGGATTTCGGCGGTGATCGACCCGGACGGCCGCGTCGTCGCGCTGCCGAACCCCGACTGGGGCAAGTCGAAGAAGGTCGAAGCCGTCGTGGCGCACGCCGTGCCGCTGGACGGCCGTGGGTCGCACTACGCGGCGTGGGGCGACTGGGTGCCGACGGCGTGCTGGGCCGCGGCGCTGGTCGCGCTGGTGCTGACGGCGCGGAAGAGGGTGTGATCTGGTGGCACAGGCTTTCCAGCCTGTGCGCCGTGTCGCCCCGCGCACAGACAAGAATGTCTGTGCCACCGGAAGGCAGCAAGGAGGCCGCCGATTCGCATCGCATCGCTTCTGGCGCGCCCGCGCCTGCTGGTCGGCGGGTGGTGCCTGTTCCTGTTCCTGTACGGGGCCGACGCCGGGCCGCTGTACCGCACCGAGGCGCTGCGCGCGATCATCGGCCGCGAGTGCCTCGGCGGGCAGTGGCTCTACCCCGTCCTGTACGGCGAGCCGTTCCTGACCAAGCCGCCGGGGCACTACGCGGCCGTCGGGCTGGCGAGCCTGCCGTTCGGCGCGGTGACCGCCGCAAGCGCGAGACTGCCGTCGGTGCTGGCCGCGACCGCCGCCGTGTTTTTGATGCACGGGCTGTTCCGCCGCGTGCTCGGCGACCGCTCTGCGCTGCTGATGGCGCTGCTGATGCCGTGCTCCATCCTGTGGCTGGACAAGGTGCCGAGCGCCGAGATCGACATGACGCTCGTCGGCTGGGTGACGGCGGCCAACGTGCTGCTGTTCTACGCCCTCGCAGCGGAAGCCCGGGGGCTGCGATCCCTGAGTTTGTGGGTCGGCGCGCTGCTGTGCGTGGCGTGCGGAACCCTCACGAAGTGGACGGCCCCGGCGTTCTTCTACCTGACGGCATTGCCGCTGCTGGCGTGGCGGAATCAACTGCACCTGCTGTTCGGCTGGCGTCATTTGTGCGCGGCGGGCGTCGCGGCGTGCGTGCTGGCCGTGTGGGCGTTCGCCGTAGTTCAGCAGGTGGGCGTGGATGCGCTGTCGAACACGCTTCAGAAGGAAGTGGCGTACCGGTTCGCGCCGAAGGCGAGCAAGGGCTACCCGTGGGCGGAACTGGCGACGTACCCGCTCGCTGTGGTCGCCGCGCACCTGCCGGTGGCGGCGTTCGCGCTCGTCACGTTTCGCCGGCGTTTCTGGGAAGGGCTGGACGACCGCGGGCGGTTGCTGTTCCAGTTCCTGCACTGCTGGACGTGGCCGAACCTGCTGTTCTGGACGCTGGTGCCGAACCACAACGTCCGGTACGCGCTGCCGATGAGCGCCGGGCTGATGGGGCTGGGGGTGATGGGACTGTTGTGCCGCAGACCCACCCCCCAGCCCCCTCCCTGCAGGGAGGGGGAGCCAGCCATTGACAATCCTTCGACGTTGTCGGCGCGCGAAGCGTCTTGCTCCCCCTCCCTGCAGGGAGGGGGCTGGGGGGTGGGTTCTTACGCCGTCGCCTTCCTCCTCCTGTGGGTCGTCGCCAAAGTCGCGTTCGTGGAAGTCGTGATCCCGCGGCGCACCGACGGTCGCGACGCGGAGATGACCGCCGCCGAACTGCGTGCCCGCGTCCCCGCCGGGCGGCCGCTGTACGCCCTCAAGCTCAAGGACGAGGGCGTCACGTTCTATTACGCCCGGCCGGTCGTGAAGTGGCACGACCCGCACACCTTGCCCCCGGGCGCGTTCGCGCTGCTCATCCGGCAGGAGTGGGAAGATCGCGCTGCGTTCGGCCCGCTCGATCTGGTAGCATGTATGCACGACCAGCAGGGCGACCCGATTTACCTCGTGACGGTACGATGAGCGCCGCACCGCAAATCGCCGCCCCGCCGACGTTCACCGTCACCCAACTGACGGCGCAGGTGCGCGCGGCGGTCGAGGCGAAGTTCCAGTCGGTGTGGGTGGTCGGCGAGGTGAGCGGGTTTACACGCGCGTCGAGCGGGCACTGGTACTTCACCCTCAAGGACGCCGGCGCGCAGATCAAGACCGTCGCGTTCCGCGGGATCAACCTGCGGCTGCGGTTCGACCCGCGCAACGGCATGGAGATCGTCGCCCGCGGCCGGCTCACCGTGTACGAGCCGAAGGGCGAATACCAGTTCGTCGTCGAGGAGATGCACCCGAAGGGCGTCGGGGCCGCCGACCTCGCGCTGCGGCAGCTCAAGGAGCGCTTGCTGGCGAAGGGATACTTCGACCCGCGGCGGAAGAAGGCGCTGCCGAAGCCGCCGGCCCGCGTCGCGCTCGTCGCCAGCGCCACCGGGGCCGCGGTGCGCGACATGATCGAGGTGTTCGCCCAGCGGTGGCCGTTCACCGAAGTCATCGTCCGGCCGACGCGCGTGCAAGGGGAAGGGGCGGCGCGCGATGTGGCGGTCGCGGTGAAGCAACTCAACTGGCTGACCCGCAACAACCGACTGCGGTTCGACGCCATCATCCTCGGCCGCGGCGGCGGCAGCGCCGAAGACCTGTGGGCGTTCAACGAGGAGCAGGTCGCCGACGCGGTGTTCGAGTCGCGCATCCCGGTCGTCTCGGCCGTCGGGCACGAGACCGACGTGACCGTCGCCGACCTGGTGGCCGACCACCGGGCCGAGACGCCGACCGCGGCCGTCGTCGCCCTCACCCCCGACCGCCGCGAGGTGATGGCCGCCCTCCGCGCGATGCGGGCGCGGATGGCCGACGCCGCCGAACGCCGGGTTCGGCTGCTGCGGCAGCGGTTGGATCAGATGGCGACCCGGCCGGCGCTGCGGCGGCCTCTCCAGCGCGTCCACGACCTCGAACAGCGGCTCGACGACCTCGCGGCGCGGCTGAACCGCGCCGCCCGGCTGCGGCTGACTCTCGCGGGGCAGAAACTGGCCGCCGTTTCCGCCCGACTCGAAACGCTCAGCCCCTTGCAGGTGCTGGCCCGCGGTTATAGCCTGACGCACACGGCCGACGGCACGCTGGTGCGCGCGGTGGACGACCTGCGCCCCGGTGACCTGCTGCTGACTCGCGTCGCCGGCGGGCGGGTTCGCTCGCTCGTCACCGACACCGAAGCCGCCGACCCCACGACCCCGGGCGGGTGACGCCGTTCGGACTTCCTGACGCCCAGGGATGGGACGCGAGCCGATGCCCGACCCCACCGACCCGCCACAGTTTGAGCAGGCACTGGCCGAACTCGATGGCATCCTGCGCGAACTCGAAGACGGCGGCACCACGCTCGAAGACGCCCTCGGCCGCTACGAGCGGGGCGTCGCCCTGCTGCGGCAGTGCTACGGTCAACTCCGCGACGCCGAGCAGCGGGTGCGCGTGCTCGCCTCTGTCACGGAAGACGGCACCGCCGACCTCAAGCCGTTCGACCACGTCGCCTCGATCGAAGCGGCCAAAGCGGCCGTTCGCAAGCCCGTTAAAGTACCTGATCCAGGAATACCCGAATGAAATCGGGATCATCTACCACTGACGCCGAAAGTCGGGTAGCTTTGCCGCACAAAGTTGCTAACATGGCGTCTCCGGCCGTGTCCCCGCGAGCGGATGCGGAGTCGGCGTCCGATCGGCTGTTGGCGGACCTGAAGCCGCGCCAGGCCGCGATCGACGACGCGCTGGGCGTGTGGCTGGCGCGGGTGACGGCGGGCGGGCCGGCGGCGGTCCACGAGGCGACCGCGTACAGCCTGTTCGCCCCGGGCAAGCGGTTGCGGCCGCTGCTGGCGGTGCTGGCGTGCGAGGCGGTCGGCGGCACGCTCGAACTGGCGTTGCCTTCGGCGTGCGCGGTGGAGATGATTCACACGTACTCGCTGATCCACGACGACCTGCCGGCGATGGACGACGACGACCTCCGCCGCGGGCAGCCGACGTGTCACAAGAAGTTCGGCGAGGCGCTGGCGATTTTGGCGGGCGACGCGCTCCTGACCGGCGCGTTTCAGGTACTGGCCGAGGGTTACGCGCCCAAAACCGCTGCGGTTAGCTGTTTAGAATTGGCGAAGGGAGCCGGGGCGGTCGGGATGGTCGGCGGGCAGGTGATCGACCTGCAGGCCGAAGGCAAGGTCGGGGGCACGCCGCCGGAAGGGCTGGCCGCGCTCGAAGACCTGCACGCCCGCAAGACCGGGGCGCTGTTCCGCTCGTCGCTGCGGCTGGGGGTGTTCGCGGCGCAGGCCGAGCGGCCGCAGGGGGCCGACCCGCAGGCGCTGGCGGCCGCCGACGAGTACGCCGCGGCGTTCGGGCTGCTGTTCCAGGTGACCGACGACCTGTTGGATGTCGAAAGCACGGCCGACAAAGCCGGCAAGCGGGTGGGCAAAGACGCCGCCCGCGGGAAGCTCACCTACCCGGGACTCCTCGGCATCGAGGAGAGCCGGAGGCGGGCTTCCGAACTGGGCCAGACGGCGACCGCGGCGGCCGAACGACTCGGCAGCCCGCTACTCGCCGCGCTGGCCCAGTACGTGGTGCAGAGGGATCGATAGGACGAAATCCCAAAGTCCAAATGACAAATCGCAAACAAATAGCACGGTTTTTGTTTCGTTTGTGATTTGTCTCTTGAGATTTGGGATTTACCCCGAAGGGGTTGCCATGACCGCCAAACTACTACCTCAGATCACGTCACCGCGCGACCTGCAAACGCTCTCGGACGAGCAACTGCAGACCCTCACGCACGAGATCCGCGACGAGCTGATCCGCGTCCTCACCACGCGGCCGGCGCACTTCGCCAGCAACCTCGGGGTGGTCGAACTGACACTCGCCCTGCACCTCACCTTCGACTTCGCGAAGGACAAGGACCGGCTCATCTGGGACACCGGGCACCAGATCTACCCGCAGAAGCTCATCACCGGCCGGTACGACCGGTTCCACACCATCCGCACCAAGGGCGGGCTGATGGGCTTCCCGCACCCGGGCGAGAGCGAGTACGACCTGTTCATGACCGGCCACGCCGGGTGCAGCGTCAGCACCGTCAGCGGGCTGAAGGCCGGCGACGACCTCCTCGGCCGCACCGACAACCACGCGGTCGCGGTCATCGGCGACGGCGCGTTCCCGTCCGGGATCGTGTTTGAAGCCCTCAACAACATCGGCGGGCTGAACCAGAACGTCATCGTCGTGCTGAACGACAACAAGATGTCCATCTGCCCGCGCACCGGCGGCATCGGCAAGTACCTCGACCAGTGCCGGATGACCGGACTGTACCAGGGCGGCAAGCGGCGGCTGAACCAGATCCTGAACAACGTGCCGCTCATAGGGGACGCGGCCCGCTCGTCGCTCGAAGCGCTCCGCGACGGCCTCAAGGCGTGGCTCAAGGACGGGATGCTGTTCGAGGAGTTCGGCTTCCGCTACTTCGGGCCGGTCGATGGGCACGACCTGCCGACCCTGCGCAAGATTCTGAAGGATTTGAAGGGCCAGAAGGGGCCGATCCTTCTGCACGTGCTGACGAACAAGGGGCACGGCGTCCCGCAGGCGGCGGAAGACCCGGTGACGTACCACACCCCGCCGGTGTTCGAGCAAGTCGGCCCCGATCGCGCGATCGTGTCCCTCAAGAAAGGCGGTGCGAAGGCGTACACGGATGCCGTCAGCTTCGCGCTGCACCAGGCGATGCAGGACGACCCGAAGGTGACCGTGATGACGGCCGCCATGTGCCAGGGGAACAAGCTCGAAAAGGTCCGCGAGGACTTCCCCGACCGGTTCTTCGACGTCGGCATCTGCGAGTCCCACGCGGTCGCGTTCGCGGCCGGGATGGCGAAGGCCGGCGCGAAGCCGGTGGTGGACATCTACAGCACGTTCCTCCAACGCAGCTTCGACCAGATTTTCCAGGAAGTGTGCCTGCAGAACTTGCACGTCGTATTCTGCATGGACCGCGCCGGGCTGACCGGGCCGGAGGGGCCGACGCACCACGGGGTGTTCGACATCCCGTACATGCGGATGTTCCCGAACATGGTGCTGATGGCCCCGGGCGACGAGGCCGACGTGCAGCCGATGGTCAAACTGGCGCTCAAACACACCGGCCCGATCGCGATCCGCTACCCGAAGTGCAACCTGGAGCGCGTCGAGCGGTCGCGCCCGGTCGAGCCGGTCGAGTTCGGCAAAGCCGAAGTAATCGAGTGGGGCGAAGACGGATGCTTCGTCGCCTTCGGCACGCTGCTGTCGAACTGCGTCGCCGCGGCGAAGAAGCTGCGCGCGGAAGGCATTCACATGGGTGTGATCAACGCCCGCTTTGTGAAACCGCTCGACAAGGACACGATCCTGCGGGCGATCGAGACCCTTCCGCTGGTCGTAACGGTCGAGGAAGGGACCGTCGAGGCCGGGTTCGGCTCCGCGGTGCTGGAGGCGGCGAACGCGGTGGGTCTAGACGCCCGGCACGTGGTCCGGCGCGGCATCCCGGACAAGTTCATCGAGCACGGCGAGCGCAACGAACTGCTGGCCGACTGCGGGCTGAGCGTCGACGCGCTGGTGGAACTGGTCCGCGAGAGCCGCACGGCCGAAGCGGTGAAGTGAGTTTCGCGGCCCGGGGTTAAACGACCTCACGAGCCGCGACCGCAAGGGAGCGGGGCTACGACACGCCCGTGTGCAGCCGAAACTGCGGTAGCAGGTGAGGCGCGGCACACGGGCCGAACGGAGTGTCGTAGCCCCGCCCCCTTGCGGTCGCGGCTCGCTGTCGTTGGCCGAGCTACCCTTCGCCTTCCCAGTCGCCGCGCTGGATGTTGCGGTTGCGCCCGCGGCCCTTTTTCCGCTTCTTACTGCGGTTGGCACTCGGCGGTGGTGCGATCAGCTCGGGCACCCATTCCGCGGGCGGTGAGAGCGGGAGAAGTGGGAGCGGTCGGCGGACACGTGGCGCCGCAAGGAATCTCGGCGGAGGAACCTGCGGCGGCGGGTGCAGTCGCCAGTTTTCCAGACTCTCGGCGGGCGTCAGCGCGAATGGAGTGCCGCGCGCGGCGTGGTTCAGCGCCTCGGTGAGCGTGTCGCAGTAGCGGGCACTTCGGCAGCAGGACTCGCAGCGGCGAACCCGCGGGTCGTCGGTCGGCGTGAGCCGGTCCCAGCGGCTCGGGCAATCGAGTTGGTGCTGCTCGCGACAGCCGTTCAGAGCCGAGCGGCTGACGACGGTGAGCCAGAGAGGATCGAGCCGGGCGGCGATCAGGCGGAGGTTCCAGAGGACGGCGAAGCGGTTCTTTCGCTCGTCGCTCATCCGCAGCTCGAGGCGGATGAACTGCGACTTCGTTCGGCAAATCGGCTCGTCCTGCTCGTCGAGCCAGTCGGCAAAAACCAGACGGGCGACATCGTCGGCGGGCGTGTGGCGGATCGCGGCCAAGAAGCCGGCTTCGTCGTGCATAGGCACTCCGGGGTGTCGTGCGGAACGTCGGACACGTCCCTCACGACACCTGAACGCTGGCTCGGGTTCACTCCATCTTCTTCGTGCCCGGCGGCGGAGTCTTGGGCGCGGCGGTCGGGGGCGGGTTCGGACTCGCCGGCGCGGGCTTCGAGGTCGGCTCGCCGCCGCACCCGGCCGCCAAGGAGGCCAGCAGGAGAACGGCGGCGGCGCGGCGCAGGAGATTAGAAGTCATAGTTGATCACCAGGCCGTCGTTGCGGCAGCCGAGCCACTTGATCGTCGCCGGGTCGGCGCTCTGGCGGAAGAACCGCACGCTCCCGTCGCCGAACCCGAAGTACGCCCCGCCGAAGTGCCGGCTGCCGAACGCCTGCGGGGCCGTCCCGTTGATCTGCGCCGACGTGTTGTCCAGGTGCCACATGTTGTCGCTGATCCGCACCCCGCACCCGACCGCCGGGTCCGGGCTGCAGTAGTAGCCGGTGTGCCCGGCCCAGATCGCCGCCCACTTCCGCCGCGTCTTCTCCTGCTCGAAGATGCACTCCCCGACCACCACCGTGTTGCTCGTCCCGTCGGTGATCGCAGTGAACGTCACCTTGCTGTTCTGCCACATCACCCCGTTGCGGTCCTCGTTGGCGTAGAAGAACCCGCTGCTGTCGGTGCCGCACACCGCCCGGTAGTTCGACAGGCCCAACTGCCGGTCGGCCTCCTCCTGCCGGAACGGGTTCTGGTCCGGGGCCGGGTCCGACGGGCAGCGGAACACCGACAGCCGCGTCTGCGTCAGCGGGGTGGCGGTGATCGTCGCGTAGTTCACCTGCGGGCCGAACGGGTTCACGTCCGGGTTCAACTGCTTGTACAGATTGTCCTGCTCGACGTACGGCAGGATGAGCGTGCCCCAGCCCCAACCCGGGAACAGGTCGCTCGTGTTCTTGGCGTCGTTCTTGATTGCCGGCGGGTAGTACCCGTACACCCCGGCGTAGTTGTGCATGCCGATGATCAACTGCTTGAGGTTGTTCGAGCACTTCATCCGGGCCGCCGCTTCGCGGACCTTCTGAACGGCCGGCAGTAGCAACCCGATCAGGATGGCGATGATCGCAATGACGACCAGCAGTTCGATCAGCGTAAAACCAGACGGGCGGCGGCTCGACGGGGGTGCGTGATCGCACCGCGAACAGGCGTGGATGCGGAACATGGATAAAACTCCGGGCGAGGACCGGAAGGTGACGCCGAGGTCGCGAGTGCTCGGCGTGAGGGAGAGATGAGCCGTTGATGAGCGTACCCGCGTGGAAACCGGCACGTCAAGCGATAAATTCTTGCCGAACACAAGTTCCAAGACACAAACGGCAGAAAGTTTTGTGAACAAAATTCCAAAAATTTCCCCCGCGGGCGGTTGACTCGGCGAAAATAACGCGCAAACTCAATTGGTGGCATTTTGGACATTATTGCCCGGCGTTGTGCCAGGTCTGGGCGCTGAATCCGGAGGTGGTGGCGACCGATCTAAGCGTCGTGAGCGGCCGCGTGCCGCTACAATATCCCAGGCCCTTTCCGGTCCCCGACGATGAAAGCGACCATGTCCCGCGACCCCTACGAGGTGCTCGGCGTCTCGAAGTCCGCGACCGCCGAGGAGATCAACAAGGCGTACCGCAAGCTGTCGAAGAAGTACCACCCGGACCGCAACCCCGGCGACAAGGAGGCCGACGCCAACTACAAGGAAGTGCAGGCGGCGCACGACATTCTGGGCGACGCGACCAAGAAGGCGCAGTTCGACCAGTTCGGGTTCGCCGGCGGGCAGGGCGGTTTCCCGGGCGCCGGCGGGTTTCCCGGCGGCGGTTTCCCGGGCGGCCCGGGCGGCGGGGCGTCGTTCGACCCGGCCGCGGCGCAACAGTTGTTCGACCTGTTCGGCGGCGGGATGGGCGGCGGCCCCGGCGGCGTCGATCTGAACGACCTGTTCGGCGGCGGGCGGAAGAAGGCCCGCGGTCCGCGCGGGAATCGGACCGCCGCGCCGGTCGAGTCGGAGGTGGTCGTGCCGTTCGACGTCGCGGCCAACGGCGGCAGCGTGGCGATGGAGATCGACGGCCGCCGCATCGACGTCAAGGTGCCGGCCGGCATCGAGGAGGGCAAGAAACTCCGCGTCCCGGCGGCCGCGACCGGCGGCGCCGAGGTGCTGCTCAAGGTGAAGATCGCCCCGCACCCGTACTTCCGTCGCGAGGGTAACGACGTCTACCTCGACGTGCCGGTGAGCATCGCCGAGGCGGTGTTGGGCGCGAAGGTGGATGTGCCGACGCTCGACGGCACCAAACTGACGGTCACCGTGCCGCCGGGCACAAGCGGCGGGCGGAAGTTGCGGCTTCGCGGCAAGGGCATCGCCGGCGGCGATCAGTATTTGGTGTTCAAGGTGGAAGTGCCGGCCGGGCCGGTGGACGACGAGAGCCGCAAGCTGATCGAGGAGTTCGCCAAGAGGAACCCGCAGAGTGTGCGGGCGAACTCGCCGTGGGCGTGATCGGGAGAAATCCCAAATCACAACAACCAAAATTCAAACAGGAAGAAACCGAGAACCACGCCGAACATCGCGGTCTTGCTCGCTGTCTTCGTTTGGGATTTGTTTTTTGGGATTTGGGAGTTTCGCCATGCCGCTCACGTTCCCGCAGACCCACCGGATGAAGACGCCGGCGGAGTTCGAGCGGTGCTACGCGCGGAAGCGGTCGGCGTCCGACGGGCTGCTCATCGTGTACGCGTGCGAGAACGGCCTGCCGCACCCGCGGCTCGGCTGCTCGGTGTCGCGGAAGGTGGGCAACGCGGTGGTGCGGAACCGGTACAAGCGGCTGTTCCGCGAGGCGTTCCGGCTGTCGCAGCACGACCTGCCGCCGGGGGTGGACGTCATCCTGATCCCGCGGCCCGGCCCGTACCCGGAGTTGGGGACGCTGCGCGACTCGCTGGCGAAGCTGGCGCACCAGGCGGCGCGGAAGTTGGGCGACGCGCGAAGACCTACCCCCCCGGCCCCCCTCCCTGAAGGGAAGAGGGAGAACGGGATTGGCAACTTGCAAACGTCAAGCGGCGCGCAGGACGCGACCCGCGCCGTCACCCCCTTCCCTTCGGGGAGGGGGGCCGGGGGGGTAGGTCCGGCGCGCCCGGAGAGCGGAGGCGCGTCGTGAGGCACCTCCGCTGGCTGTGGCGCGGCCCGGCGCTGGCGGTCGGCGCGCTGATGATCCTGTGCGTGCGCGGCTACCAGAAGTTCATACGCCCGCTGCTGCCGCCGATGTGCCGGTTCCAGCCGGGGTGCAGCGAGTACTTCATCCTGTCGGTGAAGAAGCACGGCCCGGTCTACGGGTGCGCGAAGGGCGCGTGGCGCATCTGCCGGTGCAACCCGTGGGGCGGGCACGGGTACGACCCGCCCTGATATTGATGATTGCAGATTTGTGATTGCAGATTGAAAGGCGTTAACGCAGCATAATTGTCTTTTCAATCTGCAATCATCAATCTGCAATCTCAAATTCCTCTCACTTCTTCCCCTTCGGGTCGAGGTTTGCTTTGAGGTCTTCCTCGGTCACGGCGGACTTCACCCCGTCGGTGGGAACGTCGAGTTTGACGAGCCACAGCATGGCGTTGAGCACGACCTTGCGGAAGTTGTCGTCCTTCCAGTTGCGGTGGAGGTGCCCGCCGGTGAACCCGACGCCGCGACCGCCGTCGGCGCGCTCGGTCGCCCACATCATCGCCTCGGCGCGGCCCTTGGCGTCCTGGATGTGCTTGTACGGGCCTTTCGGGTACACATAGGGGCCGTCGCGCACCGCGTCGGGCGGCACCGCGGACAGGATCGGCGTGACGCCCTTCATGTCGTCGCGGAACCGCATGTTGAAGTACCACTCATCCTTGATGGAGAACGGCCGCACCCCGTTGCAGATCGGGTGCTTGGGGAACTCCTTGAACTCCGGCGACCACATCGGGTTGCACGAGAACTGGTGCTCGTAGTAGCCGCCGAGCCAGTCCTTGAACTCCGGCCCGCCGAGGTCTTTCAGCACCTCGACGCCGTAGTGCATGCACATGAGGCCGACGCCCTTGGCCATCAGCTTGCCGACGCGCTCGAGCCGCTTGTCGCGGACGAGCGGGTGGCCGGCGCTGCCGTCGGCGTAGCACACGATCCCGTCGGCGGTGTCGAGGGCGGAGTCGTCCTTCGGGTAGCCATTGAGGAAGACGACGGTTTCCAGCCCGGGGTAGCCTTTCAGGCACCCGTCGAGCAGGCGGACGCCGGCGTTGAACTCGTGGTCGCCGGGGCCGTGGCTGGGCGTGCCGGCGATCAGCACCAGCTTCTTCGGCTTGCCGTCGGCGCGCAGGCCGGCGGGGAGAAGGGCGGAGGCGGCAGCGGCGGACAGGACGTCGCGGCGGGAGAGCGGCATCGGCGGTTCCTCGGAAAGTAGGTCACTCGCTCCGCGAGTGACGCCCTCGGCTACAACAGACGTTCTTGAGGCCTGTTGTAGCCGAGGGCGTCACTCGCGGAGCGAGTGACCTACTTTACCAGAAGTTACGGCTGCGTGCCGCCGGCGGTCTGAACGGGATTCGGGTTGGCGTCGGGCGCGACCGGGGCGGCGAGTTCGGCCGCCCACGCCACCGACGGGGCGTAGTTCGGGTCGGCCTTCAGCGCGAGCTGGAGTTGAACCTTGCTGGCCTCGGCGTGGCCCATGTGGTCGAGCAGGCCGGCGAGGTTGTGCCGGGCTTGCGCCTCGGGCATGATCTGGGTGAGCGTGGCGAGGGACTCTTCCCACTTCCCGGCGCGGGCCAGGAAGAAGCCCAGGTCTTTCTTGACGGTCCGGTTCTCCGGGTCGAGCTTCAGCGCGTACTCGCACCACGCGACCGCCCCGGCCCAGTCCTTCCACCGCCCGTGCGCGACCGCCACCTCGTGCGCGATCGCGGCGTCGGGGTGGAGCGTCAGGCACTGCTTGTAGTACTCGACCGCCTTGTCCCGCTCGCCGACGCGGGCGTAGAACTGGGCCATCGCCTGCAGCGCGACCTTGTTCTTGGGGTCCTGCTTGAGGGCTTTCTGGTACTGCTTGCGGGCGGCGTCGAGCAACCCTTCCTTGCTCCCCGGAGTGGTCTTCTCGTCCAGCGCCGCGTCCAACTGCACGTTGGCGATGGCGACCAGCGACTCGGGCGACGCCGGCCCCTTCTTGGTCTCGGCCATCTCGACCGGCATCGTCGCCTGCGGCGCGGCACCGCCGCCCCACAGCGACTTGCCGCCGGTGTTGCCGCCGACCGGCATGTTGACCAGCGCCGAAGAGCCGCCGTCCGGCGGCATCGGGCCGATCAGGTTCTGCTGCTTGGTCTTGCAACCGACGGTCGTGACCAGCATACCGCCGACCACGCACCACCGACGAATCGTTCGGCCGTCCATGGCCCACCTATCTGGTGTTTGGTGTTTGGTCTTTTGTGTTTTGTGCTCGCGTCCGGGTCTGTTCAGGGAGTTGAAGTTCCCCGTCAGGGACGAAACACCAAAAACCAAACACCAAACACGAATCAGGTAAATTCAGCGATGAAGCTCGCGGACGCCTCGACCATCAGGTCGCGCGTCAGATGCACGGGATGCCGTCTGTATCGGCAGATGGATTGGACCGTTTCCAGCAAATCGCGGCAGTCCGACGCGCGGGGCGTGCGGCCCTTGGTGTAGTACCGCTCGTACAGGTAGTCGACCGCCGACTGGTCGTAGTTCATGCCTAGCCGCTTGCAGTTGGCCGCGAAGATCCGCTCGTATACGTCCCGCTGTGGTGCCTGGATACCCACCTTGTGCCGGATGCGGCGGAGGAAGGCGTCGTCCACCAGCGCCTTCGGGTCGAGGTTGGTGCTGAAGATGATGAGCTGCTCGAACGGCACCTGGAACTTCTTGCCGCTCGCAACGGTCAGGAAGTCGTGCCGGTCTTCGAGCGGCAGAATCCACCGGTTCAGCAGGTCTTTGGGGCTGACCAACTGGCGACCGAAGTCGTCGATCAGGAAGACGCCGCCGTTCGCCTTGAAGTGAATCGGCGCCTGGTAGAACTTCGACTCGCTGTTGTACTTCAGGTCGAGCATCGGCAGGTTGAGTTCGCCGCCGGTGACGATGACCGGCCGCCGGATGCGCACCCACCGCTGATCGACCGCCCCGGTCGAGAGCAGCTTGCGGACGGTGGCGTCCGAGTCGTCGCCGTACTCGACCGCGGTGTCATCGACCACGTGCAGCGACGGGTCGAACACGGTGATGATGTTGTTGTCCGCGACGAACGCATACGGAATGTAGATGCTGCCGCCGGCGGTGTTCATGAAGTCGCCGATGGCCCGGGCCATCGCCGTCTTGCCGTTGCCCGGCGGGCCGTAGATGAACACCGACCGCCCGCTGATGATCGCGGGGCCGATGTTGTTGAACATCTCCTCTTTCAGGACGAGGTGCCCGAACGGGGCCTTGAGCGCCTCCGGGTAGCAGGTGAGGCCGGTGACCGTCTGCCGGTAGCACTGCTCGACATAGTCCTCGAGCGGCACCGGGGCCGGGCCGACGTACGCGCACTGCTCCATCGCGGCCTTCGCGCGGTCGCGGCCCAGGTCGGTTAAGCTGAACCGGTAGCTCACCTCGCCGACGAGGTCGCCGCCGTCCACCTGGATGAGCTTCTCGTCCTTGAGGAACTTGAGCGGCTCGCGGATCACCTTGAACGGCAGGCACAGGTACTGGCTGAGGTCGCGGCCGATCATCACCCCGCGGGTGTAGATGGTGCGCAGCAGCATGTCGCAGATGAACCCGAGCGTCAGCCCGGACTCCTTCAGCGACTCGGGCATGAGCGGCGCTTCCGGGGCCGGGTTGGTGTCCCAGTCCGATACCGCGACGTGCCGACTCAGGGTCATAAATCACCGAGTGCTGAGTGCTAGGTGCTAAGTGCTGAGTTCAGAGAAAGAAGGGGCGGAGTGGTGCCGGGTGCCTTTCTCAGCACTCAGCACTAAGCACTCAGCACTCATTTCTTCCACTTCCCGCGGGTGATGATGAAGATGCAGACGACGCCGAAGAACAGGGCGGTCATCACCACCCCGTTCTGCTTCTGGAACACGCCTTTCCAGTGCTCAACGAACTGGTACCAGTAGTCGCCCAGGAGCGGCGCGGGGCCGGTGTCGGCGGCCGCGGCAACGCCGGCGGAAGCGGCGACGGCCAGCACGACCAGGAACAGCGGCGCGAGCGTGCGGGAGGTCATGGGTGATTCTCGGTGCGTGGGCGAATTAACTGTAGGACATGAAACGCGGCTGTTCGGCCGTCGAAAGTCGAAAGTCGTAAAGTCGAAGACCGTCACGAATGAAGTCTTCGACTTTACGACTTTCGACTTTACGACTTAAGGCTCACTAGCGACCGGTGCCGCCGCCGGGCGTCTGGCCGCTGTTGTTGATGACCGGGGCGACGGTCAGGTTGGTCGAGCCGCCGGTGCTCAGCGCGCCGATGCCGGCCTGGCCGGTGATGCCGCCGCGGTAGCCGGTGAGCGACGCGCGGTAGGCGGCCGAGACCGGCTCGGCGGCGATGCCCGGGGTGGCCGGGTTGTGGACGTACACCTCGTACGCCACCGGGGCCACCGCCGGCACCGTCCCCAGGTACTTCAGGATCGCCTGCGCCCGCTTGGCGTCCAGCTCGGCCCGCTGGTCGGCGATCGCGTCCGCGTTGGCCTCGGTCACGCCTAGATCGACGGCCGCCTGGATGTACAGCTTCGGGTCGGCCGCCGGGCGGGTGCGGGCGATCGAGTTCAGCTTCTCCGCCCCGGCCGGGGTGAGCTTGTCGGTGCCGGCCTCGAAGTAGTAGTTCCAGATCGTCTGGTTCAGGACGTGGCCGTTGTGGACTTGCTGGGCGAAGGGGGCGATAACCGCCTGCCGGGCGGCGTGGTTGTACCGCTCCGGGTAGCACGGGTCGACGTAGTTCCGCCAGTGGTCGCCGATCGGCCCGTGGCCCTCGCCGCGGGCGGCGTGCCCGCCGCCGGTGGTCACGCACCCGACCGAACCGAACCCGCTCGTCAACAGGGCCGCCGCGGCGGCCGCTCGCATCGTCCGGGTCATCGCATCTCCTCCTTGAGAACCGAATCCGGGGGCGTCCTGCCCCAGGTCGTCATTAGTCCTTGGTCATTAGTCATTAGTCGCCGGTCGATCGCTGATGACCAAGGACTAATGACTAATGACGACCTCAGCCCTTCAACAGGTTCTTCGTGATCTGGATGGCCGCCGGGCCGACCAGCACCACGAAGATGGCCGGGAAGATGAACAGCACCAGCGGGAAGATGAGCTGGACCGCCGTCTTCGCCGCCTTCTCCTCCGCCAACTGCCGGCGGCGGGTCCGCATGCTGTCCGACTGCACCCGCAGCGCCTGGGCGATCGAGGAGCCGAACCGGTCGGCCTGGATCAGGATCGCCGCCAGGCTGCGGACGTCATCGACCCCCGTCCGCACGCCCAGGTCGTGCAGCACCTCGCGCCGCGGGCGGCCCATCTGGAGCTGCAGGTTGGCCAGCGAGAACTCCTCGCAGATGATCTTCGCGTGCCCCTTCATCTCCTCGGTCACCTTCCGCAGCGCCGCGTCCAGCCCCAGCCCGGACTCGACGCACACCACCAACAGGTCCAGCGCGTCGGGCAGGGTCAGGAAGATCTCCTTCTGCCGGGTGCTCTTCAGGTGCCCGAGCACGAACTGCGGCAGGTAGAACCCCAGCCCGGCACACGCTACGATCCATTGCATCGACTTCAGGGTGAACCCGTCTTTGATCAGGAAGACTAAAACGGCCGGGACGAGGAACACGGCCAGGCAAACTACGCGGATCCCGTGGTATACGGCGGCCGCGTTCTCGCTCCGGAACCCGGCGTTGGCCAGCTTCACGCGGAGCGAGTTCTTCTCCCCCTCGTTCTGCGGCTCCATCACCCCGCCCAGGTTCGAGAAGGCGTCCTTCAGCCCCTTGAACCGGCCGCGGCTCTCGGACTGGCCCATCTCGATCTCGACCAGCGACTTCGGCCGCCCGATCTTCTCCAGCCGCTCCTCCGCCTGGCTGTTGCGGTTGGAGATGAGCGACAGCAGCCAGAAGGTGCCCGCCACGATGGTGACGAACACGAACAGCGGGGTCAGCTCCTCGGCGGACAGGAACGCGAACAGTTCCACGGGTATGCTCCAGTTTTCAGTTGTCAGTTCTCAGTTGTCAGTCAGCGCACACCGACGATCCGCGTGGTCGTGTCCGGTTCCCGGGTTCGACTGAGAACTGACCACTGACCACTGACAACTTCTCAAACCTTGATGTCCACGATCTTCTTGATGGCGTAGGAGCCGATCAGCATCAGGATGATGGCCCCGATCGACATCTTCTGGCCGAGCGGGTCCTTCCACAGCAGCTCGATGTAGTCCGGCTTCATGTACAGCATCATCATGAACAGGCCGATCGGCAGGGCGATGAGCACGATGCCCGAGAGCCGGCCTTCGGCGGTCAGCGCCCGCACCTGGCCCAGAATCTTGTACCGCTCGCGGATCACGTGCCCGATCCGGTCGAGGATCTCGGCCAGGTCGCCGCCGGTCTGCCGCTGGATGGCGACCGAGGTGACGAAGAACTTGAGGTCCAGGTTCGGGACCCGGTCGCACATCCCCTTGAGCGCCTCGTCGAGCGGGATGCCCAAGTTCTGCTCCTCGTACACCCGGCCGAACTCCTTGCAGATCGGGGCCGGCATCTCCTCGGCCACCACGTGCATCCCGGCGGCCAGCGAGTGCCCGGCCCGCAGCGCCCGGGCGACCAGCTCCATCGCGTCGGACAGTTGCCCGGCGAACGCCTTCAGCCGGCTGCCCCGCTTCATGAACAGCCACACCCACGGCAGGCTGAAGCAGATCAGCGCGGCGAACGGCAGCACGTACACGTTCAGCAGCCAGATGGCCACCACCGCCCCCACCGCCCCCAGTCCGAGCGAGATGCCGAACAGGGCGCTGGGCTTGATGTTGCAGTCGGCCTGCTCGAACACCTTCGTCAGGTTGAAGAACTCCGGCGTCAGCTTGTCGAGCAGCGTCTTCTTGTCCACCTCCTGCATCGCCTGCTTGAGCAGCATGTCGGCCGACGAGTCCTTGCGGACGTTGCGGCCGACGAGCTGGTCGAGGCGGTCGGAGGCGCGGTCCTCGTCGGACCGGGCGAGGGCCATGTACAGCATGACCACCATCGCGACGACCAGCCCGCCGATCACCAGCGGCAACAGCATAGCGAGATTCATCGGAGTGCACCTGGGGGCGCGGGTTTCCAGACCGGGCGCGTCCGCACCCAGCGTGTGTTCGAATCCCGGCCGTCCGTGACCGTCGTCGGGCCTGCACTCCATGCAGGCTGGGGGTTGTGTGTTCGGACCGCGTCGCAGCTCTCAGGCCGACGCTCAACACTAGTGCGCGTTCTCCGCCCGGGCATTAATCGCGCATCAAAATGCGCTCGGCGAACATGTTGCTCGGCAGCTTGACGCCCTTGGCCTCCAGCCGGTTGATGAACGTCGGCCGGACGCCGGTCGCCTCGAACTGGCCGTACGCCCGGCCGTTCTGGTCGATCCCGAGCTGCTTGTACCGGAACACTTCCTGCATGATGATGATGTCCTGCTCCATGTTCATCACCTCGGTGATGTGGGTGATCTTTCTCGGACCGCCCTGGAGCCGGTTCGCCTGGATGATCAGGTCGATGGCGCTCGAGATCTGCTGCCGCATGGCCTTCACCGGCAGCTCGAACCCGCCCATCATGATCATCGTCTCCAACCGCGTCAGCCCTTCGCGCGGGGTGTTGGCGTGGAGCGTGGCCAGCGACCCGCCGTGACCGGTGTTCATGGCCTGGAGCATGTCCAGCGCCTCGGACCCACGCACCTCACCGATGATGATGCGCTCGGGCCGCATACGCAGGGCGTTGCGGACGCAGTCGCGGGTGGTCACCGCGCCCTTGCCCTCAATGTTCGGCGGCCGGGTTTCGAGCCGGACCACGTGGTCCTGCTGGAGTTGCAGTTCGGCCGCGTCCTCGATCGTCACCACCCGCTCGTCGCCGGGGATGAAGCTCGACAGCGTGTTCAGCAGCGTGGTCTTACCGCAACCGGTACCGCCGGAGATGAGGATGTTGAGGCGGGCCTTGATGCACGCCTCCATCAGCATCGCCATTTCCGGGGTGAACGCCTTGTAGTTGAGCAGGTCTTCGAGCTTGAGCGGGTTGGCCCCGAAGCGCCGGATGCTCAGGCTCGGGCCGTCGAGGGCGATCGGCGGGATGACCGCGTTCACACGGGAGCCGTCCGGCAACCGGGCGTCCACCATCGGCGACGTTTCGTCCACCCGGCGGCCGACCTTCGACACGATGCGGTCGATGATCTGCATCAGGTGGTCGTTGTCGCGGAACTTGACCTCGGTCTTCTCCAGCTTGCCGCGGCGCTCGACGTAGCACTTGTGCGGGCCGTTCACCAGGATGTCGGACACCGTCGGGTCTTTGAGCAGGATCTCCAGCGGGCCGAACCCGAGCGTCTCGTCGAGCACCTCCTCGATGAGCTTCTCGCGCTCGATCCGGTTGAGCAGCGGGTTCTCGGTGTCGCACAGGTGCTCGATGACCCGGCGGATGTCGCGGCGCATGGCGTCCGACGACAGGTCTTTCACGCGGGTGAAGTCGAGCCGCTCGACCAGCTTCGAGTGGATCTGCCGCTTGAGCTCGTCGAAGTTCTTGCCGTTGCTGCCGCCCGGCCCGGCCGGCCCGAGGCTCGGGCTGGACAGCCGCGAGATGCTGCTCGCCCCGCTGCTGCTGATGCCGCCGTTGAGGCTGTTGAGCTTCGAGATACCCTGCTGGAGCCGGCTCATGGTGCGTGTCTGGTGTTTGGTGTTTAGTGTTTGGTTTTTGGTGTCTGGTTCTTCGTGTCGGCTGCGGGTGTCGTGTTGGGCTTCGACTCGCCGTCAGGCACAAAACACTAAAAACCAAACACCAAACACAATCGCTAGCGCTTGCCGAAGAAGCCCCACCCGCCCTTGCTGCCCTTGCTGCCCTTGTCGGCGGCCGCGGCCCCGCCCTTGCCGTACAGCGCCTGGGCCAGCCCGTAGATGCTCTGCTGGACCCGGCTCTTGGGGGCGAACTTGACCAGCGGGTGCCCGGCCACCCGGGCGCCGATCACCGACTTGGTGTCGTTGGGGACCTGCCAGAAGATCGGCTTGCCGATCACCTCTTCGGCCTTCTTCAGGCTGATCCCCTCTTCGACCGAGTCGGCGCCCAGCCGGTTGATCACCACCCGCACCTTGTCGGCCAGGTTCTCCTCACCCCCCAGGGCGTGGATCAGCCGGACCACGTTCCGCAGGCTCGCCAGCTCGAGTTGGGCCACCAGCAGGATGGTGTCGGCCATCCGCAGGCCCATCAGGTCGGTCGGCTGGAGCGACTTCGACAGGTCCAGCACCAGGTGCGTGTAGCTGATCTTGAGCAGGTTGAGGACACGTTCGACGTGCTGCTCGTGAACGATTCCGCTTTCCGCGATTTCCAGCGGGTGCCGCAGGATGGCCAGGCCGCTGCCCTCGTGCTTGGCCATCGCCCGGCGGAGGAAGTTCATGTCCAGCCGCTCGATGTTCCGCGCGAGGTCGGCGATCGAGATGTTCTCGAACCCGCTCACCTCCAGCGCGATGTCGGCGTCGCCGAGGGCGAGGTCGAGGTCGATCAGGGCCGCGGCGTTGGCCACGTCGGCGGCGAGCGTCGCGGCGAGGTTGACGGCCAGGGTCGTGGTGCCGACCCCGCCGCGGCTGCCCAGGACGGCGACCATCGACGACGCGCCGTGCGACATGCCGGACGAGGTGCCGCCCAGCGACGGGGCCTCGGTCATGCCGCCGCTCTCGCCCAGCGCCCGGCGGAGGGCGGCGAGCATGTCTTCCAGTCCGACCGGGTGGGTCAGGAAGTACTTCGCCCCGCGCTGCAGCGACTGGAGCAGCGCCTGGTGGTCGTGGCTGATGGTCAGGATCGGCAGCTTGGGGTGCTCGACCGACAACTGGCCGATCATCTGCAGTGCCCGCTCCTTGTTGGCGTCCAGCGCGACGACGGCCAGGTCGGGCATCGACTGCTGGATCACCTCGAAGAAGTACTCGTAGCGGGCGCACTCGGCCTCGAGCCACACGAAGTCGACGCCCAGCAGCAGGGTGCGGAGGGATTCGCGGGTCGATTCGGTCGGGTCTACGATCGCGATGCGTTGCATGTCACCACCGAGTCAGGTGTACCGCGTCGGGGTCAGTCAGGGCATCCCGGCGGCGCTACCGCAAGAGCGCCGCCGGGGGTGCCGTCAGGTCAGCGACAACTCAGCCGGCTCAGTTCGGCACCGGCAGGCCGCTGACCGGGGGCAGCGGCGGGAGAGGGGCCGCCGCCGGGTCGCTCGTCGGGGCCGCCGGCAGGGCCGGCAGGGCCGCGGGGGCGTCGGCCGGCGGCGGGGCGGCCTTGACCCCGCCGCTCGGCGGGATCATCGGGACGGTCGGCGCGATCATCGCCGGGCCGGCCGGGACCGTCGGGGTCAGCGGCCCGGAGCCGATCAGGCTCGGCGGGGCATAGGCCGAACCGTTGGCCGGCAGGCAGGTCCCGTTCGGACCGTAGCACACATTTCCGGCACACGGATACTTGCCGGCCGTCGGGTCGCACTTGTACGCCGCGTTGTAACACTTGCCGTTCCACACCTTGCGCTGCCCACGCGGGGCCTCGAGGATGTTTTCCAAGAATAGTTCATAATCGTCGGGCGTGCGGGTTTCTTGTCCCGGAAGACGCTTGGGAGCCTGACACGGATCCATCGGGTGAACCAATCGCGGCGTCACCAGAATGACCAGCTCGCTCTCACGCGTCTGGTAGCTGACCGAGCTGAACCCGGTGCCGATGAACGGCAGGTCGCCCAACACCGGGGTCTTGGACGCGGTCGCCTGGACGGTGTTCTGGATCAGCCCGCCGATGGCGAACGTCTGGCCGCTCTCCAGCATGACCGTGCTGCGGACGCTCTGCTCCGTGAACCCCGGGCTGTTCGCCCCGTTCACCGTGATGCCCAGCCCCTGGCTGACGTTGGTCACCCGCGGGCTGATGTCCAGCCAGATCTGGCCGTTGCCGTACACGATCGGCAGCACTTCCACTTCGGTGCCGAACGGCACCAGTTGGACGCCGGGGCCGGTGATGCCGCTGGTGCCGCTGAGGATGGCCTGCTGACCGCCGGCCCGGAAGAACGCCGGGCGGCCGGTCTGGGTGACCACCCGCGGCTCCGCCAGGAACTTCGCAACCCCTTCGGTGCGCAGGGCTTGCAGCGCGCCGAAGAACCGGTTCGGGAGCACCGCCAGTTGCAGGTTGGCGTTGGTGCTGAACGTCGGCACGGCCGCGGTCGCGGTCTGGACGCCGAGCAGCCCGCTGATGACGCTGGAGAACGCGACGTCGGTCCCGTTGGTGGTGAAGTCGAACCCGCGGTTGCGGAGCTGGTTGCGGTCCACCGACGCGATCACCACGTCGATCTGCACCTGCTGCACCCCGCCCACCTGGATGGCGTTGATGACGCCGCTCGCCTGGCCGCCGATGGCGCTGTTGGCCAGCCGCTCGATGATGTTGGCGTCCTGCGGGCTGGTCACGTACCCGCTCAGGATGATGACGTTGCCGATGCCCGACTGCACCTCGATGTTGGCCGTCGGCACCGTCCGCTGGATCAGCTTGCGGAGCTGCGTCAGGTCCGGCTCGACGAGCACGTCGAACTTCAGCGCCGCCTTGTCCTTGCGGGTGACGGTGAGCTGGGTCAGGCCGCCGGTCTTGCCGGTCAGCAGGATCTTGGTCGGGTCGGTCGGGTCCGGGCGGGCGCCGAGGATGTCGTCGCGGGCGACCAGGATGTCGAGCGGGAACTCGCCCTTCTCCAGCGGCGGGGCGAACACCCGGATGCCGCCGAGCGGCACGCTCAGGGTGCCGTCCTTGCCGACGACCACCGGGGCCGGCGGGACTTTCGGGTCTTTGGCGTCCGGCGGCTGGGCGTGTGAGGTCGCCAGGGCCAGCACACCGAAGGTGAGAATCGCGGCCCACGGCCGCAGCCGGCGGGCAGTATGCGTGCGGTGCATCCGTTCACCTCTCCTCGAATAGAAGGCGAGTCGCCTCGCCTTCGGCTGCTCGATTGCTCCCCGTCGGCCGGTTGGGGCCGGGACCGGCCGGGGGTCGGCTCGGGGCGAATTCCGCTCGCCGCCCGCGGGCGTCCTGCCCGGTGAGCGGCGGTCGGGGTTGCGCCCGCGGCGGTCGTCGCCGTCGCAGGCGCGGGTTGCTTCACGTCGGCCGGCTCAGCGGGCTTCCGGCCCGGCCTTCGGGGCGTCCGCCTGCTTGTCGGCGGCGGCGGCCTGCTCGGGGGTCAGTTCGGCGATCTTGCGCGACTTCCCGTTGGGCAGTTCCTCGAACCGGTGGACCACCGTCCCGCCCGGCCCGGTCACCGTGATGTCGAACGTCTTCGGCTTGGCCGGCTTCGGCGCCTGCACTTGGACCGCCGGTGCCGCCGGGGTCGGCTGAGCCTCCGGCTCCGTCGTCTTGACGGGGTTGAAGGAGTAAACCGGCGCGGGCTTCGGATCGGCCTTGCCGAACGACGTCTTGGTGAGCCACATCCCTTTTTGCACGCCGAACACGAACACCTTGTCGGTCGTGTCGCCGAAGTCGGTCAGGGGGTTCTCCGTGGTGGCCGCGTCCCGCTCTTGGGCCTCGAACGCCTTGCCGAGCAAGTCCGGGGTGACCGGGGTGCCCGGCTTGACGTCCTCGAGCGCCACCCACACCTTGACCGTCGGCTTCTTCTCCTGCGGGGGCGGGGCTTGCGCCGCCGTCGTCTGCGCGGCCGGCGTGGTGTCCGGCTTCTTCCCCTCGTTGGTCGGGGTCGGCTTGTCCACCTTGTCCTGCTCGCCGCTCAGTTCCTTGAACACCTTCTCGATGTCGTAGTCCTTGTCCGCGTCCGCGCCGCGCTTGTCGCCCCGCAGCGTCAGGGACAGCTCGTAGTTGCGACCTTGAGCCAGCTTCACCAGCGCGATCTCCTGCTGCGTCAGGGCCAGGCCGACGATGTTCAGGTCCGCGTAGACGTTCTTCTGGCTGTTGGTCAGGTCCTGGTTGGCGTTGATGATCAGCGTGTTGATCAGCAGCTTGAGCACCTTCACCTTGTCGCCGACCCGGAGCGTCGCCCGGACGTCCACCCGGCTGCCCGGCGGGACGAACCCGGCGGCGGCCCCGGCGGCCCCGATCGGCAGGGCGAACAGGTCGGTCCCTTCCGGCAGGGTGATGCCCTTGTTCAGGTCGGCCGGGTTGATCGCCTCCTCGGCCCGCATCGGCCGGCTCAGCCGCTTGTCCAGCAGCTCGTCGAAGTTGGTCACGTAGGTCGGGGGCAGCCCGTCCTTCGGCACCGACTTCCGCTTGACCAGCCCGTTCATCTCGTTGGCCGTGAACACGGTGCCGACGTTCAGGTCCTTGACGGCGACGATCACCTCGACCTGCTCGACCGGCTTGCTCCGGGCGTAGGCGGTGAGGAACGCGGCCACGAGGCCGCACCCGACCGCCACCACCATCAGGACGATGTTCTTCTGCTTCATGGGTGCCTAACCCCTCGGGGACAAAAAGCCCAAACCGCGTCAGCGTCGGGCCGTCTCGCGCCGGGGGCGGGAGGCGACCGGAGGTCCGGCGGCGCGGGCGCCGCCGCCGGACGTGTGGGCGGCTGACGCAGCCGCCGCACCGCTGTTGGCTCCGGTCGTCTCATCGTGGGGATGGGTGACCGGGGCCGCGAAGCCCGCTGTTGGTCGTGACCCGAGGCGGCTCCCGACCCCGCGGCCGGCCCCGGCGAACTTGCCGGGCTTGCCGTGCTTGCGTGTCGTGTCGCCTTTTCTCCCCGCCCTCAGAATCGGCCGGGCGGGTCGGGTTCCTTCAGTGTTTCGGAATTTCGTGGGCGTTCGGATTCTTCGCAGGTTGCCAGTTCTATAGCTCACCCCGAATCGCCCGGTCGTCGCGAAAGGTCGGATTTTTCGTTCCCGGCCACAGGTGCCACCGATCCGTCCGTCACATCTTCGCAAGGGTATACGGGGTAGGGGGGAGGGGTTGGGGAAGGCGTGCGCCTCCGGCCCTCACCCCCGCGGCCTCCGCCCGCCGTCAGGCGACGAGCACCAGCACGTACAGCAGGTACATGAGGAACCCGACGCACAGCGGGATGCCGTAGGGCAGCTTCACCCACCGCTTCCGCCGCTCGGTGGCCCGCTGCTTGGCGACCCCGCCCATGAACGAGAACACCAGGGCCAGGTCGCCGCCGATCTCCTTGACCATCTGGGCGTTGTCGCCGAACCGGCGGCGGATCAGGATCATGGCCAGCCCGAACACCCCGCCGGCGATCGCGCCGAAGCAGAACGCCCAGAACACCACCCCGAGGCCGTGCAGCGAGATCTCGGTGGCCGCGGCCGTCGTCGCCCCGGTCCCGAAGTACGCCCCGACCCACGCCCCGAACCCCATCTGCATCTTCACGTCGCCCTCGCCGACGCCGCCGATCGCCAGCATCGGGACCAGCAGCGCGAACCCGAGCATGGTGCCCAGGAACGCCAGCCCGAACCCGCCGGTGCCGCTGTCGATCGGGACCCCGCAGTCGTGCAGCAGGCCCAGCGCCCACCCGCTCAGCACCAGCGGCAGGGTGATCCAGTTGGGCACCTTCAGCGCCCACCCGTCGATGAACGCGGCCAGGATCATGGCGAACCCGATCACCACCAGCGGGCCGGCGTTGAGCCCGGTCGGCCAGAGCCCGGCCCACACCTGGTGGGACAGGAACGCGGCCGCCACCCACACCACGGCCAGGACCGGCATGCGGGCCATCTGGACGACGAACTCGCGGTCGATGCCGAGCGAGTCGTCGTCGTCCCGGGTGGGCGCGACCGGCGCGACCGGGGGCGGCGTGACCGTGGCGATGGCGTTGGCGTTGTTCTCGATCACCGGGGCGGGGCTGCTCATCTCAAGACCTCTGATGGGGTTGCGAATCCAGAATCCGTGTTCGATGCCCCTGGTTCCGTCTGCGCACGACGCGGGCCGGGTCGCTCCGGCGTCCCGGCCCGAATCGCGCGTCCTGTCGCGGTCGCGGCACTCAGCTGCTGGTGGTCGGCTTGATGGCCGAGCCGACGAGGGAGAAGGTGCTGTTGGCGTTGCTGCCCAGGGTGGTGATGGCGGCGATGCACACCACGATGATCAGGGCCAGCATGACCGCGTACTCGACGGCCGTCGGGCCGTCTTCGCGCTTCAGGAACGAAACCAGGCTCTTGGTCAAACCGCGCATGTCGATCTCCCAGGTAAGAAAAAGAAGGACAAACCGATCCGTTGGGCGTCCGCGGCGCGCCGGGTTCCCCGTCCCGTCACCCCGCGTGGTCTCTTCGATCTCCGTCCGCCGGCCCGCGACCTGCGGTCACGAGCCGGAACCTTTGGGCTTGACGCCCTGCAAGGTCAAATCGTTGTACATCGAGTTCGTCGTTCCGCCGATGTTGGTAATCGCTGCCACCAAGACCACGATGATCAGCGCCAGCATGATGGCGTACTCGACGGCTGTCGGCCCGTCCTCCTTCTTCAGGAAGGCGACGGCCCTTTTTGTGAACCGGCCGAGCATGGGTACACTCCGGGTGTTGCGCGGGCCGGGCTGGTTCCCGGTCTCGGTCGCGGTGCCCCGGTTCGCCCCCCGAGACGGGCCATCTCGTGAGGTCGCCGAGTCGTCTCCAACCGAGCCGAGGGTGTCAGACGACCCGTTCACGCCCCAACCCTAGAACGGCAGGCCGGCGTGTCAAATCAACGAGTTGGTGAATTCGGACGACAATGACGGGAAAATCGACTGTATCGGCGGTGCCGATTGGCCGGTTAGAAGCCCTCGATTCGCTCCGCGCGGGCGAGCACGCGGGCCAGTCGCGCCGCGACCGCGGCGGCGTCGGCGACCGGGTCGCGCCCGACCGCGAGCCGGTTCAGCCAGCCGAGCGCCGAGCACACGTCGCCGGTGCGCATCAGGAGGCGAACGTACTCGTCCGGCGCGTCGAACCGCGGTCGGGCCGCGCGGTAGGCCGCCATCCCGGCATCGAACAACCCCGGGTCGGTTTCCGCGTAGTCGCCGAGCAGGCGGGCGAGGTCGGCGGCCGGGTGGTCAAATCCGGCGGCCCCGTAATCGATAATCCCTGTGACCCCCGATCCGCCGAACAGGACGTGCTCGCCGCGCAGGTCGCGGACGCACGCGTGTGATCCGAACTCGCGGCGTTCCCACCGCCGCAGGGCCGACATCGCGAGCGGCGCGAGCCGAGCGGCGACCGCGATCGTGTGCCGTAGCAGCGGGTCGAGGTCCGGGTGAACCGCGAGCCGTACCCGCTGGTCGGCGCGGAGGAGCGGTTCACTCCCGGCCAGCATGTGGAGCCGGTTGCGCACGCACGGACCCGGGCCGCACCGCGGCGCAGGTCCGGCCCACGCGTCGTGGAGCCGGGCGACCGCGATGCACGCGGCGCGGACCTCCTCGGCCGTCGGCCGCTCGCGCGGCACGCCGGGCACGAGTGCGCAGCAGTCCCAGATGTGCCCGTCGTGCTCGAAGAGCCCGTACACGGCCGGTACGAACGGCAGGTGCCGCGCCGCGCCCATCCAGGCGTGAATCTGCCGCACCCGCTCGGCGGGGGTGTCCGCCGGCCACATCTTGACGGCGACCGGCCGCCCGCCGAACCCCAGCCACACGACCGCGCCGCTGAACCCCGTGGCGGCGCGCCGCCACTCGCCGCGGCCGCGGAGGCCGAAGTGCGACACGACAGGGAAGGGCGGTTCGTCGGTGAGCATAGGTTTTGTCTTCCCGAGCGTGCTCATCGCAATGACGCGGCAGCGACACGCGCCGAGTACCTGCCGCGTCGTTGCAGCGACAACGCCCGGAAATCAATCCAGTGTAGCCGCAAAATTCCCGCCAACGCCCGTTGACATGAATTATTCGGGCGTATAGTATTCATTTATTGTGCCTGTCCCGCCGCGCTCGGAGTGCCGTCATGCGCCTGTTGGGTGTGTTCGCGCTGCTCGTGTTCGTCGCGCCGCTCGCGTCGCAGGACAAGAAGAAGGATGCCCCGCCGAAGGTGCTTTACAGCATGCCGCTGGTCGGGAAGACCGGCGAAAAGCAGAAGCTGGTACTCCGCGGCAAGGGGCTTGCCAATGTCAAGGAGGTGACGGTCGGCGGGGTCGAAGGCGCGAAGGCGAAGGTGCTCGCCGCACGGGCTGTCGTGCCGCCGAACAACTACCCGGCGGAGCGGGTCGGCGATTCTGAGGTCGAGATCGAGTTGGAATTGCCGAAGGCCGCCGAACCGGGCAAGGTGACGCTCGCCTTCGGCCCCGGCGAGTCGAACGCGTACACGCTCCTGCTGCGCGACGCGACGCCGGTCGTTGCCGAGAAGGAGGACAACGGCGGGTTTGCCACCGCCCAACTCGTCACCCTTCCGTGCGCGATCGAAGGGACGGTCAAGGGCGAGCGCGACGTGGACGTGTTCAAGTTCGAGGGCGCGAAGGGCGACACGGTGCGGATCGACGTGCAGGCGGCGCGGTTCGGCTCGCCGCTCGACGCGTTCGTGACCGTTTACGACGCGGACCGCAAGGTGATCGCGTCGGCGGATGATACCGACGGGACGCCCGACCCGCGGCTGACGGTGGCGCTGCCGAAGGACGGGGTGTATTACGTCTCGCTGATCGACGCGCACGACATGGGCGGGCCGAATTTCGCCTACCGGCTGGTGTTGGCGAAGGGGAAGTGAAGGCGCGTTACAACCCGACCGCGCCGGCGGACAGTTGGAGCTAACCGCGTTTGCACCCCCGGCCCGCGGGGGTATAATTTGGGTAAGCATCGCGGTCCGCTCCTCTCGCCGCGGTGCTCACTTTGCAAGGGGATGTTCGATGCCGCACCCCAAGCGCCCGGCCCCGCAGTCCAACCCCTTCCCGCCCGGCTCTGTTCTCGGCGTGCTCGCCGAGCGGACGCAACTCGACTTCGAACTCGAGTTCTTCGGGAAGATCCTGGCCGCCGTGCCCGACTTCGCCGACGCGCTCCGCGCCCAGGCGTGCAACCTGACCCTCAAGGGCCGGATGCAGGACGGGCTGACGATCGACGAGCAGTTGGTGACCGTGCGGCCGACGGACCCGACCGCGCACTACAACCTGGCGTGCCGCTACGCGATCCTCAAGCAGCGCGACAAGGCGCTGACGACGCTCCGCAAGGCGGTCGAACTCGGCTACCGCGACTTCGAGTTCATGAAGGAAGACCACGACCTCGACTCGATCCGCAAGGACCCGCGGTTCCGCAAGCTGCTGAAGGAATACAGTTAGGAGTAAAGAGTGAGGAGTGAGGAGAGAAGCGGTACACTGCCGTTCCTGACCCCTCACTCCAGACTCCTCACTCCTCACTGTTATGCCGCTCTTCACCTCACCCAACTCCGACGCCGCTCGCGCCGCGTTCGCGGCCAAGCCGCGCGGGCTGGTCGATAAGGTCATGTCGGTGACCGACGCCGTGGCGCGGTTCGTGCGCGACGGCGACTACTTCGCCACCGGGGGGTTCGGCACCAACCGCATCCCGACCGCGGTGTGTCACGAGGTCTTGCGGCAGCGGAAGCAGAATCTGGGCTTCTCCGGTCACACGACGACACACGACTTTCAGATTCTGGCCGCGGGTAACCTCACCGGGCGCGGGGCGACGCTGGCGAAGGTCGATGTGGCATACGTGGTGGGGTTGGAGGCGCGGGGCCTGTCGCCGCACGCCCGGCGGGTGATGGAGAGCGGGGCGGTCGAGGTGGCGGAGTGGTCGAACTACACGCTCGCCCTCCGCTACACCGCGGCGGCGATGGGCGTCCCGTTCGTGCCGGCCCGCTCGCTGCTCGGCACCGACACGCTCGCGCACAGCCCGGCGAAGGCGATCGAGTGCCCGTTCACGGGCGAGAAGTTGGTCGCGGTGCCGGCGCTGTATCCCGATGTGGCCGCGATCCACGTCCACGAGGCGGACAGATACGGCAACGGCCGGTTCACCGGCACGTCGGTGGCCGACATCGACCTCGCCCGCGCCGCGAAGCGCGTCATCATTACGTGTGAGCGATTGGTGCCGCACGACGAGATGCGCCGCGACGCCCACCGGACGCAGATACCCTTTCTGTGCGTGGACGCGGTGTGCGAGGTGCCGTTCGGCAGCTACCCGGGCAACATGCCGGGCGAGTACTTCTCGGACGAGGACCACCTGAAGCTGTGGCTGGAGGCGGAGAAGGACGCGGCGGCGTTCCGGCAGTTCCTCGACGACCACATCTTCGGGGTGCGGGACTTCAGCGAGTACCTCGACCGCTGCGGCGGCCTGAAGCGCCTCCAGGCGCTGCGGCATCGCGAGTTGCTGCTGCACCTGGGGCGGTGAAGAAACCACCCCCAACCCCCTCCCTGCAGGGAGGGGGCTTCAGGCGCCGATAACTCGTTGACGTTTGCGAAGTGCAAAGGTTCAAAGCCCCCTCCCTGCAGGGAGGGGTTGGGGGTGGGTTCTTATTCGCCCTTCGCCTTCGGCATCGGGGCTTCCTCCTTGCCCTTCTCCTTCGGCATCGGCATGCGGGGCAGCAGTTCCGGTAGGTTGGCGACGCGCACGGCCGTGATCGCCAGCACCTGCGCCCCCTGAATCAGGTTCGGCTCCTTGGCCTTGTCGAAGGTGTCGCTCTGGGTGTGGTGGGTGAGCCGGTACTCGTCGATGTCCTGGTTGCACGCGAACCCGGGCACGCCGGCGCGGTGGAACGGGAAGTGGTCCGTCCCGCCGCCGATCCCGCCCTTCGTCAGCCCCTTCCACCCGTCCAGCGACTTGAGCGAGACCAGTTCGTCCTCCATGATCGCCTTCACGTTCTCGCGGCCCTCCAGCCCGAACCCGGTCACCTTCCCGGTGCCGGTGTCGTGGACCAGCGCCACCGAGTGCTTGTCGAGTTGGTCCTTGTACTTCTCGACGTACTTCCGCGACCCCCACAGCCCCTGCTCCTCGCCGGTGAACAGGCAGAAGCGGATGGTCCGCTTGGGCCGCTGCCCGGCCTTCGCCAGCGCCGCGATGGTGCGGGCGGTTTCGAGCACCACGCAGGTGCCGGTGCCGTTGTCGGTCGTGCCGGTGGCGAGTTCCCACGAGTCGAGGTGCGCGCCGACCACCACGAACTCGTCCGGCTTGTCGCTCCCGCGGACCTCGCCGATGGTGTTGAACACGGTCAGCGGCCCCGGAATGAATTTGTTGGAAATCTCGACCTCGACGCGGGTCGGTTCGTTCGGCCGCTGCGCCAGCCGGTACAGCATCGCGTAGTTCTCGTGCGCCATGAACAGCCGCGGGATCGCCTTCTCGGCCTCGGCGCGGTCGGTGCCCCACCCGCCGGTGGTGACCAACAGGCCGTGCGGCTTGCCGGAGTCGGACACCACGCATGCCACGCCCTCAGCCTTAAAGAACTCGGTCAACTCGGCCTGGAACCGCGGGTCGAACCCGCCGAACCCGCCCTTCTTCGGCTGCTCCTTGGGCTGCTCCTTCTTGTCCTCGGCCTTCGCCGGCGGTTCGGTCACAACCTCCACCTTCACCTCGACCTTCTCGCCGTTCTTGGGCTCGTCTTTTTTCGGTTCGGCCTTGTCGTCCTTCTTCGGCTCGTCCTTCTTCCCGGCCGCCGGGCCGTAGTTCGGGTCGGTGATCGGGGCCACCTTGCTCGGCGGCTGGCGCAGCACGATGGCGTTCTTGAGCTTGCCCTTGTACGCTTCGAGGTCCTTCTTGGTGCGGGCGGTGACGACGACGACGTCGCCGGTCACCTTGCCGTTCGTGCCCGGCGACCAGCCGGCGGAGGCGACCAGCAGGCTCGTGCCGGTCTTCGGCTCAATCACCTTCATGCTCGCGGCGCCGCGCTCCCAGCCGTACGGGATCTCCCACGGTTCCAGGCGGACGTTTTCGAGGCCGTACGCCTTCATCTTCTCGGCGGTCCACTTGTTGGCGCGCTCGAGGTTGGCCGACCCGGTGAGCCGGCCGCCGATGCGATCGGACAGGTACTCCAGGTTCTTCATGATCTCCGACCGCTCTTTGATCTCGGCCATGATCATGCGGTCGATCTCGGCCCGGGCGGTGGCCGGCGGCGGGGCGACGTCGAGGGCTTGCGTGGACGGCAGGCACAGTGCGGCGAGCGCGAGGGCGAGCGCGCCGCGCGCCGGGAGGCGCAGCGACATTACGGTAACTCCGGTTGTGGGGAGCGAGTGCGAGGGGGAGATGAGGGTATTGTGTGCGCCGCCGGAAAGGCCGACAATGTGTAGTTCCTGAGAAACTGAGGAGTCTCGCCGCATCGCGCGTCGGCCAGGAACGTGCGTTTCCACAGCGCCCGCGGCGGCTCGGACGCATTGCCCCGCCGGCCGCACGTCACCGCCGCCGCTCTACGTTTCGATGACGTGCGGCCGTACACGCCAGGGCGGTAAGCCGCTTGCGGCCCCACGAGCGCCTCTGCTACGCTAAAAGCTATGCACTCGCTGTTCGTCTTTACCTCGCCGCCGAGCGCCTGTAGCTACCTGCCGGACGAGACGTCGTCGCTCAACTACGAGGTGGTCGGCCGGATGACGGCTGCGGAGTACCAAACGCGACTGCTGGCCGGGTGGCGGCGGTTCGGGTTCACCCTGTTCCGTCCGGTGTGCCCGGACTGCACCAAGTGTCAGTCGTTGCGCGTCCCGACGGCGACCTTCGCCCCGGACCGCAGCCAGCGCCGCTGCGCCGCGGCCAACGCGAATGACGTGCGGCTGGTGATCGGCGCCCCGAGCGTCGATCAGGAAAAGCTCGACCTGTACGACCGGTTCCACGCCTTCCAGGCCGACCACGTCGGCTGGACCGACCACGGGCCGAAGGACGCGGCGAGCTACGCCGAGTCGTTCGTGGACAACCCGTTCGACACGCAGGAGTGGCGCTACTACTTGGGCGAGAAACTGGTGGGCGTCGGGTATGTGGACCGCGTCCCGGGCGGGCTGTCGGCGATCTACTTCTTCCACGACCCGGACGAGCGGGCGCGGTCGCTGGGCACGTTCAACGTCCTCTCAACGATTCGCATCGCGACCGAGCTGAACCTGCCGCACGTCTACTTGGGCTACTACGTCGAGGGCTGCCGCTCGCTGGCTTACAAGGCCCGGTTCCGGCCGCACGAGGTGCTGACCGGCGGCGAGTGGCGACCGGTCGCGGGGTGAGCGCTACGCCTTGCCTCTTTTCGGCCGCGGGATCGGCTCGCCGTCGGCGTCGAGGACCTTCCAGTACTTTTCGCCCACGCTCGACAGCGTTCGTAGGTACGGGCCGAAGTCCGGCTCGTCCGGGAAGCAGAACTTCAACAGGTGCAGGACCGCCGCCCGGTTGAACACGTGCCGCACTTCGCGGCTGCGGCCGCGCGTGCCCGGCACCTTGAACGCCACACGCGCGTGCGGCAACCGCCCGGCCAGCGCCGCGGCGTGCGCGTCCGGCACGTACTTCAGGTACACGCCCTCGCCCGGGGCGGCGTACAGGTCGGCCAGCGCCGCCGGCGGCCCGTACTCCTCCAAGTGGTCGAGCGCGACCAGCAGCGTCGTCAGTTCGAGCGTCTTGAAGATCTGCTTCGGCACGGCTCACTTCCGCCGCTAAGGGTCAGCCCGCGCCGACTTCGGCGCGGAGTTTCGCGGCGAGCGCGGCGACCGCCGCCCGGTGCGGGCCGTCCGGCAGGCGCGCGGCCGCGGCGTCGAGCACCGTCAGCGCCTCGGCCGGGCGGTCGGCCTTCATCCGCCCGAGCGCCTTGCGGACCGCCTGCCGGGCGTCGTACTCGGCACCGGCCGCGGCGTTCGCGTCGTACTCGGCCTGCGAGAAGGGCCGCCCGTCGGGCACATCCCCGAGGTGCGACAGGGCGTTGAGCACCCCCGGCGCGCCTGCCAACTCCGAGTCCACGTACGCGGCCATTACCTGAGCGACAGACTTGAGCATCCCCAAATCTCCGTGACGCGGTTCGGATTCGTGGTCACACCAGCCCCGGCAGCTTGCCGTCATACTGCCGATGTGCGCTGGTCAGGTTCTCGCCGAACTTGTCCGCCCTCACGCCCATCCGGGCGAGGATTTCGGCATACAGGTTCGACACCGGCGTCTTCGGCTTGAACGCGAGGTGCCGGCCGGTCTTGAGCGAGCCGCCGGCCTTGCCGACCAGCACCGCCGGGTAGTCGTGCGTGCCGTGCCCGCCGTCGGCCATGTACGACGTGTACAGCAAGAGCGTGTTGTCAAGCAGCGACGAGCCGCCCTCGTCAATATCTTTCATCCGGCGGACCATGCCGGCAAAAAGCTGTGTGTACCACACGTGAATCTGCCGCAGCGCCTCGCGCGAGATCGGGTCGGCGTCCTCGACGCGGCCGGCGTTGCCCTGGTGTTCGAGCGTGTGGCAGTGGGTCTCGTACCCGACCGTCACCACGCCGGGGAACTGCGCCTCGTCGCTGCCGCACGCGAACACGCCTACCCGCGTCGTGTCCGTCTGGAACGCCAGCACCATCAGGTCGGTCATCAGGCGCGTGTACTGCTCGTGGTACTCGGGGTCGCGGTGAACGGGGTTGGTGATCTGCCAGATGTTGACGTTCTCTTTCGGCAGGTCGGTCGGCAGCTTGAGCTTGGACGGCCCCGGGTTCGCCGCGTCCGCGGCCTCCAACCGCTGGCGGTGCTCCACGAAGTCGATCCGCTTCTCGATGGAGCGTACCCCGTCGAGGTACTGGTCGAGTCGCCGGCGGTCGGCCGCGCCCAAGTCCTTACGCAGGTCGGACGCCTCTTCGCGCACGACATCCAGAACGCTCCGATCAATCGTATCCTTCTTCCCGCCGGCCGGCGTGGCTGGTGCCGACGCGCGGGCGGCCCAGTTCGGCACCACCGGCGGGCGGCCGCGGAACATGCGGTCGAACACCAGCCGCGGGTTGCCCTCGTACGGCACCCGCTGATCCGCCGACCGCCACGAGTATTGCGTTTCGCTGTTGCTGAGGCCGATTTCGAGCGACGGAAGGAACGTCTTGTCGCCAACTTCCCGCGCCGCGACCTGATCGACCGACGGCCCGGCGACCAACTTGCCGTCGACTTTCTTGACGACCTCCGCCCCGGTCAGGTGCATGAGGGCGCAGTGTTCGTGCGCGTTCAGCCCCTCGCTACGGCCGTGGTGCGAAAGACCCGACAGCACGAGCAGTTCGTCCTTGGCGAACTCGAGCGGCTTGAGGATCGACGGGAGCTTGTCGAGCGCCCCGGCGGCTTTCGGCTTCCACGACTCGATGACCGTCCCGCCGGTGACGGTGAACACGCCGAACCGCAGCGGCGGCTTGACGCCGGCGAGTGCGGCCGCGGGGGCGCATTGCTCCAAGAACGGTAGTGCGAGCGTAGCACCGGCGGCCCCGAGGAAACCCCGGCGGGTGAGCGGGTGGCGGCGGACGTCGTGCATGGGTTAAGCCTTCTTCTGAGCAGCCCACCGAGCCTCGGCGAGTGCGAGTGAGTCGAGAATACTGTCAGTCGCGGGACCGTCTTCGGTCCAAATCGTGTAACCTTCGGCCGCCATCATGCGGAGGAACGCCAGCGCCGCGGGGTTCGGGCCGTACCCGAGGGCGAGGCACAGGAAGTCGGTACGATACAACACGACCTCTTCCGCGCCGAGGAAGCCGAGCGTCCACCGCTGTCGCGTATCCATCAGCGCTCTGTAGCGCTGCAACTTCTCATCCGGCCAAACGTCTTCCGGCATTTCGCCGCCGGCCTGCACAAGAACCTGTTGCACGGAAACCGCGTCGAGCGGTTGCCAATCGCCAGCGAGCGCGCCCGAGCGAACGACGCGCAACACCAGTTTGAAGCTCACGGCTCGCTCTCCGCGTCGTCCTCGCGCGGGTTGCGGCGGTGCTGGAACGGGAAGCTCTTTGCCACCCCCAGCACCAGCACGTCGAACTTGTACCCGCCCTTTTCGAGGTCCGCGGCGACCGCCTTCACCGCCGGGCCGTCGGCCGGCGTCAGTTCGCGCCCCAGCGCGAACGTCAGCAGCTTCTCGACCACGTTCTCGACGAACCGCGGCTTCTTCTTGAGCAGCACCGCCTTCAGTTCCTTCGGCCCGTTGAACGCTTCGCCCGTCGGGAGCTTCCCAGAGGCGTCGATGTCCCGCCCGGACGGCCGCCAGCGGCCGATCGCGTCGAAGTTCTCCAGCCCGAAGCCGAGCGGGTCGATTTTCGCGTGGCACCCGGCGCACGCGGCCTGCGTCGCGTGCGCCGCGAGCTTGTCGCGGAAGGTTTTCAGTTCCTTCGGCGTCTTGGCCTCGTCGATTGCGCTGACCCCCGGCGGCGGGGGCGGCGGGGGCGTGCCGAGCACCACGTCCAGCACATACTTGCCGCGAAGCGTCGGGCTGGTGCGGTTGGTGTGCGAGGTCAGCGCCAGCACCGCCGACATGCCGAGCAGCCCGCCGCGGTTCGGGTCGGCGAGGGCGACGCGGCGCATCTCCGGCCCGCTCACGCCGTTGATGCCGTAGTGTTTGGCGAGGTCGGCGTTGACGTAAGTGTAATCGGCGTCGAGCAGATCGGTGACCGGTCCGTTGGAAGTGCGGAGGGAGTCAAAGAACGCCCGCACCTCGTCGCCCATCGCCTGCCGCAGCTTCGGGGTGAACGTCGGGAAGAATTCGGTGCTCGGCCGCGCCTCGGGCAACTTCTTGAGGTGCAGCCACTGCTCCGCGAACGTGTCGGTGAGCGCCCGCGCCTTCGGGTCGGCCAGCATCCGCCGCACCTGCGCCTCATACGTTGCCGGTTTGGACAGTTCGCCCTTATCAGCCAGAGCGAACAGTTCGGCGTCCGGCATGCTGCTCCACAGGAAGTAGCTCAGCCGCGTGGCCCGTTCGTGGTCATTAACCGGATACGGCCCGTCGTCCTTCGGCCGGTCGCGCTCGACGCGGAGGAGGAAGTGCGGCGACACCAGCACCGCTTTGAACGCCGGCTTGAGCGCGTCCTCGAACTTCGCCCCGCCCTTCGTCGCCTTGTCGAACAGCGTCAGGAGGCGGTCCACCTCTTTCGCCTCGACCGGGCGGCGGTAGGCGCGGCGCATCAACTCCGCGAGCGTGCCTTTGGGGTCGCCGGGCTTCACCACCTTCTCCAGGAGAGGCGGAAGGGCGCCCGGCTTGGGCTTCGGCCCCTTCGCGGGAATTTTGTACACATTCTCCAAAATCAGGTCGGCGGCGGCGAAATACTTCTCGGTGAGGGCGTCGGAGAAGTTGAGCGCCGCCGCGAGGTTGTCGAACGACTCCCCGACGGTGTCGTCCGGCATGCCGACCGCGCCGGCGATGTCCGCATCGACGCCGAGGAGGTCGCGGACGGTGCGGTTGTACTCGCCGGGCGTCAGTCTGCGGACGACCGGGCGCCCGGGGTCCGGTCGCAGGCGGTCGGCGGCGTCCGCGGCGTCGAGGGTGGTGTTGATCCACCGCACGACCGCGTCGCGCTCGGCTTTCGTGGGCTGCTTCGCCCCTTCGGGCGGCATTTCGCCGCTCGCGATCTGCTCTGCGACCCCGCGCCACGCCTTGCGGGCCTTCAGCACGCTCTTTTCGGTGGCGAAGGGGGCGAGGTTCAGCCCGCCCTTCTGAACTTTCTCGCCGTGGCAGCGGGCGCAGTACGTATCCGCGAAGGTGCGAACGTCGCCGAACGCCGGCGGGGCGGCGTTTGCGGCGGGCGCGAGGAGCAGGATGAGGAGAGCGGCGCGGGTGTGCATGCGGCCTTGAGTTCCAAGTTTCAGGTTCCAGGTTCCAAGTTAAAGGCAGAAGGCCGATGACGCCAACGGCAACTTGGAACTTCTGGAACCCGGAACTCGGAGGATCAGCCCAGGCCGGGAATCGGGGCGTAGTCGGCCATCTGGAGCAACTCGCGGCTCACCCCGCGGGTGACGCGGAGCTTGCCGGTGTCGAACAGGGTGTTCATGATCGTCCCGATCAGGTTCGGGATGCGCACCGGGTCGCTCGCCGGGTCGCCGCCGTTCGCACTCGACCGCCCGACCACCGCGCCGCCCGGCAAGCCGCCGCCGGCCAGCACGAGTGGCCCGAGGTTGCCCCAGTGGTCGCGCCCGCCGTTCTTGTTGATCCGCGGCGTTCGGCCCATCTCGCCGCACGCCACCAACAGCACCTTGTCCTCAAGCCCGCGGGCCTTGAGGTCGTCGAGGAAGGCGCTCACCGCGTGGTCGAGCGGCGGGGCCATATAGCCCATGCCCTCGGTCATCGTCGCGTTGTTGTTGTCCGCGTGCATGTCCCAGACGAAGTTCGTCGTGACGGTGACAAACCCCGCGCCGCGCTCGACCAACCGCCGGGCCAGCAGCATCAGCTTGCCGAGCGTCTTCGCGTTGTCGGTGTAGTGCTTCCAGTTGATCCACTTCTTGTTGATCTTCGACACGTCGTAGAGCTTTTCGGTGTCGTACCGCGCGACCGTCTTGGGGTCTTCTTGCGAGATGTCGAACGCGGCGCCGACGTTGCCGAGCAGGATGCTGTACGCCTTCTGCCGGGCGACCTCGATGTTCTCGAAGTCGGCATCGAACCGGGCTTTGGCGGCGTCGAACGCGTCCAGCATAGCCCGGCGGTCGTCGAGGCGGTCGAGCGGCAGGTTGAGCTTCATGTCCTTCTTGAGCGAGCCGTTGCCGTCGGGCTGGAAGGGCGCGGTCGAGGCCGGGAACGGGCCGTGTGCCACGAACTTGCCGAACCCGCCCTGCTCAGGGCCGGCGTTTGGGTCCACCGCTCGCGGGAAGAGCACGCAGTTGGTCGGCATCCCGTTCGACGGCTGGCTGGAGCCGGCGGCGCTGGCGTAGGCGCTGCCGATGTTCGCCATGTGCGAGTCCTTGCCGACGATGGTCTTGATGTCGTGGTTGGCGTCACCGGGCACGAACGACCGCACGACGCACAGCCGGTTCGCGCGCTCGGCGAGTTTCGGGAAGTGCGAGCCGAACGTCAGCCCGGGCACCGCGGTCTTGATCTCGCCGGTGGCCGATCGCATCTCGGCGGGCGCGGTCATCTTGGGGTCGAACGTCTCGAACTGGCTCGGCCCGCCGTGCATGAAGAGGAACACGACGGCCTTGTCGGTGACCGGCTTGCCGGCCTCCGACAGCTTCGTCCCGCCGCGGGCGGTGGGGATGAGCCACGGCAGCGACAGCCCGCCGAGTGCGAGCGAGCCGACCCGGAGGAAGTCGCGGCGACCGCCGATGTGCAACATCGCATTCTCCGAGTCGAAGGTCTCTGGGTCAGCCCAAAGTCGTAAAGTCGAAGGTCGTAAAGTCGAAGAGGGAAGGCGCGGTCTTCTGACTTTACGACCTTCGACTTTACGACTTTGGACTAAAGAAGGATCCCGCGGATCGGTTTCCCGCCGTGGGAAATGTGGGTGGGTCGGTTGGTGTGGTCGGGCACCATCCCCTCGGGATCGACGCCGACGAGGTGGTACACGGTGCTGACGAGGTCGCCGGCACTGACCGGGTGGTCGGTCGGGAACGCGGCGATCTTGTCTGAGGTGCCGTGGACGGCGCCGGGCTTCGTGCCGCCGCCGGCGAACAGGCAGAACCCGCACTGCGGCCAGTGGTCGCGACCGGCCGCCCCGTTCACCTTCGGCGTGCGGCCCATGTCGCCCGTTACGACCACTAGCGTGCTGTCGAGCAGGCCGCGGTCGGAAAGGTCATCGACGAGGGCCGACAGCGCGCGGTCGAGGAACGGCAACAGCAACTTCTTCAACATGTTGAAGTTGTTGTTGTGCGTGTCCCAGTGGCCGTTCGGTTTCGCCTCGGTGTGGATGGTGACGAACGTCACACCCGCTTCGACCAGCCGCCGGGCGAGCAACGCACTCTGGCCGAACACGTCGCGGCCGTAGCGGTCGCGGAGTTTGGCGGGTTCGAGCGACAGATTAAACGCCGTTTTCGCCTTCGGGGACAGCAAGAGGTCGAACGCGGCGTCGCGGCGGGTGGTGTGGTGCGCGTCGAGGTAAGCCGCCTTCGCGTCGAGTTGCTGGACGAGCGAGCGGCGGTCGTTCAGCGCGTCCAGAGTGATGTCGCCGCCGATCTTCGGCAACCGCGGCTCGCCGGTGAGCGGCACGTCGGGGTTGTAGAAGTCCTTGTCGGCCGAGGTGTCCTTCCCGCTGAACGTGTCGGCGACACTAAACACCGGGTCATATTTAGGCCCGAGGTAGCCACCGTACGGTCCGGCGCGGCGCAAGCCCTGGCTGTACCCGGGCATCGCGGGGAGCATGACGTAGCCGGGCAGGTCGCGGCTGCGGCCGACGCCGAAGTACTGGCAAACGCTCGGCACGCTCGGGTGGTTGGTCGGCCGGGCGAAGTAGTCGGTCTGATCCTGCCCGCCGTCGAACCCGGTCATCACACCGTACGGGTTGTGCGAGTTGTACTTGTGGCTGACCGTCCGCACCACCGCGGACTTGTTCAGCCGTGCGGCGAGGAGCGGCAGGTGCTCGCACACGCGGACGCCGGGCAGGGCGGTGGGGATGGTCGTGAACTCGCCGCGAATCTCCGGCGGCGCGTCCGGCTTCATGTCGAAGGTGTCGATGTGGCTCGGGCCGCCGAACAGGTCGAGCAGGATGACGGCCTTCGCGGGGGCCGCGTGCGGCTTCGCGGGCACACCTCCACTCGCGACGCCGCGAGCGGCACTTCCGGTCAGCGCGGCGAGCGTACCGGCGGTGAGGAGGTCGCGGCGGGTGCTACCGTCGCAAACGGTGGAAGCGTGGCCGAGAACCCGGAGCATGGCAGCGGTTCCGGGGGGAGGGTTGTTCGAGGCAGGCGGGCGATTTCGGCAGGTGGTATGAGGCTACCCGCGCCGCGACGCGGGTTCAAGCAGAAAGCGGAGCGTTTAAGGCGTGGACAGCAGGTCGTTCCAGTCGGCCGCGACGAGGATCCGCGCGACCATCCGGTTCAGTCGTGCCGAGTCGTCGATCGCCCGCACCGCCGCTTCGACGGCACCGTCGGGGCCGCCGAAACGCTGCCCGCCGAGTAACAACAGGTGCGACTGCGAGGCGCGGGCCTCACCGCGGGCCTCGCCGCGGGCCTCGCCCTTGCGCAGGATCAATTGGTACGTCGTCGAGTCTTCGAGCGTCATGGCCAGATTCCGATAGAGGTCTTCGATTTGGGCTTCCGTGTACCGCAGGCCGAGCAGCACGTAGGTCGAGCTGAGGATCAGCCTTTCCACCTTATCGGACAGCTTCTCGGCCTGCAACCACTGCCGGAACTGGTCGAACGCGGGCGGCAGGTCGGCCGCCGCCTCGTTGGTCAGGAGCGCCAATGGGGCCAACCCGGGGCCGGCCCCGAGCAGCCCGGCGAACGGCTCCAGCCACAGGCGGACCACGGTGTACCGGAACGTCAGGTACGGCACCCCGTTCGCGCCGCCGATGTCGAGCTGACCCGTCAGGTCGGTCGCGGTCGCCTTCGGCCGCAGGAGCAGGACGACGCTGTGTACCGGCAGGCCGGCGACAGCCCGCGCCGCGACGTTGTACCGCAGCAACTCCTCCGGGATGCCGAGCCGCCCGGACGACTCGAGTTCGAGGTGCAGCGCGGCCGGGGGCGCCCCGTCGATGCGGAACAGGCGGTCGGCCTGAAGGGTGGCCGACAGGTCGGTGTCGAGTACGCTCACCGGCCCGGCCGGGATGCCACAGCGGGTGGCCAGGAACCGCGCCCAGTCGGGGCCGAGTTCGTCGATGATGCCGTTCAGCGCGGCGTCGAACGGCTTGCTCACGGCCCGCCCCCGCTACGCCAGGATGTCCTTCACCACCTTGCCGTGGACGTCGGTGAGGCGGTAGTCGCGGCCCTGGAAGCGGAACGTCAGCTTGGTGTGGTCCATGCCCATCTGGTGCAGGATCGTCGCCTGGAGGTCGTGGACGTGGACCTCGTTCTCGACCACGTTGTACCCGATGTCGTCGGACTTGCCGTACAGCGTGCCGGGCTTGAACCCGCCGCCGGCGAGCCACATGGTGTACGCGTCGATGTGGTGGTCGCGGCCGGTCGACTCCCGCGTCTCGCCCATCGGCGTGCGGCCGAACTCGCCGCCCCACACCACGATCGTGCTGTCCAGCAGACCCTTCTGCTTGAGGTCCTTGATCAGCGCCGCGCACGGCCGGTCGATCTCCTTGCAGATCGGCGGGAGGTGCGTTTCGAGGTTCTCGGTCGCGCCGCCGTGGTGGTCCCAGTTGGTGTGATACAACTGGACGAACCGCACCCCGCGTTCGACCAGTCGGCGGGCGAGCAGGCAGTTGGCCGCGAAGCTCGGCTTACCGGCCTCCGCCCCGTACCGCTCCAGTACCGCCTTCGGCTCTTTGCTCAGGTCCATCAGTTCCGGGGCGCTGGTCTGCATCCGGTAAGCCATTTCGTAGGCCGCGATGCGCGTCTGAATCTCGGGGTCGCCGGTCGTGTCCTTCCGCAACCGGTTGAGGTCGTTGACCGCGTCCACGAACTCGCCCTGATCCTTGTTGCTCACCTTCGGCGGCGGGGCGAGGTCGAGGATGGGGCTTGGACCCTTGAGGAACGGCACGCCCTGGTAGGTGCTCGGCAGGAACCCGGAACTCCAGAGGGCCGCCCCGCCGCGCGGCCCGCGCGGGCCGGACTGCAGCACCACGAACCCCGGTAGGCTGTCGCTCTCGGATCCAAGCCCGTAGGTGAGCCACGCGCCCATGCTCGGCCGCCCGAACTGCGGGCTGCCGGTGTTCACGAAGCACTTCGCCGGGCCGTGGTTGAACACGTCCGTCTTCATCCCGCGGACCCAGCACAGGTCGTCGGCGACCTCCTTGTGGAACGGCAATAGGTCGGAAATGTCCATCCCGCACTGCCCGACCTTCTCGAACTTTCGCGGGGTGGCGAGCAGTTTGGCGTCGCCCTTGATGAAGGCGAACCGCTTGCCCATCGTGAACGACTCGGGCACCTTCTGCCCGCCGAGCTTTTGCAATTCGAGTTTAGGCTCGAACAGGTCGAGCTGGCTGGGGCCGCCGGCCATGAACAGGAAGATGACCGCCTTCGCTTTGGCGGCGAAGTGCGGCTTCCGCGGCGCGAGCGGGTCGTTCCGCTCCTTCGCCGCGTGCGCGTCGCGGGCGAGCAGCGACGACAGGGCCATCGCCCCGACGCCCACCCCGCAGTCGCGGAAGAAGTGCCGGCGGGTGTTGGCGAGCGTGAACTGGCGGTCGCGGTCGTACGGGGTCATATGCAAACCGAGGCTCGCGGGGAGGTTAGATCGCTTTCAAACAGCGGTCTTCGAGGAAATCGATGAATGTCCGATCTGGACTCTCGTCGGGCCACCAATAGTTGCACTCATCGATTTTGCCAAATCGCCATCCATTCGCTGAGTCGTACGCCTCGGACGCGCCGGTGCAGCTATGCCCGACGACGATGAGTCTCTCGTCCGTTGCCCCATCTACGTGGGCATGAACTCCGTCGGCAGTAGCCCCGAACCACAGAAAGTAGCCGTGGTCAGCGAGGTCTGCTTCGCCGATGACACGAAACAAGCGAATCAGATGATCCGGTGTGTCCGGGAACAGTTCGAGGAAATCTCGAATCTTCTCCTCTGGGACTGGGGTCATTGTCGTGTCTGGCCGTGCCAGCAATACCCCGCGGAGCCTCAGCAGACGCGATTGGATGTCGGAACTTTGATCGTCCATTGGGTTCACTCCCGCGTGATGAACTCGTCGAGGTTCATCAGCACGCGGGCCACCGCCGCCCACGCGGTCTTCGCGTCAGTCTTGCGTTTGGCGTCGAGGTAGGTTCGCACGCGCTCCGCTTCCGACGCGCTCGGGGAGCGCGAGAAGCACAGCCGGAAGGCGTAGCCGATCTTCCCGGCGTCGTCGGGCGGGCCTTGCTTCTCGATCCGCGCGCCGAGGGCGTCGGCGAACTCCACGAACACCGGGTCGTTGGCCAGGTGAAGGGCTTGCAGCGGGGTGTTGGAGCGGTTCCGCTTCGTACACGCGGTCTGGGCGTCGGCCGCGTCGAAGGTGGTCAGCAGCGGGTGCTGACTCTGACGCCAGATGTACGTGTACATGCCGCGGCGGTAGCGGTCCGGCCCCTTGCTCTCCGGCCACGGGTGGTTGCTCTGCGTGAACGCGAACACCTCCTTCGGCTGCGGCGGGTACACCCCGGGGCCGCCGACCTTCGGCGTCAGCAACCCGCTCGCCGACAGCGACACGTCGCGGATGATTTCGGCCTCCAGCCGCAACCGACTTTGACGTCCGAGCAACAAGTTGCGAGGATCACGTTCGGCGAGGTCTTTGCGCGCCGCCGACGACTGCTTGTAGGTCGCGGACGTCACGATCAGCTTGTGCAGCTTCTTGAAGCCCCAACCACTTTCCCGGAATTCAACGGCGAGCCAGTCGAGCAGGTCCGGGTGCGTCGGGAAGTTACCCTGATAGCCGAAGTCGTTCTCGGTCTCGACCAACCCGCGCCCAAAAAAGGTCTGCCAGGCGCGGTTCACCGTCACGCGCGCCGTCAGTGGGTTTTCGGCCGAGGTCAGCCAGTTGGCGAGGTCGAGCCGCGTCAAGCGCTTGGAAGTGGCGCTCGGCTTGCTCAAGAGCGCGGTGGGGTACGCGGGTTTCACCTCGTCGCCCTTGCGGAGGAAATCGCCCCGGATCTGCACGAACGTCTGTCGCGGCGTCGCCCGCTCGCGCATGACGAGCGTGGTCTGCACCTTCCCCTGCACCCGCTTGATCTCCGCCTTCACCAGCGCGATGTCGTCGCGGCTGCCGCCGTTCTTCTGAATCCAGACCTCCATCTGGTTCAGCTTGGCGATGAGGTCTTCGAGGTCGGGCCGCCCGCCGATGGGCATGGTCGGCTCGTCGCACGAGTCGAAGAACGCGTACAGGCGGAAGTAGTCCTTCTGCGACACCGGGTCGAACTTGTGGTCGTGGCACTGGGCGCACCCGGCGGTCAACCCGAGCCACACCGCGGCGGTGGTGCTGGCCCGGTCGACCGTGCGCTCGACGCGGAACTGCTCGGCGTCGGTCCCGCCCTCCTCGTTGAACGCGGTGTTGCGGTGGAACCCGGTCGCGATCTTCTGGTCGGTCGTCGCGTTCGGCAGCAGGTCGCCGGCGAGTTGCTCGCGGGTGAACTGATCGAACGGCATGTCGGCATTCAGCGCCTTGATGACCCAATCACGATAGGGCCAGATTTGCCGCGCGCCGTCGATGGTGTAGCCGTTGGAGTCGGCGTAGCGGGCGAGGTCGAGCCAGTGCCGGGCCTGCCGCTCGCCGTAGTGCGGCGACGCGAGCAACCGATCCACCACTTTCTCGTAGGCGTTGGGCGAGTTGTCTTTCAGGAAGGCATCGACTTCGGCCGGCGTGGGCAGCAGGCCGGTGAGGTCGAGGGTGGCGCGGCGGATGAGCGTGGACTTGTCCGCTTCCGCGCTCGGCGTCAGCTTCTCTTTTTCCAGCCGCGCGACGATGAACGCGTCGATCGGGTTGGGGGTTTGCGGGTTGGTCTTCGGGATTTCCGGCCGCTTCGGCGCAACGAACGCCCAGTGCGGCGGGTATTCCGCGCCCTGGTCGATCCAGGCCTTCAGCTTGGTGACTTGCTCCGACGTGAGGCGCTCGGCGACCTCGGCGGGCGGCATACGGCCGTCGTCGCCGTCCGGGAGGAGCACGCGCGCGATGAGTTCGCTGTCCGCGTGCTTGCCGGGTGTGATTGCGCCCTTGTTGACGGCCGCGTCGCGCTCGTCGAGCCGCAGCTTACCCTTCTGGGTGCCGGGACCGTGGCATTTGAAGCAGGCGTTCGACAGGATGGGCCGGATGTCGCGGGCGAAATCGACCTTTTCAGCGGCGTGAGCCGCGGGGGTCGAAAGGAGAAGGGCGAGCGCGGGGAGAACGCGGGTCGACATTGACGGCTCCGGTGGCAGGCCGGCGCGAGCGGGGTAGGCGTATCAGGATAGGATAGCCGAAACCGGCCGCAGGTGCAGCAAAAAGCGGTGAGTCGGCGAGACGAACCCACCCCCGGCCCCTCCCTGCAGGGAGGGGAGAAAGACATTCGCACGTCGTCAACGTCGGCGTACTGTCGATGCTTTTCTCCCCTCCCTGCAGGGAGGGGCCGGGGGTGGGTTCGTCTCGCCGGGTCACTTCTTCGGCGGTGCCGGCGTCGGCGCAGGCGGAGCAGGGGCCGGCGGGGCGGTCGCAGCCTTCAGTTGCTCGACCGCGGCCTTCGCGGAAGCCAGTTCGGCGTTCGCGGCGTCCAGGGCGGCCTTCGCCGGGGCGACCGCGGCGTTGGCGGCGTCCAGCGCGGCCTTCGCGAGCGGGATGGCGTCCGTGGCCGGTTTCACCATCGGCGTCAGAGCCGCGACCGTCTGCTGATTGGCGGTCACGGCGGCCATCGCGTCCGTAATCGCTTTCACCTGCACCGCGTGCTTGTCGCCGCCGACCTTCAGTGCCGCCGCGGTGTCGGCCTGAGCCTTCTTCGCGGCCGCGAGTTCGGTGTTGAGGGCCGCGACGGCGTCGGCCTTCGCCTTCGACCGCGCCGCGAGGTCCGGGTTGCCGGGAGATTTCGCCGCGGCGTCGGCGAGCGTCTTCGCGGCGACGGTTTCGGCCGCCACGACCACTTCCAGCGCCTGCGCCTTGTTCGCGGCGGCGGTCGCAACCGGCGCGACCTTATCGAGTTCCGCCCTCACCGCGTCCAGCAGTGGCTTCGCCGCGAGCGCAGCCGCGGTGCTGTCCGTCACGGCCTTCTGAGCGGCGGCGAGTTCGGCATTGATCTTGTTCAGGTTGGCGACCGCGGCGTTGTGGGCGTCGGCCGCTTGCTTCGCCTTGAGCGCCGCGGCGTCGAACGCGGCCTGCGCGGCCGCACCCTTCGCGGACGCGGCGGCGAAGGCGGCCTCCACCTTCTTCAACCGCTCGGCCGCCGGCAGCGGGTTGGTGTCGAGCGCCGCGACCAGCTTCGCGTCGGCCACCGCCCACGACTTCACGATACCGGACCAGTCACCGGCGATCACCTTTGCGCTGTCATGCGTCACCGCCACCTTCAAGCCGAGGTCCGCGAACGGCTCGAACGTCTTCTGCGCCGCGCCGTTCTGGTCCCACAGCTTGGTGACCTTGTCGCGGCCGGTGGTGGCGAGCAACCCGCTGTGGGTGAACTTGACGCTCGCGGCTCCGCCCGGGTGCGCGCCCCAGTTCTTGATGTTCCCGCCGTTCTCCATCTCCCACAGCTTGACCGTCGTGTCTTCGCTTGCTGTGGCCAGCACGTTCGAGTCGTCCCGCCAGGACATGTCCGTGATCATCGCCGTATGCCCGCGGAGGGCGAAGTACTCGCGGCCGGTGTGCGCCTCCCACACGAACACCCCGCCGTTGCGGTCGCCGGTCGCCAGCAGCACCCCGTCCGGACTGTACTCGACCGCGGTCACCCAGTCGGTGTGCTTCTTGATCTCGTGCAACACTTTCCCGTCGGTCGTGGAGTAAATCCGCACCAGCTTGGAAGGGCTGCCGACGGCGATTTGCGTCTGGTCGGCCGAGATGTCGGCGGACAGGATGGCGTCGTTCTCGATGCCGACCTCCAGCACCTTCGACCCGTCCTCGACCTTGTACAGAACGGCCTTGCCGCTCTGCCCGCCCTTGCCGCCGGCGACCAGCAGCAGCTTCGCGTTGCGCGAGAACGTGACGCTATTAATCTGCCCGTGCTCGAACGGCATGAACCCGACGACCGCGTTGGTGTCGGTGTTGTAGAGGATGACCTGCTTCTGCCCGCCGACCGCGAGGAGCGGCGCCCACGGGCTGGCGGCCATCGCCAGCACCGCGTTCGGCCGCCGGGCGACCACCAGCGGTTCCGGCTTCAACTTACCGACCGCGGGCATCGGCGGCGGACCTTCGGGCCGGCCCTTCACGATCGACTTCAGCCCGATGTCGGCGGTCGCCTTCGGCATCACCGGGGCCTTGCTGCCGGCGTTCTGCCGCGCGCCTTGCTCGATCCACAGTTTGAGCGTGGCGATTTGGGCGTCGGCGACCTTGTTCCCGTTCGGCGGCATCTTCGGCTCGTCGAGGTGGGCGGTGAGCGTGTACAGCCGCGACTTCGCCGGGTCGCCGGGCTTCACCACCTCGCCCGACGAGCCGCCTTGTTGCATGGCCGCGTAGGTGGCGAGGTTGAGTCCGCCTTTTTGCTTGTCGTTGCCGTGGCAGTTCACGCACGACTGCTTGAGGACGGGCAGCACGTCGTCGTCGTAGGTCGGGTTCTTGGCGTCCGCGAGGGCGCGCGACCCGCCGGCGAGCAGCGCGAGCGACGCGCAGAGGAAAGCCAGTTGCCGCATATCGGGAAGCCTCGTCGTGTCGGCGTGGTCGGTTCGGTCAGCCTTCGGACCGCTCGTACACCTTGCACGGCCCGGTCCAGGTGCAGGTCTCGCAGCCGGTGTGGAACGTCTTCGGCAGGCGGTGCAGGGCGATCCACCCGGCCCGCACCGCGGCCACCAGCAGCGCGAGCAGCGGCAGGTGGACCAGGAACGTCAGCACCCCCAGCTCGCGCCGCGTCAGCCCGGCGTTGCCGAAGACCGCCCCGGCGATGACCGCCGCGCCCCAGAACGACAGCCCGAGCAGGGCGAGCGTGCCGACGACCCCTGCTACCAAGCCGAGCGGGAACAGCGGGCCGCGGGTGCCGGTCCGGTAGGTCGAGTACCGCGGTTGCAGCGGCTCGCCGCACCCGGGACACGCGTCGGGCGAAAATCGCACGCTCATCGTCGGCGCCCGCCTCTTCTGTAGCCGGCCTCACAGAGGCCGGTGCTTCCTCTGTGACATCGCACCGGCCTCTGTGAGGCCGGCTACAGCCAAAGTTAGTGGTTGAACATGAACTCGCGCGAGTTCATCACCGCCCAGAACACGTCTTCGAGCGCCTGTTTCTTGTCGGCGGCCTTGTCCACCATCGCCAGCAGCGTCTTCAACTCGTCGGGCTTGGGGCCGCGGGTGAGGCACCGGATGTAGATGTTCTCGATGATCTGGGCCGGGGTCTTCTTCTCCTGGAGCATCTTGCCCACCAGGTTGCCTTGCGCGATCTTCGGCTCGACCGTGCTGCCGTTGAGCAGGTGCAGGCTCTGCGACAGCGTGGGTTCGAGCCGGACCTCGCACGAACAGACGGTTTCGCGCGTCGGGCGGCCGAAGGTGGTCAGGAAGTAGGTGCTGACGCCGCCGTCCGCGATCTGCACCGCCCGCGCCCCGAGCGGCAGCCCCTGGAACTTGTTCTTGGTGTCGGTCACCTGAGTGATGACGTCCAACATCGTCTCGGCACGGATGCGGCGGATCGGGCCGCGGGCGAAGTTCCGCGTGTCGCCCTCGTTCGTCTTGGTCGGCTGCGTCGCCCGCTGGTACGTCTGCGAGGTGCAGATGTCGCGCACCAGTTTCTTGAAGTCGTACTTGTACTCCGTGAACTTCTTGCCAAGCTCATCGAGCAAGGCCTGGTTGCTCGGCGGGTTGGAGATCCGCACGTCGTCTACCTCGTTCACAATCCCCTGTCCGAAGAAGTGGTTCCAGACGACGTTCGACAGGTTCTTGGCGAAGTACGGGTTGTCCGGGCTGGCGAGCCACGCGGCGAGGACGGCGCGGCGGTCCTTGCCGGCCACATCCGGGGCCGCACCGCCGAGGAACTTCGGCGGCATCGCGGCCTTGCGGACCGGGTGCGCGACCTCCCCGCCGCCCGAGTTGAATACCACCAGTTCGCGGGCGTCGTCGGTGCCTTTCCGCCCAATTTGTGTGAAGAAGGAAGCGAACCCGTAGTAGTCGTCCATCGTCCAGCGGTCGAACGGGTGGTTGTGGCACTGAGCGCACTGGATGCGCATGCCCATGAACACCTGGGCGACGTTCTCCGTCACCTTCAGGACGTCGCGTTCGAGCTGGTAGTAGTTCGTCGCCGGGTTCTTGAACGTGCCGCCGTTCGCGGCCAGCAGTTCCTGCACCCACTCGTTCGTCGGGACGTTCTTGGCGATCTTCTCCTGAAGCCACCCGTAATACAGGAGCATGGCCTTGTAGGAAACGTCATTCGACGAGCGGATTTGCAGCAGTTCGGCCCACTTGAGCACCCACAGCTCCGCGAACTCCTTGCGGTCGAGCAGTTCGTCCACGAGCAGCGCCCGCTTGTCGGCGAGCGTGGACACCATGAACCGCGAGTACTCCTCGGGCGTCGGCAGGGTGCCGATGATGTCGAGGTAGACGCGGCGGACGAAGGTGGCGTCGTCGCATGTGCCCGACGGCTCGATCCGGAGCTTCTTCAGCTTGTTGTTGACGAGCGTGTCGATGTAGTTCGCTTCGGGCGGGTTGGGCCACTGGAACTGTAGCCCCTTCGGCAGCGTGATGAAGGGCACGCCGATGGTGAATGTGTGGAACCGGGCCATGACGAACGCCTCGCCGCGATCCCCGGCGGTCACGGTGCCGTCGCCGTCGGACGCGATCTTGGCGGCCGTCTCGTTGCTCGTGAGGAACAGCGCGAGGCTGGTGACGTCGCGGTCGGTGCCGTCGCTGTATTTCGCCCGGACAATGATGCGCTGTCGCTCGCCCTTGCCGTCGAGCACCGCCGACGGCGGGTAAACTTCCATGCTCACCGGCAGCGCCACGGTCGGCGGGTCGAGCGGGGCGTCGGCGTCGAGCCACCGCACCATCGCGTTGTAATACTCGTCATCCTTCTTGATCTTCGCCCCGCCGGTGTGCGGCACCGTGCCCATCGCCTTCTCGACGAGGAGGCTTTCGGCGGGAAGGGCGAGGTTGACGCGGCGGCCGTTGAGTTCGCGGGTGAGCCGGTAGTGGTCGCCGTCCGGGTCGAAGCCGAACAGCGACAGCCGGAACCCGTCCTTGCCGCGGGCCGCGCCGTGGCACCCGCCCTGGTTGCACCCGGCCCGCATGAACACCGGCATCACGTCCTGCTTGAACGAGATCGGCCGGTCTTCTTTCGCCTTGACCACGGTCACCGGCACCTTGACCGTCTGCCCGCCGAAGGTGACGCTCAGTTCCGTTTTGCCGTCGGAAAGCGGCAGCACGACGCCGCTTTCGACCTTCGCGAGCGCCGGGTTGGCGACCGCGGCCTGCGCCTGCGCGGTCACGTCCCGCGTGATTCCGTCGGGCTGTGTGAGTTGCACCACGAACGCCTGCCGGTCGCGGGCGGTTTCGAGGTTGACGTCCGGCGGGTAGACGGCGATCTGCTGCCCGAGCGCGGTTTGACCGCCGAGGGCACAGAGGGCGTAGAGGGCTATTAGGTAAGCAGAACGCATGTCAGCGGGCCTCATGCGGCGGGTGTTGTCAAACGTCGTCGAGTCGGTCGAGCCAGTAATCGGGACGGCGGCGCTGGTTGGCGACCGCGACCACGTGTATCGAAGCGCCGCGTTCCACGAAGTAAACCGCGTAGCCGAACCGGGTGATCAGCCGGCGGCGCGCCGGCCCGCCCTTGTACAGGGCGAACGCCGTCGGCGTGCTGCCGATCTGGGCGACCGCGTCGGCCACATCCGACCGAAACAACTCACCGTAGCCGGGACGGGCAGCCTCGTAGTAGTCGGCCGCGTCCTCGAACTCGGCTTCGGCGTCCGGGTGAAATACGACCGGCTTCATTGGGCGTACTTCTTGCGCAGGCGTTCGAGTACCTCTTCCGCTGGTACGCCCTTCACCCGACCGGATTCCAGTTCGTCGATGCGGCGCTGAAGCGTCGCGTCGAAGTCCGGATCGGAGTCGTTCGACCCGCGGGGCGGGGCGAGCGACGCGGACAGCGCGTCAAGCAGTTCCAGTCGGTCGGCGATCGGAAGGGCGAGCACCTTCGAGAGCAACTGTGCTGTGGCTTCGCTCATGGCATCCTCCGTGTGGGCAACCCCATCGTATCACGGCTTCTTCGGCGGCTCTTCCTTCTTGGGGACGGGCTGACCGGCGGTCGCGGCCTTCTCCCGCTCCTCGGCCTCCTTGCGGAGCTGTTCCAACCGCGTCAGCCGCTTTTCCGGCGTCGGCGGGGCGGGCGTCGGCGGTTTCGGCTCGTCCTTTTTCGGCGGCGGGGCCGCGATCGCCACCTTCGGTGGCAGCGGCACGTCGACGCGGAGTTGTGTCCCGCCGGTGCTGCCGACGATCAGTTCGCCGCCGCGATCGATGACCACCTGCGCGAACACGTTGTGCTGCCCGGCCGGGGTCGTCTTGTCGGCGGTGATGGGGAACGCAAACTCCTTCGTGTCCTTCGTGATATCAACGACTTGGGTCGTCGCCTTCGCCGGCAGGCCGATCAGGTTCACCTTCGCCTTGCCGTCGAACGGTGCGGCCACCGCGACCTTGCAGAACAGTTGCGTGGACGCGCCTTGCTCGACCGCGGGGCGCTCCATCGTCAGCGTGACGAGCGGCGGGCTGACCTCGATCGCAAAAAGCTGGCTCGCGGTCCACACCGGGCCTTTGCCGGCGTCGGCGACGGCGTGAACCACCGTCTTCCACTTCCGCGCCGCCGCGTTCGGGGCCGCGTTCATCGGCAGAACGCACTCGGTCTGCCCTTCGGGGATCGTCGCGGACCCCTGAATGCCAAGACCCGGTGGGGTCCAGAGCGGGAACACCGTGATCGGCCCCTTGAAGCCCTCGGCCCGCTTCGCCACCACGCGCAGGTTGTACGCGCCGTTCTGCACGAGCGGCACTTTCGGCTCGATCACCTCGATCGAGTACGGGGCGGCCTCGCCCACCGCGATCGCGGTGCGGTCGGCGTTGTACCGCGTGTACACCGTCTGCCCGGGGTTGCCCTGCACGAGCGCCGCGTCGATCGCGGTCTTCGACGGCACCGGTGCGTTCGGGTCGGTGTGGGTCGCGGTCAGCGCGCTGAGGTGTCCAGCGGTCGGCGCGTCGGGCGCGGCGGCGAACACCACCGGCACGACGTTCAGCCCCGGTTCCATCGTTTCGGCCGTCAGGGTGACACCGGCGGGCAGTTTCTCGGCCCCGATCGCGAGCAAGCCGCCGAAATCGACTCGGTTGGCGATCACGAGCGTCGCGTAGCGGCCGCCCTTCGGCACGGTGATGGTCTGGCGATCCTGGTTCGAAGGGTTGTTGCCGTCCACCTTCGGAATGGTCGTCGTGACCGACGGCGCGACCGGTGTGAGTTCGACGCGATAGAAGTAGTCCGGGCCGCCCTTCCGCAGGTGGTCGTGAACCCACAGCGTGTATTCGCCGTCGGCCGGCACCGCGAAGCGGAAGTAGCTGTCCGGGCCGACCGCGTCGTCGTTGCCGACCAGCGCCCCGCCCTGCGCGTTGCCGACGTACAGCACCGGGTCGAGCGGCGAGCCGATCCGCCGCGCGTAGCAGTGGACGTCGTAGACCTCACCTTTCTTCGCCGCGAACTTGAAGTAATCCACCTCGCCGGGCTTCGACACCACGCCGTTGAACGCGCCCGGGGCCGCCCCGACCGTGGCAGTCGCGACGGACACGTTCGCCCCCGATTCGATGACGTTCGGCAGGTTACCGACGCGGAACTTGAACCCGGCCGGGTGCAAGCCCTCAGGCGTCTGGCAGTGGAGGCGGTACAGGTCGTCCGCAGTGGCGGGCAACTTCACCTTCTGCTTGATCGGCCCGGACGGGTCTCCGAGGAACGTGACCTCCAACTCCTCGCCGGCCTTGCCGCCGGCGGGCACCACGGCGGTCGGCCGCGGGAAGTTGCCGATGTGCAGCCGGTACTGGCACGCGCCGTTCCCGCCGAACGCACTCTCGCGAATTTGAACGACGTACTTCCCGTCGGCCGGGATGACGACCGAACACCCGCCGTCCTGCCCGGTCAGCGCCGCGTCGTCCCCGGTCACCATCTCGAACCGCTTGGCGTCCAGGATCGCCACATACGGGTCGAAAAACGCGCTGCCGAGGCGCATCGCCTCGACCTCGACCGACAGCCGCTGCCCCTTCTTGCACTCGACGACGAAATAGTCCTGGTCTTCCGCTTGAACAACCCCGTGGACGGTGACGTTGAGCGGGACCGGCTGCGGCTTGTCGAACTCGCTGTTCGGCTCGACCTCTTCCACCACCGGCAGTGCGCCGACCCAGAACGTGCGCAGGTCGGAAACACCGGTCGCGGTGCGGACCCGGAAAGCGTGTTCGCCCAACCGGCAGTCGGGCGCGATGCCGACCGTCACTTTCAGCGTGGCGTCATTGACGACTTCGAGCTTCTTGACGGCTATACCGGGCGAGTGGGCGAGCACCTCCTGGGCGTCGCTCAGACGCCCGCCGCTGAAGGTGAGCACCGCGTCGGTGCCGCGCTGCGCCCCGCGCGGCTGGATCGCGCTCAGCACCGGAGAGGCAGAAAACGATTCACCACAGAGGGCGCAGAGGGCACAGAGAGAAAACAGAAGGCGGAACATCATGGTGGGAAACTCCTGGTTCTCTGTCTTTCTCTCGTGCTCTCTCGTGCTCTCTGTGGTGAAAACTCTTCTGCGTTACGCCAGCAGTTCCTTGCGGGTGTGCCCCTCGCGGACGATGTCGATCGGCCGGTCGCCCGGGGACATCAGTTTCTTGTCCGCGTCGATCCCGAGGCAGTGGTAGACGGTGTGGGCTAAGTCCTCGACATTCAGGCCATCTTCGTCCGGCTCGCTCGCGGTCGCGTCCGACTTGCCGTAGAAGTGGCCCTTCTTGATGCCGCCGCCGGCCAGCACCACGCTGAACACCTTCGGCCAGTGATCGCGGCCGGCGGTGGCGTTGATCTTCGGCGTGCGGCCGAACTCGCTGCTCACCATGATCAGCGTGCTGTCGAACAGCCCGCGGTTCTTCAGGTCGGTGACGAGCGTGGCGAACGCCTGGTCGAATTGCGGGAGTTGGTTCTTCGTCCCCTGCACGATGCCGCCGTGCAGGTCCCAACCGCCGTAAGTGAGCGTCACGAACCGCACCCCGCCCTCGATCAAGCGGCGGGCCATCAGCATCCGTTGACCCGCGGCGTTGCGGCCGTACTCGTCGCGGAGCTTGGCGTCTTCCTTGTTGATGTCGAACGCGTCGCGGGCCTTTTCGCTCGAAATCAGGCCGTAGGCGCGCTGGTAGAAGGTGTCCATCGCGTCGAGGTTGTCCGACTTCTCCTTGCCGGCGAAGTGGCCGTTGACCGCGTCGAGCATCGTCCGCCGGGTGGCGAACCGCTCCGGGGTGACGTTGCCCGGCAGGGACAGGTCTTGCACCTTGAAGCCGCCGTTGGCCGGGTCGGCCCCGAGGCTGAACGGCGCGAACGAACTCGACAGGTACCCGCTGCCGGCGTCCTGGGCGGGCATGCTCGGCACCGCCACATACGGCGGGAGGTTGTTCCGCACGCCGAGTTCGTGGCTGACGACGCTGCCGATGCTCGGGAACTTCAGCGCCGGACTCGGCCGGTAGCCGGTGAACATGTTGTGCGTGCCGCGCTCGTGGGCGGCCTCGCCGTGGGTCATCGCCCGGCACACTGTGATCTGGTCCGCGAGCGCCGCGGTCTTTACGAGGCACTCGTTGAAGACTTCGCCCTCGACCTTCGTCTTCACGTGCCCCATCTGCCCGCGGTACTCGACCGGGGCAAACGGCTTCGGGTCCCAGCTCTCTTGATGCGCCTGGCCGCCCGGCAGGAAGATGTGGATGCACGCCTCCGCTTTGGGCTTCTTCTTGGCGTCCGGCTCGGCGGCCTGCAACCGCAGGTAGTCGTCGAGCGTCAGGCCCAGCGCCCCGATCGCCCCGACGTGCAGGAAGTTGCGTCGGTTCAGAGGAGAACCCAAGCAACGCGAGAACAGGTTCATCGGCAGGACTCCTGTCGGGGCGGGGTGTGAGTTTTCGGGGCAGGGGTCAGTGCGTGTGCGTTCGGGCGGGTCGCGGGGCGGGAGAGCCGGCAGCGTGGCGGGGGCGAGAACGGACGTGGCAGCGTCATTCTCGCAGCTTCAAGATAGTCCGGCCCATACCAGCCGTCAATTCTTTCCCGCCGGGAAAAAATTCTCACCGGCGATTTGACTTCTTGTGGTTTTTAGTATACTATATGTACAAGCGGTGAAAAAGGCAGATTCGGCGCATTTGTGTTGCAGCGGGCGGGGCGCCGGGGTAACCTTCGGACGTTCCTACCCGCGAGCTTCCACGGCTCGCTGCCAATTTCCCGCCAAACCTCCCTCACCTTTACGGGAGCGGTCTGCCCATGCTCAACATTCCTTTCGGCCGCGTGCGCCTCTGCGACGGCGTCTCCCGCCGCAACTTCCTCCGCGTCGGCGCGCTGTCATTTGGTGCGATGAACTTGACCCTCGCCGACGTCCTGCGGGCCGAAGCGGCGGCCAAGAAGAACGACCCGTTCGGCCGGTCGCGGCACAAGGCGGTCATCAACATCTTCCTGGGCGGCGGCCCGCCGCACCAGGACATGTGGGAGATCAAGCCGGACGCGCCCGCGGAGATTCGCGGCGAATTTAAACCGATCGCTACCAGCGTGCCGGGCATTCAGATCGGCGAGACGTTCACCCGGATCGCCGCGGCGGCCGACAAGTTCGCCTTCCTCCGGGCGGTGGTCGGCGCGCGGGGCGGTCACGACGCGTTCCAGTGTACGACCGGGTTCCCGCAGCAGTCGCTCGCGGCGATGGGCGGGCGGCCGAGCATCGGCAGCGCGGTGTGGAAGCTGCAAGGGGCGGTCGATCCGAGCGTCCCGCCGTTCGTCGGCCTCGCGGAGAAGACGCAGCACGGCCCGTGGAGCGATTCCGGCCAGACCGGGTTTCTGGGCAGCACGTTCGCGCCGTTCAAACCCAGCGGCCCGGACATGGCGAACATGACGCTCAGCGCCGCCAACAAGGACCACCTGCCCGACCGCAAGAAACTGCTCGCCGGCTTCGATGACATGAAGCGGACGATGGACCACCAGGGCGGGCTGATCGGAGCCGACGCCGCGACCGAGAAGGCGTTCGACGTGCTCACGTCGAGCCGGCTGGTGGAAGCGCTCGACATCTCGAAGGAAAGCCCGAAGGTGCGGGAGCGGTACGGCGACGGCAAGCCGTACAAGTTCCAGTACGACGGCGCGCCGACGGTCAACGAGCACCTGCTCATCGCCCGGCGGTTGGTGGAAGCCGGGGCGCGGGTGGTGACGCTCAGCTACGGCCGGTGGGACAGCCACGGCAAGAACTTCGACCTCGTCCGCGACCACGGCGCGAAGCTCGACCAGTGCCTGACCGCGCTCGTCGAAGACCTCGACGTTCGCGGGATGCTCGACGACACCACCGTCATCGCGTGGGGCGAGTTCGGGCGGACGCCGCAGATCAACAAGGACGCCGGCCGCGACCACTGGCCGCAGGTGTCGTGCGCGATCCTCGCCGGCGGCGGGCTGAAGACCGGGCAGGCGATCGGCAGCACGGACAGAGTCGGCGGCAACGCGAAAGACCGGCCGGTGGGCTTCGGGGACGTGTTCGCGACGCTGTACCACAGCCTCGGGCTGAACCCCGAGACGACGACCATCAACGACCCGACCGGCCGCCCGCAGTACGTGGCCGAGGGCAAGGTGATCGGCGAGTTGGTGTAACGGCCGGGGATGAGATGGACGAGGAGTTGCCCGTTTTCGTCTGCTCGGAGTGCCACGGGCGACAGTCGGTGACAGAGTATCACCCGGCGGCCGTGACGTGCCTCTCGTGCGGCCGCAAGGGCACCGCCCCGCCGTTCCGCTTGTTCGGCCGCTCCGAGTGGGAGATGACCGACGAGCCGAAAGTGATGCTCGAGCGGGCCTCCATGCGGGGCGTTTCGATCTCGGAGCGGCAACTGCGGCTGGTGGTGTGCGCGACCGCCCGGCGGGAGTTCCCCGACTGTCAAGACGTCGGGTTCCGGTCCGGGCTGGCGTGCGGCGAGGAGTGGGCGGACGCCGACACCGAACCGGCCGAAGCGGGCCGTCTCTTCGTACATCTCAACTCGATCTCCGGGGATTATCCCTGGGTGAACGCGGCGCGATCGTGCCTCGAAGACCCGATCCAGGCGGTGATGTGGTGGGAGTGGTGTGACAGTCACCGCACCGTGGCCGACGCGGTGCGTGAGGTCCTCGCGAACCCGTTCGTCACCCGCGTGTGGCAACCGGACTGGCTCACCTCGACCGTTCGCGCCCTCGCGGGGCACATTTACGCCGCCCGCGACTTCGGCGCGATGCCGATTCTGGCCGACGCCCTTCAGGACGCCGGCTGTGCCGACGAGGAAGTGCTCAACCACTGCCGCGTCGGGCGCTTTCACGCGCGGGGCTGTTGGGTACTCGACGCGCTCCTGGGCAAGTCGTGACGTCGCGCGACGCCGCGAGCGGCGGACGGTCACCCCGCGCGGAACACGGCGACCGCGCCCGATCCGCACCCGGCGGCCAGGCTCTTGTCGTCGGCGCTCCAGGCGATCGTCGAGGCTTCACCGGCGGCGAACTGGAACTCGCCCACCTGCGCGCCCTTGCGGTTGGTCGGCTGCCACAGCAGCACCTTGCCGTCCAGACCCGCCGACGCCAGCAGGAACCCGCGCGACTGGTACGCCAGCGCGGTCAGGTTCGACTCTTCGTCGTGGCCGACGAGCATGGTCGGCTTCGACCCCTCCGGGCCGTTCGATCCGGCCTGGCAGTCCCAGATGCACACGACCGGGCCGCCGCCGGTGGCCAGGTAGCGGGACGAGAAGTCCCAAGAAAGTTCGCGGACCTTTGTGCGGTAGCCCCACATCTGGAGGTCGCGCGACGTGTCGTAGTACCAGAAGTGAACGGTCGAATCCTGGTTGCCGTGGGCGAGGATTTTGCCGTCCGGGCTCCACGCCATCGCGAGCGGCGAACCTTTCCACGCCAGCACCTTCACCGGGTCGGAGCCGGCGAGCGGGTCGTAGGTGGTGGCCGACCCGTAGGCGAGCAAGGTCAGGTGATTCGTGCCCGGTCGCCACTTGAGGTCCATCACCGTGCCCGCTTGCGCCGGCAACTCGCGCACGAGTTCGCCGCTGGCATTAAAGACCTTCGCCTTCTTGCCGGCGGCCGACGCGAGGTACTGGCCGGACGGGTGCCACACGACCTTCTCGGCCCACGACGCCCCGGCGTCGAGCGCGAGCGCCTCGGCCCCGGTGTTCGCATCCCACACGCGCACCTTGCTGTCCTGGCCGACCGATGCAAGTAACTGGCCGTTCGGTTGCCACGAGATGGCGGCGGTGCCGAACCCGTGGCCCTTGAACTCGTGGACCGGCTTGCCGGTGGCGGCGTCGAACACGGTGACCGGCCCGCTGACCGCCGCCGCGGCCAACCGCGAGCCGTCCGGCGACCACGCCAGCGCGATGACGTGGTCCGCGACGGCCGCCTGCCACACCGGGCGGAGCCGGTTCTCCGCCTTGCCGAAGATGCCGATGCGAGCCATGGTGCGAATCCAGAGATTTGAGATTGCAGATGTCTGATTGCAGATTGAAAGCAGAGGTCACATTGCCTTTCAATCTGCAATCAGACGTCTGCAATCGTAAATACTACGCGAGGCAGCTCTTGAACCCGTCGTTGAGCGCCTGGCGGTCGAGGTTGCGGCCGATGAACACCAGCTTGTTCGACCGCGGCGTCTTGCCCCACGGCTTATCGACCTTGCCGTCGAACAGCATGTGGACGCCCTGGAACACGAACCGGTTCGGCTCGTTCTTGATCGACAGCACGCCCTTCATGCGGAAGATGTCCGGCCCCTTCTCCTGAAGGAGCTTGCTCATCCACTGGTTGAGCTTCTTCGGGTCCAGGTCGCCGGTCAGCGTGATGCCGACGCTCGACACCGTCGTGTCGTGGACGTGGTCCGGCTTCTCCTCCATCAGCCCGAGCGCGTGCGTCTTCTGCCCGTGGGCGTGGGTATGCTCGTGCTCGTGGTCGTGCTCGCAGTGCCCGTGTTCGTGGTCGCAGTGCGAGTGGTCCTTGCCGTCTTCGTGGTGATGGTGGTCGTGGTCGTGTTCGTGGTCGTGCTCGCAGTGGCCGTGCTCGTGATCGCAGTTGGCGTGGTCCTTGCCGTCGTGCTCGTCGTGGTGATGGTGGTGGCCGCCGTTCTTGAGGAAGTCCGGCTCGTGCTCCAGAATGCGGTCGAGGTCGAAGCCCTTGACGTTGAGCACGTGGTCGAGGTTCAGCTCCGCGTTCTTGGTCCGGTAGATCTTGGCCGTCGCGTTCATCTTGCGGATGAGCTTTTCGAGCTTGTCCAGCTCCGCCGGGGTCACGAGGTCGGTCTTGTTCAGCAGGATCACGTCGCCGAACGCGATCTGCTCCTGCACCTCGTGGGACTCCCAGTGCAGGAGGACGTGCTTGGCGTCCACCAGGGTGACGATGCCGTCGATGCGGGTCTTGGACTGCACCTCGTCGTCCATGAAGAACGTCTGCGCGACCGGGCCGGGGTCGGCCATGCCGGTCGTCTCGATGACGATGTAGTCGAATTTGTCCTTCCGCTTCATCAGGTTGCCGAGGATGCGGATGAGGTCGCCGCGGACGGTGCAGCAGATGCACCCGTTGTTCATCTCGAAGATTTCTTCCTCCGAGTTGATGACCAGGTCCTGATCGACGCCGATCTCGCCGAACTCGTTCTCGATGACCGCGATCCGCTTGCCGTGGTTGGCGGTCAGGATGTGGTTGAGCAGCGTGGTCTTGCCGGACCCGAGGAAGCCGGTGAGGACGGTGACCGGGACGCGGTCTTGCGTGGCAGGCATCGGATGGCCCCTGTGCGGTGAAGGACGCGACAGGGGAATTGTACCAAGCACGGGAAGTGCGCGAAGGACGGTTGGTATTTCGTGTTTGGTGTTTCGTTTTTGGTACTTCGCCGATGGTCGCGCTCAGGGTGCTTGAGCGCTCCGGCAGGTACTAAACACCAAAAACTAAATACTGAACACGCCGTCACACATGACGGAGGGCCTCGATCGGGTCGAGCTTGGCCGCCCGCCACGCCGGGTACAGGCCGAACGCCATGCCGACCAGGATCGACACGCCGACCGACAGGAAGATGGACGCGACGTGCAACTTCGCCGGCAGGGGCGGGCCGCTGAACCAGTTCCACCCGCGGAGCAGGTCCCACGCGGCCGGGATCGCGAACACCGACACGATGCCGATCACCGCCCCGCACAGCCCGCCGATGGTGGTTTGCACGACCGCCTCGACCAGGAACTGTAGCACGATGTCCTTCCGCTTGGCCCCGAGCGCCCGGCGGATGCCGATTTCGCGCGTCCGCTCGGTCACGGTCGCCAGCATGATGTTCATGATGCCGATCCCGCCGACGAACAGCGAAATGCTGGCGATCATCGCCATCAGGATGGTGAACCGGCTCTGGGCGCGCTCGGCCTCTTCGAGCTTGTCGAGCGGCACGGTGATGGCGAAGTCCTTGCGCGGGTGCCGCTTCTCCAGAATCGTCCGGATCTCGTTGCCGACCGCCTGCACCTTCGCCCGGCCGTCCTCGGTGTCTACCTCCGCGTCCACGGTGAGTGTCACCTGCGAAATGTCCACCTTCTCGGCGCTGCGCGACCCGCTGGACCGGGTGAAGATGACGTCGCCGAACCGCTTGCGGCTGGTCTTGAACGGGATGTACACGTCCCGGTTGTAGTCCTCGGCCGCCTGGCTGCCGCCGCTCCCGCCGGTCGGCGTCCGCTCCTTGATCACGCCGATGACGCGGAAGAACTGGCTCTTCATCATCACCGTCCTGTCCAGCGCGTCCTCGTACGGGAACAGCTTGTCGGCCACCTCGGAGCCGAGGATGCACACGTTGAGCATCTGCTGGTCGTCGTTGAGCGCGACCTCGTCGTCGTCGGCGGCGTTGAGGAACCGGCCGCGGCTCATCTGCAACTTGTTGACGACCGCGTACTCGGGCAGGGTGGCGATGACCCGGCAGTTGACCAGCCGGTCGAGGTTGCGGACCTCGGTCGGGAACACGCGGATGGGGACGACGCGGTTGACCGCCTTGCCGAGGTTGCCGAACTGGTTCAGGTCGCCGGCGGTCAGCCCGTAGGTGGTGACGAACCCCTTCGACGCGGTCGCCGAGTCGTCCGGCGGCTTGACGCTGCGGACGATGATGTTCGTCGCCCCCTGCCGCTTGATGTCCTCCAGCGCGTCCTGCATGGAGCCCTCGCCGAACGACATCAGCGAGATGACCGAGCAGGTGCCGATGATGATGCCGAGGACGGACAGGAACGAGCGGAGCTTGTGCAGCCACAGGCTCTTGACGGCCAGCGTCATGCTGCGGCGGAGCTTGGCGGTGTTGTTGGCGAGCGGCAGGCGCGACAGCGCCCACGCGGCCACCCCGCTGCCGAACGCGATCACCACGAGCGCGCCGCCGACCAGCAGGACGAAACCGACGATCAGGATTTGGGTCAGGAGGTCGCTGGGGAAGCTCATCGGTATCTCTTGCTGTAGCCGGGGTCTGTGACCCCGGAGCGACACGGGAGGTAAAGCACCGGGGGCACGGCTCGTTCGCTCGGTCGGCTAAGCCCGCCCGGGGCGGACGAGCCGACCGAGCGGCCCCGGCTACAGAAGTCGCCTAGCGGCCCATCTCGACGGTCGCCCGGGTGTCGTTGCGGACGTCCGACTCGACCCGGCCGTCGCGGAGCCGCACCACGCGGCGCGCCCACTCGGCGATGTCGTTCTCGTGCGTCACCATGATGATCGTCTTGCCGGCCTTATTCAGGTCGCGGAGCATCTGCATGATCTCGACGCTGGTCTTGGTGTCGAGGTTGCCGGTCGGCTCGTCGCCGAGGATCAGGTGCGGGTCGTTGACGAGGCTCCGCGCGATGGCGACCCGCTGCTGCTGCCCGCCGGACAGTTGCAGCGGGCGGTGGTCGAGCCGGTCGCCCAACCCGACCATCTCGGCCAGCGCCACGCACCGCGCCTTGGTCGCCTCGTCCAGTTTGATGCCCTGGTAGAGCAGCGGGAGTTCGATGTTCTCGACCACCGTGTACTGCGGCAGCAGGTTGTACGACTGGAAGATGAACCCGAGGTAGGTGCTGCGGACCTCCGACAACTGGTCGTCGGACATCTCGGACACATCGACGTCGCCGAGGTAGTAATGCCCGCTGGTGAGCCGGTCGAGGCACCCGAGGACGTTGAGCAGCGTGCTCTTGCCGCTGCCCGACGGCCCCATGAGCGCGACGAAGTCGCCCTCGTCGAACGACAGGTTCAGCCCCCGGAGGACGTGAACCGTCTGCGACCCGAGGTAGTAGTTCTTGAACAGATCGACGACGGTGACGATGGCTGGCATTGGCGGCAGGGGCGAGGGGTTGGGTTGCACACTTCGGGGGCGTGTGGGTGTTGCCGCTCACCCGGCCTCGCAGACTCGGCCGACCTCTCCCCTTGCGGGAGAGGTCGGCCGAGTCTGCGACAAGCTCAGGGGCGCGTCAACCATAGGCGGTTGTGCGGATGCACCTCTCCCGTCTGGTCCCGCGTACCGCGCCTCACCTGCGGACGCAGTTTCGGCTGCACGCGGGCCTGTGGGAGAGGTCGGCGGCCGCTTTGGGCCGCCGGGTGAGGGGCACCACCTCCGCGGTCACTCGGTTCGCTCGCCTTACGGCTGCGGCGGCATCCCGCCCGGCGGGCCGCCGGCCCCGCCGCCCTTCTTCTTGCCGCCGCTACCCGGCCCACCCGGGCCGCCCTTCGCGCCGCCGGCACCGGGCACCCCGCCCTCGCCGCCCGGGCCGCCCGCTCCGCCGGGGCCGCCCTTCGGGGCGGACTCGTCGAACTGCGCCTTGCCGTTACCGCCGCCCTTCATGCCCTTGCCGCCGTCGTCGCGGGTGCGGGTCTTGTCGTCCGGGGCCAGCAGCACCTTCGGGTTGACGACCACCTCGTCCCCCTCGCTCAGCCCCTCGCGGACCTCGACCACCTTCTCGTTGAACAGCCCGAGCTTGACGTCGCGGCGGTCGAACCCGGTCGGCGTCTTGACGAACACCTGCCGCTGCAACCCCAAGTCGGCCCCGCCCATGATCGACTGGATCGGCACCGTCAGCACCGGCTCCTTCGCGGTGTCCACGGTGATCGTCACCTCGGCCGTCATGTCCGGCTTCAACTCCTCGTTGGTGATCCGCCGCTTGGTCCCGTCGGGCATCACCTGGTAATCGATCATAACCAGCGTCTGGTACAGCTTGACGTCGGACACCCACGAGTCGGTCTGGCTGGCGACGGCGGCGACGGTGCGGACGTGCCCCTCGAACGTGTGCTCGGGCAGGGCGTCCACGCGGATGACCGCCTTCTGTCCGTCGGACACCTTCCGGTAGCTCTCACCGCGGAACTTCTCCCGCAGGCGATCGACCACCTCCTGCCGCTGGTTGACGACGCGCGAGAACGGGTCGGTGGTCAGCAGCATGAGCTGCTGGAGGCCGTCCACGAAGTGCGTCGGGACGCGGACGTCGCCGCGGATGCGGGCCACCATCGCCTCGTGGACCTTGGTGTTCACCTGCATGCGGTGCAGGTTCGGGATGCGGAGCATCTTCTGCCCCTCCTTCACCTGCGCGCCCTGCTCGATCAGCCCCTGGGTGCTGCCGCTGAACCGGTTGGACGACTCGGCCTTGTAGTAGACGACCATCGAGTCCGGCTCGATGGTGTCCGGGGCGAGGATGCGGCACTCGGCCCGCTGCTGGACGAGGTCGCGGAGCTTCTCGTCGGTCTGAATGTACTCGGACGTGGCCCGCTGCTTCTCGGCGGCGAACTTGACCAGGTTGGCCTCGGCCTCCAGCCGCGCCTTCTCCACCGTCAGCACCGCGCTGTCGCGGGCCAGGACGAGGTTGGTCAGGGTCTGGTCGCGGTCGCTGACCAGCAGTTGGTTGAGCTTGGCCTTGAGGCTGCGGAGCTTCTCGACCGAACTGTCCAGCTTGGACTTGTCGGACTGGGCCTGGGCGGCGCTCATGTAGCTGAGCTTGACCATGCGGTCGGCCCACGCGCTGCGCTCGGCGTTCTGCTGGACCTCGGCCTCGGCCAGCCGCACCTGGCCGACGAGGTCGTCGACCGACTGGCGGAAGGTGCCGGCCTCGGCCAGCGCGAGCGGGCCGCCGCCCAGCGCCGCCAGCGCGGCCCGGGACGGCTCGTAGTTCAGCCCGGTGTAGTTGTTCAGCGCGTTCTCGGCGGTGATCAGCGCGTTCTCGGCGGTGGCGATGTTCAGCTTGTTCTGGGTGACTGCGATGTCGAAGTCCTTCTCCGCCTTCACCTTGTTGGCCAGCGCCGTCTGCACCTTGATGCTCTGGTCGTCCTCCTTGTCCTTCAGGTCGGAGTCGTCCAGAATCATGAGCAGTTGGCCGGGCTTGACCCGGGCGCCGTCGTCGATCACCCAGTTGATGGTGCTGGCGAACCCCTTGGAGCCGGCCCGCACCTTGCACACGATGTCACGGTTGTCGGCCGACTCCAGGGTGCCCTTTTCGGCCACCGTGACGACGAGCGGCTCCCGCTTGACGGTGTGGGTGAGCACGTCGGCCCGGGCGGGCGGGGTGCGGAGCAGGTAGTACCACGCCCCGGCCCCGGCGGCGGCCGTCGCCAGCACACCGGCGATGGCCAGCGGCAGCAACTTACTCCCGGCGACCGCCGACGGCAGGGCTTTGGGGCTCGCGGCCCGCGCCGTCAAGTGGCCGGGGAGCGGGGAGCCGCTCGGCGGGCTGCCGGTCGTCGCCGGCAGGCTGCTGTTCGGGACGTTCGGCTCGGTTGAAGAACTCATCGCACCACACCCCGCGGTCGTCGAGTGGCATCTGCTCAAGGTCGAGGTAAAGGCTCATCCGGGCGGTCTGGTAGGCCACCCAGATCTGGTACAGCCCGTTCTGGGCCTGCACCAGGTTGGATTGGGCTTGCAGCACCTGCTGCGTCAGGGCCGCCGCGCTGCCGGCGTCGCTGTTCGCGCCGAACGACAGCGGGGCGAACTGCGTGAACCGGGCGTTGTCCACCTGCGAGTACCCCAGCTCCACCACCCGCTGTTGGATGCGGTAGAGCTGGCCGAGGGTTCGCAACTCCCGCAGGTCGCCGCGGACGTCGTTGGCGATGTTGTCCTCGAACGCCATCAGCAGCCGCCGCTGCCGCTGGTATCCGATCAGCGCGGCCCGGTAATTATTGCGCTCCGCCCGGCGGACGAGCGGCAGTTCGGCGTTGAAGGTCAGCTGGTGTTGGCTCCGGGCGGCGGCAAAGCCGACCGGATTGTTCCCACCGGGCGCGGTACTGCTACTCAGATCATACCGGACGTTGAACACACCCTGTAATGAATTCGCGGTGACAGCGATCTGCCGCCACGCGTCCACCACCTGCGCCCGTGCGTTCATCAGATCGAGCCGGCTGCTTAGTGCCGCCCGGACGCCGAGTGTGTACGCCTCGTCGAGCGAGGTCTCCAGCACGTTGGCGCCCTCGACCGGCAGCGGCGGGAGGCTCGGCCACTGCGCCCGGGCCTGCTCCTGCCGCTCGTTGCGGGCCTCGATCGCCAGCAACTGGAACGCGGTGAACACCCGGTTGAAGGCGACCCCCTGCGGGACGAACGCCGCCCCGGCCTTGAGCCACGGCTGGGCCTCGTACTCGCGCATCGCCCGCTCGAACTCGCCCAGGTCGATGTCGGCGCTCACCGCGTCGATCCGGCGGGCCTCGGCCGGCGTCTCGGGGACGCGCTTGAGCAGCCGGTCGGCCCGGGCGTCGAGCAACCGCTGCCGCTCGTCCCGGACGGCCTTCATGCGGGCGGCGAACTCGTCGGGCGTCAGCTTCGCCCACTCGTCCCACCGCGGGCCGATGGCCTTGGCGAAGGCGGTGCCACGCATCAGCGGCGAGTTGGTCAGCAGCGCCCGCCAGCCGGCCCGGAACTGGCCGGGCGGGGTACTGCGGTCGAACCGTTCGGCCGCCGCCTCCAGCGCCCGGGCGTCGGCCGACACCGCCTCCAGTCGGCCGAGTTGGAGCCGGATCGGGCGGAGCGGGGTGTCGTTCAGCTCCAGTGGCACCGTCACCGGCAGGCCCAACTGGAGCTTGAAGTTGTCCAGCGCGTCGAGGAACCCGCGAACGCCGCTGCCGCCGGTCCCGCCGCCGCCGGTCGCCGACCCGAGCAGCGCCCCGCGGCTGTTGAGCAACTGCACCTCCACCTGGTCCACCTGGAGCGGGGCCAACTGCCCGCCCTCGCGATACGCCCGGTAGGTGTTCAGCAACTCCTCCAGCGCCGCCACGTTCTTCCGCTGGTTGGAGATAATCGCGCTCTGGAGCAGCAGCGGCAGGTAGCCGACGTTGGGCGCGGTCAGGTTGCCGCCGATGCCGCGGCCGAGGTTGGGCGACAGCCCCTGGAGGCCGTACGGGTTGTTGGTGTACCCGCCGCCGGCGGCGATGGCCACGAAGAACACCTTGCGGAACCGCGCGTACGACCGCATCGCGTACACCAGCGTCCGCTCGCTCTGGGTGAGCGGTTCGAGGGTGACGGCCTTCCCGCCGCCGCGGAGGAACGGCTGGGCGAGGCTGAGCGTCAGGTTGCTGATGCTGGTGGTCGGCCGGTCGCCGGACAGGTCCACGAGCACCTGGTTGGCGAGCCGGGTGGTGAGCAGCGCGCCGGTGGCGAACCGCTTGCTCAGCCCGACGTTGGTGTTGAACGTCTCCGTCTCGGACCCGTTGCGGAAGTTGGTCAGCGCGCGGCCGGTGGACCGGCGGACGGCCTCCTCGGTGATGAACGCCTGGGCGGCGAACGTGAACCGGCTTAGGGTCACGTCGAGCGCCGACAGGTACAGGTCCTCGCGGCGGTCCTGGAACTCGCGGCCGTTGACCACGCCGAGTTCGACGGCCTGCTCGATCTTCAGCTTGTACCCGACCTGGTCGGACTCGAGCGCCCGCAGGTACTCGGCGGCCGCGTCGCCGGCGGCGACGAACCCGACCGGCGCGCCGGAACCCGGCGCGGGCGCTTGCCCGACCGGGGTTCCCGCTTTCGGATCGATCTTCGTGCCGTCCGGGGGCGGCGGCTTCGGCCCCGGCTGCGCGTCGGACCCCTTGTCGGGCGGCTGCGGCATCCAACCGCCGGGCACCGGCACGACCGCCATCGCCGGGACCGTCTTGCCGTTCAGTTCCGTCTCGCCGACCGCGACCATGACGATCGGCGGCCGCAGTTCGGTGATGCTCGGCTTGCCGCGGGCGTCGGTGGTGACGACCGGACCGGGCATCGACGGCCGGGCGGGCAGCCACGGGCCGAACTCGGCGGCCGACGGCGTGTTGACCGGGGCCGCGGTCGTGTCGGCGATGGCGACGGCGTCACCGCCAATGCCGGGCCGCAGCGCTCCAGACAAGTGCGTCGGGGGCGCGTGCCGCGCGGCCGGGCTGTCGCCGACGAGCGCTCGCGGCGGGTGGGGCAGGGTGGCCGCCTGCGCCGTCGTTTGGGGCTTCGCGGGCGGCAACTTGGCCAGCGCGGCCGGGGCCGCGGGCGTGAACTTCTGCGGCAGCGGCGGCGGGGTCGTCGGCGCCGCGGCGGGGGCGTCGGCGAAGGCCGAACTCATGTTCGGGGCGGTGCCGCGGGCCGGCGGGGGCGGCTCCTCGGCGCGGTTCTGGGCGTCCCAGTTTTCGAGCAGCGCGACGTACCCGGTGCCGTCCACCCGGCCGACGCCCGACCGGTGGGTGGGCTTCTGCGGGTTGGGCGACATGACGCGGGCGGCGTAGTCGTCTGGCGGGTACGGCGGGCGGTCCGGGTTGGTCTGATCGGCGAACCGGGCGCGCGGGTCCGGGTACGCGTGCCAGTTCTTGACCTGCCAGTCGGGGAACACGTTCTTCTGCGTGATGACGCCTTCGACGTCCTTATCGGCGCGCTCGCGGAAGTGCTTCCGCGTGCAGCCCGGCCCGGCGAGGAGGGCGAAGAGGGCGGCGGCGGCAAGGGCGGGGAGGCAACGTGCGGGAACCTGCATGGCGCACCCGATCGAAACCCGGAAGGTGGAGCGACTGACACCGACGTTATCGGCGTCACAACCTGCGCGGGTTGAGCGGAAGGAGCAGGAGCGCGCGTCGGGGTAACGCGAACAGTTACCCAGGTTCACACGGCCGTCGAAATTACACCAACTGGCACGCCGGGCGGCGTTTGGCAAACTCGACGCGCACGTCCACGGTGTTCGCGCGGGGCGGCAGCGCGAGCAGTTTCAACTTGCGCATCCGCGCGAGGTACGGGACGACCGTCTGCGTGACCTGCGACGTTCCGCTCAGCGCGAGCGCTTCGAGGTCGGGGAACCGCGTCAGCAGGAGTGTGACGCCGGAGTCGGTGACGCGGGTGTCCGCCAACCCGACCGCTTTAAGCCCGCGGAGGTGGGCGAGGTGCATCAGCCCGGCGTCGGTGACGCGGGCGCACCCCGAGAGGTCGATCGCTTCAAGCCCCGGCAACCCGCTCAGCCCGCGGAGCCGGGCGAGGTCGTCGTCGGTGGTTTCGGGGTTGAGGGCCAACCGGTACGCCTCGCCCGGCTTCACGGTCACGTCGCCCGGCAGCTTGAATTTGCTAAGCGCCCAATCGGCGGCACCGTCGGCGCGCGCGAACCACAGCCCGCGGAGCGGGACGAGCCACTTGGTCGGCCCGGTCGGCGGCGGGGGCGGCGCGATCACCGCCGGCGCGGCGTTCCCGTCGAGCGGGCCTTTCGCGGCGAGCGGACCTACCCCCCCGGCCCCCCTCCCTGAAGGGAAGGGGGTGACGGCGCGTGTCGCCTCCTGCGCGCCGATCGACGTTTCCGAACGGTCGTGGTTTTTCTCCCCCTTCCCTTCAGGGAGGGGGGCCGGGGGGGTAGGTTTCTTCGCCGCGCGCGTCACCTCCGCGAGTCGCCCGGCCAGTGCTGCGGCGTCCTTCGGTCGGGCGGTCGGCTCGCTGTCCACGCAGTCGCCGATCAACTCGATGAGCGCGTCGGACACGCCGCGGCGGCGCAACTCGCGCTCGAACCGCGGGCTGGGCGCCTCGGACAGCTTGCCGGTCAGCATCTGGAACCCGATCACCCCCAGCGCGTGGACGTCGTCCCGCGGGTCCGGGGCCGCGCCGCGGGCCTGCTGCGGGCTGGCGTACAGCGGGGTGTACGACCCGCGCATCGACGTCTCCAGCCACCCGGTCACGAGCGACACCCCGCCCGGGTTCGACCGCAGGTACTCGACCGCCACCCCGCCGATGCCGAAGTCCGTGATTCTCAGGGATGAAGGATGAAGGACGAAGGATGAATCAAGACCGGCAACTCCGTCTGTCTTCTGTTCATCCTTCATCCTTTGTCCTTCATCCTTCGCCAGCAGAATGTTCGCCGGCTTCAGATCCCGGTGGACGATCGGCGGGGCGAGCCGGTGGAACGTGCCCACCGCTTCGGCCAACTGCGACAGCGACCGCACCGCGGCCGCCTCGCGGTCGGCTTCGGGAAGTGATTGCCACTTCAGGATGAGGTCGGTGAGGCACCCGCCGCCGACGTACTCGTACATCAGCCACGGGGTGTCGCCGTCGAGCACCGCGTCGAGCAGCGGGACGACGTTCGGGTGCGCGCCCTGTTCCATCACGCGGGCGATGACGCGGCCCTCGTGCGAGGTGAGCTTGGCCCGCACCTTCGGGTCGGTGCAGAACTTCACCGCGCGGCGGTGCGGCAGGAACGAGTGCCGGGCGAGCCACACCTCACCAAAACCACCAGCGCCGAGCAACTCGTCCAGCCGCCACCCGGGCCGCCCGGGCAACTCGCTCCCGGGCCGGAAGTAGGGGGCGCGGAGCGGGAGGAGCCGGGCGAGGTCTTCCGGCGCGTCGAGGGCGAGGTCCGGCGGCACCGTCTTGCCGGACGGGTCGTCGGCGCGCTTCAGCGACTGCCGGACCGCCCCGGGGATTTGCGTGAGGTACAACTCCAGCGCCAGCCGCTCCTCGATCGGCGCGTCGCCGGCGACGCGGCGGGCGACCTCCTCGGCGGTCCGCTTGGCCTCCTCGATCCCGGCGGCCGCGGCCTTCGCGATTTCTTCCTTGAGCAGCCGGTCCCGCTTCCGGTCGCGGTACAGTTTGTATGCGTGGTTCGCGACGTCGAACACGTACGGCCCGGCCGGCACCATCTCGCACAGCCCGCGCAGGCCTTTGTCCTTGACCGCCTGCGCCACGCACTCGAACAGCGCCAGCATGAGTTGCCCTCGTCGAAAGGTCGTAAAGTCGAGAGTCGTAAAGTCGAGGGTCGAAGACAAGCGGTTCTTGGGCTTTATGACCTTCGACTTTACGACTTTCGACGGCCCGTTTTTGACGGCGCCCGAATCGCGAGTTAAGGTAAGTTAACCTCGCCGTACCGAGTGTCCCGTTCGGTCGGACGCCCCGCGTTCCCCCTCGCTCGCGTGGCGGCACCCCGGCTCCGGCCGGGTTAGGCTTGTATGCCCTGGACATCCTTGCCGCCCCGCCACGCACTCGGCTACCGCGCGTGGGCGTTGAGCTTTTTGCTCCTCGTACTCCCGTGCGCCGTGCTCGGCGGGCTGGCGTACCACACCAAACTCCTGCCGCTGGCCGTCGGGGCCGGGGTGCAGGGGCTGTTCGTGGCGGTGTTCCTCCGCGCCCATCCCGTCTGGCGGCCGCCGGTCAGCGCGTCGCTCGTCATCCTCTACCTGATCGCCCTCGCGTGGCTGTACCTGCCCACCCGCGGCTCGCCGGACTGGCTCGTCCACGTCGGTCAGGCGGTGCTGTTGCTGTTCGCGGTGCTGCTGTCCGCGGTCCACGACCTCACCCGCACCGGGGCCGAACCGCTCCGCCGCGCCAACAAGTGGTGCAGCCGGCTGGCGGGCCGAACCCAGTGGCCGATGCAACTGGCCGATTGCCGGGCGCTACCGGAGGTAGCGGCGCTGCGCGCGGCCGTCCTCGACGAGGTCCGGCCGGTCCTGGCGCTGCTGTCCGACCCGCGGCCCGAAGTGCAGTGCGCCGCCCTCGGGGCGCTCGAGTATCGCCCGCACTGGCGTTCGGGGGAAGCTGAGTTGGTGCTGAAAACCGCCCGCGAGAGCCGCGAACCGGCGGTCCGGACGGCGGCCGCCTACGCGCTGGCCGCGGTCGATACCGCCGAACTCATCGGCGGCCTGGCGGCGATGCTGCGCGACCCGGCCGCCGAGGTCCGCGCCGCGGCCGGCGAGGCGCTGCTGTGGAACGCCGACGCCCGCTGGCCGTTCGCCCGCGAGGGCGTCCGCGCCGCGCTGGCCGACCCGAAACTGGCCGACGACGGCCCGCTGTTCGTGACCGGCCGGGTGCCGGCGGCCGCGGTCGCCGATCTGGTCACCTGGGCGGAAGAACACGCGCCGCTCGCGCCGCGGGCGATTCAGACGCTGGTCGAGCAGTACCACCGCGACCTGACCGACGGCAACCGGCCGGAACTCGGCAGCCGGCTGGCCGCGATGATGCTCGACCCGGCCTGGGCGCCGGTGCTGCGGGTCGAACTCGCGGCACTCTTACGCGATCACAATTTGCTGTCGCCGGACCTGCTGGACCGGCTGACGAACATGGATCAACCGGGGCCGATCCGGCTGTTCGCGGCCGAGCAGATGCTGCGCGTCAACCCGCACGACCCGGACGGCGTCCACGTCCTGCGGGGTTTGGCCCGGCAGCCGAACCGGGAGATGGCGCTGGCCGTCGCCGGGGTGTTGCAGAACGTGCTCGGGATGGACCTCGGGCTGCCGCCGGGCGAACTCCCGCCGGCGAACAGCAAGGCGGCGGCCGACGTGGCGCGCCGCGTACTGATGTGGGCGAACGGGGCGTCGCCGGACATGGTGCGGCCGACGCCCGGCCCGCTGCCCGGGCTGCGCGGCGGCAGCCGGCTGACGGCCGGTGTCATCCCGCCGCGGTCCACGAGCGGCGGGATTCCGACCGTCCCGCCGACGCCCTACCCGCCGCGCCCGGCCCTGCCGGACGACGACTCCCGCCCCCGGGGCGGGTCCAGCGCGGTCTTCTAACGGCCCGCGCCGCACGGCGGAGGTGCGGACGGGCCGTGCCCGGCCGTCACTTGTCGAGGTTGAAGATCTCGCCGCCGTTCCGGGTGAACGCGGCCTTCAGCGTCTTCTCGTCGATCGCCGTGCTGATCGCCCGCACCGAGCCGTCCATGAACAGCGCCTGGAACACCGACCGCTTGCCCGGGGCGGTGATCTTCGGCAGCGGCTTCTTCGCGTCGAACGGGTAGTCGCCCGGCTTCGCCCACGGGATCAGCTCGTCCGTCTCAATCACCCCGATCGTGTTCGACGTGCCGTCGGTGAAATCGACGAACCGCAACTTCTTGCCGCTCTCGAACGCCGCCCCGGGGCCGACGATCGCCTTGTAGCTGGTCAGCCCGTACTCGAGCTTGTCCGGAAGCGCCGACTCCGGGGACAGGAACGTCTTGATCAGCACTTCCGACGCCTTCTTGTTGTTCTCGCTGTCCCACGGCTCGTCCAGCTTGAATAGCTTGTACACGTTGTCCTGCTCGATGTACGGCAGGATCGCGACCCGCCACGAGAGCAGCGGCTTGCCGTTCTTGTCCACGATGTCGTGCGGCAGGTGGCCGTAGGCGCTCTCGTAGTTGTGGATCGCCAGCCCGATCTGCTTCAGGTTGTTGGCCGACTGCATCCGGGCGGCGGCGGCACGCACCTTCTGCACCGCCGGGAGGGCCAGCCCGATGCCGACGCTCGACAGCCCGCCTACCGCGACCACCAGTTCCTTCGACAGGGTGGCCGACGCGGTCAGTTCGGTGCCGCTCAGCTTGACGAACGCGCCCGGGTTGGCGAGCAGCGCGTCGGACTGCGCCACCGCGCCGAGTGCGAACGTCATGAACACCGCTTCCGGCAGGTCTTCGAGCGGCCGCGGGGTCTTCAGCTTCGGGTCGAACAGCTTGGCCTCGATGTCGGTCTTGAGTTTCGCCAGCTCCTTGCGGCCGAGGTCGGCCAGCACCTTGACCGCCTTCTCGGCGGCCTGCGCGTCGGCCGCGTTGGCGTACCCGGCGGAAACGGTCACCTTCACGTCCGCGCCGAGGTCCGTGTAGGCGGTGAGCCGCTGCGCCTTCAGCAGCGGAACGAGTTCCGGCGGGACGTCCTGGAACGCGTCCTTCGGCAGCGGCAGCGCCGCGATGTTGACGCTCCCGACCATCGCCTTGCCGCCGGCCGCCAGCTTAATTGCGTCGGCCATCGGGCCGTCCTTGGTCACCGGCTTGGCCAGATAGGCGTCGAGCGAGCCGTCGAACCCGATGACGATGTGCTTGTCGTCCGGGAAGTGGACTTCGATGATCTTGTCCGGTGAGCGGTAGACGGTTTTGGCCCCCACCTTCTCGGTGGTGTTGTTGGGCAGGTACGCCTTGACCACCGCGGCCGGGTCGAACGGTGCCGAGAACGCCAGCACCGCGACCGGCAGCGGCTTGTCCTTGCCGGCGAGGACGAACGCGGTGGCCCGGCTGAACGTGGACGGGGCCGGGACGAACTGGGCGTCGAGCGCCGCGGCGGCCTTCGGCCCGGCCTTCGTGAAGGTGTCCCGCAGCCCGGCCATCAGGTCGCTCTTCCACACGTCGGCGGCGCGGACGTGGACGAACCCGACGGCGTCGGCGGGCACCAGCGCGAGGTCTGGCGGGAGCGCGGGCGGCTGGGCCGCGGCCGCGGGCGGCTCGGGGCGGAACAGAACCACGCCCGCCACCAGTGCGGCGAGAGCGGCGAAGGAAAGCGTTCGGCGCATGAGAGGTATTCCTTGTGGGGTGAGCAAAACTGAGAGTCGCGTATGCGGTTCCCCTCACCCGGCCTCGCGGACTCGGCCGACCTCTCCCCGGCGGGGAGAGGTCCATCCGGGGACACGCGAAGGTACACGAATCGCTGAGCTTGGCGATTGTGCGGATGGACCTCTCCCCGCTGGGGAGAGGTCGGCCGAGTCCGCGAGGCCGGGTGAGGGGAACCACATACGCGGTTCTGGGATCAGCACCGGGTGAGGGCGCCCCGTATGCGGTGTTCGGTCAAGCGTTGACGCCGAGGGGCGATCAAAAGTCCGGGACCACCTCGCCGCCGGCGGCCGTGATCAGCGCGTGCAGCGTCTCCTTGGCCGGGATCTTCGCCAGCGACCGCACCGACCCGTCGTACATCGCCACCTGGGCCTTGCCGTTGACCACCAGCCCCATCAGCTTGGTCATGTCCTTCTCCGGGTCGAACTCCAGCTCGTCCGGCTTCGTCCAGACGACCGGGTCGGCCGCGGTCACGCACATGAACGTGTTGCTGGTGCCGTCGGTGATGTTGACGATCTTCTTCCCGGCCACCCAGTCGAACCCGGCCCCGTTGCCGACGAACACCCGGTAGTAGGTAGTCGTGTCGCCCGGCCGGGCCTTGCCCGGCATCGCGTACACGTTCGGCATCTTGTCGATCAGCTTCTTGTTGTTCTCGCTGTCCCACGGCTCGTCCAGCTTGAACTGCTTGTACAGCGCGTCCTGCTCGATGTACGGGAGGATGAGCACCCGCCAGCTCAGTTGCGGCTTGCCGTTCTTGTCGCACACCGCGGCCGGCGGGAAGGCGCCGGTGGCGTCGTGGTAGTTGTGCATCGCCAGCGCGATCTGCTTCAGGTTGTTCGCCGACCGCTGCACCGCCGCGGCCGACTGCACCTTGAGCGCCGCGGCGGAGTACGCCGACGCCAGCGGCAGCCCGTTCAGCGGGAGCGAGATCGTCCCCCGCGCCTCCGTCCCGTCCACGGCGAATTTCGCGCCCTTCGCCGCCGTCAGCGTCGCCTTGAGCACCGCGACCACGTCCTTCATGCCCATGTCCTTGCCCGCGTCCTTCTCGAAGTCGGGCAGTTCGCGGTCGGCCTCGTCCGCCAGCATTTTGACCAGTGCGGCCATCGCCTTCTCGGCGTCCACCGCCTGGGCCTCGCGCTTCGTCTTGACGCGGACGCTCAGGTCGAGCGACTTGCCCAGATCGACGGTGGCGACCAGCGTCTCGGCGCGGAACAGCGGCTGGAGCGGGCGCACCTGCCCGGGCAGGTTGTCAGCCTGGAGTTCGTCCGGCATGCTGGCGAGCGTCGCGCCCGCCACGAGGGTGTGCTTGCCGCTCGCGGCCGACGCGAGCGCACCGGAGAGCGGCCCGTCGCCGCCCGGCGGCTTCGGCTTGCCGTACTTGCCGTCCAGCCCGACCAGCACCACCGCGACCGTGTCCGACGCGGCCACCACGTTCACCTTCGCGTTCTTCGGCAGCATGTCCTCGACGCCGGCGGTCAGCTTCTTTTTGTCGTAGGCGTTCGCGAACGTCAGCACGACACCGTACTGCTCCATGTCTTGCGGTTGCTTGAGCGTCGGCACGAAGAAGGTGAGGGTCTTGAGGTCGGTCAGCTTGGAGCCGAGCGCCTTGGCCGCGTCGTCCTCCAACCGGCCGAAGGTGTTCTTGTCGGCGGCGCGGAAGCCCTTCACGGCCTCGTGGTTCCAGACGGCGTTGACGTCGGCGTGCAGGAACAGCGCCGCGTCGGCCGGGACGTACTGAAGGGCGGTGACGGTCGCCGCGTCCGGGGCCTTCGGCTTGGCGGCCAGCGGGGCCGGCGCGGCGAACGGGCCGACGGCGACGACCGCCGCGGCCAGCGCCAGCGGCGCGGCGGCAAGGAGGAATCGGGGCCGGAGCGAGCGTGTCATGGGATGCCTCCGCGTAACGGGGATGTGAGCGGCGAACAAAAGTCGCGGAAAAGGCGCGCGACCGCAAACCCCGTGTCGGGGTTCGCCGTTACGTACTGTTGACGCCCACCCCGGGCCGCGATTTCAGCGCCGCTGTGGCACCGACGGCAGAAAAATTAGGAATTCTGCCACCACGCGCGCAAGACCAGTCGCCGACTGACCTTATTCCCTTTCAGGTCGGAGCTGTGATTGGGGAGTGAACAAGATTTCAGAAATTTTTGCCGATCGCGTTTGACTCGCACGAAAAGATCGCGCATAAATAATTGGTGGCTTTGCGGTCAGTTGAATTTTGTTCGGCAGTGCTGACGGCTTGTGCCTTCGGGGTTCGTGCGGGGTGGCGGCGCAACCGTTACCTGCGCCCGGCACTTAACGAAAAAGTGACCGGCGGCCGCGCAAGTGTCGTTCGGCAGTTGCATTCGTTCCTTATACGGGTACGCTGGACGGTAATAGCCCGCCGGCGCGCCTGCCACCGGGTCCGCGACCGCACGGCCCGGCGGGTCGGAGTCATGAGCGGAATCACCTATTGATTCGGGGGTTACGATGTTCCGATCCATCCAGCGCCGGCTGATGTGGCTGGCGTGCGGGCTGGGCGTGGTGGCGCTGCTGCCGGCGTCCGGCATCGTTCAGGCCCAGCCGCGCAACGGCTTCCGGCTGACGGCCAGCATGAGCTACCAACTGCCCGGCACGTTCCGCGGCCCGCCCCCGCCCGGCGTCGCCGGCGCGATCCAGCAGAACCTCGGCCAGCAGAACCTCGGCGGTAACCTCGGCAATAACGGCGGGAACAACAACGGGTTCAACGGCGGTGGGTTCAACGGCGGTGGGTTCGGTGGCGGTGGGTTCAACGGCGGTGGGTTCAACGGTGGTGGGTTCGGTGGCGGTGGGTTCAACGGTGGTGGGTTCGGTGGCGGTGGGTTCGGCGGCGGCGGGTTCGGCGGCGGCAACCTTGGTGGCGGGTTCGGCGGCATCGGCGGCGGCATTAACGGCGGCCTCGGCCAGTTCGGTGCCGGCATCCAGATCTTCCCGCAGTTCCCCCAACAAGGCGGCTACCTCGGCGGCATGGGCGGCGGTTTCGGCGGCGGCGGCATCGGCGGCGGCGGGTTCGGTGGCGGCGGGTTTGGTGGTGGAGGGTTCGGCGGTGGCGGGTTCGGTGGTGGCGGGTTCGGCGGTGGCGGGTTCGGTGGCGGCGGGTTCAACGGCGGCGGGTTCGGTGGCGGCGGGTTCAACGGTGGCTTCGGCGGCGGGTTCAACGGCGGTGGCGGGTTCGGCGGCGGGTTCAACGGCGGTGGGTTCGGCGGCGGGTTCAACGGCGGCGGGTTTGGTGGCGGGTTCAACGGCGGCGGGTTTGGTGGCGGGTTCAACGGCGGCGGCGGTTTCGGTGGCGGGTTCAACGGCGGCGGCGGTTTCGGTGGGAAGGGCTTCGGGTTTAGCGGCGAAACGGGGTACTAACCGCCCCAACGGACTATAACGGTAGTCAGACACGGCCCGTGGCTCCGGTCACGGGCCGCGTCGTTTCGTGCATCCGTGATGTGCCGCGCGGCGAAACGTGTTGAGACTCGCGCCGCGGGGAAGGGGACGGATTCGGTGAGCGACAGCGTACTCCCGCGGATAGCTGCCGGCGACCCGGCGGCGGCGGCGGACTGCATCGCGCGCTACGGCGGGCTGGTGTGGGCGCTGGCGCGCCGGTTCCTCGGCAACCCGTCCGACGCGGAGGACGCCGTGCAGGACGTGTTCATCGAGTTGTGGAAGAACGCCTCCCGCTACGACCCCGCCCGCTCATCCGAACCGACATACATCACCATGATCGCACGCCGCCGACTCATCGACCGCAAGCGACGCGCCGGCCGAACGCCGGTGCCGCAACCGCTGCCGGACGAGCCGGTCGGGACGCCGCCCAAGAGCGACCGCATCGAGATCGAGGACGAGGCGGCCCGCGCCGCGGCGGCCCTGGGCGAGCTGCGGGTCGAGGAGCAGCGGGTGATCCAGATGGCGGTGTACCAGGGGCTGACGCACGAGGAGATCGCGGCCAAGACCGGGCTGCCGGTCGGCACGGTCAAGACCCACATCCGCCGCGGGCTGATCCGCGTCCGCGAGCGCCTGAGCGGGGAGGGCAAGAAGTGAACACGCCGTCCCGCGCCCGGCTCGACGAACTGCTGGCCGCCGAGGCCACCCAGCCGCTCAGCCCGGCCGAAGAGGTCGAACTCGACGGCCTGCTGTCCGCGTTCCCCGACCAGGACCCGGACGCCTATGAACTGGCCGCGGCGGCGGTTCATCTGGCGCTGGCCACGCCGGAGCCGCTGCCGGGCGCGGTGGCCGAGAAGTTACACTTGGCGGCGGTGGCGATGGTGCCCGGGCGCGGGGCTTCGCCCGCGCGGGCGCACGAGAAGCCGGCCCGCTCGGCGGTCGCGGCGTGGGCCGGGTGGGCGGTCGCCGCCGGCCTCGCCGGGCTGTTGGTGTACGCCGCCTGGCCCCGACCGGAGCCGACCCGGCTGCCGGTCGTCGTCGAAAAGACGCTGGAACAGAAGCGGGACGAGTTGCTGAAGGACGCCCCGGCCCGGCCGGCGCGGTTTGCGGTCAACAAGGACAACGCGGCCGCGAGCGTCGTCTGGAGCGACGTCAAGCAGGAAGGTTACCTGGAGGTCCGCGGGCTGCCGCCGAACGACCCGAAGAAGGAAAAGTACCAGTTGTGGGTGGTGGACACGAAGCGCGGGAAGGACTTCCCGCCGATCAGCGCCGGGCTGTTCGACGTGAAGCCGGGGACGAACATGGTGCCGGTGAGCGCGGCCCTCCCGGTGGGCGACGCGGCGATGTTCGTGATCTCGAAGGAAGGGCCGAACGGGGTGTGGGTGACGACGCCCGACCGGTTCGTGCTGGTGCTGCCGGCGAAGGCCGGCTAGCAGTGGATAGTGTGCAGTGTGCGGTGTGCAGTCAAGAAGGAAGGCGAGCCAAAATGGGTTCTCGCCTTCCTTCTTGACTGCACACCGCACACTACCCACTGCTAATCCACATACGGGTCAGCGCCGAGGTCTTGCAGCATCTCCTGGCGCTGCTTGTCGTAGCTCTTGAGGTCGAGCCGCTGGCGGTAGTGCTTGGCCTCGGTCCGCTGCTGGGCCTGGCGGAACAGCGGGGCGAACGCGCTCCAGTCGCGGTCGCCGCCGGCCCGGCCCAGCTCGATCAGCTCGCGCTGCTTGGCGATGCCCAGGCCTTCGAGCAGATGGTCTTCGAGCGAGAGCATGAACTGCGCGCTGCCCGGGTCGCCCTGGCGGCCGGCGCGGCCGATGAGCTGGCGGTCGATCCGCTCGGCCTCGTGCCGCTCGGTGCCGATGACGTGCAGCCCGCCGGCCTCGGACACGCCCGGCCCGAGCTTGATGTCGGTGCCGCGGCCGGCCATGTTGGTCGCCACCGTCACCGTGCCCGGCTGGCCGGCCTGCGAGATGACCTCGGCCTCGTTGGCGTTCTGCTCGGCGTTGAGCACCTGGTGCGGGATGCCGACCGCCTTGAGCCGGGCGCTCACCTTGCGGGACGCGTCCACGGTGCGGGTGCCGATCAGCACCGGGCGGCCGACGCGGAGCATCTCCTGCGTCGCCTTGACCACCGCGTCGAACTTCGCCGCCTCGGTCGGGAACACGATGTCCGGCATGACGTTCCGCTTGCTCGGCTTGTTGGTGGGCACCTTGGTCGTCCACCGCCGATACACCTTGCGCATCTCCCAGAAGTTGGGCATCAGCGTCCCGGACATGCCGGCCAGCTTCTCGTAGAGCCGGTAGAAGTTCTGGAAGGTGATCTGGGCGGCGTGCGAGCTGGGGGTGTTGATCTGGGTACCCTCCTTCGCCTCGACCGCCTGGTGCAGACCGTCCCGCCAGTGCCGGTCCGGCTGCGGGCGGCCGGTCCCCTCGTCGATGATGACGATCTTGCCCTCGCCGTTGATCAGGTAGTGGTGGTCGCGGACGAACCGGTAGTGGGCGTGGAGGGCGCGCTCCACCGCCTCGGTCATCTTGTCCATCGCCTTGGCGTGCTTACCGGTCGGCGGGGTGGAGTAGCGGATCAGTTGCCGGCCGACGTCGGTCAGCTCGATCTTGTCCTTCTTGGCGTTCATCAGGAAGTGCTCGTCCCGCTTCATCTGGCGGGCCAGCCCGTCGGCCCACTTGAACACCACCTGCTCCTCCGGCTCGGCCGGGCGGGTCGGGTTGGCGATGATGAGCGGCGTCTTGGCCTCGTCCACGAAGATGCTGTCGGCCTCGTCCACGATGGCGTAGTGGAGGGTCCGCTGGACCCGCGGGTCCATGTTGCCGCCGCCCATCCAGGCGGACCAGAACGGGGCGGCGGTCGCCTGCCCGCCGCGGAGCTTGAGCCGGTCGCGGAGGAAGTCGAACCCGAACTCGCCGGCGGTGCCGTAGGTGACGTCGGCCTTGTACGCGACGACCCGGGCGGCGTCGTCCATCTTCTGCTGGAGGACGCCGACGGTCAGCCCGAGCTTCTGGTACACCGGCCCGATCCACTCGGCGTCCCGCTTGGCCAGGTAGTCGTTGACGGTGGTGACGTGGACGCCCTTGCCGGCCAGCGCGTTCAGGTACGCGGGGGCGCTGGCGCTGACGGTCTTGCCCTCGCCGGTGGCCAGCTCGACCAGCCCGCCGGCGTGCATCACCGCCCCGGCGGCGAGCTGAACGTCGAACGGGCGGATGCCGAGGACGCGCTGGATGGACACCGAACACAGCCCGAACGCCTCGGGCAGCAGGCCGTCGAGGTCCCACTTGCCGCGGGCCTTGCCGCGCAGCTCCATGCTCTTCTCGAGCAGCTTCGCGTCGGACAGGTCGTGGAACTGCTTTTCCCAGTAGCGGATCTTGGGGATGTAGAGGGCGGCGCGGGACAGCCGGCGGTTCCACGGGGTGCCGACCCGGGCGACGACGGTGTTGGCCGACCACGTGCCGAGCCGGCCGGGCGTGCTCTCGATGATGCGCGGCGGCGGCTCGGCGTGCGCGGGGGCCGGGGCGGGCGGGGTCGCGGTGCTCATCGCACGTCCTCCTGCGTTACTGAGTGGCGCCTATTCTACGTGAGATGTGCCGTCCGGGGCGGCCCCTTTCGCGCGACGGCGAGAAGGCCGAGCGGGGATAGCGAAATGCGGCCGCCGGTACAAACGAAAAAACGCGGGGCGGGTGTGACCCCGCCCCGCGTACCAAGCGTACTTACGGGTCCCGTCCATCCCTTAGGTAGCCTGGCAGCCTAAACCGTTCCCCCCTCGGAACGGTAAAAGCCCGAACTCAGCGTCGTCCGCCCCACCCGGCCGTCGCGGGCCAGAAGTCGCGGACAACACTTCTTTAGACCACGCCCGCGGCGAGTGCAAACGACCGGAGGTAAAAAATTCAAAAACGTTGCGGGCCGAAGTTGCCCCAGGCGCACAGGCCGCACGGCTCGTGCAGTTCGCCAAATGAAAAGGGTCGCGCCGACCGTCGGCGCGACCCTTTTAAATCGACCTTACCGGGTTTACGGCTGGTTGCCGCGGTAGCGGGTCGCGGTGACCGTGCCGGCCTTGTCCCAGTCGGCCGGGATCGGCCGGCGGGACTCCTCGTCGGCGTAGTGCCAGTGCCGCAGTCCGTCCTCGCCGGCGATCCACGAGAACGCCGCCGTGCGGCCGTTCACCTTGGTGGGGAAGTCCACTTCCCCGGCCTCGTCATCGACCAGGGTGATCCCCAGCCCGTTGAGCTCCCCGACCGCGACGGCCATCGCCTTCTCGGCGGCGGCGATCTCGTCGGAGACCTGATACCGGCGCTGCCGCTCCTGCCAGACCAGGTCGCGGCGCTGCCGCTCGAGCCGCTCGAACTCGGGCGTCAGCTTGTTGAGTGCCCGCCGCGTGGTGACGATGTCGGCCACGATGCTCTTGACCAGCGGCAGCATCTGCCGGGCGGTCGTCAGATCGAGGGTGACCTCTTTCTTGCGCGGCTTACCGGCCGGGTTGGTGGCGCGGTTGGGCATGTTGCTCATGGTGGCTCCCGGAGTGTGTGCGGACGGCTTGCGTCGCCCCTCTGTCACCATTCTAGGAGCGCCCGCGACGAGAATACGTCCGACGGACGCGGAAATGTGACAGCAGGTTCGGCCCAAGCCCCCCAATGTAATGTTCGATGATTCCGGCCACAAATCGATGCACGGCGGGCGATTTTTCAGTGATACCTCCCGACACCCGGGAATTGAAGGTCAGTCGCAACCGCGGTCGCGCCAAAAGCGCATCGGCACGGCCGATTCCGCCGGCTGGGTAAGGGCGCGGATGTATCGGTTACGCCTCCGGTACCCATCGGCGGTCTTGATGGGACACGTCCCAACGGGCGCGCCGGTTGCACTTCCACGACGCCCGCCGCAGCCACTGGGGCGCGGCATTTCACCACCTGTCAGGAGAGCCGAATGAAGATCAACATTTTGACGCTCGCTTCCGCCGCGCTCCTCGCCTTGTCCGCGACCGCGCTGGCCCAGCCGCCGAAGCCGGTGGTGGCCGCCGGGACGACGATCCGCGCCAAGCAGGTGCTCGGCACCAAGATCCAGATCGGCACCGCGGCCGTCGGCACGGTGGACGACCTCGTGTTCGACGACGCCGGCAACCTGGAATACCTGATCGTCGCCGACGACACCGGTAAGTTGCTGACGGTGCCGTTCGAGGCGGCCAAGTGGGACCTGGAAAAGAAGGTCGGCACGCTCACCATCACCCCGGAGGTCTACAGGACGATTCCGCGGTACACGGTGACGACCTACCCGAGCTTCTACACCCCGACGTACCGCACCGAGACGTACAAGGTGTACGGGCTGACGCCGCGCGAGCTTCGCCGCATCGAGCGGCGCATCCCGTAATCCGCTCCCGCCGTCGGGCGCGTGGGCCGGCGGGCCGCTTTCCGGAGCGGCCCGCCGGCCCACGCCGCGCGCCCGCTACACTAGACGCCAGACCCCCGCACACCCTGTGAGGTTCTGGCGATGTCCCGCGCAGTTGGGTTCGCAGTTCTGGCCGCGTCGCTTCTCGCGACCGTGTCCGCCCGCGCGGACGTGGCCGAAGACAAGGCCGCGAAGGTGATCGAGGCCGCCGGCGGGCAGGTGGTGCGCGAGCCGAGCCTGCCCGGCAAGCCGGTCGTCGGCGTGTCCATGTCGAAGGCGTTCGCCCCGGACGATCTCAAGGCGCTGTCGAGCTTCAAGAAGCTTCTGGCGGTGCAACTGAGCGGGCCGGGCGTGACCGACGCGGCGCTGAAAGAGGTGGCGGCCAACAAGAAGATCCTCCAACTGGTCGTCGAAGGCAAACAACTCACCGACGACGGCGTCAAGCAACTCGCCGCCATCACCGACCTCCAGCAACTGGTGCTGAGCGACGCCGCGAAGGTGACCGCGGTCGGGTTGAAGGACGTCGGCGCGCTGAAGAACCTCAAGGTGGTCGGGTTCGCCGGCGAGAAGGTGACCGACGAGGAATTGAAGGCGCTGGCCGTCTCCAAGAAGTTGGTGTCGCTGAACGTGCTCGGGCACAAGTCCGAGATCTCCGATGCCGGGCTGAAGTCGCTCGCCAATCTACCGGAACTGGCCACGCTCAACTTGATCGTCGGCGACGACACCACCGACGCCGGCATGAAGGACGTCGCGTCACGCCCGAAACTGACCTCGCTCACTCTGGGCCGCGCTCACAAGTTGACCGACGCCGGTGTGAAGGAACTCGGCGCGCTCAAGAAGCTGACCACCCTGAGCCTCGACACCGAACTCGTCACCGACGCGGGGCTGAAGGAGCTTTCCGGCTTGACCGCGCTGACGACGGTGGCGTTCGCGAGCAAGCAGGCCACCGGGGCCGGGCTGACTGCCCTCGGCGGGGCCAAAAAGCTCGATAAGCTGTACCTGAATCTGCCCAAAGGCGACGACGCGGCGCTGAAGGCGGCCGCCGACTTCAAGTCGCTGACCTTGCTCCAGGTCTACAACGCCGCGTTCACCCCCGAAGGGCTGAAGGCACTGGCCGGACTGCCCAAACTCACCACACTCGACCTGTCGTACTGCAACGTCACCGACGCCGGGCTGAAGGAACTGACCGTGCTCAAGGAACTGACGCAGCTCAAGCTGACCGCGACGAAGGTGACCGACGCCGCGGTCAAGGAGTTCGAGGCGGTGCTGCCCAAGTGCAAAGTGGTAAGGTAAGAGATCTCACGCAAAGCCGCAAAGTCGCGAAGGAAGGCAGGAGAAAGACGAAGATCAATTACCTTGTCTTTCTCCTGCCTTCCTTCGCGACTTTGCGGCTTTGCGTGAGATCTCATCCGTCGTTCCACTTCACGAACGCTTCCAGCGCGTAGTACTCGGGCAGCCCGAGGGCGTCGTAGGTGCGGGCGGTGGCGAGGTTCCGCTGCTCGGCCCGCTGCCAGAACTCGCGGCGGTCGGTCCCGCCGGGGAACATCGCCTTGTCCTTCTGGCTCTGGTGGCGGAAGATCGCCTGCTTCTTCTGCTCCACCGTCTCCGGGGAGAGCGGAACGGCCATCTCGATCTCGTGCGGCTCCCACTCCTCCCACGCCCCCTTGTACAGCCACACGTCCGGGTTGTAGCCGGCGGCCCGCACCCGCCGCACCGCGGCGAACACCGCCTCGGCGCAGATGCGGTGCGTCCCGTGCGGGTCGGACAGCTCGCCCGCCACGTACACCTGCGCCGGGTTCAGCCGCTGGAGCAACTCGACGATGTCGTCGATGTCCTGCGGGTGGATCGGCTTCTTCGTCTTGGTGCCGGTGTGGTAGAACCGGAGGTTCATGAACTCCAGTCGCTCCGGCGGAATGCCGCACGCCAGCGCCCCGGCCCGGGCCTCGGTCGCGCGGATGACGGCCTTCACCTTGAGCACGTCCGGGCTGTCCGGCTCGCCGGCCTTTTTGGCGTCGAGGAACTGATTCACCCGCTCCTTGATCGTGCCCGCACTCGACTGCTCACTCGGGCTGCCGAACGCCTCCAAGAACTCGTTGACGAAGTCCACGAACCGCCGGGCGTCGTGGTCGAACACCGCCACGTTGCCGCTCGTCATGTACGCGATGTGGACCTTGTGCCCCTGCTCGACCAGCCGGATGATCGTCCCGCCCATCGAGATGACGTCGTCGTCCGGGTGCGGGCTGAACACCAGCGCCGTCTTCGCGTCCTCGGGCTTCGTGACGCGGCCCGCCGGGAACGGCTTGATCGTCTCCATGCGGTCGTGGAAGATCGCCTCGCCGATCTGCTCGGCCGGGCCTTTCTCGCGCAGCAGCTCGTACAGGTGGTGGTCGCGGAAGTCGTCGTCGTTGAGCTTCTGAAGCCCCTTCTTCACGCTCAGCGACAGGGTGACGACGGCCTTGCGCACCACCTCGGGCGACCAGTGGCACGGCCCCACCTCCCACGGCCGCTTGATCGCCGTCAGTTCGGCCGCGGCGGCCTCGTCGAGCACCACCACCGCGTCCTTGTGCTCCTGAAGGAAGCTCGCCGACACCGCTTCCGTCGGCGGCTGCTCGAGCGCCTTGTACACGATGCCGGCCTTGTGCTCGCCGAACGCCATCATGAAGATGCGGCGGGCTTCGAGGATGCTGGCGACGCCCATCGTGAGGGCGTGGTGCGGGACGTTCTTCTCGCCGAAGAACCCGTCGGCCGCGTCGCGGCGGGTGATGCTGTCCAGCGTCACGAGCCGCGTGCGGCTGTTCTGCGGGCTGCCCGGCTCGTTGAACGCGATGTGCCCGGTGCGGCCGATGCCCAGAACCTGGATGTCGATCCCGCCCGTCGCCCGGATGCGCTCGTCGTACTCCGCGCACGCCGCATCGACCTCGTCCGGCTTGAGCGTGCCGTCGGGGATGTGGATGTTCTCCCACTTCACGTTGATGTGGTTGAACAGCGTCTCGTGCATCCACTTGAAGTACGAGTGCTGGCTCTCCCGGGGCATCGGGTAGTATTCGTCCAGGTTGAACGTGATCACCCGCGAGAAGTCGAGCCCCTCCTCCTTGTGGAGGCGGATGAGTTCGCGGTACAGGCCGACGGGCGTGCTGCCGGTGGCGAGGCCGAGCACGGTCGGCTTGCCGGCGGCGTTGCGGGCGCGGACGAGCTTGTCGATCTCCTTGGCGACGTGACGGGCCGCCGCCCCGGCGTTGGGGAACTTGAGCGTCTTGGTGCGAACGTGCGGCAGGTAGTGCGGCGCGGTCATGCGTGATGTCTCGTGTGCCGTGCGTCTCGTCGGGGTGTGTTGTACGGCCGGCGCGCGGTGCGGGAAACGGCCGAAGCCGGGGCGCGTCGCACGCCCCGGCTTCGGCGGTACGGTCGTGACGTCACTGCGGCGGGTTGCCCCCGGGTACGCCGCTCGGGTTCGCGTTCGGCGCGCCGATGTACGGGAACACGGCCGCCCGCCGCGTCCCGGCCAGCGCCGTGCCCGGGCCGACGAGCGAGCCGTCCGTCAGGTTCATCCCGTTGTCGTCGGCGACGTTCTGGGTGGCGACCAGCGGGGCCATGTCGTCGCCGCCGTCGAGGTTGAACGGCGTGTCCGGGTCGGTCAGCACCGCCAGTTCGGTGCTGATGATGTCGTCGCTGAACTTCCGCCCGCCGGCCAGGAAGAAGTCGGCCTGGCCGAGCGTCCCGACCGTGTCGCCGAAGAAGCCGGCGCTGCTGGTCGGGTCGTACACCAGGATGTCCGGCAGCAGCAGGCTGGCGACCGTCGCGGCCTGCCCGTTGGCGCCGATCGGGTAGACCGCGGCGAGCACCGAGGTCACCCCAGGGCCGAAGTTCGTCCGGTCGTTGCCGGGGTGGCCGGTGTTGAAGGCGTTCCGCACGTCGATGCGGTTGAGCGCCGAGCCGTCGGGCGGGAAGTTCGACCCGCGGGGCACCGCCGGCACCAGCGCGGTGTTGATCGCCGGGCGGCCCATGCGATCGACCTGAACGCCGTTGGCCTCGGTCCGGCCCCAGAACCCGATCGGGTTCTGGTCCGGGGCCAGCGCGGTGCCCGGCCGGACGCCGGCCAGCACCGTTGACGGCAGCTCGAACACGATGGACAGGGTGTTCGAGTTCCCGAAGAAGTTAGTGCCGTTGTAGTTGGGCGTCTCGCCCGGGTCGAACCCGAGGGTGTCGGCGTCGCTGTCGCCGGTGCCGCCGTTGCTCGTGCCGCTCGGGTACTTGCCGGCCTGGGCGTCGGCGGTGGACCCGTTCGACAGCCCGCCGCCGTTGAGGAACCGGCTGAACGCGGACACGTCGAAGAAGAACGGGTCGTCCTGCTCGGCGGCGCGGAACTGGGCCGTCCCCCCGCCGCCGACCCCGCGGGCGGCCACGTTCTGCCCGGTGAACCCCTTGACCACCACGCCGCCGCTGCCGGCGAACCGGGCCGCCGGCAGCGCCCGCACCGTCACGTCCTGCCGCCCGCCGGCCGCCGCGTCCGGCGGGCCGAACGTCATGCGGAACGTCAGGTCGTCGCTGGCGCTGACCAGGTCGCGGTTTGAGATGCGGAAGTCGTACAGCACGCCCGGCACGAACGCGGCCGGCGTCGCCGCCGTCGAGAACGGGCTGACGTCCATCGCGATCACCGTGTTGGTCGCGGTCACCGGGGACTGGAAGATGAACATGTCGTTGATGTCCACCCGGCTCCGGGACACGGTCACCCCGGGCGCGCCGAAGATGGTGCCGTCGCGGTGGTCGGCGTCGGCCGCGACGTTCACCCCGCCGCCGAACCGCGGGTCGGCGGTGATGAACCCGTTGAACAGCGCGTCGTCGGCGATCTCGCCGGTCGCCTGTACCCGGTTCAGCTTGGTCCCGTCCACGACCCGCAGCGCCGGCCCGCCGCCGCGGCCGGCGCTGATGATCACGTCGGCCACGCCGTCGTTGTTGAGGTCGTCGGCGGCCACCGACACGCCGCCGGTGAACAGCGGGGTGAACGCGAGGAACTGGCCGATCACGGCGCCGTCGTCGATCTCGCCGGTCGGCTTCAGTTGGCCCATCCGGGAGCTGTCGATCTCGCGGACGGCGGCGAACGCGTTGCTCGCCGCCCCGACCACGATGTCCCGCTGGGTGATGTTGAACGCGACGGCCACGTTGACCCCGCCGCGGTACGCCGGGTCGAACGCGAAGAACTGGCCCAGGATGGCGCCGTCGGCGATCACCCCGGTGGGGCCGACCTGGCCGATCTTGGCCCCGTCCACGACCCGCACGACCGGGAACGCCCCGGCCCCGGCCCCGATGACGATGTCGGCCATGCCGTCGCGGTTGATGTCGCCGACGGCGACCGAGACGCGGGACGAGAACCCGAGCGGGAACGCGAGGAACTGGCCCAGCACCGCGCCGTCGGAGATCACCCCGTCGGAGCCGACCTGGTTCAGCTTGTACCCGTCGAGCACCTTGACGAGCGGCCCGGCGGCGACCACCAGGTCGGCCCGGCCGTCGCCGTTGACGTCGTCGGAAGCGAGGGTGACGCCGCCGGTGTACAGCGGGGAGAACGCGAGGAACTGGGCCAGCACGCTGTTGTCGCTGCCGTCGAAGATCCGCACCGCCGCCATCCCGCCGGCCGCGACGCCGATGGCCGCGTCCGGCACCCCGTTGCCCGGCCCCTGGATGTGCAGCCCGCCGAAGTCCTGGACCGTCACGCTCAGCTCGCCGGCGAACCCGGGGAACGGGGCGAACTCGCGGACCTGGTTGAGGTTGATGTCGTACACCCGGGCCAGCGGGCCGGTGGTGGCGACGGTGATCTGCGCCAGGTGCGCCGCGAACGTGGCGACGGCGTTGCCGGCGTTGAGGGTGAAGAAGATGTCCTCGCTCCCGGTCTCGCCGCCCATCGCGATGCCCAGCGGCACGCTGTCGCGGGCGATGAAGTCGAACTCCTCCAGCGGCGGGGTGCCGGACGTCGGCCGGCCGGCGGCCAGCGCGCTGGCCGGCAGTTTGCCGATCCGGCTGCTGGCCGACATGGTGAAGTACAGGTTGCCGTCCGGGGCGGCGGCGATCTGGTTCGGCCCGCGGCCGACCGCCAGGTTGAACTGGGTGATCTGCCCGCTCGTGGTGATGCGGCCGATCTGGTCGCGGCCGAAGTCGGTGAAGTACAGCGCCCCGGCCGGGCCGGCGACGATGTCCTCCGGGTCGCTCACCCCGCCGGCGGTGACCGGGATGGTGTACTCGGTGAACTGGCCGGCGAGGTCGAGGCGGCCGATCTGCCCGGCCCCGGCCTGGGTGAACCACACGGCCCCGTCCGGCCCGGCGGCGATGCCCGCCGGCGCGCTGCCGGCCCCCGGTACGACGAACTCGCTGATCGCGCCGGTGTTAGGGTCGAGGCGGCCGATCTGGTCCGACCCGGTCTGGGTGAACCACAGCGCGCCGTCCGGGCCGACGGTGATGTCGTTCGGCTGGCTGTTGGCGCCGGGCACGGCGAACTCGGTGACGGCGCCGGTGTTGGGGTCGAGGCGGCCGATCTGGTCCGACCCGTTCTGAGTGAACCACAGCGCCCCGTCGTTGCCGCGGGTGATGTTGAGCGGGCCGCTGCCGGCCCCGGGCACGGCGAACTCGGTGATCGGCCCGCCGACCGGGCTGACCCGGCCGATCTTGTCGGCCGCGAACTCGGTGAACCACAGGTTCCCGTCGGCGCCGAACACGATCCCGGCCGGCTGGGCTGCGACGGTGAGGCCTTCGGTGAACTGGCTGATGTTGCCGTGCGGCACGGTGCGGTCTTCGAGTTCTTCCACGCGCGGCCGGAACACGCCGCGCGGCGCACGCCGGTTGTGAGTGGGGCGACGGTCCTTCATCACATACCTCGGTAGACGATAGGTGCCATTCCGCGTTCGGCCGGGGTCGAACCGCACTCCGGCTTCGGGGCATAATGGTGATATTCGGACCGGCCGGGTAGAGCAAAATGAAAACCGCGCAGATTCCCTATACCCCCGAGCCGAACAACATTCGGATGAGTCGCGATTCACAAGCGAACGCCAGTCACACGTCCACGTCCCACACCACCAGTTTGCCCGTGTTGTCGGCCGCGGCGCACCGGAGGCCGTCCGGGCTGAAGCACGCCGCGACCACCTCGCCCAGGCCCCAGTCGTAGCGGTTCAGCACGCGCCCGGTGTGGTCCCACATGAAGACTTGGCCGGCGGTGTCGGCCGTCGCGATCAGCGGCCGGGTCGGGCTGCACGCGGCCGCCGTCGCCCGCCGCTTGTGCTTGCCCGAGCGGAAGATTTCCGCCGGCGGGCGGGTCGCGAGGTCCCACAGTTGCACGCCGCGGGTGCTCAGGACGACTAGCTTCGTGCCGTCGGCCGATAATGCGACGCACCCGACGTACTTGCCGGACCCGCCGATTTTCATGGTGACCGCCGAGTCGGGTGAACTCGGGTCGGTCAGGCCCCACGCGCACACGTCGTACGCGCCGCGCCCGGCCAGCCGCCGCCCGTCGGCCGACATCGACAGCCATACAAATGACCCGCGGGCGGGCGAGAACGTGCCCTTCGGCGCGCCAGTCGCGGCGTCGAACGCGAGCAACTGAGTGCAGCGGTTGTGCGAGCCGTCCTGGGTGCAGCAGGCGGCGTAGAGCGTCGTCCCGTCCGGGCTGACCGCGAGGTCGGAGAGATGTGGCGCGGCGTCCGGGATGACGACCTCACCGCCGGTGGTGTAGTCCCAGATGTGGACGTTCCGGGCAGCGACGTAGGCCAACGCCGCCCCGCCGCGTACCAGGGTAGCGTGCGGGGCGAACGAGCCGTCCGGCGGCTTCAGCACGTGCGGCGGGTCGGAGCCGAGTGTGTCGTACAGTGTCGGCCAACCGCTGACGACCATCAGCCGGCGGCCGTCGGCGGTGAACTGCAACCCGTTGCGCACGCAGTGGCCGGTGTGGAACTCCAGCATCGTGATATCCCACTTTCTCTTCGGCCGCACTCTCCGCTAAGATACCCGAACCGCGCGGCCGCGCCGCCGGTCCTTTCGACTGCCGTTCGACACGCACTCAGGCGGCCTGGAACACATGCCACGCGACCGCGCCACCGACGACGCCCAGGACCTGTTCACCCGCGGGCACGACGCGCTCGCCGCCGGCGACTTCCAGGAGGCCGTCGAGTGCTTCTCGCGGGCCATCCGGCTGCGGCCGAACGTGTCGGACGTGTACCGGCTGCGGGCGTACGCGTACCTCGAAATGGGCGACCGCGTCCGGGCGCTCAACGACCTCGACCAGGCGATCCGGCTGAAGCCCGGCGACGCCCAGGGGTACGCCGACCGGGCGGCCGAGTTGTTCGCCCAGCGCCAGTACGAGCAATCGATCGCCGACTGCGACCGGGCGCTGAAGCTCGACCCCGCGCGGGTCGGGCTGCTGGGGCTGCGCGCCCGCTGCCACGCCGACCGCGGGGACACCGCCGCGGCGCTGGCCGACTTCGCCGCCGCGATCGCGGCCGACCCGGCCCACGCCGCCGAGTACCGCCTGCACCGCGCCCGGCTGTACCTCGACCTCGAAGATACCGCCGCGGCGCTGGACGACGCCACGGCAGTTGTGGCCGCCGACCCGAACAACGCGGAGGGCTACTTCCTCCGCGGCGGGGTGCTTCAGGAGTCCGGCGACCTCGGCGCGGCGGCCGAGGACTTCTCCGCGGCGCTGGCCCGCAAGCCGCAGCACCCGTTCGCGCGGCTCGGCCGGGCCGTGTGCCGGCTGGCCGCCGGCGACCCGGTCGGGGCCGAGGCCGACGCGACCGAGGTGTTGGCGCAGATGCCGGGTGTGATGAAGGCGCACGAGGTGCGCGGCCGGGCGCGGAAGGCCCGCGGCGACCTCCCGGGCGCGCTGGCCGACTTCGACGAGGCGGTGAAGATCGCCCCCCACGCGCTGATGCCGTACACGTTCCGCGCCGGGGTGCGGTACGCCCGGGGCGAGTACGGGCTGGCGATCCGCGACCACATGGAGGCGCTGAAGCGCGACCCGCGGAGCGCCCCGACGTTCAACCAGTTGGCGTGGATCTGGGCGACGTGCCCCGACCCGGACGTGCGGAACGGCCGGCAGGCGCACGGGTGCGCGACCCGCGCGTGCGAGCTGACCGAGTGGGGCGAGCCGAGTTTCCTGGACACGCTCGCCGCCGCGTGCGCCGAGTGCGGCGAGTTCGAGGACGCGGTCAAGTGGCAGGAGAAGGCGCTGGCGCTGGTCGAGGGGGCCGAGCGGCGGGCCGACTTCGAGTCGCGGCTGGCGCTGTACCGCGACGGCCAACCGGTCCGCGCGCCCGGGGCGTAGCGCCTACGGGTTGTTCTTCTTCCGCTCGACGTCCACGTTCACGCCCTTGCCCTGCACGTCCACCTTCGCGCCGGGCGTGCGAACCTTGATGTCCGTCTCGTTCTCGCGGGTCGGCGGGGCGGTGGTCGGGGACGACTGGTTACACCCCAGCGCCGCGGCGAGCGCGGCCAGAGCGATCAACTTCTTCACGGCGGTTCCTCCGGTTGAATGCGGACCTTCGGCATAATGCAACCGAAGTGCCGAACCCACCCCCGGCCCCTTCCTGCAGGGAGGGGAGACAGAGTCGTCCCATAGGCATCAAGTTAAGCAGAAGTCTAACTGGCTCGGGTCGTTGAGGAGTTCAAACGTCCCGGGCTTTTTCCGTCGATTGCGTCGGCACGTTCGAGCAACGACTCGGCTCAAATCCGTCAGGACGCGTTCCAACTCATCCGGACGATCAAAACTCGCAACCACGCGATCCACCAGCCCACGCAACACCGCGCACGCTTTCCACACGCTGGTGCGGGCATCGCCCCATGCCGAACCGACCATCAGCCAGTGCTCGACCAGCACGGCTAGCAAACGACCCCACACGCGGATCAACTGGCGCGCGTCACTGGAACCTTCCAACTCCGCGATCCGGCCACGACTCTTCCAGCGCTTGAACAGCAACTCGATGGCACAGCCATAATGCCCTCCAAGGGGAAGTGTGGTCTGGATTCTTTATCGCGACTTGGTCAGTCTCGTCACGCCGGCCGCGGCTTCGGTCGCCGCAGCGCGGCCAACCTCTCCTTGTTCGCCCAGTTCGGCCGCAGCCCGGGGAGCTGCCCCAGCCGCCGGAGCTCGTCGGCATCGGCCCAGATGACGTGGTGCCCGTCGGCGTCCCGCCGCGTCGTCACCCACCCGCGCCGCACCCACCCGCGGATCGCGTCCCGGCTGACCCCGAGCCGGCGGGCCAACTGCATCGGCCGGTACTCGTCCGCGCCCAATCCGGTCGCGCTCCCGTGCCGCTGGCGCCGGGCCAACCCCAGGTGGGCGGACAGCCGCCGGACCATCTCGGCGGTGAACCGGTCCGTTCGCTTCGGCGGTCGGAAGCCCTCGGCGTTGAGCCGCCCGGCGATCGCCGCCGAGCCGAGCCGCCCGTCGCACAACTCCCGCAGCCGGGTCACCAGCCGCGGGTGCTCCGACTGCTGGCTGTACCGCGTCACCGGCCGCGTGATGGTGTGCGACCGCACGGCACCACCGACCCAGTGCAACACCACATCGACGCGCGCGCTGGCCTTGTCCACGGTCACGACGACGCGCTCCAGTAACAGCCGGGCGATGCGCTGACGGTCCGCCGGGGCCGTGGTCGCGGCCGACCACACCGCCGGCAGATCGGCCGCCAGCGCCCGGATCGATGACAACGCACTGTCACTCAACTCGGCCGGGGCGCTCCGCCGCCACCGCTCGTACTCGTCGTCGAGCTGCTGCCGGTGCTTCAGCGCCTCCTCCCACCGCCGCTCCAGCGTCCGGGCCACCAGCCGGTTCTCCGGCTCGCACGCGTGGTACTGGCGCTCGGCGCGGCCGGCCTCGATCGCCGCCCGCTCGCGCCTGAGGCGCCACTGGCGTTCCAGCTCCTCGCGCTGCCGCTCGACGCCCGCGACCGCAGCCAGACTCGCCTCCAGCGCCGCCGGCGCGACCGCGGCCAGGAGTTGCTCGGCCACCAGTGCGTCGAGCGCGGCTCCGTTGGAGAGCGCCTGGCACAACGGCTCGGCGTAGTCGGCCGACCCGCGCGTGCAGGCGTACGACGGGCGGTTCGACGGGCCCGCGTACCGCACCACCATCCGCCGATCGCACCGCCCGCACCGGACCAGACCCGCGAGCACCGCCGGCCCGTTCCGCGACGCACCGGGCGTACCCGGCAAGTTGCGGTTGGCGGTCAGTCGCGCCTGATTGGCCTCGAACCTCTCCCAGGTGATGTACGCCGGCAGCCGGTCGCGGAGGAGCACCAGGCACTCCTCGGGGCGGCGCACCAACTTGCCGGTATTCGGCCGCCCCGGCCGCTTCTTGCGCGGATCGATCGGCCGGTGGCCGTACCGATAGGCGCCCGCGTAGCTCGGGTGGCGCAACAGGTTCTGTAACGTCGCCCGGTTCGGACGACGCCACTCCAACTGCCCCTTGTTCGGCCCGCCGACGGGGCGCACCGGGATGCGGATCTTGTGGTGGACCAAGTAGCGGAGCAGCCCGTGCATCGTGGCCTCGCGGTCGAACTGGTCGAAGATCAGCCGCACCACCGCTTGCACCTCCTCGTCCGGGTCGATGGCCCACGCGCGATCGGCCGACCGGATGTACCCGATCGGCGCGGCGGCGAACAGCTCGCCCCGGCGGGCCTTGTTCAGCTTGCCCTGGTACATGCGCTGCTTGAGGACGTGCAGCTCGGCCTCGTTCATCATCCCGTGCAGGCCCAGGATCAGTCGGTCCATCCCGTTGTGCCGCTCCACGAAGCACGTGTTGACCGACCGACTCACCCGCGACGACGCCAACGCCTTGGCGACCGCGTCCGCCGTCCCGAACACCACTCGCGTGCTCACCCGCACCACCCGGTTGTT
>JAESFG010000242.1_pt1 | contig 130661 bp, 76 predicted proteins | sample 9269371 | NCBI WGS metagenome assembly JAESFG01 (sample SAMN14506227, study PRJNA617093) | algae metagenome | isolation source: Aetokthonos hydrillicola CCALA 1050 (B3-Florida) and co-occurring... | place: USA: South Carolina | collected 2013-01-01 | reverse complement strand
AGAAAGAGGTCCGCTGGGGCGTCGCGATCGCTCAAAGGGTCTACGGACCCAGCTTTCGCGATCACTCCTACCATCGGACCTCTTTCTGAGCCGTCGTGGGCTCGATACGTTTTGAGACAGGGCCTAGGACGCGACGCGTTGCGATCGGCATGTACAACAGATCACGTGTGCTGCGGACGACGAGTAAGACACATGCATTCAACGCGTCGCGAGGAACGCTTGGGGCGACCGCGCATCACGGTCGGCGAACTCGGGCGAAGTCCGCAAGTGGAACCAACGCCCAGCACCGACGAAGAAGCGGCGACCCTTCGCGCTTCGCTTCACAACAATTCACAGATGCATCTGTGCTGGGTGCGACTAGTATCACTTAGTCACAGATGCAGGCGAGCCTCTTCAACCTTCGACGCGTGCCCGTCGTCTTCCTCGATACCGAGACAACCGGCGCCAGCCCGCGCTTCGGCGAGCGCATCACCGAGATCGCCCTCGCCCGCTTTGTGGACGGCGTTCACACAGGCAGCTTCCAGACGCTCGTCGACCCGCAACGCCGCATCCCGCGGTCCATCACGCAGCTCACCGGCATCACGCAGGAGATGGTTGACGGGCAGCCGACGTTCGATGCGCACGTCGATCGCATCATTGAACTGACGCGCGGTGCGGTCGTCGTCGGGCACAACGTGCTGTTCGACGTTGGCTTCGTAGCGGCTGAGTTCGACCGGGCGGGGCGGTGCTTCCAGACGGAATTCCTGCCCGGCGTGACGGTGCTCGACACGGTGCGCCTCGCCCGGAAACAGCTCGGCCGGGGCGGGAACGGGTTGCAGAAGCTGGCCGTCCGGTTCGGCGTCGAGGTGACGACCGCCCACCGCGCCCTCGCCGACTGCCTGACGACGGCCGCCGTGATGGAACGCATCCTGCAGCCCACGTGCTGCTGGGACCTGTCTATCGACGAGATTCTGAAGCTGCAGGGCGGGGAGATCCGGACGCTGCATAAGTACGGGGGGAGCCACGATGGCACCAAGACACGAAGGGGGACACGAAGGAGAAGACAGGAATAGATGCGGTCGCGAGCGTATAGTCCGGACCGGTCGGCTGTGCTTGTCTCAACTTTTTGTCTTCTTCGTGTCCTACTTCGTGCCTTAGCGTCTTCGTGGCTCCTGATGTCGCAAAGAGAAAAGATCGTCGTCGCGATGAGCGGAGGAGTCGACTCCTCTGTGGCGGCTGCGTTGCTCGTCGAGCAGGGGTACGACGTGATGGGCGTCTTCCTGCGGCTCGGCTCGCCTGATGGCGTTGGCGCTCACGGCTCCGAAGACGAGTGCAAGATCGATCCGAACAATCCGCCGAAGAAGAACAAGCAGGGCTGCTGCAGCGTGCTCGATGCGGGCGATGCCCGGCGCGTTGCGCAGATGCTCGACGTGCCGTTCTACGTGCTGAACTTTCAGGACGAGTTCGGGCGGATCGTCGACTACTTCGTCGGCGAGTACAACCGCGGACGCACGCCCAACCCGTGCGTGCGCTGCAACGATTGGCTGAAGTTCGGCAGGCTCGTTCAGTACGCCCGCGGCGTCGGCGCGAAGCACGTCGCCACCGGGCACTACGCCCGCACCGGACGCGACCCTGTCACGGGCGACATCTGTCTCATGCGCGGGCTTGATCACTCGAAGGACCAGAGCTACGTCCTCTTCGGCATGAAGCCCGAAACGATCGCGATGACCCTGCTCCCGATCGGCGAGATGGAGAAGCCCGTCGTGCGAAAGATGGCCGAGGAGCGCGGGCTGCTGACGTTCAACAAGCCCGACAGCCAGGAGATCTGTTTCGTCCCCGACCAGGACTACGCCGGGCTGGTGAAGCGAAAGAGCCCGGAGCGCGTGCGGCAGGGCGAGGTGGTCGACGCGAGCGGCAAAGTGCTCGCGACGCATGACGGCCATCAGCATTTCACGATCGGCCAGCGGAAGGGGATTCGCCTCGCCGTCGGCAAGCCCGTCTACGTCGTCGACATCGACGCCGATCGGAACCGCGTTGTCATCGGCGACAAGGACCAACTCGCGCGGAAAGCGTGCTACGCGACGCAGCTCAACTTGCCCGTGAGCCGGGCTGCGAATGCGCGACGCGAACCGATCCGCTGCGAGGCGAAAATCCGCTACAACGCCTCCCCCGTGCCGGCCACGATGGTTCGGACGGGCGACGACGAGATCCGCGTCGAGTTCGACGAGCCGCAACACGCCGTCACGCCGGGACAGGCGGTGGTCTGCTACGACGGCGACGTCGTCCTCGGCGGCGGCTGGATCGAACGGGCGGAGTGACGGCTCACCCGTTCAGCACTTCGATGGAGACCGGCGCGTAGTCGTCGGCGTCGCGGTTGGCGGTGTCGGTGCCGATGCCGCCGTTGAAGTAGTCTTGGCCTGCATCGCCGGTGAGGGTGTCGTTGCCGGCGTCGCCGTAGAGTTTGTCGGCGGAGCGTCCTCCGCGGAGGACGTCGTTGCCGTCGCCACCGAAAAGGCGGTCGACGTTGTTGCCGCCGTCGAGGGTGTCATCGCCGGCGTCGCCGTAGACGCGGTCGTCGCCGCCGCCGCCGTTGAGGGCGTCGTTGCCGCCGTTTCCGCCCACGCGGTCGTTTCCGCCGCCGCCGGAGAGTTGGTCGCGCTGCGCGCCGCCTGCCAGCGTGTCGCTGCCCGCGCCGCCGATCAGCGTGTCGTTCCCCTCGTCGCCGAAGGCGTAGATGGGCTTGACGAACGTGTCGGCCGTCGTGAGCCGGTCGTTGCCTGCGCCGGCGTAGACTTCGATGCGGTCGATCGCCGACGAGGCGAACGAACGACTTGCGCCGTTGAGGTTGACGACGAGGTTCGAGTTCGACGTGCTGAGCGTGATCGTGTCGTTGCCCGCGGTGCCGTCGATCCGGAGCACGCGGTCGCGAACCGTGAATCCCAGATCGCTGACCTTGAAGACGGTGCCCTTGCCGTTCGCGCCGCCGGTCGACGTAGTGCCGTAGAACGCGCCGTCCGAGGCGAACAGTTCGGCGAGCGGCTCCGAACCATTGGCGCCGCCGAACTCTCCCAGCACGGTCGGCGTTCCGCCCGTGAGCGGGATCGACAGCGCCGAGCCCGCTCCGTTCGCGCCGCCATAGCGGGTCACGCCGTACAGCGCGCCGCCGAACGCGGTCAGGCCGCTGCTGGGCAGTTCAGCGTTTGTCAGAACGGCCAATTGGGTGATCGTTCCACCGGTGATCGGGACGGAGAAAACCGTCCCCACGTTCGGGAAGACCGGCTCGACCATCATCCCGTACAACGTCTCACCCACGATGGCGAGGTTTCCTGCCGACGCGCTCGGCGTCGTCGCGACCACGGAGAGCGAGCCGCCGGTGGTGGGAATGCTGAAGATCGTTGCGTTCGTGCCGAGGGTCGCGCCCGCGGTGGTGCCGTAGAGTTTGCCGCCGAAGAGCGTCAGGGCGGAGTTGGGCGTGTCGCCGTTCGTGCCGTTGAACGACGCCCGCGTGGTGATGCTTCCGCCACCAACTGGGATGGAGAAAACGGTCCCGCGATTGCTGTCCCCGCCCGCGCTGGTCACGCCGAACAGCGTGCTGCCCCAGATCGTCAGCGCGTTGAACGGCGTCGCGCCGTTCGTGCCGTTGAACGATGCGAGCACGGTCGGCGCCCCGCCGCTGAGCGGAATGGAGAAGACGGTGCCCAGGTCGTTCGCGCCGCCCTCCGAGGTCGTGCCGTAGAGCGTGTTGCCCGCGAGGACGAGTCCGCCGTAGGGGAACTCGCCGTTCGTGCCGTTGAACGACGCGAGCACGGTCGGCGTGCCGCCCGCGAGCGGCACGGAGTAAACGGTGCCCTTGCCGTACGCGCCGCCGCGCACCGTTGTTCCGTAGAACGTGCTTCCGATGACCGTCGGCGTTGATCGCGGTTCGTCGCCATTGCTGCCGTTGAACGACGCGAGCGTGGACAGCGTCGCCAGCAGCTCGCGGCCCTCCAGATGCTCGACGCCACCGCATCGCGATCGTCTGCGCAATCTCATTCGAATGCTCTCCGGAAAGGTATCGGCACGTCGGAAAGGTCCCCGATCGGGTCACAGCGTCAGTCGCCATTCGCCGAGCGCCGCGACGCGGAGTGTATCGACTTACCCCCGCTACTTCGATGACAACAATTGCTGGCCGCCGGATGAAGCGTGACTGGGGTCGGATTTACTTCGGCCTGGCCGCACGTGCCGTCAAAGTTAAGCGAGCGCAGTGCGATGGACGGCATCGAGGCATCGATCGGCGGGCGGTGCATGAATTGGGACGGTGCGGACGACGCGCGCGACGCGGAAGGCGCACCTGCAGACGCCGAGCTGAAAGCGCCAAGACGTCGAAACGCGCTGTCGGCCGAAACGATTGAAAGCGCTGCGCAGCGCGCGCCCCGGCGCGCAGCGCCGGCCCATAGGGTAGAGGGACCCACTGCGCATGCTCAATGCAAAGTCAGAACCTTGCGAGCCAATCGAGCGCAACTGAACAGAAATGAGTTTTGCAGTCCAAATCGAGGGCAAAATGCAGACATCAGCGATCGGATGTGATTTCGACCGCAGACGGCATTCTGCGACAAAGTGGCCAACCTCGCAGAAATCTGCATCATATCGACCAGGTTCGATTGATTTCGTTGAATCAGCGGACTACTATGTCCGATGAACTCATTGGATGACTCGCAGATGTGTGCGAGTCACCCACAGGAGGCCCGGCCGTGATCTTCACCACGACAACCGAATACGCGATCCGCGGCCTGTCCGAACTGGCCATGCGGTCCGAGCACGATCCCGTGCTGCTGGCCGACCTCGTGCAGGGCACCGACTTGCCGAAGGAGTTCCTCGCGAAGGTGTTCCAGCGGCTCGTAAAAGCGGGCCTGCTGAACAGCGCGAAGGGGCGCGGCGGCGGGTTCAGCCTGGCGCGGTCCGCGTCGGAAATCTCGATGATGGACGTGCTCGTCGCGCTCGAGGGGCAGCAGCATTTCGGCGGCTGCGTGCTCGGGCTCGATCGCTGCAACGACCAGATGCCGTGCCCGCAGCACGAGCTGTACAAGCCCGTCCGGCACCGCCTGCGCGACTACCTGACGTCGACCAGCGTGGCCGATCTCGCGATAGCACTGCGTGAGAAGAAGCTCGTCATGACGCGCGGCGCCGGCGAACCGGGGAGCCGTGCGGAAAGCCTCATCGCCACCGCGTCGAACGGCCACACGAATGGTCACAGCAACGGCCACTCGAACGGCCATGCAAACGGGCGCAGCTGAGACGCGCCGTCACTTCAGCGCAAATCCGATCCATGCTCAGGTCATTCCGATTACAAAGCGAGCACCGTCGTGATCCTCCATCGTGAAAAATCTAACGAAGTTCTTTCAGGAGCACCGGCCATGTCTGACTACGTATTCCCGACCGTTCCTCCGACCGAAGCCTCCGACGCCGTCGTCAAGTGGGTGGCGGACTGTGCGAAGCTGACGTCGCCGGACAAGGTTGTCTGGTGTACGGGCTCCGCGGAAGAGAAGGCCGCGCTGCTCAAGATGGGCGAGGCCGACGGCACGTTCCTCAAGCTCAACCAGCAGAAGTGGCCCGGCTGCTACTACCACAGGTCCAACTCGAACGACGTCGCCCGCACGGAACACCTCACGTTCATCTGCACCCCGTCCGAAGACACGGCCGGCCCGACGAACAACTGGATGAACGACAAGGACGCGTACAAGAAGCTCACGCCTCTCTTCGCGGGCAGCATGAAGGGACGCACGATGTACGTGATCCCCTTCGTGATGGGCCCGATCGGCTCGCCGCTCGCGAAGGTGGGCGTGCAGGTCACGGACTCGATCTACGTCGTCATCAGCATGGGCATCATGACCCGCATGGGCGCGGTCGCGTGGAAACAGCTCGGCCAGGACGGCACAGAGTTCACGAAGTGCTTCCACAGTTTGGGCGACGTCAATCCCGATCGCCGGTACATCTGCCACTTCCCGTTCGACAATGCGATCTGGAGCTTCGGCTCGGGCTACGGCGGCAACGCGCTCCTGGGCAAGAAGTGCCTGGCGCTCCGCATCGCGAGCTTCCTCGGCAAGCAGCAGAACTGGATGGCCGAGCACATGTTGCTCATGGGCATCGAGGGGCCGAACCCGGACGGGAAGATCGAGAAGAGCTACGTCGCGGCGGCGTTCCCCAGCGCGTGCGGCAAGACGAATTTCGCGATGCTGATCCCGCCGAAGAAGTACGCCGACGCCGGCTGGAAGGTGACGACGCTCGGCGACGACATCGTCTGGATGTGGGTCGACAAGGCGACCGGCAAACTCCACGCGATCAACCCCGAGTACGGCTACTTCGGCGTCGTGCCCGGCACGAACTCCAAGAGCAACCCCAACGCGCTGAAGTCGATGGCGCGCGACACGCTCTTCACCAACGTCGGGCTCGTGAAGCTCGCGGACGGCTCGTACGACGTGTGGTGGGAAGACAGCGACTGGCCCGCACCGGCCGAGTGCGTGAACTGGGAAGGGAAGAAGTGGACGCCTGAGATCGCCAAGGAAACCGGCATGAAGGCGGCCCACCCGAACAGCCGCTTCACCGCGCCGATGGACAACAATCCAGTTCTCGACGAAGCCGCGAAAGACCCGGCTGGCGTGCCGGTCAGCGCGATCATCTTCGGCGGTCGGCGCAGCAAGACGGTGCCGCTGGTGTACCAAGCCTTCAACTGGGTGCACGGCGTGTACGTCGGTGCGACGATCGGCTCCGAGACCACCGCCGCCGCGACCGGCGCGCAGGGCGTCGTCCGCCGCGATCCGATGGCCATGCTCCCGTTCATTGGCTACAACATCCGCGATTATCTGGGTCACTGGTTCCGGATGCGCAAGCTCATGAGCGACTGCCCGCGCGTCTTCATGGTGAACTGGTTCCGCAAGGACGAGAACGGCAAGTTCATCTGGCCCGGCTTCGGCGAAAACATGCGCGTGCTGAAGTGGATCGTCGACCGCTGCAAGGGCCGAGCCTACGCCAAGGAAACCGTGCTCGGCTGGATGCCCCGCGTCGAAGACATCGACTTGGAAGGCCTGAGCCTGACCCGTGAGAAGCTGGCCGCGCTCGAGTCGGTCGACATCGAGGGCTTCAAGCAGGAGATCGTCAACCAGCAGGAACTCTTCCTAAAGGTGGGCGGCGAGATGCCGAAGGAGATGATCTTCCAACGCGAACTGCTCATCACACGGCTGTGATGTGAGACCGTGTTGGATGCACAATCGAAGGCAGACGACGTCACGCGTTCGCAAGGAACGCGTGACGTCGTCGCGTTCGGGGGCGATGTACCGTCATCAACGATCAACGTGCGTGACAGCGCATGCAAAGCCCGGGGTGCATACCCCGGGCCCGAAGCGCGATCGCTTCGCCGCTGCCGCGATTCACGCCACCTGGGCCCGGCATGTGCATGCCGGGCTTTGAATTGCCGAGGATCGTGCGCTCGCGCCGCCTCGCGCCGCTCACGCCGCCTCGCGCCGCTCACGCCGCCTCGCGCCGCTCACGCCTTCCCGTTCCGCTTCTCCATGAACTGCTTCGCCGGCAGCGGGAAGAGGATGCTGAGCAGGGCGTCGCGCGGCGACTTCACGTTGGGGTCCTTCAACACGGCCGTCAGGTCGACCTCGCTCACGTAGTCGGCCGGGCGACGCTCGCAGATCGTCTCGCCGGCGGCCTTCACCTTGTCGAGCACGGCGGGGTCGACCGGCCCCGGCGCTCGACCGTATCGGCCCGCGACGAGCGCCTTGAACTCCTTCGTCATCATCTGGTACGGCTCGCCCGTCATGACGTTGAACGCCGCCTGCGAGCCAACGATCTGGCTCGTCGGCGTCACCAGCGGCACGTAGCCGGCCGCCTTGCGCACCTTCGGAACCTCCTGCAGGATCTGCGGCATCAGGTCGAGTTTGCCCTGGTCCTTCAACTGGTTGTGCAGGTTGCTGAGCATGCCGCCGGGCACCTGCGCGTCGAGTTGTGCGCGGTCGACCGCGGGGTAGCCTTGCCCGACCATGATCTGGTCTTCCACGATCGCGATCGCATCGGCCAGCAGCTTGCGATCGCGCGAGGTGCGGTACGTGCGGAGCACTTCCACGACGCGCTTGATGAGCGCCCGCACGCCCGCGTCCGGCTCGACGGGCCAGGGGTTGCCGAACTTGTCTGGCGTCGCGTCCACCTTCGCGAGTTCCTTGCGGATGACGCGAAGCTCGGCGTCGATCTTCGGCGCGGTCGCGAAGTCGACGTTGTGCGCGATGCCCATCTCCTTCGCGAACCACGCGAGCAGTTCCACCGGCGGCTGCGAGGTGTTCCCCGCCATCGGGCCGTACGCGGTGTCGAGGTGGTCGACGCCGAGCAGCATGCCGACGAGGTAGGTCGTGATCGCGAGTCCGTTCGTGCAGTGGCTGTGCAGCGTGAGTTCGACGCCGGGGAAACGCGCGTGCAGTCCTTCGATGAGGTCGAACGCGTCGGCCGGGTGGAGAAGGCCCGCCATGTCCTTGATCGCGAGCGAGTCGGCCCCGAGTTCCATCGCGTTGTGCGCGAAGCGGAGGAAGTGCTCGACGTCGTGCACCGGGCTCGTCGTGTACGACATGGCCGCCTCGGCGTGACCGTTGTAGGTCTTCGTCGCCATGATCGGAACCATGATGTTCCGGTGGTCGTTCAACGCGTCGAAGATGCGGACACGCCTGTTGCCGCCGCGGACGGCCTCCTTCAGGAACGCGACGACGACGTTGTCCGCGTAAGGCGAATATGCGAACAGGTTCTGCCCGCGGCAGAGTGAGCGAATCGCCGGGCCGGTCTTGCCGAGGCATCTGTAGAACTGGTCGAGGCGATCCCACGGGTCGTCGCCCGTGAAGCGCAGCGCGCTGTCGAGCGTGGCACCGCCCCAGAGTTCGAGGATGCGGTAGCCGCTGTCACGCAACATCGGCAGCACGCGCATGCACTGGCTGGTCGACATGCGCGTCGCGAGCAGCGACTGATGGCCGTCGCGGAGGGAGGTGTCGATGAAGTGGATCGAGGACTTCGAATTGGCGGTGTTGGCGGACATGTGCGGTCGTACTCCGTTTCGAGAGATGGACGCTTCACAGTGTAGATCGAACGCGCGGACGGTTGATCAGCCGACGTGTGGCACGGTGTCACGTGAGACAACAAACCCGTCGAACCCCTCCGGCTGCCCCAGCTCCGCTGGGGCAGTTCGCGGAGGGCCGTTTGAAGAACCAGAATTCGCTTGACTGTCTATCAACTGATAGGTAAGGTACGGGCATGAAAGGTGAGACGTCCACTCAGATTCTCGACGCGGCCGAGAGGCTGTGTCAGCGGCGCGGGTTCGGCGGATTCAGTTTCCGCGACCTCGCCGAGGCCGTGGGCGTGAAGTCGGCCAGCGTGCACTACCACTTCCCGACGAAGCAGGACCTCGCCCGCGCGCTGATCCTGCGGTACCGCCAGAAACTGGAAAACGTGCGGGCCGAGATCGATCGACGCGAAGCGACCGCGACGGGCCGGATTAGGCGGCTGTTCTCGGAACTGTCGAAGCTTTACGCCGATGCATCGAAGATCTGCCTTGCCGCGGTGCTGGCGGGTGAAGCATCGGTGCTCGATGAGCCGGTGCGGGAAGAACTGAAGCGATTCTTCGCCGACAACGAACAGTGGCTCGAACAGACGCTGTTGCTGGGCGTAAAGCAGAAATCGCTTCGCCTGCCCGCGGACGCGGCCAGCACCGCGAAGATGATCTTCGCGTCGATCGAAGGCGCGATCGTCGGCACCCGCGCTACGGGCGATCCGGCCCGACTAACGCTGGCGTGCGAGTGCGTTCTGAAAGGTCTCGCCACAACGAACTGAACCCGTAACGGCGAAGGGCGGGGCTCTCTCGACGATTCTTCATGCACCCAAAAACTATCTACTGATAGGTAGTCATTCGGTGTCGGCCCGGCGTGTGTCGGGTCGAGCGAGTGACGCCCTCAGATCCTCAATAAGGAGTCCGCACATGAGTCTCGCGAATGCTGCAAGCCGTCTCCCGCTCGTCGATCCCGCCACCGCCACGGGCGATGCCAAGGCCGTCCTCGACCAGGCGAAGGCGACCTTCGGAGCCGTCCCCAACATGGTCCGCGCGATGGCGAACTCGCCCGCCGCCGCGCGGGTGTTCCTCGACGCGTTCAAGTCGCTCGGCGCAGGCGTGCTCAACGGAAAGGAACGCGAAGCGATCGCGATCGCCGTCGCGCAGGTCAACGGCTGTGACTACTGCCTCAGCGCGCACACAGCGATCGGCAAGATGCACGGCCTGACCGGCGATCAACTCGCGAGTGCCCGCCGCGGGAACGTCGGCGACGCTCGCATCGATGCCGTGCTGACGCTCGCCCTCGCGGTTGTGGAGCGGAAGGGTCATCTGACCGACGCCGACCTCGCCTCCGCCCGATCGGCCAGTCTCGACAACGCCGCCATCGCGGAGGTCGTCGCGCACGTGGCGATCTCTTTCTACACGAACTACTTCAACCACGTCGCAAACCCGCCGATCGAGTTCCCGGTCGTCCGCGCGTGATCTCGACAGAGCCACTAAGTCGCGAAGACGCGAAGTGAATCACGAAGAGCGGATCTTCCGCAGCTCTTCGTGATCTCCTTCGTGTCTTCGTGCCTTCGTGGCTCCGCCGGATTGCGTATTGCAGAGTGACTCCCACAATCGTCCAGCATGAGTATCCCCTTCGGCGTTCAATTGTGGTCCGTCCGCGACGAAATCAAATCCGCCGGCATGGCGAACGTGCTCGCGCGCATCGGCAAGATGGGCTACGCGGGCGTGGAGTTCGCTGGCTACTACAACCACAGCGCGGCCGAGATCGCGAAGTTCCTCGCTGACGCTGGGCTGAAGGCGGCGGGCACGCACATCGGGCTCGAACAACTCGAGGGCGACAAGCTCAGCGCGACCGTCGACTTTCACAAGGCGATCGGCTGCGAGTATCTCATCGTGCCCGGCCTGCCCGGCGAACTCCGCAACACGCCCGACGCCTGCAAGAAGACGGCCGATCGGTTCACGAAGGCGTCGCAGGCGCTGGCGACGCATGGCCTGAAGACGGGGTTCCACCTGCACGACGCCGACGTGAAGCCGCTCAGTGACGGCGTCAGCGCGTGGTATCACCTGGCGCGGAACACGCCGAAGGAGTTCGTCCTTCAGTTCGACACCGGCAACGCCATGATGGGCGGCGAAGACCCCGTCCGCCCGCTCCTCGATTTCCCCGGCCGCGGCTTGAGCACGCACATTAAGGAGTTCCCGCACGACGGCACCACGCCGGGCTTGGGCGTCGTCCCGTGGGCGAGCGTGTTCGACGCCACGCAACGCGTGGCCGGCACGAAGTGGCACGTGATCGAGATCGAGGTGTACGCGAAGTTCACACCGATGGAAGCGATCGCCGCTAGCCTGGCGGCGATGAAGGTATGGACGCGGTGAACCGCATGTGGAGGCAAAACGATGTCCGATCGTGCGACGTGGTCTGCCGTCGATCAGTACTTCGCGGAACGCATCGTTCGCGAGGACGACGCGTTGACCGCCGCGCTGCGAGATACGGAAGCGGCCGGCATGCCCGCGATCGCCGTGTCTGCGGCGCAGGGTAAGTTATTGCACCTGCTCGCGCGGTCGATCGGCGCGAAGCGCGTGCTGGAAGTCGGCACGCTCGGCGGCTACAGCACGATCTGGCTTGGCCGCGCGGTTGGCCCGGCGGGGCGGGTCATCTCGCTCGAACTGTCTGCGAAGCACGCGGATGTGGCGCGGAAGAATGTTGATCGAGCGGGGTTGTCGTCGATCGTTGAGGTGCGCCTCGGCGCGGCGATCGATCTGCTGCCGAAGCTGCATGCCGAGAACGCAGCGCCGTTCGATTTCGTCTTCATCGATGCCGACAAGGCGAGTTGCTGGGAGTACTTCGACTGGGCCGTGAAGCTGTCGCGGCCCGGCGCCATCGTGATCGTCGACAACGTGGTGCGGAACGGAGCTGTGGCCGAGCCGACGAAGACCGGCGACGACGTTGAGGGCGTCCGGCGGTTCCTTGACCGCGCGGGCCGCGATCCGCGGGTCGATCTGACGGCGATTCAGACCGTTGGCAGCAAGGGATACGACGGGTTTGCGATGGCGGTGGTGAAATAGTTGGCGTGTGCTACGCGTGGCGGAGTGAGTCGCACACCCTCTCCCGGTACTCCGGGAGAGGGCAGGGTGAGGGACTTCGCCCTCATGTGCCAGTGTGCTTGCGAGTGATGGATGGCCCTCACCCTAACCCTCTCCCGGCGTACCGGGAGAGGGGACCAGAAGTCGTTTACGACACCAGCTTCGGCCCCAGGTACTCCGCCGTGTGGCTGCCGGTCGCCTTTGCCACCTTCTCCGGCGGGCCCTGTGCGATGACGGTGCCGCCGGCTTCGCCGCCTTCGGGACCCATGTCGATGAGCCAGTCGGCACACTTGATCACGTCGAGGTTGTGCTCGATCACCAGCACGGTGTTGCCCATGTCGGCAAGTCGGTTCAGCACGTTCAGCAGGTTCTGGATGTCGGCGAAGTGCAGGCCGGTCGTTGGTTCGTCGAGGACGTAGAACGTGTGGCCGGTAGGGTTCTTGCCCAACTCGGCCGCGAGCTTGACGCGCTGCGCCTCGCCGCCGGAAAGCTGCGTGCTGGGCTGGCCGAGCTTCACGTAGCCGAGGCCCACGTCGAGCAGGGCCCGCGCCATGCGATGGATCGCTGGGAAGTTTTCGAAGAAGCCGACCGACTCTTCGACCGTCATGTTCAGGATGTCGCTGATGCTCTTGCCGCGGTACTTCACCTCGAGCGTCTCGGCGTTGTAGCGCGCGCCCTTGCACACCTCGCACTCGACGAACACGTCGGGCAGGAAGTGCATCTCGATCACCTTCGTGCCCGCGCCCTGACACGCCTCGCACCGGCCGCCCTTCACGTTGAAGCTGAATCGGCCGACCTCGTAGCCGCGGAGCTTCGCTTCCTTCGTCTTCGCGAACACCTTGCGGATCTCATCGAAGACGCCGGTGTAGGTGGCGGGGTTGCTTCGCGGCGTTCGGCCGATGGGCGACTGGTCGATCTCGATCACCTTGTCGATCTGATCGACGCCGGTGAGCGCCTTGTGCGCGCCGGCGCGCAGCTTCGAGTTGTAGACCTTCCGCTTCATCGCGGGCAGCAGCGTCTGGTTGACGAGCGTGCTCTTGCCCGAGCCTGACACGCCCGTCACGCACACGAGCCCGCCCAGCGGGAACTTCACGCTGACGTCCTTCAGGTTGTTCTCGGTGCAGCCCTTGATCTCGACGCACGCCTTCGATGGATCGACGGGCCGGCGCGTCTCGGGCGTCTTGATCTGGATCTCGCCGGTGATGTATTTGACGGTGATCGACTGGTTCTGCTGCAGCACCTCGGGCATCGGGCCGTGCGCGACGAGGTTGCCGCCGTGCGAGCCAGCGCCGGGGCCGATGTCGATGAGGTGGTCGGCGGCGCGGATGCAGTCTTCGTCGTGCTCGACCATCAGCACGGTGTTGCCGAGGTCGCGGAGCTTTAGCAGTGTTCGGATGAGGCGCGTGTTGTCGCGCTGGTGCAGGCCGATCGTCGGCTCGTCGAGCACGTAACACACGCCCACGAGCTTGCTGCCCACCTGCGTGGCGAGGCGGATGCGCTGCGCCTCGCCGCCGGAAAGGGAGCCGGTCTTACGGTTGAGGTTGAGATAGCCGAGGCCGACGTCGTTCAGGAAGCCGAGTCGGTTGCCGATCTCGCGCTGGATCGGCTCGGCGATGAGCTTGCCCTCGTCCGACAGCTTGAGCGACTTGAAGAACTCGGCCGCCCGGGCGACGTTCATGCGGGCGACGTCGTCGATCGAGACGCCGGGGAGGGTGAGTGTCGAGGGTCGAGTGTCGAGAGACGAGTCGGCGGCGGACTTCTTTGACTTCTTCTTCGGCGTGGCAGCAGATTTGGCGTCTTCCGGCTCGTCCCTCGTCCCTCGTCCCTCGTCCCCCTGGGCCGATTCAATCCTCACCGCCAGCGCCTCCTTGCGAAGACGCTTGCCCGCACACGTCGGGCAGGGGCGTTCGCTCATGAAGGTCATGATGCGTTGCTTGATCCACTCGCTCTCGGTGGATTCGAATCGGCGCTTCAGGTGAGGGATGACGCCTTCGAAGAACATCCCGCCGCCCGTTTCGACGCGAGTGCGACGCTTGCCGGTGATCATCGTCGACGCAGCCTCGGTGCCGTGCAGCAGGGCGTTTAGCGTCTCCTTCGGGAACAGCTTCACCGGCTCGTCATAGTCGACGCCGAAGTCGCGGGCGAAGGTCCGCAGCACGCGGGCGTAGTAGATGGTGCTCTTCTTCCCCATGCCACGCCACGCTTCGACGGCGCCGGTGCCTAGGCTCAACGTGTCGTTGGGGATGACGAGATCGGCGTCGAGTTCGAGCTTCGTGCCCAGGCCGTGACATTCTGGGCACGCGCCGTGAGGCGAGTTGAAGCTGAAGAGTCGCGGCTCGAGCTCGCTCAGGCTCACGTGCGGGTGCTCGGGGCAGGCGAACTTTTCGCTGTAGAGCTGGTCGATCCAACCATCAGGAGACGAAGAGACGGAGAGACGAGGAGACGAAGGGCCGTCCACTTCGTCTCTCTTTCTCTTCGTCTCTTCGTCTCTGCTTCCTTGCGTGCAGACGATTGCGAGGCCCTGCGAAAGCCGCAGCGACGTCTCGATCGAGTCGGCCACGCGGGAGCGGATGTCGGGCTTGATGACGATCCGGTCGACGACTGCCTCGATGGTGTGCTTGAAGGTTTTCTTCAGCTCCGGCGCGCCGCTGACGACACCGGCCGCGTTGGCGTTGAGTTCGATGATGTTCCCATCGACGCGGGCGCGGATGAAGCCCTGCTTCACGAGGGCCTGGAAAACCTCCTTGTGCTCGCCCTTCTGATCGCGGACGAGCGGGCTGAGGATCATCACTTTCGTGCCGGTCGGCAGCTTCATCACGCTGTCGGTGATCTGCGTGGCGGACTGGCTTTCGATCTTTCGGCCGCACTCCCAGCAGTGGGGTGTGCCTGCCCGCGCGAACAGGACGCGCAGGTAGTCGTAGATCTCGGTCGTCGTCGCGACGGTCGATCGCGGGTTGTGTGACGAGCCTCGCTGCTCGATCGCGATGGTGGGCGGGAGGCCCTCGATGTCGTCGAGTTCGGGCTTCTGCAGTTGGTCGAGGAACTGACGGGCGTACGTGGAGAGGCTCTCCATGTACTTTCGCTGTCCCTCGGCGAACACGGTGTCGAAGGCGAGGGTGGACTTCCCGGAGCCGGACAGGCCCGTCACGACGACGAGTTTGTCGCGCGGGATGACGACGTCGATGTTCTTGAGGTTGTGTTCGCGCGCGCCGCGGATACGGATGGTGTTGCGCGGGTCGACGGTGACGGGGATCGCTGCGGAGTTGGACATGGGCGGGAACACCTGCGGGCAGACGGGTAGAGCTGAGTTCCGCAATGTTAGGGGGAAGTTCGATCGAGTCCACCCGAGGTGGGGAGCAGTGTGATCTGGCGCGCGAAGAATTGAAAAGGAGAACGCCGGCGCGACCGTGTGGCGGTCGCGCCGGCGAGAGAGGAGCAGAAGGCTGTGTTGCGGCGCGACGATGTCGCGCGCGTGTGTGGGCCTCAGCGAACGATCGTGACGGAGCGAGTCGTGGCCACTTCCCTGAATGCGTCGATCAGGCCCGACTCGTTCGTCGAGTCGACGTGAAACGTCTTGCTGCCCGTGGTATTCGCGACCTCGGCCATTAGCGTGCGGTCGGCGTCGTCGCCGAAGCTGATGGTGAAGATCGGGATGCTCAGCGACTTCGCGCGGGCGGCCTGGTCGCGAACGTACTGACCTGCGTCCACGCCTTCCGGCCGATTGGCGAGCCCGTCGGTGAGCAGCAAGATCTGCTGATCCGCGCTCGAGCGGCCCTCGGACTGCAACGAGTCGATCGCCATCTTCAGGCCGTCACCAATGTTGGTCGCGCCGTTTGCGTTGATGCCGTCGACGAGCCAGTCGAGCCCGAGCAAACTCGTCGTGAAGGTGGCGAGCCAGTTCGCGGTGTCAGAGTAGGTGAGCACGGCGACGCGGTCGCGGCCGTTGCCGGTGTCGTTGACGAGGCGGTTGAACGTCTTCACCGCGCGCTTCATCGCGGAGATCTTGTCCTGCTTGTTCATCGAACCGGAGACGTCGAGGACGAGGACGACGTCGCGCCGCTGAAAGGCGGCGATCGAGGCGGCCTTCAGCTTCGACTCGTCCGAGTCGTTGCCGTCCACCGGTTTGCCCATCGAGTACGACTTGTAGTTCTGCGTCGTGTCGACGGCGACCGCATTGCTGGGCGAGCCGTTCGGCGTGAAGACGCGCGTCGTGAAGTTCCAGTTGCCCGCCTGCACGACGAGTTTCTTAGGGTCGATGAAGTTCGACTTCGTAGAGTTGTGCGAAGCGGATTCCTCGGCGGCCAGGCGGGCGTTGCCACCCTCGGCATGCGCCTGGGCGGCGGCGATCGCCGCGGCGTCGACGGCGTCTCGCAGCGCGCTGCGGGCATAGATGAGTTTCCCCGAGTCGAGCGCGAGCGCCACGAGCGCGGCGGTGAGCGTGCCCCACACGACGAGGCCCAGGATCATCGCGTTGCCGCGGCGGCGCTTCGGATGAACTTGGGCGAGCGACGTGAGGTGCAAGAAGTTCATCCGTTACGTGAAACCGAACAGAGCCGAACACCGGCGAACATCGAAGCCACGCCAGGCGAGGCAACGCGACGACAACCGCGCTGCTCCAGAATTCGTATACATTTGCGCTGCGTGCCAGCGAGATGTGCGAATTCGCCGTAGGTGCGATAATGCCGCGGCCCCGGCGAACATGTGCGCGCGGATTGGGCGCAGAGAGCAGCGGAAGTCGACGTGTTGTTCGCCGCCGGTGGTCAGGCCCCCGTGCTCGCCGACCGATTTGGCTGACATTGTGCGCACCTCCGCTCGGATTCGTTGGTCCGTTATGCTAGACTATGGAGTTGCACGTCCGCTTGGGAAGGCATCACCCACGGCTTCGCCCGGGCGATCGGCGTGCGACGCGAGGCTCATCGGCCGGATCTGGTTCGCGCCAGTCTGGACTTCGCGAATGCTTCGTCGGCAGCGCTCCGCACACTCCCGCGGACGCCGTCGCGTGGCGTAGAGACGACGAGTCGTCGTAGGTCCGATTATCGCTGAGTAGTTCCCGAAATGTCGCTGCACCGGAGCGTGGAAACGCGTTCTGCCGTGCACGATAATCCGACCGCGGTTGTGTGACTCCGCCGTCGATCATATCTCCACGTCGTGGGCTGACATCGTAAAGGTCGCGGGTCGGACGAAACTTCACTGCGAAGTGGACGATCGTCCGGCGCGACTCGGGTTTACGGTGTTGAAGTCCACATCCGGCTGCGGATGGACCGTGCGGCCGACCTGCTTTGTCTCGTGCTGCATCGACGAAAAGAGTTTGCCGTCGGCGTCGAGAGATTGACGCCGGGCACTCCGTCGGCGAAGCATGCGAGGCGTTGCAAAGTCGGCGCTGCGGGTCATCCTACGCAGCACGGGAGGAGAGGCCGGCAGCGTGCGCGGCATACACGGTTCGCCGTGTGAGCCTGCGCACGGGGTGCCGGACCACGCATCCCGAGAGTGAGAAACCATGGCACAGAACGATGTTCCCGCTCACCCCGTCCAACCCGCCGCACCGAGCGACGCGGCTGCCGCGACGCCAACCGTATTCGTCGTCGATGACGACGCGGTTTCGCTGCAGTGGGCCGAGACGCTCCTGAAGAAGAAGGGGTACGCCACCCGTTCGTTCAGTTCGGCCGAAGCTTTCCTCGGCGCGTGCAACGCCGATTCGCGTGGCTGCATCGTGTTGGACGTCAACATGCCCGGATTGCGCGGGCCCGAGCTTCAGATCGAGATGAAGAATCGCGGCATCGATTTGCCGGTCGTGTTCCTCACCGGCGCTGCCGACGTGGCGACCGCGGTCGCCGTCATGCGGCGCGGCGCGCTCGACCTCATCGAGAAGCCGGCGAATGCCGACGAACTCGCCAACCGCGTCGACGAAGCGCTGAAGGTCGACGCCCGCAACGCCTCCGACCGGGCCGCCCTCGCGCAGATCCGCGAAAGGGTTGGCCAACTCTCGCCGCGCGAACGTGAGGTGTTCGAACTCGTCGCGTCGGGTCTGGCGAACAAGCAGATCGGCTTCAAGCTCGGCATCTCCGAACGCACCGTGGAAGTGCACCGCGCCCGAGTGATGTCAAAGCTTGACGTCCACTCCGCGGCCGAACTGGCGACACTGCACGCAAAGCTCACCGGAGCGGTCGCGCCGGGGACGTGAATCGCACCGTCTGCGCAAACGGGCAGCGGAATTCCGCAAAATCGTTCTTCAGTGCCGCAGCGCTACCTGGAGTCTGCGGCACTTCGTTTTCTCTCGGTGGCGCCGAGCGAAAATCATCTGCGACATTCCACGAATCTCGCTTCAACTTTGACGCACGGCTGTCCGATCCATGCTTTGTGAGTGGATTCACAAGTCAGGTTCATACGGCGGCTGGGACGGTTGAGTCTGGGCTGGGCGTGTTGCACGTCGAGGACGACGATGCGGCCGCCGAAGCGATTGGCGATCTGCTGCGGTACTACGGCGTGACTTCACGGCGCGCCGCATCGCTCTTCGAGGCCTCGCGTGAACTGAGCCGCTGGCGCCCCGCCGTCGCGCTCATCGACCTCGGGCTCCCGGACGGCAACGGCGTCCACCTCATTCGGCGAATCCGCTCGAGCGGTGCCGCGACGAAGATCGGCGTCATCACCAACGCGATCGACGACGCAAGCCTCGATCGCGTCCGCGCCACGCGTCCGGATGCGCTTTTCGCGAAGCCGATCCTCGCGCTCGACGTCGTGAAGTGGGTTCGCCAGACAATCGAACTCTCCGCGCCAGGTTTGGACGCGAAACGCCGCACGGCTTGAGAGGTCGGCACGTCCGAAAACGCCGCGCGGATTCGCCGTTGAAGAAGGCGCAAACGGCGTGTCGATATCCGCTTGCAGTGACCTCGCCCGAAACGCCCCTCGCCGCCGCTCCTGCAACCGATCCGCTGGCCGTGCTCGACGATGCGCAGCGGCAACTTGCCGAGTTGCAGGAGCAGCTCACCGAATCGCAACGACTCGCCACCGTCGGCACGATCGCTGCCGTCATCGCGCACGAGTTCAACAACCTGCTCACGCCGATCGTCAGCTATTGTCAGCTAGCCCTGCAGACGATCGAGCAGAAGAAGGACGACCCGGAGATCGTTCACAAGGCGCTCACGAAGAGTCTTCAGCACGCGAGCCGGGCCGGCAAGATCTGCGGCAGCATGTTGAACCTCGTTCGAGGTGAGGGCGAGTCAGCCGAGGTGAGCGTGCAAACGCTCGTCGACGAGACGCTCTCCGTCCTCGCTCGCGACCCGAAGAAGGACGGCATCGCGCTGCGCGTCCAGGTGCAGCCCGACCTCCGCGTGTGTGGCGACGCCGTCCAACTCGAACAGGTGCTGCTCAACCTGCTCATCAATGCCCGCCACGCGCTGCTGCGGGCCGACCACGCGGGCGGCGTCCGCGGGAAGTCGATCAGCGTCCGGGCGGAAAGGCCTGAGGGCACGAATGAGGTCCACCTCAGCATCAGCGACACCGGCCCGGGCATCGCCGAGAAGCACCTGGCGAAGATCTTCGATCCGTTCTTCACGACGAAGACCAACCCGAAGCGAGGCGAGCCCCGCGGCAGCGGCCTCGGTCTGCACATCTGCAAGCAGATCGTCGAACGCCACGGTGGCAGGATCGAAGTCGAATCGACGGTCGGGAAAGGGACGACGTTCACCGTGGTCCTGACCGCCACACGCTGAAGTGCGACCCCCGCACCGTTTAGCCGGGCCGCTCGCGGCCCGTCTTCCCCCACGTCCAAAAAACGCCCACAATATCGGGCGGCGACAACCCCGGAGCTTGTGCTATAATCTCCCGAGTGGTGCCGGATTCTCCCTGCGCCACTCGTGTGTCGTCCGTTCATCGTTCGCCTCCTCTGAGGAACAACATGAAGTCTGTCGCCGATCTGCGGCTGGCCCTGGCGGTCAGCTCGGTATTGATCCCTGCGTCGTTCGCCGGCGCTCAGAGCTACATCATGGGTGCGAATTCGACGCTGAGGGGCGTCCACCTGTTCGACGCGACCACCGGCGCGCTGGTCGATCGCAACTTCATCGTCGACCCACGGATGTCGATCCCGCAGGAGCCGATGCGCGTCGGCAACGAAATCTGGGTGATCGATGCAGGCAACGGTTCGAACGCGATCTACCGATTCAATCAACGCGGCCTCGGTCTGGGCAAGATCGACGTGCTGGCCGACTATGGCACGAACCTCATTCGCGGGGGGGCAGTCGTGCCGCGGGAGAGCGGCGCGGAGTTCTGGATCGCTCAGGACGCCGGCACGAATGCGACGGGCAAGTTCCTCCGCTACTCGCTCGCCGGTGCGCCGCTCGGAGCAGTCAACATGTCCGCCGGCAACCTCAGCCCGTTCGACATCCTCGCCCGCTCGAACGACCTGCTCGTCTCCGACAGCCAATCGGACGACATCGATCGCTACGACCTCAACGGCAACTGGCTCGGAAAGTTCGTCGACTCGGACAGCGCGTTCGGCTTCCCGTTGAATTTTCCACAGCAGATCGCGCAGTTCCCGAACGGGAACATCGGCGTCATCAGCTTCTCGCTGCCGGCGGAGGGGATCAGGCTTTACACGTCTGAGGGTGTGGAAGTCGGATTCTACTCAGACGCGCTCGCGACGGGTTCGCGCGGCATCGCCCCGCTCGACAATGGCGGCCTGATCCACTCGCGCGGCGATGGCTTCTACACACGACTGCCCTACGAGAGCGGCAACACCACCGCGACCACCGTTCTCAACGGACCCGGACTTCAGTCGGGCCGCTGGCTGAACCGGGTGACGTTCGACGTCGCGGCGCTGCCCACTGCAGTGGAATGGACGAACGCCGCAGGCGGCACCTGGGCGACGTCCTCCAACTGGACTTCGCCCGACGTTCCCGATGCCGTGCCGGAGAGCGCCCGCTTCGGTTCCGCCATCACCGCCGCTCGGACGGTCACGCTCGACTCGCCCGTTTCGCTCGTGTCGGCGACGTTCGACAACGCCAACAGCTACACGATTGCCGGCGCCGGCTCGATCAACTTCGGCGGCGATGCGCCGCAGGCATTCATCGTCACGCAGGGCGTGCACGCGGTGCAGGTGCCCGTCACGGCTTCTCGGTCGATCCGCGTCGACATCGCCAGCGGGGCGAAGCTCACGTTGACGAACGGCCTGAACACGGGTTCGAACGACATCGTCAAGCTCGGTGACGGCCAGCTTGAGGTGAACCGCATCGTGCAGGCCGGCGTTCTCGCGGTCGGTCGCGGCCGAGTGACGCTCACGGGTCCCGGCGGGCCGGGCACGACGACGCGCGTCCAAGGCATCTGGATCGACACAAGCCAGCGTTTTGACATAGGCCTGAACGACGTCGTCGTTGACGGTGGTGCCACGCCGCAGAACCTCGTCTCGCTTCGCACCTACATCAGCGTCGGACGTCTGCTCTCCGTGCTCACGAGCCAGAACATTCGGCCTGGCTATGGTCGCGCGGCAGCGATTGGCATCACCAGCTGGGACGGCGTGGCCGTCAGCCCCGACGCCACAATCATCCGCCGCACGTTGCCGGGCGACACCAACCTCGACCGCGTCGTCAACTTCGACGACCTGCTTCGGTTCGCCGCCAATTACAACCAGAGCGACAAATTCTGGTACGAGGGCGACTTCAACTACAACGGCATCGTCAACTTCGACGACCTGTTGCTGCTCGCGTCGAATTACAACCAGACGCTCACCAGTAGCTTCGCAGGCGATTGGGCGCTGGCGCAGAGCATCGTTCCAGAACCGACTGCGCTTGTGGTGCTTGGCGGCTTGGCGGGGGTGTCCCTGTGCCGACGGCGTCGGTAAGTTGAGTCAGGTGCGAGTCGACGAGAGGTGATCGGACGTTGCGGTGAGCCGACGTGTTGCCGCGCTGTGCGGAAAGGCGACACGCGTTCCCCATGTTTCGTCGGTCGACCTTAATCTTAGGGGTGTCTGCGGCTTCCCCCGAGGAAGCGGGTCGGGAAAGCACTCATACTGCCGGGCCCTATGTCGTCTCGCCCACCACACCGGCGCGGCGCTGCCCGCCGGTTGAATCTGTTTGAGCAGCTGGAACAGCGTCGCCTCCTGTCCGTCGAGCCTCTCCGCGTGGCGGCGGATGGCCGTAACCTGGAGACGACGTCCGGCTCGCCGTTCTTCATGCAGGGCGACGCCGCGTGGAGTGCCGTCGTCGCGACGAAGAATCGCGCCGAGGTGGATCAATACCTGACCGACCGCGCGAGCCGCGGTTTCAATCTCGTGATGGTCAACCTGATCGAGCGCCTCTTCGGCGGCCCGCGCAATCAGGAGGGACAGATCCCGTTCCTCACCGAATGGGACTTCCGCAAGCCCAACGAGGCGTACTTCCAGTACGCCGATTACGTCATCAACAAGGCGAACGACCTCGGCCTGTACGTGCTGCTGTGCCCCGCCTACCTGGGCTTCCCCGGCACCGGCTCCGGCTGGTGGTACGAGATCCTCGCCGACTCGACCGATGCCCAGTACCAGTACGGCAAGTTCGTCGGCCAGCGCTACGCGAACTCGCCGAACGTCATCTGGATGCTCGGCGGTGACCGCAACGCCGACGAGGCTCAGTCGTACCAGGTCGCGCTCTACAACGGCATCCGCGACGGCGGCGCGAAGCAGATTTCGACCGCGCACCCGCTCGTCGAGTTCAGCACGGCCGACGCGTACAGCTTCCTGCCCGTCGACCTCAACGCGACGTACACATACGCCACGTCGTACCTGAAGTCGCGCATCAACTACCTCGACGATTCGCGCCCGTCGTTCCTGCTCGAAGACGAGTACGAACTCGCGGCGGGCACGCCGCAGTCGCAGCGGTTCAACAAGTGGGGATCGGTGCTGAGCGGCGCGACCGTGGGCGCGATCATGGGTAACAAGACCATCTGGCCGTTCGACCCCGGCTGGCAGGACCAACTCGGTAGCCAGCTCGCGCAGGACATGACGCGCCTCGGCAGCTTCTTTCGCGGTCTGCCCGACCGCGCGCTGCTGCGCCCGAGCCTTGATACCAACGTCCTGATCGGCGGGCAGGGCACCTACACACTCGACGACTACGCGCCGACGTCGTTCAGCCTCGACAGCAAGCGTTCGGTCACCTATCTGCCCACGGCTCGCGAGGTGACGCTGAACCTCGCCGCGTTCGCGCAGCCGGTGGTGGCGAAGTGGTACGACCCGTCGACCGGCGCGACGACCACCAGCGCCGCGATGAGCAACACTGGCCGCGTGAGCATGAGCCCGCCGTCCACGCTGAACGGCACCGGCACGACCGACTGGGTGCTGTGGATGGAGCCGGCAACGAGTGCGCCGCCCACCGGCGCGCCGACTGCGCCGTCGAACCTTTCTCACAGCGTTGAAACCTCAGGCCGGGTCACGCTGACGTGGACCGACGCGTCGAGCAACGAAACCGGCTTCCGCATCGAACGCCGTTATCAGGGCGAGACCACGTGGACCACGGCCGGCACCGTCGGGGCGGACGCGACGAGCTATCTCGACGCGGGCAGCTTCCGCAACGTGGTGTACGAGTACCGCGTCGTCGCGTTCAGCGCGGCGGGATCGAACGCGACGGCGGCCCGCACCGTCGACACGCGAGCCGTCGTCACGCCGCCTCCGCCGACGCCGACGACCGGACCGACGGCGCCGACGAACCTCGCGGCCACCATAGACGCCGCACGCAAGCCCACGCTCACGTGGACAGACCGATCGACCGACGAGCAGGCGTTCCGCGTCGAACGCCGATACGACGGCGAAACGGCTTGGACGATCGTCACGTCGCTCGCGCCCAACGCGACGAGCTACCTCGACTCGGCCGCGATCGGCAACGTCGTCTATCAGTACCGCGTCGTTGCGGTGAACGCAGCGGGTGAAGGTGCATCTGCCGCACTGAACGTCGCCACCGTCGCGACTGCGGTCACGAACACGATCCCGATCGCCCCGAGCGAGCTCCGCGCCGCCCTCGACGCGGCCGGCAAGCCCGCACTCGCTTGGCGCGACAACTCCGACAACGAGGCAGGCTTCACCGTTGAACGCCGCTATCGCGACTACGGCGCGTTCGAACCGATCGCCAACTTCGCCCCGAATGTCACCGGCTACACCGATGCGTCCGCGTTCGCCAACGTCGCGTACGACTACCGAATCGTCGCGGCGAACAGTGCCGGATCAGCGCCGTCGAGTAGCGTGAGCATCAGCACCAGCACGGCCGTCACCTCGGTGCCCGCGGCGGGTACGGGCAGCGTTTCCGGCGCAGTGTTCTACGATTTCAACTACAACGGCACGCGCGACGCCAGCGAGGGCGGCCTCGCCGATCGCGTCGTCTACGCCGATCTGAACAACAACGATCAGGTCGACGCAGGCGAACCCTCCGTCACGACCGACGCGCAGGGCAGCTACACGCTCAGCAACCTGCCGGCCGGCACGTACGGCGTGCGGCAGGTGATCGTGAGCGGCTGGTATCAAAGCTCGCCCGGCAGCAACGCGCCGCAGACGGTGACGATCGCCAACAACACCGTCCTGACCGGCCGATCGTTCGGCACGATGCTCATCCCGTTGGCCGTCGCGACCGGCGCGAGCGCCGGCAGCGTGATGATCGACCGCGCGTCGAACCGCATCGTCGATCCTGTCGATATCCCTGCGCGAAACATCGCGATGTACTACGACGCTAACGACAACCGCCGACTCGACCCCGGCGAGCCGGTCGACTTCACCGACAACAGGGGCCGTTACGACTTCGGCAACGTCCGTATCCGCAAGATGCGCATGGTCCGGCCCGTGACGATGACGACCGCGAGCCCGCTCGCGATTCGCATCGTCGGCCCCGGCGCGGCGGCGGTGTTCACCGACAGGAACAAGAATGGCCGCGCGGATTCGCGCGATCCCGCGCTCTCGCGGGTGCGACTGTTTGTCGATGCCGACAACGACGGCGTCCTCGATGCGGGCGAACTCGTCTTCAAGACCAACCGCAAGGGCCGATTCACCTTCGGCGACCGCGCGATCGATTTCACGCAGCTACGCGTGATCGGTCCGGCTTGATCGACGCTGTCTGCATTTCACGTAGACGGACTTCCCCCGACGGGATAGCCTTTGGCGGAAGGCTATCGTTCTCGATTTCACGCCCCTGTCGATCGCAACATCGGGGTGTCTGACGTCGTAGTACGAGTGGCGTATCATTCGTCAGTGTTCTTTGGCATCCGGGTCGGCCGCGTCGCGTGGGCGATGCCGCGGTGCCCTGATTCGCAGGGGCTTCCTCGTCTGCTTTCGTCTCACGCGCGTGTCCGAACCGATTTGCGGTTTGGCGTCGCTTTTGATTCATCGAATTTGATTGCTCCATCACCCGGAGATTGACCCAATCATGGCCACCACCACCAGCAAAGGCCTCCTTGCCGGCATCATCGATCGCAAGCTCGATACCCACGGCTTCCGCGAGCAGAACTGGGAAGGCTCGTTCTGGGATTACCTCACGATCGTCGAGGAGAATCCGCGCGTCCTGCGAAACGCCTTCCAGCGCGTCTACGACATGATCATGTCGTTCGGCACGGAGACGTACTCGCTCTTCAAGCAGGAGATCACCCGCTACAAGTTCTTCAGCGACCCGATCGACAAGGGTGCCGATGCCATCTTCGGACTCGAACGGCCGCTCATGCAGTTCGTCGATTTCTTCAAGAGCGCCTCGATGGGCTTCGGCACCGAGCGGCGCATCCTGCTCCTGCACGGGCCGGTCGGGTCGAGCAAGTCGACCATCGCGCGCCTGCTGAAGAAGGGCTTGGAGCAATACTCCAAGTCTGACGATGGAAAGTTGTACACCTACAGCTGGCGCCTGCCGCAGAAGTTCGTCGGCGGAGACGACCCCGAGCAGCTCATCCCGTGCCCCATGCACGAAGACCCGCTTTGCCTGGTCCCGCTCGCGGTGCGGAAGGAGATGATCGCTGCGTTGAACGAGAAGCTGCCCGAGGATCGACGCATTCGCCTGTACGGCGAGGTGAACCCGTTTTGCCGAAAGATCCTCGATGATCTCATGCAGCACTACGAGGGCGACTGGCGCAAGTGCATGGATCACGTCATCGTCCGCAGGCTCATTCTCAGCGAGAAGGACCGCCGCGGCATCGGCACGTTCCAGCCGAAGGATGAGAAGAACCAGGACAGCACCGAGCTAACCGGCGACATCAACTACCGCAAGATCGCCGAGTACGGCAGCGACTCCGACCCGCGCGCCTTCAACTTCGACGGCGAACTCTGCATCGCCAACCGCGGCATCGTCGAGTTCATCGAAGTGCTGAAGCTCGACGTCGCGTTCCTCTATGACCTACTGGGTGCATCGCAAGAGCGCGTCATCAAGCCCAAAAAGTTCGCGCACACGTACATCGACGAAGTCATCCTCGGCCACACGAATGAGCCCGAGTACAAGAAGCTTCAGAACAACGAGATGATGGAAGCATTCCGCGACCGCACCATCAAGATCGACGTCCCGTACAACGTGCGCCTCGACGACGAGATCCGCATCTACCAGAAGGACTTCGGCGCGGAGAAGGTGAAGGGCATCCACATCGCCCCGCACACGCTGGAGGTGGCCGCGATGTGGGCGGTGCTGACGCGCATCGCCGAGCCGAAGAAGGCGGGCATCACCAAGCTGCAGAAGCTGAAGCTGTACAACGGCAAGAGCATCGCCGGCTTCACCGAGGACAGCATCAAGGAGCTGAAGGAAGAAGCCCCGCGCGAAGGCATGCAGGGCATCTCGCCGCGCTACATCCAGGACAAGATCAGCAACAGCCTCGTCAGCCAGCAGGCCGTGCTGGAGAAGATGATCAACCCGTTCATGCTCATGAACGAGCTGGAGAACGGGCTCAGCCATCACAGCCTCATCACCGATGAAGAGCTGAAGAAGGACTACAAGGAATCGCTCGCCGTGGTGCGAGAGGAGTACGAGGACACCATCAAGGGCGAGGTGCAGCGCGCGATCAGTGCGGATGAAGACGCGATCAAGCGCCTCGCTGCCAACTACATCGAGAATGTCCGCGCGTACACGCAGCACGAGAAGGTGCGGAATCGGTACACGGGCAGAGACGAAGAGCCGGACGAGCGCCTCATGCGGTCGATCGAGGAGAAGATCGATATCCCCGACAGCCGCAAGGACGACTTCCGGCAGGAGATCATGAACTACATCGGCGCGCTCGCCCTCGACGGCAAGCGGTTCGAGTACAACACGAATGCGCGCCTGCTGAAGGCGCTCGAGCTGAAGCTCTTCGAAGACCAGCGCGACACGATCAAGCTGAAGAACCTCGTCAGCAGTGTCGTCGACGATGAGACGCAGCAGAAGATCGACGTGGTGAAGCAGCGGCTCATCAAGTATTTCGGCTACAACGAGACGAGCGCGACGGATGTGCTCAACTACGTCGCGAGCATCTTCGCCCGTGGCGATAGCAAGCAAGACGATTGACGCGAGGCTCTAGTTGTCGTGTATCCTCCAGCGGTCATCGGAGCTGCAATGAAGAAACTGATCCTCTGTCTGTCGGCCCTCGTCCTCGCGACGGGCTGCACGAAGTTCTCTGGCGAGTGGGTGCAGGATGCCACGATCACGCCCGACGGGAAGCTCGTCGAAGTGCAGGGCAATCGTCGCGCGCTGCGGTTCGACGACCCGGCCACGGTGACGTCGGGTCAGTACCTGTCGTCGGCGGGCGTCGTCGCGCACGAGTCGGTGAGCATCAACAACTTCTGGACGCTGAAGAACGGCCGGGTGGCGCAGTTCGGCGAGATGAATGCCCGCATCGACGCCGACGGCAAACTTATCGCCGATACGGGCGGCGAGACGCTGTTTCGTTTTGTGAAGCAGAAGGGCCCGAGCGTCTTCCCGCCACGCGTCAGGCTTCCGGCGATCTGATTGGTGAAACGAATCCCATGCGCAAGCAGCCGCTCCTTCTCCTCGCGACCGCACTTGTCGGCCTGCTATTCTTCCTCGCGACCGATCCCGCGTGGGGCGTTGGCACGCGCATGGACGGCGAGGTCAACACCAACATCGTCGATGCCGTGCACGTCGCCCGGGTGGGTACGCTCGCGGGCGTTGTCGGATGCGGGATCGTTGCGCTGATCGCCGCGTTGCTGTCGGCGCGGAAAATCGGGTGACTCTGACGCACGGGCTGCCCCAGCAGAACCGGGGAAGTCGGAAGCGATCGATCACGCGGCCACACGATGGGGTTGGTAGCTTGTCTGGTCGACGAACGTCTTCAAGGCCGCGACCGCACCGGCGTCGAGCGCGCCGTTCGTCACCTGCTTGTCGATGATCCGCATCACCTCTTCGCCGCTCAGGTCTTCGCGGTAGGGACGCTTCGCAGCAAGCGCCTCGTACATGTCGGCGACGCCAAGGATGCGCGCGTCGATCGACAGGTGTTCCGCGCTCATCCCGCGGTGGTAGCCCTTGCCGTCGAGGCGTTCGTGGTGGCTCGCGGCGAGTTCGGCCAGGTCGCGGAAGCCGTCCACCTCGCTCAGGATGTCGAACGTGTAGCCGGGGTGCTTGCGCATCTGCGCGAGTTCGGCATCGTCGAGCTTGCCGGGCTTGTCGAGGATGAGGTTGGAGACGCCGAGCTTCCCGATGTCGTGCATCAATGCCGCGCGGCGGATCGTCCGCACGCGGTCGGGGCGCAGGCCGAGCGTGTCGGCGATGCCTTCAGCAACGTCGGCGACGCCCAGCGAGTGCATGAACGTCCACGGGCTCTTCGCGTCGATCACCTGCGCGAAGCCGTGCGCGATGCGATCGAGCCGATCCTCATCGGCGAACACCTCGCGATCCGGCGGAGCGTAGCGGGCGAGTTCCGTGCGATAGTCGGCAGAGGCAAGGTGCTCCAGGATCGGATCGTCCGCACGGATTGAGAGCAGGGCGTCGACCAGCGCCGGGTCGAACCACGTGCCGCGACGGTCGCGCGCCATCTGCCGCATCGCGTCGAGCCCCTTCTCGCGGAGGAACACCTCGGCCGTCTGGGCGATGCACATGATGCGCGAGAGGAGCGGGATCTCCGCGCCGGCGAGGCCTTCCGGGTGGCCTCCGCCGTCGTAGTGCTCGTCGAGGCAGTGGATGGCGGCCGCGACCTCCTCACCCAGGTCCAGCTGTCGTGCGATCTGCGCGCCGCGCTCGCAGCGGATCTGGATGAGTTCCTTGCCCGCACGTTGTCCCTTCAGCGCGAGCGTCATCGCCGACGCGACACGCTTCGCCAGCGACTGCCCCGGTGCGACGTGCTTCAGCGCGAAGGCGGCATTGCTCTTCATGTCGCGCCAGTCGACGCACTTGATCGCGCCCTTCGTCGTGCGGTCGTCGGCCTGGAAGAGGAAGCACATCTTGGCGGCGTTGCTCGAGCAGCCGAGGTCCTTCATCAGCAACGCGTAGAAGAGCGGCTCGAGTTCTTCCGGAGGCAGTCGCAACACACGGGCGATGTGAATGCCGATCATGCACGAGCGAATCGCATGTCCCTGCGGCTGACCTTCAACGAGGTCGAGTGCGCGGGAGAGGGCCGAGATCACGTCCGAGAGGTGCAAGCTCGGCGCGTCGGGCTCGGCAAGACGAAGTGGCGAGATCGAGACGAACACAGAACCAGACGTCGCATTGAAAAGCGACCTGGGCTATGCGTTGTATTGCGAAGCGAGGATCAGCAGGTCGTCAAAGTCGACATTGCCGTCATAGTTCGCATCGCCCTGAGAGAAAGTTGCGGAGGCGTTGTAGCTGGCCGCCAGGATAAGCAGATCGGAGAAGTTGACGAAGCCGTCGCGATTGAAGTCAGCGGTGGGACTCGTGGGAGTCACGACGAAGTCGCGGGTGTAGTTGTCGCCGCCGGTGCCGTCGGCGTTCCCGTCGAGCGGTTGACCGAACGGGTCAACGAGCGTTCCGGCGGCCGTGAAGCGGTAGTAGCCGGGCCCGAGCGGGGCATCGATGGTGAACGCGATATCGTTTCGCGCGTAGCGAACGGAGCTGGTTGTACGCGTGATCGGGATGGCGATGTCGTCGGGTGTGCCGAACGATTCGTCGGGGCCGGCGTTGACGAGGCGGTAGTTGCCGTTCGTCGTGGCGCTCGTGGGATCGAGGACGTTGAAAAGTCGAAGGGAGAAAGACGTCGGCGCAGAAGCCTGCGCCACACGGCCGTTCTGCGCGGGAAGGCCTGTCACGCCGCGCACCTTCGGCGGAGCGACCACGCCGGCCACCGCACCGGCGGCGTTGATGCGGCCCGTGCCGAGCAGGCCGGCGATGCTGGGGTTCGCAGCGTCGATGTTGGTCGTCGTGCCAAGCAGGACGGCTGCGACCTGGTCGCGCGTGTACGTCGGGTGTGCTGCCCAGACGAGTGCCGCTGTCGCTGCCGCCGCGGGGGAGGCCATGCTCGTGCCGGTCAGCAGGAGATAGCTCGGCGATGCATTCGTGCCCGCAGTGCTCAGAATGTTGGTACCCGGCGCAGCGAGGTCGATGCCCGCGCCGTAGTTCGACGTGAAGTGCCGGACGTCGTTGCCGTCCGTATTGGCGACGAACAGCACATGATCGAGCGACACGCGCGTGGGATCGTTGCGCGACTCGTTGCCGGCGCTGTTGAAGACGAGGACGCCATTGTCGTAGGCGTATTGCATCGCCGACAGGAAGACCGGATCAGACGCGAAATCGTCGATTCCCAGGCTGTTCGTGATGATCTTCGCGCCATTGTCGGCGGCGTAGCGGAAGCTGTTGAAGTAGGTGGCCGTCGTGATCGTGTTGCTGAAGGTGCGGAGCAGCATCAGTTTTGCACGGCCCGCGATGCCGGCGACGCCGGTCGCGTTGTTCGTCCGCGCTGCGACGATGCCCGCCACGTGCGTGCCGTGATAGCCCGCGAGTCCTGCCGAGGTGCTGCTGGTGTCGCCGTTGTTGTCGGTGAAGTCCCAGCCGTTCACGTCGTCGACGTAGCCGTTGGCGTCATCGTCGATGCCGTTGCCGGGGATCTCGCCCGAATTCACCCAGAGGTTGGGCGCGAGATCCGGGTGGTTCCAAGCGAAGCCTGCGTCGGTGATCGCGACGACGACGCCGTTACCCTCGCTCGTGTCCCACGCGGTCTTCGCACCGACGAGATTGAGCGCGTACTGCTGCGAAGAAAGCGGGTCGTCGGGCTCATACTCCGGCCCGGCGGATTGGCTGAAGGCGTAATTCAAGCTCGTCCACTTTGCGCCGGCGATTTCCGCAAGCTGAGCCGCGACGGTGGCAGGCGATGCGCCGTCGAGAAGCGGCACCGAGAGCAGCGTTCGCCCGCGCGAGCGGAGCATGCTGAGGGTGGCGTTCACGTCGATTACGCTCGTGAGCGTCGCGTCCTGACGCAGCGCGTCGACGAACGCTCGGCGATCGCCCTGCAGTTGCACGAACACCTGATCGTCGAGCACGGCGGGCGACGCTGCGAGATGCCGACGCGGCTCGATCGGCTCGATGGCCGGTCGGGTGGCACGCGAACGAATCTCAATATGCGATCTGCGCATGAAATGCGGCTTGCCTGTCCAAGAGGCCGCTCCGAATTGTAGCCCATGACCGGCCCGCGTGGGGTGGCCGGAACCGGGCAGTCGATAGTTTTACAGGACGTCCGCCGCGATGCCGGGCGGGTTGCCGGCGTCATCGGCTGTGGGGCTATTCGCGGGCGGCGGTGCGACGATGCTGGCCGTCCCGGGCAGCGACGTGTTGTATGACGCCGCCAAGATGAGCAGGTCGTCGAAGTTGACCGCGCCGTCGTAGTTGGCGTCGCCCTGCGAGTTGTTTCCCGTGCCGTTGTAATTCGCGGCGAGGATCAGCAGGTCGTCGAAGTTGACGGTGCTGGTGTTGTTGAAGTCTGCGCGGAGGTAGTTGAACGACAGTGCCGGCGAAGGCGTGAACGCCGGGTTGCCCGCGAGATCGGTCAGGCCGCCCGCACCGAAATCGGCGGTGTAGACGCCGTCGGTGAGCGTGTTGCCGACGACGCGGTACTCGATCGTGTCGGCATCGACGACGAACGGCGTCGCACTGGTGTTCGTCGACGTGGTGTTGTTGCGGAAGTTGAAGTTGCCCGGCGTGCCAATCGGCTCGCTGAAGTCGGCGAACGCACTTTGGCGATCGCTGCGGACGAAGCTCACGCTCGCAACGGTCGGCGCGACGGTGTCGACGGTGAACGTTATGCTCGCGTCGGTCGACGCGTTGCCGGCGACGTCGGTCGCGCGAACGATGTACGACTGGGCGCCGTCCGGCCGGGGCGGCAGGGCGGCGGTGAGGTACGAACCGCTCGACGACGTCCCGCTCGCCAGCACGGTGGTTCCCTGAAGGACGTCGACGCGGGCGTTGTTCTCGGCAGAACCTGCGACGCGCGGCGTCTTCACGCGGGTCAGGCCGTCGGTGCTGGAGACGCCGGTGTCGTCGTTGGTGAAGAGCGCGTTGCCCGTCGGCGCCGCGGGGGCGATGGTGTCGACGATCACGTTCAGGGATGCGATGCCCGTGGACGAGTTGCCCGCGAGGTCGGTCGTTGTGGCGATGATGTTCGAGGTACCCTCGGGAAGCGTGGCGGTGCCGAAACTGGCGATGAAGCCTGCGCCACCGGTGAAGTTGCCCGCGAACGTGCCGGGGCCAGCGATGTCGACGGCGGAGTTGGCTTCGGCGTCGCCCGTCAGGCGCGGCGTCTTGATGTTGGTGATGTTGTCGCTGCTCGAAAGCCCCGTGTCATCGGCGGCGAGCACGCGGAGGTTCTGCGGAGCCAGCGGTGCGGTCGTGTCGATCGTGACGGTGATCGACCCGCTCGCCGGACCGGTGCCGGCGGAGTTGGTGGCGGTGGCGGTGACGGAGTAGACGCCGTCCGGACGGGCCGACGTGGTGATGAAGTAGCTGCCCGTCGTGGCGACGGCGCTGCCGACGCTGACGCCGTTGAAGAGGATGTTGACGGTCGACCCCACCTCGGCGGTGCCGGTGAAGGTGGGGGTGTTGTCGTTGGTGACGCGGTCGTTGTTGAACCGTCCGCTGTCGCTCCCGGCAGTGAGGTTGGGCGCGCTCGGTGCGGGTGGGGCGACGACAATGGTGCTCGCGATCGATGTGCTGATGTTGTACGCCTGCGTTGGCGTCGAGGTCGAGGTCGCCGCGTTGATGCCGACGCGCAGGTAGTACGTACCCGCGGCAAGGTTGCTGACCGAAACCGTCTCGCTGCTTCCAAGACCGGTGGCGTTGGCGGTCGAGAGCACAGTGGAGCCGTTCGAACTGATAATCGCGATGCTCAGGTCGCCTTGCGCGCTGGCGTTGAACAACGTGGGAGTGGTGGCAGGCGTGGTCTGCGGCCCCTGGTTGTAGGTCGGGCCGAACGGGGAGACGGTGAAGCTTACGTTCTTCGCCTCGGTGATGGTGAAGCTGAAGAAGTCGAGGTCGGAGCCGTTGGCGATCGAGCGCGGCGACGTGGGGTTGTTGGCGTTCACCCAGGCAGACAACGAACTGTTCGTGAGGTTGCCGCTCGCGCCGAGCGTGCCGAAGCTGTTCGCGGTGGCGGCGGTGTCGTTGCGACCGTTCTTCTCGAAGGGGTCGCCGTAGTTGAACTGCGCGGCGAGGATGTCGTCGAACTGCGGGCCGTCAAAATTGGTGGAGACGAACGGCTCCATGAGCTTTGTTCCGCCACCGGCGCTGGCGTCGCCCGGGACGGGCATCACGTGCGCGAGTCCTAGGCCGTGGCCGTGCTCGTGGGCGATCACGTTTCGAAGCCGAAGGCTGTTCGACGACGTATTCGTCATGTAGCCGGAACCGGTGAGGTCGCCGGTGTCGATGACCATGTCGCCGCCGTTGGCGGGATAGAAGTTGTAGGCGAGGACGTTGCTCGCGCCGTCGACATTGTGGCCGCTGATTCGAATGTCAGGACGCACGCCGGCGACGCCACCCGACGAGCCGAACGCAGCGCCGTCGTCGCTCAGGCCGAAGAACGAGTAAGACAGGCCGCTCACCGCCGACCAGCGGTCGTAGATGCTTTGGAAGATCGGCAGCCAGGTCGTGGACGAACCGTAGATGGTATTGAGGCGGGCCTGAAGATTGCTGCCCGCCGTGGGTTCGCCGTTGAAGCCGGGGATGCTCAATCCGTCCGCGACGAAGCCCCACGTGAGCGTTACTGGATTGCCTGCGCTGCCGGTGCTCGGATTCGTCACCGTCGACGACCAGCGCCCACCGATCTGGTACTCGGGACCGTTCGAAGAGGCGAGCCCGAGTTGCTCGGCCACCTGCATCTGCCATGCCGGGTCGCCGCTCACGCAGATGTTGTGACTTCCGCCGCAATTGGGACAAACGGTCGGCGAGGGCGTCGCATCGGAAAGCAGTTGGCGACGCTCGAAGAGCGCGACGCGCAGGTCAAGCTGGCGGTGCGAGCGAGACGAACGAACACGCTTCGACGCGCGCGGCGTCGGATGACGAAACGACAGGTTTTGCATGGACGGGGTACCTCTGCGGCGTGGCAGTGTAGCAGGGCAATCCCTCGTCGAGACGGAAATTCGAATCCGTACAGATACTGACTTCCACGCATTCAAAAGGATGGTAAACGCCGCAGCAACGAAGCGTTAATCGCGCGCCGATGCGTTGTGCGTCGTCGGAGCCGCGACTTGGTTTCGGACGAATTCGGTCTACGCCTACGCCAGCACGTCGGAAGAGGCGTCGTCGCCGTCGTTCCGGTCGTCGGTGGGAGGCAGTACGCCAGCCGCATTTCCCGGTCGTACCAACGGTGTTGACGGCGAATCCGGCCCGGTGAGCACGGGCGGCGTGCCCGGCGCAGTCAGCGCATCCGGAACGCCTGGCAGCGACGTGTTGTACACCGAGGCAAGGATCAGCAGGTCGTCGAAGTTGATCGTGCCGTCGTAGTTGGCGTCCCCGAGGTCGTTGCGGGGCGTCCCCGGTGTGGTGTTGTAGTTCGCTGCGAGGATGAGGAGATCGTCGAAGTTGACGGTGGCGTTGTTGTTGAAGTCGGCGCGGAGGAACCTGAACACCAGGATCGGGTTGGTGGCGACGCCCGCATTGCCGGCGATGTCGGCGACCGTGTTGGGACTCCAGATGGCCTCGTACCTGCCATCGGTGAGAACGTTGCCCACGACCGCGTAGGCGTCAGCGGTTGCGCCAGCGAAGCTGGCATTGGTTGCAAACGACGTCCCACGCGTGGTGTTGTTCAGCGTCAGGGCGCCGATCCCGCTGCCCAGCGCTTCGCTGTAGAACGCCGTCACGGTCTGCGCCGTCGCGCGGTTGAGCGTCGCGCTGGTGACGACAGGTGCCTGCGTGTCGACGACGACCGCCGCGCTGCCCGTGGGCGAGACGTTGCCAGCGACATCTGTCGCGGTGACGGTGAGCGTGTACGACCCATCGGCCAGCACGGGCGTCGCAGTCGACGTGTACGTCCCGTCAACAGCCGTGGTGCCCGAGGCGACCGTTGTCACGCCGATGCGGAGCGCGATTGCCGAGCCGATCTCCGCCGTGCCGTTGAAGCGCGGCGTCTGGATCTTGGTGATGTTGTCGCTGCTGGATTGGCCGGTGTCGTCGGCGGCGAGCACGCGGTTGTTGATCGGAGCCGTGGGGGCGACGGTGTCGATGGTGACGGTGGTCGCCGCACTGGCCGGGCCGGTAAGGCTTGACGCGGTGGCGGTCGCGGTGACGGAGTAGGTGCCGTCGGGCCGAGCAGACGTGCTGATGGAGTAATTGCCGCCGGTCGCCACGCCGCTGCCGACGCTGACGCCGTTGAACAGGATGTTAACGGTCGAACCTGCCTGCGCGGTGCCGGTGAAGGTGGGCGTGTTGATGTTGGTGATGCGGTCGCTGTTCGAGATGCCCGAGTCGCTCGCGGCCGTGAGGACGGGCGTGCTCGGCGCGGGCGGGGCGACGACAACATCGCTGATCGTCGCATTGATGTTGTACGGCTGTGTGGTGCCGGACGCGATGCCGACGCGGAGGAAGTAAGTGCCCGCGGTCAGGTTGCTGGCGGTGACGGTCTCGCTCCCGCCCAGACCGGTCGCGTTAACGCTTTGGATGACCGTCGTGCCGTTGGTGCCGATGAGCTGGAACGTGAGGTCGCCCTGCGAGCTGGCGTTGAACGAACCGGTTGCGCCGCCCTGCGGGCCCTGCGTGTAGGTCGGGCCGAACGGTGCGAGCGTGAAGCTGACGTTCTTCGTACCGGTGACGCTGAAGCTGAGGAAATCGACGTCGGTCGTGTTCGCGATTGAGCGAGGCGTGGTGGGGTTGTTGGCGTTCACCCACGCGGAGACGGCGCCGTTGGTCTGGTTGGCGAGCGCGCCGAGGCTGCTGGCAGTGCCGAAGGTTTCGTTGCGGCCGCCCTTCTCGTAGGGGTCACCGTAGTTGAACTGAGCGGCGTAGATGTCGTCGAATTGCGGGCCGTCGAAGATCGGGTTAGCGACGGTGCTCGCCTCCATAAGCTTGGTCTGGTTGATCGGATCGACGTGGTTGAACCCGAGGCCATGCCCGTGCTCGTGGCCGAGCACGTTGCGGAGGGGGCGATTGGAGTTGGCGGTGTTTCGGAAGAAGCCGCCCGCGTTGTAGTCGGACGTATCGACGGTCATGTCGCCCGCGTTGGGGAAGTAGTTGTAGGCGAGCACGCTGTTGACGCCGTCGAGCGTCTTTCCGCCGATGCGCACGTCGGGCCGCGTGCCGAGCAGGCCCGCCGCGCCGTTGGTGACGCCGCTCTGCGGCATGGCCGCGCCGTCGTCGGAGTAGCCGGTGAAGGTGTAGGTGACGCCCGCGAGCTGCGACCAGCGGTCGAAGATCGTCGCGAAGATCGGCTGCCAGACGGTGTTCGGCCCGTAGAAGGCGTTGAGCGTCGCCTGCAGATTACTCGGCGCGGCGGCCTCACCGGTGACGCCGCCATTTGGCATGTTCACGCCGTCGGCGACGAAGCCCCACGTCAGCGTGATCGGGTTGCCTGCGGTGCCGGTCGAACCGTTGGTCGCCGTCGTCGTCCAACGCGAACCGACCTGCGCCTCCAGACCCGACGAGGGCTCGCCGAACAGCCCATCCTCGAAGTTCATTGGAACGGCACCGGAGAGCAGCTGGCGCTGCTCGAACATCTCGACCACCGAACGGTGAAGCACGGTACGGCCGCGACGCTGCGACATCATCTTAGTCATGTGTTTGATTCTCCCGATCTGCGCGAGCGAGTGTAGCAAGGCCCGATAAGACGCGAAACCGAATTTGCGGATTCCTCAGCGTGAAGCGTACAACCGTCACGCGTCGCAGCTGATTCGCGCGCGGTCTGTGCGTTCCCTGGTGTCCCGTGTAAGCGCTGCGAGGCGCCGCGTGCGGCTACCGCGTAGTGCCTCGGTCAACGGTGGTGAGCAGTCGATCGAGGAGACGATCCCATGCGATGTCGCATGCTGTTTGTGGTCCGCGGGCGTTGTGCGGCAAGCGACTTCCCGGATTCGTCATGTCAGGACTGATGACGTCGTGTCATCCGCCGGTACGCCGTTACCGTCCTGTTGCGATCGCGGAGGAGGTGCGCCGACGCCGAATCGAACGCCTTTGTTCGGTCCGCTGTTCGGTCCGCCGGTCGCGCCAGCGGTGATGGGCGCAGGAGCACCTGCAATGGGCGGCAGCGACGTGTTGTAGGTCGCGGCGAGGATCAGCAGATCGTCGAAGTTGACCTTGCCGTCGTAGTTGGCGTCGCCCTTGCTGTTCTTGGGCCCGGCCAACGTCTGATTGTAGTTCGCGGCGAGGATGAGCAGGTCGTCGAAGTTGACGGTGCTGTTGTTGTTGAAGTCGGCGCGGAGGAAGTTGAACGTGCGCACCGGGTTGGTGGCCGTGCCGGGATTGCCGGCAACGTCGGTGAGGGTGTTGGGACTCCAGACGGCGTTGTACTTCCCATCTGTGAGCGCGTTCCCCGCGACGGCGTAGTAGTCCGCAGTGGAGCCCGAGAAGTTGGCGATCGTCGGGAACGAGGTTCCGAGCGTGAGGTTGTTCAGCACGACGGAGCCAATGCCGTTGCCCAGCGTTTCGCTGTAGTTGACGAGCAGGAACTGCAGGTCGTCACGGTTGAAGGCTGTGCTGGTGATCGTCGGGCCGACCGTGTCGATGGTGATGGAGTAGTTGGCGGCAGCCGACCTGTTGCCTGCGCGGTCGGTGGCGCGGGCGGTGAGATTCCACAGGCCGTCGCCGAGCGAGGTGTTGAGCGTAACGAGGTAGGCGCCGGCAGTAGACGTGGAGCCGGAACCGAATGAAATCGCGTCTAACCAAAGGATCTCGACCGCGCTGCCCGGCTCTGCGGTACCTGCCAGGTCCGGCAGGCTGCTTCGAGTGATTCGGTCCGAGTTCGAGTCGCCCGTGTCGAACGGAGCGTAGATGCCATTCCCGGTCGGCGCCGCTGGTGCGGTCGTGTCGATCGTGACGGTGATGCCCGGTCCCGCCGCGCTTGCCGCATTTGCGTTTGTCACGTTGACAACAACGTTGTACGTGCCGTCCGGGCGAGCGCTGGTGGTGATGTTGTAGATGCCACCCGTTGCGACGCCCGAACCGACCTCGACGAGGTTGAAGTAGACTTTGACGGTCGATCCAGGATCGGCGAAGCCCGTGAAGGTGGGGGTGTTGTCGTTGGTGATGTTGTCGCGATTCGAGATGCCGCTATCGCTGCTGGCCACCAGATCGGGCGCGGCCGGCAATGCCGGGAAGAAGTTGCTGACGGCGTTGATGGTCGCGCTGAGGTTGTAGGGCTGTGTCGAGCCCGAACTGATGCCGACGCGGAGGTAGTACGTGCCCGCGGCCAGAGCGCTGGTCGTCACGGTTTCGCTTCCGCCCAAACCGGTCGCGTCGACGCTTTGGATGACCGTTGTGCCGTCGGTTCCGATGAGTTGCAGCGCAAGGTTGCCCTGCGCGCTGGCATTGAACGTGCCGGCGTCGGTGGCGTAAGTGGGACCGAATGGCGAGAGGGTGAACGACACGCCGGTGTTCGAGGCGACCGTGAACTTGAGGTAATCGAAGTCCGACGTGTTGGCGATCGAGCGTGGCGTGACGGGGTCATTCGCATCGACCCAGGCCGACACGGCGCTGTTCACCTGAATGCCGAGAAAGCCGAGGTTGCTCGCGGTGGCAGCGGTGTCGTTCCGACCACCCTTTTCGAAGGGGTCGCCGTAGTTGATCTGCGCGGCGAGGATGTCGTCGAACTGTGGGCCGTCGAACGTCGGGGCGCTGGAGGTGCTTGCCTCCATGAGTTTCGTGCCATTGATTGGATTGGAGTGGTTGAAGCCGAGCCCGTGCCCGTGCTCGTGTCCCAGTACGTTCCGCAGCGCTCGGCTGTCGTTGGCGAGGTGGCTATAGAACCCGGTGGAGAGGCCAATGTCGGAGGTGTCGACGACCATGTCGCCGACGTTGGGGAACCAATTGTATGCGAGCGTGCCGCTGACCCCGTCTAGCGCCTTGCCGCCGATGCGAATGTCCGGGCGAACGCCGAGCACGCCGGGCGCACCCGATGTGACGAAGATCTGCGGCAGTGGTGCGCCGTCGTCGGAGAGGCCGGTGTAGACATAGCTGAGTCCCGCGAGGGACGACCAGCGATCGAACACCTTCTGAAAGAGCGGCTGCCACGTCGTGCTCGAGCCGTACAGCGCGTTGAGCGACGCCTGCAGATTACTGGCAGCGGCGGCCTCGCCAGACGAGCCGGCCGGAATGGTGATCCCGTCGGCGACGAAGCCCCACGTGAGCGTGATCGGATTGCCGGCCGTCCCGGTGCTCGCGTTGGTGGCGGTGCTGGACCAGCGCCCCTGAATGGCCGCCTCGAGGCCGGACGAATCGATCAACCCGTCGTTGATCATCGCCTGGATGTTGCCCTGAATGAACTCGTCGGAGTCTGCCGGGCAGAACTCTTGGTTCACGGCAGGCGTGGGCGACGCGCCGGACAGCAGCCACCGCCGCTCGAAGCCTTCCACCCGGACACACCTCGCGGCCAGCCGGTTCGGCCTGCGGGTAATCATTGCGGCCGACAGTCGAACGTGTGCGCGACGCGAGATCAGGCTCTGCATGGCAACGTCTCCTTATGGGACGTCTACCTAGCACGACCTTGCCTGCTCTCGCAATCAGAAAATGCAGCGATTCACAAGATCCGCTCGACGCATGCGCTCGTGCCCGAGCCGGCCGCATCCGCGGGAATCACTGATAGTCGCTCATCGGCGGACACGCGCAGACGAGGTTGCGGTCGCCGTACACGTTGTCGATTCGGCCGATCGTGGGCCAGAACTTCTTCTCGCGCACCCACGGCAGCGGGTACACCGCGCGCTCGCGCGGGTACTTGTGCGCCCACGCGTCGCTCAGCGCGTGCTGGGCTGTGTGCGGGGCGTTCTTCAGCGGGTTGTCCGTGCGGTCGAGCTTGCCTTCCTCGATGTCGCGGATCTCGGCGCGGATGGAGATGAGCGCATCGCACAGCCGATCCAGCTCAGGGCGCGGCTCGGACTCGGTCGGCTCGATCATCAGCGTGCCGCCGACGGGCCAGCTCATCGTGGGGGCGTGGAAGCCGTAGTCCATCAGACGCTTCGCGATGTCTTCCACCTTGATGCCGGCCCGCTTCTCCAAGTCGCGGCAATCGAGGATGAACTCGTGCGCGCAGCGGCCGTTCGCGCCGGTGAAAAGGATCGGGTAGTGATCCTTCAGCCGCGCGGCCATGTAGTTGGCGTTGAGGATCGCGACTTGTGTTGCACGCTTCAGCCCGACGCCGCCCATCATGGCGATGTATGCCCAGCTGATGGTGAGGATGGAGGGGGAGCCGTAGGGCGCTGCGCTGACTGCCAGGGACTGAGGGACTGAGGGACTGAGGGACTGAGGGGAGGAGGAATCCGAGGTCTTTTCCCTCAGTCCCTCAGTCCCGTAGTCCCTCAGTCCCTTCTGAGGAACAAACTCCGCCAGATGCTTCTTCATACAGATCGGCCCCATGCCCGGCCCGCCGCCGCCGTGGGGGATGCAGAAGGTCTTGTGCAGGTTGAGGTGGCACACGTCGGCGCCGATGTCGCCCGGCCGGCACAGGCCGACCTGGGCGTTCATGTTCGCGCCGTCCATGTACACCTGTCCGCCGCGGTCGTGGATGATCTTGCAGGCCTGCTTCACGCCCTCCTCGAACACGCCGTGCGTGCTGGGGTACGTGATCATCATGCAGCTGAGCGTGTCCTTGTGCGCCTCGGCCTTGGCGAGCAGGTCGTCGAGGTCGATGTCGCCGTTCTCCTTGCAGGCGACGCCGACGACGCTCATGCCCGCGATGACGGCGCTCGCGGGGTTCGTGCCGTGCGCGCTCTCGGGGATGAGACAGACGGTGCGCTTCGCGTCGCCCCGCGCGAGGTGGTACTCGCGGATCATCAGGAGGCCCGCGTATTCACCCTGCGAGCCCGCGTTCGGCTGAAGCCACGTCGCGTCGAAGCCGGTGATCTCGTTGAGCCACTTCTCCAGCTGCTTGAAGAGGACCGCGTACCCCTTCCACTGGTCGGCCGGCGCGAACGGGTGCAGCTTGCCGAACTCCGGCCATGTGACGGGGATCATCTCCGTGGTGGCGTTCAGCTTCATCGTGCACGAGCCGAGCGGGATCATGCTGTGGACGAGGCTGATGTCCTTACCCTGCAGATGCCACATGTAGCGGAGCATCTCGGACTCGGAGTGGTGGGTGTTGAAGATCGGGTGGGTCAGGATGGGCGACGTGCGATTGACGAGCGGCGCGCAGAACTTCTGAGCGTTGATCGACTGATCGCCATCGTGGACGGCAAAGGTGTTCAAGCTCAGGTCGAAGGTGCTTGCCGCAACTTGACCGTTGGAGCGCGGTCCCACTCCTGATAGCGATTGGTTCGCAGCTTCGCTCGTCATGAAAATCTCAATGAGCGCAATTACCTCGTCCTTCGTAGTGATTTCATCTAGCGACACGCCGACAGAGCCATCGTCGAAGTAACGGAGGTTGATCTGTGCCTTGAGTGCCCGTGACTTCACGTCGCTTGCAGTGATGCCCACCGGCTTCACGCGCAACGTGTCGAAGAACGAAACGTGAACGATCTCGTGTCCGATCTTCTCGAGGCTGCGCGCCAGTAGTGTCGTCATCAGGCGCACGCGCTCCGCGATGCGCTTCAGCCCCTCCGGCCCGTGATACACCGCGTACATCCCCGCCATCACGGCGAGGAGCACCTGGGCGGTGCAGATGTTGCTCGTCGCGCGTTCGCGGCGGATGTGCTGTTCGCGGGTTTGCAGCGTGAGGCGATACGCCTTGTTCCCGTGCGCGTCCTTCGAGACGCCGACGAGTCGCCCCGGCATCCGGCGGACGAACTCGTTCTTGACCGCCATGTACCCCGCGTGCGGGCCGCCGAAGCCCATGGGGACGCCGAACCGCTGGGCGCTGCCCACCGCGATGTCCGCGCCCCACTCGCCTGGCGGCTTCAAGATGGTGAGCGACAGGATGTCAGCTGCGGCGACGAGCAGCGCGCCCTGGGCGTGAAGCTTCTCCGCCACCTTCGAATAGTCTTCGATCGAGCCATCGGTCGTCGGGTACTGCACGAGCGCACCGAACGCCTTCGAGAGGTCCGACGTCTGCGTACACGCGACGACGACCTTGATCCCCATCGAGTCCGCTCGCGTCTTCACGACCGCGATCGTCTGCGGGTGGACGAGGTCGTCGATCACGAACGTATCGAGTTCGGCGTTCGCCACCTGCGACCGGCAGATCGTCATCGCCTCGGCGGCGGCGGTGCCTTCGTCGAGCAGGCTCGCGTTCGACACCTCCAGCCCGGTGAGGTCGCAGATCATCGTCTGGTAGTTCAGCAGCGCCTCGAGCCGGCCCTGGCTGATCTCTGCCTGGTAGGGCGTGTACTGCGTGTACCAGCCCGGGTTCTCCATGATGTTCCGCAGGATCACGGGCGGCGTGATCGTGTCGTGATACCCCTGCCCGATCAGCGAGCGGAACACCTTGTTCTTCGACGCGATCGCCTTGAGGTCGATCAGCGTCTGGTGCTCCGTCCGCGGCTCGCCCGTCCGCAGCGGCTTCTTCAGGCGGATCGCCTTCGGGACGGTCTGGTCGATCAGCGTCTCGAGCGAGTCGAGGCCGATGATCTTAAGCATCGACTCAATGTCGCTATCGGACGGCCCGATGTGCCGACGGGCGAACGTGTCGCTCGGCGACAGGAGGACGTCGATCGGCAGCGAGTTGTCGGTAGTGGTTTCAGGGCCGTTGGTTACGGTTGAAGCGGGCGCGGCAGCGGTGGTCTGCATGAGGGGATTATACGCCAGATTCGCGCGAAATCCCGCGCGAAAAGCATCCGTGTAGCCGGATGGATGGATGGAGCGTTGCTCTGCCTGTTCAGGCTTGGTTTTCAGTCAGAGAAACCTCCAAGCAAACTGAATCGATCTCCAGACGGCAACCGCGACCGACGTTGAAGTTGCCAAGATCAAGACGATGAATAGCACCCGTGCAACTCGCGACTGCTTTCCCGTCCCATGCGTGTTGGCTGGCGGTGGCGGCGTGCCCGGCTTGTGCCAAAGCACCTTGTAGTTCGTAGCGAACGCCGGTTGCATCACTTCGAAGTACCAATCTTCCGGGATCGTGGCGAAACGCTTCCGCGCCTCCTCCATCAAGCCAATCAACTCGGGCCCGCACGCTTCTTCGTCCAGAATGAAGCCGTGGTCACCCTCAAGCCGAATGGCGACGACTATCTGGTCGTAGACTATGCAGTCGACCTTGTACGTTACGATTACCTCTACTGCATCCCAGCTCGCGCGCTGTCCATCGACAGCGAAGCCGTGTTCGTCAAACCGAAGCTTGATCGTCCGAGCCACGCCCAGAATTGTACTGTGAGTACGGTACGTGGACGGCGCACGCCTACACCTTCGCCGTCGCCCGGCTCGGGTCGGTCTTGCCGCTTCTCACGAACGCGTTCTCCCGCGCCCGGCAAGCCCGGCAGTTGCCGCAGGGTTCGCCTACTAAATTGTCGCAGGTCCAGGTCATCTGGAGCGGCGCGCCGACCTGCACGCCGAGGTCGACGACTTGCCAGGCGTCGAGTTCGAGGAGCGGCAACTGAAACTCAAGCGAGGGCTTGTCGCACGTGAGCTGGAGCATCTCCATCCAGATCTGCGCGTGCTCGGTGACGCGGGCGAGGTCCGGGCCGTCGGGGCCGACGCGGAGGCCGGCGTACACCGCCGCGGCGTTGTAGTGGGCGGCGTAGCGCATGCCGGTCGCGATGACGGGGACGAGCGACAGCAGCTGGGCCGCCCCGTGCTCGGCCATCCGCGGGTCGGCGACGGCGTTCGGGCTCGTGTTCTTCTCCAGCCCGCTCAGGAAGTGCATCGCGGCGCGGTGGCTGCGATACGGCTTGAAGTGCCCGGCCTGCTGGTCGAACGCCTGCCCGGGCCGACCCGCGTTGGGGTTGGTCTCGCAGTGGACCATCACCAGCCGATGCTTCTGCGCTGCCAGCGCGGTCGCGACCGCGCTGTTGAGCGACCCGTTGTTGAGGACGATGGCGAGTTCTTTGGCCATTGTTGGAGGAGGCAAGGGGCAAGAGGCAAGGGGCAAGAGGGGGTGGCAGGCACTCTTGCCTCTTGCCACTTGCCTCTTGCCTGCTCGGTCACATCGTCAACATCACCTTCAACACGCCACGTTCGGCGGCGAGGTTCATCGCTTCGACGCCTTGTTCGAGTTTGAAACGACGCCGGATCAGGCTCAGCACGTCGACGCTCTTCTCGGCCAGCGCTCGGATCGCATCCTTGAACGGGCCGCACCGGCTGCCGATGACGCTGATCTCGTCGATCACCACCGGCGCGAGGTTGAGCGGCTTCCCCGTCGCAACGGTGCTCTTCAGCACCACCGTGCCGCGCGGGCGGACCATCGCGAGGGCTTGTTCGAAGCCCTCGGCACTTCCCGTGCAGTCGACGACGACGTCCTGGTCCTTCCGAGGCGTGATGTCGTTCACGCCGCGTGCGCGGATGCCCCACTTCTCGCACAGCGCGAGCGTGGCGGGGTTTCGGCCGATCACGCGGACGGGGGCGCCCGTGTTCCGCAACACCTGCGCAACGAGCAGCCCGAGCCGGCCCGCGCCGAGGACGGTCACGTACGTCCGCTCGTCGAACTTCAATTGCTTGGTGACCTGAAACGCCGCTGCGAGCGGCTCGACGAAGACGGCCATGTCGTCATCGACGGAGTCGGGCAGCACGTGACAGTTGATCGACGGCACGCGGATGAAATCCGCGAACGCGCCGTCATGACGGTAGATGCCGACAACGGTGCGATCCCGGCAGTGCGTGCTCAGGCCGGCCAGGCACAGGTCGCACTTCGCGCAGACGCAGTTGATCTCGGCACAGACGCGTTTGCCAACGAGCGAAGCGTCGGCGGCAGAGACGACATCCGCGACGAACTCGTGCCCGAGCACGCCGGCGAAGTTCATGTACCCCTTGCAGATCTCGAGGTCGGTCGAGCAGACGCCTGCCTGTCGGACCTTCAGCAGCGCATCGCCCAGAATCGCCGCGGGCTCGGGGCGCGAGGCGGTGAACTTGAGCGAGGTTTCGAAGGTGAGTGCACGCACAGATTTCGAATTGCGAATTGCGAATCTCGAAATGAGGTTGCGGGGTGCTGATTGCGGTTAGCGAGCCAAAGCAAAGCCTGTCGAATTTGCAATTCGCAATTCGCAATTCGCATTTCGCTCCTCAACCCACCGGCTTATCCGCCGACGCGATGTAGTCGAGCCACGCCGCTTCGCTGTATCGGAGGTCTTTGCCCGTCATCAGGTACAGGCTGCGACGGCTCTGCCAGCTGAGCGCGAAGTTCGCCGTCTGGCCGAGCTGCTTGATGAGCGCGCGGGCCGTCTCGGGCGAGCGATAGTGGCGTAGCGCATCTGCACAGGCGATGCGAAGGTCGAGCGGCTGCTTGTCGTCGGTGAGCGTCGCGATGAGCTGCGGCGCGACGCCTTGCTGAGGCAGGTTGGCGATCGCCTTGACGGCTTCGAGTCGAACGGCATCGTGCCCGTCCTTCAGGGCCTTCAGGATGACCGCGCCGGCGTCCGGGTCGGTGTCGCGCGTGATGTTGATCGCGCGGACGGCCGCGGCGCGGACGAGCGGGTCGTTGTCGAACTGCGCCATCACGCGATACGCCTTGCGAATGCCCGCGTCGCGGGCGCCGATGCTCTCTGCGTAATCCAGCACTGCCGCCCGGCGACGGTTGGCGTCGTTGCTCTCGAGGTCGGCGGCCATCTTCGAATAGGTGTCGCCGGTCAGGTAGCGGACCGGCGCGTCGAACGACTGCCGGATCGACGCGAAGTAGCTCGGCTGCGTCGAGGCGAGTTCGGGCTCGTTGACGGTGGGGCGACGCAGGTCGCTGCTGGAACGCAGGTCGGGCGGGAGCGATCCGTCGCCGCTGGAACTGTCGACCGTGAGACAGCCGGTGACGCCCGCGCAGGTGAGCGCGGAGGCGAGGAGCAGCGTGATCCGTCCATGGATGTGGCGCATGCGGGAGTTGTACCCGCGCGGCCGATAACGCGAAAGCGGCGGCGAATCTTCATCGCCGCTCGCGCGCGGGTCCGATGCTGTTCGCATGCATAAGGGCGAACCACCCGTCTTCCGAATCAGCGCCGGCACGGCCTTCAAGGCGGGTTTCTTCGGCGCGATCGGATTCCTCGTGGGGCAGGTGGTGATCGTGGGCGTGGTGGGGCTCGTGTTCGTCGGGCTGCTCGGCTTCAGCTTGGGAGCGGCGACGAATTCGATGGGCCGGTGGAAGGAAGTTCCGCCGAAGCTGAGCGCGCAGACGGCCCCGCAGCAGGCAAGCCCTGTCGCCGCGAGCACGCCGGTCGAGCCGACGGTGGTCGCAGAGGCGTCAACGCCGCGAACGCAGAAGCCCGCGGTGCGCACAACGCGGTGAAGCATCCGCTCCCTCACCCGCTTGCGGGGGAGGGCTGGGGTGGGGGGCCACGTCGCTCGCAGCAGTCACGTCGACGCAGGTCACGTTCGAGAGCCTAGCCGCACTTCGACCGACCCCCACCTAGCCTCCCCCGCAAGCGGGGGAGGGACCAGATTGTCGTTTGATTCTCCTGCGCGCGCGCGTTACCCCCTCCGGCGTCCCGCAGCGGCGGGGCGGCGATGCGGCAGCGGTTGTGGAAACTTCAGTCGGTGGCGGCGCCGTACTTCTTCGTCGCGCCGTTCGTGCTGCTGTTCTGCGGCTTCCTCCTCTACCCGCTCCTGCGAAGCCTGTGGCTCACCTTCCATAAAACGGTCGGCCCGCAGCGCGAGGTGTTTGTCGGCCTCGACAACTTCCGCTTCCTGCTGGCCGATCGACTGTTCTGGCTCGCGGTGTTCAACACGTTTGTCTACGCGATCGCGTTCGTGCTGCTGCAGATCCCGCTCGCGCTCGGACTGGCGATCGTGCTGAACGACAAACGCGTCGTGGCGCGCAGCGTGTTCCGCTTTGCGTTCTTCAGCACGCACCTCGTGGGCGGGGTGTTCGTGGCGATCCTGTTCAGCCAGGTGCTGAGCCGAAACGGGCTGTTGAACAAGGTGCTGAGCGTGTTCGGCGACGTCCGCATCGACTGGCTCGGCGAGCCTTACCTGACGATCGTCGTGCTGCTGATGGCCGGGCTGTGGCTGAGCGTGGGGTGGGCGATGATTTACTTCCTCGCGGCGTTGCAGTCGGTGGACCGCGAGTTGTACGAGGCGGCCGAGGTCGACGGGGCGGGGCCGTGGGCGCGGTTTTGGAACGTGACGCTGCCGGGGATCAAGCCGGTGCTGGTGTTCATGTCGCTCGTCGGACTGATCGGCGCGTTTCAGCTGTTCGAGCTGCCGTGGGTGCTGTACGGCCAGACGTCGGGTCCGGTGAACAGCGGGCTGACGATCGTGATGCACCAGTTCATCACCGGCATGGGCACGCGCGACCTGGGCTACGCCAGCGCGATCGGCTGGGCGCTGGTACTGATCGTGACCAGCGTGGCGGTGGTGCAGGCGAAGGTGCTGAGGAGGGAGCGGTGATGGACGAGAAGGTCGATCAGTCGTCTCCCCGCTTAGCCGGCGAGCATGCTCGCCGGGAGATCGCACAAAACGGCGAGCATGCTCGCCGGCTAAACACGGTGCTCGACTACCGCCCGCGTCGATCGCTCGCGGTTCGCTCTCTCATCTCTCCTCGCGCCATCCTCGTCCACCTCGTCCTGTTGCTCGCCGCGCTTGTAAGTCTCGTTCCGCTCGCGTGGCTTGTCGTGGCGACGTTCAAGGACGACGCCGACCTCGCCCGCTTCGCGTTCCTGCCGGATGACTGGTCGCGCTTGTCGCTCGGCAACTACCAGGCGCTGTTCGAGCGACACCCATTCTTCACGTGGCTTCTGAACAGCCTGTTCCTCGCGTCGATGCAGACGGTCGTCATCGTCACGCTGAGCAGCATGGGCGGGTTCGGCCTGGCGAAGTACCAGTTCGCGGGCAAGCGCGTGCTGATGGCGATGATGGGGCTCACGATGCTGTTGCCCGCGCAGGTGCTGCTGCCGAGCGCGTACGAGTTAATGGTGAAGATCGGCTGGGTTGACACGTACTGGGCGATCCTCGTGCCGGGCGCGGTGAGCGTGTTCGGCATGTTCCTCTTCATGCAGGCGATGAACGGCGTCCCGGACGAACTCCTCGCGGCCGCCCGGGTCGATGGGTGCAGCGAACTCCGCATCTGGTGGGAAGTGGCGCTCCCGATCGTCCGGCCGATGATCGGCGCGTTCACCCTGATGACGTTCCTCGGCACGTGGAACAGCTACCTGTGGCCTTCCATCATCCTGCAGAACGAGGCGAGCTACACGCTCCCGATGGGCTTGGCGAACCTGCTCAGCATCCCCGAAAGCGACCGCAGCCTCGGCCCGATCCTGGCGGGCACGCTGCTGTCGATCCTGCCGGTGATGAGCTTGTTCTTCGTGCTCCAGAAGGACTTCATCGCCGGGCTGGCAAGCGGGGCGGTGAAGGGGTGAGGCGCAGAACGGTTCAGGCTTGCAATTCGAAGAATCGACGACGCCGTGCATCTTGTGCGTCCGCCCCGTAGAGCTGCGGCACGAGCCAGCGAATGCCCGCGCGGAGTTCGTCCACCGTCATGTGCGTCGGGCGATAGTTCACGTCGAACAGCGTGCACCGCGACCAAGCTCGCTCGTCGATGAGCCGGCCCTCGCGCTTCAATCGCTCGTAGAGCGGCGTGCCGGGGAATGCGCTCATCACCGTGATCTGCACGTCGAACAGGCCGACGTCGTTCACGAAGTCGAGCAGTTCCTGAAAGACGGCCGTCGTCTGCCCGTCGAGGCCGAGCACGAAGCAGCCGTTCACGGTGATGCGGTGCGATTGGATTCGCCGGATCGCCTCGCGATATCGATCGGCCCGGCGGAACTTGAAGTTGCCGTTCAGTTCGACGCGGTTCAACCCTTCGCGCGTCGGGCTCTCCAGTCCGATCAGCACCTGCCGGCAACCGGCGGCCTTCATCAGCGAGAGCAACTCGTCGTCGTCGGCCACGCTGATGTCGGTCTCGGTGAACCACTTGATGCCCAGCGGCTCGATCGCGCGGCATAGCGCTTTGCCCCAGCGTTTGTCGACGAACGTGTTGTCGTCGGCGAACTCGATGAACGCGCCGGGTGCGACACGCAGGATCTCGCGGATGTCGCGCACCACGTGCTCGACGGGCCGTTTGCGATAGGGGAGGGCGAGCATCACGTTCGAGGCACAGAAGTCGCACCGCCACGGGCAGCCGCGCGAGGTCTGCACCGTGAAACGGTTGTAGCGCGACGGGTCGAGCAGGTCGTACCGCGGCACGGGCAGGGCCGCGACGTCGACGGGCGGGTAGTCCTTCGCGTGGACGACCGCGGGCGGCGCCTTCGCGATCGCGCGATCGACGATCGATGGCCAGACGGAGTCGCCCTCGCCGACGATGACGTCGTCTGCATGCAGCAACGCCTCGTCGGGCAGCACGCTCACGTGAAGCCCGCCCATCGCGACGCGGACGCCGCGCGCGCGGAGCCGATCGGCGATTGCGTACGCCTCGGTCACCTGCGCGGTGAACGTGGAGATGGCGACGAAGTCGAAGTCGTAGATCTCGGCCGGCTCGGCTCCGTCGCGTTCGGCTTCGAAGTACTTCAGCTCATGTCCGGCCGGCGTGGCGGCGGCGAGGTAGAGCAGCCCGAGACTGGGCAGCGACGCGACGATTCGGCCGCGATCGAGCACGCCGGGCATGGTCATCCCGAGCGCCATCAGTTCGGGGTCGTGCGCCCGGATGCCGCTCAATGCGAGGAACGCGATTCGCACGGCTCAGTGCCCCCCGCGAAGGATCGTGATGACGGCCGTGACCAGGCTCGCCACCGGAATGAAGAAGAGGTGCCGAAACGCGGGCTTCCATCCCGCGAGGAAGCACACGGATGGCATCGACGCGTTCCCGATGATCATCGCCCACGAGGCGATCACCGCCTCACGCGTCCCCGGCACCGGCCACGGCGACAGCGAGTACACCACGTTCATCATCCCCAGCGCCGCCAGCGCGATGTGGCCGAGTCGGATGATGCGCCGTCGGAACGAATCGTACCCGCCCATGAACTCGCGCTTGTGGAAGCCCAGCCCGATGACCGCGCCCGTCACGAACGCGAGAAGGATGCTCCACCACCCCGCGTACCAGTTGATTTCGTGAAAAGGTGCTGGCATGCGAAGAGCGTAACCATCGGCCCCGAAAGAGGGAACGAACTCACGCAGAGCGTTGCTTTGATTCCCGTCGACGAGGGGTTGTTTGCATCGCTCCGGCGCTCGCTTGCAGGACGCCTTTCTGGTAGACTTGACGACTTCGCAAGAGACACGATTCGTCCCGATTTTCACGGAAGAAACTGCATGTCTGACCAGACGCCGACGACGCCCGAATCTGCCCCTGCCGGGGGTTCGCCGAACGAGCGCATCCGCGACCTGTCCATCGAGCGCGAGCTGCAGGACAGCTACCTCACTTACGCGATGAGCACGATCATCGATCGTGCGCTGCCGGACGTCCGCGACGGGCTCAAGCCTTCACAGCGGCGCATCCTCGTCGCGATGAACGACCTCAACCTCACGCCGGGGCGAAAGCACATCAAGTGCGCCAAGATCTGCGGCGACACCTCGGGTAACTACCACCCGCACGGCGAAGCGGTCATCTATCCCACGCTCGTCCGCATGGCTCAGGAATGGTCGACGCGGTATCCGCTCGTCGATCCGCAGGGCAACTTTGGCTCTACCGACGGCGATACGCCCGCCGCCATGCGTTACACGGAAGCGCGCATGACCGGCGTTACCGTCGAGCTGATGGCCGACCTGGACAAGGACACGGTCAACTTCATCCCGAACTACGACGAGCGCATGCTCGAGCCGACCGTGCTGCCGGCGAAGTTCCCCAACCTGCTGGTGAACGGCAGCACCGGCATCGCCGTCGGCATGGCGTGCAACCTGCTGCCGCACAACCTGCGCGAGATCGCCGACGCGATCGTCGCCACGATCGACAAGCCTGACATCTCGCTCGGCGAACTCATGCAGATCGTGCCCGGCCCGGACTTCCCGACCGGCGGCATCGTCATGGGCAAGGACGGCGTCATCGACGGCTACACCACTGGCCGCGGCCGCATGACGCTGCGGTCGAAGGTGCACATCGAAGAGGAAGCCAAGGGCCGCACCAAGGTCGTCATCGACGAGATCCCGTACGGCGTCATCCGCGAGAACATCGTGCACGGCGTCGTCGCCGCCGTGAAGGACGGCCGGATGACCGACGTCTCCAACGTCAACGACGAGTCCGGGCGCCAGCACAAGGTCCGCATCGTCATCGACGTGAAGCGCGACGGCGACCCGGAGATCGTCAAGAACCAGCTCTTCCAGTTCACGCAGGCGCAGGTCACCGTCTCGATGATCAACATCGCGATCGTGAACAAGCAGCCGCGCACGATGGGGCTGAAGGAACTCATTCAGCATTTCATTGCGCACCGCAAGGAAGTCATCGTCCGCCGGACGGAGTACCTGCTGAAGAAGGCGCAGCAGCGCGGGCACATTTTGGAAGGCCTGATCTTCGCCGTCGTCGACATCGACGAAGTGGTGCGATTGATTCGCTCGAGCAAGACGCGCGACGAAGCCATCGCCAAGTTGCGCGCCCGCGCGTTCCGCATCGCGCCGGACAATCCGCTGGCCCCGCAGATTCCGAAGCGGCTGCTCGAGCGCGCCGGCGTCGCCGATCGCGGCGTGCTGCTCAGCCAGGCTCAAGCAGAAGCGATCGGCCGACTGCAGCTCATTCAGCTCGTCGGGCTGGAAATCGAGCGCCTCGCGAAGGAGTACAGCGAGGTCCTCACCGAGATCGAAGGGTACGAGGCGATCCTCGCCGACGAGGCGCTGGTGCTCGACATCATTCGCGAAGACACGATCGAGATGAAGGAGAAGTACGGCGACGACCGCCGAACCGAAATTTCGGGCGAGATGAGCGAAGGGTACAACCTCGAGAAGCTCATCACGCCTGAAGACGTCGTCGTCACCATCAGCCACAAGGGCTACGTGAAGCGTCTGCCGATCAACGCCTACAAGGCACAAGGCCGAGGCGGCCGCGGCATCAAGGGTTCGGAGACGCGCGACGAAGACTTCATCGAGCACCTGTTCGTCGCCAACACGCACGATCACTTGCTGTTCTTCACGAACTCGGGCCGCGTCTACTGCAAGCGCGTGTTCGACGTCCCCGAGCTGAACCGCCAAAGCGCCGGCCGAAGCGTGGCGAACCTGTGCGAGTTCCAGGAGGGCGAGAAGATCGCCAGCGTGCTCGCGATCAAGGACTTCGAGAAGGAAGAGAACCGCCTCTTCTTCGCCACCGAGAAGGGCACGGTGAAGAAGACGCTGCTGAAGGCGTTCGCGAACATCAACAAGCGCGGCATCATCGCGATCGGGCTCGAGGAAGGCGACTCGCTCATCGACGTCGCCCAGAGCAGCGGCAGCGACCACGTCATGCTCGCGACGAAGAGCGGCCTGGCGGTGCGGTTCGAGGAGAGCGAGGTCCGCGACATGGGCCGACCCGCCGGCGGCGTCACCGGCGTCCGCTTCAAGCGCGAGGCCGACGCCGTCGTCGGCATGGTCGTCATCCCCGGCGGCAAGGACGAGGGCGTCCTCCTCACCGGCTGCGAGAACGGCTACGGCAAGCGCACGCCGCTGAGTGACTACCCCGTGAAGGGCCGCGGCACGAAGGGCGTCATCAACATCGACGCCAACGACCGCAACGGCGATGTCGTCGGCATCAAGCTGGTCCACGAGAACGACCAGATCATGATGATCACCGAACGCGGCATCCTGATCCGGACGCGCGTGAAAGAGATCCGCGAGACCGGCCGAAACGCCGCGGGCGTGCGCCTGCTGAGCCTCGACGACAACGACAAGCTCGTCGCGCTCGCCCGCATCGAAGGCGTGGACGAGGAAGAGAACGGCAACGGCGCGGCGGCTGCTGAGCCAACGCCCGCTCCATCTGCAGACTGAGTCGACCCATGGCATCTCACCCTTCGTAGCATGACCGTCCCGGTCATGCCTTCGACTGCGAGTTGAGGTAGAACGCAGCGCATCGACCTGAAGCCGCCCATCATTTCCTATCGACAGCCGACGGGTGCCACGCCGTTCGATTTCGTGGCCGTCGCCACGATCGGCGCGGCGATCGCCTTCGCGTTGTGTGAGAGCGCTATTCTGCTCGGCGCGATGGCGAGCGTACGCATCAGCGTTCCGATCGAACGACTCCTGTTGATCGGCTTCGTCGTGCTGCTCGCGATCGGTCTCGCTCACGCGGCAGGTTTCGTTGTCGGCGTCCGACGCGGGTCGCAACGCGTCGTCGCGACGATGATGGCGGTGGCGCTCGGGCGATTCTTCAGCTACCTCTCCATCTTCGGCCCGTGGCTGCCGACGGTGCTGTTGGGGAACCGCGTCCTCGCCGCCGAGGTAGCGGCGCTTGCAGCAGTGGGGTGGTTCGCAATGCAATTGCTCGCCGCGAGTGCGGCGTTCATCTGGCTCGCTCGGCAGGAGCGGGGCAGTGCGTGAGCGGGGCGGCCGGCGCTCCAGAGATGCCAACGCGATTTTGAACGTGCATCGCGCGACCTCATCGCTATCGTCGCACCGATGAGTGCCCGGCTGACCTGCACATTCTTCGTCTTGGCGATGGCATGCGTGCCCGGCGTCGCCCGCGCGCAGGCGAAGAACATCCTCTACATCGGCAACAGCTTCACGCTGAACGAAGACGTGCCGGGGCTCGTCGCGCGGGTCGCGTCGAGCGCAGGCAAGCAGTGGCCGACGTATACGACGAGTCTGCAGCCGGCGATGGACTTCGACTACCACATCGATCGCCTGTCCGGGCCGGACTATTGGAAGGTTCAGAATCGGAAGTACGACTTCGTCGTCCTGCAGGGCCTGAGCACCGAGCCGACCCGAATAGGCGATCCGGCCGACTATCGCCGTGACGCGGTGAAGCTCGCCCAGATGGTCCGCTACGGCGGGAGCCCGAACGCGGTCGCGATCGTCGAGCAGACGTGGGCGCATCACCCCAACAACCGCGAGCTGTACCCGTCGCGCATCCCGAACGCCTGGGCGATGAACGACGACCTCGTCGCCAACGCGTACGCCGCTAAGTTCGACATCAACTGGGCGGGTCTGCCGGCTCGCGTGGCGCTCGCGGGCGACGCGTTCCGCGCCCTCGGCTTCCCGGCCAACCTCTACCAGAGCTACGATTGGAAGCACCCCAGCACCCGCGGCGGAGTGGTCGCGGCGCTGTCGCTCTACGCGACGATGTACAACGACACCGTCAGCGACATCCCCTACAACAGCACCCGCTGGTGGACCGCCCCGATCGGCATCGACGCGGCCGCGTGGCAACAGCTCACCCGCGCCGTGGACCAACGCCAGTTCGGTTGGTCCTTCGCGATGGCCACCGTCCCCGAACCCACCGCGCTGCTGGCCGCCGTCGCTTGCGCCTTCGCGATGATCCGTCGCGCGAAGCGTGCCTCTGTTGTGTGAACCGAGGCATTCAGGCAACATCGCGACGACGCGACCTGCGGCTCGCGTTGACTCGCGATGCCCGTCACCCGAATCGTCCAACTCTCCGACCTGCACTTCGATCGCGTGAACTCGCGCATCGTCCGCGCGCTGCGCGAGAGCGTTGATCGCGTGAACCCGAACTGCGTCGTCCTTTCCGGCGACCTCACGCAGCGCGCCTTTCGCAAGCAGTTCCGCATCGGGTGTGATTTCCTGAACTCGCTCCCCGGCGACAAGCTCGCCATCGCGGGGAACCACGACGTGCCGATGCATCGGCTCTTCCTGCGGTTCACCGGCGCGCTCTCGCGGTTCCACGCGATGGTCGAGCCGGAGACGATGCCCGTGTGGGACGACGGCAACGTCTGCATCGTCGGCGTGAACACGGCGCGCGCTGCGGCGCCGCGATGGAAGGGGTTCTGGAAGGACGGCGCGATCAGTCGTCGGCAGATCATCGACGCGGTGCACGTCTTCAAGCGGTCGCTCGCGCCGTACCGCGTGCTGGTGACGCATCACCCGATGTTCGTCGAGCATGAGACGCATCGCCCCGACCTCGTCCGCGGCTACACCGGCGCACTCGAGGCGTTCGCCACGTTCGGCGTCGACCTCTTCCTTTACGGCCATCTCCACCGCCCGCACGTGATCGCGACGAACGTCCGCGCGGGCGACGGCCCGTCTCACCGAGTCGTCGGCGCGATGGCCGGCACGGGGTGCAGCACGCGCACCCGCGCCGGGATCGCGAACTCTTACAACGTCTGCACGTTCGACGAGCATAGCTTCACCGTCTGCATCCACCGTTTCGATGGCGAGGCATTCGTGTGCCGGGATGAGGATTCGTTCCGGTTCCCCGCCGAACGCCGAATGGTCAACCCGCTGCGGCGGTGATGTCTCGTCAGTCGAACTTCCCGCTGCGACCCTTCTTCACTTCGCTGCGGATCTTCTTCCCCTGCAGCCGTCGCTGCTTCGCGCCGTAGCTGGGCTTGGTCTTGCGCCGCTTCTTCGGCTCCGCGCGGGCGTGGACGAGCATCTCGCGAAGGCGTTCGAGGACCGCATCACGGTTCCGCTCCTGCGTGCGGTGTTCGTCCGAGACGATGACGATCTCGCCCGCGAGCGTGAGGCGCGAGCCGAGCGCAACCTTCAATCGTTCCAGCGCGCCCGGCGTCAGCTTCGCTGCGATCGCACTCATCGCGACGCGCAGCTCGCACGCCGACGACACCTTATTCACGTTCTGCCCGCCGGGCCCCGACGCACGGACGAACTTGAACTGCACCGCATCCGTCGGCACGCGCAGTCCCGGCGCGAGCTCCACGCCAGCGGGAAGAGGTTGTGCGGGATCGGACATGCACATCGCAATCTACCAGACGATTGAGCCGAGTTGCCACTTCCATTTCAGTCCTTCGTGCCTGCTTCGCGTCTCCGCGTCGTCGTGTCGCATTCCAGACGGTCCGCAACAGCCCGCGCTTTACATCGTCGCCGGGCCCGTCAAGATGCCCGCTCACACACAGGAGGCCTTTCGCCATGACTCAGATCGCTTTCGTCGGTTGTGCGCACATCCACACGCCCGGGTTCATCAACATGCTGTCGAAGCGAGACGACGTCCGCGTGTCGGCCGTTTGGGACCCGGATTCTCGGCGCTCTAGCTTCCGCGCGCAGCAGCTCAACGCGAAGGTCGCGCCGTCGCCCGATGCGATCTATGCCGACGACGCGATCAAGGGTGTCGTCATCTGCTCCGAGACGAACTTGCACGAGCCGCTCGTGCTGGCCGGTGCGAAGGCGCGGAAGCACCTGTTCGTCGAGAAGCCGCTCGGCATGGGCGCGAAGGACGGCTACGCGATGGCCAACGCCATCCAGGACGCCGGCGTGCTCTTCCAGACCGGCTACTTCCAACGGTCCGACCCAAAGAACCGCTTGTTGAAGGACCTCGTCGCGAAGGGCGCGCTCGGGAAGATCACGAAGGTGTACGCGAGCAACGCCCACACCGGCGCGATCGGCAACTGGTTCAAGAGCAAGCCCGACGCGTTCCACGAAGACTGGCGCTGGATGGCCGACCCGAAGGTGGCCGGCGTCGGCGCGTTCGGCGACCTCGGCACGCACGCGCTCGACATCCTGCTGTGGTGGCTCGGCGAGGTAAGCCTCGCGACCGCGCAGATCGATGCCGTCACCAACACCTACGACGGCTGCGACGAGTCCGGGCAGGGCCTGATGCGGTTCAAGAGCGGCGCGACGGGTTCGCTCAACGCCGGCTGGGTCGATCACGCCGATCCGGTGAAGTACCTCGTCAGCGGAACCGAGGGCCACGCCGCGATCATCAACAACCAGCTCCACGTCACGAGCAAGAAGGACGCCCGCTTCGACGGCAGCAGTGCAGTGCGAAACAACGAGATGCAGCCGTCCGCGCCGCATGCGTTCGAGCTGTTCCTGGATGCGCTCGTCGGCAAGGACCTCGCCGTGCCGCTCGTCGCGGCGCGCGAAGCGGCGTACCGGTCGGCCGTCATGGAGGCGATGTACGAAGGCGCGAAGACGAACGCGTGGGTGGCGCCGAAGTGAGGGGGGCGAAGGGACGAGGGACAAGAGATGAGACGAAGAGACGAAGAGACGAAGAGACGGAGAGGCAACCGGACGACGTGACCACGTGACGACGCGACGGCAGGAATGAAGCGTCGTCGTGCGCTGCAGCCTCGAAGGGGCGACCGGACGGTAGCCACGAGTGAAGCGAAGCGAAGGGCTTGCCCGAAGCGCAGCGCAACTCGTGGTAGCGGCTGCGAACGCTCAAGCCCCGGAGGGGCGCGGGAACGAGCCATCATCCGCCTGAGCCCGTCGAGCACAGGCTTTGAACTAACCCACGAAACGTGCAAAACGTTCGAAAGCGCTCGATTGCGCTCGATTGCGCGACAAGAAGACGACAACGCTTCGATCTTCGAACGGCTTGTTCGCCAGCGAGATTGTCAAAGAGCACGCCGAACCACCGCGCAGTATGGGCGCGTGATCGAAACGAAATCCAGCCTGAAAATTGGCGGTGAACGGCGCGCGGTGACGGAGTGTTGTCACCGCGCGGGCCCAATCGCAGACCGGGAGGGCGAGGCTCCCGCCGAGCCTGCGGATGCGCGGTGCCTTGAACTTCGACCTGAGGCGATCGTTACTCGCGCGGGTGTTCCACGTGTCGGCGTCAAAGAAGGTGGGTTCGAATCAATCGGTAGAGCAACGCTCCGGCCAGCGTCAACGCCATCGAACAAAACGGGATGGCAATGACTTCAAGAAGCCAATAACCGCGCAGCCAAGTCTTGCGGAGCAGCAGCGGCACCAACAGTGCAGCGAGCAGCGCGGCGGGCACGAAGAGCGACACTTTCAACACGATCGCCGAGTCACCGCGCCGCGCGAGCGCGACCGCCAGCGCGACGAGCCAGCATGCCGCGAAGCAAAGGCATCGAATGACATCTGGCTTGAGCGGGCGCGGGCTTGGTGACGGTGCGTCGCTCATGCGTCAACCGAGGTCCGACCACCAACTCACCGCCGTCGCACGCGGCGGAACTTGCTGCCGAGGGTCATCTTCTTTGCAGGTGCCGCAGGTTCGGCGGGCGCGGGAGCCTCGCCATCGGCGGCGGGTTCGCCGGGGGTTCCCGTTGCGTTTGGCGCGCCAGCGGGGGCCGCCGAGCGCGGGCCGGTCGCCGCTTCGCCGCGCGGCGGGGGGCGGGGCTCGAAGCCTTCCACCTTGTCCTGCGGGATCTCCATGTTGATGAGCGCTTCGATCCGCGTCAGCATCTCGCCCTGGTCGCGCAGGATGAACGTGAACGCCTTGCCCTCCGCGCCCATTCGCGCCGTTCGGCCGACGCGGTGGACGTACACTTCCGGGTCGTCCGGCACGTCGTAGTTCACGATGTGGCTGATGCCGGCGACGTCGATGCCGCGGCTTGCGAGGTCGGTCGCGACGAGCACTTCGAACTTCCCGCCGCGGAAGTTCTTCATGACGGTTTCGCGGGCGCTCTGGCGGAGGTCGCCGTGAATCTCGCGGCAGCCGATGCCGTCGGCGCGGAGCATGTTCGCGAGTTTGTCGGCCCCGTGCTTCGTGCGGCAGAAGACGATTGCTAGCTCGGGCTTCTCTCGCGCGAGCAGCTTTCGCAGCAGTCGATACTTGTCCCACGGGTCGACAGTGAGGTAGACCTGCGAAACCTTCTCAACGGTCGGCTTGTCGTCCGCACCCGGCGCGACGAGCTTCTCGACCGGCCCGCGCATGTAGCGACGGGCGAGACGCTCGATCTCGTCGGTGAACGTCGCGCTCACGAAAATCGTCTGAATGCCCTCAGCGAGCTGGCGGCTCTCGTTGTCCGGGTCTTCGGGTGCAGCCACGCCTTCGCTGGTGTCGACGGTGACGATCTTCGCCTCGCCGCGGTTGATCTTCAGTCGGCCGAGGATGTTTCGGATGTCGTCGCGGAAGCCGATGTCGAGCATGCGGTCCACTTCGTCAAGGACGACGTAGCGGATGCTGCCGAGCGAGAGGATGCGCCGTTCGAGCAGGTCGATCACGCGGCCGGGCGTGCCGACGAGGATTTCGGGGTCGTGATCGAGCTTGCGCATCTGCAGCCCGATCTTCTGCCCGCCGACGAGGCTCGTGACGCGGAGCGGCGTGAACTTTCCGAGGCGCTGGATCTCGACTTCCACCTGCGTGGCGAGTTCGCGCGTCGGCACGAGGATGAGCGCTTGCGGGCCGTTCCCGGGGACGGCTTTGCACAGGATCGGCACGCCGAACGCGGCCGTCTTGCCGGTGCCGGTGCGCGCCTGCCCGAGCACGTCCACGCCCGCAAGGGCGCGCGGGATGAGCAGCGCCTGGATTTCGGAAGGGGTAGAGAACTGCGCCTCGGCGAGGCCGCGCAGGACGCTGTTGCGAACGCCGAGGGAGGCGAACGCTTCGGGAAGGGGCGGATGGTCGGTCTTGTCGCTCATGGTGATCGAGAGCGAGGCACTATACCGCAAGACGCGCGCGGCCGCGACGGACTGGCGGATTGCACCGGTTTCGCGAGGCGATCGCTCTTGCTTGTAAACGGGAGGGCGAGGCTTCTGCCGAGCCGAGGCGGATGCGCGAACAGGAGCCGCCAAACCGCGCATTCGCAGGCTGGCGGGAGCCTCGTCCTCCCGATGTGCGATGTCTGCACTCGGCGCGCACGGATCAGTTCGACGCCGTCCTCGTCACGCGCTTCAGCGCCTCGACCAGTTCCTTCGGGTCGATCGGCTTGCTGGCGTAGTCGGCGCAGCCCATCGCGAGGCATCGCTCGCGGTCGCCGGGCATGGCTTCGGCGGTGACGGCGACGATCGGCACGTCGTTGCCTGCGGAGCGGATGGCGCGGATGGCGCCTTCGCCGTCGAGGACGGGCATGTGCAGGTCCATCAAGACGACGTCGAACGATTCGCGCGAGCAGACCTCGGTGGCCTGCTGGCCGTTCTCGACGAGGGAGACGGTCGCGCCGGCCTTGCCGAGAAGGAATTGCACGAGGCGGCGGTTGTCGGCGCCGTCGTCGGCGTAGAGCACGCGCATGCCGGTCAGCAGGCCGGCGATCTCCTGTGCGGCCGTCGTGCCGTGGCGCGGCGAGCCGTTCGTGGAACCGTTCGTGGAACCGTTTGTCGATCCATTCGTCACCGCGTCGACGTGACCGTTGCCGTTGTGGTGGTGCGGCGGCGTCGCCAGGCATTCGGCTGGTTCGAAGGGTGTGGCGGTGGAGTGGCACAGCTCCTCCCATGCCGCCCATTCCGCGTCGTCATCGGACAGGTCGAGCGTGACGCTGAACGTGCTGCCCGCGCCCTCGCGGCTCGTCACGGTGAGCGTGCCGCCGAGCAGTTCGACGAGGCGTCGGCTGATCGTCAGACCAAGCCCGGTGCCGCCGAATCGGCGCGTGGTCGTGGCGTCGGCCTGGTGGAAGGGCGTGAAGAGCGACGCGAGTTGGTCCTCGGCGATGCCGATGCCGGTGTCGACGATGTGAATCTGCAGCTGTCGCTTCTCGCGGTCGCCCGCGAGTTCGACGTCGACCGAGCCGCGCTCGGTGAACTTCACCGCGTTGGCGACGAGGTTCAGCAGAATCTGGCGGAGGCGCGTCGGGTCGGAGCGGATCGTTCGCGGCAGCGTGGCGGTCCGGCTGCGCCCGCCGAGGCGGATGCCCTTCGCGGCGGCGGTCGCGGAGAAGACGGCGAGCACGTCCTGCACGATGCCGCACGGGCTCATCTCGATCGCTTCGACCCGCATGCGATCGGCCTCGATCTTCGAGAGGTCGAGCACGTCGTTCAGCACGCTGAGCAGGTGCTCGCCGTTGCGCTTGATCGTCGCGAGGTGATCGAGCGCGGCCGATCGCGAGATGCCGGGGTCGGCCAGCATTTCCGCGAAGCCGAGGATGGCCGTCATCGGCGTGCGGATCTCGTGGCTGATGTTGGCGAGGAACTGGCTCTTGGCGCGGCTGGCCGCGTCGGCGGCGTCGCGTGCGGCGGCGAGTTCGACTGCGTTGCGCTCCAGCACCTCGGCGTTCTGCGCCAGGGCACGGGCGTTGCGCGCCAACTCCTCCTGCGCGAGCACCTGGTCGGTGATCGTCTGCGTGAAGATGATGATGCCGCCCACCGATCCGTCGGCGCGGCGCCACGGGACGACCTCCCACCTCACGTACTCGATGGTGCCGTCGGGGGCCTCGAACCGGTCGCACTCGCGCATCTCCGTCGCGCCGGCCAGGCAGCGGCGGTGCATGGCGCGCCAGTCCTCGCTCAGGTGCGGGAAGACGTCGTAATGCCACTTGCCGATCAGCGAGCCATGCTCGGGCGGAGCGGCGGCCTGCCAGCGTTTGCTGACGGCGATGTACCGCATGTCGCGGTCGAACATCGCAACGGCCGCGGGCGTGCGCTCGATGAAGATCTCGAGCAGCTTCTTCTGGTTGACGAGTTCCAGCTCCTGCAGCTTGCGATCGGTGATGTCCTTGACGAAGCCGTGCCAGAGGATCGCGCCCGGCTCGTCGGCGTCGTGCTGCGGGATGGCGCTGCCGGACAGCCAGCGGGTCACGCCATCACGGCCGATGTTGCGGAACTCGCCTCGCCAGGGGCCCATCGTGCGGATCGATTCGTCGATCGACGCCATGACGGCATCGCGGTCTTCGGGGTGCATCTGCACCATGATCGCGGTGGCGTCCTCGCGAACCTCGTCGGGGTCGACGCCGTAGATCTTGCGGACGCCGTCGCTGGTGTAGGGGAACGCGAACGAGCCGTCGGCGCGTCGCTTGAACTGGTACACCATGCCCGTGATCTGCGAGGCGATCTTGGCGAGCTTCTCGTCGCTGGCGCGCTGCGCGCGTTCGGCCGCCTTGCGGGCGTGGATGTCTACGTGCGTGCCGACCATTCGCACCGGAGCGCCGCCGGGCGACCACTGGACGACCTGTCCGCGCGTGAGCACCCACATCCACGTGCCGTCGACGTGGCGCATCCGGATCTCGCGGTCGAGCGTGAGTCGGCGATGCGCGAAGATCTCCGACAGGTCACGCTCGATCAGCGCCATGTCGTGCGGGTGCACGAGCGAGCGAAACAGGTCGAGCGTGGAGAGCGTCATCGCCGGTCGGCCGAGCATGGTGTGCCAGCGGTCGCTGACGGTGACCATGCCGCTCTGAAGGTCCCAGTCCCACACGCCGTCCTGCGTCGCGGCAAGGGCGAGGTGAAGGCGTTGCGCGGTGTCCTCGAAGTGTCGGCGGGCCTCGACCTCTTCGGTGATGTCGGTAACGCTGCAAAGGATCGAGGTCGCCTTGCCCGAGGCGTCCCGCATCGGGCCGGCGTTCACGCGGAGGAAGGCGATCGATCCGTCGGGCTTGCGGATGCCGTGGGTGAAGTTGCGGACGGGCCTGCCCGTGCGAAGGACGACCGAGACGGGCAGTTTGTCCGCCGGCAGCGGCTTGCCGTTCATGTCGACCTGCTGCCAGCCCGGGTCGTCGTAGCGGCGATCGCCCACGCGGCGAACGCCGAGGATCTCGAGCGCGCGGTTGCTGGCCCAGGTGATCTCGCCGCGCCAAGTGACCTCGACCATGCCGCTCTCGCTGTGTTCGATCGCGGCGTCGAAGTAGTCGCGTTCGGCGCGGAGGGCGGATTCGGCCTCGCCGAGGAGGCGCTCGCGATGGCGGGCTTCGAGAAGCCGCACCGCCTGCCGGCCCAGCGCGGCGAGCGTGCGGAGCTGCTCCGGCGAGGCGGTGCGCGGCGCGAGGTCGATCGCGCACAGCGCGCCGATCGGCGTGCCGTCGCGCAGCACCAGCGGCGAGCCGGCGTAGAAGCGGATCTGGTGCGGCCCGACGACGTAGGGGTTGTCGGCGAATCGCGGATCGCGCGTGGCGTCCTGCACCACCATCGGCCGGTCCGGCTCGAGGATGGCGCGGGCGCAAAACGACGCCTCACGCGGCATAACGGGCATATCTATCCCGATGCTCGCGAGGAACACCTGCTTCTCCGCCTCGACGATGCTGATGCCACACCGCGACACGTTCATTACGCTCGCGGCGATCTGCACGAGGTCGCGAAGAAGTTCGGCGTCAGCCACCGACACGTTGGCGACTGGCGACGGTGCGACCGCTGACGGTGCCGGCGGCAGGGATGAAGTCCCCAGCAGCTCGCGGAGCCGCGTCAGTCGGGCGTTTTCATAGGTGGGCAACGATGCAGCAGGCATGAGCGTGTGGTTGTGGGATTCCCGTGGTACGCGCGAGCACTGCAGTATAACACCGGATCAGCGCTGCCGTCCTGAGATTCGTGCTTCTGCATAGGGAGTGCCGATTGCGCCGGCCGGGCGGGTGAGGCGGGGCGGCGATCGCGCTACCGAGTCCGATTCTCGTCGCGGCTCGCTCGGGTGCGATCGCGAACCGTTCGATACGACAACTGAGACGGCGCGCCCCTCCGCGGAGCCGACGCCGAGGCAGAAGTGAATTTGTCGAGAGGAGTTGCGAATCATGCCCGTTGTTGCCGAGCGTCCACCCGCTGCCGATAATCGGCGGTCTTCGTGTAACTTACCCAGCATGAACACCCCCGCAGCAAGTTCGGAGGACGCGGTGAACATCAGCCTGGTGTCAATTGAGAAGGAGGGACTCGTCCGGCTCGCGTCGGCCGGGTCCATCACCGCGGGCAACTTCGACCCCAGCGGGAAGAACCCGCTGGAGCGCATCCTCGGCCAGAACTGGTCGGGGTTTCGCGTGCTGCTCGACATGAAGGGCACCACCTACATCGACAGCAGCGCGATCGGCTGGCTGATCTCGTCCCATAAACAGATCAAGGCGGCCGGCGGCATCCTGGTGCTGCACGACGTCCCGCCGAGCATTCGGTCGATGCTCGACCTGCTGCACGTCGGGAAGGTCGTCCCGATGACCGATAATGTGGAGTCGGCCCGGAATCTCGCCAACGGAGGGCATAAGTAATGAGTCTCCTGAAACTCGGAACCTTCGGTGGCCGGAAGGCCGACCTCGGCCTTGGGCAGATCGCGGCGCAGGCGGCCCAGCAGGCGCAGCAGCCGGCGAACCCCGGCGCGGGCATCCTCGTCGACGTCTCGAAGTACCCCGCCGAGCGGGCCGTCGAGTACCTCATCGAGCAGGCCGTCCGCATCCATGCGTCGGACCTCTTCTTCTGCGCCCAGGAACAGCACTACGCCGTCCAGGTGCGCCACCACGGCATCATCCGCCCGCTCAGCATCGTGACGGCGGATGAGGGCAAGCGAATGGTCGCGTACGTCCGCAACAACAGCGGCGCCGACGTCAACGAGAAGCGCAAGCCCGCCGACGGCCGGTGGATCTACCGCGGCAACGTCTCCGGCAATGCCGAGGGCGAGGACAACGACGGCGTCGACCTCCGCATCAACTTCCTTCCCACGCTGTACGGCGAAGACATCGCCATGCGACTGCTCGTCCGCGGGCACGAGCTGTTCAAGCTCGAACAGCTGGGCATGGAGCCCGAACAACTCGCGACCTACGCGCAGATGATCGAGAGCCCGAGCGGCCTGGTCCTCATCACCGGGCCGACCGGGTCCGGTAAGACAGCGTCGCTCTACGCTTCGCTGCTGCGATTGAACGACGGTCGCCGGAAGATCAACACGATCGAGGACCCCGTAGAATACGCCGTCGGCGGCATTCACCAGAGCCAGACGAATCCCGCGATCGACCTTGGGTTTGCCGAGGTGCTCCGCGCGGTGCTGCGGCAGAGCCCGGACGTCATCATGATCGGCGAGATCCGCGACGAGGAGACCGCCAAGATCGCCGTCCGCGCGGCCAACTCGGGCACGCTCGTCCTCGGCACGCTCCACGCCCCCGATGCCGCGATGGCCGTGCAGTCGATGCGTGGCTACGGCATCCCGCCGCACTTCCTGGCGACGAGCCTTCGCGGCGTCGTCAGCCAGCGCCTCGTCCGCACGCTCGACCCCGATACCCGAATCGGCTTCGACCTCGACGAGGCCCCGGAGACCTTCAGCGAAGTGAAGGACCTGCTCCGCGAGGGCGAAGGCAAGACGCTCTACGCCCCCGGTCCCGCCGAGAAGAACCAGATGACCGGCTATTCTGGTCGTACCGGCGTCTTCGAGGTGCTCGCCGTGAACAAGGCGATCCGCCAATTGATCGCCGACGGTGCCCCGGCCGACACGATCCGCACGCAGGCGCGCAACGACAAGATGATCCCGTTCCGCCTGTCGGCCCTGCTGAAGGTGGCGCGAGGCGTGACGAGCGCGGAAGAACTCTTCCGCGTCATCCCGACCGAGCAGCTGGTGAACGACGCGTGAGGAGCGTTGCCAGTTGTTAGTTGCCAGTTGCCAGTGCAGACCAGCGGCCCGTCACGACCTGCGTGACGGGCCGCCTTCATTTGAGCGGCTGACTTACGTCCATTCTTCTTGCTGGCAACTGACAACTAACAACTGGCAACTCTTCCTCCCCCCGCGTCCGCATAAATTCGCGTCTTCCGAGGCGTGATTTGCCCACGACTGATCTCGCGTGATTTCTGGGACGCGGCGCAGGCCGGACATTTTGACGGGATCGGGGCTGAATGGGGTAGCTCAATTCTCCGAACTCAACTGCGTGTCGAACTGCGCGGACGCTGCGTCCGGTGCGGTCTCGCCGTGTAGCTGGAAGTAACCGTCTGCGGAGTGCAGCCATCATGTTGCTCGAAAACTCTCTCGTGCGTCGCGTCACCCGTCGCCTCTCGTCGAAGCAGTCGGTGTCGGTGCGCCGCGCACGCCGTCCGGTGGGGCAGTCGTTCGGCCGGGCCGTCGGTCGACTCTTCGAGACGCTCGAGACGCGACGCCTGCTCGCGCTGGTCGCCAGCTTCGGCGGGAACAAGACCGTCGCCGAGGGGTCGGTCATCAACATCAACGGCAACGCCAGCACCGTCGATGCGCCCGCGACGATCGTCAGTTATCGCTGGGACCTGAACTACAACGCGGGCCTGGGCTTCCGTACCACCGTCACCGGGCAGGGCTTCAACTTCAACGCCAGCGACGGCCCGGGGACGCGCAACATCGCGCTCCGCGTCGTCAGCAGCACCGGCGCGACCAACACCACGACCGGCACGATCACCATCACCAACGTCGCCCCGACGCTCGGCTTCACCGTCCCGGCCAACGCCAACGAGGGCGAGTCGTTCAACGTCGCCTTCGCCAAGCTGGCCGATCCGGGCGTCGACACCCTTACCGGCTGGAGCATTGACTGGGGCGACGGCAACACCAACAGCTATGCCGCCAACCTGATGGACGGCAGCCACACCTACAACGCCGACGGCACCTACACCGTCACGCTGACCGCCACCGACGAGGACGGGTCGTACACCGCGACGCGCAGCATCAACGTCGCCAACGTCACGCCGATCGTGAACGTCTCGCCCGCCTCGCAGACCATCAACGAGGGCTCCAGCGCCACCGTCAATTTCAGCACCAGCAACCGCGTCGGCACGCTCGAACTCTGGACGATCGACTGGGGCGACGGCAACACCGGCGTCTACGACATCTCCGAGAGCAGCGCGAGCCACACCTTCGCCGACAACGGCAGCTACACCGTGAAGGTGACGGGCGTCGAGCCCGACGGCGCCACCGACGGCTTCGGCACGTCCACCGTCGTCGTGAACAACGTCAACCCCGGCGTCACCATCTCCGGCACGCCCGGCGGCAACGTCAACGAAGGCGCGGGCGTCTCGCTGACGGCGAACCCGACCGACGTCGGCGTCAACGACACGTTCAGCTATGCCTGGACCGTCACGAAGAACGGCAGCGCCTACGACCTGACCGGCATCACGACGAACGCCGCGAACTTCGCGTTCAATCCGAGCGACAACGGCGCGTACGTCGCCACCGTGACCGTCACCGACAAGGACGGCGGCACCGCGACGGCGACCGCCTCGTTCACCGTCGTGAACGTCGCCCCGAGCGTCACGTTGAGCGTCGCCCCGAGCACGAGCGAGGTCGAGGGCACCGCGATCACCGTCAGCACCAACGTCACCGACGTGGCCGGCGACACCACGTACACCTACGCGTGGAGCGTCACCAAGGACATGGGTGCGTATACGCTTCCGAACAGCGTCGCCACCGATGGGGCCTCGCTCACGTTCACGCCGCGCGACAACGGGAACTACCTCGTCACGGTCGTGGTCACCGATGACGACGGCGGCGCGCGGACGATCACCAGCAGCGCCATCACCATCACCAACGCCGCGCCGGTCGCCAGCTTCTCGGAGACGGGCACCACCAGCACCAAGGAAGGCGACTCGCTCGCCTTCGCGAGCACCAGCACCGACGTCGGCGAGGACGACACGCTCTCCCACAGCTGGAGCGTCACGCGGAACGGCTCCGCCTACGACCTGACCGGCATCACCACCAACAGCAATTCGTTCGACTTCACCCCGAACGACAACGGCACGTACGTCGTGACGATGACCGTCACCGACGACGACGGCGCATCCGACACGGCCACGAGCACGTTCAGCGTCTCGAACGTCGCGCCCGTCGCGACGGCCGGCAATGCTACGGGCGATGCCCTCGAAGGCTCGACGCTCAGCTTCACAGCCAGCAGCACCGACGTCGGCAGTGCCGACACGGTCAGTTACGCCTGGAGCGTCACGAAGAACGGCAACGCCGTCGACCTCACGGGCATCACCAGCAATCAGGCGGCGTTCAGCTTCACGCCGGACGACAACGCGACTTACGTCTTCACCGTCACCGCGACCGACGACGACGGCGGAACCGACACCGACAGCACGACGGTCGTCGTGGGCAACGTGAACCCGACGCCGACGATCGGCGACGTCACCGTGCCGACCGACGAAGGCTCGCAGGCCGAGTTCAGCGCAAGCGCCACCGATGCGGGCACGCTCGACGACAACGCGGGCTACACCTACGCCTGGTCTGCCACCCTGAACGGCGACCCGATCACCACGGGCAGCAGCAGCACCTTCCAGTTCACGCCGACCGACAACGGCACCGTCGTCGTCACGCTCAGCGCGACTGACAAGGACGGCGGCAGCAGTTCCACGACGCGCACGTTCAGCGTCGGCAACGTCAACCCGACTGGCAACGTCACCGGCGAGCCGATGGGCAACGTCGACGAGGGCACCGCCGTCAACCTGACGGCCGTCCCTTCGGATGCGGGTTCGAGCGACACGTTCACCTATGCGTGGTCCGTCACCAAGGGCGGCAGCGCCTACGACCTGACGGGCGTCACCACCGATGCGTCCACGCTCACCTTCACGCCGCTCGACAACGGAACGTTTGTCGCCACCGTCGTCATCACCGACGACGACGGCGGAACGGTCAGCGTCGCGAGCAGCAACATCGTCGTCGACAACGTCGCCCCGGTCGCCAACATCAGCGGCATCCCGGGCAACAGCGTGAATGAGGGCAGCACCGTCGGCCTGACCGCTCTGCCCTACGACCCGAGCGTCGACACCTTCACCTACGCCTGGACCGTCACCCGCGGCGGCCAGACGTACGACACCGCGACTGGCGTCAACTACGACTTCGTCCCCGACGACGAGGGTACGTACACGATCGAGCTCGTCGTCACCGACGACGACGGCGGCGTCTCGACGGCCGCCACCGAGACCATCATTGCCGACAACGTCAACCCGTCCGGCTCGATCAGCGCTGCCCCCGCCAACATCATGGAGGGCGTCCAGGTCGACATGACCAGCAACGTCCTCGACGGCGGCGCGGCCGACGTGCTCACGTACGCCTGGAGCGTCACCAAGGACGGCAACAGCTACGACCTCACCGGCATCACGACGAACCAGTCGACGTTCAGCTTCTCGCCGAACGACAACGGCAACTACGTCATCACCCTCACCGTCACCGACGGCGACGGCGGCTCCGTCACGCTCACCTCGAACGCGATCAGCGTTGCCAACGAGAACCCGACCGGTGCCATCACCGGCGCGCCTGCGAGTGGCGTCGAAGGCAGCGCTATCACCGTCGGCTCGACCGTCTCCGACGTATCGGGCGACACCGTCACCCGCACGTGGAGCGTCACCAAGGACGGCAACGCCTTCACGCTGCCCGGCGGCACGAACACGAGCGGCGCGAACTTCACCTTCACGCCCACCGACAACGGCACGTACGTCATCTCGCTCGGCCTGAGCGACGAGGACGGCGGTGCCAACTCCTGCAGCACCAGCTCGTTCGTCGTCAGCAACGCCAACCCGACGGCGGCGATCACCGAGGTCTCGGTTCCAAGCGTCGAAGGCGACGACGCCGAGTTCACCGCCGGAGCCACCGACCCGGGCGCGGCCGACACGACGTTCACCTACGACTGGACCGTCAAGATCGACGGCAACGACTACTTCACCTGGCAGGGCAGCACGCTCGTCTTCACGCCGCCCGACAACGGCACGTACGCCGTCACGCTCACTGCCACCGACAAGGACTCGGGCGTCAGCAGCGCCGTGACCAACACGTACGTCGTCACCAACGCCACGCCCACCGGCACCATCGGTGGCGACTACGACCGTGACGAAGGTATGGACATGTACGTCTCCGTCACGCCCGCCGATCTCGGCTCGGCGGACACCTTCACTTACAGCTGGTCGGTCACCAAGAACGGGTCGCCGGTCGACCTAACGGGGATCTATTCCACTGGCGATACGCTCATCTTTACGCCCGACGATGAGGGCAGCTACGTCTTCACCGCGCGAGTGACCGACGACGATGGCGCATTCGCTGACGTCGTGTCGCGGACCGTTGCGATCAGCAACGCCGCGCCGGAGATCACGTTCAGCGGCGACACCACCGGCACTGAGGGCGTTGCCGTCAACATCGGTTCCAGCGTCGTCGATTTAGGCATTAACGACACGATCGCTAGCTACAGTTGGTCGGTTACGAAGGACGGCAATCCGTTCGACCTGACCGGCGTCACCACCAACACGAGCACGCTTAGCTTTACGCCGACCGATAACGCCACCTACGTCGCCACGCTGGCCGTAACCGACAACGATGGCGGAACGGGTACCGCCAGCGTCACGATCAACGTCGCCAACGCCAACCCGACCGGCACCATCACCGGCACGCCAAGCCTAGCGCCCGAAGGCGGCACGATCCTCGTCGGCAGCACCGCTTCCGACGTGGCGGCCGACACCATCACGCGGTCGTGGAGCGTCATCAAGGACGGCAACGCCTACACGCTGGGCGGCGGCGTCACCACCAACGGCGTCACGTTTAACTTCGTCCCCAACGACAACGGCACGTTCGTCATCCGCCTCACCCTCACCGACGAGGACGGCGGCTCCACCACGATCGACAGCAGCGAGATCACCGTCACGAACGCCAACCCGACGGTCACCATTAGCGGCAAGCCCGGCGGCAGCGTCGCCGAGGGCAGCAGCACCACGCTGACCGCCAACGCCGCCGACCCCGGCAGCGCTGACACGTTCACGTACGTGTGGAGTGCGACCCGCAACGGTTCGCCCGTCACAGTCTCGAACAACACGAGCAGCACGTTCGCGTTCAACCCGACCGACAACGGCACGTGGGTCGTCACGGTCGTCGTCACCGACGACGACGGCGCGACCGCGACCGCGAACACGGGCAACATGACGGTCACGAACGTCAACCCGACCGCCAACATCACCGGCGCTCCAGGCTCGGCGATCAACGAAGGCGCGGCCGTCAACCTCACGGCCAACGCGAGCGACGTCGGCGTGAACGACACGCTCACCTACGCCTGGAGCGTGACGAAGAACGGCAGCGCCTACTCGGTCACCAACAACACCAGCAGCACGTTCAGCTTCACGCCGAACGACGAGGGCACGTACGTCGCCACCGTCGTCGTCACGGATAAGGACGGCGGCACCGTCACCGTCGCGACGGGCAACATCGTCGTGAACAACGTCGCCCCGACGGGCACGCTCACCGGCATCCCCGGCGGCAGCGTGAACGAAGGCTCGGCCGTCACCGTCGGCGTTGACGTCGTCGACCCGGGCAGCACCGACACGTTCACCTACGCATGGACCGTGCTCAAGAATGGCAACGCGTACGCCACGGGCTCCAGCAGCTCGTTCAGCTTCACGCCGAACGATCAGGGCACGTACTCGCTGACCTTGATCCTCGGCGACAACGACGGCGGCAGCACCACGATCAACGGCGGTAGCATCACCGTCGTCAACGCGGCTCCGACCGCGAACATCACCGGCGACACCACCGGCATGAACGAGGGCAGCAGCTCCACCCTCACCGCCGAGGGCACCGACCCGAGCACCGTCGACAACACCGCGGGCTACACCTACGCCTGGACCGTCACCAAGGGCGGCAGCACCACGCAGACGGGCAACACCGCCGTCCTCGCGTTCGCGCCGACCGACAACGGGACGTACGTCGTCTCGCTCGTCGTCACCGACAAGGACGGCGCGGCCAGCACCGCGGCGACGCGCACCGTCACCGTTGGCAACGTCGCCCCGACGCCGACGATCTCGGGCCTCCCCGGCGCGGCCGTCGACGAGGGCTCGCAGCTCTCGCTCACCGCTTCCGCCACTGATCCGAGCACCGCCGACACCACAGCCGGCTTCACCTACGGCTGGACGATCACCCGTGGTGGATCGACCGTCGCCTCGGGCAGCACGTCATCGATCAGCTACGCCTTGCCGGACAACGGCACGTACACCGTCACGCTCACCGCGACGGACAAGGACGGCTCGACCGGCACCACGAGCGGCACCGTCACCGTCAACAACACGACCCCGACGGCGAGCATCACCGGCAGCACGAGCGGCATGAGCGAGGGCGACACCGCGTCGCTCACCGCCAGCGTCACCGACGCCGGCTCGGCCGACACGTTCACGTATGCCTGGACCGTCACCAAGGGCGGCAACACCACGCAGACGGGCTCGGCCTCGTCGTTCACCTTCGCGCCGACCGACAACGGCACGTACACGATCTCGCTCGTCGTCACCGACAAGGACGGCGCGAGCAGCTCGACGGCGACGCGCAGCGTCAGCGTCGCGAGTGCGACGCCCGTCCCGACGATCACCGGCCTGCCCGGCTCGGCGATCAACGAAGGCGCGTCGATCTCGCTCACCGCGAGCGCGACCGACGCCAGCACCGCCGACACCACCGCCGGCTTCACCTACGCCTGGACGCTCGCCACCGGCGGCAATGCCGTCGCGACGAGCAACACCAGTTCGTTCACGCACACGTTCGCCGACAACGGCACGTACACCGTCACGCTGACCGCCACCGACAAGGACGGCGTCACCGGCACGACGACGAGCACGATCACCGTGAACAACGTCGCGCCAGTCGCCACCATCAACGGCACCACGAGCAGCATGACCGAGGGCGACAGCGCCACGCTTACCGCGAGCGCGACCGACGCCGGCTCGGCCGACACGTTCACGTATGCGTGGACCGTCACCAAGGGCGGCAACACCACGCAGACGGGTTCGTCCTCGTCGTTCACGTTCTCGCCGACGGACAACGGCACGTACGTCATCTCGCTCGTCGCAACCGACAAGGACGGCACCGCGAGCACCGCGGCCACCCGCAGCGTCACCGTTGCGAGCGCCGCGCCGGCCCCGACGATCACCGGCCTTCCCGGCTCGACGATCAACGAGGGTGCTTCGATCTCGCTCACCGCGAGCGCGACTGACGCCAGCAGCGCCGACACCACCGATGGATTCACCTACGCGTGGACGCTCACCCGCGGCGGCTCGACCGTCGCGACGGGCAACACCAGCTCGTTCACCCATACGTTCGCCGACAACGGCACTTACACCGTCACGCTCGCCGCGACGGACAAGGACGGCGTCACCGGCACGACGACGGGCACCGTGACCGTGAACAACGTCGCCCCGACCGCCAGCATCAGCGGCAGCACGAGCGGCCTGAGCGAGGGCGACAGCGCGACCGTGACCGCCAACGCTACCGATGCCGGCAGCGCCGACGTCGAGGCGGGCTACACCTACGCGTGGACCGTCACCAAGGGCGGCAACACGACGCAGACGGGCACGGCTTCGTCGTTCACGTTCGCCCCGAACGACAACGGCACGTACGTCATCTCGCTCGTCGTCACCGACAAGGACGGCGCCGCCAGCACCGCGGCGACTCGCAGCGTCACCGTCGCAAGTGCCGCGCCGGTCCCGTCGATCACCGCGCCGACCACCGGCACCGAGGGCACGTCCGTCACCGCGACGGCCAGCGCCACCGATGCGGGCTCGCTCGACACCACGGCCGGCTTCACCTACAGCTGGACCGTCACTCGCGGCGGCGACACCGTCGCGACGGGCAGCACCGCTTCGCTCACCTTCGTTCCCGACGACAACGGCACCTACACGCTGAGCGTCACCGCCACCGACAAGGACGGCGTGACCGGCACGACCACCAGCTCGCTCGCCGTGTCGAACGTGAACCCGGTCGGCTCCATCACGGGCGACTCGAGCGGGCTCGTCGAAGGCAACTCGGTCGTGCTCGGCTCGTCCGTCACTGACGCGGGCTCGGCCGACACCATCGCCGGATTCACGTACGCATGGAGCGTCACGCGGAACAGCAGCGTAGTCGGCACGGGCACGAGCAGCTCGTACGACTTCTCGCCGACCGACAACGGCGTCTACACGGTCGAGCTCACCGTCACCGACAAGGACGGCGGCTCGCACACCAGCAGCCGAACGATCAGCGTCGCGAACGCGAACCCGGTCGGCACGATCAACGGCCTGCCCGTCGGCAGCGTGAACGAGACGGCCGAGATCTCGCTCACCGCTTCTGTCGCCGACCCGAGCAGTGCCGACACCACGTCGGGCTTCACCTACGGCTGGTCGGTCACGAAGGGCAGCACCGTGGTCGCCTATGGCAACACGGCCAACCTCACCTTCGTCGTCCCGGACAACGGCACGTACATCGTCAGCCTCACCGTCACCGACAAGGACAGCGGCAACACCACCACCACCGGCACGATCACCGCGCTCAACGTTGCCCCGGCGTCGGTCGCGATCAGCAACCTACCGGGCAGCCCGATCGTCGAGGGCACGTCGGCCACGCTCGGCGTCACCAGCGTCGACGCGCCGGACGACAGCGTCACCTACGCCTGGACCGTCACCCGCGGCGGAACCACCGTCCAGACCGGTTCGGGCGCAGAGTTCACGTTCAACGCGCCGGACAACGGCACGTACGGCGTGACCGTCGTCGCCACCGACAAGGACGGCGGCACCGGCACCGCGACGGGCACCATCACCGTCACCAACGCCAACCCGACCGCCACCCTCACAGGCCCGGCATTCACGCCCGTCCGCGGGCAGACGTTCGGCCTGACCCTCACCGCGAACGACGTCCCGGCCGATGCGGGCCTGACCTACTCCATCAACTGGGGTGACGGCTCCGCCGCCACCACCGGCACCGTGGGCGTCGGCTCGATCACCAAGGCGTACGCCGCCGCCGGCACGTACAACGTCGCCGTCACCGTCACCGACAAGGACGGCGGCACCGCGACGGCCACCCGTTCCGTCACCGTCACCACCGTCAACCTCCAGCCCAACCCGCTGCAGGAAGGCACGACGGCGCTCTTCGTCGGCGGCACGAACGACGTCGACTCGATCCGCATCGAGGCCGGCACCGCCGCGAACAGCTACCGCGTCCGCTACAACGGCTCGCTCCTCCCGGGCACGTTCACGCCGACCGGCAACACCGTCGTCGCCTTCGGCCAGGGCGGCGACGACAACATCAACCTGTTCCGCGTCTCCCCACGAGCCGTCTTCTTCGGCGGCGACGGCAATGACTACCTCACCGGTTCGAGCGGCGCCGACGTGCTCGTGGGCAACGCGGGCAACGACGCCCTCGACGGCTACGACGGCCGCGACGTGCTCATCGGCGGCACCGGCCGCGACACGCTCAACGGCATGATCGGCGACGACCTCCTCCTCGCCGGTCGGTACGCGAACGAAGGCTCGGTTGCCTCGCTCGCTTCGCTGGCCGGACAGTGGAACGGCGCCGGCTCCACGCCGACCCGCGCCACCGCGATCCGCGCCGGCCTGCTCTCGAGCGGCAACGTCTTCAACGACTCGCCGATCGCGGACAGCATCGTCGCCGGTGCAGGCAGCGACTGGTTCCTCGCCGACCCGACGCAGGACCTGCTGATCGACTACACGCCCAGCGGCACGACGCCCGACGTGCTGACCGACATCCGCTGAGCGAGATCGGCAACACCAAACCCATCAACGCCCGCGCGGTCATCCGATCGCGCGGGCGTTTTCGTTGTGGCGCGATGCAGCCGTCTCTGGTCCCCTCTCCCGGTACGCCGGGAGAGGGTTAGGGTGAGGGCATAGCAGCAGGATCGCTCGCCTCGGTCCAACGAATCAAAAGACCCTCACCCAGCCCTCTCCCGGCGTACCGGGAGAGGGTGCACGTCGCGCGACCGCGGCGGCAGGTAACAGCCGCCCTCCAGATGCGGCTCGCCCGCTCTCTCTCACGGGAACCCGGCCAGCACGTCGACCGCGTCGCTCGTCTTCGTGTCCGTGCCTGCGCCGCCGTCGAGGAGGTCCTTCGCGCCGTCCTGACCGAGCAGTTGGTCGTTGCCCGCCTGGCCGTACAGGCTGTCGAGTCCCAGGCCGCCGGTCAGGATGTCCGCCGCCGAGCCGCCCTGGATCCAGTCGTTCCCCGCGCCGCCGTCGGCGCGGATGGGCTTGTTGAACGTCGCGGGCGTGGTCAGCTTGTCGTTGCCGGCGAGCAGGTTCAGCGTCAGGCTGTTCACTTGGGTGTTGAGCCAGCTCGTGGTCAGGCCGTTGCGGTTCAGGTTGAAGCCGGAGCGCGTCGAGCTGAGCGTGAGCGTGTCGTTGCCGGTCGTACCGAAGACGCTGAGGCGCTTGCGGTAGCCGTCGAGGTAGACGTCGTCCGGCGCGAGCCGAAGCAGGACGCCGTTCCCGCTGCTGCCGTTCAGCTTCGCGTGGCCGGCCAGGAGCAGTTCGCCGAACGGCGTGAGGAACCCGCCGAACGCGCCCTCGCTTCGGCCGTACAGGCTCTTGTCGAATCGTCCGCTCGTCGCGAAGGCGGAATCGAGCGCGCCGGTCGAGAGGAGCCGCGTCGCGCTAAAGGTGGGCAGCGCGTTGGCCGTCGTGGCGACGTTCGCTCCGCCGAGCACGATTCGGCCGTCGCCCTGCAAGCCCATCGCCGTGACGGCCGACAGCTTCGTGCCGAAGTTGACGGTCGCCTTGCCGTCGCCGTCGAAGGTGTTGTCGAGCGTGCCGTTCGTGTTGAACCGCGCGACCGCGTAGCTGGACATCGTCGCCTTCGGCGCGAGCGACGAGAACTGCGAGAGGGCCCCGCTCCCGAAATCGAGCAGCCCGTTCGCGCTCGTTCCGCCGACCACGATCTTCGACGTGTACGGATCGACGGCGACCTTGTACCCCATCTCGTAGCTTCGCCCGAACGAATACCCGAGTCGGCCGCCGGTGCCGAACGTCGTGTCGAGTCCGCCGGTCGACTTCACGCGCATCAGTTGCGATTGCACGCTGTTGATGCCGGGCGGGAACGCGCGGAGGTTGACCTTCGCGCCGGCCAGCAGGTAGTTCGATCCCTGCAATGCGAGTCCGTTCGCGAACTCGGCGTTGAAGGCGGACGAGTTGCTGATCCACTTGCCGTCGCCGTCGAAGGTGTTGTCGAACGCGCCGGTGCTGGTGAGCCGGGTGAGCGTCGCGCCGGCGCTGAGCGACGACTGGTTGGCGCTCGACCCGAGCAGGGCGATCTTCAGGTCGGGCTGGATGAGGAGATCGCGGGCGATGTCCTGCGAGCCGTTGAAGTCGATGATGCGCGTCCCGCCGACGCCGAAGGCGGTGTCGGTCGTGCCGTTGACGTTGAAGCGGCGGACGAAGAGGTCGTCGCCCACGGTGCCGCCCACGACGAGCTTGCCGTCCGGCTGGAACGCGGCCGCGACGCCGCTCGAGTCGAAGCCGGGCTTCACGTCGACGACGACGCGTCCGGTGCCCGCGCCGAAGGTGGTGTCCTTCGTGCCGTCCCAGTTGTAGCGCGAGACGAGCAACTGCTTCTTCCCGCCCGCAGCGGCCGTGTCGCCCACGGAGGCAATCAGCGTGCCCAGGTCGTTCGTCGTCACGCCGATCATGTCGTTCAGCGCGAGCGCGGTGATGGGCGTGGCTCCGGTCCCTGCAAACCGCACGTCCTGCAGGCCGGCCAGCAGTTGTCGACCTTCGACGCTCTCGAACCACGCCCGAACCGAGACCCGACGGACAGAAACGACAGAACGGGACCGACGAGACATGACGACTCCTCAAAAAGGGGACAGCGAAGTGAATCAAACCCTGTCAGACAGACGTGAGGACACGCGAGACCGCGTGCCGGGGACGTGCGAACGCAGGATTATCGGGCGAGGCGTCAAACGGCGTCAACGCAATATTTGTAAATCCCCGCATATGTTCATAAGTGTTTATCTGGAATATAGTTGAAGAGAGACAGGGTGCGTTTTGGGCACTGAGTAGATCGAGTTAGACGTCACGCCAGCCGCGTAAGATGCTTAACTATCTGGCGTTCGGTCTACGCGACACCGCGTAACTGCTTTTCGGCCCGCGGCCGCGCGCCCCAAAACGTCGCATTTCGTTGCATTTCGCAGCAATTAATCAACATTTGTCCCCTTTGATTGAATTCATTTCAGCGACTTCCCAAAGCACCGCGACGCATCGTGGGTCGCTCGACCGCTTCACGAAGCACTATTGAGTATGGTCACGAAGTCGTCGCCGAATCCAGCCTGAAAATCCGGCGGGGCGAGACTTCTGTGCGAGCCACTCAATCGCGCGAAGCGTTGGCAACTCTTCGGTCTTGAATCGCCGCGCAGCGCCTGCGACGATCTCACGCGGTTCGAATCAATCAACCGGTGGGACCCCATGCACAACCTGATCGATCGCCTCGAACCCAGACAACACCTGGCCAGCGCGGGCACGCCCGACGCCAGCTTCGGCACGAACGGCCGGGCGACGGGAAGCGTCGTCGTCGCGCCCGCGCCGGCGTACGACGAATCGAAACTGCGCGCGGCGATCGACAACCGGAACAACCCGCCGCTCGTGTTGAACGACGGGCGCGTGCTGGCGTTCCTGCCTAAGGCGTACGGCTACGGCGCGTCGGCCGAGAGCCTGCAACCCGCGATCGTGCGATTCAGGGCCGACGGCCAGTTGGACACGTCGTGGGGCGATCGCGGCTTCGCGACGCTCGGCCTGCCGGTCGGCAGCGGTTCGGGCGACGATGCGGCGCAGATGAAGATCGACGCGCTGGGCCGAGTGCTCGTCGTCGCCATGAGCGGCACCAGCGGCGAGAGCACGCTCGCGCGGCTCACGCCGACGGGCAAGCTCGACACGACGTTCTCCGGAGACGGCAAGGTGGAAGTGCCGCAAGCCGCGCGGTTCGTCGGCGTCGATTCGAAGTCTCGGCCGGTGCTGATCTCGCGATCCGGTGACGCCGCGATCGAGATACGCCGGTTCACCACTGCTGGCCGACCTGATGCTGCGTTCGATGCGGATGGAGTCGCCGTTGTCGGCGCTTTGGGAGATGTCAAAGCTGTCACGCTCGATGCCGCCGATCGGATCGTCTATGCGGCCGCGGGCGGCGATGTCACTCTGGTTACTCGAATTCTTACCAACGGTGCAGTCGATGTGGCATTTGGGAACGCCGGTACAGTGCCGGTCTCGACGGCCTTCCTTTACGACGCGTCTGCCTTGTTTGCCCGTTCTGATGGGGATTACACGTTCGTCACGGTCGTCCAGTTTACACAGCCCGTGCTGTCGATCTGGAGACTCACCGCATCTGTCAGCATCCCGTCGATCCCAATCGATCTACTTCCGGCGAACGCACGCAATCAGTTCCTCAGCGTTCAGTTCGGCATGGCGCGAGACGATTCGTTCAGCGTGTTCCTCACGCCTGAGCCTTTCAATGCGTCGCCGAGCTACCTGACCCGGGTCTCGTCTACGGGGACCGTCCTCACTGAAGCCACGCTTGCGCTTCCCGTTGAAGTCTCCGGCCTTCGTCGCACGACGGGGCCTGCGGGTTTCCGGCGCGACGGATCGCCGGTCGCTGTGTCGATGGTTCTCGATCCGCCCGTGCCGAACCAGTGGGGACCGGACCGCAACGGCCGCGTGACCGGACTGGTTGCGTGGCGAGTCGGTGGCGGCATCGACGGCGGCGTCAAGCTATTGCCGCGCATGCGCGTGAAGGACGTCCTCACCGTGGGCAGCGACGGCCAACCAGTGTTCAGCTTCGGCGATGTCGCCGGCAACTTCGCCGGCAGGGCGGATCGCCAAGGCGACGGCACTTACCGTGCCCGCGCCGGCACGCTCGCCGGCACGTACGCTGCGAAGTGGTCCGTCGCGTACGGCCGGGCGTTCGCGAACTATGGCAGCATTGACTACACCGACGGCGACGGCATCGCGCTCAACGCGACGGTTCTGGAACAGAACGGCACGAAGAAGACGTTCGGCAGCGAGGACAGCACGTGGGACAGCTCGCTTTCTTTGCTCCCGCGCGGGTACGCGACGTCGCAGTTCCAGACCGACTATGGCGGCGGCAACGTCACCAACCTTTACACGCCGTCGGGCCGAGTCGTTCAGCGGGCGGCCGAGCAGAGCAAGGCGGTCTTCTTCACCCTCGTCCCGCAGCGCACCAGTGACAACGCGTTCGCCACGCCCATCGACAACTTCAGCGGCGAAGACGGCGACATCGGCAACTACCCCGCCGGCATCATGCTTCGCTCGCCGAGCGGTGCTCGACTGACCAGTTGGGGCACGCGCGGCGCCAATCAGGGCGGCGCAACGCCGTGGTTCGCCGACTCGCGCGGCCGCCTGCTCGCGTTCACCGCCGACAAGAAGTCGATCGTCCGCTACACCTCGCGCGGCGCGATCGATTCATCCTTCCGCGCCGTCTTCGCGCAGGGCTGGAACCTCGACATCGATAGCCGTGATCGCATCGTCGCGTGGCGCGTGCTGCAGAACGCCGGCACCGCGACGGGCGACGTGCAGGTGCGGCGCTTCAACGCCGACGGCTCGGCCGATGCGACGTTCGGCACGAACGGGCTCGCGGTGGTCGATTCGGGACTCGCAGCCAGCGCCGCAGGGCAGGCGTACGTCGATGCGGCCGACAATGTGGTCGTCGTGTCGATCGAACGCACCGGCTCGCAGGTGAAGTGGTCGGCGACGAAACTCCGCGGCGCGGCGACAGCGCCGGCGTTCGCCGCGAGCACCGTCTTCGCAACTGGCGCGAAGCGCTCGTCTGAGTTGGCGTCCGTCCTCAACCAATAGTCGAGTGAGTCGCCGCATCGAACGTGGCACGGCGTGATCGCGTCGCGCATCGCCTTCTCACCTTGCTGCCTCGCAGCCGGTACACTGCCGAACTCGGTGATGTATGCGAGCCGGTCTCACGAGGAGAACGAAGTCATGCGAATTGCGTCCGTGCTGGTGGTGCTGTGTCTCGTGATCCTGCCGGGCTGTACGGCGAAAACGACACCCACGCAGTCGACGGGCGGCGCGCGGTTCGGCGCGGTCGCAACCGTTCACCCGATCGCCACTGACGCCGCGATGGACGTGTTGCGGAACGGCGGAAATGCCGTCGATGCGGCCGTCGCGGCGATGCTCACGCTGGGCGTCGTCGACAACCACAACTCCGGCATCGGTGGCGGCTGCTTCATCATGGTGCGGATGGCCGACGGCAGGATGGCGGCGATCGACTCACGCGAGATGGCGCCCGCCCGCGCGCACCGCGACATGTATCTCGTCAACGGGAAGGCCGACACGAACCTCTCGCAGACCGGCCCGCTCGCCGTCGGCACGCCCGGCGCGTTGAAGGGTTACGACCTCGCCCTGCGAGAGTTCGGCTCGAAGCCGATCGCCGAGCTGCTCAATCCCGCGGCCGACATCGCCGAGCGCGGCTTCCCGATTGACGGCAACTACGCCGGCAAGCTGAAGCGCACCCGCGACGACATCGCGAAGTTCCCCGCGTCTCGCGCGCAGCTGTTGAAGCCCGACGGCACGCCTTACGAGAAGGGCGAAACGCTCGTGCAGCCCGACCTGGCGAAGACGTATCGCGCGATCGCGCAGCAGGGCGTCGACGCGTACTTCTATCGCGGCGAATTCGCCAAGGCCGTCGGCGACTGGATGGCCGCGAACGGCGGCATTCTTTCGGCGGATGACTTCGCGAGGTACGTCGCGAAGAAGCGAGAGCCGCTCGTCACGCAGTATCGCGGCCGAACCGTCATCGGCATGCCGCCGCCCAGCAGCGGCGGGCTGCATGTGGCGCAGATTCTCGCGATGCTCGAGCGGTTCGACCTCTCGAAGATGTCCGACGCGGATCGCATCACCGTGATCGGGAGTGCGATGAACCTGGCGTTCGCCGATCGCGCGTACTGGCTGGGCGACCCAGATTTCGCGGATGTGCCGCGTGGGCTGCGCGATCGCGGCTATCTGGCGCAGCGGTCGGCGCTCATCTCCAAGGACCGCGCGCTCGCTGTGGGCTCGCAGGGCACGCCGCCGAAGCTTGATCCGGAGTTCTTCGAACGGCAGGCGCAGAAGCACACCACGCACGTCAGCGTGGCGGATGCGAAAGGGAACGTCTGTGCGATCACCGCGACGGTGAACACCTCGTTCGGCTCGAAGGTGATCGTCCCCGGCACGGGCGTGGTGCTGAACAACGAGATGGACGACTTCAGCGCCCAGCCCGGCGTGCCGAACGCGTTCGGCCTGGTCGGCATGGAGGCGAACGCCGTCGGCCCCGGCAAGCGGCCGCTCAGCAGCATGAGCCCGACGATCATCCTCGGTAGCGACGGCAAGCCCGAGATCGTCGTCGGCGCGGCGGGCGGGCCGAAGATCATCACGCAGGTCGTGTGCGTCGTCGTCAACCTGATCGACCTGAAGCTCGACCCGCGCACCGCGATGGAACGCCCGCGCGTGCACCACCAATGGCGCCCGGACGAGCTGTGGATCGAAAAGGCGATCGGCGAGCCGACGCTGACCGACCTCGCCAATCGCGGCTTCACGCTAAACCGGGCCGACCCGAGTGGCGCGACGAATCTCGTCGTCGTTAGGCCCGATAAGTCGCTGGTTCCCGTTTCAGAGCCCAGGCTGCAGGGAAAAGCCGTAGTTGAATGAACGCCCCGTGTCGGCGACGATTGCGGGCAACCCAATGGGAAGACTGCTCCGCAAACTGCTACGTCCGATCTCGAATTCGATCGTCTCCAGTGCAACGAATCTGCGAGACAAGATCCGCTTCTCGTCGCTGTCCGATCCAGGACAGGCGGCGAAGTTCTTCCCGTACGCGCCGCAAGACACGTCGTTCGCGACGATCCGCTCGCCGCAGATGCCGGAGTCAATCGAGCGCGACCCGACGAAGCTGCCGGTGCCACCGTCGAACCTCTGGCTGGGCTACGCGGACTCGCCTCAGGCGTTCCTCGATTCCGGCAAGAAGAGCTACGAGCACCTGCTAAGGAGCGTGAAGCCGGCGGGCCTGAACCTGACGAATGGCGGCAACTACCGCGTGCTCGACTTCGGTTGCGGGGCGGGCCGGACGCTGCGGTGGTTCGCGCCGATCGCGGATCGCGTGGAGTGCTGGGGCGTCGACATGCTCGACGAGTGGATCATCTGGTGCCAGCAGCACCTCTCGCCCCCGATGAAGTTCGCGACGAACACGAGCTTCCCGCACCTGCCCTTCGAGGACGACAGCTTCGACCTGATCTACAACGAATCCGTCTTCACCCACATCGCCGACCTGGCCGACATGTGGCTGCTGGAGTTGCGGCGCATCCTCAAGCCCGGCGGCGTGCTGTACTGCGCACTGCACGACAACGACACGATCAAGAGCTGCTTCGACCCGAAGCGGACCGAGCTGCAATACCTGACGAAGATGCTCCGCGAGCTCGACGCGAAGCAGCCGTTCCTGCAGAAGAAGTTCGAACGCGTCGTCATCCACCGCGTGCCGGGCCCGGGGAGCGAGGGGCAGGCGCAGGTGTTCTACGACGCCGAGTATCTGAAGCGCCTGTGGGGGCAATACCTCGAGTTCGTCTCGCTCGCACCGAACCCGTACGGCAAGCTGTCGGCCCTCGTGATGAAGAAGCGGCCGCGGTGAGGGGAAGGCGAGAACACGAATCAACACGAATAGACACGAATCTGCACGAAGCAGAAGAGAGTGCGAGTAGGAGTAAGCCAACCGCTCATTTCGCATCTCGTTTCTCCATGCTGATTCTTCGTGCCGATTCGTGAGATTCGTGTTGATTCGTGTTCCTGCCTGCTGACCACACAAGGGCGCGAGGGATTTGGGTGTGCCTCCGACGCCGCGATATCGCTAAACTGCGAGCCGTCCCTTTCTCGGAGCGTTCACCCGTGTCTCTCGTCCGTCCAACGTGTCGATGCCTGCTGCTCGCGATCGCGATCGCGTCGGCGGGTTGTTCGACGAACCCGTTCGCCTCGAAATCTGAAGGCCCGCCGTTGCCGAGCAGCATCGCCGCTTCTGCGGAACCGGGCCATCCGATCGGCCTGCGTCCGTCGCCCGCCACGCGCGGCGTCGTACTCGAAGTGAGCCTCTACTCGATCGCCAACGCCCGTGCCAACGTCGGCCAAGCCCTCGCCGCCACCAGCACGCTGATCGCCGATCAGTCGAACGAACCCGTCGCGCCGACGACAGAACTCGTCGCCGAACGCGTGCGACTCTTGCCGGCCGATCTCACGCCGCCGCAGGACTTCCTCGCTGGCACGCTTGGAGCACTCGGCGAGACGAAGCTCCTGCAATCGCAGATCGCCGCGATCGCGCCGGGCAGCACATTGCGTCTGCGCTTCGCTGGCGATGCTGCAACGCCCGTTGATCTGCTGATCGCCGCGCCCGGCTTCGTCGGCACGAGCGATTCGCTCCCGACGTTGATGATCCGCGCGACGCCGCGTGAGCAGGCGGCGCAGACGGACGACGCCACGAGCGATTTCGATACCGGCCAGCGTACGCCGCAGGTGATCGTCGTCGACTGGCCGCTCTCGGCCGTCAACGGCGACGCTTTCGCGCTGCTCGTCCCCGTCACGCGCGGCCGCGAGCGCGCGAGCCGGCTGCTCCGCATCCGCGCCGTCGATCCCGCCAACGATGCGCAGCTGCAGTCGCTCGTCGCGAACGCCGCGAAGCAACTCATCCCGACCACCGCGCCGGCATCCACGCAGCCCGTCGCCTCGCCGCGCGTCCGGTCGATGCTGGAAGGCCTCGACCGCGCGAAGACGCCCGGCAGCAAGCGTCGCACGCTGGCGTTCATCCACGTACAGAGCGGCGCGGAGGTGGCGGCCGAGCTGCTGGCGCTCTCCCCCGACGATAAAGCCGTCGACCTCTTCGCCGAGGCGACGCGACAGGCGCTGTTCGCGACGCCCGAAAGCGCCACGAGCGTGCAGGCGGCATGGCTGGTCGACCGCGCCGCGATCGTCGCCGCCGCGGCAGCCGCGGGGAACAGCGTGCTCGACCGCGCCGCCGCGGCATCCCTCAGCAGCCGCTACGGCGAGGTCGGGCGCGATCCGTCGGCGCTTGCCGCGCTAGCCACCGCGAGCGGCTCGCGCGACGACTTCCAGAAACGCCTACAGGCCGAGCACCTCGTGCTGCTGGACGACGCCTCGCCCGCGTCGCGCGTCCGCGCGTACGATTGGCTGGCCGTCCGCGAGTTGGCCCCGCCCGGCTACGACCCGCTCGCCGATGCCAAGTCGCGCCGCGCCGCCCTCGACGCCTACGCCGAATCCCGCCAGCCCGCCACCCCCACGACGACCACGCCATGAGCGAGAACACGCCCGCTGAATCTTCCGAATCCGCTGCGCCCGAGAAGCCCGCGAAAGCCGACAAGCCGCCGAAGCTCACCGGCTGGCGGAAGTGGCGTCGTCGGCTGTCGATCGTGCTGCTCACGCTCGTCATCGTGGGCGGCATCGTCCGCGCGCTCATCGGCGTGCTGACGCCATACGTCGTCCGCTGGACCGCCCATTCGGCCGGCTATGACATCCAGTATTCGTCGCTCGACCTCAGCCTGCTCGGCGGGCAGGCGTGGCTCAACGACGTCCGCATCAAGCCCCGCGACGGCAAGGACGAGGACCGCATCCTCGCGGCCGAATACGTCCGCGCGCACATCAGCCCGCTCGACATCCTGCGGCTGCACCTGAAGGTCTACCGCGCCGAGGCCGACGGCGCGACGATCGACATCGTCCGGCTTGGCGACGGGTCGATCCCGTACTTCAAGAATCTGCTCGGCTCGAACCCGCCCGTCGCAAACGCGAAGCCGACCGACATCACCTTCAACTCGCCCGCCGAGGTGGACGCGGTTCGGTTGAACCGCGTGACGGTTCACGTGACCGATCACACGGTGTCCCCCGCGTTCGCCGAGTCGATCAGCGCGAACGTGGCGCTCAGCCAGATCGGCTTCAACGACGGCAAGCCCGCCACGCTGGAGGTGAACGTCGGCTCGACGCAGTTGATCGATTCGCTCCGCATCCTTGGGCAGATCAACGCGATGGAGCGCAGCGTCGATTCGAAGATCGGCTTCGAGGTGCGCGGGCTTCGCCCCGACCGCGCTGCGCCGTACCTCGCCGCGCTGGGCATCGGCGCGAACGACCGCAACGTCGACGTGCGGGGCAGCGTCAACGCGAAGCTGACGACGCGGGCCGACGCGCCAGGCGTTCTCGCCGGCACGGTGTCGCTCGACGAGGTGAAGCTCTTCGCGGGCCGAGAGACGGTCGCCTCGCTCGGAAAGGTGAGCGCGGACGTCGCCGCTCTGTCGCCTTCGCAACTGCACGTGAAGGCGGTCGACATCTCCGGCGGCTCGCTCGTGCTGCAGCGATCGCCCGAGGGCGTGCGCTTCGCCGCGTTCAGGCCGGTCTCGCCGACGCGCTCGTCCACCGCTCCGGCCGCACCGGCATCGACCAGCCCCACGCCGACGACGCCGTTCGTCGTGAAGGTCGACCGCGTGACGATCGCGGACATGATGGCCGCGCTCGAGGACTTCGCCGTCGTGCCGCGGACGCGCGTGGAGTTCGACGTGAAGAAGGTGGAGGTGTTGAACCTCGCCACGACGGGCGGCGCGGACGATGCGACCACGCTGACGGCGTCGCTTACCGCGCCGAAGCTCGTCGAGACGATCACCGCGAAGGGCGACCTCAAGCTGCACCGAGCCGCGCCGACGGCGAGCTTTGAGGTCGTTGCCGATGGAATCCGGCCCGATGCGATCACGCCATACCTTCGCCCGATCGGGCTTGCGCACACGTTTGATCGCGGCACGTTTAAGACTTCGCTCGACGCCACCGTGACCACCGGCGGCCCCGAGCCGCGCGTCGACGCGACGCTCAAGACGATCAACCTCTCCGACAAAGCCGGCGCGCTCTTCGATCTGACCGACGTCCGCGTGCGCGGCTTCCGCGTCGAAGGGAACGGCGCCGCGATCGTCGTCGACGAGATCGCCGGCACGGGCCCGAAGCTCACCGTGCGACGGCGGCAAGACGGCTCGATCGAAGTGCCTGGCCTTCGCTACAAATCGCTCCCGCCGAAGAGCGATGAGCCCGAGGTCATCGTCGTCGACGACAGTGATCCGCAGTCGGCCACCACGGCTCCGACGACGCAAGTCGCCGCCGCCGCTCCGGTTCGGCTGCCTGCCATCCTCGTGGGCAAGCTGACGTGGGGCGGCGTGAACGTGCGCCTCGAGAACGAGCTCGGCCGAGGCGTTGTCGATGCGATTCAGATCACCGACGCCGGCGCCGAGCTGACCGACTTCGTCTTCGACCCACGCGAGAACGTCGCGCCCGCCAAACAGGGCACGCTGAAGGCGTGGCTGCGCTCGCCGGGCTTCATCGATTCGGTCGACGTGAATGGCTCGCTCGTGCCGACGCCGGGACAAGTGGTCGCGAAGCTCGACCTCGCCGGGAAGGGCATCACGCTTGATCGGTTGACGCCTTATCTCGCGTCGTTCGGCATCGAGCCGCTCATCCAGAAGGGCACCGTCGATGGCAAGGTGCTGTTCCTGATGCGCCAGCGCGCGGGCGATGAAGCGCTCACGCTCTCGAGCCACGTCGAAGACTTCGCCCTCCGTGATGGCGGCCGCGAACTGCTTTCCGCGAAGCAGCTCGGATACGACTGGCTGCTCCTGGCGCCGGGCAAGCTGCAGGTGGGCAACGTCTGGGCGATCGCGCCGACGCTGGACGTGACGGTCGAGAAGACCGGCGCGATCACTGCGGCCGGCGTTCGCTACGTGCCGCCGACTGCTGTTGCGGCGAAGCCGAACGGTGCGGCTGCACCGGTCGATCCGTTTGCGCTCGTGCAATCGCTCGGGCTGATCACGCTCGACCACCTCTACCTGCGCGACGCCGACGTGCGGATCACGAATCAGCTCGGCAATGAGCCGGTGGTGACGAAGCTGACGTCGAGCGCGCAGCTCGACAACTTCGCGATCAACGCCGCGGCCGATCAGACGGCGTACTACTGGGCGACGCTCGGCATCGACGACGCCGTCCGCTCGATCAAGGTGGCCGGCACGATCGCGCCGAAGCGGGAGAGCCTGACGCTGCGGGCCGAGGTGCGCGGCGAAGGCATCACCGGCAAATCGCTCGCGAGCTATGTGCCGCCGGCGATTGCGCTGAACCTGTCCGATGCGACGCTGGCGGTCGATGCCGACGCGATGGTCGCGAAGAACCCCGCAGGCGGCTACGCGGCGTCGCTCGGCGTGAAGGGCCTCGATTTCCGCGAAGCCGGCGCGGCCGATCCGCTCGCGGCGCTGTCGTCGTTCGAGTTCGTGCTCGATCGTCTTGACGTGCCGGCGGGCGTGGTCGCGATCAGGTCGATCGCGCTCGACGGGCTCGATGCACAGGCTCGCCGCGGTGCGGACGGGAAAATCGCGCTGCCCGGCATCACACTCACGGGCGTCGTCGCGCCGATCGACGCGACCGGCGGCGCACAGGCGGAGGTCGACGTCGACGCCGTCGTGGCGGCCGCGAAGCAGAAGTGGCCGTTGCTGTCGGTCGACGCGATCGACCTGAAGATCAAGCGATTGCAGTTCACGGACCAGTTCCGACCCGAGGCCGCCCCGGTCGCGGTGCGCGATCTGACGGTGAAGTCGCGCAGCCCGCTCAAGCTGCTCGGCGAGAAGCCTGCCGAGAGCACGCCCGTCGCGCTCGACATCGCAGGCTCGGTGTCGCCCGCAGTGGGGCAGTTCAACGTCGGGCTTGTTGCAAACGCGTTCGTGGAGAAGCCGACGTTAGCGGTCGACGTATCGCTGGCTGGGATCAACGGCGCGGGCATTGTGTCGGTGGTGCCGGAGGTGAAGCCGTTCCTGGATGGCTCGTCGCTCGCGGACGGCCGGTTCACCGCGAAGCTGAACGCCGAGGCCGGCGTGCGGCGACGCGGGCCTGTCGTGATCGAGTTCAGCCGTGGGATCGATCTGTCGTTCGACCTGACGGATGTGGCGTTCCGTGACGGGGCGGACTCGCCCATCCTCGCTGGCGTCGCAAAGGTGCACGGCGAGCAGGTGAAGATCGACCCGATGAGCGGCGCGGTGAACGCCCGGCTGGTCGAGGTGACGGACGTAAAGGGCTTCGCCTATCGCGACGCGGCGGGCATCCACGTGCTCGGATTCACGGTGAAGCCGCCTGGCGCGGCGAGCGATTCGACCGCATCGACCACGGGCTCGGCGCCCGCGGCTGCGAATGACAGTGCTTCAGCTCCAACCGCGACGGTTGCTGCGGACGCGGGTCCGGAGATTCGGCTCAACCGCGTGCTGGTGAGCGGGGCCGACCTGCGGTTCGAAGATCGCATGGTTGAGCCGATCGTCGAGATCCCGATCAACCAGCTCGACGTCGACCTGCGCGGCCTGAGTTCGCACGTGCTGACGCGCGATCGGCCCGTGCGGTTCAACGTGAACGTCGGCGCGGGCAAGGTGTCGCTGACGAAGAAGGGCCGCGGTGCGAAGGAGGGCGAGTTCGAAGATCGGCCGTTCTTCGCGCAGGTGACCGCGTTCGGCGAGATGGCGTTCGCGCCACAGCTGCGCGGTCGCGGCGTGTTCGCGGCGAACGGCATCGAGTTGAACGCGATCCGCGGCGTCGCCGCCGCATATGGAGCGGGCCTGAGCGATGGCACGTTCGATGGACGCGCCGAACTGCGGTCGCGCGACGATGGATCGATGGACGTCCGCACGCGGCTCGTCCTGACCGACCTGGTCTACAGCGAGCCTGAGAACGGCGTCATTCAGCGAACGCTGAAGCTGCCCACGCCGGTCAACGCGGCGATCTTCCTGATCAAGTCCCCCGACGGCACGATCACGCTGCCGGTTAACTTCAACTATCGTCCGTCGCGCAATCCGCTCGGCGACGTCATCGGCGCGGCAATCCCGCCGGTGGCGGCGCAGGTCGCGGTGGGCGTGGCGTCGTCGCCGTTCAAGCTTCTCGGCATGGGAGGCGACCAAGCGGCGAAGGATGAAGTCGAAGACGCGCCAATCGTCCTGAAGTATCCGACGGGCCTGACCACGTTCACTCCCGAGATGACCGACACGCTCGATCGCCTCGCCGAAGAGGTGAAGAAGGACAAGGGCGTCTCCGTCACCGTCTCGCAGCGGTTCGGCGCGCTCGACGCGCAGCTCGCGCGGGCGCGGGCCAACCCCGACCCGGCCAAGGCAGAGGCGATCGCGGCGCAGCTGCGCGACAGGCGAGCGGAGTTGATCAAGGAACGCGATGCGATCCTCGCGTCGAGCCGGGCCGAGGCGCTCGGGGCGACCGAGACGATCCAGTCGGCCGGCGCGATCGAACGGCTCCGCACGCTGCAGAAGCAGATCGCGGACGTCGAGGAGGCGTTCGACTGGATGTACGACCTGCAACGGCCCGGCGCCGAGACGCAGGCCGACCGCCGAGCGCGGGCCGGCGTGCTGGCGATGATGACGCAGCGGAAGGACCTGCTCGAGCGCGCGATGAAGCGACGGCTGGCCGACCCGGACGCCGAGAGCCGCGTGCAGTTCGCGACGCCCAAGGCAGAGATGGCCGATGGCGATGCGTCGGAGCTGGTGATCGTGGTGAAGCGGAAGGTGGCGCAGAAGAAGTGATTGACTACCTGCTGTGATCCAGAAGGCGGGAACACGAATCGGCACGAATCTCACGAATCTTCACGAAGCAGGCAAGCAGATTTGGTTTTGGGATATAAAGCGCGAACCAAGCGAGCTGCGGCACATGGCGATGCATCGAACTGGTTCTCCGCGAATCCTTCGTGCCGATTCGTGAGATTCGTGTGGATTCGTGTTCCTGCCTTTGAATGAGCCGATGGCGGGGAAGCCGATACGCGCGTCGCTGCAAATGGGCTATGATTCCCCGTCGCCGTGGAGCAGTTCTACATCAACCTCAATATCGCCGGCTGGAGCTTTGCGGGCGTGGTGGCGGTCGCGCTGATGGTCAGGTCGATCTCGCGCCGAACTTCACGGGACGGACACTCGTAATAGTTAAGGCGTATCGCCGCATCACTGGCAACTGGCAACTAACAACTGGCAACTCTCCCAAGAATGCCCCTTCCCACCGATCCAACCTGGCACCAGGAGCGCGAGCGCACGATGCTCGACCGCTTCGCGAAGCTGCTGGACAACCCGCAGTTCGTCGTCGAGACGAGCGACGGGCCGACCGTCGTCGCGGATGCGGACCGGCAGGTGCGCGCCAGCGACCGGGCCGTCGATGTGAAGCGGCAGATGATCGCGCTGGGGAACTTCGACCGCACGCTTCAGAACAAGCTGCCCACCAGCGGCTCGATGGAGGTGACGCTCTCGGGCAAGCGGTTCGGGCTCATCTCGCGCACGATCGGACAACTCAGGCTCATTAGCCTGCCGCCTACCGAATCGCTCATCAAGGAAGAAGACCCGTTGCCCCTCACGTTGGCGCAGGTGGAGAAGGCGCTTGCGAGCGTGCCGCCTCCGTTGCCGGGCGTGCCGTTGACGACGGTGGTGTTCTCGTCGGGTGGGTTCGCGCCGGACGCGATCGCACAGTCGAAGCTGAAGGCGTCTGGCAAGCAGCTCGTCCTCGTCGAATGCAACGACGCGGGCGGCTGGACGGTGCACGCCCCTTCGGAGCTGATGCCGTCGTTCGGCCTGCTCGATCCGGAGGACGACGCGGGCAAGGTGCAGCGAATCCAGGAAGAGATTGCCGCCCAGGAGGTCGACCTCTCGCAGGGCGGGGTCAGCGCCGAGAAATTGGCCACGCGTTTGAAGCTGCCACTCGATACAGTAGAAGCGGCGTTCCAGCAGTTCGCGTCAGATGACTCGACCGGGCTGGCCGCGAAACGGTTTGACGGTCGGCTCGTGCTGTACCGCGAGACGAGCGTGATCGGCGCGACGAGCGCCGGAGGTTCCGACATGCCATTGATGGACAAGATTCGCGGGTTCTTCGGCATGAAGGATCCGAACGCCAAGAAGCTCGCGTTCCTCTCGGAACGCCGGGTGCAGATCGCGCAGCAGCAGGAAAAGATGCAGGAGGAGATGGCCGCCCTCGAGAAGCGCGAGAGCGAGCTGAAGGAGAAGTTCCAGAAGGACGAGTCGCCCGACATTCGCAAGCGCATCACCACGCAGATGCTTCAGCTGCGGAAGGACATCGATCGCAAGATGCAGATGCTGCAGATGCTGAACCAGCAGGCCAACGTGGTGTCGGCCCACCTGCACAGCATCGAGATGATCAAGCAGGGCCAGAGCGTGAAGCTCCCCGACAGCGAGAGCATGAGCGAGGATGCCGAGGAAGCCGAAAAGCTCCTCGCGCAGCTCCAGGCCGACAGCGAGATGGCCGACGAACTCAGCACCGCCGGCGTCAGCAGCATGAGCGACGAAGAGCAGGCGCTCTTCGACGAACTGATGGCCAGCACGGGTTCGAAAGAGCCCGCCAAGGAGCCCGCTCAGAAGACCGGTTCGACGACCGCGACGACCGAGCCCGCGAAGCAACAGACCACCGAACCGCAGAAGACCCCGGCCGAGCCCACGAAGCGTGCGGCGGCGTCATCGGGCTGAACTCGGCTGTCTTCACTGGCAACTGACAACTAGCAACTGGCAACTCTTCCTCCCCCATGTCCCTCTTCGCCAAACTCTTCGGCAAAACAAAGACGCTCAGCCAGCTGAGCGCCGCGGAGCTGCGCCGGGAGGAGATCCTCATCGGCAAGCAGCGCGACAAGCTCATGAAGAAGATCGAGCTGACCGCCGACGCGAAGAAGAAGATCTTCGAGCAGGGCGCGAAGACGGCCAGCCCGGAACTGCGGAAGGCGCTCGCGCAGGAATTCGAGCTGAAGAGTAAAGAGCAGATGATGGCCGCCCGCGAGCTGAACATTCGCTCGAAGGAACTGCTCACCGTCTCGCGCGTCAGGCTCGTGAAGGAGAACCAGGGCCGATCGAGCCTGGGCGGACGCCTGAACATCTCCGAGGCCGACTTCGCCAAGATCGGCGGCTGGATCGAAGACGACGCCGTCAACAACGAGGTGTACCTCGAAAAGCTGGACGAGCTTCTGGAACTCGGCGCGCAGTCGGATAGCGATGTGCTGAACGCGACGAAGCTCGGCGAGGCCGGGACGGACCTGATGAGTCTTTGGGACAAGATGGACGCCGGCGAGATGAAGTCGGACGAGGCGCTGAAACAGGCGGACGAGGCGATCACGAAACAGGCGGAGAAGCACGCGCAGTAGGCGAAGTTTTCAGAACGAAGGCGCGAAGAAACGAAGGCACGAAGATGGGTGCCTTCGCGTGAGCGGCCCGCGGGTCTCAATCGGCTCTTCGCGACTTCGAGCCTTCGTGACTCCGTTATGAAAACGAGGAAAGGGCAGAGCAGACATGGGTCTCTTCAAATCCAAAGACGAACGTCGCGTCGAGCGCGAGATGGGCATCCGGCGCGGCATCCGCGCGATCGAGAAATCGATCTCTGAACAGCAGAAGTTCAGCGAGATGTTCATCAAGCAGGCCCAGCAGGCCAAGAAGATCGGGGATGAGCAGCAGTACGCCTTCATCCGATCGAGCCTGAAGAAGACGGCCAGCATCAAGCGGATGCTCGAACGGCAGCTCGTTGCGATCAACTCGGCACTCATTATGAGTAAGCAGGCGAACGCCACCGCGCAGTTCGCCGGGGCGATGAACCTGATGAGCAAGGAGATCGCCACCGTGTTCGGCGAACTGGACCTGACCAAGACACAGGTGCAGTGGGAGAACGCGATGAAGCAGAGCGGGGCGATGGAGGAACGGATGGGCCTGTTCCTGGACACGATGGAGCAGACCGGCGCCGCCGCGGTGGGGGCCGACGCGGCCCAGGCGGGCGTGACCGACGCCGAGATCGACCGCATGATCGAGGCCGATGTCCTCGCCGCGGAGACGGCCGAGCTGAGCAAACTGGGGGCGCTGGAGTCGGAGATCGAGAAAGAGCTGATGAAGACAAAGCAGCAGGGGTAGAGTGCTCCTTTTTGAGCTGTTGTGCACAACCTGTCGACGGCGGTCTGGATCGGATCGCCGTCGATTTGCGTTTTAAGGGCATGTAGAATTAGCGTTTAGGAGGGTTTTGCGGCAGCGCATCAGGTTGTTTTAACCTTGCCGCTTCAAAATTGGCAGAATCTTCTAGACATGGAGATTCCGGCGCGCTATATTTCGGCCGGTTCGCAGGAGCACAAATACATGACCACCCTCAATGCATTCGGTGAGCTCGACGCGGTCGAGTTCGAAATCAGTGAAGAAGCCGTCGCCGACTGGCACGCCGCCGAGCCGGTGGTGCAGCAGGTGTGGTCGGCCCCGCTCCCGAACTCGGGTGGCACGCTCACCCAGACCGTCAGCAACGACGACGGCGCGTTCTGACGCCCATCCAACGATCGCGGCTCGCCCGCGGTCGTGACAACTGAATCAATCATCGAAGCGGACGCGGGCTGGGTAGCCTCGCGTCCGCTTTGTCGTTTGTGGTTTGCCTGGGGGAGCTTCACAGAAATCGTTGCGCCTCGCTTAGCCGCGAGCTTGCTCGCGCGTGGCACCCAACCGCGAGCAAGCTCGCGGCTACGCGGGTGTTCCATTGTCTGTTCGGCGCGATGCAACCCGCGAACTGCTTGTCCGCGCGCTGCGCCATCGAACTCGGGAATGCATCCGGGGCTTCGCGTCTACTTCTCGTACACCGTCTCCCCCGGCGGATAGCAGATCAGCTCGACCGCATTCCCGAACGGGTCGGCGATGTAGATGCCGGTCGTCCCATCGCGGTGCCGGTCGATCGGCTTGCCGGCCCGCTTGGCCGCTTCGTCCAACTGCTCCGGCGTCACCCGTACGGCCACGTGTGGCGGGTGCTGCGTTGGCGTCACGATCGCCAGCTTTACGCCGCCGAGGTTGAGGAACGCCCAGGTCTTGTCCTCGTACAACACCTCGGCCCCGAAGTGCTCGCGATACCACTTCACGCTCGCGGCGACGTCGTTGCTCGGGACGGCGACATGATCAAAGTTGTGCATGAGGGATTGTAGCCACGGCCGCGAATCGAAATGACAAGGACGGAGGAGCCACGAATCTCCACGAATCGTCACGAATGAATGCATGCGGAAGTTGGGGCACCGAACGCATTCAACGGGGAGTGGCACTGCAATGAGAATTGCACCATCACCATGTCCGCCTGTCTTGATTCGTGGAGATTCGTGGAGATTCGTGGAGATTCGTGGAGATTCGTGGAGATTCGTGGCTCACTCTTCCTCCGTACACTCCGGCCATGCCATCCAGCTTCGATGCTCAATTCGACGCGATCCGCACCGACCCCGCGATGCCGCTCGCAAGCCTGTCGGTGCTTGCGGTGCGCGGCGGCCGGGTCGCGTACGAGTACGCATCGGGGCAACGCTGGATCGACGAAGTTGATTCCGCCCGCAACATGCCTGTCGATGCCGACACGCTCTTCCGCGTCGCCAGCATCAGCAAACTCGTCACGAGCATCGGCGCGATGCGGCTCGTCGAAGAGGGGAAGCTGAATCTCGACGCTGACGTGAGCGAAGTCATCGGCTTCCCCCTGCGGAACCCGCACTTTCCCGACGTGCCGATCACGCTGCGGATGTTGATGTCGCACACGTCGAGTCTGCGCGACGCGGCCGGCTATAGCTGGGACGCGAAGACGTCGCTCGCCGAGGTGTTTCGGCGAGACGAGCGGATGTGGTCAAAGGAACATCCGCCCGGCGGGTACTTCCAGTACGCCAACCTCCCGTGGGGCGTCATCGGCACGATGATGGAGCGCGCGACGGGCGAGCGGTTCGATCGACTGATGCGAAGGCTCGTGCTCGACCCGCTGAAGATCGACGGCGGCTTCAACCCGGCCGACTTCACGCCGCAGCAGCAGCGGAACATCGCGACGCTGTACCGCAAGCGGGCCGCGGGTGACGACGGCAACCCCTGGCACCCGGACGGCCCGTGGCGCGTGCAGACCGACGACTTCGTCACGCAGCCCGTCACGCAGCGTGGCGACGGCTACGTCATCGGCACCAACGGCACGCTGTTCGGCCCGCAGGGGTCGTGCCGACTCAACGCGCGCGGGCTCGCGCGGCTCATGCTCATGCTGATGAACGAAGGTGAACTCGAGGGCGCACGCATCCTCTCACCCGCCGGCGTGCGCGAGATGATTCGCGAGCAATGGCGCGCGAACACGACCGGAACCAACGGCAACACCGGCGGCGAGTTCGTCGACAAGCCCACGTTCGCCATGAACAGCTGGGGACTTGGCGTGCAGCGAATCGTCGACCTCTCGCTCGGCGAGGGCCGGGGAGATCGCATCGCAGAGCAGGGCGGTTTCACCCCCGTCGGCCACTACGGCGACGCGTACGGCCTGAGCAGCGGGATGTTCTTCGATCCCGCGCGAAAGATCGGCGTGATCTACCTCGTGGGCGGCGTGGGGCGGGACCCGCGGACCACGCCGGGCGCGTACGGCGCACAGGCGCGTTTCGAAGAGCGAATCACGACGCTGCTGTACGACGTGGCGACGCGCGAATGAGGTCGCGTGCGCGGTTACGGGAGGGCGAGGCTCCTGCCGAGCCTGCGGATGCGCGATTGTAAGACGCTCAATCGTGCAGCCGCGGGTGGAGCGTTCCGCTCCACAGGCTCGGCGGGAGCCTCGCCCTCCCAGTTGCGCCTCGCCCCCTCGCGCGCGCCGCCAACGAAAGAAGGCGCGACGCACCAAATGTGCATCACGCCTTCCGCTTTCTTCGTGCGACGTTCGCGTTTTCGCGTGATGGTGTCGCATCCACGACTAGTACGGCGGCGGCTCGCCGCGCTTCCACCAGTCGGCGGCGTCGTCCTTCTTTTTCGGCTTGCGTTTCTTGTTGTTGTCGCGCTCGCGCTTCTTCTCGTCGTCAGCCCACGGCGTGTTGCCGGCGTCGCCGAACTCGTCGCTGTCCTCGCCGTTTCGGGTGTCGTCGTTCGAGTCGGCGTTCGCGTCGTCGCCGTTCACGTAGAACTCGTCGTCCGCCTCGGCGTCGTCGACCTCGCTCTTGCGGGCGATTGTCGTCAGGGCGTGTGCGAACACGCTGCTGATGCCGCGAAGCGTGGCGGCATCGTCCGCGGTGAACGGGCTCTTGCCGTCGCGGAAGAGGATGATCGTGCCGAGACTCTCGCCGAGGTAGCTCGTGTTCACCGCCATCACCGTGTGGTGCGGCAGGTAGTCGAGTTCCTGGGGCGTGAGGTTCTCCGCGGCCTCCTGATCGGTCCAGTGAATGAAGTCCTCACGGACGGCCTGTTCCAGCGTGCCGTGGCACAGCGCGTCGGTGAGCATCTTGCTGCCGGGGATCGTGTACTTCATGTACGCGCCGAGGTCGAAGATGCCGTCGTCGCCGGCGAGGAAGATCGCGATGTTCGTGTAGCCGCACTGCTTGAGGAGCCAGTCCATCGTGTGGCAGAGCATCTGCTCGAGGTCGACGCTGTTGCCGACGGTCTTGCGGAAGTTCTCGCGGATGCGGACCTCTTCGAACTGGCGGGCGAGGTCGCCGTACGCGCCGACGAGGTCGTTGCAGAGGATGTCGACCTTCTTGCTGACCATGTGGCGCGCGTTGTTCAGCTTGCGAACGGCGCTCTTCAGGCGTGCGAGCCGCTTGTCGGTGCGGACGAGCTGCGTCTGGAACTGCAGCGCGCGGTCGAGCCGTTCGGAGAGCTGTTGTGCGGTGAACGGCTTCGGCAGGTAGTCGACGGCGCCGTTGCGGAAGCACTTGACGGATTGCTCGAGCGTGGCCGCGCCGCTGATGACGACGGTGCCGGCCTGCGGGTGCTTTTCGCGGATGTCGGCGAGGAGCGACGTGCCGTCGCCGTCCGGCAGCTTGCAGTCGGCGACGACGAGCGAGACGGTGCTCTCGCGGTCGAGGATGCGGCGAGCCTCGCGGAGGCTGGTCGCCTGCAGGACGCGAGCATCGGCGGCGACCGATCGCAGCACCACTTCGCGGGCGAGCTCGAGCATCTCGGGCTCGTCGTCCACGATCAGCAGCGTGGGGGCGGTCGTCGTCGGCTTGGTGGGGTTGGGTGCGGTGGCGGACGGCATTCTTTTCTCAGTTGCCAGGGGAAGAGTTGCCAGTTGCTAGTTGCCAGTTGCCAGTTCGTACAAAGTTGTCTGTTGTCGGTTGTCAGTGGTCAGAGGCGGACGTGGCTGGGATTCGTCCTGCTCTGCTACTGGCAACTGGCAACTAACAACTGGCAACTCTCTTCAAGCGACTTTCACCTCGTCAGCATTTCTCACGCTCACAGCCGCGGGCAGCAGTACGACGGCCCGCGTGCCGGCGCCGGGTCTGGATTCGATTCGGATGCTGCCACCCGAGCCTTCGATCCAGCGGAGCGCCTTGGCCAGTCCCATCCCGCGTCGTCGGCCGGCGGGGCGGGCGCTGTAGAACGGGTCGAAGGCGCGGATGAGCGTTCGCTCGTCCATGCCGCTCCCGTTGTCGGTGACGTTGAGCACGACCTGTCCGCCGTAGCGATCGTGGGCGGCGTTGATCTCGATCACGCCGTCACGTTCGTCGGTGGCCTGGATCGCGTTGACGAGCACTTCTGCGATCGCCGCCGGCACTTGCGTGCTGTCGGCCATCACGTCGGGGCACTCGCCGAGCGTCACCTCTATCCGCCTATCGGCTAGCGGAGCCTCCTGCTTGGCTTGTCGCAGGGCGGCGTCGATCAGTTCCGCGAGATGGCAAGAAACCGGCTTCGGCGGGGTCGGCTTCGCGAAGTCCATCATCTCGGTGATGATGTCGCTGAGCCGCTGACTTTGTTCCGCCACGAGCCGAGCCCATTCCTTGTGCTTCGGGTCCGACAATGCCTGGGCTAACAGCTGTGATCGGCCCGCGATGACCGCGAGCGGGTTGTTCATCTCGTGTGCCGCCCCGGCCGCCATCTCGCCCACGCTGGCGAGCATGCGCGCCCGCATGATCTCTTCCTGCGCGCCCGATAGCCGACGATTTGCCTCGGCGAGCTGTTCGTTCAGGTTGCGCGATTCTTCACGAATCTGACACGTGCGCAGCGCGAGCGACCATCCGCCCGCCAGCGCGGTGAGTTCGTTGAACTGCGAGGCGAGTCGCGTCGGTTCGTCGGCCGTCGCGCCCCACATCACGCCGCCGATGCAGACACCGTCGGCCTTGAGCGCGATCCAATACAGATGGCTCCCGCCCAGCCGCGGGGCGACCGTCCCGGAGATCCATTCCAGTTCCTGGCCGACGGGGTAGAGGGGGCCGTCGCCGGCGGAGGGAGGGACGAGTGACGAGTGACCAGGGACGAGTGGGAGAGACGCATTCTCGTTGCTCGTTGCTCGTTGCTCGTCCCTCGACCCTTCGACCAGCCCCCGCTGAACGATCTCTCCCGCCTTGTTCACCACCTGCATCTCCGCCATCCGGCCGCCATTGCTGAGGCTGAACGTGGCGACGGCGTCGGCGTCCAGCACACCTGCCGCGGTCTGGCCGATCGCGTGCAGGACCACGCTCGGCGGCGCATCGGGGCGCAGTTCGTCGTGGAAGCCGCTCAGTGCCTCGAAGAACTTCGCGCGGATCGCCAGCTTTCGGTTCTTCGTCTGGAGTTGATCCGTGACCCGGCTCAGTTCCTTGTTCGCCTGGATGAGCGCCTGGCGATAGAGGTCCTCGCTCGTGCTCGCACCAAGACCGAGCGCTTTGGCGCGCGGCTCGAGGCGCGCGACGAGCCGAGTCGACGCGTCGTCGAGGACTTCCTGCGTCAGCGAAAGCGCGTCGAGTAACGCCGGCACGGGAACCGTGAACGCGTAGTTGCCCGAATACCCCACGTGCTGCTGTCGCACGAGCACGTCGGCCAGCGTGACGAGGTGGACGAGACTCGGATTCCGCACCGTGTCCGGCAGCGCCTGCGGGAGCTGCCCGTGCAGCCAGATCACGTCGCGCAGCATGGGCGGAAGCATCCACCGCTCGGCGAGCCGCTTGCCGACCACCATGTGATCGAGCCCGATCACCGTCCGCTCCACATCGGCGATGTTCCCGCGGAGCATTTCGACCGCTTCGACGACGCGTGCGAACGACTTCGGCAACGCCGCATCGATCGCGACCTTTCCGATATCGTGCAGCAGACCCGCGACGAACGCATCGGACGGTTCAACAGTCGGCTTGCCCGATGCCTTCATCCGCTCCGCGAGCAGTTCGCTCATGCACGCGACGGCGAGGCAGTGCTTCCAGAAGTCTTCGCGGTTGAATCGACGCCCGCCCGGCGCGAGCGTGGCCTTGTCCTGCGCGCTCGGGCCGAACGTCTCAAACACGCCCACGGCGAGGGCGGCGTTGCGGACGGCCTCGAAGCCGAGGAAGACGACTGCGCGTTCGATCGAGTTGATGTCCGACCGCAGCCCGCCGTCCGCGCGGTGGACGACGCGGAGGATGCGCGTCGTGAGGGCCGGGTCCGATTCGATGACGGCGACGACGTCCTTCGCGCTCGTCTTTTCCTGCGAGGTGAGTTCGAGCACGCGCACCGCCACCGTGGGCAGCGTGGGAAGCTGCTCCAACTGCTGAAGGAGCAGCTCGGTGCGTTTATCGGCCGTTGCGGAGGACATTCGGGCTCTCTCGCGGTCTATTTTTGCTCGTCGAAACGCGGCCGACATCTGAGAGCGGCGCGAGAGGCCGCGTCCGTGCAGACCGCTACAGATCGTATCGTCGCGAAACGCCGATCGGTTGACCAGCGGACGGCGAACAATGCCGTCCGCAAATGCAGGCCATCTCGAATGCGCGCGGTCGCGCGTCGCTCGATTGCGCGTGACCTGTCGTGCGGAGCAGCGCACAATGCGACGCGGTTATCGGTCGCACGCGCATGACGCTTCGCAGACGCCTCATCCTCGGGCTCGCCGCCTTCGCTCTCGCCGGTGCCGTGCCTGCGGGCGTGGCGATCTGGCAGATCGCGCAGCTGCGTGACAACCTCGCCATCGCGGCCGACGCGCAGGCGTCGTTGCGGCGCGTTTATCGCACGGGTGCGCACCTCGCTGTGGCGCGATCCACCTCTGACGCAACGCAACGCCGAGCGGCGTTGGAACGGGCGGTCGTCACCCTCGACGAATCGCGGCCGGAGTTCGCGGCGACGGAACCCGCATCACCGGTCGACGATGCATTCCGGCAGGCGATGCTCGCCTCGCGCACGACGGGCGACGTGAACCCGGCACTCGCATCCGCCGCACGGGTGGACGTGGAGCAGGGGGTCCGCCTCCGCGCCGCACAGCGGGCGGCCGACGCGAATCGACGGACGGCGATGATTGCCATTGGCGCGACGACGTTGGCCACGCTCACCGTTGCGGGTGTCGGAGCCGTGTTGCTGTATCGACGCGTCGATGGCCCGCTCTCGCACGTTCGCAGCGCAGTTCGTGCTGTCGCTTCAGGCGATCACGGTGCGCGGGCGATCGAGACCGGCGACGCAGAGTTCGCGTCGCTCGCCGCCGACTTCAACCGGATGGCGGAGCGGATCGACATGCTGTGCCGGACGCTTGAGGCCGAACTCGTCCGGACGCGCGATTCGCTCGTTTCGGCCGACCGGTTGGCGCAGGTCGGCCTTGTCGCCGCGAGCGCGGCCCACGAGATCGCCAGCCCGCTCACCGCGATGGCGTGCACGAGCGAACGCGCGCTGCGCAATGCGACGAATCCTGCGGAAGCCCGCAAAGCGCTGACGATGCTTCGCGACGACGCCCTGCACTGCCAGTCGATCGCGCGGTCGATGCTCGACGTCGTCCGCCCCGAACGTTCGTCGCAAGGCGAGTCTGCTGCGATGCTCCGCGACGCCGTCGAGTGGGCTCGGCACCGTGCGGCACTCCTATATGCGCGAACTGAGCCGATCGATTGGTCGATCGCCCTGCCATGTGACGTGAAGCTCGCGATTGCGCCTGCGGAGTTGCGGCAAGTGCTGTTCAACCTATTCAGCAACGCCGCCCGCGCGGTGCCACCGCGCAGCGGACGCATCGACATTTCCGCGACGACGACGTCGGAAGCGGTCGAACTCGTCATCCGCGACAATGGCCCCGGCGTCGATCCATCGATTCGCAAAACGCTATTCGAGCCGCTCGGCTCACCCGACGCTGCGGGTCACGGGCTCGGGCTCTACGTGTGCCGGCAACTGCTCGCCGTACGCGGCGGATCGATCCGGCTCGACGATCGAGCTGCCGCGACGACGTTTGTCGTCACGCTTCTGGTAGCGGCGGAGGGGTGTCATGCCTGACGATCGGCTGCGGCTTGCGATCGTCGAAGATCAGCCGCGGCTGCGCGCGCAGCTCCGCGCTTCGGCGCAGGACCTGGGCTTCGCGGTCGCCGATTTTGGCGACGCCGAGTCGGCACTGCAGGCAATCTCGGCTGGGGCGGCCGACGCCGTGCTGACGGACTTCCATCTGCCCGGGCTTAACGGCATCGACTTGCTCACGCGTGTGCGAGCCTTCGATGCGGCGTTGCCCGTCGTGCTGATGACGGCGTACCCGACCGTGGAGTTGGCACAGCAGGCGCTGCGCGACGGCGCGCTGGATCTACTCGTGAAGCCATTCCAACTCGGCGAGCTCGACGCCGCTTTGGCGCGGGCGGCGGAGAGAGCACTTGCGATCAGACGTGCCAAGACTCAATTGTCGCTCATTGAGACCGACACCGAAGCCGATGCGTCGAGCGACGACCCCGACTCGCTCCGTACGCTCGCCGAGGTGGAGGATGCGCACATTCGCCGGACGCTCCGCGCGGTGCAGGGGAACGTCACCCGCGCCGCGAAAGTGCTCGGCGTGAGTCGGCGCACGCTCTACAACAGGTTGGGCACCGCCGGCGGTCCTGGTTCGGGCTCATGAACTGGTCGACCGGTCGCGACCGAAATGAACCACGGACGGCGTGAGCCGTCCGTGGTTCGTGCTGCAGGTGCAAGAAGAAAGATCGGATGGGACCGGTGATCAGACTGCCATCAGTTGTCCGATGCGTTCGATCACCTTCTCGATGTTGAACGGCTTCTTGATGAACTCGTCGGCGCCGCTCTTGAGGAGGTCGTTGATCTCGTCCTGGTTCACGACGCCGCTGACGATGATGATCTTGGTCGTCGCGAACTCTTCGCGGGCGCGGAGGGTCTGGCAGACGACGTTGCCGTTCACGTCGGGGAGCATGTAGTCGAGCAGGACGAGGTCCGGGCGGAACTCCTGCGTGACGATGCCGGCGGTGTAGCCGGTGTCGGCGGTGCGGACCTCGAATCGGCCGTCGCGTTCGAGGACGTCGACGAACAGCTCCACGATTTCCGGGTCGTCGTCGACGACGAGGACCTTGGTCTTCCCGCTCTCGAGGTTGTCGGGCGGGATGCCGTTGTCCTTCATGAACTGGATGAGGGCGTCGCGTGGGATGCGACGGAACCGCGAGCCGGGCACGCGGAAGCCCTTCAGGCGACCGGAGTCGAAGCAGCGAATGATCGTCTGCTGGGAGACCTTGCACACATCTGCAGCTTCGCCGGTGGTGAAAACCGTCTTCATAGCGTGAGTCCTGACAAACACGGTCGCATGGGTGAGGCCCGGGGTCGAGCCGTCTTTCCCAAACTTCCTATTTCAACATCGACGAGAGGAATTGGCAACTTGATCGTGACTCTGGGAAGAGTGAGGGGAGTGGGGGCGTCCGATAAACGGGTTGTTGGAAGGGAAGCGTTCGAAGTCCCCCGAGCGCTTCGGCGTGGCGACTTAAGTCACCACCCCGCAAGGCGCTACGTTGACCTAGGTGCGCATGCGTTCGAACACGACGGCGTCGCTTTCATGTCGATGCACCCAGGTTCCGAGCCGTAGCAATCGAGGTCTTTCCGCGTTAAACGTCAGCACGACACCGTCGCGCGGACCGACACACAGAGCGCGATCGGTCGCAGACCTTCAATCGAGAGGACACGCCCATGAAGCCGTTCTTCCGCGCCGCAGCCATGTCGATCGCGATTCTCGGTTCAACGCTCGCATGGGCCCAAACCGAGCCGACATCGGCTCCGGCAACCGCTCCGGCGGTACCCGCCACCAAGGCTGCGACCAAGCCCGTCACCAAGCCTGCGAAGCAGCCCAAGCCTGCCGCGACGAAGCCGGTCACTTCCAAACCCGTCGCCAAGCCCGTCGAGAAGCCCGCGGCGACGCCCGCCCCGACGGCGGTCGAGCGCGTCGACGGCAAGGCCGTCCTCCGCAAGCTTGTCGGCACGTTCGACGTCACCAGCAAAGTCCGCGGCACCCCGGACGCGCCGTGGGTCACGCTCAAGGGTGAAGAGATCGGCCAGCTCATCCTCAACGACCGCTACGTCCAGTCCGTCTCCACCCTCAAGATCGGCGATGAGACGCACTTCTACCTGACGCTGACCGGCTTCGACCCCGAAACGCAGTCGTTCACTTTCAGCAGCATGGGCGACGACTACGACCAGATGCTCCTCGGCACCGGTACGTCCGACGGTGAGAAACTCAACCTGAAGACCAGCGACGGCAAGACCCGCTTCGCGATCACCTTCGACGACAGGGGCTACGCCGTCCGAATCTACGTGAAGGACGAGCAGGGCAAGGAGTTCCTCGCCGGAGAGGACCGCTACGAGCGTCGGCCGGCGAAGTGACGCGCTGCTCGCTCACTGCCCCTTCGGCGTCGGCGCAGCGGGTTCGTCGAGGTCGCCGCCTGCCTTGCTTTGCTCGAAGTCCATCAGGAAGTGCACATTCGCGAGCAACTCCTCGTGCACGGTCTTGCGCAGGAGGTGCTTCGCCCGGCGAATGCCGGTCCGCCGGCTCACGTGGCAGATGACGACGTGCTTATTCTTCAGCCGGGGCAGGATGCGGGCGAGCTGTTCCACGTGCAGGTGCTTGCCGGCCTTGGCGCGGCTCTTGTGGTCGGGATCGAAGAACGTGCACTCGGTGATGAGCAGCTCGGCGTTCACGACGTCCGGGTGCTCGAACACGGGGCCGACGCTGGTGTCGCCGAGAAAGGCGATGATCGGCACCTCGACGCGGTACTGGATGTTCACGCCGTCCGCGCGGAGTTGCGCGAGTTCTTCGCCGGTCTTGGTGACGTACTCGGGCTTCAGCTTTTCGCGGATGCTGACGAGGACGTACCCCAGCGAGCCCGTGCCGTGATGCGTAGCGACGGCGCGGATGCCGAAGTCGCGGCGGATCTCGTGCAGGTGGTCGGGCCGCATCGGGATGATCGTGTGCGGCGTGTCCTGGCGCTCGATGTCGCGCCAGACGTCGAGCAACCGGCGCAGCGGGCGCTCGAGTTCCTCGGGCACGAACACGGTGCCGGGCTTCATCCCCTGGAATTGCTTTTGAGAGAGGTAGTACGCGATGCCGGCCACGTGGTCCATGTGGCCGTGCGTGATGCACATGTAGTCGGACGAGAGGCAGAACTGCGGGCTTCGGCCGACGTCGAAACAGACGTTCATCTCCGGCACCTGGATGACCGTCTCCTCGCCGGCCATCGAGTACCCGATGATGCTGTACTGGGGCCCGAACTTCAGCCGGGCGTACTTCTGAGTAAGGAATGATTTCTCGACCATGCGCGACCGCGGGCACGATAGCGAGCCAGGGCATCGGGGGCCAGTGAACCGCCGACGTGACCTCTGTTGCGCGATCGAATTTCTACAACCGATTCTCGACGCTCGCATCTAGGCGCGATGCGTTCCGTCGTTGCGAGTCGTCTTTGCTTCGTTAGGGAATTGCATCTCTGCCGCTCAGCTTACCTTGCGACGCGACCCTCGCTGTTTCTCGGACAGGTCTTCAATGCTCGTCACGTGGAGAGGCGAGATCGTCACGCTCCGCTCGGCAAACATGTACTCGTTGCCGGGCCCCTCTTCCTTGTCGTAGAAAAAGAGAATGATGCGCTGCCACATGAGCTTCAGCATCTCGGGGTGCCAGATGTCGTAATGCTCCCCATCACTGACGCGCAGGCGAAATGGCTTGAACGGCTTCTCCTTGAGGCGGTCGAAGATCGTCTCAGTGCTCATGTCAGAAGTGTATCCAACCTTCCTTCAAGCGCGAACGACATTCCTGTATCCTCCCGCGCGAAATGCCCAAGCGGACTGACATCCATTCGATCCTCATCATCGGTTCCGGCCCCATCGTCATCGGGCAGGGGTGCGAGTTCGACTACTCCGGCGTGCAGGCGTGCCGCGCGCTGCGCGAAGAGGGGTACCGCGTCGTCCTCATCAACTCGAACCCCGCGACGATCATGACCGATCCGGAGTTCGCCGACGCCACCTACATCGAACCCATCACGCCGGAAGCGGTCGAGAAGATCCTCGTCCGCGAGAAGGCCAACGGCACGCCGATCGACGCGTTACTGCCCACGCTCGGCGGGCAGACGGGGCTCAACACGGGCATGGCGTGCTTCGACAAGGGCATCCTGCAGAAGCACGGCGTGAAGATGATCGGGGCCGACCGCGAGGCGATCTTCCGCGGCGAGGACCGGCAACGATTCAAAGAACTGATGATCGAGATCGGGCTCAAGGTCCCCGCGAGCGCCGTCGTGAAGACGTTCGACCAGGCGAAGGAAGCCCTCAACATTACAGGCCTGCCCGCGATCATCCGCCCCGCGTTCACCCTCGGCGGCACGGGCGGCGGCATCGCCTACAACCACGAAGAATTCGAAACCATCGTCCGCCGCGGACTCGATGCGTCGCCCGTCGGCGAGGTGCTCATCGAGCAGTCCGTCATCGGCTGGAAAGAGTTCGAGATGGAGGTCGTCCGCGACAAGAACGACAACGCCATCATCATCTGCTCCATCGAAAACATCGACGCGATGGGCGTCCACACCGGCGACAGCGTCACCGTCGCCCCGATCCAGACGCTGACGGACAAAGAGTATCAGAAGATGCGCGACGCCAGCATCGCCGTCATCCGCGCGGTGGGCGTGGAAACGGGCGGCTCGAACATCCAGTTCGGCATCAACCCGAAGAACGGCGACATGGTCGTCATCGAGATGAACCCGCGCGTGTCGCGGAGTTCCGCGCTCGCGAGCAAGGCGACCGGTTACCCGATCGCGAAGATCGCCGCGAAGCTGGCGGTGGGGTACACGCTGGATGAGCTCCCGAACCCGATCACGACCGACAAAGCGAAGGGCCTGCACACCAGCGCCTGCTTCGAGCCCACGATCGACTACGTGGTGATCAAGATCCCACGCTGGACGTTCGAGAAATTCCCGGACGCCGACGAAACCCTCACCACGCAGATGAAGAGCGTCGGCGAAGCGATGGCGATCGGGCGGACGTTCAAGGAGGCGCTGCAGAAGGGCATCCGCAGCATGGAGGTAAAGCGGTTCGGATTTGGGCTCGATGGGCAGGATAAGTGGTTGGCTGCGCAAAAGGGACTGAGGGACTACGGGACTACGGGACTGAGGGAAAATGCATCCCCGTCTTCACCCTCAGTCCATCAGTCCCTCAGTCCCTCAGTCCCTTCCTGGCCCGTCCCCGAAGACAAGCTCCGCCGCAAGCTCGCGGTGCCGTCGCAGGGGCGGCTGTACTACGTCCGCTACGCGCTAAAGATGGGCTGGAGCGTCGAGCAGGTCCACCAACTCACCCACATCGACCCGTGGTTCCTGGCGCAGATGAAGGAGTTGGTGGAGTTTGAGGAAGACGGACTCGTTCCGTTCACTGCCGACGTTTCGTATCGAGATGGCGTCCATCGGAACTTTGTCGAAGCGAATGCGCTGCAAGAAGCGAAGAAACTGGGATACAGCGACGTTCAACTGGCGAATCTGATTCCTTCAGGTTGGGGAGACGTTCGCAAGTTGCGAGAGAAGTCCAACGTCCGCCCCGTCTACAAGCTCGTCGACACCTGCGCAGCTGAGTTCGAGGCGGCGACGCCGTACTACTACTCGACGTATGAATCGCCTGTCGCGACGATCGGGAACCCCCACCCCAGCCCTCCCCCGCAAGCGGGGGAGGGGGCCGGAGCCGAAGACGAAATCCGTCTCACCGATCGCCCCAAGGTCATCATCATCGGCGGCGGGCCGAATCGGATTGGGCAGGGGATCGAGTTCGACTACTGCTGCGTGCAGGCCGCCTTCGCGATGCGGGAGTTGAACCTCGAATCGGTGATGATCAACTCCAACCCGGAGACCGTCAGCACCGACTACGACACGAGCGACCTGCTCTTCTTCGAGCCGCTGACGCATGAAGACGTCCTCAACATCTGCGAGCGCCTGAACAATGCCCCGTTTAGCCGCGACCCGAAGGGGAGCGCTGGACTCGTGAAGGGCGTCATCGTCCAACTCGGTGGTCAGACCCCATTGAACTTGGCGCGTGGATTGACCGACGCCGGCGTCCCGATCCTCGGCACGCCCATCGACTCCCTCGACCGCGCCGGCGACCGCGAACTCTTCCGCGACCTGCTGAAAAAGCTCGGCCTGAAGCAGCCGCCCAACGGCATCGCGCGGAACGTGGTCGACGCGAAGCGGATCGCGAACGAGGTCACCTATCCCGTCCTCGTGCGCCCGAGCTTTGTGCTGGGCGGCCGGGCGATGGAGATCGTTTACGACGATGCGCAGCTCGACACCTACATGCGCGACGCGATCGACGCGAGCACGCTGGCCGACAAGCCGATCCTGATCGACAAGTTCCTCGACAACGCCGACGAGTGCGACCTGGACTGCATCGCCGACTTCGACGAGGCGGGCAACGGCAACGCGATCGTCATCGGCGTCATGGAACACATCGAAGAGGCGGGCATCCACTCCGGCGACAGCGCCTGCGTGCTGCCACCTTACACGTTCAGCAAGGAACTCGTCGCCCGGCTCAAGGAGCAGACGAAGAAGCTCGCGAAGGAACTCCGCGTGCGCGGCCTGATGAACGTGCAGTACGCCATCAAGGACGGCGAGATTTACGTCATCGAAGTGAACCCGCGTGCGAGCCGCACCGTGCCCTTCGTCGGCAAGGCGACCGGCATCCCGTGGGCGAAGATCGCCGCGAAGGTGATGGCCGGGAAGTCGCTCGCGGAGCTCGGCTACACGGCCGACCCGGAAGACCCGAAGCACGTCAGCGTGAAGGAAGTCGTCTTCCCGTTCAGCAAGTTCCCCGGCGTCGACATCATCCTCGGGCCGGAGATGCGATCGACGGGCGAAGTGATGGGCATCGACGACAACTTCCCGCTCGCGTTCGCGAAGAGCCAGCTCGCGGCCGGCACGAATCTGCCGCTGAAGGGGAACGTCTACATCTCTGTCCGCAGCAGCGACCGGAAAGCCGTCGTGCCGATCGCGCAGAAGCTGGCGAAGCTCGGCTTCACCATCCTCACCAGCAGCGGCACCGGTGCGACGCTCGCCGAGGCGGGCGTGCCGAACACGGTGATCCCCAAGCTGGCCGAGGGTCGGCCGAACATCATCGACAAGATGAAGAACGGCGAGATCCAGCTCATCATCAACACGCCCACGAAGAAGGGCCCCGCGACGGATGAGGGCAAGATCCGCGCCGCCAGCGTGATGAACCGCGTGCCGACGTTCACGACGCTCACCGCCGCCAGCGCCGCCGCCGACGCGATCGAGGCGCTGCAGAAGACCGGCTGGGACGTGAAGCCGCTGCAGGCGTATCACTGAGCGAGGAGAGACGGAGAGACGGAGAGACGAAGTGGGTGCGCGTCGATTGTCCAATCTTTCCCTTCGTCTCTCCGTCTCCAAGTCTCTTCGTCTCTTTGCCCAACAACAGCGTTTGGTGTCCCCATCCGCCGCAATCAGCCGTAGAGTCCCTCACCTTATCGGACAAAACTGATACGGGCGGGTCACTTTGCTTTAGTTTCGGTGACTAGGTTGGTTAGAATGCGTCGTCTTGGCGGCGCGTGCGGATGGTAACGTTGTGCCGGCCAGGGTGTCTGTAAAGTAGTCGAACTGGCCTCCCTCCTCGTGCGACCTCGTGTATTGACTGAATGAGCAGCCGCCCGTCCAAACCCGCCCCGGCGACGCAATCCGGGGGCGGCCCTGTCTTCCACGCGTCGCTCGTGCCGATCGGCCAGCACGCGGGACAGCCCGCCTTCGCGCTATACCGGCCCGTCATCGTGGTCGGCTCGGGCAAGAAGCCCCACATCCTGCTCAACGACCCCACGGTCAGCCACAGCCACGCCGTCCTCATCCAGACCCGGCAGGGCGTCTACTTCCGCGACCTCGCGAGCCGTACGCACACGATCCTGAACGCGAAGAGCCAGAAGGAAGGGCTCCTCAAGACCGGCGACACGCTCACGATCGGCACGTACTCGTTCATCTTTAACACGAGTCAGCAGGTCAACCCGGCCGCCCCGCGAGCCGCAGCCGGCGCGCTCGACGTGGCAGGCGAGCCGTTCCCCTCGCCCATCGACGGCCGATCGGTGCTGATCGGCAATCGTCGCGGCTGCGAAATCCGCATCTCCGACGACGAGATCAGCACCACCCACGCGCTGGTGTTCGAACTCGACGGCAGGCGCTTCATCCGCGACCTCAACAGCCGCACCGGCACGTTCCTGAACGGCAAGGCCGTCCACCAAGCCGAGCTGAACTTCGGCGACGAGATCCGCGTCGGCAAGACCGTCATCCGCTACGTGCCCGACCAGGTGCAGGCGTTCGAGGACGACGCGCCGGCAATCGCCGTCGACGAGGCCCCGCTCCGCGTCGCGCCGCTCATCCCGGCGACGGTGCTCGAAGCACCTGCGACGATCGATGTGCCGGAACCGGCCGATGCGCCGATACCGCTCGTCGAAGACGATGCGAAGCAGGACGAAGCCGCCGCTGAGGCGGACGAAGCCGCCCCGCTCGATCGCGATGCGATCCACGTCGCCGGCGATGCGACGGTGGAGTCCGACGAGCCGATCAAGGTCGACGGGCTCGAACTGCTCCCGATCGATCGCGGGCAAGACCCGCTCGGCTTGGACGAGCCGACGACGGTTCCGGTGGCACGCGACGAAGTCGAGGTCGCTCCGCTGGATGAAGCGCGCACCCGGGAGGGCGAGGCTCCTGCCGAGCCTTTGCGGATGCGCGATCCAGACGCCTCCGACCGCGCATCCGCAGGCTCGGCGGGAGCCTCGCCCTCCCAATTCGCTGAGCCGACAGCCGTCGAAGACGAACAACCTGTCATCCCGATCGGCCGACGTTCGCCGCTCGACGAGGTTCCGCTTGCCGCCGAGTCAGTCGCTGAACCCGAAACGCCCATTGAGCCACCGCTCGTCGCGGTCGAGCCGCATACAGAAATCGAGCCCGAGGCCATCGACCCGGTTTCGACGCAAGCGCGAACGCCGCTGATTGACCTCGTCGATGAAGAGCCCGAGTCGACGAGCGATGTGATCGAAATCGCCGAGGCGCCGAAGGCGGAGGCGATCGAGCCGATCGCGCCCGTTGCCGAGGAGCGAAGCGAGCAGATCGAACTCGCCCCGGCCGCAGAGGTCGCGAAGCCGATCGTTGCCGAAGAACTTGCCCCAGTCGAAAGGGCCGAATCACTCGCCGTCGCACCCGAGGAAGAGCCGGCACCCGCCCAGGCCGCAACGCTCGATGTCGTCGATGTGCACGACGCTGTCGAGGTGGTCGACGCGAGCGAAGAAGCCGCCGCCATCGAACCCGCCGAGCCTGTGAAGCCGACCGAGTTCGTCGCCGCCGCACCGCAGGTCGCCGAAGTTGCCGAATCGATCGCACCGCAGCAGGCGATTGCTCAAGTGGTCGAGTCTGTCTCACCAGAGCAGGCGGTCGCGGATGTGGTTGAGTCGGTCGTCGAGGCGAAGCGTGCCGAGCCGACATTCGAGGCACCGGTCGCCGCTGGCGCGCCGACAGTGGTCGACCCGGACGTGCTCACCGCAGGTGTCGAGCCGCTGCCGATCCTGCCGAGCGTTGCGCCGGAGATCGAAGCCGCCGTCAACCTGCCGCCGCCCACCGAGACGGACGTCCCCGCGCAGCGCCTGCTGAACGACGCATCGCGGCGCGCCCGGCTGCTGTACGAGCTGCTCGAACAGACCGAGGTCATCGAGGAAGAGGCCGAGAAGGAAGCCGCCGCGATCGGCGAAGAGCTGGCGAACCTGCCGCTGCCCGACGCGCGCGAACTGACCACGCCCGTCACGCTCGAGAAGCCTTCGGCGGAGCCCGAAGCGCCCGCCGCTCCGGTTGCGCCCGCATTTGAAGTTCCCTCCGTCCCCGAGCTTCCGCCCATCGCGCCGGTCGTCGTTGACGAAGTCGCGCCGCCGCCCATTCCGTTCGTGATCGACGAGCCTGCCCGGCCCGCGGCCCGACTTCCGGAGACGATCGACTTCGCCGCGCCGCCCGTCGACGAACTGCCCGCCGTGCTGCCGCCAGCCGCAGTTGACGAGGTGCCGTTTGCACCGCTCGATTTCGGCTTCGCCGCGCCGGCCGCCCCGATCGCGGAACCGCCCGCGATGGTGCCGGCTGATGAGGTCGTCGCCGAACGCGCGCCGGAGCCCTCGCTCGACGAACCCACGCAGTCGATCGAGGCGAACTCGTTCGCCGAGCCCGAAGCCGTCGCTGTCGCACCGCTCAGCGACATCGTCGAAGTCGCCGAAGCGTCTGACGAGCCGATGTCGGCCTCGGAGATCGACGCCGAGATCGACCTCGTCGCCCCGGCACTTGTCGACGAGGCTCCCGTACCTTCAGAGATCGCGCCGTCACTCAGCGACGAGATCGCGGTCGACGCAACGCCGTTCGCCGAAGCCGCGGCCGAGGCGACGGAAGCGGCCGCGACCGATGTCGCCTCGACGGCAATCGAGCCACCCTTCCTGACCGAAAGTTCGACGAACGAAGTCGAGCCGCCGCTCGCGCCGGACGAAGTGCTCGCCGAGATCGACCTCGTCGCGCCGCCGCTCACTGACGAGATCGCGGTTGTTGCTGAGACGTCCGACGAGTCGGCCGTCGTGGATGTCGCCGCGCTGGCGGACACGAGCGACGTCGCCGCTCCGGCCGGGCCGGAATCTCGCGCCGCCGAGGACGCGATCGCCGCCGTCGCGACGGACGCCGAAGCCCCGGCGCTGCCGCTCGCCGACGCCGACGACGCGATCGAACTGGACGCAGCCGTCGATGCGGAAGCGGTGCCCGATCCGGACGCCGAACTGCCGGCCGCCGTTGTCGAATCGACCGGCGTCGTGCTCGCGCCGAGCGATGAAGCGACCGCTGAAGATGCTGCTGCTGTGGTCGCGTCCGACGAAGCGCCGCTCGACATCGTCGGCCGAATCGGCATCCCCGAGCCCGAGGACGATTCGCTCGCCGACGAGGCCGATGCGTTCGACGCCGGGCCGACGCTGCGGATCGCGTCGATTGAGGAATCGCTCGCTGATGAGTCGAGCGCAGACGTGGACGCAGTTGCAGACGTCGCGACCGAGCAGGCTTCGCTTGCAGACGTCGTGGCGCCGTCGAACGAACTCGACGCGCCAATCGATGCGGTGCTCGCAGCGGTGGACGAGGTCGTCGCGCCTATCGATCAGGCCGAAGTGATTGAGCCTGAGGTGGCGACAGAAGCCGCCACCCCGAGTGGGGTTGAGGATTCGTCGACTGAATCGGTGATCGCTGACGCTGTCGTTGCGGAGCCTGTCGCTTCTGTCGAAGCGCCGCTCGCGGATGTCGAAGAGCCGGTCGCGCCCTCTTCGGGCGTGACGGTGCTCGACATCGTCGATGCCGAGTCGATGCAGACGGTGTCCGACCTGCCGCTCGCCGAGCCGCCCGCGCAAGTCGTTGCGACGGTTGACCAGGCCGCGCTCGACGCGACGCAGGACCTCGTCTTCCAGGACGCCGACGACGAAGAATCGGTCGACGATGCCTTCATCGCAACCGCACTCGCTGACGCCGATCCGCTCGGCGAAGCGCCGCACGACGATGCGACGCTAATTGAACTGCCGCACGACTCGCTGCACGTCGACCCGCACGCCCGGCCGCTGATCGCGGTCGACGATGCGCACCTCGATGACGTGGCGGACGACTCCGAAGCAGAGTCGATCATCGCCGAGTACCTCGAGCCGACGGCCACGCCGATCGTCGACGTGCCCGAGACGCCGGCCGCAGAAGACGTCGAACCCCTCGCGTCCGAAGCGGTCGCCGAAGTGCCGCACGTCGACGTCGCGGAAGAGGCTGTCGCCGACGTCGCGGCCGAGACGGCTGCCGTCGAAGAGCAGTCGCTCGAGCCGACGATGCTCGTCGTCGAAGCGCCGAGCGACGTCGTCGAGGCGACGCAGTCGGACGTCGAAGCATCTCCCGCCGCGATCGCCGATGTCGTTGGTGAAGCGATCGAAGTCGCGGACGAGCCGATCGCGATCGCCGCTGAATCCGAAAGCACTGGCACAACCGAACTGCCCGTCGTCGCGCTCGACGTGCCCGCGAGCGATGCCGTCATCGACGCCGTCGCGGTCGACGCGACGCAGCCGCTCGAATCCATCGCGGCCGAGACGGCTCTGCCGATCGAATCGACGCACGACGAGCCCGCCGAGATCGCTGCGGCCCTCGCTGTGCCGGTGGAGCCGGTCGATCAGGTGATCGACGAGCCCGCGCCGGTCGCCGAAGTGATCGACGTTACGGCCGCCGCATCCGACATCGTCGCCGATGAGCCGGTCACGATTGTTGATGCCACCGCGGAAGTGGCCGAGCCGGTCGTGATCGATGCCGAGCCGTCCGACACGGACGACGCATCGACGGCGATGGTCGTCGCGCCCGCGCTCGATCTGCCTGTGCCGGACCTCGACACGTTCGACCTTCCGCCGCTGGACGTCGCAGCGCCCGCCGTTGCGCTGGACGAGATCGGCCCGGCATCCACGGTCGACGTCGTCGCCGAGCCGCGTTCCACGGCTGCCGAGCCGGTCGTCGTGACGACCGAGCCGCCGATGATCTCGGCCGAGACGCGCGAGCACCTCGACGAGGCGCGCGAGGCGGTCGCGCCAGCGGCCGAAGCCCCGAAGGCGAAGCCTTTCTTCGATGCGTCGATCCTCGACGCGTGGGACACCGACGAACTCGGCCGGCCGATCAGCGGTGCCTCGGCCGCACCGGTCGCTCCGAGGGCTCCTGCTCCGAAGCCCGCCGCGGAAGCGCCAGGCCAGCGCAAGGCGCCGATCTTCGACGCGTCCATCCTCGACACGTGGGACCTCGATCCCGCCACCAGCAAGCTGTCCGACGATGCGACGGCCGCCCCGGCAGCCCCGGCCGCCAAGGCACCGGAACCCGCCGGCGGCGACGGCTTCCTCAACCTCGGCGGCATCGGCTGGATCGGCCTGCCGGAACTGGACGAATTCGAGAAGGACACGTCGGCGCCACCATCGAACGAGGCCGGCCCGCGGCCCGCACGCCGGCAGACGCCGTCGATGCTCCCGCCGCTCACCGGCCATCGCCGTCGCCGTCGCCCGGTGAAGCCAATCGCGACCGACGAAGCCGCTGCGCCTGCAGCGCCTGCAGCACCGGCGAAGGCCGAAGCGAAGCCGATCACCCCGGCCGCGCCGGCGAGTGTTCCCGCAGAGCCGACGCGTGGCGCGGCGGAGCCGACGATCGCCGACGCGGATCGCGCCGCCTTCGGCGCCGCGCTCCCGCCGCTGCCGAGTCGTCCGCCGTCGGATGTGCCCGTCCGCAAGCTGCGCGGCCCGCGTCAGCGCAAGCCCGACGAGGCCCCGATCGTCGACGACGCCACGGCCGAGGATTCGCCGGTCGTGCCGGCCTCGCCTTTCGCGGAATCTGAAGTTCCCCTCGTCGACGTCTTCGGCCAGGCCCCGCGGGCCGGACTCGACGAGGTGCTCGCCAAGCTCAACGCGAATCCGGCGAACGCGGAGGTCGCCGAAGAGTTGAAGAAACTGCTCGACCAGCCCCCCAACGGTTCGCCTCGCGACCCGGTGAAGGGAGTCGTCGAGGTGAATGGCGCCTCGCCGTTCGCGGCGGGCGAGGCGCCGATCAACGCCGCGGTCCCCACGGCGGAAGCCGTTCCACCACCGCCCACGCGGAGGCGCAACCCGCGCAGCCTTGCCACGCTCATCGGCATCTCTGCGCTGCTTTCCGGCACGCTCGGCGCTTACTTCTTCTTCAACACCAAAGTCGAAGACCAGATCGTCGGCCAGGTCACCTTCAAGCGCGGCGATCGTCAGCCGCTTTCGCCCGATCAGTTCCGCGTGCTTCGCGAACTCGTGAAGGTGCAACTGGGCACAGATGTCGCAGTCGCCGCCGGTCAGAAGGTTGGCGACACGTATCCACACGACTGGGAGACGAGCGGCAACAGCCTCCAGGAAGCGTGGAACCCGGACCAGACCGTCCAGGGCGGCCGGCTCCGGCGGAACAGTTCGCCCTACACGCGCGACGCCGATCGCGCCCGCATGAACGCCGTGCTGCGTGCGCTGTACGAGGTCAATCAGCCTCGTCAGGCCGAGGTGCAGCAGCTCATGCGGAAGGTCGCCGCTGCGGATGACGCGATCGCGAAGCTGAACGAGCAGAAGCGAAGCCTTGATGCGCAGATCGACGAACTCACGCGTCAGATCAAATCTCGCCCTGACATCACGCGCCAGATCAACGAGGCCCGCCAGCAGGAGGCCGACGCTCGCCAGCAGCTCGACAAGGTCCTCAGCGAGCAGGAGAGCGTCGAGAGCGAGCTGAACCGCCTGAAGGGCGAACTCGCCGGCATCGGCGGCAGCGAGGCCGGCGCTCCGGTCGCAGCGGGTGATGCGCCGCCCGTCGATTCGCAGCTCGCCGCGCTTCAGTCGCAGCTCGACGCCGCGAAGAAGCAGCTCGACGACCTCACCGTCGCCCGCACGGATGACTCGAAGAAGGCGCGCAGCGAGTTCGACGACAGCATTCAGGCGTTCGCGAAAGAGGTCGACGCCGCGAAGAAGAACCTCGCGAATCGCCCCGAGTTCCTGGCCACGGTCGACTCGGCCCGGCAGCTCGCCGATCAGGTCCGCGACCTCACCGACAAGCTTGTCCGGAGGCAGGAACAGCAGCTCACCGACATGGCCGAGCTGAAGCGCCAGCTGGCCGAACTGGCCGGGTCGCAGGAGGAGCAGCGTTACGCGAGCGACCCGCAACTGCAGACGATGAACGAGCAGCTGCAGATCCTCGAGCGGCGCATGAACGTCGCGCGGGCGGACGGCAATGCCGACGAGGCGTCGACCATCGAGCAGCAGATGTCGACGCTGCGGACGAGCATCGCCGCACGGAAAGATCTGCTCGACGACCCGAAGATGCGGGCGCTCGCGCAGAGCCTGCAGTCGTCGATCGAGCGTCGCCAGAAGGACATGGCCGACGACCGGGCCGAGAACGAGAAGCTGCTCGCGACGATGCAGAAGGACTTCCTCGATCGCCTCGGCGCGATCGAGCAGATGCCCGCCGACCAGCAGACGGCCGCCCGGCAGCTCACGGACAAGCTCGCAGCGATCGCGTTCGCCCGCCAGAACTACGCCGCCGCCGTCGAGAAACAGGCCGACGTCCCCGCCGAGCAGCTCGCCGCGGCCCGGCGTCAGGTGGACAGCCTCACGCAGCTCGTCGACGCGCGCAAGACCGAACTCGCCGCGGTGGATGCGCAGGCGTCGCAACTCGCCACGCGCCGGGCCGAGCTGCAGCGTCGCATCGCGCTGGCCGAGACTCGCGTCAAGCAGATCGCCGAGCGGGACGTCCCGCAGGCGAAGAGCGCGGTCGCCGTCGTCGAAGATCGGATCAAGGGACTCAACGACCAACAGACCGAAGCCACGAATCTCGCGAGGGAGCTGTCGGCCGCGACCGCGCAACGTGAGAAACTCGCCCCGGCGACGGTCGGCACGATCGGCGAGGGCGAGATCGCCCGAGCCACCAGCGAGCGGAACAAGCTCGCCGCCTCGCTCGGCGACGTCGTCGTCATGCAGGAGCCCGACGCCGCCGCCGTCATCGAGGGAGGCGACAACCGCCTGGCGTACGGTTTCGGCTCGGGAGTCGGCACGTTCCTCGTCCTCCTCATGGCGAGTCTCGCTGTGCGGCAGCGTCAGGAGATGGAGCTCGCCAACGAATCCATCCGCGACTTCGGCAACGCCGTCCCGGAAGAGGCCGCCGACGTGATCGGTGCTGAGGGCTCCCTCGCGGCGACGACTGCCGGCGCGAACGCGAACGGCCGCGTCGCCGCGACGGCGGTCGCTTCGCAATCGCGACCCGGCTACCCGGCAGGCGCGGCCGTCCGCGCGTGAGGGCGACTTCGGGCGTGTGTGCGTCTGACATCGCCACGTCCCCGCAACCCATAGACCTGCACTGGCGCTCGCTCGCACGAGGCTTCTTCGTGGCACAGGTTTTCAACCCGTGTCCTAGTGTGCCTCAACGGATCACGGGTTGAAAACCCGTGCCACGAAACTGCAGGATGCGCCGGTCTCCCGCCCGCGCTTGGCGTTTCACCGCGTCACACGGTTCAATCACAATTTGTGCCGATCGCTTCCCGTGATTCGTCCTCGACCGCATCGCCCGCGTCGACTCCCCGCGCGTTGCCTCAGCTCGCCCGACAGCTGTGCGCGTCGATCTTCCGCGACGGCGCACAGATCGAGCACGTCCGCGCGCATCGCATCGCGGGCCGCTTTACCGTCGAGCCGCACGCTCACGACGATCTCGTGCAGTTCGACTGGTGCATCGCCTGTCGCGGCACGATCGTCGTCGGCGACGCCTCGCACGCGATCGACGGCTGCTCGTTCCAACTCGTCGGGCCGTCGGTGAGCCACGCGATGACCGTCGACGCGGCCGCGGGAGGCGGTAGCACGGCAGGCGGCGGCGAGTCGCGCGTCTACCACGTTCGCATCCGGCTCCCGCGCGAGGAACGCCGCGCGTTCGCCGGCGTCGGCCACGTCGCAACGCGGCTGCCCGTACATCCGTCGCTCGAGGTTGCGCTGCGCGACGCGTGGCGACTCACCGTCGGCGCGCCCGCGGGCAGGCCCGGGCTGCTCGCCGTCGCGAAGCTCGCCGAGGCGATCGCCATGTGGCCCGGCGCAGCCGATGCGAGCGACTCATCGAACCCGGCGCAGCCGGCCGCGTCGCGCACCAGCGTTCTCGATCGCGATCTCGACGCCGCGCTGCAGTTGATGGATCAACGTCTCGTCGGCCCGCCGCCCACGTTGCCAGAACTCGCCGCGGCGAGCCATCTTTCGGTTCGGCACTTCTCGCGCCGGTTCCGCGACGCGTTCCAACTCGCCCCGATCGATTACCTGGATCGCAAGCGGCTCCACCTCGCGCAGCAGATGCTGGCCCACGAGTCGTGCACGGTAGGGGAGGTGGCCGACCGGCTCGGCTTCTCCAGCCTGGCGACGTTCAGCCGCTGGTTCAGCAATCTCGCCCACGAGAGCCCGACCGACTACCGCGCCCGCCCGCACGCGATGTGAGCTTGCGATCGATTCGCGTGCGATGCGCCTGCGCCGTCACTTCTTCAGCTCGTACGTCACCAGGAAGAGGAGCGTTCCTTCCGCCGTCTTGAATTCCTTCGGCCGGGCTGCGCCGGTGAGGTCGTAGCAGATCTTCACGGTGTCGCCGGTGCGTTCGTAGATGCAGAGGAACGTCTTCCCCTTGTTCGGGCCGTCGGTGCCGATGATGTCGAGCGACTTCGGCGTCGTCGACGGATCGAACTTCAGCGTCCCCTTGTCCACGCCCGCGCCGACGGTGACCGTGTACTGATCGCCCGAGACGACGAGCGAAATGCTCTTGCGGACTTCATCGGGGAAGGGTTTCCCGGCCAGTTCGGCGGCGCTGGGGAGCCAGGTGCCTTCCAACTCGCTCGGCTTCGTCGTGGGCGCGGCGGCTTGGTCCGCAGCGGCCGAGACTGCGGTGGCGGCAATCGATGCGACAACGGTGGCGAGCACGAGAACGGTTTTGGTGAGCATGCGAACCTCGGGCTCGAATACTGGACAGCGACGCGTGGAAACTCAAAACAAATTGCGGCCAACCACAGCCACTGCCGTCGGCATGCTTCGCCTATGCCGTGACGTCGTTCGCCGCCGACCATAGAAAAACCTCTCTGATTCCCTGTGCTGAATCGGTTAACCTTGTGTATACTCCCGCCGGTTAACCCCGGAGGCGGAGCGATGTCTGGTTCGATCCTGAAGCGTGCGGCGCTGTTCTCGGCGACCGTCGCGGTGGCGGCTACTCTCTCGGCGCAAAGCACTTACGCGCAGGTCAACGGCACGTGGAACGTCAACGCTGACGGCTCCTGGGGCACGGCAGGCAACTGGTCGGGCGGCGTCCCCGGCTCCGGCGGCACCGCCACGTTCGGCTCGCCACCCGCGACAGCTACGCGCACCGTCACGCTCAACGTGTCGCCGTCCATCGCGGGCATCACCCTCAACGGCACCAACCGTTACATCATTAATGGCTCGGGCAGCAACAGCCTTACGCTGGTCGCCCCGCGGACGATCACCGTGAGCGCGGGCACGCACGAGATCAACGCCCCCATCGCCGGCACGGCCGGTCTGACGAAGAACGGCGCGGGCATCCTCCAGCTCGGCGGATCGAACACGCTCGTCGGCAACACGGCCGTCAACGCGGGCGTGCTGCGGCTGACCAGTTCCAATAATCTCGGCCCGGCTGGGTCGAACAATCAGCTCGGCATGGCGTTCGGCGGGGCGGTGGAACTGGCCTCGGCGGGCACGATTGACCTCGGCAACCGGAACGTGGCGTTCGCGTCATCCATCGCCCAGGCACCGGGCGGGGCGCTCGTTCTCTCGTCCGGCTCGGCCAGCAGTTCGGGTCAGTGGTTCTTCCTGAGCGGATCGAGCGTCACCACCGCGACCGGCCTGACCCTCACCCACACCGGTGACATCCTCGACAGCAGCAGCGGCGGTGGCCTGACCAAGCTTGGAGCAGGCACGCTCAGCGTCCGCCGGCTGGGCGGCGTCTCGGTGCCGTCGGGCGCGACGACGGTTCAGCAGCCGCTGTCGAAGCTGTCCGTCAATGCCGGCTCGGTGCTCGTGAACGACTCCGCCACCGGTAACGGCCGAACCGGACGGATCAACGACCTCTCGATCAGCGCCGGTGCCACGCTCAACCTAAATCGCTCGTCGCTCGTGTGGGATTACGCCGGCGCTTCGCCCATCGCGACGCTGCGCGGGCACCTGCAGACGGGGCGGATCACGTCGACCGTGACGGGCGGCGTTTACGGCTACGCCGAATCGAGCACTTTGCCGGGCTTTTCAGGCGATTTTGCCGGCCAAACCGGGATCGACGCGACCGCGCTGCTCGTCCGCCCGACCCTTGCCGGCGATTCGACGCTAGACGGCACGGTGAATTTCGACGACCTGCTCAGGCTCGCGTCGAGCTACAACAACCAGGGCAACTGGGCCAACGGCGACTACAACTACGACGGCAACGTCAACTTCGACGACCTGCTCCTCCTTGCCGCGAATTACAACAGCACCTTCGCGGGCGGGGCGGCGGGAGCGGGCGCTTGGTCGCTCGCGGTGGCCGCCGTACCGGAACCGACGTCGGCGGCCATGGTGGGAGCATTCTCGATACTGGCGCTGCGAAGAACGACGTCTAGCAGCCGGTGACTTGCCCAGATGTCTGATTCAAAGAGGTTTACGCCGTGTCGCCCGCAGGAGTCCAGATCGGGCGGCCGACAGAATCTTCTTTCTCTAGTGCGGGTTAAGGGGCTCCAGCACGGCCACGGCATTGCTTGGGCCGAGACTGCGTCCTCGTGTCGTCAGGGACCGCAGGACATAGCAAAGACACACAGCCCACATAGATTGCCCATTTTTATAAGTCGTAGGCGGAATTGGAGCACTGTCAGGCCGCCAGCAGCAAGATCGGCACCATATGTGATGCCATATAAGAAGCACTTCGAATCAGGCATTATTGCAGCTTTTCAGTTGAAGAAGCTGAAATTTCGATTTGCGCTGGATTGTCGCGGGTGGTGCGCTTCGACGGAAGGGTCGCGAGGGGTTGTCACTGTCGGGGTGAATACGTAGTCAGCTTTGTCGGCGGAATCGGCCGAAAAACGGGCGAAATTGAGGATTTGCGTGAGTTCTGTTAGCAGAAAAATGGATCAAAAATATCTTGCATCGCCGTTCGATCGGGGTATTCTCCCGAGCACAGTCCTCAAGCCCTCCCGGAGTGGAGAGAAATGGAGAGATTCGTCATGCGTCGTACCTCAATCCTGGCTGCCGCTGTTGGTGGCCTTCTGGTCTCGTCGTCTGCGTTCGCTGCTTTCACGGTGACTGCGGTTCCCGCCACCGTCGCTGGTCTCCCCGCTGGTCAGGCCGCCTATGACATCTTCGCCAAGAGCGATGTCGCCGGCACCGGCAACCAGTCCCGCCTCCTCGGTTATCAGCTGAACTTCACCGGCGTCGGCGGTGGCGCGAAGTTCTTCGTTCAGGACACCGATGACGGCGCCGGCAACGGCCCGGACGGCATCCCGGACTCGGTCAACATCTACAACAACCCCGGCGACCTCCTGAAGAGCAGCGTTCGCCCGCTCTCGACCGTCGCCAACGGCGGCGAACTCATCAACCCGCCCGCGGGCAACGTGACGTATCAGAACGTTACGCCGAGCGCTGGTTTCGCTCAGCCGAACCCGTGGACCAGCATCAACTCGTTCGGCATGGACGTGGCGTTCCTCAATAGCGCCAGCCTCCCGAACGCCCCCCTCGCCACGGCTGGCAACGGTGCCCGCATGGCCCGCCTGATCGTTGACTCCGCTGGTACCTACACGCTCACCGGCACTGCCGCTGACGTGACGACCGCGAAGTTCAACTACAGCATCACCTTCGGTGGTGTTGTTGTGACCCCGCCGGCCTTCGGCGTCGGTGCCAAGGCTGGCGCGTCCGTCAGTGACGCCCGCCAGACCCTCGCCACCACCGGCGACAACCCGACGATCTACACCCTCACGATCGACTTCGGCAACCTCGGCAGCGTCCCGGCCAGCTTCGCGGTCAACACGAACCTGACCAACAGCGGCACCATTGCGTCGGTCGGTGCGAGCCCCAACGCGGGCATCACCGGTCTGTCCGCCTCGGGCGCGACTGTTTCGGGCACTGTCTCGGGCGGCCTCCGTGGCTCGTTCGACATCGCCCTCACCGGCTCGGGCAGCCCCGGCGACACCGCGATCCTTCGCATCGTCGCCATCCCGGAACCGGCAACCCTCAGCGTCCTCGCTGGCGTCGGCCTCCTGGCCCTCCGCCGCCGCAAGTAAGCCCTCTCTCAGGCTCACTAGCGGTCCCCGTAAGGACTGTCTTACTCTCTCGCACGAATCCTCTCAGGACCGGCGGCCCGCAAGGCCGCCGGTCTTGTTCTATTGGTGCCATCCCATCGGCCCTTCATCGGTCGCTCATGGCAAACCATCGCATCCGGCGTTCAAGTCTGTGCGGCCCGATGCGACCTTCATCTCAAGGCACGTCCTTCAGCCGCACAGGGCTCTCGTTTATGCTTCCGACGGGAAATGCCCTCCCGCCGTCGGATGCCGCCCTTGAACGTTTACGACCTCGCCTATCGATCGCTCCTCGCCGCCTCGCTGCCGGTCCGGTTTGCGCGGGCCGGGCTTCGCGCGAAGGCTCTGGATTGGACCGATGCTCGCGATGGCACAGTCGCGGTTCGCGAGGGAAGTGAGCCATGCGTGCTCGTTCACGCCGTCTCGGTTGGCGAGTTCAACGCGGCCCGGGCGCTGGTCGATCGACTTCGCTCGCGTCGGCCCGACGTGCACGTCGTCGTCACCACGGGCACGCTCACCGGGTTCGCCGAGGCGCAGAAGCGATACGCCGCCACGCCGGGCGTGACGGTCGCACGGTTTCCGAACGACCTGTCGCCGTCAGTCGAGCGGTTCCTCAACGCCGTTCGGCCCGATGTTGCCGTGCTGATGGAACAGGAGACCTGGCCCAACTTCGTGCTGGCGTGCTCGCGGCGCGGCGTGCCGGTCGTCGTCGCCAACGGCCGCATCAGCAAGACCGGCTTCCGCAATCTCCGCCTCGCTAGGCCGTTCGTTGCGAAGACGTTTGCCCGGCTCGATCGCGTGCTGGTGCAGGAGCAGGCGTACGCCGATCGCTACGCCTACGTCGGTGTCCCGAGAGACCGCATCGACGTCGTCGGCACGATGAAGTTCGACAGCGCGCCGACCGAGCCGACGATCGCCGGTGCCGAACAGCTCGCTCAGGAAATGGGCATCGATCCGAATGCCCCGCTGTGGATCTGCGGCTCAACGGGCGACGGCGAAGAAGCGATGGTGCTCGACGCGTACGAATCGATCCGCGCGAAGCACCCGCACCTGCAACTCGCGATCATCCCACGCCACCCGCCAAGGTTTGACGAGGTGGCGACGCTGATCGAATCGCGCGGCCACGCGTGCGTGCGACGGTCTAAACCCTCGTCCCTCGTCCCTCGCACCTCGCCACTGTTCCTCGGCGACACCATGGGCGAACTGCGGAAGTTCTACTCGCTCGCGACGGTGGTCTTCGTCGGCCGATCGCTGGTCGACCTCGGCCCGAAGCAGCACGGCAGCGACATGATCGAGCCGGCCGCGCTGGCGAAGCCCGTCGTCGTCGGACCGTTCACGGCGAACTTCGCGGAGCCGATGAACGTCTTCCGCAAGGCGGGGGCGATCGTCGAAGTTCGAACATCGGCAGACCTCGCCGCGCAGGTCAGCGCACTCCTGAGCGACCCCGCGCGTCGAAACGACCTCGGCACCCGCGCGCGTCAGGCCGTCCATGCCAATCGCGGCGCGACGGAGCGACACGTGGAAGTGATCCTGCAGTTGCTCAAGCCCGCCTTGATCCGATGATCGCATCGCGCCCAGCGCGCTACAAAGACGATCGCCTACCACGCGAAGTGCGGCGCAGTTCTCCTCGGTTCGCACACGAGCGGCGGCCGGCGTCGCCGTTCAGGCCCGACGTCGCCGACGGAACAGCGCGACCGTGGCCGCCGCGAGTGATGCGACCATCGCCGGCTCGGGGACAACGGCGGTGACGACGAGGTTGTCGAGGCCGACGATCTGGTCCGGTGACGTCTGGGCGGCGTTGTCATCGACCCAGCGAAGCAGAAGCGTGCTGGCCGAGTCCCAGTCGCCGCCGAGGCTAACGGTGGTTGGGGCGATGCTGGTCACGCCGACGGTGTTGGGCACGTTGGTCAGCGTGGGCGCCAAGGCCGACGCCTCGGTCCAGGTACCGCCGCCGTTCAGGCTGAAGAAGAGGCGATACCCGGGTAGCTCGTTGGCGGATGAGACGGATGTGAAACGGACGATGTCGTACGAGATCGAGATGGCGGTGATGTCGGCACCGCTGTCGTTGACGAGCGCGAGGTCGATCACGCCGCCCGCATTCGTGGTCGGCGAGGTCGCGAGCACTCGGTCGGACGTGGTCGCCGCGGCACGAGCGGCGTTGAAGCCGTTGTTGTTCGTGCCGGAGGGCGTCGTCGCAGCGGTCAGGCCGGCCGAGTCAGTGAATGCTCCCGTCAGTGCCGAAGCGGGGATGCCCGTCGCGTTGGTCCACGTCGCGTTCGTTCCGAAAGCGGCGGAGCGAAGCACAAAGCCAGTTGGCGGCGCTGTGCCGGCGGTGCCCATGCTGTTGAAGTTCTCGCTGAAACCCGTCGCGCCGAAGGACGCGGTGGTCACGGTCGGCGTCGGATTCGGCGTCGGCTCGGTGCCGACGGGGATCTGCGTAAGGCTGCGCGTCCGCAGGACCGCGCCCGTCGAGTCGTAGAAGGTGACGGTCGCCGCGCTAGCCGACGCGTCGACCATGCTGAAGCCGAAGCTGGTCGCGTTCGACCAGTTGCCCGTCGCAAGGGCGGGTCCGCCGGTGATCGTGTAGAGGCTGTTCCCGCCGCCGCCCTGGACGAAGTACGGCAGCGACGTGTTGCCGGTCGCGGCGTCGTTGATCGTCATGTCCTGCATGTTGTGGTTGTGCCCGGAGAAGACGGCGTCGACGCCCCACGCTTGGAACGGCCAGCGCATCGCTGTCTCGGGACCGTGATTGGTGACGTACGTATAGGCGGGCTGATGGAACTGAACAATCTGCCACGCAGCGGTGGAGTTGCGGATCGCATTGCGTGCCCACTGGTACTGCGCGCTCGTGCTGGAGCGGCCGTCGGGCTCGCGCGGGTCGGCGCTGAGCATGAAGAGTTCGACGTCGCCGCGCTTCAGGCTGTAGTAGCGCTCGCCGCTGGTGGCGGTCGCACTGTTCGGCAGGTCGAAGTAGGTGGAATAGCTTGCGACACCTTCATCGAAGTCGTGATTGCCCAGAACGGGGAAGAAGTTGTTCGTCGCCGCGCCTTGAGCTGCGTAGGCGCTGCCGGCGGGGAGCTTGATGTACGGGGCGTAATACTTGCCCTGAGTGCGGTCCCAGTTGGCGAACTTGGCGGCGTCGTTTGCGCCGACGAAGTACGTGTTGTCGCCGGTGGTGGTGATGAAGTCGGGCGCGAAGTTCAGCACGCGCGTGGCGACGGCGGCCTGGTTGGCGTTGTCGACGCCGTAGTCGCCTATGACGGCGAAACGCTGAGCGTGAACGCTACCAGCGGTGCCCGCGATGGCTGCGAGAGACGCGGCGGAGATGAGCACGGCGGATCGACGCGTGGCGGACGGCATGTGAGCGACCTCTGTTGGACGACAATGGATCGGAGGGAGTTCCCTTTGGTTCCCGTCTCTGGTGTCCCGCAGTTTCGACACGTCTGTTCATGATAGTTCATCGCTGCGCGTGGAGTCAGTGCGACTTTTCGGTGAATCCGATCCGCATTGCGTTTGCGTCGCGCGAGCGCGGGCAGGGCTGACGAGACTGCAAACGAACAACCGCGGACCGATGTGGCCCGCGGTTGTGCTTCGTTCGAGTTGTCCGACTGCCGATCGGTCGACGCAGACGCTCACGCGCTCTTGCGCGCTCAAGCGCTCTTGCGCAGCTGCTTCTCGTCGCCGAAGATGTCGCGGGTGCCCTTCACGACGGCTTCGTCGATGACGAACGTCGTGCCGGACGGCTGATCGGGGAGGCGGTACATGATGTCCATCATGATCTCTTCGCAGACCGCGCGGAGGCCGCGTGCGCCGGTGTCGCGCTTGATGGCCCGCTTGGCGATCGCTTCGAGCGCGCCTTGCGTGAACTCGAGGCTCTTGCCGTCCATCTTGAAGAGCCGCTTGTACTGACGCACGATCGCGTTCTTCGGCTCGGTCAGGATGTTGACGAGCGAGTCGAGGTCGAGCGGGTCGAGCGGGGCGATGAGCGGGAGACGGCCGACGAATTCGGGGATCATGCCGAACTCGACGAGGTCTTCCGGCTGCACCTGGCGGAGGACTTCGCCACGGTCGTCGTCGTTGGCGCGGCGGCCGGTGCTCTCCGCGAAGAAGCCGATCTGCTGACGACCGAGACGCTTGCGGATGATCTCGTCCAGCCCGACGAACGTGCCGCCGCAGATGAACAGGATGTGCGTCGTGTCCATCTGGATGTACTGCTGCTCGGGGTGCTTGCGGCCGCCCTGCGGGGGGATGTTGCTGACGGTGCCTTCCAGCATCTTCAGCAGTGCCTGCTGCACGCCTTCGCCGGACACGTCACGCGTGATGCTGACGTTGTTCTGCGTCTTCCCGATCTTGTCGATTTCGTCGATGTACACGATGCCACGCTGGGCGGCCTCGAGGTCGTAATCGGCGGCCTGCAGGAGACGGAGCAGGATGTTCTCGACGTCTTCGCCGACGTAGCCGGCCTCGGTGAGCGTGGTGGCGTCGCCGATCGCGAACGGCACGTTGAGCGCCTTCGCCATCGAGCGGGCGAGCAGCGTCTTGCCCGAACCGGTGGGGCCGATCAGGAGGACGTTCGACTTGTCGAGCTCCACGCTCATCTCGGGGTCGACGGGCGTGCCGTCTTCCTCGGACTGCGCCGCAGCGGCCGCGGCTTTCTGAAGAGAGCTGAGTCGCTTGTAGTGGTTGTGGACGGCGACGCTGAGCGCGCGCTTCGCGTGGTCCTGCCCGACGATGAACTGGTCGAGGTGGGTCTTGATCTCGCGCGGCTTCGGAATCGAAGTGAAGAGCGGCTGGCCGCCGGCCAGCTTGCGCTTCTCCTGCTTGATGATGTTGTGGGCGAGGTCGACGCAGTTGGAGCAGATGAAGACGTCGGACGGTCCTTCGACCATCGGGCCAACGTCGCGGCTGCTCTTGCCGCAGAAGCTGCAGGTGGTCATGCGGCGTCCGCGGAAGCCGCCGGGGGGCTGATTGCCAGGGCCGCCGGGACCGGTCGGGCCGCCCGGGCCACCACCGCTCGGACCCATCGGACCGCTCGGGCCATTGCCGCCGCCGCCAGGACCACGTGTCAGATTCGCCATTGGATCTCGACCCTTCGCACTTGGAGACGCCCAGTATCCACACCGTGAGGCATGCACGCCATGCGTCCAGACATAGATTTTATCGGCCCGGCGAGCCTAAGTCGCAAGCTTTTTCCACTCCGGCTTCGTCCGATACGGGACGAGGTGCGCGACTTTGCAGCGGCGCACCCTGTCCCTTCCATCACTATCGAACGACGAGGGGGGGAGACTTGACCCCGGATGAGAGGTTGGAGGTCGGAGGCTGGAGGTTGGCCGCTCGCGAGCGACTTCGACCTGCTGCGTATCGCGTATCGCGTTGAGGGCAAGGCGGTTGAACTCGCCAATCGCTCCCGTAGCGGTTGAGGGGTCATCGCAAATCGTTCTAACCTCGAACCTCCAACCTCCAACCCCATTACGGCTTCACCTCATCCGTCGGCTCGATCAGTTCGCCCTTCTTCTCCGCCTCCTTGATCAGCTTCGCCTGCGTCATGGCGACGATCCGCCCCTTCGCCCGCTCGAACTCCTCTTCGGTGATCTGTCCGGCCGCCCGCATCTTTCGCAGGTCGGACAGCGTGAAGTCGGCCGGCGAGCCGACGCCCGTCTCCTTCATCGCGTCGTTCATTCGCTTCCGCACCAGCGAAGCCAACGCGAACCCGGCCACGGCGATGATCAGCAGGACCGAGATCCACATCGCGAGCCGAATTGTGGCGTCGCCGCTCTCGGCGAGCAGGGCGAAAGGAGGGAAGGCGTGGGCCATCGGATGAATCGTAGAGCGGCGCGGGAAGGGTGGTCAATTCGTGCGGGCGGTGTGGGCACCCGCTCCCCATACTCGGGGAGAGGGTTGGGGTGAGGGTCTTAGCACACCGCGATCGCCGCGCTCAGAACTCATGCGACCCTCACCCTGGCCATCTCCCGGCGTACCGGGAGAGGGAATGGCTCATCACCCGCCGCCGCTGCCGACGACTTCGGCGTCGGGCTTCGTCATCCGCATCGGGTCGAGCGCCTTCTCGAGGGTGGCGTCGTCCGTCAGCTTCATCTCGCGGGCGACCTCGCGAACGGACTTGCCCGAGGCATGAGCCTTCTTCGCCACCTCGGCCGCGCGGTCGTAGCCGACGATCGGGGCGAGGGCCGTGCACATCGCGAGGCTCTGCTCGACCAGCTCGGCGCACCGCTCGCGATTCGCCTCGATGCCCTTCACGCACCTGTCGGCGAAGATTAGCGCGCCGCGGCTCAGCAGTTCGATCGATTCGATCAGCGCGAACGCCATCACCGGCATCATCACGTTCAGCTCGAACGTGCTGCCAGTCGGACTGGCCGCGTAGGCGATCGTGGCATCGTTGCCGATCACCTTCGCGGTCACCTGCAGGAGCATCTCGCTCATCACCGGGTTCACCTTGCCCGGCATGATGCTGCTGCCGGGCTGTGTGGCGGGGAGACTGATTTCGCCAAGCCCGCATCGCGGCCCGGAGCCGAGCCACCGGACGTCGTTCGCGATCTTCGCGAGCGAGAGGGCGATCGTCCGCAGTTGGCCGTGCGCCTCGACGATGCCGTCGCGGGCGCCCTGCGCCTCGAAGTGGTTCGGCGTCTCGATGAACGTGATGCCGGTGCGATGTCGCAGCTGCTTTGCGACGAGGTCCGCGAACGCCGGGTGGGAGTTGATGCCCGTGCCGACCGCGGTGCCGCCGATTGGAAGTTCGCTGAGCGCGATGATCGCGCGCTGCGCGCGGTCGATCGACTTGTGCACCTGTCTCACGAAGCCGCCGAACGACTGGCCCAGCGTGACGGGCGTGGCGTCCTGCAGGTGCGTTCGGCCGATCTTCACGACGTCGGCGAACGCTCGCTCCTTCGCCTTCAACTCGCGTTCGAGGATGCGCAGCGCGGGCAGCAGCTCATCGCGGATCGCCAGCCCGGCCGCGATCTGCATCGCCGTGGGAATGACGTCGTTGCTGCTTTGCTGCAGGTTCACGTGGTCGTTCGGGTGGACCGGCGATCGGCCGCCGCGCGTGCCGGTGAGGATCTCGTTCGCCCGGCTCGCGATCACCTCGTTCGCGTTCATGTTCGTGCTCGTGCCGCTGCCGGTCTGGAAGACGTCGACGACGAAGTGCGCGTCGAGTACGCCGTCGATGACCTCTTTGGCGGCCTTTGCGATCGGCTTGTGCAGGGACTCGTCGAGCAGCTTGAGATCGAAGTTCACCTGGGCGGCCGCGTGCTTCACCATGCCGAGCGCGGCGATGAATCGTCGTTGCAGCCGGAGCGAGCTAATCGGGAAGTTCTCGACCGCCCGCGCGGTGGAGGCGCCGTAGTGCGCGTCGGCCGGGACGGACATGTCGCCCATGCTGTCCCGCTCGACGCGGGCGGCGGCGGTGTGGTTCGTGGAGTCGGTCATAATGGGGAATGGTAGTCGAGCGAGAGCGTCGAACGCACGGTGCTTGACTCCCTCCCCCGCTCGCGGGGGAGGGCTGGGGTGGGGGCGGCCCGGGAACGGCGAGCGGATTGAACGATTCACGAACCCCCCACCCTAGGCACTGTCTCACGGTTCACGTCAAGATTCTGAAGTAGAGGACGGCCATGGCCAGCGTGATCATCGCCGCGAAGTTGCCGGCCAGCTTCTCGTAACGCGTCGCGATCCGACGCATCTCCT